>Ga0315338_1000079_pt1 | contig 441845 bp, 377 predicted proteins | sample ASW8metaG_FD_204518 | JGI IMG/M metagenome (GOLD analysis project Ga0315338, IMG submission 204518) | Ammonia-oxidizing marine archaeal communities from Monterey Bay, California, United States - ASW #8 | ecosystem: Environmental > Aquatic > Marine > Coastal | place: USA: California | collected...
GGAATGGTCTTCCACCACCTTTAGTCTCAGTGTGGACAGCGATGGCGGTCTCAACTTTGGTGCTGACTTCAGCTACACGCCTAACGGCATGGGCACCACCAAAATTGAACTCGGCGTCGTCTTCTAATAAAGCTGAGTTAAATTTGACTTACGGAAAAAGGCTCCAGCATTGCGCTGGAGCCTTTTTTATTTTTTGTAACCAAGAAAATTTCCATCCACCAAAACTGACTTCATGACACTCATTAAGCCATATGGTGCTTTTTTCAAGAACGATGTGCAGGGTCAAATTATGAACATGACTCACCATGATTTGATTCATCCACCCTGGTCAAAGGTTTTGTCAGTTATAGAAACAGCTTATTTAGAAATGTATCAGAACCACATCCATAGTATTTATCTACGCGGTTCAGTGCCTCGAGGCCTTGCTGTGGAAGGCGTTTCAGATGTAGACAGCTTTGCTATTCTTAAGCCTGGTTCTGAAAGCATTAAAGATATCCAAGCAGAAAATAGGGCCGAAAAAGAATTAGGACAACAATTCCCCTTTACCCCGAGAGTAGAGTTTTATACTTTGCCGTACATCAAGGTTGATTCACCATCAAGCGTTCAACGATTCATTATCAAAGTCAATAGTCTTTGCATTTGGGGGCACAATCTATGTGAAGATATTTCACCGTATAAGCCTGGCAAAGCGATTGCTTTTTTTGCTCAACATTACGCCAATCAACTTGCCCAGTTTCAACAACAATTCCTCACCTTTATCTCAACAGCACAATTAGAAGCATCTTGCGCTTGGATCATGAAGCGCACTGTACGCAGTGGATTTGATCTCGTAATGGAACAGTTTGGAAAATACACTCGAGATTTATATCCCTGTTACCAAGGATTTATCGAACAGTATCCAAAACAAAAAACTCAAATGTATCAAGCTTTGGAATGGGCCATTACGCCAATTTCTGACGTCAATGCCATCACGGCATTTGTAGAAACATTCTGTGTCTGGCTACGAGATCAGATAGAAGCATATTTGGATTAACTCAAATCAAAGAAAATTACCGCCAGGCAAACGCATAAAGGCCTCTACCATTGCATTCTGGACTGTCTGTCCAGGTGGGAGGGGTACCTTGCCAGTAGAAAATGCGTCCTTCTACAATGGCCAGACGATTTCCATTATAGTCGCCTACAGAACAGTTTAGTTGAGGGATTTCCGTTTCCCAGGCCTGATTGATCAGGTTGTAACGGTAAAATGATCTGCCTTCAAACTCAGTGGCACTGCCAGCGATAGCATAAAGGTTTTGTACGCCATCCCAGACCAAGGAGCCACCATAGTCTACGGTAGAAGGCAAATCAGGCAAACGTTCCCACAATCCCAAAGTGATATAGTAACGGGCAAAAGCATTGCTTGGCTCATCTGCACAGTCAGACCCTTGAAAAGCATAAATAAATTCTTCGCCGTCCCAGGCCAGAGAGGAACCATCATCACTACATTCCCAAGGTGGGTCGGGCAAGCGTTCCCAATCACTGATGCTTAAGCTATACCGCATAAACGCAGTCACGGCACCAGGTCGTTGCGAATTTGAAGCACCTACCATCGCATACAGGAACCGAGCGCCACGATGGCTGACAAAGGTCAATGCATCGCCTGCTCCTTGTGCTTCAGGTGTGGATTTAAGTTCAGTCCATCGCCCGCCAGAATAACGTGCAAAGTGATGGCGTTGTTCGGTGTAGTCACTGCCAAACATCGCATAAAGGTTGCCATCAGGGTCCGACACCATGGCAGTGCCATTTTTAACCGCAAACGGAGGGGCCTGTAAATTAGACAACCTCGTTACCACGCCATCAGTGAGGATCAGCTTTTGAAAATCCAACCGTGAGTTTTCGATGAACTGGCGCAAAATATAAATATCTTCACCGTCTGTGGCAATTGCTTGCCCAAATCCGCCTGGGAAATTTGTTTGCCCCACGCGAAACCATTGAATTTCAGGCGGCTGCGATACCGCTTCCATAGCATGAGACATGCTCAATGACAACAAGCCCAAAAAAAGCACACTCATCCAAACCATTCGCTGTTGTTGCTTCATAATCCCTTTCTACGATGTTCACTACACTCTGAATATTATACACCAGAAACAGACATAATACGTAATTCAACCCACAGCCACTGGCATCGCGGACAAACAGGTATGTTACCTGATTATGCCTAATTGTTGATAAAAAGAGACCCGCCAGGATCGTTTAAGATCCTGGCGGGACAGAGTGAGGATAAGGGTAAGTTAAGTTGAAGAGGTTTTTTAATTAATTACCCAATTCATTTGGGTCAAACAAAGATTCAGCCAAGTCGGTGTTTTCAATGTTCGTAATGGTCATCAAGGTGCGGTTGACCGGCACAATTCGATTGTCGAGCAACTGCGTTTCAAAGTAAGGCAAACCATCCACTTCGCTGTAAGCTTCAAAAGTGTTGAGGTGCAACAAGTCGCCACTGGCATCGAACAATTCCAAGGTGATAGGCTGCAGGGTTTGTGCATCGGCCACCACTCTGGCGATGGGGAAAGCCACGCTTTCACGGGTCGCTTCAAGGTCCAATACCAAGGTGTCTACGCCATCCAAGTTGGAAAAATCACGACCTGTGATGTTGTAGTCGCCCTGGAAGAAGATGCCGACCACTTCAGCCACTGTGGCATCTCCAAACACTTCAAAGCTGCCATTGACCTGAATCGGAGAAATTAAGTCAGGGTTCCAAAAGAACACTTCTTCATTGGTGACAATAAAAACATCACCCGTCAATTCTTCAGGGGTCAAGTAGTCAATGCGGAAGATACCTGCATTTGCGTTAAAGGACACCTGAACCACGGCCTGTTGCGTGCCATCGGGGCGATCGGCGATAATTTCAACCGTAAAAGTGGTGGACGGGGCTTCACCCGCAAAATAACCACCAAAGCGCATGAAGTCCATTGTCTGTAACAATTCTTCGTCAGACAGTTCTGGTTGTGCCGTGGCACCCACAGCCGTCCAGCCGATCAAAGCAATCAGTGCAACCAACATCATTTTTTTCATGTTATTCATTGTCCGTACTCCTTAAAAAATTTCAGTGTTTAAGTTTCTTATCGATGCACACACTTTAAACACGAGGAAGACCTGTCACATCGGAAAAATGTTATGCTTGGAGATGGACAAAAGTGGTGTTGTAGAGGGGGATGAATGACGCACCTTCTACGTCATTTGCAGCACCAGGATATGAAAAAACAGAGTGTTATTCGCCTGAAGAGACCAACCCTTCGCGCACAGCGTACAATGCCGCCTGTGTGCGATTGGGCAGGTTCAACTTGCGTAAGATATTGCTGACGTGCGTACGCACGGTTCGTTCGCTGATAAACAGTTGTTTGGCAATTTGCTGGTTGGGCAGACCCTCAGCAATCAATTTTAAAATTTCCAGTTCGCGTTCGGTCAGAGATCGATCACTCTTTGGGTCGGGGTCGGTTGGCCCTTGAATGGCGTGAATCACCTTTTGCGCCACGGTGGGATGCAATGAAGACTCCCCTCGATGTACATCGTGAATGGCACGCAACAATTCATCGGGAGAAGCATCTTTGAGCAGATAGCCCAATGCACCGGCTTTGATGGCTGCCAAAATCTTTTTGTCTTCAGCAAAACTGGTAAGCACCAGGATACGGGCTTCGGGATCCTCTTTCTTGATTTCGGTAATGGCCTCCACACCGTCCATTTTAGGCATGGACATGTCCATCAAGATGACATCCGGCTTGAGAATGCGGGCGCGACGTACCGCCTCTTCACCGTCGCCGGCTTCGCCCACCACTTCCAAATCGGCTTCGGTGAGGATGAGCGCTTTAAGGCCTTTGCGAACAACGGTATGGTCGTCAACAATGAGAATTCGGATTTTTTCTGACATGATTGCCTTAGCTTAACCCCAACTGTACCCGAATGCTAGTGCCTTGGCCTGGCGCGGTGACCACATCCAACGTGCCACCCAACTTTTCGGTGCGCTCACGAATGCTGACCATGCCCACACCGCCCTGACCCTGGACATCACTGAGGTCGAACCCTTTGCCATCATCGGCCACTTCCAATTCAATTTGATCTTCTGAGGAATGAATACGCACGGTCACTGAATTGGCAGCGGAATGCTTGAGTGCATTGTTCAATGCTTCTTGGGCAATGTGGTACAGGCCCAACTCGATGGGTTTACTCAATTCAACATCACCATTGTGAATAAATTTTGCCTGCATGTTGGCACGTTCTTCAACCGTGTTCAACCGTTGCTTTAATGCCCCCACCAAGCCTTCTTGTTTCAAAAGTGAAGGCCGCAGTTCATACACCAACAGGCGCACTTCTTTCAAAGCTTGTTGTGCTGCTTCGCTGAGTTGTTGCACATATTCCTTGGCTTTTTCGACTTCTTTTTCACCCATTAAACGATTGGCCGCTTCGGCAAACAAAGTTACGCTGTAGATGGATTGGGTCACGGAATCATGCAAATCGCGCGCCAAGCGGCCACGCTCTTCCATCACAGCAGCCTCTTCAGCCTGAAAGCGTAACCTGGCATTCTCAACCACCACACCTGCCTGATCACCAATGGAGGCCAGCAATGCCACATCTTCTACGTTGAAAGGTTGTTCAGCCACGCGAAACAATCCAATGATGCCCAAAACTTGACCTTCGGAACGCATCGGCACCATCAACAATGTTTGTGGGTGCATGTCCATGATATGCTCGGATCGATTTTCGGGATATTGGGTCAAATCAGGAATCAACATTGGCTCCTTGTGTTCCAACACCCACTCCCAAAAGCGGTCGTCCACATCAATGCAGGCCAACTCTTCAGCCACCGCTTGAGGCAAGCCTTGTTGCACGGCCAAATTAAGCGCCGCTTTTTGTTTGTCCAACAAATGAATCACGCCCATTTCAGCGTTCATGGCTTCGATGGAGCGTGCCAACAATTGTTCCAACGTGGCATCCAAACTGAGCGATTGACTGGATACGGCTGTGACTTCATACAGCGCAGACAGTTCACGGGTGCGATCCGCCACGCGTTGTTCCAATACGGCATAAGATTCCTGATCGGTGTTGCGCAGACGACGAGCCATTTCGGCCAGCATTTTGAGTGCCATATCTGGATAATTCAAAATCAGATCTCGCAACATGGTGTTGCTCAAAATCAAACATTTGGTGTGCTCTAAGGCAATCACATCTGCAGATCGAACGGCTTTGTCCAACAACACCATTTCACCAAAAAACTGACCAGAGTTGAGTACAGCGAGAGGCTCTTGGCCTTTTCGAACTTCTACTTGGCCTTCCAGGATGAGGAAAAACTCATCGCCCATCTCATTTTCGCGGATGATGGCTGTATCTGGCTCAAACGTTTGTTCCTTTGCGCCCTGTAAAAGAATCTCCAGTTCCTTGGCTTGGAACTGAGCAAACAGAGGCACTTCTTTCAAAAGATCAAACGTTTTGAATGTGTTCATAGCCATAACGTGCCTTTCATCCGCCTCAAACTAAACTCAGCGAGCATTGGATCTGTGTGCCTTTGCCAGGGGCAGAATCAATATGCAGCGTGCCACCCAGTTTTTCAATACGCTCACGCATGCTGCTCATCCCAATACCGCCATTTTTACTGGCCTCGGATGGATCAAACCCCTGGCCGTTATCATGAACACTCAAGGCCACCTGATCGGCTTCTGAAGAAAACTTCACCGTCACTAAACTGGCCGCAGAATGTTTGAGTGAATTGTTCAGCGCTTCCTGAGCAATTCGATATAACGCTTCTTCAACCGATTCTTCCAAATCGGCAGCCCCGTTGACCACCAGCTCGGTCTTCACACCAGCCCGTTCTTCAACCGTGTTGAGACGATGTTTCAAGGCACCAATCAAGCCTTCGTGCTCGAGTGTGGTTGGTCTGAGTTGGTACACCAACAGGCGCAATTCTTTCAGAGCCTGTTGGGCATTGTCGCCCAACTGCTGCAAATAATCTTCCGTACTTTCCAGATCTTTGTTCCTGACCAGTCGCTTGGCAGCTTCGGCAAACAGGGTCACGCTGTAAAGCGATTGGGTCACTGAATCATGAAGATCGCGCGCCAAACGACTTCGTTCCTCCATGATGGCCCCTTGTTCGGCCTGCTCATATAGCTGAGCATTTTCGATGGCGATTCCCGCCTGGTCTGCCAGCAATTGGAGCAACATCATATCGCTTTGGTCAAAGTGGTTCAGTTCATTGCTCTGGGCATCCAATACCCCAATGACTTTGCCTTTAGCCTTGATGGGCACTGCAAGTTCAGATTGAATGCGATCACCGCCAAATTTAGCAATCACAAACCTTGAATCCTGAGACACATCCGGCACCAACAACGGCTCGCCTGTGGCAGCCACCCACCCCGAAATGCCTTCCTTACCCACCTGGAAACGATCTTCTGGAAATTTATTACCAAGCTCTTTCCAAAGCGGGCCTGCACCCACTTTATAAACCACTTCATTGTCTTCAATCAAGCCAATGGCAATGTGGTAAAAATCAAACGCCCCTTGCACCAGAGTGGCAATTTGAACCAGCAATTGATCTAAATCCAGAATAGACGTAATGTGTTTGCCCACTTCCCCAATGACCCTGAATTGTTCTGCACGTCGCTGCTCGGCCTCGTACAGTCGCGCATTTTCAAGCGCCACGCCAAGCTGATCGGCAATTGTCGCAAGCAAGGCAACATCATCCGCGCTGAATTGATGCCTGCCTTCTTTAGCCACACTGAGCACACCCAAAGTTTTCTTCTTTGCCCGAATCGGCACCCCGGCGTATGCATGAGGCGGCATGTGCTTGGTGCGATTAGACACCCTCTCATCTTGGGTGACATCCCCCACAATCAGCGGTTGATTGTTTTCAACAATCCAATAGCCAAGCCCCATGCCTGGTGGCATTTTCTCGATGGCATCACTGATTTCGTCAGGAATCCCTTTTTGAATGGCCAGATGCAACACCGTTTGTGATTCTTCCAACAACTGGATGGAGCCAATTTGGGTTTCAAAGGCATCGAGCACTTGATAAAACGTCTGCTCTAATGTGCTGTCCAAATCAAGTGATTCGTTGGCCACTGAGGTGATTTCATACAACGCTGAGAGCTTGCGCGTACGTGCATCCACACGCTGCTCCATAAACTGATAAGACTCCTGAAGCTCCGCAGCCATATTGTTAAATTGTTCGGTCAACTGCCCAATCTCATCCTGAGAAGTCACTTTAATGGGTTGTCCAAAGCGTCCTTTACCCACCTTCTCAGCAGCATCCATCAGGGATTCAATCGGTTTCATGATGCGCTTGACGCCAATGGTCACCAGCAACGTTGGCACAATCACGCCAAGAATTAATAAGACATATAAATATTTACGATGCCCCCGACTGTCTGCATTGAGCACGGCCCAGCTTTCTTCCGTGATTAATCCCCAATTTGTGTACATCACCGGAGAATAACCAGCAACAATGTCTTGTTTATTGATGTCTGTGGTCCGCACTGAACCCTCTTTAGACTGCAACACCTGTTGCACCACAAATTGATTAGAAAGATCTTTGCCAATGAAATCGCCATCAACTTTTTCTGGATTGGAATGGTAAATCATACGGCCATTGCCATCGACCAAATACTTGGTTCCAATATCGCCCAATTGCAGCCCATTAATAATGTTAAAAAAAGCATTTTCACTGCCGGGGTCGAGGCGAAACATGCCAAAAATCACACCGCGAAAGACATTGCGCTGCAGATCAATGATAGGCAAAGGAATCCCAATCACTTCGTTGTAACTCCGACTGGGGTCAGGCACGATGTCGGAAAAGAAAATTTCCAAGTCACCTAGCTCGCCGCCAGCGTAACTTTTAAACAGTTCTTTCAATTCTTGAAAGAATGGCTGATCCGACCAATTCTGATCCATCAGGCCCGGGCGATGCGGCAATGTAGCTGCCACCATCCCTGTTTCATTGAGAACCACCACCCCCCCATCAAATGCAGCTAGCCGACTATATGCTTGCACCAGTGCACCCTGTTGGTGCATCGGGTTTCCTGTGTAGATATTTGCAGTTTGAGTGGTTTCTATCAGCAGTTCTGCATATTCAGCCAATTCAAAAATCAATTGATTGGAGGCCAAACGGGTTAATTCCAGATCACGCTCAATCACCAAGTCCTGGGTCACATCCTGGTAGGCATTCAAAGCAACCAGGGCCACAGCCAGCAAAATGATGGCGGTGGGCACAAACGTCCACACAATAATTTTGGTACTCAAACTGTCCCAGCGGAACCAGGCGAACATAAATGGGTGCCTCAGCTTTCTCTGTGTCTGATTGAAAAATCCATAAACCGTTGTGCTTAGCCTCTATAAATGGTACAAGATGATGTTCCTGTTTCAAAATCCAATTTGAAATGTTCACCCCTTACCCGGTAAAACTTGTAAACATCCTGATTGAGTCAAAGCCATTGAAAGGTACATCACATGAACATCGTCCCAGGAGAAACAAAACTTGGTTGGATTGGCACTGGCGTCATGGGGCGCTGGATGTGCGAACATTGCATGAACGCTGGATTCAGCGCCACGGTCTACAATCGTTCCGCTGAAAAAACGCAACCATTGATCGAAAAAGACGCAACGCTGGCACTCTCTCCTCAGGAAGTGGCCGAACAATCCGATGTGGTCATTGCCATTGTGGGCTATCCGCAAGATGTCCGATCTGTGTTTCTGGGCGAAGACGGCGTTCTGAATGGGATGAATCCGGGCGGCATCATGGTGGACATGACCACCAGCGAACCCTCACTTGCCATTGAGATTGATCAAAAAGCTCAAGAAAAAGGCATTCACAGCGTTGATGCGCCCGTCTCCGGTGGTGATGTCGGCGCACGCGAAGCCAAGCTGACCATCATGGTTGGCGGCGAAGCTTCGGTGGTTGAAACACTCAATCCGTTGTGGCAAGCCATGGGAAAAAGCATGACTCACATGGGGCCAGCCGGAAGCGGTCAACACACCAAAATGGTGAACCAAACTGTGATTGCCAGCGGCATGATTGGCATGGTAGAAGGCATGCTGTATGCCCACAAAGCTGGTCTGAACTTGGAAACGGTGCTTGGCGCAATTGGCGGTGGCGCAGCAGGCTCGTGGTCGTTGAGCAATTACGGTCCCAGAATCATTCAACGCAATTTTGACCCAGGCTTTTTTGTGGAACATTTTGTCAAAGATATGGGCATCGCCCTGTCCGAAGCCAAACGGATGAACCTCAGCTTGCCAGGGTTGGCATTGGCTGAACAGCTTTATGTGGCGCTCAAAGCACAGGGGCATGGCCGCCTTGGCACACATTCTCTCGCTTTGGCGCTGGAAAAACTCAACAACACAGAGATGGTCAATTCATGAGTCATCGAGTTGGTATCATCACCAGCTTGGAATTTGCCCATGCTACCGAAAACCAGATGCTCAAAAATGCTTTAACGAAACAAAACATTGACTCATTGATTGCCTCATGGGATGATCCAGCTGTAGATTGGTCACAGTTTGAATTGCTGCATTTACGCTCAGCCTGGAACTATCATTTGCATTTCGATGCCTTTATGAGTTGGCTCAATCATTTGGATCAATTGTCCTGTCAGGTATGGAACAGCACAAAAACACTTCGCGAAAATATCACCAAGCGTTACCTGGGAATGCTTGACTCTCAGGGTGTGCCCATTGTGCCTTCTGAATTTTTCACGGATGCAAATGTTGATGAAATGAAACAACATATCAAAGCAATGGGTTGGGATCAGGTGGTGATCAAGCCAGCCATCTCTGCATCAGCCTATAAAACGGTCACAGCATCGATTGACGCCCTGTCCGAACACCAGCAGACATTTGAAGATATTTTGAAAACAACGGAAATTCTGATTCAACCCTTCTTAACCTCTGTTCAAGAGGTCGGCGAATATTCGTTTGTGTTCATCGACAACGAACTGACGCACACTATTTTGAAAACACCGAATAAAGATGATTTTCGTACTCAAAGCGAATTTGACAGTTCGAGTAAATTGGTCGAGCCAACGGACAATCAGATTGAACAAGCACTGCGTGCTTTGACCGCTTCATGTGACCATGCCCAATACGCTCGTATCGATATGATTCCAGATGGAGACACACTGTTGTTGAGTGAATCGGAACTCATTGACCCTGAGTTGTTGATGAGATTCAACCCAAGTTCTTGCGACAAACTGGCTCAAGCTATCGTCAAAAAATTGTCTGATTAATCAGGCAAAAATGTGGTTCCGGCTTTGCCTTCCAGGGCTTCCAAGGCTTCATAAAGCGACGCAATCACGGCACGTTTTCCTTTTTTGGCATAGCTCACACAAGCTTCCACTTTAGGCCCCATACTGCCTGCGGCAAAATGGCCTTCGCTGATAAGTTGTTCAGCTTCAGAAACCGTCACCTGATTAAGATCCTGTTCATCAGGCTTACCATAATTAATTTTGACGGCACTTACATCGGTCAAAATCATGAGCACATCGGCACCCACGCCTTCAGCCAGCACTTTGCCAGAACGGTCCTTGTCGATCACCGCTTCGACACCAAGCAACTGTTTGCCCTGTTTCATCACAGGGATGCCGCCTCCACCAGAGGTGATAACCACATCACGCGCAGCCAGCAGATGATTGACCACATCCTGCTCATAGATGCCAAGCGGTTGCGGTGAAGGCACCACACGACGCCAGCCTCGACCGGCATCTTCCTTCATCACAAAGCCTTTTTCAGTTTCAAGCTGCTTGGCTTCCGCTTCGGAATAGAAGGCGCCAACAGGTTTGCTTGGCTCATCAAAAGCAGGATCATTTGGATCAACCACCACTTGCGTCACCACCGTGGCAACGGGAATGTTTTCCTGGCCTGCTTCGATAAAATGATTGTTCAATGTTTGCTGCATCATGTAGCCAATAAAGCCTTGGCTTTGCGCCCCACACACATCCAGAGGCATCGGTGGAATCGTGTCTTTGGCAATATCATTTTGCAAAAGAAGATTACCAACTTGGGGCCCATTCCCGTGGGTGATCACCAATTTGTAGTTGTCACTCAATACCATTTTCGCCAGTTGCGCGCAGGTGGTTTTGACGTTTTCATACTGCTCTTCAAACGTTCCTTTTTGTCCAGGCTGCAAGATGGCGTTGCCGCCCAGAGCAACCACAACCAGTTGTTTATTCATGATGAAAGCTCCTAGATCACATCTAACAGTTGATCAATTTGATGGATGACATGGCAATCTGCATCAGCAAACATTTTGTGATTGTCCAACAGCACGGGCATGATGCCCACATTTCTGGCGCCGATCACATCGGCATAATAATTGTCGCCCACATGAACGGCTTCTTCAGGCTTGATGCCAACGTGATTGAGGGCCGCTTCAAAAATTGCAGCCTCAGGTTTGGAACAACCCGCATCAATGCGTGAAATGACAAACTCGAAATAATGGTCCAAGCCGTGTTCCACACACTGCCCCGCAATATTGGCCTCGTTGTTGGTGATCACACCCATGGTGTAGCCTTGATCTTTATATGAGTCCAGCACCGAGAAAACTTCAGGATAACAACGTCTTCCACGCGGCAATGCAACTGTCAAATTTTCTGATTGAACAGCAGCTTTGGCTTTGCCGTGCTCGGCCCCCATATTGACCAAAACATTTGTGGTTAAATTCGAATGGAATTTTTCCAGATCGTGCCCGAGGTCTGCAAATTCTTTTTGTGCGAGACTGCCTGAAAAATACTCATATAAAAAGCGGTGGCCTTCGCGCACTTGATCTTCATCGAAAGATAGACCTGCGGCTTCACAGGCTGGCAAAAACATATCAAACACTGGCGGATCTGAGTGAACCAGTGTGTCATCAAAATCAAAGAAGATGGCTTTGTATTTCATCGTTGTCATCAGATGAACGTTATAAAGCAATCACTCCTCTGGTTCAAGCTGATAGGTGGCTCTGGTTGGTTTCAATGGGCGCTGCAGTTCCAACGGACGGCGCAAACCACCTGGCCCAGGCGCAGGCTTGGTCATTTTTAGCCATTCTTTATAGACTTCGTGCGACTTGTTGGTGTCCACATACACATCACCATATTGATCTTCGGGTCGCACGTTTTCGATGGTGATTTTCTGATGCCAGCAATGCATCCCACTGATCGGATCTGGATGCACAGGGAACGTCAGATTTTGATGCACCCCTGCATCACGCCACCAAATGCGCTCGGTTTCCGGATCATCACTCTTGAATGGCTCGATGCCTTGCAGTTGACGCATGAACCACTTGCCCTGCTCTTGCTCGTTAAGATCAACCAAAGCTGTAGACAAACGCTCACCGCCCCCATCCTTCTGCAAACGCCAACGACCAAAGTGATGCGAACAGGCCACCACGCCAGGGCGAACGCCCTCGGTGATCCAGACGCGTGGGACAAAATAACCAATCTCTGTACAAATGCGAATCAGGTCGCCCGTTTTCACCCCAAACCTTTCAGCAATCTCAGGGCGCAGCCACAACGGATTTCGATGTGCGGTTTCATAGAGCCACTTGGAATTGCCGGAGCGCGTATGAATTAACGTCGGCAAGCGGAAGGTCGGCACCAGGATGTACTCATCCTTTTCCTGATTGAGATTGCGCCAATGAACATGGCTGCGGATGTAGCCTGGAACAGATTGATCTTCCCACTTCCACTCTCCCATGGTTTTAGAATAAAATTCCAATTTACGCGAAGGTGTTTTAAACCCTGCGATCGACTTGCCTTCAATGTTGATACCAATGGCATGATCGTTTGCATCTTTAATGATCTGTGTATCTGGATCAATGCTGCCCTGTTCAGCGTTAACGTTCTCTTCATACAAACTGTATACATCACGCTTGACTTCAAACGCACCGAATTTCCTCATATATTCAAGAGGTTTCAAGCCTTTTTCAGCAGCGGCTTCAGGCAACCCAGGCACACTGTTTTCAAAGATCCATTGGTAATATTCATCCACGGTAACTTTCTCACCTGGACGATACGGCGATTCAAAATATTTGCGGATGCCCAAACTGCCATCGGGGTCGATGCGCCAGGACAGTTCAATCCAAAACTCGTCTTCTTCCCAGACTTCGCCAGGATTGGCTTCGTAGGTGAACTCAAATGTCTCGCCTAGTTTTTCTCGCGCTGTTTTCAGCACAGGCTGACGAAAACCAATCCATGCCCCGGCCTGTGTTTCCTGACTCATCAGGTCATGGCGTTCTGAAGCCACGCCCATTGGTAGGACATAATCGGCAAACAAAGCCGTTTCATTCCAGGTGGGACTAAGTACCGCATGGACGCCGACTTGTTCTTCATCCCGAAGCATTTCGACCCAACTCATGCCATCAGGGTTTGTCCAGACAGGATTGTAAACGCGGGTGAAGTACACACTCAGTTTGCCCCGACCTTCTTTAATGAGATGAGGCAATAAAAAACTCATTTCATAATGTGCCAATGGATAATCTTTGGGAAATAACAGTTCATTCCAGCGTTCCAACTGCGGTCCATTCATAAAAGGCGGAGGCACAAACTTGTCCCAGGAATTTGGCGATACACCACCAGGCGTGCCCACACTACCGACCAGCACATTCAAGAACTGAAGACAACGAGATACCTGCCAACCCCCAAGATTGCCCGCCGCCGCATTGCGCCAAACGTGTGATGCAAATGCTGAACCTGCTTTGCCAATTTCATGTGCCACTTCGACAATGGTGTCAGCTTTCACATTGCATTCTTCTTCAGCGAATTCGGGCGTGTAGGATGCGTACAGTTTTTTGAGTTCAGCAATGAAATTATCGAATGTGGATTCGGTATCGGGATGCATGGCCTTCATGTATTCATCCCAGTTGACCCAACGCTTCATGAATGCTGCATCATAAAGACCTTCATTCAGAATCACATGCGCGAAGCTGAGTAACATGGCAGATTCAGTTCCAGGCCAAGGCGCAATCCAATAATCGGCAACAGACGCGGTGTTGGACAGGCGAATATCTACTGCTGCAATTTTAGCCCCGTCCATTTTGCCTTCCATGATGCGCTGTGCATGTGGATTAAAATAATGACCTGTTTCCAAATGAGCACTTAACAGCAAGATAAATTTTGCATTGGCAAAATCCGGCGAAGGGCGATCATCCCCCATCCATAACGAATAACCAACTCTTGCCGCGCCAGAACACACGGTGGTGTGGGTGTTGTGACCATCTATCCCCCAGGCCTGCATGACGCGATACATATAGCCATCACTGCCAGGGCGTCCCACGTGATACATAATTTCGTTGTGGCGATCTTCTTCTATTGTTTTCCGAATTTTCGCCGCAAGATCATCCAGCACATCGTTCCAACTGACGCGTTCCCAACCACCGTCTCCACGTTTACCCACTCGTTTTAATGGATACAGGATGCGCTCAGGGTCGTTGACCTGATTGATCGTGGCAGGCCCTTTGGCACAATTTCGACCTCGGCTGCCCGGATGCTCCGGGTTGCCTTCAAACTTTCTGATCTCCATTGTCTCTTTGTTGATGTAGGCCAGTAAACCGCAAGCGGCCTCACAATTAAAGCAGATGGTGGGCACCAACGTGTAGCGATTTTCCACTTTCTTGGGCCAGGCAGCGGCATCGTACTCCACCCAATCGTCCCATTTTTCAATAGGAGGGTAAGCAGAAAGTGGCAATGGCTTGTAGTCAGATTTAGAAAATCTTTTTGGGTTGTCTGTGCTCATATTAAAAACTCCTTAGCTCAAAGGTGCAGCTTGACCAGCCACAACCCAAATGTGTTCGTAGGCCAACAGACCGACCAAACTCATCACAGCAGCCAATCCAATCACGGGCGTTGTCACGCCAAAAGCAAGGAGAAGCACTGTCGGAATCACATTTCCAACTGCCACGGCCAAGCCCCAAAAAGGTCGACTGAGTGAGCCTTTCACGATCAAATCACGTGCAAATTTAGCATCGGGCGTGTGATGAGATTTGCCAAATTCACTGCCCACAATAATGAGCACATTCGCCAATAAACTGAACAATAAGATATTTTGTAAAAGTGCCAACAGCAAGCTGTCACTCTGGCTCAACCACACGCCCAGCCACATTGCAGCAGCACCTGCCACAATGGCCTGCACCAGGAAATGAACAGAAGTCAGCCCAGGGTTTTGCCAAAAATCCCTTCCTCTGGCTTGTGCAAACAAAAAGGCTGAATAGCTGGCTGTTAACACGGCAAGGATGGCTCCAGGCAGCAACAATATTTGCTTCACAATCGGCCAATCAATCCAATGGGCCAATAGCCAGGCACTGACCACGCCACCAAATGCGGTGATAATGTAGCCCCCAATCACCAACCAGGATTTCCATTGCGGTCTCAGAAGCAGGCGATAAAAACGCTCTGGCCGTTTCAAATCCAACACCAACAGCAAGCCTGTGATCGCCAAAAATACAAGACTCAAGATTGGAGCCGTGTTGGCCAAGAAGGGTTCACTGATGGGTTTAAAGAACGCCATCAACATGGCAGCGACCAAGAAAAACCCTGCCGAAATGGATTTCGTCCACAAATATGCAGACACTTTCCAACCCCAAGGTCGTTCATGAGCCACATCGTAAACAGTGCGAGCAGCCTTCTTTTCAGCCGCTTCAAAGTCTTGTTTGTGAACCTTTTTGCCAGCCGCCTCAGCCCAGATGTAGGCTTCCTCCCGACTCACTTCGGAAGGCGTAATGGCTTTTTTATCCGCTTCGATATAGTGAAGTTGGGGTCGTGTGCCTTTTTCTGGCTTGCGCACGGTGGTCTCCAGGTTTGAGATTAAATCGAAAATATGACTGCTTTGATCTTCCATGTCACCAGCAATAATGGCCTGCTCAGGGCAAACCACAACACAAGATGGCTCCAAGCCCACCTCCACACGGTGGGCGCAGAAGTTGCATTTTTGTGCCGTGTTGGTACTCGGATTGATATAAAGCGCATCGTAAGGGCAGGCTTGCATACAAGCTTTACAACCGATACAGGAATCACCATCGAAATCGACGATCCCATTCTCGCTTTTAAACAGCGCGTTGACAGGGCAAATTTCGATGCATGGTGCCGCTTCACAATGGTTACAACGCAACACAGCAAAATGGCGTTGCGTGTCTGGAAACTCACCTTCTTCGATATATTTCACCCAAGTGCGAAATGAGCCCAATGGCACATCGTGTTCAGCTTTACACGCCACGGTACAAGCATGGCAGCCAATGCACCTGCGATGATCGATCACAAACCCATATTTCACCAAATTATCAACTCCAAAGAAATAAAATAAAATTTAAAATTTAAATTATAACAACCCCCGAAGCAAAGAAGCAAACGACAAAAATAGATATTGATTCCCCTTCTTACCCATTCATTTTAAACGTTTCTTGTGATTTGGTAAACTCAAACTATTCCATTCAGAAAGAATGTGATTCGATGGACAAAGAACAACTGCAAACGCTCTACCTTCAAGAGGATTATTACTGGGGCAAAGACCCAAATGAATTGGCTAAAAGAATTCTAAATGTTGTGACGCCACCCAAAAAAGTGGTTGATATTGGTGCAGGTGAAGGCCGAGACAGTGTATTTCTGGCGCAACAAGGATTCGATGTCCTGGCCATGGATATCGCTCCGGCAGGTTTAGACAAAATCGTTCGTCTGGCTGAAGAATTTGACACACACCTTCACACACTCGAAGCCAATATCAACGATGTTGTTTTTTCTGATGCATTCGATGTGGTCTACTCTATCGGCGCACTGCAATACATCGAACCTGACAACAGATCACGACAGTTCGAACATTTCAAAGCGGTCACCAATGCCTCTGGGATTCATGTTCTATTTGCCTTTATGAATCATCCAGATGTGGATATCGCACCAGACTGGGGCCAGAACGAATATTTGTATCAACCCCAAGAACTCGAAAATTACTATCAAGGCTGGAATATTCTTGAACAAGAACAAATCATCTTTGATTGCAATTCCAGCAATATCCCACACCAACATGCAGCAGATATTTTGGTCGCACAAAAACCGAAAGGATAACGATGGAGCAAATCGCGTTTCAAGATGAAATACCTGAAAATCATTGTTGGGGCTGTGGCAGCCTGAACCCGGATGGCTTTCAGATCAAAAGCTATTGGGATGGAGATGAAGCCGTGTGTCACTGGAAGCCCAAACCGGAACACATGGCTGGCCCCACGCACATCCTCAACGGCGGCGTGATTGCCACAATCTTCGATTGTCACTGCATCCTCACCGCTGCCGCCGCCGCTTATCGAGAAGAAGGTCGAGCCATCTCCAGCCTGCCTTTAATTTGGTATGTGACAGGCTCACTACGTGTCGATTATTTAAAGCCAACCCCCATTGATGAAGTGGTCGAATTGCGCTCTCAAATCAAAGAAATGAAGGAAAAGAAAACCATTATCACCTGCGATTTATTTTCACAAGGTGAAAAATGTGCCAGCGCCGAAGTGGTTGCCATTCGCGTGCCGCCCGCATGGAGAGAATCATGACCATCAAAGAACTCACTACAGATAATGAGTACAAAGCCATCTACCCAACGTACAAAGAAGAATTCAATGAAGACTTGAACGAACAACAATTTCTAGAAGTCTTTCACAACATGGCCGCCGAAGGCTGTCGCCTGTTCGCTGTTGAGGACAATGATGAAATTGTCACCGTCACCTGCATTGCTGTTCGCACCGACTTTGCCAACGGAAAACATCTATATGTCTACGAAATGGCCACGCACCCTGAACACCGATCCAAAGGCTATGGCAAGCAATTGATGGATCACCTCGAAACCTGGGCCAAAGATCAGGGGTGTGAAAAAGTGATCCTCTACTCCGGCTTGCAACGGGAAGGCGCACATCGATTCTGGGAACATCACAGGGGTTACGAACGCCGTGGCATCGTTTTTAAAAAGGAATTTTGAAATGTTTTTTTGACAGAAAGGCTGAACAAATAAACCATCGCGTGCATCAATATGATGGCGTCAACAATCAAATTAAGAGATGACACAACAGCGATGCCTAAGGGAAGTTTCATATCAAATCAAATTTTTAAGTTTTTATGCAAATGCTTCAGTCATGGAGCTACTGAAAAAGAGATAGGCCAATACAGAGACACCAATGGCAAAACTAAATATCCCCAGAACCAATGTATTGGTGTCCATTATCTGAAGAAGGGCCATGCCCAGACCAAGAAAATAAAGAATTAACGCAGTTCTTCGACCCCAGTTTGTTAGTGCCCAAAGGCCAACACCTGCAATCAATCTAAGTATGCCAAACAGAATCAGAATGCTACCGAATATAACATTTGCTTCGCCCACGAAAAAACCAGAAATAACACCAAAATGTTGAAGCCCTTGAAAAAAAGCCAGAATAGCTGCAGCCCAAGTAAGAATACTGACGATGGTGATGCCCAATGGACGCTTTGCTTGATTCATTGACACTCCCTTAATTAATGCTGATCGAATGATTCTCGGACGGTAAAGAGATACGCCAGCACCAGGCCATGAACAATCAAGAATGGAACAGCCATGCTGGCAATCGCAAACACCAGCCCAAAGATGTTCACAAAAATTGCCGTTCTCCAACCCCAGCCCTGCATGGCCCATAAGCCAAAACCAGCAACAATGTAAGTTAGCCCTGTAATAATGGCGAAAATCGGACTCAAGCCAAAAATCGAAAGTGGATTAAACACAATGGTCATCACGCCCAAAAGCAAGGTCCATCCTCCATAGAGCCAACCCAGTATTGAAATTGCCGTAATGCCTAAAGGGCGATCATCACTCCACATTCGATATCCTTTCTTAACTCAAGCTTATGTTTTTATTATACGTCAGTTTACAACATCTCGACAATTGGGCAACAAAGTGTTTTGATTTGATAGAATCACGTCTCATCTCGAAACACTTTTTTAACTGTCGGACTGAAAGCCAAATAGCTTAAAATCAATAATCCACCCACAAACCCAGGGCGCAGATCACCCAGAGAAATAGCAACGCTCAATACCTGAAGCAACATCGCCAGCCCCAAACCCCAGTTTTTCAGTCGCCACAGTCCATACCCTGTGATGAAATAAAGCAGTCCTAAAACTATTTCGATGATGCCAAGCCAGTATTTGCTAGCAGTAGGCTCATTTAAGAGAAGCATGACAGCAAAGACAAGAATCAATGCCCCATTTAAAAAACTCAACAGAGAAACCAATGTGATGCCCAATGGCCGTTTCATAGAACCTCCTGGGAGAAACGCATCGAATTTGCTCATCGCTATTGAATGCATTTTCCTAGTACACTTGATCCTAACCTGAATCAAAAGCTCATTTCAAATACGAAAAAGGGCCAAACCATTTGGCCTGACCCTTTTTCGTATTTGATAGAGTAAGAATGAGGTTTGTAGAAAACCTTTAAACGCCTTTGACTTTTTTCACTTCTTCAATCAATGCTGGCAGGATTTCGTGCAGATCACCCAACACACCGTGGCTGGCTCGCTGGAAGATAGGGGCATCGGCATCCTTGTTGATGGCAATAATGTTCTTGGAATTCTTGCAACCAACCATATGCTGAATTGCACCAGAAATCCCACAGGCAATATACACATCGGGTCCAATCTGTGTGCCTGTCTGCCCAATTTGGTCAGAGTGTGAGCGCCAACCGTTGTTGGTCGCCACGCGACTACCACCGACTGCACCGTTGAGCAACCCGGCCAATTCTTCCAGGATGGCAAACGCTTCTTCACTGCCCAGTCCGCGTCCGCCACCGATAACGACTTTGGCAGAATCCAGAGGAATCCCCTGTTGTTCACCTGTTTCAACTGACTTGAGCTGATCTACAAAATCAGCGTCGTCCAAAGTCACAGTTGCTTCTTCCACAACAGCAGCCCCCGGCGCTGAAGCTTGTTGTGCTGCAAACGCGTTTGGGTCAATTGTGATCAATTTGGGAGAGCCAGTAAGTTGTGCTTCCTGAAACAAGCTGCCACCCCAGATGGCACGGGTCAAATTCACGGCGTCACCTTCGATGGATAATTCTGTGCAGGCCGATGCAAATCCCCAATCACCGAGTGCCGCAGCGCGAGCCAGAATTTCGTTGGCGCTTGCGGTCGAAGCAGCCACCACCGTTTCTGCCGATTGCGAACTGATCACCTGATGCACTGCTTTACCGGCCGCACCTGGCGCATATGTATTGAGACGGTCATCCGCCACATGCAATACTTTTTCAACCCCATAAGGCTTGAGCACTTCGGCATCTGCACTGCCCAAAGCAACCGCATGGATCGGCCCACCAAACATGGAAGCCACACTCAATGCGGACTGAGAGGCTTCGGTCAATGCGCCATTTTGATATTCAACGTATACAAGCGTCATAATTACAGCACCCCCAGTTCTTTCAGGGTTTCCACAATTTTGGGAACCGCAGAAGTGCCTTCACCGAGCATGGTGATTTGTCCACCGGATTCCTGTGGCAGTTTCAACCTTTTATGCACCATTTTCGGCGCAGGTGGCTCCATCGAGATCTGTTCGAGTGGCGCACGCTTGGCCGCCATGATGCCACGCAAGCTCGGATGACGAGGCTTGTTGATGCCTTCCTTTACCGTCACCACGGCAGGCAACGGGAGTTCAAATATGGCCCAATCGTTGCCATCCTGTCGTTTTGCAATGGCTTTACCATCTTGGAATTGAAGCGCTTTAATGCCCGTTGCACAAGGCACCCCAAGCATGGTCGCCACACGAGGGCCAACCTGATATTGACCCATGTCTGCCGCTTCGTTGCCCATCAAAATGAGGTCGAATTTTTTATCTTTGATAGCATTCACAATCGCATGGGCTGTGGCATAAGCATCCCAATTGTCATCATCACTTTCTAGCAGAATCGCCTGAGCCGCACCTTTAGCGATGGATTCTCGAAGCTGTTCTGTCGTGCCGCCTGGACCAAGAGCCAGGACTGTGACTTCCCCACCTTGGTCTTCGGTAATGCGAATGGCTTCTTCGACCGCACACTCTTCGTGTGGACTGATCGTAAATTCCATGCTGCTGGTGTCGATCTGACGGCTGTCGGACGTGAGGTTCACGCGACCGCCCGTGTCAGGCACCCGTTTGATACAAACTAAAATATCCAAAAATCATCACCTCTTGACCACACCTGGGTCGATGGCCGGCGCAACATGATACAATGGTTCCAGCGCTGCCAAATCATCGGCCCCTGTGGCCTTAAATTTTTCGATGCCTAGTCGTGCCACTTCCATTCCTGAAGGCTGACACATTACTTCTGACGCCACTTCAACACGATCCACTTGCCCCATTGCTTCGTAAAGCTGATTGGCACCTGGACCAATCAACAGCACGGGTGCGCTAAATCCCTCTAATCTTTGACGAAGCGCGTCTACATCCAACACTTCAATTTTTTCTGATAGTTTCCCCTGCTCATAAAAACGGACATAAGCCTGTGTGGGGCGATCGGTAATTAAGGCACAAATATGATCTTTCCAGTGATCGGCCCGTTGTTTCAGCATCGGCAGCGAAGGCACACCGACTAAGGGCAGTTTGAGTGCCATTGCCAGCCCTTTGGCCAGGGACACACCCACTCGTAGGCTGGTAAAAGAACCCGGCCCCAGCGCAACTGCAATAAGCTCCAATGAAGTTTTTTCGATATGAAGAATATTTAAAAGTTGTTGCAAAGATGGCACCAGAGGGTCGTTCTTTCGTGCCACTCGCTTACAAGCGATTTCACCAAGCGGCCCATCACGAAAAAGCCCCACACTGCCCCAACTGGTCGCTGTATCTACCCCCAGGGTCAACATGCGAAAAGTTTACCTAAATGGTGATTCGTTCTCAACAAATCAAAACAATGGATTGGTTATGGGAGAACAATTTGCAGGTCATCAAACCACACCACACTGCCATTGCGGCTTGATTTCATTTGAACGTAAAGTTGAACAAAATGGGCGCCTTCCAAAGGCTGCGTTTTTCTATAAAAATCTCTGCCCAATCTGTTGTGTTTTCTTCACAAAAGGGATCACTGCGGGTATCGCCAATTTATTTGCCGTCTTCATCCAGCCAGGAAAGGTTTTTGCCCAGCCGTCTAATTGTAGCGCTTTTGAAAGGGGGTGGGGTTAGTCGATGCAATAAGACGTAAGGTCAATGTCTTGCAGTAGTTCTTTTGTTTTATCAATGTCATTTTGAATTTGTATTTTCAGGTACTCGGCATCCTCGAATGTTTCATCATCTCGAATTTTGCCGATGAGGTGAACGTGAAGTGTTTCGTCATACAACGGAGGAAACTGACCTTTGAGCAAATGAACTTCGGTCACTTGCTCCTGACCTTCAAAAGTGGGCTTGGTACCGATGTAAACAGCGGCCAGATGCGGCTTTCCCTGCAAGCAAGCAACTGCAGCAAAGATGCCTTGTTCAGGGTGAATGTGATTGAAGGTTTGATCCAGATTCGCCGTAGGAAATCCCAGTTTCTGACCTCGGCCTTCCCCAGGCACCACGCGACCATAAAGCAACGGTGCGCGTCGCAACATACTGGTGGCTGATTCGATGTCACCTTCACGAATGGCGCGACGAATCCGTGTACTGCTGACGGGTTCATTATCACACACAACATCGCCGACTTCATAAACTTCAAACTGAAATTGATCGGCCAGCGATTTGAGCATGTTCACATCACCAGCACGGTCTTTGCCGAAGCGAAAATTGCCGCCAACCACCACACCTCGTACTTTGAGTTGTTTGTGCAATACTTCTTCCACAAACGTTTCTGGAGACATAGAGACAAGTTTGGGAAACTCCGCCCAAACGGATTGATCCACAAACTGTTCGATGATTGTGTATTTCAAACCAGGAGACACTAGCAATGGTTTGGGGTAACCCAAAAAATTTCCAGGCGGATCGGGAAAGGTGAAAGCAAGACTAATGCAGTTATGTTTTTCAGCTTGAGCAGATGCCTCTTTTAAAAGTGCCTGATGCCCCAAATGCACGCCGTCAAACGTGCCCAAGGCGACCACACTTTCGCTGCCTGCTTCGTATTGGTCTAAGGAAACAGCCACCGTCAGCCTCCGTCAGGGTTGCGCCGCTGTCATGTGTTCGCGCACTTTTTCAATCACCATTTGCGTGGCATTCTCTAATGTGTCATGAATCAAACAGCCTGCCGCTTTAACATGCCCTCCACCACCGAAATGTTGGGCGATGCTGTTGACAGGCAAATCACTTTTGGTGCGCAAACTCACTTTAACTTTGTCTTGGTCAATTTCTTTGAAAAATGCGGAAACCTCAATGCCATCGACAGAACGAAGTTGTCCCACAATTCCATCGGTGTCGTTGGGGTGAACGCCAAAGCGTCCAAAAATTTCGTGAGGAATGGCACACCAGATAATTTTATCTTCGATGTGGGTTTCAGACAGCGCATAGCCCAACAACTGCATCTCAGGCCAGCTTTGTCGTTCAAACAAATTTTTGGCGATGAAGTGAGGATCAGCACCGGCTCCGACCCATTTGGTAGAAATATCAAGTACGCTTTCATCCACATTGGCATTGCGATAACCATTGGTGTCTGAGAACAGCCCAGTATAAAAACAGGTGGCCAAGGTTTGATCCAGAGGCACACCCAAGGCCTCGCGTAGCTCATCTATCACCATCGTGGCCGAAGCATGGCCCGCCACATAATGCATATTTCCATAGCCAGGATTGTCCACATGATGGTCCAAATTGATCACAAATTTGTTGCGAAAACCTTCGTAAAGTTGATCGCCCACCCGTTTGGCGTTGCCGGAATCCACCACGATGGCTTGTTCGTAATGGACTTCATCCCACTCTTTGGGCAAGAGAACTTTTTCAACCCCTGGCAAAAAATCCAAGTGTCTGGGCACAGGGTCACACATCACGACAACTGCTTTTTTATCAAGTTTTTTTAGAATCCAATACATGCCAAGGGCACTACTGACTGCATCGCCATCAGGGCTCATATGCGTGCTGATGGTAAATGAATCGTGGCCTTGGATAAAAGACGCGATCTGGTCTAGCAAGAGAAACTCCCTAAGTTTGGCTCAGGTTTCAAGCTGAAGCATGTGCGGAAACCTTGAGCATATTCTAAGGAAGTGTAACCTCTCGAATAAAGATTCGCCACTCTCCATCACGGTTTGAGCTGTAAGCGAGGCGCGAGCCACTGGTGTCCCAGGTGGCAAAATCATCTTGATAAGGATCACGAGTAACGCGCTCACGGTTTTGCCCATCGGCATCGATGATGTGAATGTCTATGCTGCCACGGTCAATGGCCGTGAAAGCAATAAAATTGCCGTTGGGTGACCAGGTCGGATTAGGATCAATGCCTAGATCAGTTGCCAAAGTGCGAAGTTCTCCTGTGGCTGGATCAAGCACATGGATCCCCATGCTGCCATCTCGAAGAGAACCAAACACAATGCCGTTATGAGACCAAGTGGGATGGGATTCACGTTGCGGGGTTTGAGTTAAACGTTCGACAGATTGCTGTTGCAGATCGATGGCATAGAGGTCAGGCTGACCATCACGCCAGGATTCGAACACGATTTTATTGCCATCCGGCGACCAGGCAGGGTGCCAGTCAATGGCCGAGTTGCTCGAAAGGCGTTGCAATTGAAACCCATCAACGTTCATCACATAGACTTCAAAGTTGCCATCACGGGAAGAATAAAACGCTATCTTGCTGCCATCGGGCGACCAACTGGGACTGAGGTCGCTAGCACTGTTGTCTGTTAAAGCAGTCACTTCGCCGTCAAGTAGGTTCAGCAGGTAGATTTCGGTATCGCCATCACGATCAGACTCATACGCAATATCATTGCTAATGGGTGACCAAACAGGCGCCATGTCGCCCGTGGGGGCTTGTGCACCACTGGAATAAAACACACTTATGCCCAACAAAACCAGTACGACAGACGTAATTTTTGCCCAAATAGAGAAGTATTTCTCTGTTGTCATGTTCTCTCACCTCGCGTCCTTATCTTAGCATAAAAATGACCCAAAATGCAATTACAGTGATGATTTCCACATCTATTCAATGACACAAGCTGCGCTGCAAATGGCTTTCGCTTATAATCATGCTGTTATGCCAAGAGAGCCCATTGATCCCACACAACGAGATGAGGACAGTTCGTTAAATAGTTTGCGTCCACCTGATCTCTCCGAGTTTATTGGCCAGGAAAAGCTAAAAGGCCAAATCAACCTGGCATTGTCCGCCGCCCGTCAGCGCGTGGAAGTGTTGGACCATATTTTGCTTCATGGCCCGCCCGGACTGGGCAAAACAACCCTGGCCAACATTATCGCCACAGAAATGGGCGTAGACATCAAAACCACCTCCGGCCCTGTGGTCGAAAAACCGGGAGAAATTGCAGCCTTAATTACTGGCCTTTCACCAGGCGATGTGTTGTTTATCGACGAAATCCATCGTCTACGTCGCAATGTGGAAGAAATTCTCTACCCTGCGATGGAAGATTTTAAGATTGACCTCATGATTGGCGAAGGGCCAAGTGCTCAATCGCTGCGACTGGATGTGCCTCGATTCACGCTAATTGGTGCAACCACCCGCCAAGGCTTATTAACATCACCATTACGCGACCGTTTTGAAGTGGTTTTCCATATGGATTTTTACGCAGACGATGAACTGCAACAAATCGTGCTTCGCGGTGGGAAAATTCTCGATGTCGAAGTCACAGAGGAAGGCGCGTTTGAAATCGCCCGTCGCGCCAGAGGCACACCGCGCATCGCCAATCGCATTCTCAAACGCCTTCGCGATTATGCACAGGTTCATGGAGACGGCATCATCGACAGCCGAATTGCCGAAGAAGGTCTTGCATTGCTCGAAATTGACATGGAAGGTTTGGACGAATTGGACCGCAGCATCCTGAAAATGATCATCGAAAAATTCAGCGGCGGCCCCGTGGGTCTGGACACCTTGTCCGCCGCCCTCAGCGAAGAAAAAGACACCATCTCTGAAGTCTACGAACCCTTCCTATTGAAAAAGGGGTTCATCCAACGCACCCCTCAAGGTCGTATTGCAACGGAACACGCCTATAAACATCTAAATCTTCCAGGTAGACCTCACCAAACTTTATTCTAGTTCCAACTTAATCGTGAACAGTTAACACATCCAAGCTGTGTTTCATTAACCACTTGATAACGTAACAGTGTTATGTTATTATAGATTTTGAAAGGATGCGCATGGATGCTGAAACCTTGATCTCTAAAAAAGAAGTGCTTGAGATGACGGGGATTTCTTACGGTCAGTTTTATCGCTGGAAGCGTAAGGGTCTGATTCCTGAGTCTTGGTTCATTCGCAAAAGCACATTCACGGGACAGGAAACATTTTTGCCGCGTGAGAAGGTTTTGGAACGTATTAAGAAAATCCAGGATCTAAAGGACGATCATTCTTTGGAAGAATTGGCAAAACTGTTATCTCCTGAAGTGAGTGGGCGTGATTTTTCCACGGAAGAAGTGGGTACACTCAACTGGATTTCTGAAGAAGTACGTAATTTTTACGAAGACTACCGAAACACTTCTGGTGATTATTTATTCCATGACATCCTGTTTTTGACCGTGCTGGAAAAATTGAGACATCAACTCGACGATGACACATTAGCGCTGGTAATCTCTACATTGACACTGCACGAAGACACGCTGCAAAAGACCAATGAGTTTCATTGGCATTTGCTGATTGGGAGAAAATCTGTGTCCACCAATCTGGCGGAAGTGGAGAACGCCAGCACGGTGAGTGTGTGTTTCATCCATGATCAATCCTGCCTGCTGGATGCAGAAACAGAGCAGGTGGTCGATATTGATTTACATCCAATTTTAGAAGACATCAAGTTAAAAGTTAGTGGTGTACGCAAGGCCCGCACAACAGGAAAGGAGACATAATGAAAACATCGAATTGGTGGATTTTGGCGATGGGCCTCGTGATTGCAATTTTTGCAGGAGGCGCTGTTCTTGGGGCGATCTTTACGATCATTGGCGCACTTCTGACGGCATCATTTGCCGTGATCAAAATAGTGTTCGGGGTGATTTTTTCAGCCATTGGGCTGGTGTTAGGCTCGTTAATTAACCTTGCGTTTGTCGGTGGCGTGGCCTATCTGGGCTATCGCTGGTGGCAAAACCGCAATGTCCAATTTGCAAAAGCTTATAAACCAGGAGGCATCCATGACTGAAACCAAACGTGAAAGTGTCACCATCACCGGCTCCGGCAAAATCGGTGGTGGCGTCTACGATGTTATTAAAGTGATGGGTTCGGCCAGAGTGAGTGGCGACGTTGAAGCCAACACCATTCGCACCGCAGGCTCAGCCAGCTTTTCGGGCAGCGTGGATGCGCTTCATATTCACAACGCAGGCAACTTACGAATCGCAGAAGACGTCAGCACAGGCAGCTTTAAATCGGCAGGGTCATCCACTGTGGATGGGGATTTGCGGGCCACCCACTTTTCCTGCTCCGGCTCTCAAAGAGTCGGTAACGATTTGATTGCCGGCAATGTTCGCCTCAGTGGTTCCTGCAACGTCAGTAACGATGTGGAAGCTGATGAGTTTGTGTCCAAAGGCCGCTTCCGCATTGGTGGTTTACTCAGTGCAGATGACATTCGCATTCAATTGGGCCACGGTCGTGGCGGTCAGTGCGTGGTCAGTGAAATTGGTGGTGAACGCATCGAAGTACGAAGCAAAGGACCTTTTTGGGACTACGACCAGGAAAAACTGGAACGCAAGCTCGGCAAGGTGGGCCACAAACTGGAAAAAGGATTGACCAAGATGCGCGGCAAATTCGGCATCGAAATCGACTTGGGTGACATCGACAAAATGGTGGACGACATCGTCAAAGTCGGTGAAAAAATCAAGGTCAACATCGAAAGCAACTTTGAGGACGATTACCTTGCCATGCTCGAAGTGGAAACCATTGAAGGCGACGATATTTATCTCGAATACACCAAAGCCAGCGTGGTGCGCGGCAAAAAGATCGCCATCGGACCTGGCTGTGAGATCGACCATGTTGAATACAGTGATTCTCTAGAGATAGACGAAGACGCACACGTGGTCAAACAGGACAAGTTTTGATCTGATTCTTGTATCATTCATTCAATAAACAAGGAAACGATCAACGACTATGAACGATGTGTTTCAGGCAACCCTACAAATTTTCAAAGGTTTTTATAATTTACTGATGGCCATTACGTCTTTGCTTATTGCCCTAGTCGGCAAGGTGGGGTACGGCATCTATCGCTTGTTTGGCGGCAAACCCAAGCCTGTTGAAAACACACTTCCGCCCCAAGCTGAACCGAAACCAAAGATGCGAATCAAACTTCCCATTTTTGGTCAGCATCGGTGCCCTCATTGCAACAGAACACTCGATGCCAAAGCACATGACGATTTATGCCCTCACTGCTATGGTGACCTTGCTCGAATTTGCCCCGGTTGTAGTGAAACTGTCAGCATCAAAAAGCGAACCTGCCCACATTGCAAAACCTACTTGCCAAAATTGTAATCATCTTTCCTCTAGCCTGATCTTGCTAAAATCAGCTACAGTTGAATCATGAAGCGTTTCGGAGTTTTTCAATGATGCAACCACCTTCAGGCACAGTGACGTTTTTGTTCACCGACATCCAGGGTAGCACCAAGCTGTGGGAACAGCATCACGATGGGATGGATGAAGCCATCAAATGCCACGATGCGTTGATGACCCAAGCGGTGGAAGCCCACAACGGCTATGTGTTCAAGACCGTGGGCGATGCGTTTTGTGTTGCCTTTCCATCAGCGATTGAGGCCATCATGGCCACCATTGAAGCACAGAAGTTCATCAACTTTGAAAATTGGGGCGAGACCAAAATCAAAGTGCGGATGGGCCTTCATACCGGTGAGGCCAACGAACGTGGTGGCGATTATTTTGGTCCCACCATCAATCGCACCGCGCGTCTGATGGGTATCGGTCACGGTGGTCAAATTCTGCTTTCTCAATCGACATACGACAGGGTATCTGATTCATTGCCTGAAGCATCGAGCTTGTTGGATTTGGGCCATCATCGACTCAAAGATTTGGCAGAGGCGCAACAAGTGTATCAACTGGTTCATCCTGATTTAAATGAAGTATTTCCTGACCTGAACTCACTTTCCTATCTGGCCAACAATCTTCCGGCGCAAACGACCAGCTTTGTTGGACGTGAATCAGATATCGAACTGGCCACGAATCTTTTAAACACATCAAGAATGGTCACGCTCACCGGCATCGGCGGCACAGGAAAAACACGGCTTTCTTTGCAGGTGGCTGCGAATTTGATTGAACAATATGCCGATGGTGTGTGGTTTGTGGAACTCGCTTCAGTCAGTGACCCATCACGTGTCTCCAACACCCTGGCTGAAGTATTGAATGTGTCCGAAATGCCAGGACAATCCACGATCACTTCACTCAAAGATTTTTTACAAAATAAAAACATGCTGGTGGTGTTGGACAATTGTGAACATGTACTGGATGCCTGTGCAGATGTGGCAACCAACCTTCTTAAATCCTGTCCGAATGTTCAAATTTTGGCCAGCAGCCGTGAAGAATTGGGCGTCCGCGGAGAAACGGTTTGCGCCATTGCTCCACTTCCCTTGCCGGAACAACAGACAGACGTTGACACACTTTTAAACATTCCTTCTGTTGAACTATTTATTGAACGCGCACGACTGGCAAAACCAAACTTTGATTTGACAACGGATAATGCAGAGGCCATAGCCTATATCTGCCAACGACTTGATGGAATTCCATTCGCCCTGGAATTGGCAGCGGCAAGGGTCAAAACCTTGCCACCACAAAAACTGGTAGAACGATTGGATGATCGCTTTCGATATCTGACCAGCGGACGACGTGAAGAGCCTGACCACCATCAAACGCTTAGAGCCACCATTGATTGGAGTTATGACCTGATCAATGATTCTGAAAAAATATTACTCAACCGCCTTAGTGTGTTTCAGGGGCGCTTTATCCTCGAAGCTGCTGAAGCCATTTGCTCGAATGAAGATTTAGATGAACTTCTGGTTATGGATGATCTCAGTCGCTTGGTGCAAAAATCGCTGGTTGAGGTGGATGAACAACACGATGAGCTTTTTTATCGCCTGCTGGAAACGGTGCGCCAATACGCACAGGAAAAATTGGAAGCAACCGAGGCAGTTGATAAGCTGAAAGACCAGCATCTGAAATTCTTTGCTGATTTAGCCAATAACATTGACTCACAAGTTGAAGGTGTCGATGAGGTTCTATGGTATCGCAAATTCCATCTACTTCACGACAATTTTCGTGCTGCGCTCCATTGGGGACTGCAACATAAAAATGCCTCCTATGTTTATGAAACTTGCAAATCACTGGCGTCATTTTGGTTTGTTCACGGCCACATGGTGGAAGCTCAGTCTTGGATGCTTCAAGCCCTACAGCAACGCGAAGGCGTTCCACAAGATCTCCAGGCCGAGATATTGCTTTGGGCAGGCAACTACACCGTAGATCTAGGCGACAATGAGGCAGGTCGAGACTTGATTCAGGAAAGTATGGCCATCAGCCAAGAAATCAACGATCAAAATGGCATTGCCAGCGCGTTAACCAATTTGGGGGTCGCCACAAATAACCTGGGCGATCTGGAAGGAGCAAAGCAGATTTATGAAAAAGCCATCCATATTTACCAAACAATGGGGGAGGAAAAATCAATTGCAACCGCACTCAACAATTTGGGCAACGTGATTTTAGAGATGGGAGACCTGAAACAGGCACGTCGTTTGTTTGAAGAAAGCAAATCTATTTGCAAGAAATTTGATATAAAACAAGGACTTGCCATTGCTTTGGATAATTTGGGAACCGTTTCCTTAAAACAGGATGACTTGGTCTCATCGCGCATCCACTTTTCCCAATGCGTGAAAATATATCACGATATTGGCGATAAGTTTGGCGTGGCCAACTCGTTTTCTGGATTTTCTCTGTTACTTGAACAAGAGGGACAACCCAAAACAGCCGCACAGCTTCAAGGCGCTTGTGAAAAGCTATTAAACAGTTTACACATTCCCTTGGAGCCAGCTGAAAAATCAGACTTTGACCAGCTTCAAAAAACACTCCAAAAAGTCTTGAGACACCCTGTTTATCAAAATGCCTTTGAGCAGGGTCAACAATTATCAGTGGATCGAGCCATCAATTTAGCCCTGAATATCACTGATCAGTAACGTCACCCTATATCCTTATATAAGGGATATTTCTCTCGCTCATTTTGACAGCGTTCACATTGCCCAACCTTACAGAGGTATTTTTTCATTCTTTTCACGAATAAATGTCACCATACAAATTTATTTCTTTGTGATGTTGATTACCAAGAAATATTGATGAATGTGGCCGTTTAGACGACTAGAGTTCAGTCTGCTACACAGTTTCCTCCATTTTCACTCAAATTTCCTATGTAATCAACATCACCAAAGTCGCATAGGCTCTGTGTGATTCGAATCACCGAGATCAATTGTCTACTTCACTACAATAGCGCCACGATCCATATAAGGGGGGATGTAAATGTTAAGATCGGTACAGTTGAGCAAGGGCTTAATGTCCCTGCTCGTGGTTGCACTGATGACAGCTTTGATGGCTGGCAGTGCGTTTGCGGCTTCGGATGACGATTTTGATGAGCTTTATCAGCGAGTGAATGGTTTAGAGTCTTTGGTTAAAGACCTATCCATCTCGGTGATGATGGCTTCAAAGGACCTGGAAGCTCAGGCAACAGGCTTGCAGCCTCGTATCTTTAATGTTGAAAACATGGTCAAAGACCTGTCCTTCGATGTGAAGAAAACAGTTGCAGCTATGTCTGATATTCATGGCTATGTGGATGCTTTGATTTCTCAGGTTGAAGAATTTCAACCTTTGGTAATCACTTTGCAGAGCACCGTGGTGAAGTTTGGTGACAAACTCGACTACATCACAAACGACATCGATGTACTTAAAGTTGGTTTGGCAAATTTGTCCGACCAGGCTGATGAGACCGATGCTCGCTTGACTGTGGTGAACGATCACTTGAGTGGTCAGATCGCTACATTGAGCGATGAGTTTGCTCAGCTTTACAGCGCTGTAAGTGCCTTGAAAGCCGCTGTTGATGAAAACACCGGTGGTGTGGGCGCTTTGCATGAAGCCTTCGTCTCTTTAGACGTTCAGGTGGAATCTAATGCTGAAAGCATCTATGAAAATCACGCCGCAATTGGTGAGTTGGGCTCCGCTTTGGAAGAAGTTTACATTTCTGTAAGCGCTGCTTTCGAAGAAGCTGAAGCTAAGTTCGGCATGGTGAAAGAAGCTCATGGTGCTGCTGATGAACGTATTGGCAAACTTGAGCGCGCCGTTGACGAACTCGGCATCTTGGGTCCAACTTTGTCCAGCCTGCGCAACACTGTTGCTGGCTTGGCAGCTCGCGCTGATCGCGTTGACGCTCGCTTGAGTCACTTGGAAGCTTTCGCTGAAGCCATGGCTAACGCCGACAATGGCGACGATGGTGAAGACGCTTCTGCTGAAGCAGTGGATGCATTGGATGGTCGTTTGAACAACGCTGAAATGATGATCGCTGCATTGAAAGATGCTGTGGCCAGTTTGAGCGAAACTGAAGGCACCGACACTTCCTTCTTGGAAGCTGCTATCTTTGACCTTCAGGACCAAATCGATCGTTTGAAAGCCCTGGTAGGCACGTCTTCTGGTGGCGACAATGGCGCAAGCCAGTCCCAGATTGACGACCTTAGAGGCAAAATTGGCCAACTCGTCATTGAGTTGGAAGGCACAAAGATGGAATTGGCAGAGTTGCGCGATCAGGTTGGTAGCAATCAGACCACCATTGACGTTCAGCAAATCACCAACGAAATTCGTACTTCCGTATTGAGCGAAATCGGTGACATCACCGAACTCTCCGCTATGGTTGACGAAGCCAAGAAGAATGCTAACGCTGCAAACGGCTTGGCCTTGTTGGCACTGTTGGCTGGTGCTGCTGCGATCGCGTTGAACTTGCTCATCTAAGTGTAGGTAGCTACTAGAAATTGGTACTTCCCCCAGCGAGGAGAGGAGGCTACCTACCAGACCCCTCAGACAATGAGTGGTGATTGAGGTGCTCGGATTCACAGACCTAAAGAGATTCGATAAGGATCAAAAGGGGCCTCCTCTCTGAGCATCTATACAAAAGTTAAAAACAGAAGGGACACACGAAAGTGTGTCCCTTCTTCTTTTTTCAATCGATTAATATCAAAGAAGCCGCAAGAAAATATCAGTGTTCAAAATTAAAACTGATTTACTTAAAAAAGTAAAACAATAAATTGAGATTAAAGACAACTAGTCTCCCACCCCCTTTACACAAAGGGGGCTACGATAAGACTGCGTATGTGGATACAGTCAGGCAAAACCTTATCTTAATTGTTTTTTACAGAATGTATTTTTTTGGTCTTCGGCTTCCCTAAATTCCAAATCAGTTTTTCCAAGTAAATACTGCCCTTTCTAAAAGGGAAAACAAAGAGTAACGTATCGTGATTTAGAACCAACTGAAGCAGACAAATCGTAGCTCCCTTAATGATTTAAGGGGGCTGGGGGATTAGAGCCTCTAACTTTTCTATGCTGCCGCTTCTAAAAAAATACCCAACAATTCATCCAGTTGTTTGATTTCATGGTCTGGTTTAGGGAATGCAGGGTCGTATGTTTTGTGTTGATTCACCCACACACTGGTCAACCCTGCATTGTGCGCGCCGAGCATGTCGTACTGAAGCGTGTCTCCCACATAAGCAGCTTCGTTTGCAGAAACATTCAACTCAGCCAACAATGTTTCATAAATCCGAGGGTCGGGTTTTCGAATGCCCAGATCGTCGGACACAATAATGCCATCGAACCAGTTTTTGATATTGAGATGGTTGATTTTACCCCATTGCAATTCGCTTGGCCCATTGGTAATTAGCCCAACTTTATAATTTTCTTTGAGTTGGTGAATCACACGTTCGGCACCGTCAAGAAAATGTAGATGTTCGACCATCCGCTTCAAGTAAGATTGTTGATGGTTTGCTAATTCAGCTTCATCTTCAACACCCGCCTGAACCAACAAGCGGCGTACACCCTCAGTGCTTGCACCATATGGAAATAAATTGACTTCTCCCTGCTTGGCACGCTCGGTGCTTTCATCCCAAACGCTTTTGATTTGCGACTTGAAATTTTCTGAGTTGAAAATATCTGGATGAGAGGCCAGCATCCCTGCGCTTCCAGATGCTTCCAGAGCGCTATAGAAAGCCTCATACGGCGCAATGCGATATTCACACAACGTGCCATCCAAATCAAAAATAACGGCTTTGTGAGTAGCCATAAATGGAAATCCTCCTTGATATCACACCACTGTTTCCTGGAAAATGACTCCAGTTTAATTCTCTCAAGGAAGGATCACCATGCGCATCACCGGCGGGAGCCTGAGTGGTCGTCATTTGAACACGCCCAAAACCAGTGCCATTCGCCCTATGCGTGACGCGGTTCGTATGGCGATGTTCAATATGCTGATGGATTTTTTGCCAGAGTGTCAGTTTCTGGACCTGTTTGCCGGCACAGGCGGCGTGGGCATTGAAGCCCTTAGCCGTGGAGCCACCCACGCCACCTTCGTCGACAAACTGCCGGAAGCTCTCAATATTTTGAAAGAAAACCTAAAAACACTTGATCTCGAGTCTAGTAGTTCGGTGATCAACGGCGATGTATTTAATGTGGTTGGTCAACTGGAGAAATCATTTGACCTCATCTTTGTCGGCCCGCCCTATTATGATGACCTCGCGCATGAAGCCCTCCAGCTGCTCTCAGAAACAACACTTCTCAAAGAAGAGGGTGTCATCATCGCCGAAGTTTTCCATAAAGAATCAATGGACGAAGCATACGGCAACCTCGTCCAGATTCAAAAACGTTTATATGGCGACAACTTGCTGGTTTTCTATCAATGGAATGACGGTTGATCATTCTGCATCTGGATTCAACACAATCTTGCGCAACACACTGGGCTGATTGAGCGTGCCTGTGGTGGATGCAAATTCATTGACATAGAGAATATCGCCATCTGGACTAATGCTTAAATCATTTGGCAATGAAAACTTGGCTTCCAGAGCAGGACCATCCACGCGTCCACGCTGGGTGGTTCCTGCAAACACTTCCAATTCCCCATCCAAACTCAAGGTGTAGATGTTGGAAGCACCGCGCCCCACCACATAGAATTTTTCTCCATCAAACGTAATATGTCCATTGTTGTTGCCAGGAACGGTAACAAATAAACTAACCTCGCCTTCAGGTGTCACTTTGAGCACACGGCCATCGCTGAAATTGGCCACGTACACATTGTTGTCATTGTCCAGGGCAATCCCATTGGGACAATTAAACAACGTATTACTGGAAGCAAGCATCGTTGATTCACCTTCAGGGGTTACTTTTTGAACAGAGCGCCCACCGCAGTTGGCAACATAAAGATTATCATCTGCATCAAACACCAACCCCACCGGGGCAATAATGCCTGTGGTTGCAAACACACTCACTTCACCATCGGGCGTGATTTTGTTAATGCGATTGGATCTTAACCCGGATTGATACAAATTCCCCTTGGAATCAAAGGCATTGCCCGAAGCCCCCAACAGGGTCTCCGCTTGTGCGAATACACTTACTTCGCCCTCAGGTGTGACTTTGTAAACGGTGGTGCCACGCCTGGAAGGTGCCGCCCCAATATCGCCAACAAAAATATTTCCATCTGGCCCTACAGCCACGCCACCGGTTGCGGCAGGCAACTCAGCCAGCGTACTGACCACCGCATTTTGACCTGAATCTGATTGAGCACCCGTCACCCAATTGACAGCCAATAACAACAGCAACACATACAACCCACAACGTAAACCCTTCATACAATTTCCCCTTTACGACGCGTTTGCTTAAAGGGTATCTACCTAAATTAAAGCACTGACATGAAATTCTTCCAAAATTCTTCCACAGGCATTGCCCCTCGATAAAAAAGCAGTCAAACTTTGGTTTCCTGTTATGGGTTGAGCACAATCATTCTCAAAATGGTTGGATGATTATTTTGACCGCCGGAAGTTGGTTTCCCCTCATTGATGTAAAGCGTGTTGCCATCAGGACTCATGCCGATACCAAAAGGAATTGAAAAGCTTGCCGCTGCCACTGGCCCATCTTCATGACCACGCTGCCCGGTACCGGCAAATTCCTTCAATTCTCCCTCCAGACTTAACGTGTAGATGCGTTGTCCCCCACGAGAAACCGTATAAAGTTGTTCGCCATCGAAAACAAGATGGCCATTGTTATTCCCAGGCACATTGGCAAACTGACTGACTGAACCGTCTGGCATGACTTTCGCCACAAGGCCATTGCTAAAATTGGCGACATAAAGATTTTTATCATTGTCCAGCGCAATACCTGTGGGACATCTAAAAAGAGGGTTGACCGCAAAAGTGCTCGATTCACCTTCAGGGTTCACTTTCTGGATGTTGTTGGCACCGCAATTGGTTACATAAAGATTGTCATCTTCATCAAAAACAAGCCCAGTAGGCACCCTCAAACCTTCCACAAAAATACTGACTTCCCCATCTGGTGTGATTTTAGCGATATGATTCAACAAAAGGCTGGCCTGATACAAATTTCCTTTAGAATCAAATGCATTGCCATCAGGACGAAGCAAATTTCCATTTTCCGCAAAAACACTGACATCACCATTCGGTGTAACTTTGTAAATGGTCATCCCACGTCTGTTCGGCGCAGGGCCAATATCGGCAACATAAATATTGCCACTCTGATCGACAGATAAACCACCGGTGGCAGCAGGCACTTCTGCCAAAGTACGAACTTCAGCATTGGTATTTTCAGCAGTTTGTGTGCCTGTGGCAAACGTGCCACCTAAAATCACCAAAATTGCAAATAACCAAAAACGTGTTTGAGGCAAGAAATTTTCCATCATCAATCTCCCCCTTAGAGCCTGAGCCTAACAGGAAATACTTCCAAATTTCTTCCGCAGCAAACACGTTCTCTATCAGAGAGCGTGTTGCTTGAGATATATTCGGTTTTAGGAAGATTGTTTAAAGCAAAAAAACAAAAATATCAACCTGGATTCCCACCTAAGAGACACTCCAGGAAGAAAGGTAAATTTGACGAACGAAACATTCGCAATTGAATGAATACGACTCGGCCATCACTTCAAAATCAACGTTCCACTGGCCCAGGCGGTCATCAAAGCTTTCATGGTTGAATCGTTGATACGCTTTCCACCCGTTCGCGGCACGCTTTGTTCCTTTACCCAAAAACTCGCTGCAATTAGAATTTCCTGATCCCCAATGAGGCGATCGGCATTTCGGCCTATACCAACCGATGGGTCATTGGGAATCAATTGTGCCACTGCTGCTTCGATAGACAATTCAGGTTGAAACAAACCACATCCCGTCGTAAAAACCAGGACCATTAACAAAAAACCACTCATTTTGGCATATGGCATAGTCACCTCTTACGCTCCTTGCCTCCATTTATGAGTAGGTCACACCGTCTTCAACAATTGTTGCCGTTCTGCCTTTGGATTCTAACGCTTGCTTCAACCCTCTCAAGCCATTGGTTTCACCATGAACCAGGCGCACTTCTGCACCGCCTGTGGGTTTCAACCAATCCAGCAGCGTCTTCTGATCGGCATGGGCACTGAAGCCACCAATGGTATGCACATTGGCTTTGACAAAAATGTCGTCGCCAAAAATGCGAACCGTTTCGCGCCGCTCCACCAACAGACGTCCCAATGAATCTTTGGCTTGATAGCCGACCAAAACCACACTGGCTTCCTCACGCCACAAATTGTGCTTTAAGTGATGCACCACCCGGCCGCCATTGCACATGCCACTGCCAGCAATGAACACGTTGCCACCTTTTAGCGCGTTGAGGTCGCGCGATTCCTGTTCGGTCTGGGTATATTCCACGCCAGGGAAACTGAAGGGATCATCTTTTCGCTCCAGCGCAGCTTTGACCTCTGGTCCAAGCCCTTCGGGGTAACGCTGGTAAATGCGCGTGATATTGATGGCCAACGGACTGTTGAGATACACGCCCGTGTTTTTTGGCAACATGCCCAATTGATACATTTTTTTCAATTCATATAGCACATCTTGTGATCGTTCCAGCGCAAATGAAGGAATGATCACATTGCCACCACGTTTGAGGCTGGCAAGCACCGCTTCAGCAAATTCCTTTTCAGAATCTTCTGTGTTGCGATGCTGGCGATCGCCATAGGTGGATTCGCAATAAACAATGTCGCAAGCATTTGGCTGGTTGTAGTCGGGCATTACATCTCGCCCGGTGTTGCCCAAATCGCCACCGAATGTGACTCGATGGGTTGTGCCATCTTCTTTGATCTCAAATTCGATAAAGCTGGAACCAAGGATGTGACCTGCGCGTCGGAACGTGGCTTTAATGTTGCCAAATTCCAGCGGATCATCTTCGTTTGCCACAGCGGTGATCAAATCCAATGTTTCAAATACATCCTGATCATCGTACAACGGTCGTGGGGTGACTTCCCCGCGACGACGGCTTCGACGTCGTTGTCGGATGTAGTCTTCGCGCATCAAATGGGCAGAATCAAGCAAAATGTAACGAATGATGTCCGCAGTGGGTTTGGTGGTAATAATCTGCCCACTAAACCCACGCTTAACCAGCAAAGGAATACGACCACAGTGGTCCAAATGGGCATGGGTGAGAAACAATTTATTCACAGACGACGGCGAAAAACCAAACTCTTCGTGGTTGCGGGCCTCCAACACAGATCCGCCCTGAAACATGCCGCAGTCGATCAGAATTTTCTCGTTGCCCACTTCCATTAAATGGCAAGAGCCAGTGACTTCTTGGGCCGCGCCGTGACTAGAAAGTTTCATTTATTGTGATTGTAATAAAAGCGCAGCGCCCACAATGGCCCCTAAAATCAAACCGACCAACCACCAAGGCGTGTCCTGAATCGAACTGCCTGCATTCACACCCTCCACACGGAAGTGTAAAGTGGTAAACACTGGTGGATCAGCAGGAATATGCTGGCCATCTCCCAACACCAAAAAGAGTGTGTATGGGCCGGGTCGAATGTTTTCAAATCGGTATTCACCGTCGGTGATGTGAATCATACGCTCCGTGGCTTCAATAGGTTCACCTGGATTGAGGTTGAGCCTTGCATTGTCTCGCGCTCTTAAAATCAAATGATAATGCCCAGTGCCTTCGGTCTGTTGACCATCGGCCGCATCAATATTGATGCCGTTAGACAACCAACGCACATTAAGCTGATCGCCCCAAATCGTTGCATCTTCGACAGGTTCAATGAAGGCCAGTGTGAGCACATCAAACTGAACCACCGCTTCAACTGTAGGGTTCAACGGCAGATGCTGCCCATCCCCCAACACCACATAAACGGTGTAACTGCCTGGAGCCAAGGTTTCAAATGTGTGTTCTCTATTTGTGGTGTGAATAATGTTGTCCGGCCGGGGAATAGGTTCACCAGCATTCAAGCCATGCGCACCATCTTTGCCTTCAATCAAAATCAAATGGTAATGACCGATGCCATCGACCTGTTCTCCATTGGCATCTTGAATATTAATGTTTTCAGAACGCCACCGAATGGTCACATCAGGGCCAGCCACCGTAGAGCCGTCTACAGGCTCTACAATGCTCACAGATTGAGCCTGTGCCCACACGCTAAAAAAAGTTAAAATCAGAGCAAAAACAACTATCGATCTTGAGTTCATACAACACCTCCACGAAGATGGTTTTAGGATACGTTTGCAAGCCGCTCATATCAAGAAATTTCAGTGTGAGCAAAAGCTTATACTCATTCTATTCAAATTCAGCTAAAGGAAATAAGATGACTCTTTCACACCATCACCTCACCAGACTCAAGGGGGCCATTGCTGGATCATTGCTTGGACTGGTTGTTGTGCTGGGCCTCCATATGCCCTTTTCAACCATCACAGTACCACTTTTATCTTTGTTTTTGGCATTGACTGCATGTGTTTATCTTGGTGCGCTGCTCGCACAAAATCAGCCTTTACGGGTAGGCGCTTTAGAAATAGCTGTTAGTGTGATTGTGTTTGGATGTGCTCTGCTTGGAACACTGGATGCACCCTTTTGGTTGGCCATTGGCTACATGATTCATGGATTATGGGATTGGGCACATGACACAGGCATGGTGACCACCAAAGTTTCAACATGGTTTCCACCCTTGTGTGCTTTGTTTGATTTTGTGATTGCCGGATTTATTTTTCTCTTTGTGAGATAAACTTGGACGAAGGTTTTAGACATTTACAACACTGGCGCATTTCGCTGCCACAGAATGATCAAATTCTCGATACCCATTTCAGTAATAGTTTGTCCGCCCGTCATCGGCACAGGCTTGCCTTGCACCCACAGTTGTGTGGCACGTTGAATCTCAAACTCACCAATAAAGTGATCGGAATGAAACGTACCAGGCGGATCATTGGGCACCAGACGTGCCACGGCTTGATCGATGGACAACAATTGTGTTTGAATCAGAGAACAACCAGAAAGGGACAGTACCAACATCAAAATAGACATCCGAGTCAATTTGAACATGATCCACTCCTTTCTTAACATCTTTTAGCCTATGTGATTTATAAATAAAAGGCAAGCGCATCTGTCAGCCAGTGCCAACATATTGTTCCAATACAGCATCCACTCTTGAACCATAAGACTCGCCAAACAAACTCAAATGAACCAGGAGGGGATAAAGTTGATACAGTGATTTTCGCTCCTGGTAGTCAGATGGCAATGCCCAAACATCGTGATAGCCTTGGTAAAATTCCTGAGAAAACCCACCAAATAGTTCCGTAAAAGCCATCTCAATTTCTCGATGTCCGTAGTAGATAGCAGGGTCAATCAACACGGCCTGTCCATTGGACATCAGAAAATTGCCACCCCACAAATCCCCGTGCAGGAGCGATGGCTGAATGGCCTCCTCATCAATGAATCGATTCAAAGAATCCATCAATAAGTTGATCAAGTGTGCCCGACGCTGAGTAAGTCGCTGCTGTTTTTCTAATAATGAAAACTGAGCGTCCAGCCGCTGTTCTCTATAAAAGTCAATCCATTTGGCTTGAGGCTGATTTGACTGTGGCAATGAGCCAATGTAGTTGTCATTTTTCAACCCATAAGCCACAGCTTTATGTTGATGAAGTTTTGCCAATTGTCGTCCAAACTCTCGCTCGGCTGATGCATCTGCGTCTTGATCTGATTCAATCCATTCCAGCAACAAAAATGCTGGATGATCCCCCGTACCTTCACTGAGGGCAATGACTTTTGGAATCTTCAGTGTGTTGGTCTCAGCAAGCAGTTGGAGTCCTTCAGCTTCACGAACGAATAGGTTTGGTAAAGGCGAGCGATTATATTTCATAAACACTCGAGTGCCCTCAGCCAAGCTCAAACATAACGATTCGTTGATATCACCACCATTCACAGGCGTGACTGATTCAATTTGCGCATATGATCCAAGGGCTTGTTTGAGTTGATCTTCAACGACCTGTTGAAAAGCTGAATCGAGCATTAGGGCTGTTGTTGTAAAAATCTCAAAAATCCGCGACAACCGGTTTCGACTTGATGATACGTCAGTGCGTAATTGCCATCGTAGTAAGGGTCATGAACTTCGTTGTTGGCTTCGTCTACAAAATCCAACAGCAGGCGAATTTTGTTTGCAGATTCTGGACTGAGACGCAGCAGGTTGTTCATGTTGGATTGATCCATCGCAATCAGCCAATCGAATTGCTCAAAATCTGAGGCTTTCACTTGTCGCGCTCGTTGACCGTCTAAAGAAGCGCCATGATCAATGGCCAACCGCTGAGATCCCATGCTGGGTGGATCTCCGATGTGATAGCTGGCCGTCCCAGCAGAGTCGATTTCAAACTGATCGGCCAAGTCGGCATCCTGAACCATCTTCCTAAAAACACCTTCAGCCAAGGGAGAACGACAAATGTTTCCCAGGCAGACGAACAGAATTTTTTGCATCTTCACTCCTTACAGGTTGTTGCAAGCGCCATTCTAAGGTAATTTGGGAAGAACTTCAGCAGAGGCGGTTAAACAAAACCATTCATGCAATCACCACTGGTCAAAGGCCTCATCAAACTTATGAATTATGTGTTCATGTGGATCGGCTTTTCATTGCTGATCGGCACCTTGATTTTCTCATTGACGCCTTATGATGAAAACAATGAATTGGCCCTCAGTAATATTCTGATCGAAAGTCTGGCCATCGCCATTCCTGTATTGATTGCTTCCTTGTTTGCAAGCCGCTTTCTGGATCAACGTCGCTGGTCTAGTCTGGGCCTTAGATTTTATCCCAAAGCTGGCACTGAAATTTTCATTGGCCTGCTGATGGGGGCGGGCATCTTGTTTTCGCTTTGGGCCATTGATGCGCTCTGGCATTTGCTGGCAGGCGGAGAACCACTGGCATTTCCTGAGATCAAAGCATCAGGCGCACAGATGCTTTCGTTTGGCATCCTGATGCTGGCCGTGGCTGTGAGTGAAGAACTGCTCGTTCGAGGTTATCCGTTACAAGTCCTGATCCGTTATATGGGCATTCTGCCTGCCGTGATTCTGACATCGGTGATATTCGGCGCGTTGCACATCACAGGCGATGTCTGGAATGCTGCTGTGGTGGTGCTTGACACGGGCTTTAGCGGCATTTTGTTTGCCCTCACCTACCTCAAAACCAGAGCGTTGTGGATGCCCATTGCCTTTCACTTTGCCAACAACTTCATGATTTCTATTTTTGAAGAAGTGAACCTGGATCAAATCAACATCATTGCAGATGGTTTATCACAGGATGCTTTTTTTGGTTGGTGGCTGGTGAATTTCCCTGTGTATCTTATCCTGATCTTTTTGATCGCACGCTGGAAATATCAACCCGATGCCATCATGGAGCGTCTGTTCCAGCAGCATGTGGCAACCATCCCACCCATTTCTCGACCTCAAACATTGGGTAAAGATGCATCGATTGATTTACCCGAATCAGAAGATTCAGAAGAGAACAATAAAACTATTTAGATTCCGAATGCGCTTTGGCCTGTCGTTGTAATTGCACGGGCGGGTTGGCATATACGTCTGTGAATAAAGAGTCTGATGTGAGAGGCGGCGCAGCTTCGGCAATCTTGATGGCTTCACTCACTTCGTCGTTGAGTTCTTTCATCATGGCTTCTTCAGCAGATTCATCCCAAAGTTTTTTGCCTTCCATGTAATGCCGCAAACGCAGTATAGGGTCTTTTGTCTGCCACATTTCCATCTCACCCTCTGGGCGATAGCGCGTGGGATCATCGGATGAAGAATGACTGCCCATACGATAAGTCACTGCCTCAACCAAGGTGGGACCATCACCGGCGAGTGCTTTGTCTGCCGCCGCTTTGGTGGCTTCGTACACTTGAAAGATATCGTTGCCGTCAATACGAACGCCTTCGAATCCGTAAGCATTGGCTTTCACAGCAATAGAGTCTGACGCCGTTTGCTGATCAATCGGCACGGAAATGGCCCATTGATTGTTTTGACAAAAGAAAACGACAGGTGATTTGTACACACCGGCAAAGTTGAGTGCCACATGGAAGTCGCCCTCAGAAGTACCCCCATCGCCCATGTAGGCCATTGCAAAAACAGAATCGCCCTTGAGCTTGGCCGCGTAAGCCATCCCCACCGCATGAGGCAATTGGGTGGAAATACAACTACTCCAGGAAACGAAGTTGACCGGTTTGTAAGAATAATGCACCGGCATCTGCCGGCCTTTGGCCACATCCAGGGAATTACCAATGCATTGGGCGATAAAAATTTCAAGCGGCATCCCCAACATCAATGCAGCAGCCCCCTGACGTAAAGCAGGGAACACCCAATCATCGGCCCGCAGCACTGCACCACTGCCAACCACAGCAGCCTCTTCACCACTGGCGGTACCAAAAAAGCCAATGCGTCCCTGACGCTGCAAGCGCATCATGCGTTCGTCGAGCAAACGGCTCATTGCCATGTAACGATACATGCGCTTCAAATCGTCTTCGGACAAACCCAATTTTTTGTGATCGCCAACCAACGGTTCAATGGCAGGTGCTTTGCTGCTCATACAAACGGCCTCCAGATGTGGGTGAAGTGAATCAATTGTAGAAAATTTTTTAGAGCGAAACAACCAGTTAGAACTTTGAAACGATTATCAGAACACATAATCGCAGGCCAACCGTGCCCCCTTGATGATCAAGGGGGTTGGAGGATTAGATGCCTATATCCGTGATTTAAAAGTTTTTGGTTTTTCTTCAGGTCAAAATTCGAGCAGCGCGCCAAAGGAAAGACTGGGCACAGCAACAAAAGGGATGGGCAGGACCAACTCTCCATAGAACGTAAGATTGTCCAGGCGAAACAAATCGCCCAATTTCAACATCCAGTCAATCGCGGAAAGTGGCGCATTGACTGTGGCAATGGCAGGTCCAATGCCAATGTAGGGGATCACCTGAATATTTTCATTGACTTCGAGTGGGAATTGTACAACCGCGTAAGGAATCCACAGTGCTGATGTGGAGGGAAGAATGGGGAGAATATCGAAATGTGCTGCGATAAATTGACCTTCAATGATCAAACGGATTTGTGGAAAAACCACCACATTGTTGGCACAGGGATTAACCCCCAGGCAGCCTGCCAAATCAATAAACAGACCGCCCCCAATCATCTCTCGGGCAGAAGTTTGCCCTGAAATGATCAGGCTACAGAAAAATACTAATACAACTAGAAGTACTCGTCGCCGCCACATGCATCACAGAACAGAGAACCCATTGAGTCGAAATCGACCATGAAGCCCACCGCAAAGGTTGGCAACGCAGCCACCGGCACAAAGAAGCCTGTTTCCGCATAGAAGCCAAAGCCACTAAACGTAAACGAAGCACCAAATTTAACAATCAAATCAGCCAATGGTGGTGTTGCCAAAGCACCGGCCGTAAACAAAATAGGCGCAAGCCCTGTGTACGGGGTCAAGACGGCAGAACCAAATTTGATCGGGAAGTTTAAAACCAAGTAAGGCAAAAAGCGCAAACCTGGTGTTGGAATAGCGGGTGTGGACAGACCAAACAAGATGTCCAAATGTGCCACGGTAATGCCATCACCCAAAATCAAACGGGTGGACGGCAACACGCCACTGTCGGACAAGCTTCCAGGCAAATCCAAAAATATCCCGCCAGCCACGCCTTCACGGGCAAAGCCAGTGTGGCTAAAAGCAAGAATAGTTACAGCAAATAAAATGACTAAAAAGGTGTTCCATTTCATATTCATGTACTCCCAAACTCCTTCCCAATTGTGCAGCATTATTCATTTTCAAATGTAGCGGACAGCGCACCTTGGATCGTGGACGTAAGTCTCACCCCCACGTGGCATTAGTCTTATATTTTACCCAGGGACAACGTGCTTCATGCGAAACCTGATTCTTCCTGAAAGTATCTAAGGCTTTCGTTTCGTGAATCGAAATGGGTTGCTTGAAGGCGCATTGAAAGATATGCTATGGGCATGATCATCGTAAAAGTTTTTGCCACTTATCGGCACATTCTGAACAACCAAAAGCAAATCACTTTGGATGTACCTACACCGATGCCCACCATTAATGTTTTAGAAACCATCTTTGCAGATTATCCTGACCTCCAACCTGAAATTTTGGATGAAGATGGCACCGTACTGCCGCACGTCAGTGTGTTCGTCAGTGGCCGAGATATTCGCCACAAGCAGGGATTGGACACACCATTGCACGACGGCGAAGTGCTTTCTCTGTTCCCACCTGTTGCTGGAGGTTGATGATGACTGAAATTGAAAACAAACTGGTGCTTAGAGGCTTGAGTCCACGCCTTCTAAAAACCTATTTGGTCAAACTCGATGCGGTGGAAATTTCTGAAAATGTGTATCAAGGCGATGGCTGGACCGTCACTCTTGATTCTAGAAAAGTCCCAATGGCGATAGCTGAACTTGATGAAATTACCGTGACGTTTGACGGTGAACCCGATGTGGTGACCGAAGCCATTGCTCAGCTACGTAAGAAAACTTTGCGCGGTGGCGGTTGATAGACTTAGTCTGAATTTTTTGATTCAGACACTCTCGATGGCACAGCAATTAACACAGAACATTTTCCTTTATCTAAAATCCTCTGAGAAATATCTCCCAAGAAAAATCGTTGCATCAATGAAATGGGCGTGCGCCCCAATGCGAGCACATGGTCCTCACCCGCTGTTAGAATCAGTGTCTTGGCAGGGTCACCTATTTCCAACACAAGCTCGGCTTCATAGCCCAATTCATGGACCAAACTCAGTGCATCATCCAAACATGTTTGAGCCTGTTCTTTATCTTGCTCGGTAGGGGCAATGGCAAGTAACCGAATCGGCAGCTTCAATGCCTGCGCCAAAGCCACACTTTGGCGAACGGCTTCGTTCGAACTCTCACGCCCAGTCACACCAACCAGAATGGCTTTTGCCTTGTCTAAATTTTTGGCAATGAGTGCTGAACAAGGCGATTGAAGCGCCACATCCTGTGCAACCATACCAAGCAGGTTTCGTCGAAAACCACTTCGACCTCGCGTGCCAATCAGCACCAGATCATAGTTGGGGTCTTCGACTTCTTTCAAAATCTCTGAAACCACAGGCCCTTCGCGCAAGCGCAAACGAATGTTTTCATCGTTAACGCCCTGCAAATGCACCTCGCCCAAGCCTTCGTTGAGGGATTTGAAAGAGTGTCGCTCCACCTCACGACCTTGATCATCCAACTGGATGATACCTTCGGCCCTCACCAATTCCTCAGCTTCACGCAGGATTCTAAAACTGGGAGGCTCCACCCCCCACTCTGTCATTTTCTCATGCGTCACTCGAATATTAATAGGACCGGCTTGTTGTGGTATGGCAACATACAACAACGTCAAATCACTTTGAGTTTGTCCGGTCAGCTTTGCGCCCCAATGCAACATTTGCCTGGCAGCAGGAAGATACGAAACCGGAATCACAATTTTACGAAACATGCTATTCCCCTAACAAAGGCCAATAAAAGAACATCGCCAACCACAAAATTAATAAAGATGCCACCACCATGCGAATGCCCACCTTCAAGAAATCTTTGGTGGTTAAATGCCCACTTGAGTAAATGATGGCCGATGATGGCGTCCCTGCCACCACCATGTACGCAAACGCTGAAGATATTGCTGTGGCGAACCCTGTCGCTAAAACACTGTTGCCAGATTGTAAAGCAATGGTCAACGTAATTGGCCCCAATACCGCCACCGATGCGCCCGCACTCATGGTATGTGTCACAAATACCGTTAACAAACTCAAGACGATCAACAACGAAATACCTTGATCCAATCCAACAATTGCCAAAAATTCCAACACATTGCCCGCCACCCACTCCGCCGCCCCAGAATCTCTCATCTGAACCCCCATCGAGATGGTGGCTGCATAGAGCCAAACGACACCCCAGTTGACCCCGTTGTTCAAATCTTCCCAGCGAACCAAACCCAACAACAGATAAAGGGATGCCCCAATCAATGCAACCACGCCAAGTCCAATCTGACTGCTGAGCGTGATCCAGCCAATCATCACCATGAAGAACAAAACAATGACCTGAATATCCGCACTCGACAAACCCCCTTCTGAGTGAACTTCACGGCGCAGCCGCACCAAAGCACGACGCAAGGTTTTGACTTCGGGCGGGAATGTCCACATCAACACGCCCACCAAAGCAGGAATTTGAAGAATCACCAACGGATACGCATACGCCATCCAGTCGAGGTAACTGACATCCACATCCGCCAATTGTTTCCAATAATCTATCATGATGGCGTTTCGCGCACCGCCAGAAGGTGTGCCGATGCCTGCAATCACCGTGCCATAAGCAACGGAGAACAAAAGCAATGCGCCTAAATTTCTGAGGTTAGGGTGATCTTTTTGTGCGTGTCCAAAGATAGCCAAGGCGACGGGTAGCATCATAGCCGCCACGGTATGTTCACCAATAAAAGAGGCAAGCAATGCAGACACTGCCGCAAACCCAAACAAAATCCTGGAAACATACGGCCCTGTCAATTTAAGAATCCCGTAGGCAATGCGGCGATCCAAGCGTTGTTTCACCAATGCCACAGACATCATCAGCGACCCCATAATAAAAAACACAGAATCGCTCATGAATGACTTGGCCACTTCATTGCCCGTGCCAAGTCCCAACAGCACTTGAAATACCGCAATCAGGAGGGCTGTGGCTGGAAGTGGGATGGGTTCAGTGATGAAAAAAAGTGTGGCCACCACAGCAATAGTAAGAGCACGCTGCCCTTCAGGCGTCAGGCCCTCTGGTGTGGGCAACATCAGGATGGTGGCTCCCAACAAAAAGCCAACAATCAACCAACGCCAAGGGTACAGCTTTCGCAAAAAATACATAAATACCTAGTGCGCAGTGTACGCTTTTATCGTTCGGCTTGGCAAAATTTTCAATCTTAACTTCCTCCTTTGCTACAGGAGGCGATCACTGATAAAGGTTTTTACGGAAGCACCACCAGTCGGCCAGACTTGATGACGTTGACACCGTCTTCCTCAAAATTCATCACGAAGTAGACAGTTTCTGCACCTGCGTTGTTGCCATTCCAAGTAAAAGTGCCTTCGGAGAAACCCCCGCCGATCAAGCTATCGCCGTTGAGATTGAACAATTCCACCGAACCTGTCTCTACATCCACCAGAATGTTTCGTTCGGTTTCAGCTTCGACAAACTGAACACTGATGTGATTTTGCGAGTCGCTAAACCGCACAAGGCACGTTTCATTTGATTCACCCAACAGCATGGAGATGGTTTGTAATACCGGCACGGCCAAGCGCGTGATCTCGACAAACTCTGCCAAAATTTCGTCTGTGTTGGAATCGCCTTCCCCACCGATGGAGTCGATCAATTCATCCAAACGATTGGAAGCATCATCCACGGCCACAGCCACCTCAGCCAATGGAGAAAAATCAAATCCATTGGGTTGCACATTGGACAACGATGCTAACGCGTCGGCCATATCTGAGAATGCCATTTGGGCTTCGTCCAGTACCAAGTTGGCGATGCTGTTTCGCGCATCAATGGTGGCAGACAATAATTTTTCAATGGCAGGCAGTTGACTCAAGAAAGGGTCCATCTCTTTGATAAAACCAGGGGCAGCATCAGACAAGGTTTGAATTTCGCCCAACACAGATTCGATGATGACTGCCCCAATATCCAAGTTTTCTTGAATGATGCCAAGCGCTTCATCCAAGCTGATTTCTTCTGGAGAGTTCAATGCCTGAGCCAAGGCATCGAATGACACAGCCAATAATTCCATCAGGCGATTGGTAAACGACTGGTTGCCGTTGTTGTTGACAAACACAGTGGCGGTGCCGTTGCCCATGGTGTTGACCAAGTCGGTCACTTCGGCGCGGAGCATGTATTCGCCGTCAGGCACGGTGGTTGTGTCCCAGGTGATGCTCAGGCCATCGAAGGTGTTTTGATCACGCCCGATGGTGGTGAAATTTTCGCCATCAGAGGAAAAGAGAAAATCAACAAAACCGAAATTTTGCAAATCAAAAAAGTTCTGACCTTCCACCACAATCGTCACTGTGTTGCGGATGATGCCGTCTTCCGTGGGATTCAGAAAAACGGCTCGTGGTGTGGTGTCCTCCTGAGCCAAACCTGAGAAAGAAATAACCGTTAATAAAACAAAGACAAATCCGAGTCGGCGCTGCACACTACCGCCTCCCTTAATTTTTGATGTTTTTTAATGATTATGCCCAGAGATGGCAGTGCTTAGAATGAAAATTACGTGAAATATTCACGATTTTTGTGATGCAGGTCACTTCTAACTTATGATGTTAGCGGTGAAGGCACCAGTGACGCCGGCGTCGAATGGCATCCATAGTTGATTAAGAGATGAAAAACATCAATGTGTTTTAAGAATGTAACCTTAAAACATTTGTCGCTAAGAGCCTAGACCATGTATACTTTGCAGTAAAAGACAAGTATGAATGGTTAAGGGGTTTATGTGAGGTTTCTCAAGGCAATTCGATACGGCAGCTTGGGTGTGATGTCATCCGGGATTTTCATGGCCATACAAGGCTGTGATTATAAAGAAGCCGTTATCGGTTTGCTCGCGTTGATTTCCTTATTGCTAGCAGGAGCGGGTGGCAGCGTAACCTCAGAGGGCATTGAAATCACGATGACGCAAACCTCTGTTGGTTTTGACAACACGTTTGTTTCGCAGAGCTTCACCTTTAAGGCCAAAGTGAGTGACCCCAATGAAGTAGACAGCTATGATTGGGATTTCGGCGATGGCAGCGCAGGATCAGGACAAATTGTTACCCATGTTTTTATGAGTACGGGTACGTTTGAGATTTCCGTGACCGTAGACCGAAGTGGCAATCAGAAAACGTTTTCCACAACTATTATCATTAAAGAGACACTAGGCTCGTTTGATTTCTCTGTTGATGGCACTGGCAGCGGTACGATCACGGGCAGCCCTGCCAGCATCAATTGCATAATCACAAATGATGTGAGCAGTGGTACATGCACTGATAAAGCGGCTAAGGATTCAGTTCAAACGCTGACTGCAACGGCCGTACCGGGATTTCAGTTCGATAGCTGGCTCAATTGTAGCAATCCATCTGGCATCACCTGCAATCATCTTGTAACCGCGGATACCACCATCACCGCCAACTTCGTAGCACTACCGGCGGTTACTCTGACGATCGAATTTCAAGAAGTTTTCCAGTTCTTTAGAATTGTCAGTGACACTGGAGGCATAGATTGTTCTATCAGTAACGCGGGCTCGACCCGAATTACCGGCAATGGAACCTGCTCGGCAGATTTTCCGACCGGTACAATTGTGATGCTAACAACAAACGGGCCTGGTGGGTCTGGTGCTCTCTCTCGATTTATTAAGGGTTGCGTTGCTTTAACGTCCAGTTCAACCATCTCTGTCACCATGAATTCCGACGAGACTTGCATCGGTACGGGTATACTCTAAATGGTTCTGTGTCTAATTGGATAAATGATGAGCAGGAGAAAAATAGAATGAAAAATGTTCCAGAAATTATTTTTGGAACATCAACTGATTGACGAAAAACCATTTGGATTTTCAAGCCTATAGCTCAAATAATTTTCTCAGGATTTTCGGATTCTAAATCTAGAACCTGCTAAATGATTTGCCACACTCTTGAGGCCATCTCACTGTATGATTCTATAATCCTGATGATGAGCTTGACAGGGCCTATTTCTATTTATTCTTGACTTTCGCCCAGGTATCTTTGAGCGAGACCGTACGATTGAACACCAATTTTTCGTCTGAGGAATCTGGATCGACGGTGAAGTAGCCATGGCGGATGAACTGGAATTTATCTTCCACGTTGGCAGATTTAAGGCCTGGTTCCACCAGCGCATTTTCGATGATGTTCAATGAATCTGGATTGAGGTTAGATAAAAAATCCTCGCCTTCTTCGACATCGGCAGGGTCTTCTTTGAGGAAAAAATTGTCGTAGACGCGCACTTCCGCAGGCACGGCATGTTCGGCAGACACCCAGTGGAGGGTGCCGCGCACCTTGCGTCCGTCGGGCGATTCGCCGCCTCTGGATTCGGGATCGTAAGTGCAGTGAAGTTCAATCACGTTGCCATCATCGTCTTTGACGAATTCGTTGCAGGTGATGAAATATGCGTTTTTCAGGCGCACTTCACGACCTGGGCCGAGGCGGAAAAATTTCTTCGGCGGGTCTTCCATAAAGTCATTGCGCTCCACATAAATCTCTCTGGAGAATGGGACCTTGCGTGTGCCAGCAGTTTCATCAGCAGGGTTGTTTTCCACGTCCATGTCTTCAACCTGACCCTCGGGATAGTTGGTAATAATCACCTTCAACGGATCAAGCACCGCCATCACACGGTCTGTATTGACATTGAGATTGTCGCGCACGCAGCTTTCTAAAAACGCATATTCCACGCGGCCCGGCACTTTATTCACAGCCAGGTTTTCGCAAAACGTCATCAACGCTTCGGACGGATAACCACGACGGCGCATTCCACGTACGGTTGGCATGCGCGGATCGTCCCATCCATTCACATGACCTTCCTCCACCATGCGGCGCAGATTGCGCTTGCTAAGCATCACATAACTCAGCATCGTTGGCGCGACTTCAATTTGCGTGGACGGAAAAATGCCCAACTGTTCGATGAACCAATTGTAAAGCGGCTTATGGTTTTCAAACTCTAAAGTACAGATGGAATGCGTTACATTTTCGATGGCATCGGACTGACCGTGCGCCCAATCGTAAGTTGGATAAATGCACCAGTCATCACCCGTGCGGTGATGGTGCGCGTGCAAAATGCGATACATTATCGGATCGCGAAAATACGTATTGGGATGTGCCATATCAATCTTGGCGCGTAACACACGTTCGCCTTCTTTAAACTCACCGTTTTTCATGCGCTCGAACAAATCGAGATTTTCCTCAACCAAACGATCACGATGCGGGCTGTTTTTTCCAGGCTCAGTCAGTGTACCACGATATTCACGAATATCTTCGGGGCTCAAATCATCCACATATGCTTTGCCGTCTTTGATGAGTTGCACAGCAAAATCGTAAAGCTGTCCAAAATAATCGGAGGCGAAATAGAGCCGATCCTCCCAATCATGACCCAACCAACGCAAATCGTCCTGAATGGCTTCGACAAATTCAGTTTTTTCATTGGTCGGATTGGTATCATCAAACCTCAGATTGGTTTTGCCGCCATAGACTTTGGCCAAATGAAAATGCAAATAAATTGTGGCCGTATGCCCGATGTGCAAATAGCCATTGGGTTCAGGCGGAAAACGTGTATGAACCTTGCCACCATACTTATTACTGGCAAGGTCAGCTTCGATAATCTCCTGAACAAAATTGGTGCTTTTCACTGGCTCTGTTGCACTCATGATTGAATCTCCATCGTGTATTCTTTAAAACCAAACAGGTTCAAGTGATGCGAATTGTACGTATTTTAAATGACTGGATCAAGAAAAGAAAACCTATGGAAACAACAAACTTCACTATTCAGGGAACAAATCTAAAAATGTTGCCCGAACTCTTTCAAATAACATTGCCCAAGCGTCGAGACAATGGACATCGTTTTCTACCCAAGTCAGATCAAACGCTCATTTACTTTTGGGAGAGATTCTATTTTCGAATCGGTTCACACCTTTTGGTTTGTGCCATCTTTGAGTTTGAGGATGATAAAAGATGCCATGTAGAAATCGTTTCTGGTGGTGGAAAAGCTGGCGTATTGAGTGTTTCTTGGGGCGCAGAAAATCACAGCCTCAATCGAGTTTTGAAATGGTTTGAAACCATTTGCACTCACAAAAATAACGATTGGGAAATGATTAAAACTTCACATTGAATCTGATCAGCTTATTGGCAATTGCAACGCCCACATTTCAATCAGTTCTTTGACCTTTGCATCGTCGATGATCTGGCCACCGGTGCCTGGGATTTCGAATTCATCAACCCAGTAGGTGATGGCGATTTTGATTTCACTGTCGTCGATCACGCCGTTTTGGTTGGTGTCCATTGCCTGTTCGATACTGATGATTTCGGGTTCTTCCGGTTCATCTGGCGGCTCTGGTTCGTCAGGCGGATCGGGTTGCGCCGGTGGCGTAATAGGTTCAGATGGAAAGTCCGGTAAGTCAGTGGCAGGGGATGCGCCATTTTCATACGCACCAATGTCGCATTCGCCTGAGTTTGGACGTTGTCCGCCACGTTGATCAACTGTAATAGGTTCACCGTTGTTGTAGTTGTCGCAATCTTCAGCGGGAATCGCATCAATGGCGGGGCTGCCTGACTGCAATTGATGTGCCTGCAAACTGCCCACTTCATCGGTCAGTTCGCCAAGTTGAGCATCTTCGTCGTTGATGTCAAAACGTTCGTCCAAAAATTCGCTACAAGTGTCATCATCACTCAGGTTGTAATCGGCAGACACAAAAGAATCTCCGACGCAGTTTGTCTGTACACTGCTGTCCTGGCCGCTGGCATTTTGACTTAGCAGGACGCCCTTCATGATGGTTTCCGTGTTTTGTGTGTTAGCACTAAAAATGCCGCCGATGTTGTCCTCAGCCACATTGTTGGCAACGGTAACATGAATCATTTCCAACAGCGCACCTCGATTGAAAATCGCCCCCCCCAGATTGAAAGCCAGGTTGCTGGAGATGGTCACATTCATCAGCAAAGCAGACGGTGTGTTCAACGGTCTGGTTTCGCCTTCACTCACCAAAAAGGCATTCACAATAGCACCGCCATTGTTGGCTGAATTGCCCGCAATCAGCACACGATTTAGCGTCATTTGCCCTTTGTTCATCACACCCCCACCTTCAATAGCGGAGTTGTTGTTAATCGCCACATCATTGAGCCAGACTTCGCTGTCAAAACCGTTATAGAGTCCGCCGCCACCGTTTTCAGCGGTGTTGTTGGACAAAATCGCATTTTTCAAAATCAGTTTCCCTTGAGCTTCGTTGCTGATAGCACCACCGGATGCCTGACGGCCTTCACCAAACGAGCCGACCTCAATGCTGTTGGCAGAGAAAACAACATTATCCATTTGTAAAATGGCATCCACGCCCACATTGGCAACTCCTGCCCCGCTGTCAGTAGCAATGTTGCTGACAACCGCCACATTGGAAAGCGTGGTCTGCCCAAAGTTCAACAAACCACCACCACGCCCCAGGCCCGTTTGTTCAGCACCATCACCGCCACGGGTCAGGCCGTTTTGCAATGTCATGTCAGAAATTCTGACTACTGTTCGTGGCGCGACGAAAAAAATCCGATCCAGTCGAATTGCGTTGATGATCGTGTTTTCTCGGCCCGCACCGATAATCTGCACATCATCCAAGATGTCGTAATCGCCAGCAGTGGCAAAATCTTCGCCTGGGGCGTTGATCACCATCTGATACGTGCCAGCAGGCACTTGGATCACATCTGGCCCTGGCCTCGCATTGGCTTCCTGAATGGCAGCGCGCAGGCTGCACTGGTTATTGCCTGTAAGGCATACGCCATCGCCAACACTGACATCGACATCGTCCTGCGAATTATTCACCGTGAACGTTTCTGCATAAGAAAATTGTGAAAACACAAATAAAGTCAAAAGAAAAGCAAAACTGAAAATTTTTTGTTTAGAGTACATGCCCTCTCCTTCACATGTCTGAGGTCAATTAAAGCCCTACGTCCCTGATAAAAACCACTTCACCTTATTCAAACACAAGATGGATTGATTGTTCAAGGACAACGTATATACTTTAAGGAGACACATTGTTCTTTGATATGGGGGTGCTTGGCTTCGACGGATTTGTTGAATCGAGGCTGCAAGTCGAGCTTGATTGTTCGCTCGTTAAACCACAATCACACTTATAATTGGCAACGAATTAGCGTTCGCCGCTCCTTCCTTAAGCTAGTCTTAAGCAGAAAGTGAGCTGTTTCATAACACCTGCTGCGCCTAAGGGGTTTTGAGACATCGACAATAGGCGCTTACTTACCTTTTCACGCCTTCGGAGAGGTAAGGACATTTTAGAAGGACCGGGCCTACAAATCCTGTTCTGTGGGAGTTGTAGGTCTTAGGATAAAACACAGGACTAAGCTTGTAGATGCCGAGTGGATGCACTTTCGGACGCGGGTTCGAGTCCCGCCACCTCCACCAAATAAATAGAAAAAGGGATCGGTTTTGCCGATCCCTTTTTGTTTTAGCATAAAATTTTACAAATTGGCTGGAACTGTTGCGAAGAATGTAAGTTGAATTTCGTTTTCAGGCGAGGTTGGATCAAAGCCGTTGTGCGGCTCTCCGACACCAAAATCCAAACGATTGACGCCCAAGCCGCCTTCCACCTGAATCATGGCTGTTGCCAGCATTTTAAATTCCACTTCATAGGTCTTGGTCACGCCATGCAAGTTGAAATCCAAGCTGGCCGTGTAGAGGCCAAGCCCATCGTCGTTGATGTTTTTGGCGGCGAAATTGTAAAATTTCAATGTCGCTGTTGGGAAATTTGTCACGTCAAAAAAATCTTCGCTTTTAAGATGATTGTCACGACGCGTGTTTCGGGTATCGAGGCTGTTTAAATCAACCTCGATCTCAACCACGCTGGATGTCAAATTATCGCCATCCAGCTCAACACGGGTGAAGGTCCAATCGTGGAATGTGCCGTTGGCAAGGCCAAATCCATTTCGGCCTGCAAAATTGATGAGGCCAAACCCTTCGCTGAGATCAATGGCTTCAGGTGCTTCTGCTAAAACTTCTTCAACACTCTCAGTCTCGGTGATGACTTCTGGTGTGGGTGCAGCCTCTGATTCTATAGGTTCCACCGTCTCTGTGGCTTCATCAATCATGGGATCAGTGGTACTGGCAACTTCGGTTTCGTTGCTGGTATCAGTATCGGAAGTTTCTGTCTCGTTAGAAATTTGATTTTCCATCACTTCATCGAGGGTAAATGTCTCGGACGACACAAGTTGATTACCGTAATACCATGCACCTGCTCCGCTTACGGCCAAAACAATCACGGCAACAATGATGATGAGTGGTAAATTCTTTTTCATGATTGGACCCTCCAAATGGGCTCAAAAAAATTCCCGAATAATTTTATGGTATCTGATAAACATGGGTTGTCCATCAACAGACGGTGAGGGTTTGGTGAGGGGCATCGTTTAAGGCTTAATTTAAGAAATCCTAAAATTGAAATGTGAAGGCCATGTGACCGGCCTTCACACTATTCAGCTTGAATCAAGGGTTACTGACCTGGTGGGCGATAGTCGGGCACCTTTTTCGTTGATTCATCGATGTCCTCGGGAGACATAAGAACCGTTGTCTTAACAGCGACCATACCAGTTGCATTTACAGCAAGTGAAAAGGCCGACATGGTCGAATGATCTGGCATATCTATAATCCCATAAATGTCATATTCTCCAAAAGCATAATAGATCGTCTCTACACTTCCTCCCATAGAAGCAACAAGATTTTTCACCGTTTCTACTCGATTTGAGCCACCTTCTTTAAGTAACCCCTTGATCCCTTCGCCCACATAGTTCGCTTGAACTAAATACTTTGCCATTTGATCCCTTTCGTGATGCGTTGATGAAAAGCAGCATAACACATTCCTGATTTCCTGATGTAATCGATTCAGAGTTGTTCAACGACGCCTATTTGTGAATCTTTTTCATGCAACGTATGATCGACACCCATATGGACCCTTTAAGTATTGGTATTTTGATAGTGTCAGGCGTGTTGATTGGTACAATTTCCAGCATGATTGGTGTGGGCGGTGGCATCATGATGGTGCCGCTGTTGTCTTTCTTTTTCGTGCCGGAAACACAACAGGCTGTCGGCACTTCTTTAGCAACAGTGGTGGTGACAGGCATTGTCAGTTCTATCAACTATGGCAGAAAAAAAGTGATCGACTACAAACTGGCTTTCATGATGATGCCCACTGTCATCATTGGCGCAGTGCTTGGGGCATGGCTGACAGATTTCATATCGAGCGAAGGGCTGGCCTTGGCGTTTGGCGTTTTGCTGATGTATCCCGCCTTGATGATGGTGTCTGGTCGAGAACCGAAGGAAGTCGTCAACATTTTCAAAAAACCATCCAAGGCTGAAGAAAAACCAGAATCACAAACTCAGACTTACAGCCCCATTAAAATTATATTTATCGGAACGGTTGCAGGCATCGCTTCAGGATTTTTCGGTGTGGGCAGCGGTATTTTGATGGTGCCAGCCATGGCTATTTTTCTGAATGTGGACATGCTCTACGCCGTTGCCACCAGCTTGTTTGTGATGGTGCCTTCTGCATTTGTGGCCTCTTTTAAACATTGGGAATCGGCCAACATCATTTTTCAATTTATGGGGCTGCTTGCCCTTGGCATTGTCTTCGGCGCACAGATTGGCACGCGATTGGCAATGAAAATTCCGCGCAAACGTCTGCGTCAAGCCTTTGGTATGGTGCTGGCTTTTTCAGGCTTAAACATGATTTGGAAAGGCATTTCCACCCTGCTTTTATGAGCGCTTGTAAAACGGCATCTTGATACATTCCATCTGTTTTTGAGCGCCTCGAATTTCGACCTGGATTTTATCGCCAACCTCAACATCCTGATTGACCAATGCCAATGCTAAAAATGAATCCAAGGCCGGTGCTTTCATGCCACTGGTAATGAAGCCGATTTCTTCTCCGTTGTGGATGACAGGATAGCCCTGTCGTGCCACCCCAGGATCGAGCATTTTGAGGCCAATCAAATGGCGTGGTGGGTTTTGTTTTTGTTCAAGCAAAATCTCTTTGGCAATGTAGTTGTTGGGTTTATCTTTGACCGTCCAACCCAAACCAGCTTCGATGGGAGAAATATCTTTTTCCAATTCATGACCGTAAAGTGACAAACATGCCTCAAAGCGCAGAGAATCACGCGCTCCCAGGCCAATTGGAGCCACACCTAGCTCCATGAATGCATCCCAAAGTTTGACACCAAATTCGGGTGAACCATAGATTTCAAAACCGTTTTCGCCGGTGTATCCTGTTCGGGAAATCAGCACTTTTTCACCAAAAACTTCTGTTTCCGAGGACCAAAAATATTTCAATGAGGCTAAGTCTGCATCAACAATGTTGCTTAAAACTTCATCTGCTCTCGGCCCTTGCAGCGCCAGTTGAGAAAATTCAGCACTGACATTCTTTGCTTCCACATCAAAATTGGCTGCTTGTTGCTGAATCCATTCTACATCTTTGTCAGTATTGCCAGCATTGATGACCAACAGATAATGATCCCGCATTTTATAAATCAACAAATCATCAACGGTGCCGCCATCTGGATAACACATGCACGTATAAAGCACTTGATGTGTGTCCAATCGACTCACGTTATTGGGCGCCAGATATTCCAAAAACTCCAACGCTTGCGGGCCAGACACCGTCATCTCACCCATGTGGGACACATCAAACACGCCCACCCCATTTCGCACGGCAGCATGTTCTTCCAAAATACCGTTGTATAAAACGGGCATTTCGAATCCTGCAAAATCAACGAGTCGTGCTTCCAATGCTTGATGTCGTCCGTGCAGTGGTGTTTTTTTGAGCGTCATGGTCCCTCCAAAATTATTCCATCTTGAGTTGGCGCGTCATCAGTTCAGTCAATTTCTCCAGGGGTGTTGCGTTTTCGTATAGCACTTCATAACAGGCTTTGGTGATGGGCATTTCGATATCGTGCGCTTGAGCCAGTGTATAAATCGTCTTGGTCGCAAACACACCCTCGGCCACCATATTCATTGACTCAATGATGTCATCGAGTGAACGTCCCTTGCCCAGTTGCTCTCCCACAAATCGATTGCGGCTGTGCTGTGAGGCGCATGTGGTCACCAAATCGCCCAAACCACTGAGACCAAACCATGTTTCCTGTTTGGTTCCCAGCTTTGTACCAAGGCGAACCATTTCCGCCAACCCACGAGAAATCAATGCACCTTTGGCATTGTCTCCAAAACCAAGCCCATCGACAATGCCGGAGACCAAAGCAATCACGTTTTTGGTCGTGCCCGCATACTCCACCCCCAACAAATCCTGACTGAGGTAGGGGCGGAATCGCTTGGTCTTAAACATTTCTTGAAGTTTCTTGCCGATTTCAAGATTTTCACCTGCAAGTACAATCGACGTGGGAAAATCCAACCCAACTTCCTCTGCATGGCTTGGCCCCGAAAGGGTATAAACCAACTCGGTTGGAAGCACTTCCGCCATCACTTGAGACATCGTTTTGAGCGTGTCCGCTTCCAATCCTTTCGCAAGATTGATCACGATTGTGCTGGATTGGCAAAAGGGTTTAAGTTGTTCACACAAACCTCGCACTGCAAATGATGGCACCGCTAAAATCCAGACATCCGAATGAGAGGCCTGCTCAAGCTTCGTGGTCGCTTCGACATGTTGAGGTAACTTTGTTTTCTCAAGATAATCTTTATTGCAATGGGTTTGATTGATGGTGGCAATCAATGCCTCATCCCGCCCCCACAGAGCAACAGAATAGTCCTGTGAGGCCAACAAATATGCGATGGCCGTCCCCCAACTGCCTGCCCCAAAAATACTCGCTGATGTCATACCCCACCTTACTCAGCAGAACAGATTGAAAGCAACCTAAAAAGAATCGAACCCTATTTAGAGGTTTTAAGAATTAACAAATTCCGTGTATTTCGCTATGATATTCATGGCACTGTTCAATTTAGAGGGGGGGAATGCTTTAGATTGATTTAAGAAATAACACCAAAATCTTTGTTTCACACGCACATTGCGAAAGGAGTTTCAAAAATGAGGAGATTTTTCAGTATTGTAGCACTGCTGGCAGTGCTGGCAGTTGGTTTGCTTCCTACAGGCAATGCATTGTCACAGGCTTCCACCGCAGGGGTTCAAACTCAGGGCAATGAGCCTACACTGTTTATGTCAAACAATTGTAGTATTCAGGTTGTTGTGGGCTCTCTCACCTGGTTCAATAATAATAATGTGGCCAGACTTCAGTTAAGCATTCCACCAGTAAGTATTCCAAGCGGTCAAACTGTGCAGTTCCTTTTCGATGAAGACGGTGTTTCTGACGTGGTACCAACTTCTGTTCAGATTACAGGCAGTGAAGGCGGACAGGACTTTGTGTTGACTGTTGAAGCCAACAACACCGCTTCCACACAGTGCATCAATGCTTCTTATCGAACGGGTGGCACCCAGGACAATGGTGGCGGTCAAACTGAAGTGCCGAATAACACGCAAGTGCCTGTGCCTGCCGAAGTGGACGGCCTTCAAGGATTGACCCCTGATCAAGCGATTGCCACGCTGCAGTCTCGCGGTGTTCAGGTGGACGTTCAAGGCAGTCAGGCCAACCCTAAATTGGGCAACGTGGATGATCCTTTGATCTTGGGTGCATTGGGTTCCGGCTTCCAGGCTTCTGCAGTTTGGGTCAGCGCACCTGGCCAGCTTCGCGCCAGCATCACGTATGACCAACCCAATGCCAACATGGTATTGATGGTGATTGGCGGCGGCTTCTGTTTGGGCTTGTCTCCAACATTCTTGGGGATTGGCGGCTTGTCTGTGGGCTGTGACCGTCCTGCAGCTTTGGCACCATTTACCACCATTGGTGGTGGCCCAGTGCCAGGGTTTGTGTTCTTGGTTTTAACCATTAAACTCGGCGGTCCAACTTTGCCTTACGTGTTGTCTTTGTCCAGCTAAATAAAAAAAAGGGAGGCGCAAAGCGCCTCCCTTTTTCAAAAAGCATTCATATTGTATGACTTAGTTATCTGCCCCACCTAAACCAGTTTCGTTAAAGATCAAACTCAAATCTGAACTAAACTGATTGATCACAGCAATGTCAGGCAACCCATCTTCGTTGAAATCGCCGCTGACCAGGGATCGTGGGCCAATACGAACTTCAAATGTTTCTGGCGCGCGCAAGCGATAATTACCTGCATTGAGGAACACCTGCACAACGCCGGTGTTAAATTCACCGCGAGATTGACTCGTGAGAAGATCATCGTCGCCATCGTTGTCCAAATCGGCCAAGGTAATACCTGAAGCTGATTTCACCAAATAACTTCTTAGTTCATCAAACGCACCGGCACCCGTGTTTGGCAATATGGCAACCGTACCATTACCGGAAAAACCAATCACAAGATCGTCTAACCCGTCTTGGTCAAAATCATGTATCAATATGCTACCAACGGTGCCAGAGGTGACTCGAACAATGAGTTCTTCTTCCTTAGAAAATCCATTGGCGCTGCCATAAAAAACAGACACTTTACTGCCATCCAACTCATCAGGATCAATGATAGATTCCACATTGCCAAACACAATCAGGTCATCATACCCGTCGTTATTCAGGTCGATGGTCTCCAGTTCGGGCAATTGCATCTTGGTGACAATTTCTTCAGTGGCATCAAAGGTTTCATCGCCATTGCCTTTAAACCATTCCACTTCGCCATCCTGGAACCCAGCAACGATATCCAAATTGCCATCATCATCGTAATCACCATAGGTAAAGGAATGTAATCGGCCTTGTTCACCAAAACCGCCGTGTTCTGGCGCAATATTTTCTGAATTACCCATCACTGAACTGGGCTCTTCCAAGCTTTCATGAATCAATGACACAGTGGTTGCCAACACCAGACCAAATTCTTCACTGCCCAGCAATATGGCCAATTCATACGATTCATCTACCAACACCAGCAAATCGGCCAGATCATCACCATTAACATCGGCAATTCGATACATGATGGGATCGGGATTGAATACAATTGGGTTTTGCGATTCGAACCCACCCAGGCCATCGCCTGCATGGAACACGAGATTGCGTTTAAACAAATGCAAAGACACCAGATCCAAATGCCCATCACCATTGAAGTCCGCCGTGATCAAATCTGTGGGGTCATCTGGAATTGGCATATTGATCGCCGTCCCCAACGCCACGCCAAAGGGAATTTTGGCAAAAGGTTCAAACGCGCAAGAGGTCAGCAACACTGAGCCAACCAAAACAAATACAATTAAGGGTAAACGTCGTTTCAAAGTCATCCTCTCCTAAAGAGTCATAGCTGTTTTTCAGTTATTTATTGTACTTTTTTTACTTCAAATTTTCGAGTCAATCACTCTAAACTACAGATTGACGGAAAACCGCCCCTTGTTTCTATGATCCACAAAACATTTTGAAGCGATGTTTTTCCTGCTTGTCAAGCCACAGCCCAATTCTTAAGCTGAGGTGGATATGAGCAAAGCATCTGTTTTGGAAAAAGTAAAGAAACTGCCCTTACTGCCTGGCGTTTATCTGATGCGAGATGCCAATGGCACCGTCATTTATGTGGGCAAAGCACTGCGTTTAAAAGAACGCGTGCGTTCTTATTTCCAAAAATACCATCAACAGAACGATCACAAAGTGTTCATGCTCTCGCAGCTGATTGACGATCTGGAAACCATCGTCACCCGCTCCGAAGTGGAAGCTCTGGTGCTGGAAGAACAACTGATTAAAAGCTATCGTCCACGCTTCAATGTGTTGCTCAAAGACGACAAACGTTTTCCTTATTTAAAGATTACGATCAAAGAAAAATACCCCAGATTGATGATCACCCGCCGCGTACTTCGAGATGGGGCACGCTATTTCGGCCCTTACACCAACGCTCAGTTGATGCGAGAAACAATGAACACACTGCGACGTTTTTTCCCTATCCGCACCTGTAATGATAAAATCAACAGCAAACAAACGAGACAACGCCCCTGTTTGGATTTTTTCATCAAGGAATGCACGGCCCCTTGTGTACTCAGAATTTCCCCGGAAGCGTATGGCAAAACGGCTCAGCAACTCGGTGAATTTCTTTCAGGCAAACATCGAAGCGTGATCGCGCCACTGGAAACCGAAATGCTCGAAGCTGCTGAAGCACTTCAATTTGAACGTGCTGCCAAGCTGCGTGACATGATGGAATCGCTGCAACGGTTGATCGGCCAGCACAAAGCGTACAACGCCTCCAACCTCGTGTCGCGTGATGTGATCGGCATGGCATCTGAAAATGGAACCTGCGCCATTCAAGTCTTCTTTGTGCGAGACGGCGACATCAAAGGCCGTGAACACATCTTTATGGATGTGCCCGAAGGCTCCACGCCTGGAGAAGTGCTGCACGCCTTTCTCACGCAGTTCTACACAGAAGCATCCATCATTCCTAAAGAAATTTTATTGCCTGAGGCATTGGAGCAAAGCGAGTGGATCGAAAACTGGCTCACCAAACGCTTGGGTCAAAAAGTTCAATTCCTGGTGCCACAACGAGGATCAAAACATAAACTGATTGATCTGGCCATGCGCAATGCAGAATTGGCTTTATTTGAAAAACAAAACCAAATGCAGAAACGTACACGGCGCGAACAAGCATTGGTCGAACTGCAACAGGAATTGCTTCTGCCAAGACTGCCAGAACGCATTGAGTGTTACGACATCTCCAACATTCAAGGCACAGATGCGGTGGGTGCCATGACTGTGTTTGAAGGCGGCGTCCCCAAGAAAACAGACTATCGCCGCTTTAAAATCAAAACCATCGAAGGGGCCAACGACTACGCCATGATGGCCGAAATGCTGGAACGTCGCTTAAAGCGCGGATTGATCGAACAGGATTCGCTCAAATCCCAAACCGGCAGTACGCCACCAAATATTAAATTCGCAAAATTCCCTGACCTGATTGTGATTGATGGCGGCAAAGGCCAACTCAGCACCACCGTCAAAGTGCTGAAAAAACTCAACCTGGAAGATCTTCCAATCGTAGGTTTGGCCAAGCGTCGAGAAGAAATTTTCCAACCTGGCCAATCCAAAGCCATCTGGCTGCCACGAGACAGCGAAGCGCTCTACCTGTTGCAACACATCCGAGACGAAGCTCACCGCTTCGGCGTCACCTATCATCGCTCATTACGCCAACGCCGCACCGTTCAGTCTGCGCTGGATGACATCCCAGGCGTCGGCGACAAACGACGAGCTGCACTGATTCAGCACTTTGGATCAGTGACTCAAATCAAAATGGCGACGATTGAAGAAATTCATGCCGTCAAAGGGGTTTCTAAACTGGTGGCAGAACACATCTATGCAGCTCTGCATGTGGAAGAATTGAAAGACACAAAATCTTAAAAACGCTTTAGGTCTACTCAGGCCGCTTCACATAGTAGCCATCGCCTTTGACCAACACTTTGATGCCTACTTTGGTGATTCCCCGTCCATTGTGGCGAGGCGTTTCGCCTGAAAGCCCAATCAGGCGTGCGGCTCCGTAGGACAGATCGATGATGCGCCCATCTACAAAAGGCCCTCGGTCGTTGATACGAACGACCAAAGATTTTCCGGTTTCCAAATCGGTGATACGAACGATGCTGCCAAAGGGGAGCGATTTATGCGCCGCGCTGACTTCGTACATGTCGTAAACCTCGCCATTGGCGGTGAGGTTTCCGTTGAAACCAGGCCCATACCATGAAGCCACACCCGTTTCGTCAAAGCGATTGAGCTGAAGCACAATCGCACCTGCCACTAAAATCGCTGCGCCAATCACGCCAAGCCAAAGGTTTTGTAATGTCATTTATAGTCCTCTGAACACACTTTAAGGTGTTGCACGTCACAGTGGCAAAGACCTTCGTCCGCTGTCAAGGTGTCATAGGAAAAATGCCTATCCACTCTAAGGATTCTTCACTTAGCAGAATTTTCTTGACAACCCCATTGGCAGGCGTTAGAATGTCCGTACTTGGAATTTTTAGCAAACAAACTATTTAAGTGCTAACTAACAAATTTTGAAGGAGGCAGCTTATGGCGAAAAAAAGCGCCACTAAAGCAGCAGTTAAACCCTTAGGCACACGCGTGTTGTTACAGGAATATGAAGAAGATTTTGATTCTGGCAGCATCTTGTTGCCTGATGAAGCCAAAGATTCCGGCGATTTGCGCCGTGCTGAAGTGTTGGCTTTGGGCGATGGGGTCGGTTCTGAAGAAGAAAAAGTCGACCTTTCCGTTGGCGACAAAGTGTTGTTGGATGGCTTTTCTGGCCGCATGGTCAAATTTAACGGTGAAGAATATCTCATCGCTAAAAGCACCGACATCATGGCGGTCATCAGCTAATTAAGCTGCCGCTTCCCTGATTTTTGTTTTAATTTAGAAAGGAACATCATGGCTGTTAAAAAGTACAAACAGGTCATTTTTGATGATGAAGTTCGAGCCAAGGTGCTGGCTGGCGTGGAGAAATTGGCCAACGCCGTGCGAGTCACCCTCGGTCCAAAAGGCCGAAACGTTATTTTGCACAAAGAATTTGGTGCCCCTAAAGTCACCTACGATGGTGTAACCATCGCTGAAGAACAGGAATACAAAGACGAATACGAAAACATGGCCGCCCAGTTGGTGAAACAGGTGGCTAAAGAAACCAACGATGTGGCCGGTGACGGCACCACCACCGCTACGATTTTGGCACACGCCATCATCAAAGAAGGTTTCAAAAACGTGACCGCCGGTGCCAACCCCATGTTGCTTAAACGTGGATTGGACAAAGGTTGCCAAACCATCGTTGAAGAACTTTCCAAAGCGTCCAAAAAGGTGAAAAGCAAAGACGACATCGCTCGTGTTGCCACCGTTTCTTCTGATGAAGAAGAAATTGGTCAGATTATTTCTGACGCCATGGAAATCGTGGGCCAGGACGGCGTGATCACGGTCGAAGAATCCGACACGATCACCACCTACTACGAAACCACCGAAGGGATGCAGTTCGATCGCGAATACTTGTCTCCTTATTTCGTGACCGATCCTGAAAAAATGGAAGCTGAACTCAAAGATCCATTCATCCTCATCACCGACCAGGAAATCAAAAAAGCCAAAGACTTGGTGCCGGTTTTGGAAAAAACCGCCCAGGCTGGCCGTCCTTTGTTGATTATTGCCAACGACATTGAAGGCGAAGCGTTGACCACCCTGGTGATCAACAAATTGCGCGGCACCTTGCAGGTGTGTGCAATCAAAGCGCCTGGCTTCGGCGATCGCCGTAAAGCCATGTTGGAAGACATTGCTGTATTGACCGGTGGCCAGGTGTTGGCCAAAGACGCTGGCATGAAGCCTGAAGAAGCTCAGTTGGATCAACTGGGTCAGGCCGAACGCATCGTGGTCAACAGCAAAACCACCACCGTGGTTGGCGGCAAAGGCGTTAAAAAAGACATCGAAGGCCGCATTGGCCAGATTCGTATGCAGATCGAAAACACCGACTCTGACTACGACCGCGAAAAGCTTCAGGAACGCATGGCCAAATTGGCTGGCGGTGTGGCTGTCATCAAAGTTGGTGCTGCCACCGAAGCTGAACGTGAAGAAAAAAAACACCGCATGGAAGACGCACTCGAAGCGGCCAAAGCGGCCGTGGAAGAAGGCATCTTGCCAGGCGGCGGCACGGCCCTCCTCAACGCCTCCAAAGCATTGGCCAAAATCAGCTTTGAAGACTCAGACGCTCAGTTGGGTGTGGACATCCTGCGCCGCGCTTTGCAGTATCCGGCCAAACAGCTGGCCCACAACGCTGGACTGAATGGCGACATCGTGATCGAACAGATCAAGAAGGAAAAACAGGGTGTAGGCTACAACGTGTTGACCGACGAATTTGTCGACATGGTCAAAGCCGGCATCTTGGATCCTGCCAAAGTGACCAAAGCAGCCGTGTTGAACGCAGTCAGCGTTTCCGGCCTGCTCTTGACCACCGGTGCCATGGTCGCCAAGTTTGAAGAAGGCGAAGAAGCTGCTCCAATGCCAGATATGGGTGGCATGGGCGGTATGGGTGGCATGGGTGGCATGATGTAATCCAGCCCTCAAGCTCAATTTGCTCTATCTATAAATCCCTCCCGCAATAACTGCGGGAGGGATTTTTTATTTGGAACAACTTTTAAAATTCTTTGAATGGGTAAAGGCTCTAATCCCCCACCCCCTTTACATAAAGGGGGCTATGGTTTGCCTACGGAGTAAATTCTGTTTTTCGTTGATTTGAACTTTTTAAATTTAATTGCCTGCCAGACATGCCACAGCACACGTCACAAAAGAGAATTTATCATCCAGAGACAAACTAGATGGGTTTGGCGAAACATCCAGCGAAAGCATTGGGAGTGTCAATACAGATTGCCCCACTTGAACCTCGGATTCTGATGGATCAGACAAATGAATCACGCGAACCACCACAGGGTTTATACTTGGATCATTTGGATCCGCATTGACTTTCGAGTTGATGTAAAGTTTGCTGCCATCGGGGCTGGCGGCAATCCCGTTAGGCAACGAGAACGTAGCTTCCGATGCAGGGCCGTCCGCATTGCCTCGTTCACCTGTGCCTGCAATTTTGGTCAGTTCGCCGTCCAATGTGAGTTGGTACACGCTGTTGTCGTTGCGGGCAACCACATATAACATCCCATTGGCAAAGGTTAAATGGCCAATAGCCCCGCCTGGCACAGTGGCTAAAATGGTCAACGTGCCATCGGGTGTGGTTTTAAGCACGCGGCCTCCATTAAAGGTGCCAGCATACACATTGTCGTTATCATCCACAGCCAGACCATTGGGGCAAAACAGTAGATTGTGGCGCACAAGCAAGGAGGATTCTCCCTCTGGCGTCACTTTTCGGATACTTCGGTTGCCACAATTGGCGATGTACAAATTACCATTAGAATCAAAATCCAATCCCACCGGGCTGGCAGCGAGTGTATCTTCCAACGTGCTCACCACACCATCCGGCGTGATGATACTGATGCGATTGCCCGCGATGTTGGACTGATACAAATTGCCCTCCGCATCAAATGTGTTGCCCGATGCGCCCTGTAAACCTGTGGCGAACTCGGTCCGCACGCCATCGGGCGTGATTTTCCATACCTGCGTGCCGTTGGCATTGTTCAAGAGATCGCCAAAATCAGCCACGTAAATGTTGCCTTCCGCATCCACAGCAATGCCACCACTGCCATTGAACTCGTCAGACAGCGTGGTCACCGTTTGTGAAAACGCCACAGGCACGACAAATAAAACGAGAGATAGAGCCAAGATAAACTTCTTCATGATTTTTCCCCTTTGCAATCCCTACTTAATAAAAATTATAGATCGGGATTTTTCAGAATTGACACTGATTCCTACTAGCTTTTAGGAGATGTGCTTATTTAGACTTTGGATGAACACAGCAATTCGGTTTACCTATTTCAATTTTGTAAACCACTCATAGGTTTTCAAGGAAGCCATTGTTGCTGAGGCAAGTTTCCGGATCGAATTATCGCGGACGAGTTGATATAGTTTTATTTCTTATGTTTAGAGAGTAGCGTTGCCTCACGCGGAACGAGAGTTAGCTAGAACGTTTCATTTGGGCTCATAAAACCACCGCTTAACTCCTGTATTTGACACGGGATCTTCCCAGACTTCATCTATATACCATCAAGGAAGTAATCAATGAAGATTTCGTTGTGGGGGCGGTTGGTGGCTGTCTGTATGGCTGCTTGTTTTGTGCTGTGGATGCCGTCAGTTAATTTGGAACTCTCAGCTCAGGGTTCATCCGATGCTGAGGTGCAACAGATTGCGGCTGCGTTGGATACGAATGGGAATCAAGTTCTGGATGACACCGAAATTCGCCAAGCCATTCAGCTTTGGATTGGTGGCAGCGCTGTGCCTGATACAAACCTGACCATTTCGGATGCCGCCATTCTGAAACTGATTCAACTCTGGATTTCAGGACAGCCCATTACCGCAGAACCACCTGCACCACCAACAACGCCACCGCCATCCGGTACATTTCAAATTGAAGGCATTTTTCTGCTCGACTTTGATTCAGAGGGGTTGGTTGTGGTAAACGGGCCATCGCTGCAATCGGCATCTACCGGCACCCTGATTACGATCACGGGCAACCAAATGCCCTCAGAACCAGTCGTTCATTTCGATGACCAAGAAGTCAGGGTTTCTGCGATCAATGAAGGAACCTTACTCACATTTGTGCCGAATGTTGGCACGGCGTCCAAATCAGTCGACATCATTGTTTCAGATAAAAACGACAGTGGCGTGCAGGCAACGAAGCGTTTTACCATCAACCCTCTAAACATAGATCAAGTGGTTGATCCAGAAAGAACCATTCTGGATTTTATCAGCGCCGTGCGGACAGCTTTAGCCAATGAACCAAGCAGCTCAGAGGTCAATGAATCACTTCAGTTGCTGGATGAGCTGGAAAACGCGTTGCCCATTATGTCTGAAGCAGAAAGCCGAAGCATTGCGGCAGGCATTGAGGCAGCAGATGCGCTGGCAATGCTCAACAAATTGCAGAAAACACAAAGAGCGACTGCTGCATCATTGGGTCAGCATTTTGGTCCAGAAGAAGAGCCCTGGATTTCACCTGATGTTGGTGGTATTGTTGCCATCATCCATATAGGGATGTTGAAATATAGTAACCCTGGGCCGACCATTTCTATCATAGACCTATCAAATCAAGCCCCTGTGGAAGGTGAGCCACAAAGTTTGACTTGTCTTGCCAAAAACACCTATGAGATTGACTTTATAAGAGTCGGTATTGGTCGCAGCACAACATTATACGGTGGCACATTTCTCAGTGATGAAAATGGCAACCCTTTGCCAGGAGAAAAAGGAGAGGGCGTTGACATTAGACATAGGTATGCTGCAGACAAGATCAGTGAACAGCTTACGGTTCAATGGAACTCAGAGGTAACAGGTCAATCGGGAGATATTCTTATTCACTGCCTTGCAGGCTCTGCCCCCATATGGGTGAATGAAGTGGAAACCGAGAAAAGATTGACCCTGCCCATAAAAGCCGCTCCGACCCCTGAACCAATTCCCGATACGGCACCCAGTATTATCAATCTGGCTACGCCAATCAAGGTGGCCGGGGATGGTCAGGCCCAGGAAGTCTTCATCGATTTTGAAGACCCCAATGGCGACCTGGCAACACTGAGTGTTCTAACAACCGAAGGCCCCAATGCTGGCAATCCGGCGCAAACATTAGCGCTGTCGAATGTTTCAGGTCTAACGACGGGTACAACAAGCTATTCCATTTCCTGCACAAATACGGGAACTGATCCGTTTAATGTCACGCAACAAGTTGTTCTCGTTGATGCCAAGGGCCTTGAAAGTGATCCAAAAACCTACACCTACACCTGTGAAGGCACTGGCTCACCAGAACCACCACCTGTGGAAAACACCTCACCTACGATTCTCGACATTGATGCCCTAGGCTTCTTCCCTGGCGATGGTGCACCACACGAAGTCACCGTCACTTTTTCAGACCAGAACAAAAACGTGAATCAAATCAAAATCGAAATCACAGACGGCCCGAACGCAGGTGGCCCGCCAGTAATTGACACCGTGCCACCCGCAGCAGATTTCACAGGCACCTACAATTTCAATGTCTCCTGCAACAACCCGGACACGCAGTTCTTTAACGTCAGTTATAGAGTGACAGTCACCGATGCAGGTGGTCTGGAAAGCGAGCCAAAATTGTTCGGATTTACTTGTGAACCTACTGGCACTCCGTAATGTTAATCACTAAGGGGCAGCGGGAGAGAATCTCGCTGCCCCAAACGTTGAACAAGTGAGCCACGAACCGGTTTACCTTTGTGCGTTTTGTAAACCTGTTCAATTGAGCAAAACCATTATCAATTCATCCTTTCTTCTTTGTTTGCATTTCAACCTTGCCAAATCAGTTTACAAAGTTGTACGCCATGCCAATTAAGTAAACTCAATCCTTGGATTCAAAAGAGCGCCACCGTTTCTCAGCAGTGAATACTTGACACTCGGTTCAATTCCTTCTTATCAACAGATGTGATTTTTCTTGATGGAGGAAGCTTGATTTGTCACCTGGAGAACTGGTTTGGATCTTGTTGAATCAGACGAACAATAAAATCATCATGAATTTAAAATGGTTTTAATTTGAAGTTGTTGTAGAGAAGTGGTGGAGATAAGGGGACTCGAACCCCTGACCTCTCGGATGCCATCCGAGCGCTCTCCCAACTGAGCTATATCCCCAAGAGGCCCACAGTATACTCAGAATTTGCAGTCGCTTCAAATTCGTCACCGGAAGCAGAAAACCCTCCGTTTCGCATCTTGAAAGATTCCTTTATAGAATATGAGTTGATCGATCCTGGGGAGGCATCTTTTCATGAATAAAAGCCAGACCGACGCCACAGAAAAACAACCGCCTCAAGGCATCATCCGTGTTCTGGAAGTGGTACAGAAAATCCTGACCACCTTTTTCATCTTCACGCTGCCCATCGTGTTTTATGTGTTGAATACAGACATGAGTTACCCCAAGGTCATTTACTCATTTGGAATGATTTCCCTACTACTCATTTTGTGGGGCGTTCAATCGTCATTGCAACGTGAGTTCCGCTTGCACTTGCCCACGTTATTTTGGCCAGGCATGTTGCTAATTTTGGCTGGTGCCGTCTCCGCCATCAATGCCACCAGTTTAGGCACAGTACTGCAAAACCTTGCCACACTGGTTTACTTTTTTCTTTTCTACGTCTACATCGCCAACACATCTAAAGACAAGCAAACGTTTTACCTCTACTTTGCTGCCGCCATGCTGGCCATGTTTCCCATTGCTGTGTATGTGTTACTTCAAAAATATCGATTCATTCCAGGCGGCACAATCAACACGCTGATCGGCACCATGGGCAACCCTGTGGCTGTCGCCCAATACTTAGACAGCATGCTGATTGTTGGCTTATTGCTGTTTATCGGACGCGTCTCCGGCTGGATGAAGGTGCTTTTGCTTGGCGCATTCGCCGCAGGCTTTGGCACTTTTTTTGCCACCAACACCACCGGGCCCCTGCTCAGTTGGATCGCCTCATTGGGTTTGTTTGGTTTGGGCTTATTGCTGTTTAGAAAAACCTTTCAACCACTGAATCAGATTAAGGGGTGGTTGATTGCGACAGTGCTGGCGATGATCTTGGGCATCGTGTTGATTGGGCAGCCAACCTGGTCGCCAATCAAACTCGGTCAGGTATCAGAAGCCCATGTCACCACTGTTTCTGATGAACCAACTGTGCTTGAAACACAACTGAGTATTGCCACGTTAATTCCTCCCGTCTACAAACAATTTGACAGTCTAATCGAAATCTGGCAACGAAACTCTGGCGACTTACGTTTGTATTACTGGCTGGTGGGCTTGGAGATGTTTAAGGCACAACCCCTGTTTGGCATTGGGCTAGGCCACTACAAGGTTCAATATGCCACCTATGGCGCCAGTCTGATCCAAACCCCAATGGGCAAGGAAGTTCAGCAGAGGCTGCTAGAACTTCGCGAACGTTTCCCCACCATCAACCTGTCTCCTGCACAGGCACACAATGAATATGTGCAAATCATGGCAGAATTGGGCCTCTTCGGCATTGCAGTCATTGTTTTAATGTTGGGTTTATTGTTGTGGAGTGGGCTACAAAAATTGCGCACGGAAACCAACCCCAACAAGCAATTGATGTTTTTGCTGCTTTACGTCGGATCATTCACTTTTGTCGCTGACAGCTTATTCAATTTCCCTGGGCATTTGCCTGCTTCATCAATGAACCTTATGTTGTTTTTAGGGTTGGCACATTCGCGTTATTTCTTTTCACAGACAAAACTCTTTCAACTGAAAAAATGGTGGCGTCATGCGCTGGCATTGGTGTTGATTGTAATGAGTGTGTCAGTCAGCGTGCTTGCTTATCGCGACTGGCAGGCCAACATTCAGATGGAGCGAGGCTCCGAATTTTTAAGTGGCGGATTGTCCCTCAAAGCCAAAGATCTGTTTGAACAAAGCATGGCACTTGATTTCCAACCAAGCGCCGCGCTGTATTATCTGGCCCTGATCCATCTTGAGCAAAATGAAATTGATGTGGCTATGGATTACTTTGAACGCTCGTTGCGCACCCGCGTGTTTGAAGACACATTGTGGAAGCTGGCCACCCTCAACTTCCAAACAGAAAACTATGTTGAATCACGCGAGTATCTGAATCAACTCGACGCCATGTTTCCAAATGTGAGCACTGTATTAGAATCTCGCTATCTTGCCGCATTGATTGAAATCCGTCTGGATAACCCAGAGGCTTCAATCAAAATTTCTGAAGAAACACTTCAAGCACACCCAGACTTTGGCCAGATGTATTTGGCTCTGGGAGAAGCTTCACTTAGCACACAGGATTATGAAAATGCGTTTGACTATTATCAGGAATCTGTCGCTTACCTGAATGGTTTGATTGATGAATTGATTATTTTCCTGAACGGAGAAAGCAATCCGCCCGAAGCGGCAGTTCAACAGTTGAGACAATTCCAATTTCAACGAGATGAAGTGGTCAAGATTCTGGATCAGTTGAATCAAGCTTTGGGGAATTAATTGCGTTATCAGAAATCTATAAGCTTAATTTCTTCTTTACATAAGAGATGTATGTGCTAAAAAAGGCAACACGCTAAATTACAGATAAAGGCATCTCATCCCCCCCCTTTACACAAAGGGGGCTACGATAAGACTGCGTATGTAAGTGCTGTCATGAGAAGCCTTATCCTGGTCGATTTTGTCAGGAAGTATTGTTCCGATCTTTTGCCTCCCTCATCCCAAGCCAAACACTGCTCTTTCTAAAGAGAAAAGCTATCGGCAAGAAAACCGAATCGTGATTTAGAACACACATTCATAAACAAATCGTAGCCCCCTTAATGAGTTAAGGGGGTTGGGGGATGAGAGCCCTTTATTATTTTTTACTAAATGAATTTAAAAAAGAAAGCCAGAGCAGCTTTTAAAACCACTCTGGCTGTTTCATCAATTAATTAGATTCAAGCACACGGTTGCCAAAGTTGATAGAAGCTTCCACGGCTTGAAGTTGGATGGCCAGGCTATCTGAAGCCAGGGCAGAGAACAAGGGATCAACTGCATCGACATCGCCAATTTTCACCAGTGCATTAAAGGCAGCACCACGTGTGCGGCGGTCTCGATTTTGCAATTCTGCAGCAAACAATTCGGCATCCTCGGCCAATGGGACTTGGGCCAAACCTTCAAACGCCATGCGCCGCAACAATCGATTTTCATCTGGGTCAACAAAGTCCAAAAGTGTGTTGCGTGCAAACTCACCAGAGACAGCAGGCAATGCGCCCAAAGCAATGGCTTTCACAAATGGATTTTCATTGTCCAGCAAAATGTTGATCACTTCAGGGGCCACTTGAGCCACAGCAATGGCAGCGTTGATCAGATCAGCTTCGGCAAAAGCAAACACGAAAGGCAACACATCCACCAGTGCATCAAGGGATGCCTGCAATAATTCAATCGCTAAGTCACCTTCGCCAAAGGCTGCCAAAGATTCTAACAATTCCAGGGCCAAGGTGCTGCACTCCTGTGGATCACACGTGATTAAAAACTCACTGGTGGAAAAAGCCACCACAGCCTGTTGCGCCTGATTGCCGCCGATTTGAGTCAAACCGCTCAAAGCTGCCTGACGAACAGCAGGGCTAACATCGGTGTTTAAAATTTCGACCAACGTATCAATCACTGATTCGCCAAACACACCCAGGGCGGTGGCGGCAGTGGCACGAATTTCAGCGGTGTCTTCTTGAAGCGCGATAGAAGTGAGTGGTTCAATGGCGGCGCTGTCCTGTAACAGTCTCAACCCGCCAATGGCGCCCACCTGTAAAGGATCGTCGTTGCTGTCCAATACGGCAATTAAATCAGGCACTGCACGGAGCACACCCAACTCGCCTAAGGAAAATGCAGCCGCACCTTGTACAAATCCATCGCCTTCTTCATCATTTAAATTATTCAGCATCAAGTCGGCAGAATCCTGACTGTCTAATTCTGCCAAACTTTTAAGCATCGCAGCACGCTCTACACTGTTGTAAGTGCGATCGTCTGGAAATGCATCGGTGAAGGCGGCAATGACCAGAGCATGAAATTGTTCTGGAAGTTCGGCCACCGCATTTGCACCTTGAAGCGACAACGCTGCGGATGCCAATGTGTCACGTTCGCTCAACAGGATGTCTAAAATATCTGCTTCTTCAGGATCAATCTGAACCAATGACACAGCAGAAGCCCAACGAATGCTGTCAATCGGCGCGGTGAGCGCAGCTTGACGTAAAGCAAACTTGGATTCTGGCGCCTGATATTCACCTAAACCTTCGGCCACGATGCGGCGCACCGAGGCAAATGGATCGTTCAACAAAGTCTGAGTCAATAAAGGCATCGACGTGCGATCACCAATTCTGACCAGCACCGTAATGGCGTTGACACGATCGGCTTCACTGCTTTCGGGATTCAACAAAACCAGGCCAATGACCTTTAAAGCTTCAAGTTGAAGCTGGCGGGCTTCGTCATCCGTTGGCAACGCCTGCCCCCAGACAGAGAGGGCAGGCAGCAAAACAACTAAGGAGGTTAAGGCAAATATCTGAACAAGGCGGTTCATGATTACTAGACTCCTAACAGGGTTTCGTCAAAGATACTAAAATCGATTGATGCATTAACGATGTTAGATACGATGAGTAAAGTTTGATTCACTGGCACAACGCGGTTGTCCAGCAATTGTCGGTTAAAGAATGGACGACCATCTTCAACCATGTCATAAGATTCAAATGTATTGTGATGCAACAAGTCACCGTTTTCATCCATCAAATCCAAGGTGATGGGCTGCATTGTTTCAGCATTGGCAACCACGCGAGCTTGCTGGAAAGCAATTTCTTCACGGGTAGCTACTAAATTCAGTTCGATCACATCAAGGCCATCATCATTGGTGTAATCGCTTCGCTCAGTGACTTCGTAGGCACCCTGGAAACCGATCCCAACCACTTCAGCCACGGTGGCATCGCCAAACACTTCAAACTGGCCATTGACTTTAAGTGGGGTAATCAGATCAGGGTTCCAGAAAAAGATGTCATCGCCGTTGATGATAAACACATCGCCAGCCAGTTCTTCCGGAGTCAGGTAATCAATACGAGCGCGTTGACCCTGTTCGGGATCAAAAGCGAAGGACACCTGCACAGTGGCTGCTTTGCTGCCATCTGGGCGTTCGGCCAAAATTTCAACCGTGAACGTGGTGCCAGGGGTTTCCTGACTGAAATAAGCCGCAAAGCGCTGGAAGTCCATGGCAGCAAGCAATTCAGCATTAGGATCTGCTTCTGCGTCGTCCTGAGCGACAGTGTTAAAACTGAATGTCAGGCCAATTAAAGCCACCAGCGTAAAAAGAATAACTTTCTTCATAATGAGACACTCCTTAGTTTTCTGATCATACGCTTTCGCGTGTTGTAAATATAGCATTGCCTGACACAGACCACATCGGAGCAATGTTGGGAAGCCAATAAGACAAATGACGTAGATGAGAAAGCTTGACAGAATCTAAACATCCCGCTTTCAATTTACTTGAAAGCGGGATGTTTACTAAGGAGAAAGCGATCCTAAATATCCCACAGGCACTGATTCAGTCATTTCGGGCTGAACCAATACCTGTGGGCGATCTTAAAATTTAAACATAACCAAGTGCTTTGACGATGTTAAAGCGCGAACTTTTCATGGCCGGATACATCGTGCCAAAGAAAGTGGAAATTAACGCCACCATAAATGGTATCCCTGCCACGCTCAAGCTGAGTTGGATGACCGCAGGCACAGCGTCAATAGAGCCAGGAGGCAACCAGGTTAAGCCCATCTGATTGACCACCACACCCAACCCACTGCCCAGTACGATACCGGCAATCCCACCCAAAATCCCCATGATGAACCCTTCGATGACGAAGGTTAAAAACACCTGACTGCGCTTGGTGCCCACCGCACGAACGGTGCCCACCTCGCGGGTGCGTTCCAGAAACGACATGGTCAACACTTCCAACACGCCAAAGAAGGCAAGAATAAACACGCCTACCAACGTGAAGGAGGTGAAATAATTTCCAAATTCCTGAACCTGGTCATAAAGTGGGTTCAAATCCTGCCAGGTTTTAACCACCAAGGGCAGACCTGCGGCATCCAGCTTGCCCTGTAGGTCTTGAGCAAATGCCTGAGATTCATTCAGGTTGTCAATATTAATCACGTATTTTTCAATTTTGTCGGTACGCAAAATGCGTTGCGCCAAGGATAAGGCCACATAACCAATCTGGCCTTCTTGATCAATGTCGTTGAATTTGAACACTCCAGTGATGGTCACACTGGCAGCGCTGAAGTTGCCAGTCACTGAGGTGGTGGCCACGTTGATAAAATCTCCAGGGCCAACGTTGAGTGATGCAGCCAAGCGACGTCCAATAATTAACTGGCAGTTTTCCAAGCGATCATTCAACGGGCAACCATCGGCGATGTTCATTGGTGTACCATCCGTGATGGCTTCGCTGAAATCCTTAACGTCATTCTCCGGCACAAAGCCGCTTCCAGTAATGATCTTACTGCCCTTTTCATTCCCGATCAGGCCAAAGAAACCCAGCTCCTCTTTATAGCCTGTCACCCGTTCATCTTCATCAAGTAGCCCCGCTATTTGAGCGGATGTTTCAGGGTCAATCAGATGAGAATAACCACGGGTGGTTTTGTCAAACACGCGTTCATCAGCAATCTGCACTGAGCCGTACAAGTCAGCCATGCTGACCTTGGTGGATTCCAAACTTTCATTGATGAAACCAATCACCAGATACAGAATGGACACACCAAAAGCGACCACAAACAGGCTCAATGCGGTTCGTCTTTTATTTCTAAAAACATTTCGAGATGCGATTTTGAAAAACATATTAAAAGCTCCTTAGTTGGTGCGCAGCGCATCCACAATCTTGATCCGAGCCGAGTGCATCGACGGATACAGCGCCGAAAGGAAGGTGGCCAAAATGGCGACCAAGAAAGGCACCCATGCGTTGTCGAAAGCCAATACAGCTTCAACAGGGAACGGCTGCAACGCGCCTGGTGGCGTCCAACTGAAGTCCAAATTGTTCAGGCCAAGACCGATGCCCCAGCCCACAGCCAAACCAGCCAAGCCGCCAAACACACCAATGAGAAGACTTTCCAGCACAAACATGGAAAACACCTGCTGCTTCTTGGTGCCAATGGCGCGGATGGTGCCGATTTCGCGTGTACGCTCAAAGAATGACATGGACAGCACCTGGAACACGATGAAGAACACCAGCAAGGTGATTGACACCAACAGGAAGCCAAACATCATGTCGAAAAAGCCACGCGTCTGCTGATAAGCCACGGACAACTGCTCCCAGGTTCGCACCTGAAAATTCAAGCCAGCCGCATCCAAATCAGCCTGAATGGCCTGCGCGGTGGCGTCGGTTTGTCCCAATGATTCCAGTGTGATGGCCAATTTACTCACCGCATCTTTGGTGTTGAACGTTTTGATGCCGGTGTCCAGAGGCACAAACACCAACTGACTTTCATCCTGAACATCGTTGCGAAAATAGATGCCAGCCACCCGATATGTTTCCTGGTTATAAGCACCACTGATGGTCGAGGTGGTCAAACGAAAAGTATCCCCAGGTTGCAAATCAAGTTCGCGAGACAAGCCGCCGCCGATCAATACAGGATCGCGCATTTCATCGGTCAATGCCTCACCTTCAACCAGCAGGTTATTGTAGTCCAGCGCATCGTTGCCAGGCTCAAACGCCATCACATTAATCACTTTGGCATTGATGTCGGTTGAGGCAATCCCAGAAAAAACGAGTTCGGGAGAGTACCCCGTCACCGCAGCCTGGTTGGCCAGAATTTCTTCAAATTTCGCAAAAGTTTCTGTATCAATAAGCGCTTCTTCACCCTGGTTGTCATCTTCCCACAGCAAGGTGGAGGCAATCTGTATGTTGCCATACTGAGACACGGCCGCTTCTTGCAGCGTATTCAGCGCGTTGGTGATCATGCCACTGATCACAAAACTCATCATCGTGCCCAGCGCAATCACCGCCAGAGTCAACAGGGTGCGGCGCTGGTTTCTTAAGAGATTACGCAGCGCTAGGGGTAACCACATGTTGCCCCTCCTTTGGTGTCACGATTTCAGATGTTTCTTGGGAAACTTCTTTTTGCTGAAAAGAAGCGGATGTCACTTTTTCAATGGGTGTTTCGCTTAACTGACCGTCGCGGATGTGGATCACTCGGTTGGCGTAATTGTTCACTTCCAGATCGTGGGTCACCACGATGAAAGTCACTTTGCGCTCTTCGTTAAGACGCTTCATGATGTCCATCACGCGTTCACTGGTTTTGGTGTCCAGGTTGCCTGTGGGTTCATCTGCCAGGAACAACACCGGATCATTCACCAGCGCACGCGCCAAGGCCACTCGCTGCTTCTGACCGCCAGAAAGTTGATCGGGTCGGCGATTGGCCTCTTTCATCAAATCGACTTCTTCGATCAGTTGCATCACTTTGTCATAGCGTTCTTTGCGATCCACACCTTTGAGCAGCATGGGGTATTCAATGTTTTCATACACACTGAGTACAGGAATCAGGTTAAACGCCTGAAACACCAAGCCAATTTTGTCGCGACGCATGTCAGCCAGTTTGCTTGAATCGAATTGAGAAATGGATTGACCTTCAATCAACACGTCCCCTGACGTGGGCAAGTCAATCAATGATACCATATTCAAAAAGGTGGTTTTGCCGCTACCGGACGGTCCGTTGACCACGATAAAGTCTCCGGCCTCGGCCTGAAAATCCACACTGCGTAAAGCATGGACTTGCTCTTGACCAGCATCATAGGTTTTCGTAAGTTGTTGGGTTTCTAGGATCATGCTGCCTCCTTCAGGCGTTGTACTATCTTCTAACGTTGTGTTTAAATTATCAACTATGCGAATAAGTCGTTCGGTTCTAAATCCCTTCATCAACACTTCATCGACGGAGGTTTTTTGCGCCAATTGCTGCTGCAAATGGTTTTCCACCACCACCACCGACTTGGTTTGAGGGGAGTTTGATTTAATTTGATCTAAGAAATTTTGCAGTTCGGTGCAGACCAGTTTCATTTCAATCAATACCAATTCAGGTTTTTCTTGAGCAATGAGTTGAACTGCGGCTTGTACATGTTCAAATTGTGTAATTTTTTCAAACTGAGATGTCGAAGCAAGCAAAGCATAGAGCCCTTCGCGCACACGTCCAGCTTTGGCCAGAATGATTCCAGTTACAGATGACTTCATGCCACACCCCTTTCTAATCCACAGTGAGCACACTGTACGATTCGAAAAGCCAAATAGCATCGGAGCAATGATGGGATCGGCTTCAGCTAAAAAGCCGAGTGTCTACGACATATGTCTTATTTTTTAAGAAATGGGGTCATTCAAATTCATTCTGGTCAACAATTCGACAAAGCGAGGGTCGTCTCGAACCACATCAAAGATAGGGTCGATTTTCATAAATGAAAGGGTGTCTTCTTTTTCTTTAAATGCTTTTTCCAGCATGACAAACCCTTCATCAAAATCGCCCAATTCAAAATAAACGGCGGCAAGACCTGACCACAAAGGCACATCTGGCGCAGGTGTTTCAGTTTTCAACGTTTCTATGATGCTTCTGGCTTCTTCCACGTTGCCCATCCGGGCGAGCAAATTGGCACGTGTGGCTTCAATAAAACTGCCGTAAATGGGGCCAGCCTGATCCACCAGCTTTTGCGTGTTGCGAAGGGCTTCAAGAGCTTCTTCGTAGACACCTTGTTGCGCGTAAGATAAAGAAAGGAAGTAATAAGCCTCATCATGACCGTTATCACGAAGCAGGGTTTTGTTCATTTGCTCAATGGCCTGGGCAAAATCTCGGTTGAAATAATGATAGATGCCCAGCACAAAATTGGCCCAGGCGGTGTCGGGATTCATGCCCCACCCTTCATTGATCTGCTCGAACCCTTCTTCATAATTTCCCAACCGAAGTAAATTGATGGCATAAACATAGCGCAAGATCGCATGGGTGGGATCCAGTTCAATGGCATTTTGATAGGCATCAGAGGCACCTTGCCAATCAAGCTGGCTTTCTTTCACTTCGGCAATGCCAATGTAGGCCAGCAAAAAGCCAGAGTCCAGCTCCAGTGCTTTTTCAAATCGCTGCAAGGCCAAATCATATTGAAACTGTCCGCCATATTTTTCGCCCAAGCTGGCGTTGACCACCGGCGAAAGTGGGTCGCGCTCCAGAGCGCGCAGGCTCATCTGTAAGCTTTCTTCAGTGCGACCCTGCAAGGTAAGCAATCCAGAGTACCATTGGTACGCCGTGGCATAGTTGGGATTGATCTCAATGGCTCGTTGAAAACTTGCTTCGGATCGTTCCAAATCCACCTCTCCACGCATTTGCACATAAGCCAATGAGGTGTGTGCTTCAGCCAGGCCATCGTCTAACTCCAAAGCATGCAGCGCAGCCTCTTTGGATTTTTGATAACCTTCATTGGCTGGAATCATATCGTTGATCACCATCAGGCTGAACGTATCAGCCAACCCTGCATAAGCTTTTGCATAGTTTGGATCAATGTCAATGGCTTTCTGGAAATAGTCAATCGCTTTTCCAAAACCGTCACGGGTACGCTTGTTCCAGAAAAATCTTCCTTGAAGGTAGTTTTCATAAGCTTCAAAGTTTTCCGTGGTCGGCTGAACCAAACGTGCCCCATCCGCATTGAGTTGTAATTTCAACGTTTCCACAGTGGCTTGTGCAATTTCTTCCTGAATGGAAAACACATCCGCCATTTCCTGATCGAAGACTTCAGACCACAGATGAGAATCATCTGCCACTCGAATCAATTGCGTGTTCACACGAATGGCATTGCCAGAACGACGCACGCTGCCTTCCAACACAGCATCAACATTTAATTCCTCTCCTATGGTTTTGATATCGATATCTTTGCCTTTATAGGAGAACACGGACGTTCGAGAAATCACACGCAGTTGGCCCATCTGAGCGATGGCATTGATCAACTCTTCAGTGAGACCATCGCTGAAATATTCGTTTTCTTCATCATTGCTTAAATTGACAAACGGCAACACAGCGATTGATTCAATCTGCGCTGGCACTTCCAATGTGGTGTCTGTAGACGCACTTGAACCATTGGTCAAATTTGAAGCGTCATCACTCTGAGACACAGAAGGGTTGTTAAACACCCAAGCCACTGCAAACACCAACGCAAGGATGGTCACCACGCTGATCGCCTGCCATCGTTTTTGCGCCAATGCCACTTTTGCAGTGGATTTGACTCGTTTACGATCCAGATCAATGCGGTAGACATCCACAGTGCCTTCAATGTTTTTGAGTGGTTTTGATCCCAGATGAATCAGTTTTCGATCCAGTTTGTTGCGAACCTGACTGGCCACATCAGTCGATAAAAAAATTGTGCCAGGATCAGCCATCGCTTCCAGGCGTGAGGCAATGTTGACCCCATCGCCAAAAATGTCGCCATCTCGATCCTCAACATCCCCAAGGTGAATGCCTATTCGGACTTGAAGTGCACTGCCTTCTTCGGCTTTTTCGTTAGACTGACGCAATGCCTGCTGCATTTCAACCGCACACTGAACGGCATCAAGCGCGCTGGAAAATTCTAAAAAGAAACCATCACCCATGTTCTTGACTTCTTTGCCATGGTGTTTGGCAAATATACGGCGAAACAGTTGATTGTGATGGGAAAGCAACTCCAAGGCGAGTGATTCATTGCGCTGTGTCAAAGCGCCATAGCCGACGATGTCGGTAAACATAATAGCAGCAAGTCGGCGTTGGCCTTGCGTCATGGGACAAACCCCTTTAGGTCTATCATTCTATTCCCGATATGTCACTCCCTGACACGAACTTGCAATAGAACTAAGTTTTATAGTAGGGCAAAGTTTCAAACTTGGCAAACGAGAAAAAAACAGATTTTCTTAACAATATTAAAAGGCTTCAAATCCCCCAACCCCCTTTTCTAAAGGGGGCTAAGATTTGTCTGCGGAAGTTTGTTCTGAGTTACGATTCGTTTTTCTTACCGACAGCTTCCCTCTTTTAGGAAGGGCAGTATCTACTTGACAAAGCTGATTTGGGATTCAGGAAAGCTGAAAACAAGACGACCTAAAAAACAATCAGGGTGAGATTTCATAGGATAGGATTCACATACGCAGTCTAATCGTAGCCCCCTTTATGGAAAGGGGGTTGGGGGTTTAGATGTCTTTACCTGTAATTTGTTGTTTTGTTTTTCAAATAAATATATCTCTTAAAAAAAGAGCGCACAATTAGTTTGTGAGCGGCTATTCTTTAATTAGCCAACTTGATTCCCAAGGGATATCAAGAAGAGCTAATACTTATAGGGTCACCCGATTGAACTGCTGCTGAAGTATTCCTCAAAAGCCGGTTGGCCAACGCCACTGAAAGCGCCTGACTCAATGCTTCACTAGAACCAGGGCGTGCACCAAATAACAACGTTCGCTCCGAGGCAATCACAAACAAATCACCTTCGCTCAATTCAGAGTCAATCCAGCGTTGCGCCAATACGGAAGCAGCGCTTTGTTGCAGCAACAAATTTTTGCTGTCGGCACTCACGCCGATAAGATCATCAATCGAAAAATTTGTTTCATCTACAAACACAGACATCAACGATTGTCCTGCTGCTTGTTGAACCTGGGTTGTAGATGCACCAAGTAAAAATGGATCAAGCTCGACAGAACCACCTCTGGCCAAAGCTTGTGTTTGGTTAAGCTCAAAATCCTCAAACTGAGACAGCAATGCCAGAGCATTGGCCAATCGAAGTTCAACTGTTTCACCACCCAAAGCCTGTTCGTAAAGTTGATCGAGCGGTGTGTTTTCGGAGACCAGAACCGCTGTCAATGAAACCACAGTTGCTTGGCGAATCAAATCATTTTGATCTGTGGCAAAACTGATGAGCGAATCCAATGCCAATGGATGTCGCCCCCAACGCTGCGAAAGTGCTTGACTGGCCGCCTGCTGAATTTCTGGTGTCGCGCCATTTCGGATAATTTGCAGCAATTGATCATCACTGATGTTGGGCGCTTGCTCGATATTACTTTCCACCGCTCTCAGGCTGCGTCGCATCAACGCCAGTTCACTGCGAATAGTAAGCAATGACGCATTTTGAATCGCCTGTTCAATGGTGGTGATCGAACGATTGACATCACTGTTCAATATCTGTCGGGTGGTGAAATCACCACCTGCTTCTGAAGTAAGGATGATGGTGTCTCGTTCTTCATCGAGCAACGATGTAAATTGATCCAGCGATTCAACCGCCAGGTCAAGCTCACCAGCACTCAGGTTTTGATCAAATGCATCCAACAGTTCAAATAATGTTTGCACGGTTTGCTGAGATCGAACCTGCTCAGCCTGATAAATCACGACCAATGTATTGGCTGCCGCTGTACGGAACTCAGAAGTCAAAGAAGCATCCTCAGCAATACCAGTGAGGTCTGCCAATGGATTTTCAAACCGATCAATCAGCCCGAAAAATGAATAAATCCCTGTAAGAAAATCAGATGCTGCCAAACGATATGCTTCGATAGAACCATCCAACGTCAAACCATTGACGGTAATGGTGCCGCCATTGGCCAAGGTTTCCAAATCGGCTTGCGCTTCCAAACGAATCAACGTCGTTCGCAGCAACACAAACACACCTTCAGCACGCGCTCTGGCAAGTTCAGCAGTTTCTGAATCGGCAACTGATGCAGCCAGTGCGTTCAACTGGATTTCCAATCGACCAAGTGCCCCCACTATGGCTTGAATCAATGCGTCGTTGACCGCGCCGCGCAATTCGGAAGTCGATCCACGTGCCAAGTCTTCCAGTTGTTCGAGTGACAAACCTGCATTGAGAAATCGTTGTGAAAGCACTGCGCCTGCTGCTCTGCGAACGTCCACGGCTTCATCCGGATCATCTGCCAATCGAATGATGCCATTCAACCTGAGGCTGCTTTGTTCGAGTTGAGCTTGATACAACTGACCGAACGCATTTCTTAGTGCATCATTCTCACCGAAAACTGCACCGTTGATTAAAACGTCAACCCCATCCACCAATTCAAACAGTGACTCATCACTCAAGTCATAGAGCGACGTATCTCTGAGTCGTGAAACCAATGCCTGAGCCGAAGCTGATCGCAGCGCGACAGTTTCACCGCTCGAAATTTGTTCGGACAATGCCTCTAAAGAAAACGGACCATTTAAAAGTTGACTGACAAGTGCCGGCACAATGGCGTTTTGAACGCGATCATCATCCGAACTTGAAGCCAACTCTAGCAAACTGTCCAATGTCTGAGTTTCATCCTCAAGTAAATGTTGACTCAGTGTTATTGCGGTTTGATTCTGAACTTCCAAAAACCCTTCGGTTAGTATCAAATTCAGCAATCCATCCAAATCTTCAGCGGCTTCGGCCAAACGAACCCCCAAAGCACGGGCAGCTGCACTTCGAACTTCGCTAGAAAAATCTTCTAGGGCCATTTGTTCGAGTTGTTCGTTGGTTTGATCCGAGTCAACCCAAAGCTCAGTCAGGGCAAGCGAAGCGGCTTGTCGAACTTCTGGCAAAGAATCTTCACGCGCCAGGCGCAACAATTCATCAATCGATTGAGAAAAACCATTGAGAGACAGCACCAAAACACAACATGCCAAAATGTAAAAAACTTTGTGGGTCACGAGTTTTCTCCTTTGCTGATGGTGAATGGGTCCACCGCATCCCTCAGGGCGTCTCCCAAGTAGTTGAACGTAAATACACTGATAAAGATAAAAAATCCTGGCAGGATCAACCAGGGATGGAATTGAATTTGAAACAGGAAATTTTCGGTCAAGTCTTTCATCAGCAAACCCCAACTGACCAATGGCTCCTGAAGCCCGAAACCAAAATAACTCAATACACTTTCGAGCAAAATCACACTGGGTGCAGCCAACGTGGCCGATACAATCAAATAGCCAAATGTGTTGGGCAGAATGTGTTTGAAAATCAAACGCATGTCGCTGGCCCCCAACGCTCGACTGGCCTGGACAAATTCTTCCTCCCGCAATGCCAACACCTGGCCGCGAACCACGCGCGCCAACGGTGCCCAGCCCACCACAGCAAGAATAAACACGATGCCCCAAAAGCGCGCTGTGGCAGGCCATTCAGGCGGCAACATGGCAGACAGCGCCAGCAGCAGGGCCAAACGTGGCAAGGACATGGCAATTTCGACCGTGCGTTGAATAAACGTATCTACTTTGTTTCCATAAAATCCTGAAATACCTCCAAGAAAAATGCCGAGAATAAAACTAAAAATTACGACCAATGGCGCAATCCCAAGCACCATCTGACCGCCATAAAGAATTCTGGAAAACAAATCGCGTCCAAAGCGATCTGTTCCCAATAAAAACAACTGACCTGTGGAACCTTCGGGTTCTCCAGTGCCAAACAAGTGAATGGTGCTTGGAATAAAACCAAACATTAAATAAGGTTCGCCTTCGACAAAAAATTTAATATCAAACCGTTCTTCTATGTTTTCCACAAAGCCTTTGACTCCGGTGAGCGGATTGTACGTTCGCTGCAATCCGTGCACGTAAGGCTGCAAGCCATCTAACTGAATCCAGCTGATCATGGGTGGCACATAATCGAAGTTGATGTTGTTGGTATCAGCATGAAAACTGGTGGCATTGTACGGCGTCAAAAAACCTGCAAAAATGACCAAGAATGCAAGCACAGCCAAAATGATTCCGGCAACAAACCCCGCTTTGTTGCGCTTAAAGCGCTGCCAGATCAGCGACGCCTGAGAGCGTGTCCCCAACTTGGAAGTTTTTTCATTGGACGCAGTTTTTACGTTTGTTGTTGAAGTTGCCATAAATTTTATTGATACCGAATTTTAGGATTCACCCACGCCAACAGAATATCTGAAAGCAGGTTGCCCACGATCAAAATCATGCTAAAGAATAACAATCCTGCCATCACCACATACTGATCGCCCTGACGCAGTGCCGTCCAATACGCGCCTTCCACCGTAGGCAATTGCAAAACCATGGCTGCCACCAACGTGCCTTCAAACATGGAAGGCAACCAGTAACCCAGCATGCTGATCAACGGATTGAGTGCATTTTTCAAGGCGTGCTTCACCGTCACCACACGCTCTTTAAGCCCTTTGGATCGCGCGGTCTGCACATAGGGCTCGCTGAGCACGTTTAACATCTCACTGCGAACATAACGCACAATGGCTGCTAAATTTGCGGCGGCAATCACCAGGAATGCCGGCCATAAATGCCAGAACAGATTGAGGACTTTTTCACCACTCCAGGCCGCTGTAACATAGCCACCATCAAACAATCCAGACACTCCCAAGCAGACGGTTTGGCCTAACTGTTCAGATTGCCAACAATTTGTGCCCACCTGAAACACCACCACCAACGCCCATAAAATGCCAATAGCCAAAAAGAAATTGGGGATGGACAATCCAATAAATCCAAACACATTCACCAACCAGTCACGCCAATTGCCTTGATGGGTGGCTGCATAAATGCCCAAGGGCAACGCCAATAGCCAACTCATAATCATTGCACCAAAACTGAGAACCAGCGTCCAAAATAGCGGATTGCCACTTTCAAACGTGCCACTGGTAAACAGTTGATTTAAAACAGGTTGGCCATTTTGGAATGAAAAACCAAAGTCAAAACTGGACACAATGCCCCAAATCCACTTGCCATATTGCACCCAGATCGCTTGATCGATGCCGGTCCGTTCCACACATTCGTTATAAATTTGTTCGGATTGAAGTTTAAGCGTGGTGCAAAAATTCCCTGGTGACATCTGCATCACCAAAAACACCACCATCGAAATGATGAGCAGCAAGGGAATAGTGTACAGCAAGCGACGGAGTAAATAAGTGAGCATGATTTAATAGTATAAGGCCCTCTCCGTGCAGGAGAGGGCCTTTCTTATTTTAGTTTATTTTCGGAACAAAATTTCAGCGTTTAATAACGTTGCATTTTCCACTGTGCCACTAAAATTCCCCACCCGATCTTCACGGAAGGTTTGCAAACCCTGCGCGTTGTAGAGAAAAATCACCGGCTGGTTTTCAGCCACAAGCACCTGGAAGTCGGCCAACAGATTGGCGCGTTGGTTTAAATCGAGTGACTGTGCCTGCTGTTCCAGCAAATCGTCTACTTCGTTTTGCCAATCGGCCACAGCTGCGCCAAAGCCATCGGAGAATTTCCAAAAATGGAGGCTGCCAGTGGATTCAAACACCGAACGCAACAAGTTGGGATCACCATCTCCACCGTTAATCGTGATGCGAACCGCATCAAATTGAGGCGGCAAGGTGCCCAATAACTGGTCAATCACCGCATTCAAATCCAGAGGACGCACATTGACCTGAATCCCGATGCGGCCCAAATCGTTGGCAAATAACACTGCATCATTGGTCAGCACGGTCGAACCTTGCACGGTCAACAATGTGAACTCTACGGGAGAACCATCCGCAAACTGGCGCATCCCATCAGATCCCGTTGCCAAGCCAATCTCGTCTAACAAAGAAGCAGCTTGACCCAGGTTGAACTGGAAGGTTGGGAAATTCGCATCATCGCCAATCCAGAACAATGGAGAAATGCCTGGTCCAAAGCGGGCTTCACCCAGGCTGTTCAAATTCGCAGAAATCATCCCTTGCCGATTTGTGGCAAAAGACACTGCCTGTCGGAAGCGCACATCACGAAACAAGGTTTGCAAATTTGAATCCGCAGAATCCTGATTGAACGCAATCACGTTCATGTCGATGGTGCCTGCTTCCTGGACGGAAACAGCCACGCCTTGTGCCGACTGTTGTCGCAACAAAGGCACATCTTCGGGACGAGGTGGATAAATTTCGGTCTGCCCATTGCTGAAGCGCAACAAGCGCACGTTGTCGTCGGCCACCACAGGCAGAGTGATTTCATTAAGATACGGCAACTGTGTGCCATTTTCATCGACTTTGCTGTAGAAAGGATTACGCTCTAAAGCCACCTGTTGACCGGCCACAAAACTCTTGAGGCGAAAGGGGCCAATCCCCGCAATCTCATCAGGCGACGTGCCGATGCCCCAGGCTGCGTTGAAGTTGCCGCTGTCTACATCATCCTGCAATAAGTGTTGGGGCAAAATCGGTGTGCTGGCAATTGCGCTCAATAAGCCAGAAAAAGGCACAGGTGCAGCAATCTCAATGGTCAACGCATCAAGCGCAGTCACACGAGGAAACGTGCCCGACACGCGCCACGCATCTTTGAGCGTGCTGCTGATTGTTGGATTAAAAACCACATTATTGAGCGTGAACACCACGTCGTCTGCCGTCATCGGTTCACCATCGGAAAAACTTGAACCTTCGCGTAATGTGATGGTCACCGTGGTCTGATTCGGTGCGATATCCAGAGATCGAGCCAGGGTTGCCTGCCCCGTGTTGTCGATCAAAGCTTCGTGCATCAAGCTGGTGACTGCACTGGAACTGGCTTCATTTTGCGTGATCGGGTTAAACGTTTTTGGATTGTCAATGTTGTCAATGGTGACCGAGCCGCCTTGCTGGCCGAAGCCATCCTGCATCTGCACTGCAGGGACGACGTACGGATTGCCAGGTTGAGCCAGCAAGTCCCCGCCAAGCAGCCCCAGACCTACGGCAGACACCAGCAGTAGGGTCAACAGTTGTTTCTTCATCAAAATGCTCCTTTATTCGTATAAAAGCGTGACTAAATTATAGTTAATTCCCAGGGCCGCCACCCAAACCAGGACCACGACCGCCGCCGCCAAAGGCGCTGGCTGGCTGTCGGAAGTTCACCTGTTGAATGCCGCCACCGCCTTCTAGAGTCAGCGTCACTGGCACACCACTTTCATCCACCAGACCGGCAGGCTGGAACTGAATCAGCGTGTCTTCGGCAATCGTGCCGGAAAGACGGTCGCCTGTTTTCAAAGAAATAAAATCGCTTTCGCCTTCTTCGGTGGCAAACTGGATGCTGCTCAAATCAGCGGCATTGACCGTCAGCGTGCCAAAGATGGTGGAAGTAAAACTCACTTGCTCGTTCAACACCACGCCACTCCAAATCTGACCGTTGGGGAACACCGCCATATCAAAGGTGGTCAATGCTTGTGCGAACAAACCAAAAATATTCTGAGCTTGCAAGCCTTGGAAAATCTGGAAAATTTGCGGATTTGGACGACCTTGCCCGGGCTGAGGCAGATCAAGCTGAAAAATGGTCAACTGAATTTCATCTTTAGAAATGGTCAACGAATTGCCGGAGGAGGTGACCACATCAAGGCTGTCTGATGCAAAAGAGCCTCTCAAGGTATCGCCACCGGTAAGCAACAACTGATCCGGCTCACCAAAGCTGATCGTGGCAATCTCAGCGCGGGTTAGCGTTTGGGCTTCACCGGATTCCAGATTGACCACAAACTCCTCACCCTGGATACTGCCGCTGATGGCCGCACCATTTTTCAGCAAGGCCAAATCACCCGACCCCATCGCCTGAAAAAACGAACGCAACAGCCCGCGTGCACCAGGGCCAGGACCGCCACCACCGCCACCTTGTTGAGCCTGCACGCCGTAGTCTGCAACGACACCAAGTGTCAAAATTCCCAGCAACAAACCAATCGCAATGGTGCGAAATTTCATGTCGAATCTCCTTTAATTTCTGTTTCCTTAAAATTATTTTCGAGTTCATCCTTTGAACTTAATCGATACATTTGTACGCCTCGTGATGAAGATGTGAAGATTTGGTGACACCGCATTTCCACAGTTTTCTAAATAACGTGTTCCTTAAAACCCGTCATCATTTCCAATCGGCGGCGCACCGGGCACCACATTAAATGAAAATTCCACAGGTGGACTCACGTTACCGGACGCATCTGTCAATGTGACGCTAAGTGTCACTTCCTGAGGCACAAGGCTGTTGATAGAAAACTCAAACGAACCTTCCGTTAGATTTAAAAAATCGACGTCAAAGCCAAAGGGTGTGAAAAATCCAGCCTTTACCACATCAAACTGGGCATACGTCACGATGCCGCCCGTGGACTGAAAATGAAGCATGCCTTCATTAAATTCGCCATCGGAATTAATGCGTTGGGGAAATTCGATTCGAGTAATTTGTGGGCCAACATAATCCGCAATGACCGGTGGGGTCACGCTGTTGGATTGAGATTGCCAAAAGAAAAAACCAGCCACTGCCACTGCAAGCACTGCCACGATGGTTAAAATTGTTTGCATAATCTTAAAAAATCCTCCTAGAAACGTGACTACACTATATCCCTTTCCTCAATTTAAGCGAAAGTGAAATTTTAGGGAAAGAGCCCCGGTCTTCGTTCAGGGGTTCAAAGACCGGGGGAGGCGAGACATACATCAAGGAGGTGGTTCCGTGTGGCCGCAATCTTGATTCTGAAAACTTTGAATGCGATCAAATCAGAATCAAGATCGAGCCATATTCTTAAAAATCAAACACATGCTCTTGCCTTCCCAGCTGCATAAAGCACCGTGCACGGTGTCTTGACGCTCCGTTTTATGCAGTTACTCACAGATTAATCATTCGATGTGTAATCTCCATGATCACCTTGTGAGGGTTCTGTGAGGGTTTTTATATGGCTACCGCCGGCTATTAAGAGTGGGTTCTTATTGATTCATTTGTTGGTATTGAATTCATTATAACCGTATTACTAGGAATATGGTTGACAAATTAGATATTCGTGGCTATACTGTCGTTATGAACATAGATCAGGCTGCAAATTGTATGGATGCACTAGGAATTCCTGTTCGGCTGCGCATCTACAAAATGCTGGTAGAAGCAGGCAGCAAAGGGTTGTCAGTTGGGCAGATTCAGGAAAAAACTGAAACACCACGGTCTACGGTGTCCCACCACATCCATCGATTGATGCAGGCCGATTTGGTGACTCAAGAACGTATTGGCACCACACTCATCTGTCGCGCCAAATACAACGTGATGGACAATTTGCTCGCGTTCCTTGAAGAAGATTGCTGTGCTGCTGATCGCACCAATCAACTGACAAAAGCCCATAATCGTTAGCGTTTTTTTGATTCCAAACAACGATATTTCTAGTTATATAGTTTATTGTCAAGAAAGGAAACTCCATGTCTCACACAATTGCAAGGTTTCAAAGCACAACAAGACGGCTCAAAAACATAGACTGGGTTGCATTATTGCCGTTATTCATCATTGCTGGAATCGCACTGATTTCGTTTGATCAGGCCATTGCCAGCATAGAGTTTACCTTCCAGAGTTTGTGGAGCACCGGCCTATTTTTATTGATTTCAATTCTGTTTGCAGCGTATGCCAAAGCAAGTTCGGCTGAGCAACTGGTGAGCAACGCTTTTTCAGGACGGGTTGTGGTGATGATTGTTGTCTCAACATTGTTCGCAGCATTTTCTCCTTTCTGCTCTTGTGGTGTGATCCCCCTGATCGCGGCATTGCTCGCAGCAGGAGTACCTCTTTCCGCTGTGATGGCATTTTGGATCGCCTCGCCGCTGATGAGTCCAGAACATTTCATTTTGACCTCTAGCATGATTGGCATTGATTTTGCCTTGATGCGTGTGGGCACCGCGTTGGCAATGGGATTGTTTGCAGGGTTTGTCACACTTGGCATGCAACGGTTTAACTTGTTTGAATCTCCACTCAAATCACAAGGATGCACGAGCAGTTGTACTTCTGATCCATCCAGCCCTACAAAAATTAATTGGAAATTCTGGCAGGAAGCACCACGAAGGTTGGAATTTAAAAACACCTTACTTGGTACAGGCACACTTTTATTTAAATGGTTGACCATTGCTTTTGTGTTGGAAAGCCTGATGGTGGCTTATATCCCAACGGATGTCATTACAAACTGGCTGGGTGCGGATTCCATCTTGGGCATTTTTGCCGCTGTGATTATTGGGGTGCCCACCTATCTCAATGGATTTGCGGCCATTCCTTTGATTGATGGTTTGATGGACATGGGTATGTCTACACCAAATGCATTGGCCTTTTTGACAGCAGGCAGTGTTTCCAGTGTGCCTGCGGCAATGGCTGTTTTTGCCTTGGTCAAAAAATCTGTCTTTGCCTGGTACTTGATCGTTGCCTTGATCGGATCGGTACTCATCGGATTGATCGCATTATTGACGATTTAATTCTGATGCTGAACCGCCTTGCCGGTTTGAACTTTCCACAAACCAGCATAGAGTCCATCCTGATCCACCAATTGATCGTGGTCGCCTTGCTCCACCAACTCACCCTGATGCAACACGTAAATTTGATGGGCATGACGAATGGTAGACAAACGATGCGCAATCACAATTGTGGTCCGATTCAGCGAAATTCTTTCGAGTGAACGTTGAATGGCTGCCTCAGTTTCGTTATCCACGGCTGAGGTGGCTTCATCCAAAATTAGAATCGGAGGATTTTTCAATACGGCTCTTGCAATCGAAATGCGCTGACGTTGACCACCCGACAATTTTTGACCGCGCTCTCCAACCACAGTGTCATATCCCTGTGGCAATTGCAGAATGAACTCATGAGATTCTGCAATTTTGGCAGCCTCAACAATGGCTTCATCGGATGCATTGGGATCACCATAGGCAATGTTTTCCCGTACCGTGCCATGAAACAAAAACACATCCTGAGACACCAAACCGATCCCTTGTCGCAGATCAAACAACTTCAAATCACGAAGCTCATGCCCATCCATTTTGATGCTGCCCTGATTGATGTCATAAAGCCTCAGCAACAATTTGATGACCGTGCTTTTGCCTGAACCTGTCGGCCCCACAATGGCTGTGGTCTTGCCCGCAGCCATCTCTAGATTCATCGATTTCAAGACTGGAAAACCATCCTGATAAGCGAACGTCACATCGTCAAATTCAATCTGCCCTTTAACAACCTCAAGAGGTAGCTTTTGATTGCCATCAATAATTTTTGGCTTTGTATCTAAAAGGTTCAGCACGCGGTTGGTGGATGCCATCGCACGCTGATACAAATCAAAAGTCTGCCCCAAGCGCGTCAACGGCCAGAGCAACCGCTGTGTCATAAACACCATCACGCTGTAAACGCCGACTTCCAGTTGGCCATCCAATGCCAAAAACCCACCAAACACCAGCATCGGCGTGAATCCACTCAGCACAGCAATACGAATCAAAGGTGAGAATGCGGAACTAAGCGTAATCGCTTTTTGATTGACCTCTTGATACGTTTGGCTTTCTTTGCGAACGCGTTCCACTTCCTGGTCTTCCATTGTGAAACTTTTGATTGTGCTCATGCCACCAAGGTTGTTTGCAAGCTGACTATTAAGAACCCCCACCTGTTCACGCACATCCGCATAGCGCGGTTCCAGCTTTCGTTGATATTTGAAAGAGCCGTAGAGAATGATAGGAATAGGTGCAAACGACATCCAGGCCACTTCGGGCGCAAGTATGAAAAAGCCTGTGCCGATCAACAGCACTGTGGTCACAATCTGTAACAGGTCATTGGCCCCCACATCTAAAAAGCGTTCCAGTTGGTTGATGTCATCATTAAGAATAGCCATCAGCCCGCCGGTACTGCGGTCCTCAAAGTAACTCATCTCCAAACCTTGAATGTGACGATAACCGTCAATCCTAAGTTCGTGCTGAATGGCTTGGGCCAGATTGCGCCACATCACGCCATAAAGATATTCAAACAACGATTCCAGCAACCAGATAGCAAAAGTGAGTCCAGCCAGAGTCAACAGCTGTGCCTGGACATCGATGATGCCATACTCCGACAGGAAAGAATTTTCCCGCCGCACCACAATATCCACAGCACCACCAATCAATACAGGCGGGGCAAGATCGAAAATTTTATTTAAAACAGAATAAAATGTGGCCAGCCGGATTCGGCCTTGAAAGCTGGTGGCATACTGCCAAAGCCGCAACAATGGCGATGGTGTTTTTGTTTGATTCATAAAATGATTATCCCCTCAACCTCAAAAGAAATCGATTTATCTAAAAAAGTAAAAACATCAAATTTAGATAAAGGCTTCTAATCCCCAACCCCTTTTCAAGAAAGGTGTCCCTTCCAAAATCGGAAGGGGGCTAAGATGGGCCTGCGATTGTCGGTTCTATTTTTTTGCAGCTTGGTTCTTTGTGGAAGATAGAGCAAAGATCCAGCCTACATCGTCCCAAAATCCTCTTTGTCAAGCAGCCACTTCTGGATTGAGAAGAGTAAGCTGATTTTTTCTAAGATGCAAATTCGCTCAAAATGTTTAGCGAAGGTCCAGCGCAATCCCCGCCGGACGTACCAATAGATTGTTTGGGTTGCCCAAGCTTTCAGCCCTGGAGCCATCCAGGTTGGATTTGACAATGCGGTTGTGACTGGTGGTCACATACAATTTTCCGTGCTTGTGGTCCAGCGCAATGCCCAATGGCCCCATCAGCAAATCACCAGGATTGCCGATGCTTTTTGGATCAGAGCCATCTAAATTCATCGTGATAATTTCATTGGTGTGCGTGCTGACAACGTAGAGTTTTTCATTTTCCACATCAAACGCAATGCCCGTTGGCCCATCGATCAAGCCCCCTGGATTGCCCAAATCCTCCGCGCCTGATCCATCCAAGTTCGCTCGTACAATGCGATCTCCAGCCAAACTGGTAAGATACATTTTCCCGGCAGCCAAGTCGAGTGCAATACCTGCGGGACGGTTGAGCAAATCGCCAGGGTTGCCCAAATCTTCCGGCTCTGAGCCATCGAAGCTTAAACGGACAATATGGTTGTTGGCATTGACCACATATATTTTTTCAGACGCCGTATCGAGCGCAATGGCCGTTGGCCCATCCAAAAAACCACCTGGATCTTCAAACAGATCAGGGTTTGTGCCATTGAGGTTGGTTCTTAAAATCAGGTCATTGAAAAAGTTGATGATGTACATTTTCTCGGCATCCAGATCGAGCGCGATGCCAAAGGGAAAACTCAAAAAACCTTCAATATCTTCAAACGCTTGCGGCGAACTGCCATCCAAATTGACCTTTACAATGCGATTGTTCACGCTGGCCAGATAAATGGTGCCCTCTTCTATCACAGGTGTTGGTTTATTATCAACAAATAAATCGCACCCTTGAAGCACCAGGGCAAACCCAAACCACAAAAACAAAACAAGACGTCCAGACCACAGTCGTTTAATTGTGTTGATCATTTCATTCTATTAAAGCTGAAAACCTGATGATTGCAACAGTGTTCAAGCTGAGAGCGAATGTCGCTTTGCATTGAGCAAATCAACGAAATCCTGTGGCGCCAGAGAAATTTCCAATCCACGTCGCCCAGCACTAATGTACATTTCACTATACGAAAATGCACTTTCATCGATGAAGGTTCTGAGTCGCTTGCGTTGCCCCAGCGGGCTGATCCCCCCGGCCACATAACCGGTCACACCTTCAGCTTCTTTAACGTCAGCCATCTTGGCACGCTTGCCACCTGCGGCTGAAGCAATTGATTTCAGACTCAACTGCACTGATACAGGAATGACTGCCACCACCAACTCTTTGTCATCAATCTTCGCCAGCAAAGTTTTGAATACCTGATTGGCATCCAACCCTAAGGCTTCAACGGCTTCTTCACCGTAAGCCTGATTGTCGGGATCATGTTCGTACTCATGAACCCGATGAGAAATTTTGGATTTTTTTACAAGATTGATAGCTGGTGTCATGGTTGAAAAGAAAGAAGCGCCGCCAAAAATTTAGCGGCGCTTCTGATTTAATTCCATTTTAAAATTAGTGGTTTTCAGTATCGCCATAAAGGGTCTGCATGTAGTTGAGCTGACCATGGTGATAGTTTAAGTGCGTTTGATGAAAACTCATGACTTCAGCTAAGGAGTAATCGCGATCGCTGCCTTCAAACTTGATGGTGGTGTCTAGGTCTTCTTCAGAAAGGCCACGGATGAGTTCGAACAATTTTTCTGTGTTGGCTTTACAAACTTCTTCACATTTGTCCAACGTGTCCCAGGCTTTACGAGCTTCACGCGCCTGCTCCCAGTGTTCTGCAGAAAATTGGGGATCGCCTTTTTTTTCCAGCACAGCTGAAAAGAACGTGGTTGCCTGAGCCACTTCTTGAAGCTGATCAAGCACGGTGCGTCCATGCTCCATGGGCTTCCAATCAATTTTGTCTTCTGGCATGGCGCGCGCGGTACGAAAAAGGCCGTCCACAGAACGGCTGGTGGCACTGATTACAAATTCTTGAAAATGCATATTTCTCCTTTTTAATCCTTAAACCTCGCATGTCACAAGGTTGCTTTCATCTCATTATATTGTCGGGATCACACTTGAAAGATGCAAGTGAATTTCAAGCGAAAACCTCTTTTTCCACATTTATTTTACCCAAGATCGCATTTTTTTGACACACGCAAACTTCGAGCAAACCAACCAGTTGGTTAGCTAACTCACTAACCAACCCCATCGCTTAAAACTCAAACAACTTGTAATGCCTGCTCCAGATCGGCGATCAGGTCATCTGTATTTTCTAGCCCTACAGACAGACGCAGCAGTTGATCCGGCGTGGGGCTGTCTGCTCCTTCCACGGTTTTGCGATGTTCAACCAGGCTTTCAACGCCGCCCAATGACGTCGCTGGAATGAATACCTTGAAGCGTTTTGCCACCGCCACTGCCGTGTCAAAATCTCCCTCAATCAACACCGAAAGCATACCGCCAAACCCACCCTGCATTTGCCGCTTGGCAATCTCATGGCCTGGATGATTGGGCAACCCCGGATACAACACACGCTCTAATTTTGGATGCTTTTCAAAATGACGCGCAATGGTCATGGCAGAAGCCGATGAATGATGAACGCGCACAAACATCGTGCGCATGCCACGGATGAGCAACCAAGCTTCAAACGCACCTAAAACCGCACCGGCAAAGTGACGCTCAAAGCGAATGCGCTCCCAAAGCTCATTCTTTTCTTTGGTGACCAACACGCCGCCAATCAAGTCACTGTGCCCATTGAGATATTTGGTGGCTGAGTGAAAAACAAGATCCGCTCCCAACTTCAGAGGTTGTGACAAGACGGGTGAAGCCACCGTACTGTCCACAGCCAATTGTGCGCCAACCTGATGCGCAGCTTCAGCAGCGGCTTGAATGTCGATGATGTCCCAAGTGGGATTGGCCGGATTTTCTATCCAAACCAATTTGGTGTCCGTTTGAATGGCTGCTTCTAATGCGCCTGGCTGCGCAGGATCAAACCAATCCACAAACACTTGACGTTTTTTAGCAAAATGGCTCAGCCACTTTACAGTGCCAAAATACATGCGTGTGGGAGCGGCCACTCGATCTCCTTGATCCAATGTTTGAAACAACGAAGCAATGGCCGCCATCCCTGAAGCAAACAACAACGCATCGACCCCATCTTCCAATTGAGCAATCAATGATTCGGCAATGGGATAGGTTGGATTGTCATCACGGCTGTATTCGGTGTTCGCTTGTGTGTGTTGATAATGTTCGTTACGCGCATAGGTGGATGAAGGTTGCAATGGCGGGACCACGCCCCCTGAAACAGGGTCGATGTAATGGCCTATTTGTGCCGCCAGCGTATCAGGATGCCACTCGGCATTCATAAAAACTCCCTTTTGCTTTGGATCGACACCGAAACGAGCTCTGCTGCTTCTGTGTCAACGGTTGAATGACTAAACTACAGTGTTAGTTATAGTCGGCGGATGAGAAGGTTTTCAAGTTGTTTTTAATCGAAGCAATATAAAAACAGACACATCCCATGAGGGTGGGATGTGTCTGCAATCAAGGAGGTTTTGTAGCATCTAACTTTCTCTTCGGCGCTCTGTTCATTTCCATATACGTGGCAACAGGAAAGATGTTCCCGAAGTCAAAAAATTGATGTATGAAAGCCAATCAAGTGGGATTAATTTGAAAGAAGATTAAAGAAAAAGAACGACTAAAGACCAATCCAGTGAATACTGCTAAGACAAATTTCCCCATCATTTATGTTTTCGCCCCAAAGCAGATAGCGCGGTTCAAGCATTTGGCCATTGCTGTTTTCCACAGCTTTGGTGTTATCAAACACACAGGTGATCCGTAAAATATCACCGCGTTTGAGAGGAACGGGCTCATAGAACCAAGTGTCGCGCTGGTCGGTGGTGTTCCAATCGGTTCGGTAGACCAACACACGTGCATCGTGAAAACCAGGATTGAGCTCAATCTTCATCGAACGGCCACGCAAATGCATGTGGTTGGTTGCACCTAAAGCAAGACTGTCACGGCTGACGATGAGATCGCAGTGGGTGCTTTGTTTGTTGCCATAGCCCACATAGTGTTGCACATACAGGTTGGGCGTGGTGCCGCAAAGTCGATGAATGGAATCTAAAACTTGGGAAATTCCCTTATTGTTTTTGATCGCATGGCTGCGGTGGCACGGATCCTTCATACTGTTTGGATAAGGCCCAGGGCAACGCAGTTCAATCGGTGCCACCAATGTAAGGTTTTGTACCACACCCAAAGGTTCACCCGCATTGTTAAATTCAACCAACTGTTTCCCATCCCAAGGGTTTTCTCTGGCTTGAACGGCATAACCTGCGGTTAATGTGGAAGGCGCTTCTGGCTGTGCAGCATGAGGGGACCATTTTGTGATAAACACAAAAACAAGACCACAAATTGCCACAAAACAAAAATGATATAGCTTTAGCCGTAGGAATCGCATGCCTGTTCAGCCTCACTTCCCCTTAAGCTAGGAAATTGACATTTTCCCAACCTAATTATTGTAGCACACAGCGTCCAATCTCTGACACAATTGGACAATTGTTTGAATTTTACTGTCTAATCCAGTTGATGCCACCCAGACACATTTCATCGGTGGTACCTTCACCCCAAATGAGATAACGAGGTTCAATCGGATTGCCATCTGGACCGGGAATAGAGCTGCTGTTGTCAAACACACAGGTCAGACGCAAGATGTCGCCGCGCGACAACTGAACGGGCGTTTCGAACCAAATGCCTTCTTGTTGGTTAAAATTCCAATTTTGGTTGGTCAGCAAGGTTCGTGCGTCGGGTGTGTCTGGGTTGAGTTCAATTTTTAATGATTTTCCACGCAAGTGCATGTGGTTGGAAGCACCCAGGGCAAGTCCATCCTGGCGAACCAGAATATCGCACTGGGTTTCTTGTGCATCTCCAAAACCAATGTCGCGTTCGATGTACAGATTTGGAGACGTGCCACAAATTCGATGCAACCCATTGGCCGTTCCTCCAGAATCTTGTACCTGCAGGGTCGCAAATTGTCGATGGCAAAGATCGCTGGTGTCGGTGGGATACGGGCCAGGGCAACGGATTTCCACAGGCGCAATGAGCGTCATACCCTGAATGGGCGCCAATTCCTGTTCAGGTGTTCCCAAAGCCAACCGAACGCTGCTTTGGTCTGATTGAATGTTTGCGGCGCCAAATAAATTGTAATGGATCTGCATCACAACTTGTGTACCAGCCTGAACCAACTTGCCTGTGCCAGCTGGAAATTCGGACACACTTACCCCAGGCACCCAAGTGCCTAAAGCACCTGCCAAACTGCCGCCTGCACCGGAAATGCCCGCATCGCCAAAGCAAGTCCAACCCAGACCGTCTTCAGAGCGATCCAAAGCCTGCGCCTGTGGCACATTGCTGGGCGTTGCCATAAAGAGAATCACATGGTGAACCAACTCTTGTTGTTCAGGTAGAATTTCAAAGCTGGTCACAAATGTGTCTTCCTCAAGCCCCAAGTCGATGAGAAAACAACGATAATCATCACTCAAATCACTGTTCGGAAGATATGCCTCACTCATTTGAACCATTAACTCTGGTGCAGTGGTCTGCGTGGCCTGAGACACATATGGATGCCAGGTAAACGCAAACGCTAAAAACAATCCACAAATGACCACGAAACATAGATGATAAATTTTCAAACGTTTCATGATGCTCCTTTATACCCCGTGAATTAACCCTGCTAAAAAAATAGCACCTTTGATCTCAAATGTCAAGTCCAGCAAAATTTTCTATGTTAAGCTTATTCAGTTTCAACGAATGATTGGGTGAAAATTCCCAGTTTTCTAAATTGAACATCCAGCTCATTGACTAACTTGAAATAACCAGACCAAAGCTATCCGATGGTCTGGTTATTTCAAAAAAGCAATCTATAAAGCTCGCAGTTAAATTAAAACGCTATCTATTTTTAAGGATGATGATCACTTTTCATCATCCAGACATCGTTTAAAAAATTATCTGCACCTGTCTTACCACCAAGGATGACCAAATGATTTTCAAAAATCACAGCGTTAAACGCAGAGCGGGCAGGCCATGTTGCATCTGGGGCCCGATGCCAGTTGACGCCATCATTACTGAGCCACACATCGTTGCGCCCAGGTATGCCTAGTTGGTCATAGCCTCCCATTAACCATATAAAACCATCGTAAGCAGCAGTGGCATAAAAAATGCGGTCCGTGCCCCAAGGTGAATGCGCTGAGGTTTGTGCCCAATTAATGCCATCATCAGATGTCCACACATCATCAAGAGCCCTATATTGGCCATCTTGGCTGATCCGACCTCCAATGACCCATAAGCGGTTATTCAACACCTCTATGTTGTAATGAAATCGTGGTGCCCAAGGTAACTGAATATTTAATTGGCTCCATTGACGGCCATTTGAGGAAGTCCAGATTTCCTCTCGCTCGCCGTGAATCAACCAAATTTGATCTTGAAATACCACCGGTCTAAAGCCAGAAACATTATCGCCACCTATGTTCAGGTTGGTTGAGATTGACGACCACGCCTGCCCATCCTCAGAGCCCCATACTCGCGTTTGACCTGAGATGTTGCTGGAGTTAATGGCAAAAAGTTCATCACCAAATACCACCATTGGAAGCCAAACACCTTCAAGAGGCAACGGTGATTTAATTGATACCCAATTCGTACCGTCATCGGAAACCCAACTGCCAATGTGTTCATCAATTAACCAAAGCCTATCTTGAAAGCTGAAAAGGTTCTTGAAAAAGTGTTCCGCTGGCCAGGCGGCATGATCTGTTGCTAACTGCCAAACATAATCATGGCCTGGACCTAAAATAACTGCTGAAACTTGGTTGCCGTCCGACATACATCCTAACAATCCAACCAACAGTACGACCAGCCCAATAAAACATCGTCTCATAAAAAATGCCTCCGTAAAATTCTGTTGGTTTTGTGGTACGGGTCAGCTGAGTCCAAAGACAAGATAAGGTAGGTCAAAACAGAATCCAAGTTTAGTCAAATCAGGGTCAATCCCCAATTCTGTAGCCAAACCCCTTCACATTTACAATGATTGTAGGTTCGCCATTTTCGGGTTCAATTTTCTGGCGCAGTAGATAAATGTATTTCTTGACATCGTCTGCCAGCACCACACCGTCAGGCCAAACAGCATCTTTAATTTCTTGAGGTGAAAATACTTTCCCAGGCTCAGAAGCTAGAAGCTTGAGCAAGTCATATTCCCTTTGAGAAAGTTGTATAGGCGTGTCGTTTATTGAGACTGTTTTTCGACGATCATCAATTTCAAGTGGCCCGATGTGAATAGGACCTTGTTGCATCAGCTTTACAGTGCTTGCATCAAATTTAATGTTGTGACCTGATTTTAGCCACCACCATCCTAATCCAGAAAGACCTGAAATGAGCAGCAATGTCACCACTAGAGTTATCAACGCTGTTGTTGTTTCACCATCCTGCAATGCTTTTAAACTTGCTAGAGAAACTCCCAAACTCACATAAGCCTGTTTTGGAGTGGACAAAGGTTGCACCAAACTCCAATACAACGTGCCATCTGGATGTAACAAAGATGTCCATTCGAGTTGACTTGGCACTTCACGGCTGAGCGGAACCACTTTCAAGCCCTGATCTGCTACTGATTCTGCCGCTATTTCATTGCTTATAATCACTTGTGCGTAAAGTATATCTCCTTGTACCGCAACTTTCGTAATTTCTTGCAAACCACTTGAAACTTCTGATAACAACACCAAGCCAACTTGATCGGTCAAAGAACGAACCATCAGTCTTGCTCGCTGCCGCCACTGGTCTTCCAAAGTGCTCTGATACTGTGCCCACTGCACCCCCAACAGCAACACAATGACTGCCATGATTAGGCCAACAAGACTTAACCACAACCACTTTTTTGCCCCCATAGTCAAATTTTTCATTATCCACACAATAGTTAATTGGTTAATCACCTTCAAGAATTCTGTACAAGATGACCCTTTTCAAAGGAACAGCTATGATCTGATTTTTATCAACAAAACGCCCGTTCAGTAAAAATCTTGACGCAGAACCAACTCTTTGTGGTCAATCGTAGCTCCCTTGAAATCAAAGGGGTTGGAGGTTTGAAGTTTTTTACATTTTCAAAAATCTGCCTCTTAAATTAAAAATTCCCTCTCGTGCATCTTCTAAACAGATTGGCTACAATGCAGCGTTTTACAACCTATATTTTAGAAGGAGGGGACTGTGAAAATTACATTTCCTGATGGCGTCGAACGCGACGTTGAAGTGGGTCAGCGTGTCCGTGATGCGTTGTCTCTCATTGAAGATCAAGATGTGGTCAAAGGCACCGTGGGTGTTGAAATGAACGGCGAGTTACTCGATATGGAGTCTCCTCTGACTACCGGCGGCGAGCTGAAGTTCATCAAACTGAAGGAAGACACGCCGGAAGCCAAGATGTTGTATCGTCACAGCTATTCACACATTTTGGCGCAGGCAGTCAAACGCCTGTATCCCAATGCCAAGCTGGCCATTGGTCCGGCCATCGACACGGGCTATTACTACGACTTTGATGTAGAAGAACCATTCACGCCAGATGATCTGGAAAAGATCGAGGTGGAGATGAAAAAAGTGGTGAAGGAAAACCACCGCTTTGAGCGCATCAATGTGTCTGTGGAAGAAGCCCGCAAGATGCTTGAAGAAGCAGATGAACCTTACAAACTGGAACTTTTGGAAGAATTCGCAGATCGTGGCGAGGACATTTCTTTCTACCGCGACGGTGAATTTGTTGATATGTGCCGTGGGCCGCATATTTTGTTCACGAAGCAGGTCAAACACTTCAAATTGCTAAGTGTGGCCGGCGCTTACTGGCGCGGTGATGAAAAAAACAAAATGCTGCAACGCATCTATGGCACGGCGTTTTTAAGCAAAGAAGATCTGGAACAATACCTGTGGCAGTTGGAAGAAGCCAAGAAGCGCGACCATCGCCATTTGGGTCAACTGCTGGATTTGTTCAGCAGCAACCCTGATATGGTGGGCAGTGGTCTGATTCTTTGGCATCCCAAAGGCGCACTGATGCGCCACCTTGCTGAAGAACATTGCAAGAATCGCCATTTAGACGGTGGCTATGACTTTGTAAGCACGCCCCACATTGGTCGCTCCGTGCTTTGGGAAACCAGTGGCCATTTGGATTTTTACAAAGAAGGCATGTATGCGCCCATCGACATCGAAGGCCAGGAGTATTATCTCAAGCCGATGAACTGTCCATTCCATGCGCAAATTTTCAAAGCCAGAATGCGATCCTACCGTGATCTGCCACTTCGATTTGCAGAGTGGGGAACGGTATACCGCTTCGAGCGCAGTGGCACGTTGCATGGGATGACACGCGTGCGTGGCTTCACGCAGGACGACGCACATTTGTTCTGCCGTCCCGATCAAATGCCTGCCGAAATGGACAAGGTGTTGACCTTCAGCCTCGACTTGCTCAGAGACTTTGGCTTTGAGGAATTCCATCTTTTCTTGAGCACGCGACCTGAAAAGCGCGTGGGTGAGGAATCTCAATGGGATGCCTCCGAAGAAGCACTGAAAGGTTCATTGGAGCGCAGTGGTTTGCCATACTCTATCAATGAAGGCGACGGCGCATTCTATGGCCCGAAAATTGACATCTATGTGAAAGACGCATTGGAACGTCCTTGGCAACTTTCAACCATTCAGTTTGACTTCAATTTGCCAGAACGTTTTGAACTCGGCTATATCGGCGAGGATGGTGAAACGCATCAGCCTTACATGATTCACCGTGCCTTGCTCGGCTCGATGGAACGTTTCTTTGGTGTGTTGATTGAGCATCATGGCGGTGCGTTCCCGATCTGGCTGGCGCCGGTCCAGGTCGCAGTGTTGCCGATTGCGGAGCGACATCATGAGTATGCACAACAGGTGTTTGATCAACTCAAAGCCCAAGGCATCCGCGTTGAAATGGATGGCAGCAGCCAAACGCTGAATAAACGCATCCGCGATGCACAAACGCAAAAGACGCCTTACATGCTGGTCATGGGAGATCGAGAAGCGGAACAACAACAAGTGGCTGTGCGGTTGCGTACTGAAGAAGATTTGGGCGCAAAATCAGTCGATGAATTTGCCGCAATGGTGTTTGAGAAAATCCAAACCAAAGCAACCATTTAAATCAAATTGTGAACGAACGTCGTTTGATGTTCAATGATTAAAAACAATATCTGAATAAAAAGTGATGAAGAGGTGTTATTAAATAACACCTCTTTTTCATTTTAGAACATGTAGAAATCAGATAAAACTTTAGGAGTTAGCCTTGCCTTGAATCGCCAATGCACGGTTTAAATCCTGGGAGCGAACCATATCCTCTGCAAGCAGAATTTCTCCCAATTTGCGACCTTTTTGACCCTTTTGTTTTTCCAAAGCTTCTTGAAGCTGCCTTGGCTCTAAACGTCCCATGTCGCAAAGGATTTCTCCCACACGGCGGTTCTGCTCAAGATAGCGTTCCAAAGCCGTTAAAATAACCGCACTTTTGCTTTTACGGTGAGTTTCGGCTTCTTCCTCTACCTTGTCGATCAAATACTGATCTTCAGCTGTATAATAAATCGTCATTTGCATGTCGCTGCACCTCTGAGCTATTTAAAAGCGGATCACTGCTTAATTGTTTAAAGTATATCACCTTTATCCCACAAATGTCAAGTGGGACGAGCCACAAAAGCCCATTTTATCTTACATACAACGCCATTAAGGGTCTATATGCGCGAAAGGGTTTGTAAAACTTAAAAAGGTGTTTACCATTTTTTCTAAAAAATAGCTCACAATTTTGAAAGCCAAACCCAAACCTAGTCAAAGGCTGTAAGACGTGCTAGTATGGTGATTCTTATGACTACGACATTTCATACTCCATCACTGATTGCGAAAAAACGTGATGGCCAAGCGATGACCGATGCCGAAATTCACTACCTGGTGGAAGGCTTTACCAGCGGAGATGTGCCCGATTATCAATTGGCCGCCTGGGCCATGGCCGTTTACCTCAAAGGCATGAATGAACATGAAGCCACCGCCCTCACGCTGGCGATGGCCAAATCCGGCCAAACGGTAGAATTCGCTGGAATTGAAGGCACCATTGTGGACAAACACTCCACTGGTGGCGTGGGCGATAAAGTGTCTTTGGTATTGACACCTTTGGTTGCTGCTGCCGGACTGACCGTTGCCAAGCTCTCCGGGCGTGGGCTCAGTCATACGGGCGGCACGATTGACAAATTGGAGTCTATTCCAGGATTCCAGACCGCTTTGTCGATTGAAGAAATGATCGATCAAGTCAATCAGATGGGCATCGCACTCACTGAAAGCACCCACGATCTGGCCCCTGCCGACAAAGCCCTTTATGCGCTTCGAGACGTGACCGCCACCGTGGGATCACTCCCTTTGATTGCCAGTTCGATCATGAGCAAAAAGCTGGCTGTGGACACGCACGCCATCGTTCTAGACGTGAAAGTTGGCAGCGGCGCATTGATGAAAAATTTAGATGATGCCAGCATGCTGGCTAAATTGATGGTGGACATCGGCAACGGCGCAGGTCGCAAAACATCGGCACTGTTGACCAATATGGATCAGCCATTAGGCTTTGCTGTAGGCAACGCCGTTGAAGTCATAGAAGCGATTGAAACACTTAAGGGCAATGGCCCTGAAGATTTGACCGAACTTTGCCTTGGCCTAAGCGCACAGTTGGTTTCGCTCACTCAGCCTGATATCGATGCGGATGCTGCCAAAGCAAAACTCAAACAACATCTTGAAGATGGCAGTGCGCTTGAGAAGTTTAGAACTTGGATTCAAACACAACACGGAGACGCTTCTTATGTGGATAATCTGGATAAATTCCCAGCCCCATCCGAGACCATCACGATTTCTTCACCCACATCCGGCTATGTAAAACATCTGGATGCCTTGTCGGTTGGGCAGGCCGCACATGCTTTGGGTGCTGGGCGCGAGAAGAAAAGCGACCGTATTGACTATGCTGTCGGTGTGATTTTGCACACAAAGATTTCAGATCAAGTCCACCAAGGCGATCCGCTTGCCACACTCCATGTGAACAAAACAGATAACCTGGAATCTGCCCAACAGAAGCTTTTAGGTGCGTTTCAATTCTCGGACGATCCAGTCGACAAACCGACTTTAATTCACGAAACGATTACGCCATGAACACATCCAATGTAGAAACCATTCCAATTTCTTACAGCGATATTGAACAGGCTGCACAACGATTGGATGGCGTGGCTCATCGCACGCCGGTAATGACATCCCGAACATTGAATGAAATTTGTGGCTGCGAAATTTTCTTGAAATGTGAAAATTATCAACGCATGGGAGCGTTCAAATTCCGTGGTGCCTACAACGCACTCAGCCAATTGGATGATGAACAAAAACGGCACGGCGTGATCACTTTCTCATCGGGCAACCACGCTCAGGCAGTGGCGCTCTCTGGAAAACTGCTCAATATTCCTGCCGTGATTGTGATGCCGAAGGATGCGCCGAAAGTCAAACTCAATGGCACCAAAGGCTACGGAGCTGAAGTCTTGCTCTATGATCGTTCGGAAGAAAAGCGCGAAGAAATTGCCAAAGAGATTCAAAAAGAAAGAGGCATGGTGTTGATTCCTCCATTCGATCACCCACACATCATGGCCGGTCAGGGCACAGCCGCCAAAGAACTTTTTGAAGATGTCGGCTCACTCGATGCATTGCTGGTGCCTTGCGGCGGCGGCGGCCTGATCAGTGGCTCAGCCATCAGCGCAACGCATTTCTCACCTGAATGTGAAGTCTATGGTGTTGAACCTGAAGCAGGCAATGATGGTCAACAGTCATTTGAGTCTGGCCAACTGATCTCGATTCCAACCCCAAAAACCATTGCGGACGGGGCACAAACCAATTCGCTTGGAGATCTCACCTTGGCAGTCATCTTGAAACATGTGAAGCAAATGTTGACGGCCACTGATGCTGAATTGATCCGCACCATGTTTTTCCTCTACGAACGCATGAAGATGGTGGTTGAGCCGACTGCCACATTGGGCCTGGCCCCTGTGTTCAACAAGAATCTCGATCTTTCCGGTAAGCGCGTTGGCATTATCCTCAGTGGTGGCAATGTCGATCTAAAAGCGCTTGGTGATTTGTTTTCCACAATTGATTGAATTCAATTTCAGAAATGGGTGTGGATCAAATTCTCCCCAACCCTCTTTTGTCTAACAAAGAGAGAATTTTTCTTAAGCTTTTCCTAAATTAAACCTCAAAATTTATTCAGAAAATGCTTCATGATTTAGAACTCATCCACACAGTCCAATCTTATTCCCATTCCAATTTTGGAAGGGACACCTTTCTTGAAAAGGGGGTTGGGGGATTAGGGGTTTGTTGGCAGGTGACAAAATTCCTAGAACCTTCAAATAGACGAAGGCATACTGCGGTTGGTTGACATGACCGCAGGCATTTGTATAAAGATGATGGTTTTCATTTAAAGAAAGGCAGTGGATTCGGGAGCAACTATGGAGTTGATTATCAATCATTTGGCGTGGCGCATTGGCGGCGCCCAAGGCAGTGGTGTGGATTCGGCTGCAAATTTATTTGCAAGTGCAATGGCTTCTGGCGGTTTGCATGTATTTGGCAACCGTGAGTTTTACTCAAACATTATGGGTGAGCACAGTTATTTTGAGTTGAGAGTGTCTGACCATCCGGTGGCTTGTCCCACCACTCGACTGAATGTGCTAACTACCTTTGATGCAGAAACTGCCATTCGGCACAGCAATGAAATTGCTGATGGTGGTGCGTTGATTTATGACGTTAAATTGATTGACACCCCTTTTGAAAAAATTCCTAACCTGGAACGTCGAGTCCAACAGGATTTGGGCAAAGTGCTGGATGAAAAAGGGCTGCCTCGAACCATGAATTCCATGTTGCAATTGGCTGAGCAGCGAGGCATTACACTCTATCCCGTCCCTTATGAAGATCTTTTGAAAACGGATGAAATGTTACAAAAGCTTCCGTATGCCACACTCAAAAAAATGGTCAACACCATGAGTGCAGCGGCATCTGCCGCCCTGCTGGATTATGATTTGAAATTTATCAATCAAGGTCTGGAAGAAACGTTTTCAGGCAAACAAAAAGTGATTGAACTCAACATCAGGGCTGCTGAAATCACTTACGATTATTTCAAAAAAACATTTACCCAACCTTTCTCCCGCAAGATTGAGCCCATTGAAAGCACTGAAAAGCGCCTTTATGTCAATGGGAATCAAGCTGTGGGCATGGGAAAAATAGCGGCTGGATGTAGTGTTCAGACGTATTACCCCATCAGCCCCGCCACCGATGAAAGTACTTATTTAGAAGGGCATGAATCTTTCCCGTTGAAAAATGGCAGCAGCAAAGGGTCTATTCTTGTGCTGCAAACCGGCGATGAAATTGCCGCCATTTGTTCTGCCATTGGCGCAGGGCTCAGTGGCGCAAGAGCGGCCACATCCACCTCCGGCCCTGGGTTTTCTCTAATGGCCGAGGCACTGGGTTGGGCAGGGATTAACGAAACACCTGTGGTGGTCACACTCTATCAGCGAGGTGGGCCGAGCACGGGCTTGCCCACACGCTCTGAACAAGGCGATCTTCGCTTTGCGCTTCATGCAGGGCATGGAGAGTTTCCTCGTTTATTGGTGGCTTCGGGCGATTTGGAAGAATCTTTCTATGATGCCATGCGCGTGTTCAATTACGCCGAACGTTATCAAACCCCTGTCATTCACTTGCTGGATAAAGGCTTGGCCACGTATAAGCGAACCTTTCCTTATTTTGACACCAACCGCATCAAGATTGAGCGCGGCGCCCTGCTCAGCGATGAGGAGGCCGCCAAGCTGGAATCTTATGACCGTTTTGCCTACACCGATTCCAACATCTCCCCGCGCACTGTTTTAGGGCAGGCGGGTGGCGTGTCCTGGTATACAGGCGATGAAAGCACCGAAGACGGCCACATTACCGAAGACCCCGTGGACCGTGTTCGCATGATGGAAAAACGGGCCAACAAACTGATATCAGCTTTGCAGGAAATTCCCGAAGACGAACAATTCATATTGCACGGGGATCCCAATGCCACCACCACCATTGTCGGTTGGGGGTCCACCAAAGGATCAATTCTGGAAGCGTTGGGCCGCTTGAACAATGCAGATCATTCGGTCAACTTTTTGCAGGGACGATTGATGAGTCCGTTCCCCGCAGTCGCTTTTTCAACCATCCTTGAAAAAGCGGAACGTTTGATTGGGATTGAAGAAAATTATTCTGGGCAATTTGCTCAATTGATTCGTGAACATACGGGTATTGCAATGGATTATTTCATCTCAAAATACAATGGTCGCCCGATCACAGTGGATGAAGTGGAAGAATCGGTATTAGAAATTATGGGTGGCCAAGCGCCGCAAAAGGTGGTGTTGCACCATGGCATATAGCATTCAGGATTATAAATCAGACGTCCACAGCAACTGGTGTCCTGGTTGCGGTGACTTTGGCATTCTCAACGCCGTGCAGATGGGTTTGATGGACATGCAGCTTGATCCACACAATGTGGCCGTGTTCTCAGGCGTGGGCTGTGCGGCAAAAACCCCTCACTACATCCAAACGTATGGTGTACACACGTTGCACGGTCGCGTGCTGCCTTTTGCCACCGGCGCAAAGTTGGCCAATCCTAACCTGAACATCATTGCGGTGGGTGGCGACGGCGACGGCATGGGTATTGGTGCCGGTCATTTTGTGGGGACAGGCCGTATGAACTTGGATCTGACTTATATTCTTTTCAACAATGGCGTTTATGGACTCACCAAAGGTCAAGCTTCACCCACTTTGGCGTTGGGTCAGCAGACCAAAAGTCTGCCACAGCCCAACAGCTCCGGCCCAGTGAATCCTCTGCTGCTGGCATTTGCCTCTGGATATTCTTTCATTGCACGCGGTTATGCTTACGCCATACCGCAACTAAAGGGCCTCATTCGGGATGCCATTGAGCACCCGGGCCTGTCGTTTGTTGAAGTGCTGCAGCCATGCCCAACGTACAACAACATCAACACACGAGAGTGGTATGGTGGCGCGGACCGTAAGGATGCAGAGGGCACTGCCAGGCCACGCGTCTACAACTTGGAAGATCAGGACCATGATCCATTGATTTCTTCCGAAACAGCCACAGAAGCACGCCACGCCAAAGTCGGTGTTTTTATCGAAAAGGCGCTGGAGTGGGGAGATGCCATTCCAACCGGTACTTTCCTCAGAAATCTGACGCAGAATACTTACGAAGAACGCATTGGTGCACGCATCGAAACGTATCGAAGCGAACCGCCCGCGCGACGTCAGATTGAAGATAATCAGCAATCTGTGGCTGACTTAACGCCCCTGTTTGAAGAATTGCGTGTGTTTTAACTAAGCTCGAAGTTCTTCGATGTTGGCTGCTTTTTTGATTTTTTCTTTATCAGGCAGCACCAGGCGGCTTTTGATCTTGAGCACCAGCCCTTGCCTGACCAGTTCGTTGAGGTTGGCTGTGGTGGTTTCGCGAGTGGAACCAATCAGATCCGCCAAATCGCGGTGAGTGAGTTTCATATCCAACATCGTGCCGCGTTCGTGAGGTACGCCATAATCGTCGATGAGGCGGTAGAGCAAGCGCGCCAAGCGAGTTGGCACATCTTTAAAAATCAAGTCCTGCAGACGATTTTCCAAGTCTCGCATGCGTGAGCCAAGGGCGCGGGAGATCTGGATGGAAAAATCCTGATGTGTGTCCGCAAATCTCAACAGATCTTCGCTGGCAACGATGCAGAGTTCGACATCTTCAAGCGCTTCGGCAATCAGGCTGCGATGCTTTTCGCCAAGCAAAGCCATTTCACCAAACAGTTCACCCATGCGACAAATCGCCAGCGTGAGTCGTTTTCCGCTTTCGTCCAGGTAAGCGAGTTTGACTCGGCCTTTGTGCAGAAAATAGACAAAATCACTGGGATCGCCAGGCAGAAAAATGGTTTCGCCTTTGCGGTAAAAAATGGATTTGACCCAACGATTAAGCTCGTTCATTTCGTCGGGGTTCAGGTGGTGGAATAGATTGACGTTTAATAAGCACCAGAATTCGCCTGGCTCATTGCGAAACCTGTTGGACATGACCTCTACTCTACTTCCTGTTGCGCTGAAATCAAGTGCATACAAATCAACACACGCTTGCCACATTTAAAACAGTTGAGTAAGATGCGCCGAAGCCTGGAGGCTTTATGCCCACTAAAAAAAACTCGAATAAATATGTTCTGGACAGCAGTGTCATCACCGACGGTCGCTTTATCGAAGAGGTTCGCCAAGGCAAGTTGAATGGTGCCACTTTAATCATTCCTGATGCTGTGTTGGCCGAGTTGGAATATCAGGCAGGCCGCGGTCAGGAAGTGGGCTACACGGGCCTCAAGGAACTGAAAAACCTTCAACTGCTGGTTCAGGAACACCAACTCGAATTGATCTACGCAGGCGAACGTCCCGAACGAAACGCCGATGGGCGCATCGTAAGCGGCGATGTGGACAGCCTTGTGAGTCAAGTGGCCGAAGCCGAAGGCGCGGTGTTGATGACCAGCCATCGAATTCAATCCATGGTAGCAGAAGCCAAGGGCATTGAACTTCAGTATGTGGGCAGCGCTGAAGAAGACGGCCTGGATAAAATTCGACTGATCAAATATTTTGATGAAAACACCATGTCCGTCCACCTTCGCGTGGGCACAGCGCCCAAAGCCAAACGAGGCACCCCTGGCCAGATGGAGATTGAAACCATTGATGACAACGCACTGACCGAACGCGAATTAGAGCGTGTGGCTCAGGAAATTGTCGAAATGGCCGAAGTGCATCCTGATGGCTTTATCGAACTGGACATGGGCGGAGCAACGGTGGTGCAGCTTAAGGATTATCGCATTGTGATTGCGCATCCTCCGTTTTCTGATGCACTGGAAATCACCGCAGTGCGTCCGGTGGCTCGAACCACTTTGGACAACTACAAACATGCTGAACTTTTGAAAAAACACATGCGCGAAAAATATCGTGGTGTGTTGGTGTCTGGTGCGCCTGGTGCAGGAAAAAGCACCTTTGTGCAAGCCATGATTGATGCCATTGAAGCTGAAAATTGGGTCGTTAAAACAATGGAAAAACCTCGCGACCTTCAGGTCAGCGAAAACGTGACCCAGTACACCGCTCTGGATGGCGACATGGCCAACACCGCCAACATTCTTTTGTTGGTTCGCCCTGACTACACCGTGTTTGACGAAATGAGAGAGACACATGACTTTCAGGTGTTTGCCGACATGCGCCTGGCCGGTGTGGGCTTGGTCGGTGTGGTGCATGCCACGCGTGGGATTGATTCCCTGCAACGCCTGATTGGGCGCGTGGAACTGGGGATGATTCCTCAAGTCGTGGACACCGTTGTCTTCATCGAAAATGGGGATGTGGCCGAAGTGTTGGAAGTCGGCTTCACCGTCAAATCGCCTGCAGGCATGGGCGACAGTGACTTGGCTCGACCTGTGATTGAAGTCCGAGAATTTGACACCAAGCAAGTTAAATATGAAATCTACACCTTCGGCGATCAGGTGGTCGTTATGCCATTGGAAGAATCGATGGACATGATCAAACCCATCTGGCGACTGGCTGAACGCCAGTTGGAACGTGAGATGAATAAAATCCTAAAAACGCCTGTCAGTGTGCAATTCAACAACGACTCCCGCGCCACCATTTATGTGGATGATCGCGCCAAACCTCAGGTGATTGGGCGAGGGGGGCAACGCATCAACGAATTGGAATCACAGTTTGGTCTCAAGCTGGATGTACGTACTTTTAAAGAAGCCAATGCTGAACGCGGCCAGGAAGCCCATGTGGTCACAGGCGATTCTCATGTTATTTTAGACGTATCCAAGGGACTGCGCGGCCAAGGTGTGGATGTCATGGCAGAAGGCCACTTGTTGTTTACAGCGGCTGTCTCCAAAAGTGGCAGCATAAAATTGCTGTGGGGCACTGAACCTGCCGAAGCCATTCTCGATGCAATGGAGGCCGGTTCTAAAATTTTCGTTCGTAAGGCCAAATCCCGTTAAGCTGGCATGAATCGCTTAATATCAAAGATCATCCAAGATGTTCATCTCAAATTAGAATTCCATCACGGCCCGATGCAGTGGCAAAGCGCGCAAGCCCCTGTGGACGTTTTGGTCGAAACCATCCTGTCACAAAGCACCACCGATCACAATCGAGACATGGCCTTTCGAAACTTAAAAGCCACCTATTCGAATTGGGAAGAAGTCATTTCTATCTCTCAAGATGAACTGGCCGAAACAATTCGCTCCGCAGGACTGAATCATCAAAAGGCAGAACGGATTCAAGTTGCATTGAAAACCCTGTTGGAAGAACAAGGTGAATTTTCACTCGATTATTTGAAGTCAATGACGCCTGAAGAGGCCGTCAAAGATTTGACTCGATTGCCTGGTGTGGGCAAAAAAACAGCGGGCATTATTCTGACGTTTTCACTCAATATTCCTTACTTTGCAGTGGACACACACGTCACCCGAATCACTCGCCGATTGGGCTGGGTGCCGCCTAAAAAAGACCCACACGATGTCATGAACGCATTGGTGCCAGATGACTTAAAAGGCCCTCTGCACATCCATCTGGTGCATCACGGACGTCAAACCTGCAAGGCCAGAAAACCGTTTTGTGATGATTGTGTGATTAAAGAAATGTGCCCTGTATTTACCGAGGGCGCGCCTTTGTAATGATCTGCCCTTTAGTGTTCATATCATTTTGAAATTCCTTCACCAAACAAACCTTGAAATGAACTTGATCCATAATTCAGAGCAGTCTCTTTCAGTTTAATCGTAGTTCTCTTTATGTAAAAAGATTGAGGGGTTAGAAGTTTTTTAAACCTATGCATTGTTGAATAACCCGTTCGCTGTCTTGGCACATAAAAAACTCTCCGATTTCTTAAGTATTGCGCTTTTCTCATATTCCTAATTACAATTATTTGGTAGTATTTATTAAGCGCTGCATAACAGATGAAGCAATAAGGGGTTTTTAATGAAGCGGGCGTGGCAGCCATGCTAAATAGGCAATCACAGTCAAAATGTTTTAGCTGCGGAGGCAAGTATCCTGATATAGATGGCCCAGTGCATCGATATATGGACTCTTCCCCTGGTTGCTGGGCAGTGTATGGTGATGTCTTGGCTCGTGAGTACAGTGATCCTTCTTACTACGAAGTCCATCGTTTAACTGTTGATGCCTATGCAGTTCAACATCCAGGAAAAAAAGATCGACAAAGCATACAGTCTGTTGGGGTACATTTAGTGCGCCTTTGCCTTTTTCTTGAACATGGCCTTATCGCTGAAAATGCAAATGCTGCCATGCTTGAGGCAGGAAAATACAAACACACATTTACTTGGTTAGAGCCACCAAGTTCGCTTGGTTTAATAACGGCTGCAGATGTCGCTAAGGCAAGTACAGTTCATGAACACAAGGCTATTGTCAGAGCATGGGCACAATCGGTTTGGGACGCTTGGTCAATCCATCACGATACAATCAAAACGTGGCTGCCGATCGACTTGTTGAAGGAATCAACCTAAATCTTACCCTACACAGAATAAAGCTCAAACCGTTGTTTGCTCTGCCTCCTGTAACCTCTTGAAGCCAATCATTAATAAGCAAGAGATTATTCTATGTCGAGTTATTCAACGGTGCACATATTTTTATCATTCCTTTTCCTTGCAAGCCCCTTGAATTTGTTTGAAAACAAGGTGTCTGTTGGCTACACTTCGACACACGTAAGGCACTGAAATTATTTGTGATCATCAACTTCTTATTTATGGTGGCCTTGAACGCTCAAGGAGGCAGTTGTGTTATTGAATTGGACGGGAAAACTCAGCTTATTGATTGCGATGGTGCTGGTCATCTTCACAGTGGCAGTGGTTCAGGCAGCACCGATTGAAACCAAGGTGATTGGCAGCGATGATTCTGAAAAAATTCAGATCAAAACAGACTTGATGAATTATCAATTCAATGTCACCAACGCTGAGTTAGAAAGTGCCTTCATTCATTTCAACACCTTCGACACACAACCTACAGAATTGCTTCCTGGCGTCAGCACCGATCCGGCAACGTTGTTTGTCTCGGTGCCTCAAGGGGCATCGTTGCCGTTTCGCACCAGTTTTGATGACACCGATGACAGTTTATACAGCTATGATCTCAAAACCATTGATGATGCAACCGTTGAAATCACATTCACAAAAACGGTGGATGGATTGGAAATTTCCAAAATGTACACCATCCACAATGACGCCTTCTACGCCATTGATTTTGAATTTTCACTGACCAATGTCAGCGGCGAAACTTTGAACTTGGATGACGGGTACACCCTCACCTTGTCTGGTGGCATTGCGCAAATTGGTGAGAACAATTTGCAAACAGCTTATTTGTTCAACAATCAAAAGTCTGAAACCATTCAACCGCCACCGAACCTGTTTGGCGGCTTAGGTTATCTGGGGCAGGGCTTGGCCATGTTCCTGAAAAATGAAACCATTGGCAATGACAGCAACACCATCGTCACTCCCTGGATTGGGCAGGACACGATTGGGCGCAGATTGCTCGGCACAAGAGTTGAAGCTATCGAGTTAGAAAACAATGAATCGGTCACTTACGATTATTTGATGTATGCCGGTCGCTGGAAATATATGTTGATGGATCATTCCGGCCTGGGCGAGATTGCTGGCAAAGGGCCGTTCAGTCAATTCCTGGTGCCAACCATTCAAGGGTTGGAATGGCTTTACAAGACGACGGGCAACTATGGTTGGGCCATTATCATCTTCACCATTCTTACACGCGTACTGATGTTCCCATTGTTAAGACAGCAGTTTCATTCAATGGCCAAGATGCGTGAAGTTCAGCCTAAAATGACGCGATTGAAAGATCGTTATCCATCGTTGAACGAACTGCGAAAACGCCATCCAGATATGGACGCGGGTGAGCTCCAAGCACGTGCACGCGCCAACCGCGACAAGATGCAAAAGAAGATGATGGAGTTGTATCAGAAGGAAGGCGTCAATCCGTTGGGCGGTTGTTTGCCCAGTTTGATTCAGTTGCCATTTTTAATTTTGCTGTGGCGTACCATTTTGTACAGCGCCGAAGCGGTTCATTATTCTCCAGGCTTCTTGTGGATGGCTGACCTGAGTCAACCAGACCCACTCTACATTTTAGTGTTATTAACCACCGGCTTGATGATTTTGCAAACCAAGACCACCCCTCAAATGGGTGCCGGTGGCGGCCAAAACCAGATGTTGATGTACTTGATGCCGGTGATGATGGCCGTGTTCCTGCGCGATTTCCCTGCGGGGTTGTGGTTGTACTACTTCCTCACCACAGGCATTCAGGTGTTGCAGCAATTGTTCATCAATCGTGAAATTGCAGGGAAGCCCAAATCACCCACCCTTACTGAGGATGACGAAGACGATGATGAAGATGATGTCATCCCTGAAGCAAAAGCTGAAGCGGTGGAAGAGGAATCTGAAGTAAATACTGAAACAGCAGAAGCAGATGTTGAATCAGAAAAAGAATCTGCCTCAGAAGAAATACCTAAAAAGAAGAACGAGGCTGAATGAACACAGAAGTTCCTATTCAAGATGCAGCACCTGACCCAGACGAGGCGGTAACGCTTGTTAAAAGCTTTTTAGAGGATTTATTGCATCGGATTGAGCCAAACTTGTTTGTTGAAATCAAACGAGATGGGCCAAAGATTCTTGTAAATCTCACCCCATCTTCTATCTTTGCCGAGCGTGAAGGGGCCAGCATTCAGTCCTTGGAACATTTGGCCGATCTTCATCTGCGCCGTAACCTTCGTGAAGAAATTCGTGTTCATTTGGACATGGACAATTTTCGTGAAAGGCGTACCGATGGCTTGCGTCAATTGGCACAAGAGTTGGCTGAACAAGTGATGGAATCCAAAGAGATTGCGCGCATGGATCACATGACTTCCTGGGAGCGAAAAATTGTGCACGAAGCTTTGGAAGGCGTGACCGACGTTCGCACATACAGCGAAGGCAACATCGAGCGTCATGTGGTGATTGCGCCGCAAAGAGAGTTTAAAAAGCAAGAAAAGAGACCCAGGCGAAAGCCCGAACAATCTCAACCGTCTCAACCGTCTCAACCGTCTCAACCGTCTCAACCGTCTCAACCGTCTCAACCGTCTCAACCGTCTCAACCGTCTCAACCGTCTCAACCGTCTCAACCGTCTCAACCGTCTCAACCGTCTCAACCGTCAGACAAATAATATCTACTTGAACATATTTAGGCCATTATTTTCACCGATTCTTCACCTGATTTCCCTTTTGATGCGACCCATTTTTCCATATGATTAAATTAACCGAGAGACCTTCGGAGAATCAGGTTACTGGGGGACAGTGCCTTATTCTCCGACTTCTAGACATGACGAGCAAAAACCTCCACATGGAGGTTTTTGCTTTTTTCAAAGAGATATATGGGCTTAAAAAACAAAACAATAAGTTATAGGTAAAGGCTTCTAAACCCCCAACCCCCTTTACACAAAGGAGGCTACGATCAGACTGTGGGAATTTGTTCTGATATTCGTTTCTTGATGCTAAGTTCAGTTGGATTGTTTTTCCGATCTCCGTTCCTCCTCTTGCTTCATTAAGTAGATACTGCTCTTTTTATTAGGGCCATACCTCACTCAACTTTCAAAAAGAACCAAACATCGCATTCAAGAACCACCTTTCGCAGTCTAATCGTACCCCCTTTTTGAAAAGGGGGTTGGGGGTTTAGAACGGTTTTCATTTTTAAAATCAAAATGCCTTTCTATTTTTGTTAAAATAAACCTTATGTTCCACCTCGACGACACCATCGCCGCCATTGCCACGCCGCCTGGAGAAGGCGGGATCGGCATCATTCGACTGAGTGGGCCGGGTGCTGTGACCATTGCCGAAAAATTATTTCGGCCATCACAATCACTCGACCTCCACAAAGCAGAAAGTCACCGCCTGTATTACGGCCACATCGTCGCCGATGAAAACACGCTCGATGAAGTGATGCTCGCCATCATGCGTGCGCCTCATAGCTATACACATGAGGACGTGGTTGAGATTCAGGGTCACGGCAGCCCTATCATTATGCGAACCATTTTGGATGAACTGCTAAAGCATGGCGCACGCCCCGCCGAACCTGGTGAATTTACCCAACGCGCATTTTTAAATGGCCGCCTGAGTTTGGATCAATCCCAGGCTGTGTTGGATGTGATTCAGGCCAAGACACAACTTTCAGCCCATTACGCGCTGGATCGCTTGCAGGGAAAGTTTACACAGCCACTTCATGAAGTTCGCGATCAGCTCACAGAACTATTGGCAGGCATCGGCGTGGGCATCGATTACCCAGAGTATGAGGATGATGCGATTCCTCAGAGCGAACTCATCAGTGGCCTGCAATCGTCACTGACGACTGTGAATCAAATTCTCGAACATGCCAAAGATGGCCGTTTGTTGAAGGAAGGGTATGCCATAGCGATTGTAGGCCGCCCCAACGTGGGCAAATCCACGTTGCTCAATGCATTGTTACAAACCAATCGAGCGTTAGTCACATCCGTGGCAGGCACCACTCGCGACACATTGGAAGAATTTGTGGATATCCAAGGCGTTCCGTTTCGCTTGATCGACACCGCAGGTTTGCACAAAAGTCAAGATGAAGTGGAACAGCTTGGCATGGAGCGAACTCAAGCAGCGTTGGGCAATGCTGATTTGGTTCTGGTTTTGCTCGACATGAGTCAGCCAATCAGTGAACAGGATCAGGCTATTTTGCAACAAGCAAACTCACAAGAACATTTGATCGTGTTGAACAAACTCGATCTTTCCGACCTATCTCAGGTTGAAGTGATATCGAAAGAACTTGAACTTGATGCAGAAAAAACCATCTCCCTTTCAGCAGAAACAGGAAAGCATCTGGAACAACTTAAAGATAAATTGGTCCAGATGGTGTGGGGCGGCGAACTTTCCAAACACGAGGATGTTTTCTTTCTTGACCTGCGCGAGAAAGAATTGCTCAGGCGCGGTCAGCAATTACTGCAACAGGCTTGGGACACTGTTTCAGCTTCTGGCACTCTGGATCTGGTGGCGATTGAAATTCAGGACGCGCTGGAAGTGTTTGGCGAATTAACAGGTGAAAGCGCAAGTGAAGCTATAATTGAACGCATCTTTGCCAAATTCTGTGTGGGCAAGTGATTAGCTTTCCGTCAGCTTTTTGTTGATTTGTTGAACGGTTTCTGTATGAAAATCTAATTTCTCCTGTAGTGTTTCTGCGTCCAGACTGTCTTCCAGGCGTTTGGCCAGGAAGGAAAATTCTTCACTGTCTTTGTTTGGCACAGTGAGATCTTTCGCGTTGCCGCGCACCATTCGCAGAGAGTTAATGATCTCTCGCAAGAAGTGGTGTGCCTCAGATAATTTTTCGTTGTCTACTTTTGTAAGGATGCCAATTCCCGCCAGCCCTGAAAGTGCATTTTGCGTATTGGGGGCGCGCACAGATGGATGCTCATAACCGTGAGTGATCTGCAACCCTTGCACCAGATACTCAATATCAACCAATCCACCTGGACTGAACTTGGCATTGAACGTGCCTGCCGTGACCAGATGGCGAACCTGACGCTCACGCATGGCGCGCATAGCGATAAAGTCAAATGGCTTTTCGTTATAAACCAAACGGTCGCGCAGCTGCGTCAGTTTTTTTCCAAGCGATACATCTCCGCCGATGGATCGCAGTCGGATCAATGCTTGGCGCTCATAGGCCCAGGCTGCGCCTTCTGCGCCAAAGTAACTGGCAAACGATTCAAACGGTACGGCCATGCTGCCTGCCTTGCCGTAGGGGCGCAGTTGCAAGTCAATATCAAAGATACCTTCACTTTTGGTGTGAATGATGCGCATCAGCAACTCGACCACTTTTTCATAAAATTCGGTGGTGGTGATTTGTTTGGGGCCGGTGGTGGTACCGTTGCCTGCATAGACAAACATCAGTTCAACATCCGATGCAAACCCCAACTCCCGTCCGCCACATTTTCCCAATGCGGTGATACAAAGTGAACTCGGTTGATTGGATTGCTCCAACATCGGTGTGCCATATTTTTCGGTCATCAAATCGTAACACTGCTGATAGGCGGTGGTAACCACCATCTCGGCAAGGTCGGTCAACTCCAACGCAAATTGTTCAAAGGTGGCAACATGACCCAGGATATGACGCATGTCGACACGGAACATTTCTCGATCTTTGAAATTGTTGAGTTGAGCCACTCGTTCTTTGAAGGTGGGTGAAGCTTGCAGTAAATCATCGAGTTCTTGCTGCAATTGGGCTTTGGGTTTTCCCCAGACCAGATTGTCCAGATCGCTAATAATAGGAAACAGATTGCCGTACTGCATCCTGAGAAAATCGTCCCATAAAAAATCACTGATGCCGAGCAGACGAGCCAGCGCATCCAACACTTCCGGTTTTTCCAACGAAGCCAACTCATCCATCCAGGTGTCACGGCTAAGCAGTTTTTCCAGAAACTCGCGAAAGTGAATCAATGCAGATTCAGGATTTGGCGCATGGGGTAATAGATGTGTGAAGTGCTTGACCAACACCACGGCTGCCCGAAGCTCTTGTTGTTTTTCTTTAGAAAGAATTTTTTGCCCGCGTTTATCACTGACAAACAGCGTGTCACGAACGCGTTCTCCAACCACTTTGGCTTCCAGCCTGCCAATGTAAATATCATGAAGCGCCAATGCGTTGGTCAACTCATAAAGAAAGCCGAACGTGTCTACAGAATCGATGTACAATACGGTGTATCTCTTGGACAAATCGTTGTCAATATCAATTTCCACAGGTGCCAGCATCAATGGCGCCTGTTCATCCTGACTCAGGGAAGCCGCAACCCGTTTGACCAATCGACCATGTGCCTGATCGCGTTTACCCAGGTACAATAGGCGTAAGAGTTGATTCAGTCGTTGATTGTAAACCTCCCAGGTTTCTGCTTTCATTTCTTTGAGCGGGCGCACGGTAAACACATCGACAATTTTGGAAGACGGCTTAAATCGTTTGCTCAACTGAAAACGATTCAGCGTTTTATTACGGGATGTTTCATAAGTAAACACATGGCTGTTGACAATATCCAGCCCATACACCACAAACAGCCCACAGATGAGCGAAAGCTCACCAGGGTAGTCATAGCCCACAATCGTCACTTCCCAGCAGCCATCCTCAACCTTTATTGCATTAACGTTGACAGGAAATTGCTCATCCAGGTTTTGTAACAGATGTAGGTGCTGCTCGATGATCTCAGGGCTAAACGTTTCCTGATAGGTGATTGGCATTCGATTTACAAGTCGATCCACATCTTGTTCCAATGCCTGTTCCAATGAAGGTTGTTCTTCTTCCTGCCCCAGATAGCTGAGGTAAATCTGACGGATCGCTTCACAGTGCTGTTGATAACGCTGTAAAAATTGTTCTGCCGCATCGTCGGATTCAAACCCCAAGCGGCCAGCCAGTTGTGCCAATTTTGCAGGGTCTTGCGGCAAACTGTGGGTTTGCTGGTGGTGCATGATCTGTAAATAATGCTCAATGGTTCGCAAAAATGTATAACCTTCGCTCAACGTACGTTGGTCTTCTTGTGAGATCAGGTCGTTTTCTCTAAGCGCCTTCAACGCTGTGGTGGTATGGCCCGTCAACAACTCCGGCTTCGCATGGCCATGCACCAACAGCAAATACTGAGCAACAAATTCCACATCGCGAATCGATCCTTCCCCTAGTTTGACCTCACCCCAGGTTTGGCCGCGTTGCTTCAAGTGTGTTTCGGTGCGCTGCTTCATGGTGGCCACTTCGCTGCGTAAATCTACGTCCGCAGGTTTGAGAATGATGGGCCGAATTTGTTCCAACAACTCTTCGGCAAAGGTTTTGTCTCCCGCAATCACACGTGCTTTGAGCAATGCCTGTTTTTCCCAAAGGCGTGCGTGCTGTTGCAGATAATTCAAATAGGCATCGGATGATGTGACCAGTGGCCCCGTCTGCCCCCAAGGACGCAAGCGCATGTCAACGCGATATAAAAACCCCTGCTCCGTCATGCGACTGAGGGCATCAATCAAACGGCGGCCCAACGGCTCAAACTGCATCGCGTTGGTTTCGGCCACAAACACCAAGTCGATATCCGAGCTGTAGTTGAGTTCGCCGCCACCTAACTTGCCCATCGCAATCACTGCAAATTTATCAGCAGACATGCCCAGGTCTTCCGCAATGCGCTGAACGCACTGAGACACCAAACTGTCTGCCAGGTTCGACAATTGCTGTGTGATTGATGAAAGATCGAATAAACCTAAAAGATCGCAAATGCCAATGCGCAAAAGTTCCCAACGCTGCCAACGCCGAATGGCATTCAGTGAGCCTGCCATATCTTCGCCGCTTTGCCAGACTGATTGGACTTCGCGCTCAAAGTCTTCGATGGTCTTAAACTCTGAAAGTTGGTTCAAGTCAACCAATCGATCGACATAACTGGTATGCCTGAGCAAAATCTCGCTGAGGAATTGACTGCCGGAAAACAACGTTATCAACGTTTCCAACACACGAGGAGATTTTTTCAACGCTTGCAACCATTCAGCAGGTGAAGATACATTTTTTGCCAAGCGCTCAAAGCTGGTCAACGTGCGATCAGGTGAAGCAATTTGTGAAAAATGTCGCAGCAATTGCGGCATGAGTTCAGCCACTTGAGTTTGAATAGACTCATCCTGACTGAATTTTTGTAATCTCTGCCAAGCAGTTTTCGGATCTTCAAACCTCACAGGCAGCAATAAAGCTTGGACTTTGGGATGATCAAAAGAGAGTTGAAAGAGTTCCAGATGTAAATTTTTTTCATCTAGGGCCATGCCGCCTCTTTCTCAAATTAGCCGCGTGCCATTGCCAACAATTCTTTTGCTTTCCGACGATGTTTTTCCACAAGTGTTTTCAAATCGATGTTGCAAAGCTGATGTTGTTTAACCACAATTTTCCCATTAATCATCAGTGTATGAACGCGTGTGGGCGCACACAACACCAGCGCTCCAAGGGGATCATGCGCGCCGGAATATTCCAACGTGTTGAGATCGAACATAGCCAAGTCCGCCGCCTTGCCAACCTCGACGCTGCCAATTTCGTTTTGCCCCAAGCAGGTCGCGCTGCCTTGGGTCGCCATGCGCAACACATCGGCAACCTGAATGGCTTCCGGCCCGTGAAACACACGCTGTAAAAACAGAGCCTGTCGCAATTCCAAAATTATGTTCGATGCATCGTTAGACGCACTGCCATCGACACCCAGACCGACATTGACACCCGCGTCCATCAGCTTTTTCAGTGGGAACAATCCTGATCCTAAACGTGCATTGGAACTAGGGCAGTGCGCGATTGAAAGGTTCTTCTGTCCCAATCGTTTGATTTCATCGTCATTGAAGTGAATGCCGTGGGCCAGCCACACGCTTTCATTCATCCAGCCCACATCTTCGAGCAAATCGGTGGGCCGCATCCCGTAGACTTCGACGCAAAAATCGTCTTCGTCATGCGTTTCGGCCAAGTGGGTGTGCATCCGCACTTGATGTGTTTTAGCCAGCTTCGCGGTTTCGGACATCAGCGAACGGGTCACTGAAAATGGCGAACAGGGGGCCAGCGCAATTCGGGTCATCGCACCAGATTTGGAATCGTGATACTGCCTGATCAAACGTTCGCTTTCGTCCAGAATCGTGTCTTCATCCTGCACCACAGAGTCGGGCGGCAACCCACCGTCCTTGACGCTGAGTGACATGCTGCCACGTGTGGGGTGAAAGCGCATTCCGATTTCTCGGGCCGCTTCCACTTGAATGTCGATGCCTTGAAGCGCTCTTTCTGGAAACACGTAGTGATGGTCTGTGGTCGTGGTACAACCGGAGAGCATCAATTCAGCCATCGCCAGTTGGGTGCTGAGATAAATGGCTTCATCATCAATGCCCGCCCAACGCGGATAGAGTTTTACGAGCCAATCGAACAAGCCAGAATCCAATACATCTGGCACAGCGCGAGTGAGCGTTTGATACATGTGATGATGCGTGTTGATCATGCCAGGGATAACGAGTTTGTCGGAGGCATCGATCACATCATCGACTTCAACATCTGGCGGCGTACCAGTCCCGACATCTTTAATGAAGCCATTTTCGATCAGAACGTAGCCATCGCGCACATAGCCTGAGTCGTTGTCCAAGGTGGCCAAGGCTTCGGCATGTTGAATCAGAATCTTTTTGTCGCTCACACAGACCTCCCTCGTTGGCGTCGTTCCAGAATAGCATATGTGATCGCTGCGATGAGAATACTGACCAAGGCTTTGGGCAGCGTTTCGGGAATCAAAATGCCACCCACTGCACCTGCGCCCCAGGCAATGATGCCGGACCAGTTGATTTGGCGAACCTTGGATGATCCCATCGCATAGTGTGTCAAAATCACGCCGATGAGGGGGACCACGACCAACGCCAGAAACTTGAGCCATTCCACCATTGCTTTGTCGAAATCGAGCAGAGCCAGCACGATGCTGACGATGCAGATAAAAAACAACAGCACCTGACGCGGCCAACGCAATAAATCCTGAAGCGCCAGACTGCCGGAGTGCATGTTGGACACGCCTGCGCCCAAAAAGCCGATGGCGACAAAAATATGGGCAATCATCGGAAACCCTAAATCGGTGAGCAGTTGACTCAAATCCCACGTGCCAGAGAAATGATACATCCATGCGCCGGACAGCATGACCACCATCAACGGAATGCCCATGCCGAAAATCGCCGTCCAGAACACGTATTTTGTGTGTTTGATGTTTTGGGTGAAATCGACACTGCGTAAACTGAACGCCGACGCATAGCCAATCACCAGACCGATGCCAGAGAAAAATGTGCCTTTGCCTGCTTCAACGGATGTGACCGGCTCTATGCCACTCACTTGAAAAATGCCCCACGCCACCAGGGCCAATGTCGCCAAGCTGCTGAGTAGAGCGTACAGACTGCCGTGATGAATGCTTTTCCACAGCACGGCCAGCATGATGACAGCCCAGATGAGGAGGGCAAAAATCTCAGAGATAGACAGCAACTTGGAAAGGCTCTCGCCCACCACGCCGAATCCGAAGCCGGACCAGCCGAGCATCAATAACGAGATCAGCACCGTGTTGCTCCAGCGAGCAACACGATCCCCCAACACGGGACGGGCCAGTAACACGAGTGGCTTTTGATGAATCACGCCCAGTCGGCCTTGCAGAGTGGACAATAAAACCACCACAGCCGCGCCAATCAGCAAGGCCCAGAAAAACATATCGGCACTCACTTGTTCGGCCACGCTGCCGCCCAACATCAATGCGGCAGGGGCCGTGGCGATACCCATCCACGGGCCGGCCTGACGCCATTTGTTTGGTTGCTCAGCCATAAGACGCCAGCATAAACGTCTGGTTCGGATTGGACAAGTTTTCCGCAAGCGCCGTACCAAAGTCATATCTTAACTGTGGTGTGCATCTCTTTCGTCATGAAACAATTTGCCTAAGCTGAATGTATATCAATTTGCGAGGAGTTTTTTTATGCCTTCGGGAGAACGACATCTCAAACTTGAAATGATTTTGTTGCCCGCATTTGTGGGCGGCTATTACTATCTCGATCCAACCGTCAACCACTTGATCGCTTTTGGCGCAGCGTATCTTGCCTCCAGCCTGTTGTTGACCCCTGATTTGGATTTGCGCCACAACGACACCCGCAAACGCTGGGGCCTTTTGGGCTTTATCTGGATTCCTTACAGCAAAGTTTTTAAACATCGCGGCCTGAGCCACAATCTCTTTTTTGGGATGCTCACCCGCATTGGCTATCTTTCTTTGTTGATTGGATTGGGCTTTGCGGGCGCATACTATGCAGGCGTCAACATCCCTCAGGTTCAGCAGTGGCAGCCAAATTGGCCTTTGATTGGGGCTGGCGTGCTAGGGTTGTATATTCCCAACATCCTCCATGCGTTGTATGACAAGTGGGACACCTCCCGCAAAATGAAACGCAATCGAAAGTTGCGTACTCAAACGGGGAATATACAGACCGCTCGATAGTTTTTAGAGTTTTACAAATTAGATTTTGTTTGAAGGGGAAGGTGAAAGCCTTCTCCTTCTTTTTTTGACTGGATGTTCCCCTCATCCCAACTTTCTCAAATGCGTTGAGAGAAAGTCAAGCTCAACATAAACTCAATATAAGAATCAATACTTCATTCAACTTTTCGAAACTAAACACAACTATAATCATGTATACAAACCAATCAAAGTGGTTGGCGTCCGCCATGCTCGGCTCCACAATCAAACGCTCTATGGCTCACAGGTAGAAGTTGGACGATCGGCCGATATTGACACTGGCCGACAGATGGAAGTGTTCTAGGAAAACCCCTATAACTCAGTTCTCTTAATTTACCAAAATTACGATTGGCCTTATGACATAAGAATGTGCTATGATTGACCCAAAAATTGCACAAAAATGGGTGGAGAGGCTGCTCAAGACGAAAAAAACTGTCACATCTAACTTTATTGACAGTCTTCATTGATTCATCGAAAGGAGCCTGATTTGAATATTGTCCTCATCATGTTTGACACGTTGCGAAAAGATTGTGTAGGTGCGTATGGAAAACCACCTGCGTGGGGAAAAGTTCATACTCCGCACCTTGATAAATTTGCAAGTGAATCATTGGTCTTCGACCGGCTCTACCCTGAAGTATTGCCCACTCTGCCTGTTCGCCGATCGTTATATACGGGCCAGCGGGTTTATCCATTCGCGGGTGGAGACCGTGGCTTTAAAGGAGATGAGGTATCTTCTCCAGGGTGGGGGCCAATGCTCGAAACGCAGACCACACTGGCCGAAATGTTTCAAAATAAGGACTATCGCACTTGCCTCATATCGGACTTATATCATCAATTTAAGCCCTCAAAAAACTTTCATCGAGGGTTTGATCAATGGACATTCTTGCGCGGCCAAGAAATAGACCGATACCGCAGCGGCCCTGAACCTACCGCGGCCAACATTGACCATTGGCTCTCTCCAGAGATTCAGGGCGAACAGAGCAAGGGTGTTGAGTTCATGAAACGTTGTTTGCAAAATATGAGCGGCCGTTTAAACGAAGAAGATTACTTCAACGCCAAGGTGATGACAGAAGCCACGAACTGGCTTGAGCAAAATGATGATGCAGAGCAATTCTTCTTAACGATAGAGTGTTTTGATCCACATGAACCCTGGTTTGTGCCCGAACATTATCGCCGCATGTATGACGATGCCAATGAGCAAGAACATGTGCTGTCCGTTTACGGGGAAACCGATCCAATGCCTCAAGGATTACTTCACCGTGCGCGAATGAATTACAGCGGACTTGTCACGATGTGCGACCGTTGGTTCGGCCATCTATATCAAAGCCTCAAATCATTGGGACGATTGGATGACACAATTGTGGTTGTTGCCAGCGACCACGGACATTCACTCGGCGAACGAAATTATATGGGCAAACGTGGATACCCCTCAGCGCCAGAGGTTTTGGAGGGCGTCTTGATGATCCGACATCCAAAAGCCGAGGGTGCAGGCCAGCGCAATAGTTCATTCTTGCAACACACTGATATTTCAGCCCAACTGCTAGACTTTGCCGGCATCACACCGGTTGAGCCGCTGCATGGAAAATCATTTTGGCAAACAGCTCTAGACTCCGGCTCACCTCACCGTGATCATGTCACAGTGGGTTGGGGAAACACGGTCACCGTGGTGAACAAAAACTGGTGGATGAACTGCTTTGTGGATGGTAGCAACCCTATTCTCCACGATTTGAACGCGGCCAACCCATATGACACAAACATAGCATCTTCTAATCCAAAAATTGTAACGGAATTGTTCGAACGAGCTCTTGCAGAAGCGGGCGGCAAATTCTCAGACTATCTATTAGAACAAGTCCACGAGGACGACGACACTCCACACTGGAATCCTCTGGCACCCAAGGGCCAAGCGTTCGGCATCATTTAGTCAATCAAAACTGTCTAAACCAAAGACATCAGAAAATTCCAATAAAAGCAAAATCGAGACGCGCCCCAGCGTCTCGATTTTGCGAATTCATCTTTTAGAGTTTGGGCTTAGTTTACCGGTGGTACACTCTGACTATCTGTGGCAATGAGCGTTTGGTTCAGAGAGAGAACTGGAAAACCATCCACTTTAAATTCTTGTGTAGGAAACAAAGAAATGATTTTGTTTCCTACAGATGTTTCGGCGGTTGGCTCAGTCGTTCGCTGAGCGCGACTTTGCGTTCTTGGACGATGCGGAAGGCGATTCCTTCAACAGCGTTGAGAATCCACATGAAGGTTTTAGAGCCTTTTGAGCTTGTGTGGCAATGTTGTACATCCCCAACATTCTCCACGCCCTCTACGACAAGTGGGACACCTCCCGCAAAATGAAGCGCAACGAAAAATATATGCAGTGCTTTGGTGGTCAACGGCAGTGAATTATAGCCCAAATTTCTATAACTCAACGATTAATTTAATCACCAACATTCTAAGATATTTTTATTGGTGAGATCCTTTACGATACCATTTGGGCCACCACCAGAGTAACTATTCAGATCGGTGTGACAACGACTTGATCAGTTACCTGTCCTTCTTCGCGCCAATCAATGAGTTCATTCAAATGATTGAAACAGCATCGCTTTTTTCCATTCTTACCAGAAAGCGATCACTTCAATTTCACGACAATCCAAACGCAATACCGCTTCTCGGTCCAAGGACTCTTATAGCAAGCTTGGATATAGAACCCTCCTGATCTTTCCACTTCATCCGTGGGAGACACTATCAGCAGGTTTTCGTCGATGTTGACCTCGACTGCTTCAAATTCGAATGTCGCAGCATTTCGTCCATCTTCACTTCTAAGGATCAGCTGGCCTTCACCATCTCGATCTGGGTCAAGATGTAGGGCTACCGCATAAAACGCTCCGTCTTCGCCAATGCCCGCTTCATTGGCTCGAGTATTAATATAGATTAAACCCAAATCCTGCGGTTCGCCCGCGGTTTGTAAAGGATTTGTTGCAAAACCTGGTACATGCATGCTGGCAACTGTCATGTCAGGATTTGTAGTAAACATTAATGAATCTGGATCTAGATTCAGATTGAATGCACTCGCGGCCGTAAACATGGCACTGCTCATGGACCCGCGGAGAATTCGGATAATTGGATCCACTTGATCCTCTCCGCTTTCAGAAGATTCAGTTTCTGTCTCAGTAGATTCTTCGTCCTGTGATTCCCCTTCTGGGCACTCGATGGGGGCTCCAGTGTTATCTCGACAATCCTGGGCACGTGAGGTCAACACAAAGAATCCGCTCAAACCAAAAAGTAGAACACAGACAATGGACATCACTAACAATCTTCTATTTAACATTCAAACCTCCAAAATTGAATAACAAAAAACCAAGAGATGTATGAATGCAATTGTAACTGAAATCAAAAAAGAAATGAAGATTGATGTGTTATTTGACATGCTGTAAAAATGGAGCAACAACCCAATTTTCCAAAACACACAAAGATGTTTCGGCGGCTGGCCCAATCGTTCGCTCAGTGCGACTTTGCGTTCCTAGACGATGCGAAAAGCGATTTCTTCGAAAGCGTTGAGAATCCACATGAAGGTTTGGTGTCTTTCAAGTTGGTGTAGTTTAATTTCCCCAACATTTCCCATGCCTTCTATGACAAGTGAGACACCTTGGGAGCAAGGCTTAAACATCTTGTCTTCAGTTTGACTTTTCAACGAAATTCTGACAATACTTAAGATTGGTTAAGTATTATTAGGGTTTATGTTAGGGAGATTAAACTGAAAAAACTCTTTCGGGTCATTCGATATAGCTCCATTGGCATGTTCTTCGCAGGCATCGTCGGCGTACTTCAGGCTTGTTCTTTGAAACAAGAAGGCGTTGGCTTGGTCTTCTTATTGTTCCTTTTGCAGTTTTGTTCTGGGCCTTTAGAGCCTGAAGAAACGGTTACCGTCGTTTATGCAGACAATTTCGATATCAATCAAGGCCCAATTGGGGGCCTCTGTGACGATCTCTCGACCACCAACGGCGACCTGAGCGATATCTTGACAAATGCTAATTTACCTTTTGGGGAACGGGAACTACTGCACTTAGATTTAAATACGGGCACAACTGCACAAATCACTATGGAAGTGGTAGGCGGGCAACTTTCATTGAGAGTCACAGGTGTAGATAATTGTTTGCTTCAAGTGTTTACGCCGTCTTTCGGCAACATCGCATCAACGCCAAACAGGGACCATACAGCAGTATCAAAATTGGTTATTGAAGTAGCAACAGGCGGATCAGGCGGCGTGTTTTTATGCAACGTTGGTGAGCTGAGTAGCGGCGGAGGCATTCGAGCCTGGCAAACCAACATTGATGCTTCTGTGCCAGGTATTATCACCATAGAAAATCCAACCACCCCTATCAATTTTGACCCATCAGATGTAGAATTCGTGGTATTGCAGTGTGATCTGAGCAATAACGCAGTGCTGCTAATTGATCGTATCGAGCTACAAGGTTAGTCCCCATGGTTTGTTCTGCCGAAAGAGAAGCTATAGATTTCTAGATTTACTTCTAAACGATGACCTCACAACTGTGAAACACAACTATAACTTTGTTTTTTAAAGATGTTTCGGCGGTTGACCAAGCCTTTCACTCAATGCGACTTTGCGTTCCTGGACGATGCGGAAAGCGATTTCTTCGACGGCGTTGAGAATCCACATGAAGGTTTTGGAGCCTTCGGTGTAGTCGGCTTCGCCGAAGGAGTTGACGCGGCCTTGGCGTTGCAGTTGGTTGGCCTGATTGAATTCTTTTTGAGAGTTGGGTTTATACACCGCATACGTGCGTCCGCCATTTTGGTTCAGCATGGAGAACACGGGAATGTCGCTGGGGCCATCGGCAATGTAGATCATGTTCTCGAAGGGAACGCGACGGTCTGCATCGGCGACTTTGGCATTGACGTCGATGGTGTGGTCTTTGTTCACGCCCTTGTTGATTTCAAAAAGGGCGCGAGTTTTGGTCGTGTTATCGATAACGTAGCCAATCTCGACAATTTCCTTCATGTCGTCCACCAATGTGATTTGGGCATCCTGCAAATAACCAGGGCGAGGCATGGCTTCGACAAACTCGCAGGCCCATGTGCCGTCGATAAATGGAGCCAGCTTGCTGCCCAACACCATCTGACGCAGGCCGGAACTGATCACATAATGTTCGATCTGAACTTGAAACGCTGAAAAGCGTGGGTCATGTTGAATTCTATTTTTGACTGTGCGAAAGAAGTTGGGCAGGCCATCGTAAAATTCAATTTGATTGCCCAATTCGCGCAACAGTTGATTGTTCAACCCTTTGAACAATCGATGCCGCACATAGGTCAACATGTGGTTCAGATAAATCGTGTCTTGCGACACCAGATCCAAGCCATTCTCATTAAAAAACTCTGGCAGATGGTTGACTTCGTCCCAAAAGCGACCTTCGTCCACATCAAAATGCTCGAACAAAGGCTTCTGCATGTAGTACGGAATCAGCGTTTTGTCAAAGTCCCAAACGATGGCAATGGTATTTTGTGGAAAAATATTTTGTGTCGTCACAGTTTCACCATTGTTCACCAATAACAGAAATTAGGCAAACATACCGTAATCAATATCTCCGTGCGGGTTGAGCAGTGGCAATTCTGGGCCGTCCATCAATTCGACATGCTTGAGCATGGTGCCGCAACTGAACAGCACCACAGATTCTTCGGGCTTGATCTCACCCTTTTTGAGCATCTGTTCTGCAGCAACCAACGTGGCTGCACTTTCGGGAGACGGCATCAACCCTTCCAGATCACACATTTGCTTCATAGCCGTGATGATATCGTCATCAGACACAGCAATGGCCGTACCACCACTGCCTCGAACGGCGGTGAGGATCAGGCGATCTGCCAACGGATACGGCACACGAAGCCCACCAGCAATGGTACTGGCATTTTCCCAGAGTTCGGCTTCTTCGGCGCCAGTTTCAAACGCACGAACCACAGGGGCACAGCCTTCGGTCTGAACAGCCACCATGCGCGGACGTTTGGAGCCAATCCAACCGATTTTTTCCAGTTCGTCAAACGCTTTCCACATGCCAACCAGCCCGGTACCGCCGCCGGTTGGGTAGACGATCACATCAGGCAGCGTCCAGTTCATTTGTTCGGCGAGTTCCAAACCCATCGTCTTTTTGCCTTCGGCACGATAGGGTTCGCGAAAGGTGGAGATGTCGAACCAGCCGCAAGACTCAATGCCTTCACGCACGATTTTGCCCGCATCGTTGATGAGGCCATCAACTAAGAAGACGTGAGCGCCCGTGGCACGACAAACATTGTGATTGGCAACCGGTGCATCTTTGGGCATGAACACATAACATTCCAGGCCAGCGCGAGCCGCGTACACACTCAAGGCTTCAGCAGCATTCCCTGCAGAAGGGATGGCCACTTTCGTGACGCCCAATTCAACGGCTTTGGACACGGCCATCACCAAACCACGCGCTTTGAATGTGCCCGTTGGGAGGCGGCTTTCATCTTTAACATAAAGTTGTTCAAACCCCAGGGATTTGCCCAAGCGTGGTGAGTGGATCAACGGTGTCATCGTTTCGCCCAAGGAAATGATGTTCTTTTCTTCGCGCACAGGCAGAATTTCATGATAGCGCCACATCGTTTCAGGACGTCCCACCAAATCATCCTTGGACCAGTTTTGAGCCACCGCATCCAGGTCATAACGGGCCAACAACGGCTTGCCGCTTTCTTCACAAACAGTGTTCAGTTGGTCGGCATCCACCTTTGTGTCGGTGACACTGGATTCCAAATGGGTTAAATAACTTTTCATAACTGCCTCACTTAAAATATTTTAAAAATTTGATTTTTGAATTCTAAATTTAATTTTCAATAAAAATCCTGGCAAGGGTAACAAATGACAGGTTCGGTGGCAATCTTAGAAACGATTTTGGAGACGGGAGGCCGGAAAAACTTGAAGTCCCTTTTTTACAAAAACGTATATATTAAAAAAATAATAACATTAAAAAGTAAAAGCATCTAATCCCCCAACCCCCTTCAATCATGAAGAGGGCTACGATTTTCCTGCGGGAGTTGATTCTACATTGAGAATCGTTTTCTTTGTGTCAAAAAGCAGAATTCACTTGTAAAGCAATAGAAGAAACGGAGATCGAAAAAACAATCCAACTAAACTTAGCATCAAGAATCGAACATCAGAACAAATCCCCACAGTCCAATCGTAGCCCCCTTGATGTTAAGGGGGTTGGGGGATTAGAGTTTTTTACAATTTTTATTGATGTATGTCCCTGGCTTTTACAATCCCCGCTTAAACATCTTTCCAGATTTCAGGGTTGAGGGCGTTGGGAGGGCATTGGCCTTTCAACGCTGAAATCACATTTTGCGCTGCCATAAGAGACATGTTTCGGCGTGTTTCAACTGAAGCACTGCCAATATGAGGGGCCACCACCACATGCTTTTTTAATTGTGCTAATTTTGAATCAATCAACGGTTCGCGCTCAAACACATCGATACCTGCACCTTGAATCAAGCCCGATTCGAGCGCCTCAGCCAGGTCATCTTCTTTGACGATTGGACCTCTGGCCGCATTGATGAGAAATGCACTCCGCTTCATCTGCTCGAATTCTTTGAGTGTAAACAAGTGATGTGTTTCAGGCGTGGAAGGAGTATTGATGCTGATGAAATCGCTTTCCTTGAGAAGTTCTTCAAATGTCACTTGTTTTGCGCCGAGTTCTTTTTCGGCTTCAGGTTTGGACGAATTGGCCGTATAAAGCACCTTCATGCCAAAACCCAATGCACCGCGGCGGGCAACAGCTGTGCCGATACGCCCCATGCCCACGATGCCGAGCGTTTTCCCAAACACATCGACACCAATTTGAGGCTGGTAGAGTTTAAATTCTTTGAATTGGCCGGAACGCATGTAGGTATCCGCTTCAGGGATTCGGCGTGCGGCGGCGAGGAGTAAAGCGAACGTTAAATCTGCAGTCGTTTCTGTCAACACATCCGGTGTGTTGGTGACCACGATGCCGCGTTCGGAAGCAGCAGCCACATCAATGTTGTCATAGCCCACGGCCACATTGGCAATCACTTTAAGATTAGGCGCCTGATCCATCAACACCGCATCCACCTTGTCTGTGATCAAACAGATGAGACCTTCACAGCCTTTGATGGCTTCATTGAGATCGTGAGAATCAAGTGCTTGATCGCTCTCATGGTAGCTATGACTCAGGTTTTCAGCTTGAAGCAATTCGATGGCTTCGGGGAAAATTCTTTGAGTAACACAAACTTGCGACACGAAAACACCTCCTCCATAATCAAAGAAAATACACATGAATATGACAGATTCGTCATGATTCAACAAGGAGTGACCCATGAGTTATCAGGATCGAATTGCACGTTCCACCAGCCGAGCCGTGGAAACCTTGTTTAAAAATGCCCGTGCCGTGCCCGCAGACAAATTGGAATGGCAACCGCTGGATCAAGGCCGCACCGTGTTGGACCAATTGCAGGAGTGTTCTTCCTCACCACGCTTTTACGCCATGATTCTGGAGGAGAAAAAGTTTCCCGAAATCTCTGATGAAGATCGTGCCAGCATGCAGGCCGAACGCAAAAGCTGGGCCACCATCGACGATTGTGAAAAAGCCTGCAACGCAAATACCGACCGCTTTATCGCCGCCGTTAAAAACATTTCTGATAACGAACTAGACACCGTAATTGACATCCCAGGCCGTGATCAAGAGTTCACTATCTCAGACATTGTGGCCGCCCACTGCAACCACTTGCTGTACCACAACGGTCAACTCAACTACATGCAAACGCTCTACGGCGATTTCGACATGCATTAATTCCCAAGAGTTGGTCTTTTCTAAAAAAGATTTTTATGCTTTAAAAAACAACATATTAAATTACACATAAAGGCATCTAAACCCCCAACCCCCTTTACATAAAGGGGGCTACGATTGGACTGCGGGAGTTTGTTCTAAATTACAATTCATTTTTCTTTGCGAAAGGGCAGTATCTATTTGATTAAGCTGAATTTGAGACTCAGAGAGACCTCAAGAATACGACCGGCAAAAGCAATTAGGATGAACTTTCGCATCATAGCATCCACATACGCAGTCTAACCGTAGCCCCCTTCATGATTGAAGGGGGTTGGGGGATTAGAACCTTTTACAATTCTTATTTATCTAAATTTTCCTTTAGCCTCAATCAGACTTACCCGCCTGATTTTCGCAAGGATGGAGTTTCCACCATATCGGTGACGGGTTGACGCCATGCACCGTGACGGTTAATGACGGCGATGAATTCCTGAACGGGTGGGTGATTAATCTTGTAAGCTTCTTTATCGGTAAGTTCAATGTGAGACAACATGTGGTCCACGAACGCGATTTCGTTTTGATCCGCCTTGTAGTGGTCCCAGGTTTCGACCAGGATTTTGATGACCACATCAAACCCCGTGACATGATGCCAAAGTTTGGCCACGCGCGTGACTGAGTAGCCATTTTTCATTCGCCCCTTGTCCTGATACAACCACATGATATTACAATCTTTCAAATGCCAATGAGGCTTTCCTTCACCAATAAATTTCTCCTTGGCAAGGTCTCTCGGTTCCTTCGCATCCAAATAATCCATAGTTTTTTTATTGCCCCCATGTCTGTGATTTCTGTCGTCGGTGATCTGTTCAAATAAACCTTAGAGCTCGTATTGAACAGTGGACGTTTTTTAATGCCCTCCATGCGTGTGGATTCTAATGTCGATGATCTGCCCAAAAAGATTTTAGAATCCGTGTTGAATGATGGACGGTTAGGTTTTAGCAGGGATTTTGCATGATGTCAATCTGTCAACTCAGCAATCGATATGTTGATATCTTCCAATGCCTGCTGCACGCGATCCAAGTGTGTTCTAAACGAAAGAATACAAAAGCGGATCACGTAAATCCCATGAAACATCGTGCCTGAAAGAATCACATTTTTTTTAGCAAGCACTCGATCTAATAAATCTTGATTGAGTTGATTCAAGGCTTCTGCATCCATGTCAGGCAATTTCAAACGAAAGGCCATCACAGTCAGCTGAGGCTCTGAAATGATTTCGATATTTTCCAGCTTGCGAAGTTCTTCGGTTACCCAATGGGTGAGTTCGATTTTTTCCTGAAGATTGTCTCGAAACGGTTGAATCCCATGCAGTTTGATCGGTAGCCAGATACGAAAACCACGATAATCTCGCGTCAATTCTGGAGACAATTCGCAATAGTCCACAAAATCTGGGTCTTCCTGCATATCGGGCAGATACTCGGCATGGCTGCTGTGTGATCGTCTCAATGTTTCACGATCTCGAACCAGCAATGCGCCCGTGCCGTAAGGAAGAAACAATCCTTTGTGTGGATCGAGAGTGATGGAATCGGATTGCTCAATACCGACCATCACTTTTTGGCCTGTTTCTGTCAACATGAAAAAGGCACCGTAAGCGCCGTCCACATGAAACCACAGATTTTTCTCCTGCGCCGTTTTCGCCAAACCTTGAAAATCATCCACAGCACCTGTGTTGGTGGTGCCTGCGCTGCCCACCACCATGAACGGTTGAAATCCTGCTTGATTGTCTGAATCGATACCAGCTTCCAGATCGTTTAATTTGATTCGACCCAATTCATCGGATGGCATCGCACGCACATTTGCTTCAGGGAAACCGGCCAGAATCGCGGATTTGGTGATGGAATGATGCACTTGATCAGACACATAGATGGTGCCTTTGAGAAAATTTTCAGGCAGCTTTTCTTTTCGAGCCGCAATAATTGCTGAAAAATTCGCCATTGAGCCACCCGTGGTCAAAATGCCCAACGCATCTTTAGGAAGCCCCATGATGTCGCAGAACCAGCGGATCACATTGGTCTCAAGCTGCACCATCCCAGGCGCACCCAACCAAATGCCTACGTAGCGGTTGACCGCGTTGGCAATTAAATCCCCAATGGCTGAGTGAATGATGCCTCCGCCAGGAATGTAGGCCATATGACCTGGGCCTGCGGTATTGAAGCTGCAAGGCACGATGTCATTAAAAAATTCTTCTAAAATTGCTTCGATTCGAGTGCCCTGCTCCGGCATCGACTCTTTGAGCCGGTGAGACAATTCTACGCCACCTTCGTTACTCATGGCAGGCATTTGGGCCACATTTTCAAGATGCGCCACGATATGCTCCACAGCCTGCTGCGCCATATGCCGAATATCGTCGGAAGACAACTCCAGTTCGAGGTTTGGTTTTTTTATTGTTGGTTGAATTTCAAGTGTCATATTTTCTCCAAATCAAGTTATGGCACATGTATTTTCCTTCTGCACTTTACCATGTTTTACTGTGATGAATTATAGAGTAAATACTCGAGTGAGGCCTTATACACTTGGTCAAGACACATGAAGAGTGGGTTGCCAAATTCTCAACAAAGTGATGCTTTCCCGTTTCAGGTTAAAGCTGCTTTATGCAACCCACTCTTCCTCGCCAATTAAATTTTATGTCTAAAATTTGCTAAACACCTTCTTGAAATCAAAAGGTGTCAAATTATCAAAATCGCCCCATATAATGGGAAAACAGTTTGTAAAAAACAAAATCACATTCTTTCATCTAATTCCCAAAGGGGTGTTGGACTTATATTTTTGCACTTTCACAATTCTGAAAAAGTGTTCTCAACTTGCACTATGGACATATAAGGAGCTAAAATAGTCAAAAATGACCTCATTTAGTCTAGAGGTTATCTAGCGGATAATGTGTTGGATTTCAATCAATTAATCTACTCCAAAAACTTTTCATTACTCTGGGAGGAAAAATATGCGAAAGTTTATTCTAGGTATGGTGGCAGTCCTGCTGGTATTCAATGCCTTTGCTGGTCCAGAAAACAACAGCCTGCGCGTTGGTACCACTCAAGAACCAGACAACTTGAACCCTTGGGAAGGCTCTGCTGATACCAAAGAAAACGCAATGAACCTGTTCTTCTTAGGTTTGACCTATTTTGACAACACAGGTACTTTGTTGCCTGGTTTGGCTGAATCCGTTCCAACTGTTAGCAACGGCGGCATTGTCAATGACGATGCTGCTGGCACCCAGACCGTCACCTGGACTTTACGTGAAGGTTTGACATGGTCTGATGGTGCGGCACTCACCACCGACGACGTTGCTTTCACTTTGGAAGTTCAACAAAATGATCTTGTGCCTTCCAACACCAAAGCTTTCACTAATTCTATGACCAGCTTTGAAGTGGTTGATGCTCGCACGTTTGTCATCACTTATGACAACATCAGCCTCACTTCCACCCAGCCTGGTGGTAACATTGGTTTGGCTCGTTTCAATGATGTTGCACCTAAGCACGTTTGGGAGTCCATCTTCAACGATGCTGTTGAAAACGCTGCTGGCGATGCTGAAGCATTCTTGGCCGGTTTCATTGGCGCTGCACCTGCTACAGCTGCTCAGGGTCCAACCGTTTCCAGTGGTACATTCTCCCTGGAAGAATGGCAGCCTGGCCAGTTCATGCGCGGCACACCAAACGCCAATTTCGCTATTGCAACAGCAAAATTGGACTTTGTCCAGCTTGAGTTCTTCGCTGACCAAAACACGTTGATCGCCAACATTTTGAATGGTACGTTGGATGCTTCTGACGACATCGGTTTGGCCGGTCAGGACCCAGCTGTGCTTGGCGCTCAGTTTGATGGTGCTGTAAATGTGTCTCCATCTGGTTTCATTGAACATTTCAACGTCAACCAGTTTGAAGCTTGCCAAGACGCTCAGGATCTGTTGCTCGGCGACAAACGAACCCGCCAGGCTTTGATCCAGGCTATCAACCGCGAAGCTTTGCACCCTGTGGTCTTCCCACCATCTTTGATCTCCACAAGTTTTGTGGTTAATGGTGACATCGGCTACTTGGCTGGCATCGAAAACGAATGGCCATACAACCCAGAAGCTGCCAGCGCTTTGTTGGCTGAATTGGGTTGGACTGACAGTGATAGTAATGGCGTTTTGGATCGCTTAGACGAAAACGGCCGTTTCATCAACTTCAACTTGCGCCACATTGCAACACCAGCAAACTTCCGCTTGCAGACTCAGGAAATTTTGCAACAGGACTTCGCTCAGGTTGGCATCAACTTGATTGCTGACAATGGTCCTGCCAGTGTTGTGTTTGCTGCAGCGCATTTGAACCATGCTGAAGAATGCTCTTGGCCACACATCTTTGAGTTTGCTGAAGCCGCAGGTTTGGGTATTTCCCCATTCGATCCATTGGCACAGCAGCTTGATCCTAATCAGGTTTCTAGTTCCGCTAACAACTTCTCCGGTGCCAACTATTCCGGCGTGGTTACCCCTGGTTATGCTGAGTTGATTGCTGATGCTCAGGCAGCCGCTTTTGACACCGGTGCTCGCGCCGCAATCGTAGAAGAAATGCAGACCATCTTCTTGGATGAGTTGCCATTGATTCCTTTGTATGAACGTGGCGAAATCATCACCGTAGCCACTGGTTTGCAGAACTACGAAAAAGGCACGCCATTGGCCAAAACCATTTTCTGGAACCCATGGGAATGGTGCTGGGACGGCGTTTCCTGCTAAATGTTGAACCTCTAACTTAAAAAGAGAGCTAAAGGGCGGCAGTGATTTCACTGCCGCCCTTTAGATAAAAAGTTTTCAAATTATGTTTTCATTTCTAGTAAGAAGAATTCTGCAAATTATTCCAACCCTGTTTGTGATTTCTATTGTTTTATTTGCCTTATTGGCACTTAAACCAGGCAACCCTATTGACGAAATGCGACTGGGAAATCCTGGATTTACCCAGGCAGACTATGAGCGTTTGACAGCACTCTATGGCTATGACCAGCCATGGTATTTCCGTTTTTGGAAATGGCTTGGACGTGCAATGCAAGGTGACTTGGGGCCATCGACTCAATACGGCATGCCCGCCACACAATATGTGTTTCAGTTCCGCCTACCCAATACCGCTTTACTTTCAGGTTTATCATTGTTTTTTGCATTTATTATTGCCGTTCCGTTAGGCATATTTTCGGCGTTACGGCAACACAGCTTTGTCGATTACGCCATTACCATATTTAATTTTATCGGAGTGTCCATCCCGATATTCTGGCTCGGCATTTTGCTGATCTTTATTTTCTCGGTGGTGATCCGAAAGTTCCTTCCCGCAGGGGGGATGCTCACCCCAGGCGTCGACTGGCCGGATTGGGCCTTACTCGGAGCCCAAAGCAGCGGCTGGCTCGAAACATTGAGCTTGTACCTCGATGATGTTTGGACTTATCTGGTAGACCGCGGCAGCCATTTGGTTTTGCCCGTGTTTGCATTGACTTTTTTACAACTGGCCACATGGACACGTTTCATGAGAAGTTCCATGCTCGAAGTTATCAACATGGACTACATCCGAACCGCACGTGCCAAAGGCTTGATCGAACAGAAAGTGGTCATTCGCCATGCCTTACGCAACGCTATCTTGCCAATTATCACCTTGGTGGCATTGTCCGTACCCATCCTGTTTAGTGGGGCGGTGCTTACAGAAACTGTGTTCAATTGGCCAGGGATGGGGCGTGCTATTTTGCAATCCATCGTTGAAAGCGACTTTAATGTGGCTATGGCCAGTCTGCTGTTTATCTCATTACTGATTTTGATTTTTAATTTACTTGCGGATGTGGCTTATGCCTTGATTGATCCGCGCATTCGTTACGATTAAATTTAGGGGACTTATTTATGGCAGTGACCGCAAAAACACCAATCAAAGTACGTAGACGCAACAAATCCACTTCTGCCTGGGGCATGGCGTGGCAACGATTCCGCCGACACAAAGTGGCTTTGGTTGGCGGCACCATGATCACTTTGTTTCTTCTGGCAGCCATTTTTTCACCATTCATAACGCCCTATGATTTCTCCAGCCTTCAACTCACACAACGCTTTCAGGCACCAGGATTAGAGAATATTTCTGGTGCAAAGTGTGTACGTGATTCAGTTTTGTTCTGGGAGTGTGGCGTGCACCCATTCGGCACGGATGACTTGGGTCGAGATTTGTTGACGCGTGTGTTTCATGGCGGCAGAGTGTCCCTGTTGGTTGGGTTCTTGTCCGCGACATTGGCCATCCTAATTGGCACCGTTGTGGGAGCCACAGCAGCGTACTCTGGCGGCGTTATTGACAGCGTAATCTCCCGCATTATTGATATTATGTTGTCGTTGCCAGTTTTTCCGCTGCTATTGATTCTTTCAGCGTTGCTCATTGGCAGAGATTTGCCCTTTGGGCAATGGTTAGAAGCCGTATTTGGCAGCGGCAAAACCGTGGTGGTCATCATTACAGTTATTGTCATATTTAATTGGATGGCAACGGCCCGCTTGGTGCGCGGCGAAATTCTTAGTTTGAAACAGCGAGAATTTGCTGATGCTGCCCGTGCTTTGGGCGGCTCACATTTTCGTATTATTGCGCGTCATTTGCTCCCCAATGCGATGGCCGTTGTGATCGTACAATTGACTTTGATGATGGGTGAAGCGATCTTGATTGAATCTGGCTTGTCTTTCCTCGGCCTTGGCATCACCCCACCCGAAGTGTCTTGGGGCAACATGCTGTCGAAAGCGCAAGGGTTCTTCTTCTTCCCGAACGGAATTTATACAGCGGTATTTCCAGGCTTGTTTATTTTCCTGTCGGTGCTGTGCTTTAATTTGCTCGGCGATGGCTTGCGCGATGCGTTGGACCCACGCAGCATCCGCAAATAGAACCTTCAGTTTTCAGGCGACCACAAATAAAGTCCGATGTTGCAGTGCGTTTGAAACCCCATACGCTCATAGACTTTTCGCCCTGCCGGTGTGGCATGAAGCACGGCAAGTTTGATTTGGCTATTGAGTTTCTCTAACACTTGAACTGTCATGGCAGTGGCATAGCCTTTTCTTTGCGCTTCTGTAGGCGTTGCCACCCAATAAATGCCAGCCACATCCGTTTGCAGAGATGCCAATGCCGTACAGACAGGCTGACCATTGACACTTGCCAAATATCCTAAAAAGGGCGGCGCACTTCCCAAAAGCAACTCCCTGAAAATACCATTAAAAACCTCTTGAGATGATTCTGGAATGCCAAAACACGGACGCGCAATCTGTATCCAGGCATCAAAATTTGAGTCGCTGATGGGTTGACTGGAAAACCCTTGTGGTAGATCAAATGATTTTAGCTGATCAATGGGCAATGCCATCCCAGGCCAATCTGAAACGTGCTTAAATCCCTTTTCAATTAATTGATCCGAAAGATGTTCAGGTGTGGTGGATGGCCCTGTCATCCATGTGACAGGCGATTCGATAGATCGATAATGTTCAATAATTTGATCGATTTGAGCAGACGAACCCTGGTCGAACTTGGCTGCGAATGCACGATTCAACAATGCGCTGCCTGTGTGTGTCCAATTCAGTTCTGGAGTTTGATAAAGTTGTCCTTGGCTTATTCTGCCAAAAGCTTCAAGATAGCCAAACAAATTCGATTCGATGGCCTCTACAACGCCCATCAGTTTTGGGGAACCAACTGAATTTCAAACACTTTGGACCATAATTTTCCGGTGACAAACAGGCGATCATTTTCAACGTCATACGCAATCCCATTCAGAACTGCATCTCTATTGTTTAAATCACTGGTAGGTTTCAGCCCCGTCAAATCAAGCCAGCCAATCACATTTCCATTTTCAGGATCAATACGAACGATGTTGTTGGTCAGCCAAACATTGGCCCAAATTTCGCCATTGATGTATTCGAGTTCATTGAGCCGGTTGATCTGTTGGCCATTTTCCACCACTTCCACGCCGCTGGTGATGTCAAAAGTGTCGGGGTCCAGATAGAAAATGGCGTTGCTGCCATCACTCATCATCAGCTTGATGCCATCGTGGGTGATGCCCCATCCTTCGGTGGGATAAGAAAATTCGCCCTGAGACTCAAATGTTTCTCGATCATAGATAAAGCCTTTTTCAGCCTGCCACGTCAGTTGCAACAACTGATCGTTCCAAAGCGTGATGCCTTCACCAAAAAACTGTGCATTTATATCGCGAGTCTGAAGCACGTCGCCGGTTTCAATTTCAACCTTGCGAATGTTGGATTGCCCTCTCAATCCCGTACCTTCATAAAACACACCTTCGTGATACACCAACCCTTGAGTAAATGCACTGGAATCATGGTCATACGTGTTAACGATACAGAAGCTATACACATCTGCGCTGCTGTCATTGGACGTCACTGCACTTGCGGTTTCGCCACAGCCGGTAGATGCAGAAATAGAAGGATTATCACAAGCACTCAAAGCAAGCAGCATTAATATCGTTAAGGCTGAGAAAAGTTTGTTCATTAAAAATCCTTTACGCTCAGGTTCATCTTTATGATAAACGCAAAGTTAATCAACGCCAACCAGGTCTTTTCTCAGCTCTTTGATTTCGTCGCGAATTTGGGCGGCCCGCTCGAACTCCAATTTCTTGGCGGCATCCACCATTTCGTCTTCGAGCTTGTGGATGAAGTTGGCCATCTCTTTGCTGGACAATGGCTTTTCAGCTTTTGCTTTTGCTTCGTCGCTTTGGAGATTGAGCGATTGAATGATATCGGTGATTTCCTTCTTGATAGACTCTGGCGTGATGCCATGTTCTTCATTGTAATCCAATTGGATTTGACGCCTGCGGCTGGTTTCTTTCAAGGCACGGTCCATCGAATCTGTAATCTTGTCTGCGTACAAAACCACTTTTCCCTGAAGGTTTCGGGCTGCGCGGCCGATGGTCTGAACGAGTGATGTTTCTGAGCGCAAGAACCCTTCTTTGTCTGCATCGAGGATGGCAACCAGCGACACTTCAGGAAGATCTAACCCTTCGCGCAACAGGTTGATGCCGACCAAAACATCAAACTCACCCAGACGCAAGTCGCGCAGGATTTCGATACGTTGCAACGTATCAATTTCTGAATGTAGGTAACGTGCTTTATAATTGAGGCTGACCAAATAATCGGTCAAATCCTCCGCCATTTTCTTTGTGAGCGTGGTGATCAAGGCACGTTCTTCTCGCCCGAGCACGATGCGAATTTCTTCAAGCAGATCGTCGATTTGGCCTTCAATCGGTTTGACGCTGACTTCAGGATCGATCAAGCCTGTGGGGCGAATGATCTGCTCTACCACTTGTTCGCTATGCTGATTTTCGTAAGGCCCAGGGGTGGCTGAAACGAAGATCACCTGCTTCAGTTTTTGCTCAAATTCATTGAACATCAACGGTCGATTGTCCATGGCTGAGGGCAGGCGGAAACCATGATCTACCAAGTTGACTTTGCGTGCTTTGTCGCCCTTGTACATGCCACGAGATTGAGGAATGGATTGGTGGCTTTCGTCAATGACAAATAGAAAATCATCAGGAAAGAAGTCCAACAGCGTGGACGGCATGCTGCCAGGTTCGCGTCCAGACATGTGACGTGAGTAGTTTTCAATGCCAGAGCAGTAGCCCATTTCCTGGATCATTTCCAAATCATATTTGGTGCGCATGTCGAGGCGTTGAGCTTCGAGCAGTTTGTTTTTAGAATTAAAGTATTTCAACCTCTGTTTCAATTCGGCTTGAATCGTTTCCTTCGCAACTGCAAGTTTTTCCTGAGTGGTCACAAAGTGCGAGCCTGGATAGATCGTAAGCGTGTTTCTTTCCTCAAGCACTTCTCCTGTGATGGAGTCCACCTCTCGAATTCGCTCGACTTCATCGCCAAACAATTCAATGCGGATGACATTTTCACCGTAGACGGGAATAATTTCGATGGTGTCTCCGCGCACACGAAACGTGCCTCGCTCAAACCCAATGTCATTTCGTTCATATTGAATTTCGACCAAGCGTTTTAAAATATCATCGCGGTTGTGATATTCACCGTTCTCTAAATTCAATGTCATCCCAGCATAATCTTCAGGCGAACCCAAACCGTAAATGCAGGAAATACTGGCCACGATGATCACATCTCGACGTTCCAATAAAGCACTGGTGGCGGCGTGACGCAGGCGGTCAATCTCATCGTTGATAGACGCATCTTTTTCAATGTAGGTATCGGTTTGAGCCACATAGGCTTCGGGCTGATAGTAATCGTAATAACTGACGAAGTAGTGAACTGCGTTGTTGGGAAAGAACTCTCTGAACTCGTTGCAAAGCTGTGCTGCCAATGTTTTGTTGTGTGCCAGCACCAATGTCGGACGCTTCAACTGCTGAATGGCGTGAGCCACTGTAAACGTTTTTCCACTGCCCGTGACCCCCAACAGCGTTTGTTTTTTCAGACCCGATTCGACGCCTTTGACCAAAGAGGCAATGGCATCCGGCTGGCTGCCACGAGGTTCAAATGGTGAAATCAGTTCAAACTGTTTTTCGCCCATGCGTCCTCCCTTAAGGTGGGTCAGGCTATTATACATTTTTATTTTGTCACATGAAAGGCGAGCATCAGTTGCGTTAATCAAATATCTCTTTTTTACAGAGATATTTCTACTAAAAAAACAAAAGAAACATCATATGAAGGGTTAAGGCTTCATATCCCCAACCCCTTTGATCTCAAAGGGGCTTCTATTTGACCATTGGACGTCAATTCTAAGTTACGAGTCATTGTTCTTAGAGAAAATCAGGCAGGTCTTTGTCGGCGCCGTGGTGGAGACTACTTTAGTCAAGTAGATACTGCTCTTTTAAGAAGGAGATCAAGAAAAATGATCCGTGAAATAGAACAAACTCACGCAACCCAATCGTAGCCCCCTTAATGAGTTAAGGGGGTTGGGGGATTAGAGCCTCTAACCATTATTTTATTTCCCCTGTCTTTCAACCCTAGCTCCACAAAATGAGAATATCGATGTCATCGTTGAGCGTGTGGAAGAAGTGGCCCACGCCTGCTTGGAGAAAAACGATGGAGTGTTGTTGAACGTCCACTTCGTCGGCATCCATCCTGAATTTGCTGCTGCCACGGGTGATGATGTTGAGTTCTTCAAAGGTGTGGACCAAGCGGCCGTCACCGCCACGGGCTTCGGGCAGCATGTACAAACCGAAGGTCACGTTGGGTCTGTTTAAAAATGGGTTCCACACATTGCTATTGGGGTTTCTGGTTGCTTCGATTCGTTCTTGAGTAAACACTTGTGAGGCAGGAGATGTGTCACCAGATGGTGATTTAATGGTTGCCACCACCGCTTGAATGGCTTGATTGATTGTTGTAAAACGGCCGTTGGAACCTGCTTTGGTGAAGATCACCATGCCTGGCGCTATGTCGATATTTTGTTCGCCTACCTTCAATGCCCCTTCACCTTCAAAAATGTAATAGACTTCATCCAAGGGTACATTGGGGCGTGTGTCTTCTTCTCCTGGCATCAATTCCAACAGGCCGACCACCATGCTCGTGCGATCCAAAAATGGCATAAAAGGTACATCTGCTTCCTGGCGTTGGGTTACCAGATCGACCAACTCAAACGCTTCCCAAGATGGCTGTTGAAGGGCAACACCTTCTAATGCGGCCAATCCAAACACAACCAACAACAACGCTAAAAATCGAAAGCGGTAGCCCCGTTTCATGAATTCCCCCTGCAAAGCCAATAGATCATTCATCTTAATCTAAACAAGCTAAGATTATGACAGTGTGTTACAAATTTCCAAATCCATTGATGATACGGGCAATGTGTTTAGCCCCTTTGACAAAATCTTCGAGCCGCACATGTTCATCGGGCGCATGTGTGCGATTGTCCCAGTAGCCCACACCTGCGGTCACCACAGGGATGTCACCGAGTGGTTTGGCAAATGCATAGATGGGGCTGCTGCCACCAACCAACGGTGTGATGACGCTAGGCTTGCCGTAAACGTCTTCAGCCGATGTGGCAGTCAATTTCACAAATGGGTCGTCACCCGAAGATTTAGCGGGCCACATATGGCCTTTGAGTGCGAGATCCACGTCAGCAAACCCATTTTTATCCAGATGGCTTCTGAGCTTTGCAAAAATATCTTCTGGATCCTGATCCGGCACCAGACGAAAATCCAGCTTGGCCGAAGCTGCGGCTGGAATCACCGTTTTCATCCCTGGCCCGTAATGGCCCGCACTGATGCCTGCAATATTACAGGTAGGCTCAAACACAGCTTTGTTTAATTCTTTACCAGTTGCACTGCGCACAAAAGTTTCGATTTCAAACTGTTCACGAAGATAGCTTTCAGGATCAGGCAACTGTTCAAAAAGCTGAAGATCAATCTCAGAAGGCGGGATGACATCATCATAAAATCCGTCGATTAGAATATGTTCAGTTTTGTCCTTGAGGCAACTCAAGGCCCAGTGCAAACGCCAGGCGGCATTGGGTAGAGAAGACGCTCCGCCAGAATGGGCATCCTGGCTCATGGTAGACACAGAAAGCTCCACGTATAAAATACCACGAACGCCAAGTGTGAGAACAGGACGTCCTTCTCGGTTAAGGCTGCCTTCTTCCCAGATGGAGCCATGAGATTGAATCAAGTCCAAATTTTCTTGAACAAAGGAAGCGATGTGTGGGCTGCTGACCTCTTCATCCCCTTCTACCACAAAGGTGACGCCACAGGGCAGTTCGCCGCCATTGGCTTCACGAACGGCATCCACAGCAGCCAATCGGCCCAAAAATTCACCTTTGTCATCTTTAGCACCTCGTGCATACAAAGCGCCCTCTCGAAGGGTGGGTTCAAATGGAGGATTGGTCCACAGATCCAACGGTTCTACCGGCTGCACATCATAATGATTGTAAAGCAGAATGGTGCGTTCGGATTTACCTTTGGCGCGCCCCACAATCACGGGGTTTTTGGGTGTGGATACTTTTTGAACGTCGAACCCTCGCTGTTCCAACAGGTTCACCACAAGGTCTGCGCATTTTAAAGTGCCTTCATCGCTGCTGGAAATGCTGGGTTGGGCGCAAAGCTCGGATAAAGACTTGATGTAGTCATCTCTTTTATCATCTATAAACTGATCGATAGCCTGATTGATCGTGGACAAGCCAACCTCCTTTAAAGCTGAACGTCATTTTAAACAATTAGACGCAATCAGCCAATTTAAATCCAACAAAAAAATATATTTGTGGAGGTCGGCAGCATAGAAAATTTCATTTTCAGCTAAAAATGAGATAAAGTGAAACAAAATAATTCGGGAGGTTTTTGTCGATGGCATTTGCAGGGGTTCCACTAACCATGGGGGTGGAGGAAGAATATCAGATCATCCACCCAGAAACACGCGATCTTCACTCTTACGTTCAGGAATTTTTGGAACATGGCAAGCTTATTTTTCCCGATGAAGAACTGAAACCTGAATTCATGCAAAGCCAAATTGAGGTGGGCAGTCAAGTCTGTCGCAACATCCAGGAAGTGAAAGAAGAATTCAAACGGCTACGGCGCACCGTGTGCAAAATTGCCCACGACAACGACCTTCAGATTGCCGCTGCCAGCACCCACCCGTTTGCCTCCTGGCTCAACCAGAGCGTGACCCCTGGACAACGCTATCGGAAATTGCTCGACCATATGCAGGGTGTGGCTTCTCAACTCTTGATCTTTGGCTTTCATATTCACATTGGGTTTGGGGATAAAAAAGAATTGATGATCGAGATCATGAATCAAATGCGCTATTTCCTGCCACACCTCCTGGCCATCTCGACCAGTTCACCCTTTTGGCAGGGACGCGACACGGGCCTGAAGTCCTATCGCAGCGTGGTGTTTGAAATGCTGCCGCGCACAGGGATTCCTCAATCGTTTAACTCTTATTCTGAATACACCGAATTTGTCGATTTGCTGGGCAAAGTCGGCTCGATCATGAATGAAGAAATTCAACAGGCCGACCCCACCAAGATCTGGTGGGACGTGCGCCCTAACGTCAAGTTTGGCACATTGGAAATTCGCATTGCCGACATCGGCACCAAAGTTGAAGAAGCCACCTGCGTTGCCGCCATCATCCAGGCGTTGATCGCCAAGCTGATTCAGATGAATCAGAACAATCAAAGCTGGCGTCGCTATCGACGCAGCCTGCTTATGGAAAACAAGTGGCGCGCCATGCGCTACGGGATTGAGGGCAAGCTGATCGACTTTGGTAAAAAAGAAGAAGTCCCGATGCGCTTCCTTGCCCTTGAAATGCTCAACTGGATTGACGATGTGGTCGATGAATTGGGCAGCCGTGAAGAAGTCAATTATCTGCACACCATTTTGAAAAATGGCACCAGCGCAGACCGTCAGCTGCACACTTACAACACCGCCTGTAAAGATGGTGCTTCAACACAAGAAGCTTTGTTCAGTGTGGTCGATCAGATTGTGACTGAAACCATGCAGGGCACCGACGCCTGTTAATGCAGAATTTGTGACAGGAACAATTTCGTGCGCTCGTGCTCTGGATTGGTAAAGAAATTCTCCGGTGTGTTTTCCTCAACCAATTGACCATAATCAAAGAAGATAATACGATCGGCCACCTCACGGGCAAAGCCCATTTCATGGGTGACGACCAACATGGTCATGCCGGTTTCGGCCAATTCCTTCATCACATCGAGTACTTCTTTAATCATCTCAGGATCAAGCGCTGAGGTGGGTTCGTCGAACAGCATGATTTTCGGTTGCATCGCCAAAGCACGCGCAATCGCCACACGCTGCTGCTGACCACCGGAAAGCTGACCAGGATATTTCTCAGCCTGTTCAGGAATCCCCACGCGCTCCAGCAGTTGCATGGCCAAAGCTTCTGCTTCACTTTTGCGTTGCTTGCGCACCCAAATAGGGGCCAGTGAGATGTTATCTTTAACGGTCAGATGTGGGAACAGATTAAACTGCTGAAACACCATCCCCACTTCACTGCGGATGGCGTCAATGTTTCGCAAATCGTTGGTGAGTTCAATGCCATCAACAATGATGTCGCCCTTTTGATGTTCTTCCAGGCGGTTGATGGTGCGGATAAAGGTGGATTTCCCTGAACCAGACGGGCCACAAATCACGATCACTTCGCCCTTTTGCACGGTCGCCGAAATGCCACGCAGGACGTGAAAATCGCCAAACCACTTGTTCACTTCTCGACAAACAATAATGCCTTCATCCGACTTTTCTGCTTTAGCCATCACGCAAAACTCCTTTTAACTTGCCACGTTTACATTTCTTTTCAATAAAAAACTTTAGCGCGTGCCGACCCCAAGTGAGGTTTCGATGCGGCGGCTCACATACGACATGCTGTAGGTAAACACCCAATACACCAAGGCCGTAAATGCCAGCAGCTCATACCATAGACCAAGCCAGTTGGCATTGTTGGCAACACTTTCTGCGATCCTGAGAAAATCGAGCAAACCAATAATCGACACCAACGTGGTGTCTTTAAACAAGGAAATAAACTGCCCCACAATGGCAGGGATCACAGCACGCAACGCTTGTGGCAACACAATCAAAATCATGGACTGCCAACCTTTGAGGCCCATCGCATAGGCGGCTTCAAACTGCCCTTTGGGAATGGCCTGCAACCCACCACGCACATTTTCAGCCATGTAGGCCGCGCTAAACATCGTGATACCGACCATGGCACGAATCACTTCTTCAATTTGGAAGCCAGGGAAAAACAGCGGCATCAGGATGCGTGACATAAACAAAATTGTGATCAACGGCACGCCGCGAATCAGTTCGATATAAAGCACACAAAACACACTGATCACTGGATACTTACTGCGGCGCCCCAATGCCAGCAAAATGCCAATAGGGAAAGACAGAACAATCCCCACAATGGCCAATAAGAAAGTAAGCAGTAAACCGCCCCACTCACGAGTGTTGACCAGTGACAGCGCTGGATCTTCAGCACTGGGCCACGTGTTGCTAACGCCAGACAATAACACCATGATGACGGGGAATGAAAGAACCCAGCCCCACAGTACCAAGCGCTTGAGATTGAAAAAATGCCCCAAGGCAAATCCAATCAAGCCAACGCCAAGCAGCCCGCCAATCCAAAACTGAACCCCTGGAGCAAATGGCAAAAAGGCCATGATGGCGGTAGCAGCCCCTGACACCAAAGCCAGTTGGCGCACCATGCCACCCCACACCCCTGCGCTCAATCCCAACAGGATTGCCAGTAGATACATGGTGTACCAAACGCGTTCCAGCTGATCACGCGGGAAGCGGCCCACCATCAATAAGGTCAGGTTGTTTGGAATTACTTCCCAGTGATTAAACTCCAGCGACATGTGATCGATATCCAAATCGCCACCCACCACACCCAAGTATAAATTGGGATTGGAAAACCCTTGTTCAATATGAATGTTTTCACGAACGGAACCTGTCTGACCGGCCAATTGATAATCGATTCGTGCAAAGATTTTTGTGGTGTTGAATCGGCGTTGGAAATCTTCGATGTTCAGGTAAAGCTGGCCTTCAGATTCCACCAACTGATAAAGTGTTTCCAGGTTATAGGTAAGGAACACCCTGTTCAAAGCAATGTCTTCATCCATCTCACCGAGTTCAAAATCTTCAACCTGACGTTCACGGTTCAATTGGGTGCTTGACCCCCGCAAGGCTTTTTCTTCACCATTTGAGGTGTATTCAACTCCAATGTTGCCGCCAAGGAAATACACACTGAGTTCAGGTTTTTTGACATTGAGATACGTTTTTTGGTTGCTGTTATGATCCACCACTTCAAAGTGGCGTTCATCAAGTTCGAATTCCACCGTAACTCCGTTGAGCTTAATCTGCTCAGAAAAAGCACCTAAGTTCACAGAAGATTCGGCGCTGTTTAACGTTGCCACAAGCGGTGACGCAGGTCCACTGTGGTCAATGGTAAAAGTGACTTCATCTACATTATAGAGGCTTGCAATATCGCCAAATTCTATCAGCAACTCCTGATTTTGAATTGAGAGCTGATAATTGGGCAGATATTCTTCATTCAATCCCGAGACCACAAAATTAAATGCACCGCTGACTGACACAAAAATCAACGCCGCCCCCAGCACCGTCAACACGGCGTTGTACCAGGTATTGAGCAAATTTTGGCGCAACCATCCAAGCACCCCAACAGATGTTGCAGGTGGTTTTTCTACATTGACTGTTTCTAATGATCGGTTATCTAAGTTATTTGCCATTAGCGTTCCACCAACTTTATGCGCCGGTTGTAAGCGTTCATGACCAATGAAATAAGCAGGCTTAAGCTCAGGTAGCACACCATTAACACCATGATCACCTCAAGGCCGTGGCCCGTTTGATTGATCGTGGTGGTGGCAACGCGGGTGACATCGAAATAACCAATAGCCACAGCCAAACTGGAGTTTTTTGTCAGGTTTAAATATTGACTGGTCAGTGGAGGAACAATAACGCGTAACGCCTGAGGCAATACCACCAACTGCAGCACTTTGCCCCCCTTGAGGCCCAACGCTTTTGCCGCTTCTACTTGACCTTTTTCTACTGCTTGAATTCCTGCACGAACCAATTCCGCAATAAAAGCGCCTGTATAAATGACCAAGCCGAACAGCAATGCAGAGAATTCTGTGCTCAATACAATACCACCGGAAAAATTGAATCGCCCAAATTCAGGGAATTCTAGATTTAAGGGCGCTGAACCCACAAAGAACCACGTGATAGCGCCAAGCAATACAAACACGCCCAAAGCCGTGAAGCCAGGAAAACCAGGACGTTCGGCCCGTTTCAGCTGATTACGTCGGAACATATAGGCAACAACGGCAATGACTAGGGCAATACCCAGGTAAATGGCCCAAACCGAAAAGGAATCCGTCGGGAATGCCCATGGCAGAAACAGACCACGATTGCTGAGAAAAATGCCAAAAAATTCAGCACTGAATCGAGCATCCGGTAAGTTTACAAACACCGCAAAGTACCAAAAAATCAATTGTACCAGCAATGGAATATTACGAATAATTTCTACATACACTTCGGCAATTTTGCTGATGAGCCAGTTGCTCGACAAACGGGCAATCCCCATAAATGTGCCCAAAATGGTGGCCAGAATGATGCCAAACACAGCCACTTTCACCGTGTTGACCAAGCCCACCACAATGGCATACCAATACGGGTCTGTTCGGTCGAATTCTAAACTTTCAGTGGGGATGGCAAAACTGGATTGATCTTGAAAAAACTCAAACCCAAATGTTTTTCCAAGCAGGTTCAAGCTGGACTGCATGTTCTTAACCAACACGAAGCCCGCAATGATCACCAAAATCACAAAAATAATTTGAATCAGAACATTGAGTTTGCGTATATCACGCCAAAATGGAATTGAGGTTTTGCTCTTTTCGGCCATAGACCATCCGTCATGCCCTTGGATTTTGAGAAATAAAGGACAATGGTGTGTGGTCTTGTTTCAGACCACACACCATTGTTGTCTCTTGTTTAACTTAAAGTGCTACTCGATTTCGTCAAAAATTAACGGAATGGAGGAGCGTACAACAAACCACCATTTTGGAAGGAAGCGTTCAAGCCACCTGCGCGTCCGATGCCCAAAGGACCAACGTTACGTTCATAAATTTCACCGTAGTTGCCCACTGCGCCAATCGCGGCAGCAAAAGCGCCAGCGTCCAAACCAAACTTGGTGGAAATTTCGCCCAAGAAGCGATCCACTTCAGGATCACTGCGGTCGAAGCCGCCCACATTACCAGCGGTGATGCCAGCTTCTTCAGCGAAGAAGGTTGCATACACGGTCCATTTCACGATGTCGTACCAGTTGTCATCGCCATGGCGAACCACTGGGCCCAAAGGCTCTTTGGAGATAGCTTCACTCAAGATGTTGTGATCGCTAGGGTTGCCCAAGGTGGTACGACGTGAAGCCAAACCGGAAAGGTCTGTGGTCACTGCATCGCAGCGGCCAGCATCATAAGCAGCAAACGTTTCGTCGGTGGTTTCAAACACCACAGGTTCGAAGTTGATGCCACGTGCAGCAAAAGTGTCAGCCAAGTTCAATTCGGTGGTGGTACCGGTACCCACACAAATGGATGCGCCATCCAGATCAGCAACAGAGCCGATGCCGGAATCCGCGCGGACCATGAAGCCCTGACCGTCGTAGAAGGTAGGTGGTGCAAAGTTGTTGCCCAGGTCGGTGTCACGGCTGACGGTGTAGGTGGTGTTACGGATCAACAGATCGATTTCACCAGATGCCAAAACGTCAAAGCGCTGAGGCGCGGTCAACGGGAAAAATTCCACAGCATCGCCGTCGCCCAATGTAGCGGCAGCAACTGCGTGGCAATAGTCCACGTCAAAACCGGTGAAGGAACCATCAGATTCCAAACCACTAAAGCCTGGCAACTGACCGTTCACACCACAGTTCAATACACCACGTGCTTGAACAGCAGCCAATGTGTCGCCACCCTGCGCGCTGGATAGTAAACCAGGCACCATTAATAAAGTGGCAAGTGCAACAATGAAAATTCTTTTCAATGTAGCCTCCTTGAATTTTTAAAGCTTTCTTTTAAACCTACTTGATTTGACCATCTCTTTGCAACTTTTTTGATGCAGTGAAACAAATAAAAACCTGCATACCACCCCCCTGAAACCGTCTAAAACGCTGAGTGACTCAACGCTTCTCGTCGCAAAGAATCCTTTTTATTTTCCCCAATACAACAATAATTTTAAACCAAAAAAACGCATTTTCCAATAAGGGTCAAAGGTTTTTTAAACTATATCTCCAAAATTTTGAAAAGAGAATAGGCTTATGTCCAATCACTCATTTGCCAAAACAGCGACATAAATAATTGCATTCCCGCTACGAACCACAGCTGCGCCAATGTCTTTAACTTGCTTGTTGGCAAAAACCCTTTTGTAAGGCTCGACAGCCGACCATGCTCTGGTCGCAGATTCAAAATCAAATGGCTGTCCAATCGACACATAACTGGTCCCCAAAATATTTTTAAAAGCATACCCTTGCGCCTCAGCCAATTGTTTTAGTTGATCCAGGCCTCCGCAGGTGCTTTCGGCAGATTCTGAATTTTGGGCCACTTGTTGAAAGCATACGGAATTGGTGGCCAAACTCAGTGCATACGCTTCGGCCACCCGATAGAGTTCTGGCTTCCATTTACTCAAACCAGATTCAAACTCAGTCCGGTAGCCGTTGACCATCCCTGCAAAGTTGATGGCTATGTTTCCATCCAACGAAAGGTTCTCGATTTCAGATTCTTGCTGCGCCAATGCCAACTCAGGCAAGGCATCAATCGGCTCAATCACCGGCAAGGGTGCTTGTTGAATAACTCCCTGTCCACACCCCGCCAGAAACACAACGACCACTAAAATTAAATTTTTCCATGCTTGCATCCTGATATTATAATCTGTCTGACAAAAGTTTAAAACATAAAAAGGATTTTTGATTTGATGCCAACCAAAAAAATTGTGGCTCATCGAGGTGCATCGAAGCTTGAAACTGAAAACACGCTAAAAGCTTTCGAAAAAGCCATTGAAGTCGGCGCAGACATGATTGAGTTTGATGTGCGTCAAACTCAAGATCATCATTTCATCGTGCATCACGACCCCAACATCGGTGAACTTTTTCTGAATGAATCAACTTTTGAACAAGCTCAACAGGCGGCCAAGCAATCCGGTTTCGAGTTGCCAACGTTTGAATCCGTCCTGAAATTGACCAAGGGAAAGATTCAACTGGATATCGAACTCAAAGAAGAAGGCGACGAAGAAAACATTCTCGAACTCATCCACAACCACGCCCACTTAGAAGATGTGGTGGTCACTTCATTTCACCGTTTTAGCATAGAACGTATTCGCACGCTTGATCCGAGGCTCAACATCGGCTGCATCCTGGGAAAACGGGATCAATATTTGAAATGGGTGAAGAAAAACCACATTGATCCTTCCTTGGATGTGTATGCGCTGCATTGGAGTTTGATCAAACCCTCATTCCTGAACAAATTTGAAACCAAACCCATTTATGTGTGGACAGTCAATGACCATGCCCAAATTAAAGAATTATTATTGAACGATCGGGTTGCAGGTGTGGTCACAGATTGCCCCGATGAAGCGGTTCAAATCAGAAAAGAATTATTTAAAATGTGAGTTCAACATTGGCAATCGGCGGCAACTCCGATTTATGCTGATTGGCTTCCATTCGGCCCACCAACTTGCTGACCAAATCTTTGTTGGCAGACAATGATTCAATCACCTGATATGGCTGGCGCCCCCGCTCCACCAATTCGTACAGGATGGGGTCAATGATTTCATAGGCAGCGCCCAGTTCTTTTTTATCTGTTTGACCTTCCCATAAATTGGCACTGGGTGGTTTGTCTAAAAACTCTATCGGCATTTTAAAATGCTTGGCCAGCTGGTAGACCTGTGTTTTGTAAAGCCCACCAATCGGTAAAAGATCAGCCGCCCCATCACCATACTTGGTGAAATACCCCAGCAACAACTCACTGCGATTGCCGGTGCCCAACACCACTCGATTTTGAGCATTGGCCACGGTGTAGCTCAACACCATGCGGATGCGGGCTTTGAGGTTAGCGGAAATATTTCGATCTTCAGTGAATGTGCCCAAGCCGGTGAAATCAAATTCTTTAAAAAAATTATTGATGCGAATCGTGTGAGTAGAAACGCCCAATTTCTCAGCCCACCGCTTTGCATCAGCCATGTCTTGATCGCTGGTGACACTGGCATCGGGCATAAGCAAACCCAAAATGCGCTCCGGCCCCATGGCACGCGCGGCCAGGCTCAACACCAATGCTGAATCGATACCACCGCTCAAACCGATAACGGCCCCCTGGGTGCGATTGACTTGTTCGAAAATAAACATCTCAATGGCTCGGGCGACCAAATCGGGTTCTCTCAACCGAAGTGACATTTCCTTATCTTAGCTTTTAAAAGAAAGTGGGGCAATGCAGATAAAACCGCATTGCCCCGCTCAAGTGTTGCTGAAATGGAAGTTTTACCCTATTTCAAAATTTAAACATCGTAATACAGTTGAAATTCGTATGGATGGGGGCGCAGGTTAAGCGCATCCACTTCGTTTTCACGTTTGTAGCTGATGTAGGATTCCAACAAATCCGGCGTAAACACATCGCCTTGCAACAGAAAATCCATGTCAGCTTCCAACGCATCCAACACTTCACCCAATGACCCTGGGGTCGATTTGATCTGCGCCGCTTCTTCGGGTGGCAAATCATAAAGGTCTTTGTCGAACGGCTCGCCCGGGTCAATCTGATTTTGAATCCCATCTAAACCGGCCATCAACATGGCGCTGAAAGCGAGATAAGGATTGGCGGTCGGGTCCGGTGGTCGAAACTCGATGCGTTTTGCTTTTGGGCTTTTTGAATACATCGGAATTCGCACACACGCAGAACGGTTGCGCTGTGAATACGCCAACTTCACCGGCGCCTCATACCCAGGCACCAACCGTTTGTAAGAATTGGTGGACGGGGCCGCAAACGCCAAGATCGCAGACGCGTGCTTGATCAAGCCGCCAATGTAGTAACGGGCGGTGTCTGACAATTGCACATAGCCATTTTCATCATAGAAGGTGTTGGTGTCGCCTTTCCATAGGCTTTGATGAACGTGCATCCCGCTGCCGTTGTCTTCAAACAAAGGCTTTGGCATAAAGGTGGCAGACAATCCGTAATGGCGTGCCACATTTTTGATGATGTATTTGTAGATCATCAAGCGATCGGCAGTGAGGCTCAAAGCGTCGAAGCGAATGTCAATTTCATTTTGAGCCACCCCCACTTCATGGTGGTGGACTTCGGCAAACACACCCGCTTCTTCCAGTGTTTTGACCATTTGGGTGCGCACTTCCTGAAACGTGTCTGCAGGGGGCGTTGGAAAATAACCCCGCTTGGCAGGAATCTGACCGCCTAAATTTGGATCGAGGTCTTCACCGCTATTCCACCAGGCTTCATTGCTGTCTACAGAGTAGTACTGCGCGTTGGCTGTCCCGCCGTAAACCACATTATCGAACAGAAAGAATTCAGCTTCCGGGCCAAAGTTGGCCACGTCTGCAATGCCGGTGCTCTTCAAATATTCTTCGGCCTTTTTCGCCACATAACGCGGGTCTTTTGTATAAGGCTGGCGCGTAATTGGGTCGTAAATTTCGCAAATCAACACCAATGTAGGCGTTTCCATCACAGGATCAATGAAGGCACTGCTGGGGTCGGGAATCAGAATCATGTCCGATTCGTTGATGGATTGAAATCCACGGATGGATGAACCATCAAAGCCCAAACCTTCTTCAAACATGTCTTCAGACAATTCGCGAGCCGGGGTGCTGAAGTGGTGCCACTGACCAAACAGGTCCGTGAACCGCAAATCCACCATGTCCACTTGTTCTCGAAGTTTCACAACTTCTGCTACAGATTTCGCCATGAGGAGAGACCTCCATCTCACTTTGTTTCAAATTGGTTTATGTTTTCAAATGAATGTCAACTTTGATCAAAAAGTATTTAATATGGCGAGCAATATACCAAGAAAACCACTTCTTGTCAATTATTCTGACAAATGTTTCCAATCTCACGTTACGAGTTGCAAAAAAATAAACATTTGGTTAAAATATAGATAGTTTTTTGGACACTTAAGAAAGGAAGCACTCTTGCAAGGGAACGGATTCCGTGCTAGACTGCCAGAGCAATGCATAAAAATCTTGATCTTGAAATCTTATCGGAGCTTCAAAAGAACGGTCGCGCCAGTTTGCGGCAAGTGGCAATGTCTTTGGGCGTGGCAACCACCACGGTCAGCAATCGTTTAGGCACTCTGGAAGAAACAGAAGTGATCCAGGGTTACCGCCCCGTTATCGATTATAATAAATTAGGTTTTGGACTGACAGTGATCATTCAGGTCAGCGTTCATGGCGATCACTTCCCCGATGTACTGAAGGAACTCACCAGCCATCGTAGCCTGATCAGTGTTTATGAAACCACGGGTGATTTTGACGTGGTGGCCGTTGGCAAATTCAAAGACACTGAATCTATGAACCAGGAAATTAAAAGACTGTTAAGTAATCCATATATAGAAGGTACAAACACAGCAGTTGTTTTGGGCATCGGTAAGGAAAACAGTCCCTTACGCTTACGGGAAAAGTAAGCGTGTCCCATTGCGTAGGGCAATGGGCAGCCGATAGATAATTGCGAAAGATAGGGCCTATCAAGCAGGTATGTTTGATAGGGTGCAACAAATTTAAAAATCCTGTGTGGTGAGGAGAGAGGGAAATGATAGAGCTTAAAGACTTTATCGTTTTTTCCGACCTAAGTCCGCGTGATTTGTCCGAGCTGGAAAAGCTGATCAAGCAAATCCGATATGGTGCCGGTGAAATTATTTACCAAGAAGGCGCACCAACTTTCGGATTTTATCTGCTTTTTGAGGGACAGGTCAAAGAAGTCAAACGCTCTTTGGGTGGAAAAAAACAGATCCTAAAACTACTTGGTCCCGGCGAATTACTCGGCGAAACCACGTTGTTCGACAAAGGTGTTCACATTGCCTACACCAAAACGCTCGGTCGTTCTGTGGTGGGCTTTATTGAACGTGGCGATTTTTATGCGTTCCTGCTTAAACACCCGCCTGTGATCTTCCGTTTGTTCGAAAAATTATCACTTGAAATGAAAGCCTTCCAGTTCAAGCTGTCCGAACGCAGTTACAACGGCAGCAAAGAACGTTTGGCCCGCCTCATTTTGAAACTGGGTGAAAGTGGCATCGAACTGTCACGCACCGAACTGGCCGAAATGGCCGGCGTGTCTTCCAAAACTGCCATCCGCACGTTGGGCGAATTGGAAGAACGTGGCGTAATTGCGGTGGATGATCGTAAGCTGACCGTGCTTGATCCAGACAGCTTGGAAGGTTTGGCTGAACCATTCCCAATTCCGTTGGGAACGCATTTGATCATTTAAACGTTTCGATATCTATTGAGGTCTACAATACTGTCCCCCAGTTTGAAGATGGAGATCGGTGTCAGCCCACATCGCAACGAATGGCCCAAAGGCTGTGTGTAATGGACAAAACAGTGGTCGGAAGGAAGACACTCCGAGTTTGGACGGTTGTCCTTCCCGTAAGGTTTCCCAGCGATTACAGTGGTCTTGTTCTGAATCAAATGAGAACCAATCTAAAAACTTGAACATGATATTTTTGCGAAACGGCGTGCCACCGCGTGCTCTATTGAGGAAGGGTTCTGAAAGGATGCCAACATGAAGCGTTCTTTCGATCACTATTGGGCCCGTATTGGGCTGGTGTCCCTCAGTTATGTGCTGGCCTTGGGACTGCTGTTTTCCCAGACCGCATCGCAAGAGTTTGTGTTTATCATCCTGGTGTTGCCACTGGCTGTTACGGCCTTTGCCTTTGGCCCGTTGGTCGGTGTCGGGTTTGGTTTGATGACAGGCACCACCTTTTCGGTGGTGATGCTGTTGAACACCGGCTGGTCCACCATTGGCTTTACGCAACCCTTATTAAATGTGCTCATCTACTTGGCCATTGGAACAGGCTTTGGTTTTTTACATTTCAATCTGGAAAAACCCGGCGACGAGGATGAAGAAAAACATGATGCTTGGGAACATGCGCTGGATATCCAGTTGAAACTGGACCCACGCGGTCAGGTGGTTGAGGGTAACTTGCGCGCCAGAAACGTGCTGGGCAGCGCCACCCATTTTTTTGATTTTGTCCACCCTGAAGAAAAAGAGACTGCCAAAGAACAACTTGAATATGCCTATGCCCGAGATGAGGCGCGCTGGACCCTGCGCGTGGTGGACATCAACCAACTCAGCATTCCAGTAGAGGCTCAACTGATTCGTGACAACGATCAATTGATGCTCGAACTTCATGATTTATCTGAGCTGTATAAAATTGAACGTCGCTTGTCTGAAGCCGAAGCGCGATACCGTGTGGTCATTGAAGACGCCATTGCTTCGCTGGATACAGGCATTTTGGTCATGGACCGCAATCAGGAAGTCATTTATGCCAATGATGCACTGGGCCATATTTTGGGTGTGGATCAAGACCGCCTGGTGGGTCGTGATTTGGATCGCATGCTGGATGAAGCCAAGCCTAACTTTCTCTCCCCAGACATGACTGAGAAAATCGCCAAAACTGCTGAAGCTTCGCAAATGACCATCGCGATCCAAAATGGCAAAGGACCACGTATTTTTGATTTCAACAGCATTCCCATTTCCACCGAACGTTATCAGGGTGGGCGCATTGATTATTATCATGACATCACCGAGATCAAAAAGTTGGAAAAAGATTTACGTCAGAAGACCACCCGACTCGAAGCCGCCAATGAACGTCTGGAAGCATTTACCCATGTGGTGTCTCATGACCTTAAAGAGCCATTGCGCTCTTTGGAAATGTTCAGCGGCTACATCATCGAAGATTATGAACATCTTCTGGATGAAGAAGGCAAAGATTATCTCAGTTCCATCGGACGTGCTGCCAAGCGCATGAAGGGCCTGATTGAAGATCTTCTCGAATTGGCCAGCATTGGGCGAGAGAATGAGCCAAAAGAGCAGGTCAACCTCAACCAGGTACTCGATGATGTGATGCATGATCTGGAAGCTTCTTTAGAGGGTGTGAAGGTCAATTTACCGCACACCTCATTTCCCGATGTGGTGGTCAATCGCACCCGCATTGAGCAATTGTTTGCGAACTTAATTTCCAATGGGGTTAAATACAACGATAAACCTGAAAAGCAAGTTGATATTACTTGGGAACCCACGGCAAAAGAATACCGTTTCTGTATTCGAGACAATGGCATAGGAATCGAGAAAGAGTACGTGGGCAGCCGAATTTTCGAGCTATTTGAACGACTCAACCCTCATCAGGATAATTATGAAAGCACAGGAGCGGGGTTAGCCATATGCAAACGAATTGTAGAAGAGTACGGAGGAAAAATTTGGGCAGAATCCAAGTTTGGGGAAGGAAGCGCATTTTACTTCACATTGCCCAAGCCAAATACCAAGGTGGTGAACCAACATGAAACGGCTAAAAATCTTGCTGGTTGAAGACAATCCAGATGATGTAAAAATTACCGAAAGAACGCTCAAAAAAGGCAATTTAAAAGACGAGCTTCATGTGGTCAAAGATGGCCAGGAAGCATTGGATTTTTTAAATCAGGCAGGCGAATACAACGATTCACCGCGCCCTGATTTAATCTTTCTGGATCTAAATTTGCCCAAAATTTCGGGCCTTGAAGTGCTGGCGAAGATCAAACAAACCGATCAGTTAAAGCGAATTCCTGTTATCGTTTTAACCGTGTCCAAGCGCGAAGAAGACCGTATCCGTGCCTACGATTCCGGTGCCAGCAGCTACATCCAAAAGCCAGCCAGTTCCAGCGAATTCATTCGAGCCATCAACACCGTACGTGATTACTGGGAAATGGCAGAACTGCCTCCAGAGTAATTGCGAACGCTTTTTAGGGTGGTTTGAGTTTTAATTTTTCAAAAATTCCTGGACATGGAAGGTGGTTGTCGTAAAACCGCCTTCCAATTTAATTCCAATTTGAATTGGACGAAATTTCCACTTTCCTTTCATGGTCTTTCCACACACCATGCTCTATTCTAATTCCTGAGGCCCGTTTAAGCACCAAGGACAAGTGTCTCACCGAAAGGTGATTCCTTGGAAAAAATGACTGAACGCGTGTCCTCACACATGCTCATTCTGGGCGTTATGCTCTCGAATGATGATCGCAAGCAGAAGAAAGCTTATATGGTTTCAAACTCAGGACGCGGTATGCACCGAACACAGGGTTTACGACTCTAATTCATTTGGGTTTTGCCATGTCATATTGCCAACCTCCTTTGACGTGGATTTTCCCTTAAATGAAGATCGGTCGGGGTTCGATTCCCCGCTATGGTTTGAGTAACTTTATTTTCTTCTGTGGTTGCTAACCTCATTCAAGGGAAGGCGAGCCCCCACTTGCCTTCCCTCCTTCCTTTTTAAATAATTAATTCTAAGCCAACAATCTCCTAATCAAGAAAACTTCTACAAATCATTTATTTAGAAACAAATGTTATTTTAAGCGTTTAGGCGATCTTCTAAGAGTTCATTAACCGCTTTTGGATTGGCCTTGCCCTGCGTCTTTGCCATCACTTGACCCACAAACCAGCCCATCAAACCTGTTTTGCCTGAGCGGTAACGTTCGACTTGATCGGCATTGTCTGCTAGCAAATCATCAATCACTTGGGCGAGTTCGTCCGTGTTGGAGATTTGTTTGAGTCCTTGTTCTTCGATGATAGCCAGTGGTGCTTTACCCGTTTCAAAAGCAGCTTCAATCACTTCTTTGCCCGTATTGCGGTTGATCTGACCTTCATCCAACACTTGCAAAAAGTCGGCGAAATCTGATGCAGACACTTTGATCTCATCGTGATCTTTAAGCAGACGCATGATCTCACCCATCATCCAGTTGCTGACTTCTTTGGGCTTGTTGAATTTTTCGGTAACCTGGTCGAAGTAAACGGCGGTTTCTTTTTCTTCAGTCAACACACCAATATCATAATCGGGCAACTCGTAATCCTTGGCAAAGCGCTCGCGCCATTGGGCCGGTGTGGCAGGCATTTGACCGCGAACTTCATCGCGCCATTCTTCGCTGACGTGAACAGGAAGTAAATCTGGATCAGGGAAATAACGATAATCGTCCGACGCTTCTTTCGCTCGCTGCGGAATCGCAATGCCTTTGTCCGCATCCCATCCCAACGTCTGTTGGACAATTTCCTGACCGGAGTCCAAAATCTTTTGATGCCGGGCCTGCTCAAACTTGATTGCATCCTCCACAGCCTTGAAAGAGTTGATATTTTTCACTTCCGTTTTCGTCCCCAACTTGTCCGGCTCTGGATGCAAAGAAATATTGGCATCGCAACGCAACGATCCTTTTTCCAAATCACCATCGCAGATTTCCAAATAACGAAGCAGTTGACGCAACGTTTTCATGAAGGCCGCAGCCTGTTCGGGAGATTTGATATCCGGCTCGGTCACAATCTCGATTAAAGGCACGCAGGCGCGGTTTAAATCGACTTGACTGGTTCCATTGGAAGCATGGATGAGCTTGCCCGCATCTTCCTCCAAATGGACGCGATTGATGCGCACACGTTGAACTTCACCCTCCACCTCACAATCGAGATAACCATCCACACACAACGGTTCATCGAACTGCGAAATCTGGTATCCTTTGGGCAAATCTGGATAGAAGTAATTTTTACGGTCAAACTTGCATCGGTCTGGAATTGTGCAATTTAACGCGAACCCCACACGCATCGTGTATTCCACGGCTTTTTGATTCAACACAGGCAACGCCCCAGGCATTCCCAAACACACAGGACACACCTGCGAATTGGGTGCTTTTTGAAAATAATCCGCACTGCACCCACAAAACAACTTGGTGTCCGTTTTCAACTGCGCGTGAACTTCCAGACCAATCACCGTATACATGCCAATACTCCCTCAAAAGAATGAACTAGGAATCCGCTTATGTTAGTCCATTCTGAAAACGACTGCAAAGGTGTTGAAGGGCAAAAACTTCAAATTTTTAAAAGTGGTAAAAGGCTCTAATCCCCCAACCCCCTTTTCAAAAAGGGGGCTACGCTCACACTGTGCAAGCCTGCTCTTGAATATGAAAGGTTTTTCTTAATGAAAGGTTTCTTGGTGAAGGAAGGATAAATTCATTTCAAAAAGTAAACCAAACAAACCCCTCAACGAACTTCATTCGAAAAGAACACCGTTTCGCATTAAAGAACAAATCCATGCAGGCCAATCGTGCCCCCTTTTTGAAAAGGGGGTTGGGGGATTAGATGCCTTAATTTTTTTTGATATCTCTATTCTCTATTTATTTCAGGTTTTTAAATATTTCATTAGCTAAAAAAAGAAAAAGGAACGTGAAACATCTCACGTTCCTTTTCAAAGCCTATTTCAATGTGGATTAAACGTTAGAGTTGTCCTGATCGCTATTGGATTCACTGTCGCTTTCCAGATTTCTTAAAATCTGGTCACGATCGTTGACCCAGCGGCGATAGCGTCTTTTGTCATCGTAAACGCACATGGCTTCCATCATCAGCATTCCGCCAATCACCATGCCTAAGATCATCAATGCAAACACAGCTTCGGACATAAAACTCCTGTGTCTCGTTTATTCCAGGGTCGATGTCAGTTCCAGAATTTCACTGTCAGCATCAATTGGTTTGGCGCGAATCGTGCCAAACACCGTGCCGCCATCTGCATCTGGATCAGAAATTTCGTAACTGAACATCAAGGTGTCCCCAGGCTGCAAGTTGACCGCAAACGTGGTCAACTCACCACTGCTGAGTTCCAAACCTTCCAGCTTTTCGACCACGGCCAACAATTCAAGCTCAGCCTTGGCTTCGACCAGCACTTCTACCGTAATGGTATCACCATCAATCATGACAGCGCGAGTCACTGTAACCACATCGTTTTCGTCCACGGAGGTCACATCACCCACAGGCGTCGGTGTGTCTTCGGTGGTCGTACAGGCAGGGCTGCTGTAGTCAGATTCACCATCGTTGTTGAAAGCACGAACGCGGTAGCAATATTCAGCACCAGGATCGAGGTCATCCTTATCAACAAAATCACGCATGTTGCTGTCTGTGATTTCGATGAGATCAAACCCACTTTCAGGGCCAGAACGTTCGATCTGGAAACCATCTTCGTTGTCAGATCGATCAGACCAGCTCAGTTCGATGGAACCATCATCTGCTGCATTGGCAACCAAACCGCCAGGGGCATCAGGTACTGGTTTTTCCTTCACCACAACGGTGGCACGAGCTGTGTTTTGAATACCCAATGAGTTTTCAACACGCAGTGAGACCACAAAGGTTCCGGGGTTCCGATAGACGTGTTCAACAATGGCACCACTGCCACTGCTACCTTCACCAAAATCCCAAGTGTAGGACACCACTTCACCATATAAATCATGGGAAGCAACACCACTAAAGTGGGCTTCAAATGGTGCGACGCCTTTTTGCATGATTACTTCAATTTCAGCCTCTGGCGCGAGTTTGGTGCCTTCCAGCACCGCACAACCGCTTAATGCCAGGGCGAGTATCAGCAGCGAGAATGAAACAATGGAACGCATGCGATCCTCCTAACGATCCTAAAACATTGTGTAAAATATCGATTTACTTTATGAAGGAAGTGCCCCTTCTACTTTGGCAAGCGCTTCTTTCAATTCCTCATACAATTCCACAGGAATGGAGATTCCTTTCCGTGTGGGTTTAAACTCTTCTGAATTTTCGTCGAAATAATAAGTACGAATGTCAATGTAGTTGCTGCCCTTGAACTCATTGACTCGAAATTGAATTTGCTGTGTCTGTCCTCGATTAACTACCGCAACAAGCTCATCCATGGGTTCTTGATTCTCGGTTGTTTCTGTGTTTTCAGTCATCTCTGTTCCTCCAAGTTATGTTTACTCACCATAAGTATCTTAGCAACGGACATCCGTGCCGGTCAGTAATGTAGCTCACGCGACATGTTGGTTTCATTTGGTCGTGTGGGCCACATTGCTAGTGTTGTGCATTACGATGGATTTTCCAAAGTTTAATCAGGCAGGTTTCCAACAACAACTGGGCATTGGCATTGCTTCTTAAAGCGCCGTAGGACTGGGACAATTGGCGCGTCAATTCGAGTCCAGCCACAGAATTGGCATCGGCATCATGACTCAAGTAAGCCAACCCCTGAAGTAGATACTCCAATTGTGATCGATCACTTTTACTCAACGCTGCCGCCATTTTTAAAACCTGAGACAATGGCAATGTGCGCACATATTGAAACACTTTTTGAGTGGCCTGATACAACGGCACCAATTGTGTTTGAGAAAATGCTTCCAATAAGTTTTCTTCATTCAGCTCAAAGGGATCTTCATCATCAATCGTAAATGTCTGCATCCAGGCAGAATTGCCCCAGCAAGCTCGTTCTATATCTTCGCTCAAATCTTGAACACCCGTATTCACCACACGACAACGAGACACCACCGTGGGCAGCAAATCGCCCAATCGTTGCGTTAACAGCATAAAAATGAGAAATGTGGGCGGCGTTTCCAGAATTTTCAGCAGACTGTTGGCCGCTTCCTGGCTCAAGGTTTCTGCCGATTGGATGACGAACACTTTATGGGGTGCTTCAATCGGCGGATACAACGCCGTGCGCTGAAGATTTCGAATTTGATCAATCTTGATGTTTTTTCCATCGGGGGCCACCCAACGCACATCGGAGTGGTTGCCACTGACCAACTTTTGACATTGCTCACAACTGCCGCATTGAGATTCACAAAAAAGTTTTTGGATGAATTGCCGTGCAACATCGGTGGCCTGTGCGCCACTGAGAATGTAAGCCTGTGCAAGCTGTTGGGTGTCCAGTAATTTTTCCAAGGATGCAGCCATGATTTTGAGTGTAACAGACGGCAGCGGCAATTGCCCCCTGGCCTGCCAGATCATAATATGAGGGTGTGATAGGGATTTTTTTACTGGCGTTTGCCGTCACTGGTAGCGGATTATTTTTATTTTTCAGATTCGCCAAAACATGGGGTTTTTTAGATCAGCCGGACGGAGAGCGCAAAAAACATCAAGGGCCAAAACCGATTGCAGGTGTCGCTTTGGGCATCGGCATTTTGAGTACGTTTTGGCTATGGTCACCTTCTCCCTTCCTGGCAGCATTGCTCACAGGTGGATTGGCTTTTCTATTATTGGGTGCGGACGATGATCGTCAACCTCGACCAGCCAAATGGCGTTTGCTGGGGCAGTTTTTAATTGCAACGGGCATCGTGTTTTGGGGCCAAATTCAGTTTCAATCTTTCTCTCTCGAAATTTTTTCAATTGAACTTGGCTGGCTGGCCATCCCATTCACGGTATTTTGGCTGGTGTCTTTGGTCAATGCATTTAACTTTATTGATGGCAGTGATGGCTTGTCGTTGGGCATTGCATTGATTATTGCTTTGGGGTTTGCTTTAGGCAGTTCTGTCCCGCTTGTTCAACAGATTGCCTGGGCCATTACAGGGAGTGGGGTTTTGTTTTGGTGGTTTAACAAACCCACAGCAACCGCCTTTTTGGGAGATGGTGGCGCTTATTTATTGGGTTTCCTACTGGGAATGTTATCGCTGTTGGATGCACAGGTAAATCAAAATTCTTTTTCAGGATTTGGTATGGCATTGATTTTCTTGATCCCTTTGGGCGACACTTTGTTTGCCATTGCACGACGGTTGCGGGCCAAGCGTCCGATCTTTTCTGCAGACTACGAACACATCCATCATCGGCTCAAAAAGCGATTTGGAAACTGGGGCATGTTGGCATGGCTGTATGGCATCACGATTTTGGGCGTGATCATTTCTCTATTTTTTGATTAAATTTCTGAAAAACCATTCTTGGTTGAACACCAACAAATCTCTGGCGGTAATTATTAAAAATTATAGGAAAACATTTCTTGGTCGAATACCTAATAAATATCCGGCGGCAGCCATAGGAAATTATTGCTAGATCGAAAACAAAAAATTATCCGGCGGTAGCCATAGAAAGATTGGTGACGAGAGAGGGACTCGAACCCTCGACCTGTCGCTTATGAGACGACCGCTCTAAACCAACTGAGCTACCTCGTCACGGCGTGATGAGTATAACAAACCAGTTCCAGCTCTGCCAATTCGCCAAAATGTTGTTTGAGTTTCAGGGGCTATTAAGAAAAGTGGATGCGGGGACAGGATTCGAACCTGCAACCTCCGGGTTATGAGCCCGACGAGCTTCCTGTTGCTCCACCCCGCACGTATAGATGCGGCATTATAACAGCCTTCCATGACCCCTGCAACCGATCATTTCAGAGCTGACTTTGAGACCATATAGCTCCTCAAAAAACACCCTGTGAGTGACCCAGATCACAGCAGATGCGGATTCCTTGGAAACCATTTCTCCAGCAAACGTCACCACCATCGTGCATGCAAGTGTTTGTGGTCATCCCGCCCAACAGATGAGGTTTCTACAATATTTGTAAGACACTTGGCAACGATTGGGAAGGTCTATCGCGAATCATAAAGCGATATCGCCAAAGTGTTCATGTTTTTTGAAATCAACTATTTATGAAACGTGGAGGCCTTGATTATGAACCGCCACAATTGGAAAAATTCCTTGCCTAAATTAAGCACTTGCTTGCTTATACTGCTGATCGCAGTGGGCTGGGCAAATGTAGACAGCTTTGCCCAAATGACTGTGCTGAACAACAACGGATTCACCGAACTGGTCAAACCAGGAGATGCAACCGCCATGGTGACAGGGCCACCCACCATGCTGAACGATGGCGTGGTTATATTCACCTTTCAGTTGCAAGATATCGACCCTCTGGCCAATGACACCAGCGATATCACGATCACCTGTTTTCATATCAAAAATTTAGGTACGGCATTGCCCACAGACATTGTGGAGGTTGCTGTGCTGGACGGCACAGGCAATTCAGTCACAGCTGCAACCCAAAACCCTGGTGCACCAACAGGTGCGGCAGCAACAGCCACCTGCCCTGCCGGCGCACCTGCCGGCGGTAACGTTGCTTTTGAAGCGTTTATTCAGCCTACTGTCGGCCCCGGCAATTTTGTGATTGGAGACAGTGACATTGCCAACAATGTACTCGGCTCAGAAACATTTCAGATTGCCGTCAGAACCGCAACTACCAGCATATTGGCAGATGGCTCACAGAATCACACGTTGTCTTTGAGCGTCACCATTCAGTATGAAGAAGAAGTCGGCAGCCCTCAGGTCAACACGGTGTTCACGGATTCTGTAACTGATCCTGACCCTGATCTGGTGTTTAACGGTGGCATCAATCGACTGCAAGAGTTCAATGTTGCGACCAATTCTATTGCAGTGGGCAGCAGTGCGGTCGTGTCTTCATTCCAAGTGTGTGATGACGATGATAAAGATGACTTGGTGATCACTGATCTGGTCATTTCATCCGGACCACGAAGCACGGCCCTGGACAATGATATTTTTGAATTCAACTTACTTCATATCACTGGCGGAGGCTCGGTTTCTTTGGGCACAAGCTCACCTACTGCAGATTTCAATCCAGGCGGAACGGGCTATACATTTGTACTTGGCACCGCTTTAACTGTGAGCACCAACACATGCGAAACACTGGAACTTCATGCGGCCATTTCACCCACAGCCCAACGTGGTCGATCCTTGCAAGTGGTGATTCGCTTTTTGGTTGAAGAACCATTGACAAATGACATTGATGCCAGCGTGGAACCCACGCTTCGAAGTGACAACATCATCTTTATCGGTAACGGCATTTTGTTGATTCCCGACACCTCGGTGGTGGGCAGCACGTTCCCGATTGAGATCAAAAACTTCCCTCAGCCATTGGGCAACCTGGAAGTACAGACCAATCCGATCAAGTTCGACCCAAATGTGATTCAGGTCAGCAACATTGAACCAGTTTCACCCTACTTGATTTCTAGGTTTGATATTGACAATCGTGCTGGCACATTGCGCTTTAGCCTCGATATTGATCCTGTCCAAACCCAGTCGGCCAAAACAACAGGCCAGATTGCCACAGTGACTTTCTCTGTCACCGGCACGCCAGGTCAGGAAACGCCGGTGGTATTCCAACTCGATCAAGTGTTGGATTTGAATGGTGCCATTTTGACTGGTGGGGTGGTGGTGATCTCTGGAAGGATCTCGATTTTATCTCCAGGGGATGTGGACAAAGACAACAACACCACGGTTAAAGATGCACTTACTGTGGCTCAAAGTATTCTGTCGTGTACCAGCACTGGCGTGATTGATCCGCTCCTGGATGACGAGCAGAAAAAGGCAGGAGATGTCACCGCACCACAAGCAACAGGGGGCAACATACCCACCTGTACTGAGCTGAACTCCGCTGATGTGCGTGAAATTGCCCGCCTGGCATTGACTGTGGGCATTGACAATCCCGCCACCGCTTCTGCTGCTGCATCAGTGAAGCTTTCCTGGTGGGACAAGTTGATGCAGGATTTATTTGGCGCTCAATCGCAAATTGCTGAAGCTTCTTTGAATATATCTGATGGCGAATGGCAGGTTCATGTGGATTCAAAACAAACCGTTGCCGGTGTGCAGGGGCGTGTATATTTTGATCCACGCAGCACTCAAGTTCAGTCTGTATATGGATTGAACGGCCATGAGTTGGCTGCGGTTGAGATTGACAATGATCAAGGTTTAATTCGCTTTGTCACCCTTAGCCATCAAAACACTTCATCTACAGCCGTGCTTGGCATTGCCTTGTCGAACCAGGCCGGCGCATTACCTCAGCTTCAATTGGATGATTTGATTGATGGCGACGCAACTTCAATTCAATTCAGATTGGTGCAACAACAGTTGACACCCATGCCGTTGAATGTAGAAGCGGTCAATTTATCCACAATGTCTGAACTCAACTGGCAGCTTCAGGTGGTTGGTTTGGGTGTGGCAGACATAGAAATCACAGGCTTTGATTTGTCCGGGCAGCGTCGTTTCAGCGCTGCAAACAACGGCAACCAATTACAATGGCAAATGCTGGACGACCAGGGCCGATCCCTGGCCAATGGCGTCTACTTGTATGTGGTCACCGTCAAAGGATTTGCCGGCGAAACCTGGCGTAGTGAAGTACGGAAGTTGGCCTTGTTGCGTTAGGGTTAATTATAAATTGAGAACGAAGAAAGGGGAGCGATCATTCGCTCCCCTTTTTCTTTTTGGTGCCGAGGGCGGGACTCGAACCCGCACGATGGTTCCCCACCAAAGGATTTTAAGTCCTTCGCGTCTGCCAATTCCGCCACCCCGGCAGTTTTACATTTAGAGAAAATGCTTTTAGAACCAGCAATGTGTTTTCCGGGCACAGTTGCTGGTTCTAAAAGCGGGTTTAACAAATAGATACTAGAGCGCTTTGGGGGGCAAGTCAAGCGACTAAAAATTTTGCAATTGGTTCAGGCTCAGTCTAGACTGTCGATCCTAAAAAGGACAGCGACTTATGTGCCAAAAACCCTATGTCATCGACAGCCATGTTCATTTGGATACCAAGCAATTTGATGAAGATCGAAATGCCGTGATGGAGCGTGCCACAACCAATCAAGTTGGCATGATTTTGATGAGCATCGATCTGGATAATATTGAGCCTGTCCTCAGTTTAGCCGAGCAACATCAACTCGAATGCGCGGTGGGCCTGCATCCTAACTCCGCCAATCAAGCCGATGACACACTGGAAGATCAACTTCGAGCGTATGCAAAACACGACTCTGTCGTCGCCATTGGCGAAATAGGATTGGATTACCATTGGGACTTTGTTGAACCTCCCGTACAGCATGAGGTCCTGCGTCGTCAATTGACATTGGCCCTTGAATTAGACTTGCCTGTGATTTTGCACAACCGTGAATCGACAGAGGATCTTTTAAATATTCTGAAAGAATTTCCTGGTATCAGAGGCGTCTGGCACAGCTTCATGGGCACGGTGGCAGAAGCTGAATTGTATCTAGACCTGGGTTTGTATCTTGGCATTGGTGGTCCGTTGACGTTTAAAAAGAACGAAGCTTTGCGAGAAACTGTTCAACAATTGCCACTGAATCGTTTGTTGCTTGAAACAGATAGTCCTTATCTCACCCCTTCACCCCATCGAGGCAAACGCAATGAGCCGGTCTTTGTGAGGCACGTCGCCGACATGCTGGCCGAAGTCAAAGGCATTTCTTTAGAAGAAGTGGCCGAAAAAACGACAGAAAACACACGAACGCTTTTCAGTTTCTAACACCCATTTAAATAGAATAACCTAGCACGGATAGAATCTACACTCGAAGTCTAATCGTAGCCCCCTTTCGATTAGAAAGGGAGTTGGGGGTTAGAGGCCTCTAGCTATTTTATCCAAATCCATTAATTAAGTCTTGCAGATACTTTTTCCTCACCCTCTTCTTCAACCTTCATGGAGAGGCCGATGCGTTTGAGGGTGTGGTCGATTTCGATGACGCGAACTTTGATGATTTGGCCGACTTTCACCACTTGCGTTGGGTCTTTGACGAAGTGGTTGGCCATTTGAGAAATGTGGACTAAGCCGTCTTGATGGACGCCAATATCAACGAATGCGCCAAAGTTGGTCACGTTGGTGACGATGCCTTCGAGCATCATGTCTTTTTCCAGGTCATCGATGGTGTTGATATCGGAGCGGAAGGTGGCGTAACGGAATTCGGAGCGCGGATCGCGTCCTGGTTTTTGTAATTCTTCGATGATGTCAATAAGAGTCGGCTCGCCGATAGTGTCTGTGACGTATTTGCTCAAGTCGAGTGCTGCGAGTTTGTCTGGCATTTGGGTCAGTTCTTCTAGTGAAACGCCAAGATCCGCAGCAATGGTTTTGACCACCTTGTAGCTCTCTGGGTGAACACCTGTGTTATCGAGCAGATTTTCACCGTCACGGATCCTCAAAAAGCCAGAAGCCTGTTCAAATGTTTTGGGGCCGAAGCGTGGGACGGTGAGCAATTCTTTGCGACTTTTGAAAGCGCCATGGGTGTTGCGATGTTCGATCACTTTTTCGGCCACGGTGGTGTTGATACCGGCCACATAACTGAGCAATTGTTTGGAAGCGGTGTTCAGATCGACACCAACGTAGTTGACGCAGCTCTCCACCGTTTCTTCGAGTTTGGTTTTCAATTGTTTCTGATCGACATCATGTTGATATTGACCCACGCCGATGGACTTGGGTTCAATTTTCACCAGTTCGGCCAAAGGGTCTTGCAGACGACGCGCGATGCTGATTGCGCCACGCACGGTGACATCGAGATCAGAAAATTCTTCCACAGCCAGATCACTGGCAGAATAGATGGATGCACCGGCTTCACTGACCATCACTTTGATGGGTTTTGGATCTTCTAATCTATTAAGAATAATTTCAACGAATTGATCAGTTTCGCGACCCGCTGTGCCATTGCCGATGGCAATCAGGTCAATCTGATATTTTTGTAAAAGTTGTTTGATCGTTGCTTCTGCTTGCAATCGGCCATTGTCACCGGTGTGGGGATAAATGGTTTGGTGGTCCAAAAATTTGCCGGTGCCATCAATCACGACCACTTTACAACCTGTGCGAAAACCTGGGTCAATGCCCATGGTCGGCTTCATCCCCGCAGGGCTGGACAGCAACAATTCTCTGAGGTTGGCAGCGAAGGTGCTGATGGATTCTTCATCAGATTCGTTCTTTTTTTCTTTCAGAACTTCACTGATTAGAGAGGGTTTTAACAATCGTTGCAAACTGTCTTTAAGCATGCCTTGATAAAAAACTCTCAATTTTTCTGCACGGGAATGATTTTCCCGACCTTCCAAAAAAGTGACGATAGCTGTTTCGTCCACTTCGACCTGAAACGAAACCACGCCTTCTTTTTCACCACGAATCAGAGCCAGCACATTATGAGCAGGCACAGTACGAACCGGCGCTTTGAACTCACGATAGTTTTCATATTTGGTACTGCCTGCTGAAAATTGTTTTTTAACTTTGGATGTCACAAACCCATTGCGAAAAATAAAGTTGCGGATAAACGAACGCAGCTCAGCTTTTTCAGCCATAGCTTCAGCCAGAATGTCACTTGCACCCTGCAAGGCATCTTCAATACTTTCAACTTCTTTTTCTTTGTTGATGTATTTTTGCGCTTCCGCTTCGAGTGAAATGTCCATGGTGCGAGGCGTGTTTTGCGCCTGCAACCATTTAGCGAACGGTTCCAATCCTTTTTCCTTGGCAATGGCAGCACGGGTTCGTTTCTTGGGCTTGTAAGGCAGATAAAGATCTTCAAGCTCGTTCTTTTGCATACAGGCTTCAATCTTCTGTTTCAACTCAGGCGTAAGCTTGCCTTGCTTGTCGATGGATTGAAGGATGGCCTGTTTTCGAGCATCCAGCTCACTTAAATAAAAGTAACGATCCGAAAGGTCACGCAATATGATTTCATTGAGCTCCCCTGTGCGCTCTTTGCGGTAACGGGCGATAAAAGGCACGGTACCGCCATCTTTCATAAGATCCAACACGTTTTGAACCTGGCCATTTTTTAACGATAACTCAGTTGCAAGCAATTGAACGATATCCATGATAACCCCCATTTTCTGGGAAAAACCCTCCTCTGTCAACAAGCAAAAATTTCATCACAATTTACATACAATTTTCACGGTATTTGATCGAAACAAATGCACAATAGAAGTGTAGATAAGGTGTATACGTTGGTGATTGATCGATCAGTTCCCAAAAACGTGACACCGAAACGCCGTCTTGTGGTGGCTTAGGCAAGTCATCTTTTGAGGTTATTGCAGATGACACCCCCTATGCCTTAGGCAGAGCAACAGCCGCAAACCGGCAACTTTGGTTTCACTGATTTGGAAAAACGTGTTACCCCGCGTTTAAGGATCAGGAAAAGGCAGAAATGCTTAATTTACGGAAAGGAATTCATCATGGTTGGATCCAGAGCAAACGGGCTTGCTGAGCATCATGTGGATGTTTTATTTACCACAGGGAAGATTCAACAAGGTGATGGAGGTCATCAAAAACGTCTATTGCATTCCACAATCACCCTCGCTTCATTGAATGCAACAGAGACCGAAGATACCAACACCGAATTGGCACCACTTCCTGAAAGAGCAAACTTTCGGGAAAGTGATCCAGTTAAAACTTATCTACAAGAAATAGGAAAAGCCCCCCTATTGACCCGCGACGAAGAGGTCACGTTGGCCAAGCTTATCAAAAGAGGGAATCAAGAAGCACGCAAACAATTTATTGCGGCCAACCTCCGTCTGGTGGTGTCCATTGCCAAACGCTACACGCATTACAACATGCCGTTATTGGATTTGATCCAGGAAGGCAACATTGGTCTCATGAAGGCAGTGGATAAGTTTGATTACACCCGTGGTTTCAAATTCAGCACCTATGCAACGTGGTGGATTCGCCAATCAATCACACGGGCCACGGCTGATCAGGCCAATACCATCCGAATTCCATTGCACATTATTGAAATGTCTCTGGATTTGGAACGAAAAAAAAGGACCTACATGCACAAACACGGCGTGGAACCCCCACCCACCGTTTTGGCAGAACAGATGAACATCACCGAAGACAAAGTGATGATGTTGCAAACACTGACACAATATACCTTATCGCTGGAAAACCCCATCAGCGAAGAAGGCGAAGACTTGCTGGGCGACTTTGTAGAAGACCCCCAGGCCATGTCTCCAATTAAAGAAGCACTGCGTGTGTTGCTGAAAGATGAGCTTGCAAAGGCCATCAAACAGTTAAGCAAACGCGAACGCGAAGTGCTGATTTTACGATACGGACTGCGCGATGGCCGACCTCGCGTGCTGCAAGAAGTGGCTGAGAAGTTTAAAATCAGCCGCGAACGCGTGCGCCAAATTGAGGTCAAAGCGCTGGAAAAGCTACAACACCCCGCACGTAAAGAACGATTGAGAAAGTGTCACGAAATGTACAAAAATGAATATTAAGTAGGTTTCCACAACTGCTTAATCAAAAAAAATAAAAACCTCGACATAAAAGACCATAACGTCAAGAAAAGGCGTTATGGTCTTTTTGAATTTAGTGGCTTGAAAAACTAAAAACGATTAAAGGTTCTCCCCCCCTTTACATAAAGGGGGCTACGATTGCCCACTGTGATTTGACTCTGTATATCGTTTCGGTTTTCTTGGCAATGCTTCATTGTTTAAAAGGAAACCAATATAAATACCAAAATTTTATTACGCCATTCCCGTGAAGGCAGAAATCCACATTTGCTTAATCAATTTTCAATGATCTCATGAGAATGAAGTCTAGATTTAGAGTCTGACTGTTGAAAAAGATTTATCGTAAAAAGATCCAGATGCTGAGTAGATAGGTCCCTAAATAGCCGATCGCGAGAATGACTGATTTGTTGAAATCTCTGTTCCTCTCTTGCATTCAAATCCCCTTTCGCAATTTAAGTGTGGCTCATGAAAGGTGGAAAATCGGTACCCACGAAGTGAAAAAAATGGTCATTAACAAAAATTAATCCCCTAGGAAGAAATTCTTCTTTGCCTACACTCAGAGACCGAATCGTAAAACAGAGCACGCCCCCAGTGGTCAATCGTAGCCCCCTTTATGTAAAGGGGGCTGGGGGTTTAGAGCCTTTTAAAATTTTCATCTTTGAAGTTATTAAGGCTTATAAAAAAAGAGAACCCCTCCAACACATACATGTTGAAGGGGTTCATTCTCATTAGATGAGCGTGGTTCTATTTCAAATCTACAGGAACATTTAGGTGCTTACGCCACAGGAGGTCGCATTCGCAACGTTACCACCGTTGTTGAAAATATCAACGGTTTGACCTTTGGCCTGATTGGAGGAACACGTGGTTTCATCCAGGCTCAAATTACCGGTGAAAGCGTTCCAGATGCCGCCACCGCCACCAAAAGTACCACGCACGGTGGAATTATTGACCAACTGACTCAAGCTGATGTTGAGGTCACCATCATTCCAGATGCCACCGCCATCGGTTTCGGAGGCGTTGCCATCAATCATACTTTCAGTGATGTTGAGGATGCCGGATTCTGTATTAAAAATGCCACCCCCGCTTCGACTGGCCAAATTGTCGTTGACCTGACTTTCGATCAGGGTCAAGAATTGTGTATTGTAAATGCCACCGCCATCTACGGCTGAGTTGTTTGCCACAACTGTTTCTTCCAAAGTCAATATGGATGAGCCCAGGTTAGCGATTCCCCCAGCGTTGCCTTCAGCTACATTTCCAGACACCGTACTGTCTTTTAGGGTCATCACAGCCAATCCAGCGTTAGAAATAGCGCCCCCATTCCCGCGGGCCAAGTTGTCGGTGAACGTGCTGTTTTCGATGGTGGAAACACCCAGTGTTCGAATGGCAGCACCATCAACGGCAGCACCTTTGGTGAAACCGGTGTTGGTGATCAACAGGCGATCTTCGTTGTAGATAGCACCGCCCTGATCACGTGCAGCATTTTCATTAAAATTACTAGTGAGAATTTCCAAGCCGCCTACGATGTTGGCAATCGCACCACCGCTACCAGCTGTTGCCACGTTGCTGTTGAAGTTCACATTGATGAACTGACCATCGGCATTGCCATTGTTAAAAAATGCACCGCCCAACCCGCGAGCCTGATTGCCAGTGAAAGTGGAATCTTCAACGATCACAGGACGAATACCCAGGTTGGCAATCGCACCGCCGCCGGTTTCGGCTTCATTGTTGGAAAACGTGCTGTCAGCAATGGTTAAATCACCCACGGTGGCAATGGCACCGCCATCGCGCTCGGAGATGTTGTTAGAAAAACTGCTGCCTTCAATAAATAGATCACCACGAACGTTGGAGATTGCTCCCCCATCACGGCGGGAAAAGTTATTTTGGAAGCGACTGTTTTTAACATTCATGGTGCCTTCAAGATTGAGCACACCCGCGCCGGAACCATTGGCTTTGTCAGCAAAATTATCAGCCACATCCACATTTTCCAGCGTCAGCACACCGCCGCGATTCAAAATGCCCGCACCATCACCTCTGGCAAAATTGCCAAGCACTTTGCTGTCTCGAAGGGTCAGGTCACCTTCATTCAAAATAGCGCCGCCACTGTCGTTAAAAACTTCTTCAGCAAAACCGCCGGTGAATGTCACGCCAATGATCAACACTTTGCTGGTGCTACTCACAAACAACACACGCTTGTCGCCCAAGCCGTCAATGACCAAATCATCTGCGGAACCTGGCCCCACAATGGTGAGATCTTTGTCGATCACCAAAGGCTCACGCAATAAAGTAACAGTGCCACTGATGTCGAACTGGACAGTGTCGCCATCGCCTGCACGTTCAATCGCGGTGCGCAGGGAGCCGGTGCCCCTTCCGTTTAGGGTGGTGACTGTAAAGGTTTCTGCCAACACAGGCACAAACACAACCACTGCCATTATCAATGCCAATACACTAACGAGAGAAACTTTTTTCATCTTGATGACCTCTTTCTTCGTGATGCGTTCACGCCTCAAACGCATGATGTTAAATGGACGAACGCACTCAATGATGCACACAGTTTTCAAACCCCTTCGCCTAAAAGAAGTTTTGAAACCGCCTTCAAATTTGGTATGTGATTTAAAAATAAAAAGTTTTTGCTTTCGCTCTGCTTAGTTATTAAACGATTTGGGATTGGTTTACTATGGAAAAAACGTCAAACAAACATGAAAAGCTCATGAAACTAAGGTGGAAAAATTGTGACCAACAGGTGTTGTTGAACAACTCTCTTCACGAAAAAAAATAGAACAGACCGAGTAAAGTATTCTCGGTCTGCGTTTCAATCCTATTATTGTGAGTGACGAATGATGGAGGTTCTAATGATCAGGACTGCCTGGATCAAAGTCCGCCACAGAACTTCTGAATGCGGCTGTTACCTGAATCAGCAACATAGACGTTGCCAAAGTCATCCACCGCCACGCCTGTGGGGTTATTGAACTGGCCATCACCGCTTCCTTTACTTCCCCACCAAGTGACGAACTTGCCGTTGCTGTCAAACTTATAAATTCGATTGTGGCCGTTATCAACAGCATAGACGTTTCCCCAGAGGTTCGTCGTCACACCACTAAGTATTGGTGTTTCACCATTAACTATAGGAGGAAGCAAGGTCATGAGGAACTTGCCATTGGCATCAAACTTCATGATGCGTCCGATGCTGTGTCTATCCTTATCAGCGACATAGACATTGTCCGTGTTCGTGCTGTCAACTGCCAATCCTACTGGATAGAAAATGCCATCTCTTTGATCCCAAAGTGTAGTGAACTTCCCAAGAAAAGCACCATTGTTGTCATACTTAACAATACGGTGCCAGAGGTCCGCATCAGGGCTTCCTCCTCCGGTTGTTGTAAAGTCTTGATCAGCAACATAAACGTTGCCCGCGCTGTCTACGCCAAAACCTTCCGTTAGGGGCCTGATACCCCACTGGGTGAGCAAAGTGCCATTGGCGTTAAACTTCTTCATGCTATACTTCAAAGTGGTGTCTGGTCGGCGGCCTTCCTCGACAACATCAACAACAAAGACATTGCCTTCGTGATCTAATGCTATGTGAGAGTTATAACCATACATCCCGCCAGACGGGTGATAGTTGTTGCCAGAGGTATCCCACTGAGCGAGTAAAGCCCCGTTGGCATCAAATTTCTGAACGCCATGCCTCTCCGCCCAACCACCGTTATAAGAATCAATAACAACGGCATAAACGTTGCCCTCATTGTCCACCGCCACACCACGAGGGCCTTTTTCACCACCAGCAACCCATTTTGTGACGAAAGTACCTGTCGCAGCCTTCTCAACCGGCAAAAGACCAGCTACCCAGTCGAGGCATTCCACCGGAGAGGCATCTCCATCGTCTGCATCTGTCACTTGGAATGTGGTGTTTCCGTTCTCTATTATAGAAATAGGCGTCAATGACTCAGTACACCCTGCGACCACAATAATGATTGCAAGAAAACACAATCCAAGAAAACTATAACGAAACGCCTGAAAACTCTGCCTCATTTAAACCCCTTCGAGATTAAGAACGCTGAGTCAAGCAGAATCAGGCATCCTGACTCTGGTGGATCTTACATCTATATGATTTATTTTACATAGTATAGCACAACGGAGTGTCGTGAGGACGTGACAAACATGGCTAAACAAGTCTTTTTAAGATCATCGTAGTGCTTTGTGAAATCTGAATTTAGTTATTCAACAACGCCTGACCAACACCTTTATATTTCATCATTTGCTTTAAAAAACTTTCTAAGTGATGGTTAAGACATCTAATCCCCAAATCCCCTTCCTAGTCGGAAGATTAGATGTCTTATTTCATTTATTGTTTTTCTTGTTTATTCAGGCATATCAACAGGCAGGCCTTCCAATGCCATGATTTTTAGCGCATTGGTCGTGGGGCATGGACCAGTATGAAGTTGATAGTCAAACTTCATGACACCATCCTCGACAGATTCGCGGAAGTGATAATTCTTAATGGATGGCTCATCATCAGCCATGTGAACCAATTCCAGATCGTGTGTAGAAATCATCCCGACACCATTCTTTCCTACCAGTGCTTTGATATAGGATCGACTGCCAATCAAACGCTCCTGATTGTTGGTCCCACGAAAAATCTCATCGATGAAAAAGAATAACGGCAGTGAATGTTCACTTTCCAACTCAACCAGCAATTGTTTCAATCGTCGCACTTCAGCATAGAAATAAGAAAACCCATCCGAGAGCGAATCACTGACCTGGATGCAGGTAAACAATCGAAACAAATTCGTTTCAAAGTGATCTGCATTCACCGGTGCTCCGGCAAAGGCCAAACAAAAATTCACGGCAACTGTTCTTAAAAAGGTGCTTTTACCAGACATATTGGAGCCAGTAACAATCGTCATTTGGCCCACTTGGTCGAGTTGAAAACTGTTACAAATTTTTTCTACGTTTGGGATAAGCGGATGCCCCATTTCTTTGGCCTCAAAAATATTTTCATCAACTTGATTGATGACGGGAAAGGTGTACTCAGGATTCAAATCTGCAAACGAAGCCAAAGAACATAAAGCTTCCAGTTCATACCAAGCATCCAGCCAGCGAGGCAATGTGTCCTTGAGTGAAACTTTTGTTTTGTTCAGTTGATAGAGAAAAATAAAATCCCAAGGCACCAGTGTGTTGAGCATCAACCACACCAGAGGATTCCCTCTCACACTGGCAGCCGAGGCCACACGTGCAATTTTTTTCAACAACTGGGATGGTTTCTGATCTTTATCCAAAAACAACTTCAACAATGATTTCGTATGGGGCATCTGTCGATATTGATTATTTTCCAAATACTGAAAGGCCGTGGCAAAACGAGTCATGGACTGCTCCAGCGAAGAAGCTTCGTGCAACAATGGCAACACCTTCGATTGTTGATTGAGATAGATAATCAGATACAAACCACCCGTCATCCACCAATAGGCTGGCATGACTCCAATTTGACTGAGAACAAAAAGGATGATGTTAATGATCGAAAGCGCCGTCATCAGCAGCAAAAATCGAGACGATACAGATTCCGAAGGTTGTTTGAGCCAATTAAGCAAATGCTTACCCTGCCAAGGCTGACGATTTTTCCGATTGACCAACCCAGTGTGCAACAACAATTTGTTCCGAAACATCCGAGCCTTTGAAAGCTCTTTTACCAAAATTTGTCTCGACAGAATTTGGGATTGATTAGGTTCAGGCTGAAGTAACCAACCCTGAAGTCGCTGTTGCCCACCTTCAGATACAGAGACATTCAGTAGTTGTAACAACGATTTTGAACCCAATAAATTCAAATCACTGGCAAAGGGATGTTCAGCCAAACTTTCAGACTTAGCTGAAGGTATCTTTGACCAATCTAAATTAATTCGGGCAAGTTGTGTTTGCTTGATATAGACCCAGTACCCATAACGCTCGATGCTTCGTTTCAATTTCCGATGCACAACCACCAAAGGCGAAAATGTACTGATACTCAACGCCAACAGTAACCATCCCCACAAAACGTTCGCATTGAAAACGATGGTGGTCAACACCAAACCAGAAACCAAAGTAAGAGATCGCCAATTGGAAAACTTTTGACTTCGATCGCGATAATGCTTCAACCGTTGTTGCAAACGTTGAATTTGATTCGAGAGTGATTCCGTACGAGTTCGTTTCAAAAGAGCCTCTAGGATTGCTTCATGCCAATTCGGATGTAGTCTGCCACGGCCCAATAAGCCAAGCCAATGCCCACATAGATCATCACATCAGCGTACAAAGACCATTCAAACAAAATCTGTAAATACATCAGTGTTAACCCCAACGCCAATATAGATGCCCCAGCTTTGCCACTCCACCGAGCAGCCACCGTGGCTTTGCCTTTGCCAAACAACACTACACTGCCAATTGTCAACAGCAAATTGGGAATAAACAATAACCATACAGCCCACCAGCTCAGATGATTTAAAACCGCAAAAGTGACAATCAAACTAAAGGCCAACAGCTTATCGGCCATCGGATCGAGGAATTGACCAAGCTGAGTGATTTCATTTCGAGAACGAGCCAGATAACCATCCAACAAATCTCCAAGAAAAAACAACACCAGAAACACCAAAGATAGAGGATGGTTTTCCTGAATCAAAAAAACCACCACCAGCGGAATAAAAAACAGACGAATGATGGTCACAATATTGGCCAGTGTCATGGCATGACTATAGTGACTTCAACTGCAAAGGCGCAACCTGTTTAAGTCAATAACCAAAAAGCACTAATCCCCCAACCCCCTTTACATAAGGGGGGGCTACGATTTAACTTCGTATATATGTTCTTAAAATGAAGCTTTATTCTTTTCGGAAGTCACAAAGAAAAATATTACGAAAAACAGAACCCACTCCCAGGAATAAATGTAGCCCCCTTGAGACCAAGGGGGGTGGGGGTTTGAAGTTTTCTAAATCTATAATGCCTCTTATCCCCTACCATTAAGCATTTTAGTTCAAAAAAAGAAACCACCCAACAACATCGAATGATGTGTTGGGTGGTTTATCTCAATCTCTCGCAACTTTAAAAATTATTGTTAACGCGAATCTGTGGTTTCGATACGGAGTTCTGCATCAAAGTATTCCACTTCGATGGGCGCATCATCCAGATCATTTAAGCGCACATTCAAATGCGCGCTGGCATTGACACGAATTTGGGTGATGATGCCCATATCGATCATGCGATTGATAGCGCGTAGCGTGCTTTGATCCGTAAGCAAGTCCATCGCCACCGACCCACTCACAGAATCTCCCGTAGGGATGACATAGTTGCAGCCTTCCCACATGCTGTCTTGATCGGTCTGCAAAGTGCAAAAGACCATTTCGTTGGGGAAGATGGTCTCACCCTGATCGTCGATGAAGGCCAGTTCCACTTTCATGTAAGAATCTGCTTCCAACAAGTGAAGGTCACTGGGTCGGAAGTAGAATTGTTTAAAGCGAAAGTTAAAAGCAAACTCAAGACCTGAAAGGGTGCCATTGATGTCAGAGGCATCCACCATCATGTCTACACCACAGCGGTTTTCTTCTTCGCTGAAACACCCCGTGGTTTCAACCACCAAGGATTTATCGGCGTCAATAATGATCACTTCGCCACTGCCACCAGGTCGACCTGTGCCCGTGTTGTTGCTGCCATCGCCCACCTGAATCTGTTGCGTCACCACACACTTGGCCTGACGAGTGCGTGATGCATCCATACAAAAGCCCATGTCACGGCGATTATAGTGAACAGTCAATGTTGCATTGTAGATGCCTGGGGTGGTGTAAGTATGGTTGATTATTTCCACATCTTCAGCCGTGCCAATGACGGGATCACTACCATCACCAAAATCCCAGGTGTAAGTTTCTCCGTTGGAACGTGCTGCGCTAAATTCTACTGACTGATTCAATGTAGGTTCAAATGGCGTCAGTCCAAACTGAGCAGTGCCATTGGGCAGTGGTGTCATCTCAAAACACACTTGGACAAATTCGCCCTGATCGATTTGCACGCGGTTGCGCGTCAATGCCGAATCCGGCATTGACAAAATCGGGGTGTTGCTGATTTCATACATAGCTGGCACGCTGACCACAATATTGCGCAAACCATCTTCCACATTCAGCATCTGAAAAGCAGCCTGAGCTGGTGCTTTGGAGCGTTCAGGGTCGCGTGTGTTGACCGATTCACCATCGGAATCCACATACACAAAAGCATTCAAAATTTTGGCATTGTCAGGAATATCTGACCCCATCGAACAATAACCTTCCTGTACCACCAATACTTTCAATCTGGAAGGCGTGGTCGTTGACGAAGAAGGCGAAGGGGCAGCTAACGGTGCAGAATCCATTGCAATCTCAGGTCCAGAGTCAACCCGCTCAATTTCATTGATGTTGTAAACCGACCAACTGCTGGCCCAGGCAGCGTTGCTGAGGCCACGTCGTTGAATGTCGTCTAAAATTCTGTTTTTAACCGCTTTAGGTGCAATCAGATTTGAACCTTCAAATAAATCAGGCAAGCTCAATGGCAAAGGAGTTGTGATTGCCTGAACATAACCACGACCACTGTGATCAGGCAACGAAAAACTGACCGAGCCAGATTCATCGTAATAAATTGGCTCCTGCTCCGAAGGCATCAATAATGATGCGCCGTAGCCCCCCCCTGATTTGGGTTGATAGTTCAACAAATACACATATGCAGGCTGATCTATTTCATACGAAACCAATGCCCCGTCTCCAGCTGTGTAATTGAGCGAGTCTGTAAACACCGTTACCGGCATTTTGGTCACTGCATTGGGTTCAATTAAAAATGCAGGCATCGTTTGCTGGCTTAAATTCAACATTAAAAAGGCACCGACCCCTGCCACCAGCAAAGCTGCCACTGCCACTAACATAAGTTTCTGAGTTTCTTCCATGCTAAACCTCCTCAGAACGGATTGAAATCGTCACACTATTTTTCATCAATTTGATCAGCTTCAATGAAAACTCAATTATAAACCAAAAACCTCTTTGATGGTCAAATTAGGTTAACACGCTGATGTGACTGTCAAGACAAATGATTTTAGCTTGCATGAAAAGTTCAATTTTCCCAAGTAACATCAAAGGTGCGGTTTCGCAATCGATCAGCCATCACCTTCATCACCCCGGTGGCAAATCCTGGCGTGCCTTGAATCAATTGATGAAAGCGTTCTTCGTTAATGAGGACCAATTCGCAATGGCCGCGAGCCACCGCATTAGCACTTCGCATGGGATAGCCCACCAGCGCCATCTCGCCCAGAATGCCACCTGTAGGAATGGTTTCCAACACGTTGTCTTCAAACACGATGTCCACCTTGCCCGCCTTGACGACATACATCACATCACCTGGCTGGCCCTCAACAAACACCCACTCGCCATCTTCATAGGTTTCAAATTTAGTTTCATCTTTAAACAAATTAAAGAATTCCATCAACGGCCTTTCTTTAAGAAATGTGTTCACTTTAAAAACAAAGGGTTTTAATTGAGTTTAAATCTATCTAATCCCCCATCCCCCTTTACATCAAGGGGGCACGATCAGTCTGTGAACATTTATTCTGATATTCGTTTCATAGTTCTGGCTTAAATTTTCCAGCCTCCATTCCCTAACCTAACTGCTTTGTTAAGTCGATGCTTCGTTTCTTTAAAAGTTTGACAATTTTGTCTCGATGATAGCTTGATTTTCGAAATGGAGCAAACGATGCAAACTGTCTAAATTTCGATCCATTGGTTGGTTGACCGAGGGTGATGCCATCACTTATACTTCAGCAAATTCCTTGATAAAAAAGACCTGAATTTAATTGATAAACCCTTTAGGGAGGATATTATGACCACACAAACAAAAGAAGATAAAATTAAAGCACTAAAAAAAGTGCCTTTGTTTGAAGACTTGAGCCAAAAACAATTGGGTGACATTGCCACCCTTGCCGAAGTCACTCCTGCCGCAGCCGGCACCATGTTGGCTCAGCACGGCAAACCAGGCAAGGAATTCATCCTCATCTTATTTGGCGATGTGCAGGTAATGCGCTATGGCAAGGTACTGCGAGAACTGACTAAAGGCGATTTCTTTGGCGAAATTTCCCTACTTGATGGTGGCCTAAGAACTGCCAGCCTGGTGGCCAAATCGGACGTCAACTTGTTGATCGTGAAAAAGAAAGGGTTTGACGAACTGCTGAAAAACGCACCAGGGCTTCAAACCAAGATGATTCACGTATTGTGCAAATACCTGCGTGATTCACAGCTTGGTCAGTTCTAAAATTTCAATAAAGATTATCACTTTTATTCGCTCAAACATACTGACGGCAGATTGGAAGTGTCTGTTGGAATAAGAATACGCCCCCAGCCGGTTTCTTCATCAAATCCGGCAGGGCCAAGGTCAACGGTGAAACACTGTTTAATCTTATCGACCATTTCATCAAAATTTAGCCCAGGTGTTTCAGCCAAAATCAGAGACACCAACCCTGACACCTGAGGCGCAGAAAATGAAGTGCCTGATCCTGAACTGCCAAACTCGCTGCCCATCAATGTGGTCAATGTATTTTCACCCAGTGCAACAAAATCAAGCTCCGGCCCATAGTTTGAAAAGCGACTTCGTTGTGTGAGATTAGCGCGCACTGAACCAACTGAAATCACACGCTCATGGGATGCAGGAGAGTCTAAATAATTGTCACCATCATTGCCTGAGGCAGCCACAATGATAGGCGATTGATCTTCAAACTGCCTAAACAAATTGTCGATGATACGACCATAAAAACGACGCAGTGTATTTTCCTGTTCTTCATCACATCCACTGCATCCGAGACTCATGTTAACTACATCCACACCCAGCACAAAGGCGTTCATCAACGCTTGTGCCACACTGTCATTGGAAGCTTTCACTTTTCCATCCACCACTGCAAATACTTTAAAAGCAATCACAGTGGCTTTAGGAGACACGCCGGCACCGTTGAACCCATTGCCTGAAACCGAGGCGGCAATGGTGCTGACTGCCGTGCCGTGGCCCAGTTGATCGTTGGCTGTTTGATCTTCTTCTGGCGAAATGGGTGCAAAGTTCAACCCTTCCGGCGCTTCTTCAGAAAGACTTAACTCTAAGATGTTTGAGGCAATTAAAGACAAATCAACACCGGTATCAATGATGCCAATGCTGGTTCCTTCTCCTAATTTCGGAAAAAACAAATCCCAGCCTTCGGGCAACCCCAAAGACACGAGCCAATTCTGATCCAACAATTCTGGATCATTTTGAGATTCATCTAAAAGATCGTTGAAAAAAGCTTCATCCACTCTGGGATCGTTGTTCAACAAATCAATCACTTGACCTGTTCGATCTGTCAGCAGAGTGGGAATCAAATCCAAACTGCCTTCGCCACAAGTGGAAACACCGTAAATTCCATTCACAATCGTACAAGTGACTGCATCGGTGGTGGGTGTTTGTTCTTCAGGCTCTGCTTCAAGGTGTGTTTCACAGTTTTGACCAAAAATACCGTACACAATGGAGCATCTCGCCACTTGAGACACTTGGGCAATGTCGCGTTCGTCGAACAGAAGCAATTCTCGACCTGTACCTTCACTGATCGCAGCAAGGTCAACATAGTTGCTTTCATCAAAGAAGCGGCTGGTAAAACCCAGACCATGAATAGTAATGCCGCGCGACACTGCTTTGTCAATCAACAATTCCGGTGTGTTGATCGGTGGATTGGCTGGCCCTCTGGTCAACACCATCACTTGAGAGCGAACCTCCGCACGTTTTTCATCTGAAACATAATTAAGCGCATCATTCAGTGCGTTTTCCAAATTGGATTGACGACGCGGCTGAAGCGGTTGATTTGACCAGCGACGCAACACATCACTTTGATCGGCCCATGATTCAAAAGGCGCCACGATTTCAGTTTCTTCATTAAACAGCATCAGCGAAATGCGAGACTCTCGATTGATTAGACAATACATCTGATTCAAAAGCTCACGCACATATGGCTTTAACACGGCCGATTCCATCGTGCCGGAACGATCAATCAGCAGAAGTAAATCAACAGGTTGCGCCGAATTCCGCAAATTGATCAAACAATCGACAGGCGCATCTGCTTCATTGATGACAGGCGGCAGCACTTGACGCTCATCCTCATCACTGAGTTGGGCAAAGTAATAGCCAAGCAATGGATGTTGAATCAGTTCTTTAAAATTGTATTCCAAACGAAACGCTTCCAGCTCTTCGGGGGTGGGATCTTCTTTGAAGAAAATCAAGATATCGCCAGACACAAAACCAGATTCCACATCCTGTGGCGTGAACACACGAGGATTACATTGCGTGCTGACACGAACGGTCGGTATATTGATCACATCAACCACAGTGACCGGCACCGAACCTTCGCCCAAATCTGGTACTTCAACCACAATACCTGTACCGCTGGCTGCCAGAATAGGTGCAATCACACCACCGATTTTCACATCATTTTGCTGTAAACCAAGAATATCAAAACCTTCGCCAAACAGCGTCAGTGTGGCCCCCGGCTCAACACAGGAAGGCGACACCGCAATGGTTTTGGGCACCACTTCAGGTTCAGGCTCCGGCTCAGGTGCTTCGGGCAAGGCATCCAACACCAAGGTGGATTCAGCATCACCTGCCGCAGCAGCCCCAGGGTATCGATTGGAGAAACTGGTCACCGTCACCGCATAGCGCAGCAATTGGTCGGGCGGTAACAGATAAAGCGCATGAGGATCGATAGTGACTCTCATTTGAATCTGAACGGTTTGCCCTGGATGAAGGTCGCCTAAATAGCAGTTGATATAACGATAGCGTTTGTGACAATGACCTTTGCTCGTTTCGATATTTTGTAAGTGAGTGCCATATGGCACCATGGTGTGTGCAATCACGGATCGCGCTATATCCACAACATGTTCATTGACAATCGCGGCATCCCAGGTCAATGTTTGTCCCAGCAGCACAGGGTCAGGTGAATCAACCACCGTGACACTCAATTTGTCATGAGAGGCCTGTGCCGGCAACTCAATGCCAAACGAACCGAGCAGCACATTGAACAACAAAAACACAACCGTAAGGCGGAGCAAACGAAATTTGTTCATAAAAATGTAAAACACCTTGAGTTTTATACGTCGTTTTGTCAATGATATACATTCCTCGCACACAAAAACAATCTTTTACAACACAGTGAGAGAGAATTCAGCTCAAGGTTTGAAGGTTTGACAAAGCAAGGTTTATGCAGCATTTGGCCTAAAATACGTCGAATAATCACCCACCAACAGATAAAGTGGTGGCTCATCTTCTTCAATCTCAGGAAAACGTCCAACTTGTTCGTGAAAGCGATTGTCCTCCTGATCATCATTGACAGTGGAAACCTCTCCAACTAAAACACGTTCCCCTTCGCCCCAAAAGGCATGATAGCAATACGGCTCCAAAGTCACACTCTCCCCTGGGCTTAAAGCAATGGTGTCGCCTGCGGGCACAATGCGCTTGATGCCATCTATGCTGACTGAAACAGGCGTGTCTTCTAACTCACCATCCTTCGTCCCATTGTAAAGTTTGACCATCAACTGACCGCCCCCGCGATTGATAATATCTTCGGTTTTATGCCAGTGATAGTGCATCGGTGTGAGTTGGTCCACATCCACAATCATGATTTTTTCGGCATACACTTTGCCCTCTCCACGCTTGAGGTTATCAGGATGCCCATTGCGAACAGTGAACAAAAACAATCCCTGCTTTTCATAGTCACCCCCACCAAAATCAGTAATGTCCCAGCCCAGTGCGTGATTGGCAATTTCGCGGACTTCATCACCTTTTTGCGACCAATCGGATGGCGTCCAATAGGCAAAGGGCGGCAATAGAAAACCACAGCTTTTGATGAATTGATCTGCATCTCGCATGATGGCATTAATCTGAGAACGTTTCATAACCACCAACTCCCTATATTTTTTCTTGTCATCTATCGTTGAATGACTCTACCATATGTTGTGTGATTGTCACCAACCCTTTACCCTAAAGTAAACCAGAGAAACATTCAGCAGGAGGCAAACAGCGTATGAGCATATTGGTGACTGGTGGTGCAGGCTATATTGGGAGCGTGACCGTTGAACAGTTAATCCATGCAGGGCAACAAGTGGTGGTTTTTGACAACCTTTCACAGGGTCACAAAAAAGCTGTTCATCCCGATGCCACCCTCATCGAAGGCGATCTCAGCGAACGCACTTTGATTGATGCTGTATTTGCCGAACATGAGATTGATGCGGTCATTCACTTTGCCGCTCGTTCGCTGGTGGGGCAATCGGTGGAATGTCCGTTTCTTTACTTGGGCGACAATGTGACCAACGGCCTGAATTTGCTCGAAAGCATGGCCAATCATGGTGTAAAAAAATTCATTCTGTCCTCAACCGCCAATCTATTCGACGATCCAGAAAATATTCCTATCAATGAAACCGAACAAATTGTGCCTGGCAGTCCGTATGGGGAATCCAAATATATTTTGGAGCGCATGTTGTTTTGGCTAGAGAAAACCCAAGGGCTAAAGTATGCAGCGTTGCGTTATTTCAACGCCGCCGGTGCCAGCGAACAGTATGGAGAGGATCACGATCCCGAAACCCACCTGATTCCCATTGTGCTGCAAGTGGCTTTGGGAAAACGAGATCACATCCCCATCTTCGGCAATGATTATGAAACGACTGATGGCACTTGTGTCCGTGACTACGTCCATGTGGTTGATTTAGCCCAAGCCCATATTCTTGCTTTAAACGCATTGGATCAAGGTAGCCGCACTTACAACTTGGGCAGCGGTCAAGGGTTTTCAGTGATGCAGGTGATCGAAGCCGCCAGGCAAATCACAGGTCATGCTATTCCGGCAGAACTCAGTCCAAAACGCCCCGGAGATGTAGCAGCATTGATTGCAAGCAGTGATAAAATCCGCAATGAACTTGGCTGGAAAACAAAGTTTGATGACTTACACACCATCATCGAAACCGCCTGGGACTGGCACAAAATACATCCCAATGGATATGAAGATTCATCTATTTAAGCCATTCAAAGCTTAGCGTTTTTCTAATTTAAAGCTGGAGAGTGCGCGTTGGCGTACTTCGCTGGCGACAGCATCACGCCATAAAGCACGGTTGTTGGCTTCGAGTTCAGTGACGCTGTGGCCGGAATCAGTCACGTTTTCAAAATAGGTGATGACCACTCGATCACGTCGGATGTCATCTGCATGAAACTCAAAGCGTTGAATTGAAAAATCTTCCCAGAACGAAATTCCATATTGGCTCAACACCGACTGTACAGGGTCTTGCTTGGACAACACACTGGCACTGGCAAACGAACCACCGCGGTGAACGGTCCATCCATTCACATCAACCGTCGGCGTACTCGGCTCATTGTATTTTGCGCCATCAGGATTGATCCAGCCTTCAAACTGCACCACCAGCAATTTTTCCAGTTGATCTCCGCTCATTGAAGTGAAGATGTAGCCATCGACATTTTGGCTTTGGCCAAGCGAATAACGTAAATCCTGGAGCAACTCAAATTCATCATCCACATCTACTTTGATGCTCGGTCGATGGGTGGAATGTACCTTACCACTGAGCCAATAACGTTTGGGTCGTTCTTCAGGTTTTGGCAAGGGTTCTGCAAATGGCAGAATCCAGGGCGCAGGCACCACATTGAGAGGTTCTTGATCGAGATTGATATTGGGATCAACAATCGGCTCAGGGTCGCGTCCATTCAGTGCGACGGACACGTTAACGCGAACGCCATCTTCATACCCCATGTCTTTTAAAGAATCTCCGACAAAGTGTGCAAACTGTTGCAGCATGTGAGGGTGAGCAAGCATAAATGCAACTTGGCGTGAGTTCAAAAGTCGCATCAACTTCTGCATTTCCGCATGCGCCTCGGCATCGTTGACTCGCATATCGCCAAAGCCTTCCTTGTTATGCACAATCATGTCCCAGGAGTATTTTGCACCTTCAGCCGTCCAGCGAACGTCGCCTGCGTAGAGGTGATGTCGAAATGGCAGCACCAGTTGGATCAATACAAACGCACCTAAAAACACAATTCCTGCCCACTGAATTGGGCTTGGTGAAAACTGTGAATCCAGTTCGGGTTTCACTTTTCCAAGTTTCAACTTAAGCATTTTTAGAACATCTCGGGGCCAGCTTGAGTCAAAGAACAACATGGTCGCGCCTAATGAAAACCACGGAAAGATGTGAATATTAAAAAGATTCGCATTAAGCAGATGGAAGGCCAGTGCCCAGGCAAACGCAAACCAGCGTGTTGGCTTCCACAACAACAAAAACGCGATAGATAGATCAAATGCCATGCCACCGTAAGTAAAGGCCATGACCATCCATTCTTCGGTAAACCATTGTCCAATGATGGGAAAATTGGTGCGGTCTCCCAAAATCATGCGCATGGGTTCACCTTGAATCCAATCGGAATTGAGCTTAGAAATGCCGCCAAAGAAATAGACCACACCCATTTGAAACCGCAGCAACCACAACGACCAGGCCGGTGTGGTTTGAATTCGCAGCTTGGGTCGCATCAAGGCATCAAGTGAAAATCCTCGATGGGCAGGCACCCAAATCAAAATAAAAGCATAGAGGGCAACAAGATAATGATGGTTCAGATAATGGGCTTGATCGAGCAAAAAGATGTAGAGATACACAAAAAACAGCAACACCGTGGTCGCTCGATAAAACAACCCCAACACTAAAAAGACGGACAGGACAAGCAATGCGCCAAAGTGCCAGTACATGCCATCTCCAGCCCAAGGTGTAATCCACTCAAAACCTGGATAGCTGAACCAAAATCCAGGCGCGATGTAATAATCGAACACCCAACCACTGAGCAAATAGGTGCTGGTCCACCAGATCATCACACCGCCAAACAAGATGCGAAAGAACACAACGCTTGCCACATCCACAGGCAAAAATATTTTTTGCACAAGACTGTTTTTTTGAGTTGATTCAGTGTTCGCCATCGATCCCCCTACCTTGATTGAGTTGTAGCAGAACGGACAAAATGATTCAAATCCAATTTTCAAATCAACTCTATCTCCAAAAAATGCTGTCCACGACTAAAGAAGTGTGATCTACAGAACACTGTTATTTTCAGATCATTTTGATTGTTTCAATGTGTGGCTTGGCGTGATTTTGTGTTTCTATGTTCGTTATTGACCTTTTGAGCGTTTTAAAATTCAACCTTGAATATAGTCGCAACCATACAAAACCCTTATAATATTGTGCTTATAAAAAATTAAAATATTCATTGCCCAATCAGGAGGTTGTGCCGTGCAAAAGTATCTTGCTATGGCTGTGGTCGTGTTGCTGACATTGGGGATGGCACCCTATTCGCCGAATCAGTCAAAAAGCCCATTGGATACATCCCCCCCGATCAATGAAATCCGAACAGAATTTACGCAAACTGGCATGTTGAATTTGGTTGAAAATGCCATTGAAAATTTTGGCGAACACATTTTGGTCGCCGTCCATGACTTTACCTATCAAGGCATTGCCGACACCATTATGAAACGGAATCGGAGTGATGAACCATTTGAACTGTATCTGCTCATTGGTGCAGAAACCGATGGCCCTGATCGCAATCATGAAGCTGAGGTTGAAATCTGCACCCAGCTCGATCGTTTGCGCGATGTTCAGGTTCGATTTCTGCTGGGCCTGAATCACAAATTTGGCGTGTTCTCCGGCGAGCATTTTGAGTTGGTCCTCACCGGCTCGACCGATTGGACCAAAGAAGCGTTTGAACGACAGGACAACCACATCATCTCCATCCCGGATGCTGAAACCGTCGAATCTTTCACCAGCGAATTCTGGGAACTTTGGAACGACTCCGATGTGATTTACGGTTGTGATGAATTTTAAGCCTGAATAGCATTTAAGTGTTTCATCATTTGACAAAATGCACCCCTTCCTTCATAGTTTTCTTTAATGAAGGAAGGGGTTACTTTTTCTTTTCTAAATTTAACAAAGAGGTGGATATGAGGTTACGTTTTAGTGTTGCATTTTTATTGGTTGTTTCAGGCATTCTATGGGCAGTTCCAGGCTACGCCTGTGACTATTCCCAGATGTTGAATGATTTTCCTATCGATGGGGCCACCGTGTCTTCCACCATGCCCACATTAGGCGTGGTTACAGGGACAACTCCATCGGACCCGTGTGCTCACACGTACACGCAGTGGCTCATTGCCACGGATCCCAACGGGGACAACATCATCTTCGATTCCGCCGCACAAAACCCCAACGAAGACAATATCAACTTATACGTCATTACCGTTCCAAGTGGTTATCTTTCATCCGGGCAAACTTACTATTGGGTCGCCCGACAGTATGATGGAAACGGTGAAGGCTTTTTTAGTGACGCCACAGGCTTCACCGTAGCCAGCTCAACATCAAGCGGCAACTCTTGTGAGTTTGCCGAAGTGGTCAACTATTATCCAGAATATGACCAAACCATTTCGACCACCACACCAAAACTTGAAATCATGTCCGATGGCCTGGGGTGCGAGCCTTCTTATACGCAATGGGTCGTTGCCACCGATGCCAAGTTTGGCAATGTTGTGTTTGACTCTGGTCTCGCAAGCAATCTGTTTTCCATCACTGTGCCTTCAGGGTTGCTTTCACTGGGCCAAAGCTATTATTGGACAGCTAAGGTTTATGATGAGTTCGAACATGCAAGCCCTTACAGCGAATCCACAAAATTTAGCATCAGCGAAATCGGTGAACCCACTGAAGTTCTTGTTGAAACATTTGACGCAGGGTCCACCTTTCAAGTTGTGCGCGGCCCTGTGCTGTTCCCAGGTGCGGATCGACCGGTCATTGTTAAATACATCGTTGTCAATGGTATGGCCATTTTTGAAGGCGACATTCTGTTGGGTCGCGTTGAAATAGACAATGGCACGCCCGGCTTGCAGTCCACGGCCTCAGCAAACGAACCTCAAGGCATTGGCATCCGTTCATTTGCCGGCAACCTATGGCCCGCTGGTGTGATGCCTTATACGCTGGACACCAGTTTTTCCCAGGCACAAAGAAATGAAATCAACCAGGCCATGCAGATGGTTTCAGCCGCCTCCGTGATTCGCTTTGCACCGCGCAGCACAGAATCTGACTACGTTCACTTTCAGCCGGGTGCCGGTTGTTCCTCTTATGTGGGTCGCATTGGTGGTAAACAAGAAATCATTGTGAACGAACGTTGTGGGCTGGGCTCAACCATTCACGAAATCCTTCATGCATTGGGCGTTTTTCATGAACAGTCTCGCTGTGATCGCGACAATTTTGTGCGCATCAACTTCGGCAATATCGAAGCAGGGCGAGAAGGCAATTTTGAGAACCAATGCGTTACCGGCGCTGACATTGGCAGCTACGACCATGGGTCCATCATGCACTATCCGGAATTTGCCTTTAGTTCTAACAATCAAGCCACAATAGAAACCATTCCGGCAGGCACCCCCATTGGCAATCGCAGTGGTCTCAGTGCGGGCGATATTGGTTCCATTCAGTCATTGTATGGCGGCTCACCCATCAGCCCACCTGCAGGCAATGTTGCTCCAGTAGTAGACCTGAAAGCAGCCCAGGATAACTCTGGGGTTTTGGTCTTCAATGCCAATGCAACTGACCCTGACGGTGATCCGCTCACCTACGAATGGTTCCTCAATGGTGACAAGCAACTGGTATTTGATTCTGAAGTCCGCTGGTCGGACCCTGCAGACGGGACACATACTGTGATGGTGAGAGTCAACGACGGCAGAGGCAATTCCACGCAAGACACCATCAACTTCGACGTCACTCCAGGTGGCGACCCAGGCCCTGGTCCAGGTCCAGGCCCCGGTGGTAGCAAAACCATCGCACAGGCATTGGATACCAACAACAATGTTCGTATCGACGATCCAGAAATTATGAAAGGAATTCAATATTGGATTCTTGGCGAAATCGTCGCTGGTACCGACAATCTCCGTATCAGTGATGGAAAAATATTGAACTTGATCAGTTATTGGATTTTGAGCACACCAATTCCTCAGAGTACAGCAGCAATTCCAGAACCAAAGGCTAATTTTTGGGATTGGATGATGGACATTTTGAAATGGTAAAAAACTGCAAATCCCCCAGCCCCCTTTACTAAAGGGGGCTAAGGTTGGACTGCGAAAGATTGTTCTAAAAATGTAACAATTTCTTTGCAATGGGTTTATTGAAATTAATAAAGACGAAGCGGGGTGTGATTTACACCCCGCTTCTTTTGTCTCCACTCTTAGTTCAAGACCACCATTCGTTTAATGTCCAAGCGTTCGGTTTGACCATTTGCTTTCTTCAAAGTCACCAAATAAAAGTACGTGCCATTGGCCAATCGTTGACCATCGTTGTTCAAGCCCTGGAAGCTAAGGCCCTGGCCCTGTGACGTGCCGCTGAACACACGCTCACCAGCCGTGTTAAAGATATCCAACTGCACCTGCTCGATGGACAGATCGTTGATGCGAATGTTCAACTGGCCGCCCGCCATGGGCTGAATAGTTAACGGTTGGGCGCTGGCCAACCTTGGTGTTTCAAACTTGCCTTGTCCACAAGTCCAACTGAACTCGAAAGCGTCGCTGCGGTTTCCGGATTCGTCTTCCACATAAAACTTCATTTTAGGTTCAGCAAAGAGCACGTTGTCTGGCAAATTGCAAAGCTGCAAGAAAGAAATCATACCACTTTCGTTGATTTCGTCAAAGCCAAATGGTGTCAATTTAACGAACCAATCAAACTGTTCTTTGCTAAAATTTATGGCTTCAACCATAATTCGACTCACGTTTCGATCAGCATCAGCGAAGTACAGTACAGACTGAGAAAACTCATTGCGTTCCATGGCAACGGGGCCAGCCAACGCTTCGATTACAGGCACTGCATTCAGGCGTGGCTGAGGCTCTTCACGTTCGCCTTCATTTTCAAATGTTGGTGGTGCGGGTGGGCTTATGGTCAAGTTCGTATTAAATTCAGGATGCGGTCCAAAGCCTTGTGTGGAAGACTGACATGTGGGTTGAATGAATACCCAGTAGCCGTTGAAGTCGTTCAACACTTCGTTGTTAGGGTTTACCTGACGATAGCCAGCGCCATTCCAGTCTGTGAACAAAGGTCGACTGACACACACGCCGCGAGCTTGTGCCCAGGTCTGGTTGCGGGTCGAGACGATGAACCAACCGGAGGTATAGGTCGGAGAACCACCCTGGTCGATACCACTCACCTGCAAGATGCAATCGGATTGAACACGGATAAACACACCTGCGTTGGTGGTGATCACGCCGGTTTCGTTGTACTGATTGCGGTTGTTATTCCACTGATAAACCACGTTACGCTGTGCGCCATTGCGATCTAAAACAGCACAGCCACTGAAGTTACTAACAGCTTTTAACATTTCGACGGGAGAAGACACCAAGTTCCAGCCGGCGCTCAATTGGCGAGTAAATGTCTGTGCCAGCCCTGGAGTCGTTCGACCGCCACCTGTACCGCCACCGCCTCCACTGCCGCCACCTGTGCTGGGCTGTGTGGTTGTGAACTGGATGGAAGAGCGTGCATCAGCATGGTTAGAATTGCCACGAACACCACTGAGCGTAAACAACTGATAGCTGGATGTCGTGCCATTCAACAGGGTGTTGGCCCCAAACGTTCCTGGAGCTGGTAAAGGAATATTCAATGCTTTGCCATTGGCGGACAAAAACTGAGAACAACCTTGCAAAATGGAAGGTGCGTTTAAGCCCGTGCTGGGATCATTGCAGAGTAAAATCAATGTGGTCGAACCATTAAAACCCAAAGGCTCCAATAACACACCGATGCCGCCACCAAACACATATGGAGATGCAGAATCAATGGCAATGGTCAATGTGTTACCCAAAGAAGCGGTGTACACATTGTTTGGTGTGGCTGAGGTTGTGGCCTGACTGAGATCGATCACGTTACCAAAACAGTTATTGATAACAACAATTCTCAACGTACAAGCTTGTTGTGCCGGCAACGTTGGCGGGGATGCAAATGGATGTGCCAATGCAGTTGGTGAAATAAATAAACTCAATAAGAAAATCAAGATAGGGGCAAGCGGAAACTGCTGTTTCAAGGTTTGTACAAAAGTTTGTGTTAGCGCGTATTTTTTCATGGTGAACTCCTTAGCTCGTTGAAGTTGAGTTCACTTTAAAAATTGAGCGTGACAACACCGTGACAACCCAAAGGGGTTATTTGCCACGAAGTACTTTAGATGAGAGAAATGTTATTTAAATCAGAAGATTAGCGTAAAGAGAAATCGTAAAAAGCGGTGACCACTTGGCGGATGGGTTGGCCCTGCCCGGTCAACTGTTCGATCTCGTCCACCACGTCGTTACTGAGGAAATATTCATCACAATTCTGGCAGATCAGTGCGGGCACATTTTCCACAATTTTGTATTCCATCCGCGCAGACGGATCACGGTGAGTGACCATATCTGCTTTTAAATTACCGCCACATGCCATACAAAAATTCATCGTTGCCGTTTCCATGCCGAGCATTATAAAGAGGCGTTTTTCATGATGATGTCTTCCTGACGACAATTTTTTTGAGAATTTAAAATATCCTCTTGACTCTCGTACGGTGCAAGGGTTTATCATGGTGATAGGTGGAGCTATTCTCTCCTTTGCAAAAAGGGAAGCTTTAAAAAAATGCAACAATAAGGAAAGCTAATTAGCCAATAGAATTTAAATCAACAAGAATCAATTTTCTATGGCTAAATTGAAAAATCTAACAGTGAGGACAACGAATCAGCCAATAGAATTTGAGTCAACAAGAACTAACTTTCTATGGCCAAATTGAAACCATGTTTAAGATTGGGGAATTTGCGAAGTTGGGGCATGTGTCGATTCATATGTTGCGCCATTATGATCGACTGGACATGCTCAAACCCGCTCACACGGACCCAGAGACAGGGTACCGGTATTACAGCGTGCAGCAATTGCCGACGCTGAATCGGATCATGGCGTTAAAGGATTTGGGCTTTTCGTTGGAGCAGGTGGCGCGTTTGCTCAAAGGAAAAATTTCCTCTCAGGAAATTCGAGGGATGCTCAAACTGAAAGAAGCCCAGATTGAACAGCATTTGAGCGACGAGCAGATGAGGCTTGCGCGGGTGAAAGCTCGATTGACGCAAATTGAGAAAGAAGGCCATTGGCAGCCGGATGAGGTGGTGGTCAAACCGTTAGAGAACCAGCCATATATTTCATCTGGGCAGGTGACGATGTATGACCATGAAATAGTTCAATTGTTTCAGGAGATGGCCGATGTGTTGGATCAACATCAACTCCATACCAATCGCATGGGGCATGTGATGATTCATGGCCCACCAGATCAGAAGAATCGTCATCATGTGGAGCCTGGCTTTGTGGTGCAGCCTGATGCACCAGATCAACTGATACTTCCCAATGAACGTGTGATCCATAAGCGGAATTTAGAAGCCACTGATGCCGCAACGATGGTGCTGAACGGACCGCGTGAGCAAATCCCCACCTGCTTTGCCTCAATTGGTCAATGGATGGAAGCCAATCAGGCGGTATGCAACGGCATGTTTCGAGAAATTTACCTCCACCCAGAGATGACGCACGACGATCCGAACAACGTGGTCGAACTGCAAATCCCGATCAAACCACTCTAAATTTTAGGAGATTTTCCCAATGCGATATTTGAAAATTTATGCTTTATGTTTAGGGGTTTTTTTATTGATTTTGGCCAGTGATAATTCAGACATCAACGCCCAGGAAGATTTAGTGAAGTTTCAATTTGATCTCAACCGCCCTGTGGTCCGCCATGGTGGAAACAACGAATGGGACGCTCGGCATACCGCACCGGGTGCCGTGGTGTTTCATAACGGGCAATTCCATATGTTCCGCAACGGCTACCGCGGTTGGCCCCAACCTTCACAAGTGGGATATCTGACTTCTGAAGATGGAGTGAGATGGACCGAAGTGATGGAACAGCCGGTGTTCTCGCATGGCAGCGTTCCTTTCAACACCGCGCGTCTGGCCTTACTCACCAGCGCGATTGTGGAAGATGACGGCACCTGGGTGTTTTACTTCGCACCGTTCAACAGCCAGGGCAACCCTACATTGGGTGTGCTTCGAGCCACCGCAGCAACGCCAACCTCTCCCTGGGTAATGGATGATCACGTGTTATTGGAACCAGGCCGTGATGGCGAATGGGATGAAAATTTCATGGCGATCACAAATGTGATCAAAAATGATGAAGGTTATTTCCTCTATTACGCTGCCGGAAACAATGCAGGCGACATGGCCATTGGTCTGGCCACCAGTGACGATGGCATTCAATGGAGCAAAAACAACAATCCATCCACAAGCGGCACTTTTTCAGAAAGTGATCCTGTGCTTAGAAAAACAGAAAACTGGGAAGTCAACATCCAAGACCCTCGCGTGGTCAACACGCCGGATGGATGGGTGATGCTCTACAGCTCATTCGACGGCAACTTCCGTAACCAGGGCTACAATATCGCCATCAGTGATGATGGCATCCATTGGGAGAAAATCCAATCCACACCGGTACTGGCGCGTTCGGATATCAACCGTAATCCCTGGTATCCAGAGCTGGCGTATCGCAATGGCATTTACTATTTCTATTTAGAAGCTGATACCTTTGACGGTGGCACCGATATTTTTGTATCCACCTTCTCAGGTTCATTTAGATAAAAACAAAACAGGGTTGAACGTTTTTCGTTTAACCCTGTCTCAAATATGTCTATCTTTATTATTAAAGGTTTAACTTTTCAACAATTCATATTTGGTTTCTGAAGTACCATTAATTGTTGCAGGTTCATCACTGGTGATCACTTCTAGGCCTTCGAGTTCTAATTCAGCATCAAATTTTTGCTTAATTGTAGCAGTGGTAAAAAGGCCTGTGGTGTGGTCAAGCTCAAATTGGCCTGTGCCTTCACCACTCAAGTTCTTGAAGCGCATCTTAAACGAACCAAACTCAAGTGCCTCTGCTTCGGGATTGTTGCTTAATGTCATCGTGGTATCCAGCTTCACGCTATTGTCTGTAAGTTCTGTGAATTTGACGATGGTTTCAAAATTGGCTGCAAATCCAGCAGTGGTCGACCAAGATTCAGTCCATTCATCTCCGACCTTCACTGGTTCTGCCGCATACATGCCAAACGAAGTTTGCATTAAATCTTTGATGGTTTCTTCACCAACAATACTTTTCACACGTGGTTCTACCAAATCACGAATTTCAGAATCGACTGTATCCAACATAGCGCCAATTAACTCATCAATTCCGCTGACAGACTGAATATCGCCCATTGACGTGAGCACAACATTATAACTATTCCCAATTAACGTTTGATAAATCCTGCCTTGTGGATTGTCTGTTTGAGTGCCTAGACTGGAATCGAACACAAGCGTTCCATCAGATGTATTTTTTATCGATTCATACGTGTACTGCAATGTGGTATTGCCGTCTTCATCTACATCAACAACATCAATCTTGTAAATTGTTTCGGACTCACTCTTAATTTTAGTGGTTTCACCAAACTTTGTTTGAGTGGTATCTTCGGTTGTGGTGATTTTCATTCGATAAGTTTCTTCCGCTTCTAGCTTCAGTGCCAAATCAACAAACTGAACTTCAGGTTCTGCCTGATCGGTGTTGGTTTCATCAGTGGTTTGTTGGCTGGTTTGGTTATTCCCACAAGCGGTTAGAAAACCTACAGAAAGCATTGCTGTCAATAAAAAAATACCCAAATTTTTTAAGTGGCTGATCATCATGATCCCCCTCTTCCCATGCCTGATTGTGCGCCAGGTTTTAACACATCCAGCTTACAACACTTTTTAATAAAAGCAAAAAAGCCACCCTAAGAGCAGGGTGGCTTTTTATCGAGTTTAGCGAAAACAAACCAGCGGAATTTCAGAAGATAGGCGCTTCGTTGTTAATTAAAAAAATACCGGCTGAGCCACTTAAAGAAAGGCTTTCAGCATAGAGCCAATATCTGTCTCTTTCATAGAGCAGTGATGGCTGACCGAACCCACCTTGTCCAGGCACGATATTGGGAAAGATCAATGGATTTTGTTCGACCTTCACCCAGTCAACGCCATCTTCACTGATGGCAAAACCAAGGGCATTGTTTTGTGGCAAAAAACCAAAGGTCTTGTAAATCATGATCCAGCCATCCGGTGTGTTCACCACGCGAGATTGATAAATACCATTACTCTCCCAAGACCCACTTTTGGGCGCTAGCAAAGGATCACTGTTTGCATAAAGCGCTTCGGTGCTGGCAGGATCATCATGCTTATCCCAATCAATGCCATTTGCACTGGTCGCCAAACCGATGCGCATATAGCCTTTTTTATCCGCGCCGGTGTAGTACATCAGATAGCCATTTTCAGTTTTGTGGACGTTGGCTTGGGAGACTTGTCCGCCATCCCACGCATCTTCATTCTTACTCATGCGCAACACGGGTTCTGCCTCAACCGTCCATGGCCCTTGAGGTTGTGATGCTGTAGCTCGACCAATGAAACCACTGCCAAGGCTGGCGCTGCGCGTTTGCCACACATGGAAGTAGAGCACCCAGGTGCCATCGTCTTCGACCAATAAGCTGGATGCCGAAGCCGCCACCTGAGCATAGTCCACATCACTGGTTTTAAGCACTGGCCCTTCTCCCTGCTTTTCCCAGTGAATGCCATCGCTGGACACAGCGTAGCCCATCTCAACATTGCCTGGCCAGGCAGAAAAGGCGTTAAAAATCATGTGAAACTGACCATCGTGATAAACCATGCCGCCAGGATCAATGCGGGCACCGTCCCAATCGCCCTTGGCACCACGCACCAGCACTGGATCACTTGTGCTTAGCGTAAATCCTGTTTCAACAAGTTTTTTATGGTTACAGGCCACCAAGCCTGTTCCAACCACCATTAAAAGAATACAAGCCATCAAGAACTGTTTATAAAAAATCATTTTATTTTGCCTTTCAAACAAACGTGTTTTGGTCTATGTTTCAAAACAGTGTAAAATCTAAGTGGGTCTACCAAAAGATCCATTAAGAACCAACTTGATAGATCCATTTTTAATTGGAGATTTAAATGAACCAATCTAGAAATTCAGAACAATTGATGCCTTCTCTTATTCACTTGGACAAGTCCGATGGTACGCCCCTCTACCAACAAATTTATGACGAGCTACGCCGAGCCATCTTGAATCAGCAACTTGAAGCGGGTACCAAATTGCCATCAACCAGAGAGCTGGCAGACACACTAAATGTCTCTCGAAATACCGTCAAATCAGCGTTTTCTCAACTGACCAGTGAAGGTTATCTGGAATCTTTCGTGGGGGCGGGCACTTTTGTCAGCCATCAGCTTCCAGATGATTTGAGTATCGCTTTCGTAAAACCTTCGCCACAATTTTCTGAAACAGAACGGCATTTATCCAAGCGAGGGCAATCACTCATTTGGCTGGGCAAGCTGGCTCGTTCACAAAAAATTTATCGAGACACCAATCATATTTTTGTGATCGGCGTTCCTGAACTAGGGGCCTTTCCTTTTGAGTTGTGGAGCAAGCTTTCAACCAAAGTGCCACGCAAACTTTCAGCCAATCATTTTGGCTATCATCAAGATCCATTGGGCTATCAGCCTTTACGCGAAGCCATTGCCCGCTATGTGCGAACCTCACGCGCGGTACGATGTGAGGCAGCTCAAATACTGATTGTTTCAGGCTCACAGCAAGGGTTTTTCACAGCGGCCCAAACCTTGGTCAATCCTGATAATCATGTTTGGGTCGAAGAACCTGGTTACAGTGGATCAAAAGGTGTGATGATGTATCTGGGACACAACATCGTCCCTGTCCCTGTTGATGCTGAAGGCATTCAGGTTGAACAAGGCATTCAGCTTCAACCGGATGCACGCATGGCCATCGTCACCCCCTCACATCAATATCCACTCGGCATGACGATGAGTTTGCCACGCAGGCTTCAATTGTTGAAGTGGGCCTCACAGAATGAATCTTGGATTCTGGAAGATGACTACGACAGCGAGTTTCGTTACAGCGGCCCACCACTCGCTTCGTTGCAGGGGCTGGATCACCAAGGCCGTGTGATCTACATGGGCACATTTAGCAAGGTGTTGTTTCCCGCATTGCGGCTGTCTTACCTCATCTTGCCGCCCGATTTGGTCGATGCCTTTGTTGGTGTGTATTTGCCCACAGGAAACAATGTGCCAATGCTCTCTCAGGCAGTCCTGGCCGAATTTATTCAGGAAGGTCATTTTTCCAGGCATATTCGGCGGATGCGAAAACTGTATCATCAACGCCGCAATCATCTGCTCGATGCATTAAAAAAACATTTGGGAGAGGTGGTTGAAATTGGACCAAGAGACGGAGGAATGCATCTCAACATTTGGCTGCCCGAAAATATTCGTGTTCAAGATGTGACCAAACACTTGGAAAAATACAATGCTCAAAATGTTGCTTTGTCTTTAAATTATCTGGATCAACATCATCGAGATGGGTTGCTGCTGGGATTCAGCAGCGCGACCGAATCCCAGATCGAAACCAACGTAAAAGAACTGGCTCAAGCCATTGAAACAGCCACCAGCACTTAGGCCCTTTGCTGCGCCTGTTTTCGGGCTGAAGCCAATTCATCCGCAATCAAAAAAGCCAGTTCCAATGCCTGACTCGCATTGAGCCTTGGATCACAGTGGGTGTGATAACGCTCGGCCAGTTTATGATCGGTGATCTCCTGCGCACCGCCAGTGCATTCGGTCACATCTTGTCCTGTCATTTCCAAATGAATGCCACCAGGATGTGTGCCTTCCGCACGATGCACAGCAAAGAAATTTTGAACCTCAGAAAGAATGTAATCAAAGGGGCGAGTCTTATAACCAGACTCTGCCTTAACTGTATTCCCATGCATCGGATCACACGACCAAACCACTGATTTTCCTTCTTTTTCAACAGCTCGAATCAAATTCGGAAGCTTGTCCTGAACCTGATCATGCCCCACACGCACAATCAACGTGAGGCGTCCAGGTTCGTTTTCAGGGTTCAATTTATCAATCATCTTCAACAGACGATCCGTGTCCAAATCAGGTGCACATTTGATCCCCAATGGATTCTTAATGCCACTTGCAAATTCAAGATGCGCATTTTCAAGTTGACCCGTTCTGGCACCAATCCAGAGAAAGTGAGCCGACACGTCATACCAATCATCCGTCGTGCTGTCGATACGGGTGAGCGCTTGTTCATATGGAAGGAGCAAGGCTTCATGTGAGGTAAAGAAATCGGTTTCTCGAATGGGGCTGGCTGTGCGTGAATTGATGCCACAGGCTGCCATGAATTGCAATGCCTCTTCAATACGAAGCGCCAAATCTTCATAACGTTCGCCCTGAGAACTGTCAGAGATAAAGTCCAGATTCCAGCGATGCACCTGGTGAAGATCTGCATAACCACCCTGTGAAAATGCGCGGAGCAAGTTCAATGTGGCCGCTGCCTGATTGTATGCCTGAATCATGCGAGCAGGGTTTGGCTCACGTGATTCAGAATCAAAATTGATGCGGTTGATGATGTCGCCACGATAAGAGGGCAGTTCCGTCCCATTCTGGTTTTCCATATCGGCAGAACGTGGCTTGGCAAATTGCCCCGCCATGCGGCCCACTTTGACCACAGGCAGTTTGCCAGCAAACGTCATGATTACGGCCATTTGCAACATCACACGAAACGTATCACGAATGGCGTCAGGATGAAACTCGGCAAAGCTTTCAGCACAGTCTCCGCCCTGCAACAAAAAGGCTTCACCTGCGGCCACTTTCGCCAAATTCTTTTTCAGTTGTCTGGCTTCGCCGGCAAACACCAGGGGTGGATATTTGCTCAGTGTTTTTTCTGCATTTTCCAAATGCTGTGTGTCTTTATAATCAGGCATTTGGGTGAATGGCTTCGACCGCCAACTGTCCGGACGCCAAGATTGTGCCATGATTCATTACCTCAATTCTTTTGCCATCTATCAACGAGCAACAGATTATACCGATCCATGCGGCAAGATCGAAATTTTGTTTATTTCTCAATGTCACGATATCTTTGGTGGTATAAAATTTTTATTTCAGCAAAGGTGATCAAATGCCAAATATTGTGGGACTGGGTGAAGCGTTGATTGATTTGTTCGCTAAACCTGGTGTGCCATTAAAAGAAGCTGACTCACTCACCCCTGCCCCTGGTGGTGCGCCTGCCAATGTCGCAGTAACTTTAGGACGATTAGGTGCAGATGTGGGCTTCATTGGCAAAGTCGGCAAAGATGAATTTGGGAAATTACTTCAGGAATTGCTCCAACAAGCTAGCGTGGACATCACTCATTTCCAGGCCGATCCCGTCGCCCCCACAATGCTGGCTGTGGTCGCATCACCTAGCCCGACAGAACAACATTTTACGCTCTATCCGAGTGCTGCAGAAAAATTAAGCGTCGATGATTTGCCGCAAAACTTCATTGAATCAGCCCAAGTATTTTACTTCGGTTCGGTCACGCTCTCGAATCAAAGCCGAAAAGCCACGATGCAAGCAGCTCAATGGGCCAAAAAGGCTGGTTGTTATGTGGTCTTTGATGTGAACTTTCGCCCTGCAGTTTGGGCTGACGAAAGTGAAGCAAAACACCAAATAGAAAAAGCGGCCAAACTTGCCACCGTCATTAAGATGAATGAATCAGAATTAAAATTTTTGACTGGCACCGATGATTTACAGCAAGGGTGCAACACGTTGATTGAACAAGGTGCTCAACTCTGCTGTGTGTCTCTGGGAGGAGATGGCGCTTATTTTGATAATGGTCATGTTCGCGGCACTGTCCCCGTAACTGATGTTGAGGTCGTAGACACCACCGGCAGTGGCGATGCCTTTGTCGGCGGCTTCTGTTTTCAGTTGAGCAAACTGTCACACCCCATTGCTGGGCTGGATGAAGCCACATTACGCAGGATGATCGAGTTTGCTAACGCTTGCGGTGGATTGGCCGCCACCAAACTCGGTGCCATGAGTGCGTTGCCAAACTTAGAATCTGTCACGGCACTGATGAAAACCATCCGTGAAGCCTAAAACCTGAAGGGATATCCAATCGCCTCAAAAATCCTCAAAGCCGAAATCATTCGAATTGCCAAGCTGGCCAGAGAACAAGGTCTGGTAGTCAGCAACCTGGGCAACTTCAGCATCCGTGACGATGAAAAAATCTACATCACGGCCAGTGGTCTCCCTTATGAAAATCAAACCCCACAGGATGTCATCGTCATCGACTTGGATGGCAATCATTTGGAAGGACCACATCAAGTTTCTAGCGAAAAACGAGTGCATTTATCGATCTATCGAGCACGTGAGGATGTTAAAGCCGTCGTCCACACCCACAGTCTCTACGCAACCGCCTGGAGTTTTTTACAAAAATCTTTAGATTTGGACAGTGAAGAACTCCACCTCTACATCGGTTCTCATATCGAAACCGCATCTTTTGGCCCAACAGGCACTGAGGAACTCGGACAAAACACAGCCCAATCGCTCGGAGATCGTGCTGCCGTACTGATGGCAAAACATGGCCCCGTCAGCATAGGAAGCTCTTTAGAAGAAGCATTTAATCGACATCTAATTGTAGAACGAATCGCCCATATGTCATGGCTGCTCAAACAATCAGGTGAGATTTAAAGACCTAAAAAACAAACTTTAAAACGCAAAAAATTCAGAAAATGTTAAAGACTCTAATCCCCCAACCCCCTTTACATAAAGGGGGCTACGATAAGGCTGCGAAAGCTAATCCTAAATTACGATTCATTTTCTTATCAAAGCTTCTCCCTTTGGAAAAGGGCAGTATTTACTTAACAAAGCATTAGGCGAAGCGGAAGTCCGAAAAACTATCCAAACGAACTTAGTATCAGGAAACGAATATCAGAATAAATCCCCACAGTTCTATCGCAACCCCCTTAATGATTTAAGGGGGTTGGGGGATTGGATGCCCTTACTCTTCATTTTGATATCCCTGTTTTTTTTAAAGTAGATACGTTTCTTAGTAAAGGGGGATTTGATCAACCACAATCTCTACCATCGCGTTTCCAAACTTTGGAGCACGCACTGATAATCGCAGTCGATGAGCATGGAATTGGTGTTTTGATGATGTGCATGAATTTGTCGGATACGGCGATCCCACATGGCTTGCCCAGTCCATGACTGTTTGGCTTGTGAAATGAGAGCATTTCGAAAAGCGACGGTAAACCCATGCCCGAAGCGATTGCCCCTGACACCCTCAACCACTTTGGTTTTCTTATTCACGAAAAAAATATCCAAACGATCCCGAATCACTTTGGGCAGCCCAGTTGGATCATCGGGCAGAGAACGTTCCGAAGACGGAAGCAGATAATAGCTGAATGGCACTTCCGTCCAGCCAATCTCCCCAGGGAAAGAATAGAGAAAAAAGATCACATCTTCTTCTGCATAGAACGCCACTTCAGCTTTGCAGTCGCACAACCTTTGAATGTACTCTGGAGTGGGTTTGTCTAAAATCAAACCCAGTTCATGACGACCTGAGCGAAAGCTGTATTGCGTAATGGGTTCGTACGTTTTTCTAGCCGTTTGATACTGGTCTCCAACTTCAAAGGTCACTCTGAATCCTTTTGGTCATTGCCACGATTTAAAAAACTGTTTCGATACTTCACACCAAACACCATGCCTGCAACAAACATGGCATATGCTTTTGTTTTATCGGGAAGCTGATCCAATTCATCCTCGGACATGATCATAAATTCCTGCCACCTTGCTTCAAACGCAGTGGCAATGTCGGCTTTCATAAAATCATCACTGACTTCACTGATCAGCTTTTTAAGAAAATCCTCATTCATTCTGACCTCAATTCTACTCTGGTCACATTTAAGCTGAGGAACAAAGCGTCTTCAAGTCAACAAGGTGCCTGAATTGAAAATCAAAGGACTGAATGGCCAAATCAAAAATATCAGTCGCGCGTGTTTGATAGGCAAATTCTGCCATCATCGCCACATAAAACCCTGTGGCTGCACCAACCAAATCCGCACAACACTCTCGATTTCCTTCTGCATTGATAAATTCTTCCTGACTCCAGACAAATGTTCCATCCAGCATGGCTAAAAAATCTAAGTTCTTACATATTTCTGACGCAACCAAAAAGCGTTCACCCTCAACCAAGAATCGTTCTGCTTGTGCTGTCCCTGCCAGGTCATCTCTTTTAATATCGCCTACACTCAATTCTTGCCTTAGAAGGGTGATACCTGGGTTTACAGCATCAACCATTTCACCATTAAGCTGCAACGTTTTTTCATCTCGTATAAATGCAAACAATGTTGGCGTCATCGAATAAAACGAAAACCGCCAGCCTTGAGGCGCTCGAAAGTCAAGATCATAATCCAACAACAAATCACCCGAAGCAGCATCAATCATTGCCTGATTTAATTTGAAAGCGTGTTGACCGGAATCAAAAATCCATATATTCACAACATCTTGAGTTGCCAATGCTGTGGTTGCTGCAATAAAAATGAGAAATATCAAGGAATATTTTTTCATATGTCCCTCCAAAAACCAAAATATCTTAAAAATTACTTACAAATGAAACTGAAGTGCGAATGATCAAATTCCCCTAAGATCATAAAAAAAGGTGTGGGCCCAGCAGGGATCGAACCTGCGACCCGCCGGTTATGAGCCGGATGCTCTGCCGCTGAGCTATGGGCCCTTTTGATGAACTATGGTTACTATAGCTGTGGTTTATCACCGTGTCAACGGAAAATCTTTCAATTTTCATTGACGATGTGTTTTCCGATTTCGCGTTCTATATACTGTAAAAACCCCTTCAATAAGGAGCCTGCATGGGTGCCCAAGCTTACACCAATGTGTTGTTTAGCGACATCCGCGACTTTACCGAATTCACGGCCAAGCGCGGCGATCAGCAGGCATTTAGCTTACTGCAACTGCACAACCAACTGGTGCAGGATGCCTGTGACACTTATAAAGGCCAACTTATTAAAACCTATGGCGATGGGGCCATGGCCCGCTTTGAAAGCCCAGCCGATGCTGTATCTGCTGCTACAGATTTGCAAAACCACGCCAACAAACACACCCAAAATCATCCAAGCACACCTTTACTCGTGGGGGTTGGGATTCATCACGGTGAAGTGATTGAAGAAAATGATGATTTGTTCGGCTTGGCTGTCAATTTCACCAAACGTTTGGCCGATGAAGCACGCTCTGGTCAAATCGTGGTTTCCAATGCCATCCGTGAAAAGCTCGATCCTTCCACACAGGAATGGATGGCCATCGGTGAACGCGACATCAAAGGCATTGGCCAAGTGCTCTTATATGAAATCATCTGGCGCAAGGAATCCATGCGCTTAACCACTCAGGATCAAACCTTGAACCTGATTATCACCCACGATGACAAACTGGTGATTGAACTTGGAAAGATCATGCAGCAAAAATTTGATACCTTTCAGGACAAGCTGCGAAGCGAAGAGTCACCTCTACCTGCCGGCGTGGGCTGGTTGTTCAAAAAAATGGACCATTGGCTACCAGAGCTCATCGACAAAGCCTTAAACAAACTGGGAATCGGCATTGAACATTCACTCAAACATGTCAATCTGTGGATGGAGGACAACCGCCTCATGATTCGTATTGGCAGCCGCCAATTTGACCTCAACAACCAATGGCAAGGCAAAGGCTTTGATGAAGAAAGTTTGAATCAGTTCATCCAAAAAATCCATGAGCGTCAACAGATGCTGGGGCAAGCTCAGAGTCAAGCAATTGATGAAACACTTACAACAACATTTCCGAAACAAGACCATCATGAATCATCAAAAAACACATCAACACCGCCGTTAAAATTAATGTTCCTTGCCTTGTCCGAAAATGATAAGGCACAACAAGCATTTTCATCCTGGCCGATTGCAAAAAAACTGGTGCAACGATTTGTCGCTGGAGAAACATTTCCAGAAGCCATCGAAGTGGTACGGCACCTGAATCAAAATAACATTCAGGCCACGATCAACCATTTGGGCGAACACACAGAAGACCTTCTAGTTGCCAGACAAACTTCAGATAAATATTTAAATTTACTCGACGCCATCGGCCAATCTGGCGTAGAAACCACCGTGTCTATCAAGCCGACTCAAATTGGCCTGTCTCTGGGCAAAGATGTTTGCGACACAGAATTGACCAAAATTTTAGCCTACGCTCAAACCAGCGACACCAAAATCTCTATTGATATGGAAGATTCCAGCTACACTCAAACCACGCTGGAGTTATTCGCTAAATACCATCAGAGATATGGACAGCAGGTAGGCACCGTTCTCCAGGCCAATCTAAAGCGAACCTCTGACGACTTGCAACAACTCATCAAAATGGGCGCCGCCGTCCGCTTGGTCAAAGGCGCATATCTGGAACCCGAAGACGCCGCATTCCAACAAAAAAGCGATGTGGATCAAGCTTATGCCCAATTGATTCAACAATCGCTCTCACCCAAAGCAATTCAAAGCGGTGTATATACTTCCATCGCCTCTCATGATGAAAAAATATTGCGCTGGGTGTGTGAACTGGTACAACGAGAAAAGGTTCCCACCGACCACTACGAATTCCAAATGCTCTACGGCATCCGCCGCGACCTGCAACAAAAGCTTGCAGAGGCCGGCCATCAAGTGCGTGTTTACGTTACTTATGGGACAGAATGGTACCCCTACTTCATGCGCCGACTGGCGGAACGTCCTGCCAATGTGCTGTTTTTACTAAAAAACCTTTTCCGTGCGTAATTCAAACAATTGACAAATGATAACCAAAGATTTTAAATGAGTGCATGGCTCCCTTTTCTTTAGACATGGCCCCCAATCAAATCACCTTCTTAATGGTGTTCTTATTGGGCATGGCCCCTGGAATCTTCTGGCTTTGGTTCATGTACGAGCGCGACAAATGGGAACCAGAACCACGCATGATGGTGTTTCGCATTTTCCTCTGGGGCATGGCATCTACCATTCCTGCCATTATTCTGGAATTAATTGGCACCCCCATTGTCACCGCATTTGTGTCTGACTCTTTGTCTCAGAGTCGCACCCTTTATATTGCTTTATTGATGTTTTTAGTCGTTGGGCCCGCTGAAGAATTTTGCAAATATTTCGTGGTCCGCTGGAAAGTCTACGGTCACCCCGAATTCAACGAACCCATGGACGGCATGGTCTACGGCGCAGCTTCGGCCCTGGGATTCGCTGCCCTGGAAAACGTCGGCTACCTCTTCTCAGCCCAACTCAACAACGAACTGGCCTCAACGTTTTTCCTGCGAGCTTTGCTGTCCGTCCCCGCTCACATGCTGTTTGCTTCCCTATGGAGCTATCCCATGGGCCTGGCCAAATTCATGGACCCTGGCAAAGGTGAAAAACTCATCAACCGTGGCCTGTTTTTCTCCATGATCGCCCATGGCCTGTTCAACTTCCTGGCCATGACCTTCACCTGGGGCCTCATCGGCGTACTCCTCCTGGTCGGCTTCCTCGCATTACGCTTGCGACGAAAGCTGATCCACGTCCACGAAATCTCACCCCATCATCCGGAACGGCAAAATGGGGAGGGAGATAAAAAATAAATTTAAGGGATATTTTTAAGATGTAAAAGGCTTCAATCCCCCAGCCCCCTTGGGCTCAAGGGAGCTAAGATTGACCATTGAAAGTAAGTTCTAAACTACGAATCGATTTTCTTTGAAAAAAAATTTAAATCGTTTTAGGAAGGTGTTTTAAAACAAATGCTTGAATCTCTTGAGGTGTAGGGAGGTCAATCAACAATTTCCCCTGCTCCATCACCTGCTCCAGCTGAGGCACCACCTTTTGACCATCGTTCGGACAAACCACATTCGCATCATCCCAAAGCTTGACCAAGCGTTCGCCACATTTAGGACAGATATAAAGTTGTTTCGTGCCAGAAAACTTGCCGCGCTTGGACACGGGCTTGCCTTCAATCTCGACGATATCGAGGCCAAAATCAAACACCCTGGCGTTGCAGATAGATGTCCCCACCCCGTAGGCGTCGGCCACTTCATTCAGCTCTGGGATCATTTCTTCATCCAAACCACCGGAAATGAAAATTTTGACGTGATTGAAACCATGAATATCCAATTCCCAACGAACTTCACGTGCAATTTCGCGCATATTTCCACGGCGTGATGATGGGGTATCTAAGCGAACGGCATACAGCTTTTCACCCAACGCTTTTGCATTGGCCAATGCTTCAAATTTTTCATCGCCAAAAGTGTCAACCAAAACAACACGTGGTACAGAATCATCAATCACTTCATCAAACATCAACACCGTTTTGCTTGATTCTCCCACCAACAAGATCAGTGCATGAGGAATCGTGCCCACAGGCTGAATATTCAAATAATCGGCTGCCAGCACGGTTGAAACACCACTACAACCCCCGATAAACGCAGAGCGTTCAATCATCGGAGAAATGGCAGGATGCGCTCGTCTTGCCCCAAAACTGGCCACAGGGCGACCATCCGCAGCAATCACAGAACGCGCTGCTTTGGTTGCAATCCCACTTGCATGACAAAGAAAACCAAGCAGAGATGTTTCCAATTTATCGAAATCCTCATAGTTGGCTTCAATCACCATCACAGGTTCTTGCGATCGAAACAACGTGCCTTCAGGCAATGCCCATACATTGAGTGGATGCCCTTCCAGAAAATTAAAAACTTCTTCGATACCGCTCAACACACCCCAGGTCCATTGATTCGGCAAACTTTTGAGGCGAATCTCCATTTTGACACGTTTGCTGATGTTTTTTGCTTCGAGAATTTGGTGGGTTCGTTCAAAGTAAACATCTGTCACTTTGCCGTCCAGGATTTCCTGTTCGCTGGCCATACCAAATTTTCGCTTTGTTTTTTCGATGCTCATAGGCCCATTCTTTCATTGACGTGAGATGTAACGATTTGTCCTTTGCTTCATTCACAGTGATAATGATTTCATTGACACGCCGTATACGTAGATTATAGATTGGGTAAGTAAGGGCCGCCAATAAACTAGATTAAATCTCGATATGCGAAAATCAAACCAATATTGGGAAACTTTTGGTCACATCGGCGTATAAGAGTTTGAAAGGGTATTTGTGGATAATTTGGCAGAGCGTCTTTCCCAAGGCGACGAAAAAGCCTGGGAAGAGCTATACCAAGAATACAAAAGAGGCGTTATTGGATTGTGCCTAGGGTATTTGCGCAACCGCGAAGACGCACTGGATGCAGCAGAGGAGGCATTTGTAAAAGCCTTCAAATACTCACACCGCGTTCAAGCCTCTGGCAATGTGCGAGCATGGTTGTACACCATTGCAGCCAACACCTGCAAAGACATGTTGCGCAAGAAAAAACGCGGTCAGGCGTGGCTCAAAAAATGGATGGCAGGCAACAAGCACACATTTTCCACCCCTGGTGTGGATGAAATTGTCGAAAAAGATCAACGCCAGGATGCCATGCGCGAAGCAATTGATCAACTGAATGAAACGTATCGGATTCCATTGATCCTGCGCTATTATGAACAAATGGACTACGACGAAATTGCAGAAACGTTAAGTGAAATGGAAGGCACGCCTGTCAAACGCGGGACCGTGGCCAGCCGTCTGAATCGTGCCAAGCAGCAGTTAAAAACCATAATTGAAGGAAGCCCAGCATGAGCGAACATCACGATCCCATCGATACCGAAATACGCGCCGCTCTGGCCCAAGACATCGACAGCATGGTGCCCGAACTGGATGCCCGACTCACTCGCGTTCAACCACAAGCTGTTGTTGCCAAACCCTCGTTTTCATGGAATTTTTTAATGCGGCCTGTAGGCGCATTCGCCGTGCTTGTTTTTGCTGTTGGTATGGGTTTTTATTTAGGGAATCAACAACAAAATCTCTTTTTGCCTGTAGCCATGTCCGGAGTGGATGGTACCTTTATGGGCACCAGCGAGAGCCTACCTTATCAAGCAATTTATGAAGAAGCCGGCAAACCTGTCGATGTAGATGGGTTTGTTTATGTCGCAGCCGATGCCACAGGTGCCTTGAGTCAGCCCAGTGCCACCACTGAATCTTCTGCACCAGATGCTGCAGAAAGCGTGGCCATGGAATCTGAAGCCGAAGAACCTGTTGATGATGAAGCCACATCTGTCGCCGACAGTGAAGATACCGATACAAGCACAGCAACTGCCACTGCACTTCAAGTCAACTCAGCAACCAGCCGATCAAATAATGAAGATTTCGACATGGAACAATTGTGGTCAGGGTTGTTTAGCGCACAAATTGCTTCCGTTGGCCTTTTGCGCAAAGCAATGGTCGTGCCCAACCAATCCAGCGTGTTCCGTATTCGCAAAGACAATGATCAGACGCAAACAGAACTTATCACCACGGGCCTGAGAAATCCCACCGGCGTGGCAGTGGACACCAATGGACGAACCTATGTGACTGAACACATTGCCGATGGCACCTTGATTGCTATCGAAACCAACGGCGATTCCCGTGTGGTCAAAAGTGGCCTTAACTATCCCGCAGGATTGGCTTTTGCGCCTGATCAATCCCTCTACCTGGCTGAACATGGGCGTGGACGCGTGTTGCACCTGATACCTGACAATGGCCTCATTACAGAGCGCAGTCGGATTGACGTATTTTCCACCGGCTTCAGTGGGCAAATGAAAACAGACCAGATTGACCACCCACTACAACAAGGCGGGCCTTTTGCTTTAACAGTGACTGACGATAACTTCTTGCTGGTCAGCGATGTGGCCGATGGCAAAACCGCCATCTACCGCTTCCCGCTAGAGCAACAAAAAAACTGGTGGGATCAACTTTTGGAATTTTTTTATTGAAGAATTTAATTTGAAATGGGTCTTGGACTCCGTACTTAAAACATCACGTCCTTATAGAAGGGTGTGATGTTTTAAATTGAAAAAATTGTTGAATTCAACTTTTCCAATCCGCTTGAGCGGAGACCCTTTCGAGAGGGCCAAGGCGTGCCTTGGCCCTCTTTCTTTAAATCATCGTATACACTTAATTCATAAAGGGATGAATCATACTTAATATCCACTCAGGGGGGATTTTATGAAGCTTTTCACCTCAATTATTGCCGTCCTGTTTTTCTGGAGCATAACGGCTCAGGCACAACAACTCAGCATCGATGAGGTGCAGGCGCTCAGCACCGATGAAACCATTCAAATCATCAACAACACCAGCCAAATGGTTGACCTCAGTGGTTGGTCGCTGACTGTACAACGTCCGAATTATTCCAGACAAACCCGATATCAATTTCCAAATGGTTGTTTAATTCCTGGACGCGGTGAACTGACCGTGCATTCCGGCCCCGCCAACGTCAATCAAATTGATGATGAATGTGGCGGATTAAACTTCAATCTATTCTGGCAAGCGGCTTTCACTCTGCCCAATGATGCCGGCATCATTCAGTTAAGAACACCGGAAGGCTTGCTTGAATCTTCCCATCAATACCCGCCTCTTTATCGCTCAGAAGACGTTCAGTTTCGCAATGACGACATCCTCTTTTCAGGCACCATGACCATTCCCAATGTGGAAGGCCAACATCCCGCCGTCGTTTTGGTCAGTGGCAGCGGCCCACAGGATCGAGACTCCGATCTCTTTGGCTTCAAGACGTTTGAAGTAATTGCCGATCATCTGTCTAAAAATGGGTTTGCCGTATTGCGCTACGACGACCGTGGTGTGGGCGGCTCCACAGGCAATTGGGTCGAAGCCACATTGGAAGATCGAACTGCGGATGTGTTGGCTGCCATTGATCTGCTGAAAAACCACCCAGACGTTGACCCGAAACAAATCGGAATCGTCGGTCACAGCGAAGGTGGGGTGGTTGGTCCAATGGTTGCCGCCCAATCATCGGATATCGCTTTTATGGTGATGATTGCAGGCCTGGGCACTACAGGCAGACAGTTACTGAGTGAACAGTCTGAACTCCTCATGCAAGCAGCAGGAGCCACTGATGCAGCTGTTGCTTTGCAATTGGAACTGTTAGACCTCATGTATCAAGCTATCAGTAGCAATGCTGAGGAAGATTGGGCAGCTTTAGTGGATCGCCTAAGAGAAGCGGGTGTGCCTAACATCCCTCAACAACTGGCCTTAATTCAATCTAACTGGTATCGCTCATTTACCTTATACGACCCCATGCCATTTTTAGAGCAAATTCAAATCCCCATTCTGGCTATCTTCGGGTCGCTCGATTTACAAGTGCCCGCTGAGTCCAATCAAGCAGGGATGGAAACTGGCTTTGGGGGGGCTGGCAACACGGATGTCACCTATCACTTATTTGAAGGCGCCAATCATCTTTTCCAACTGGCCAACACAGGCAGCCCTCAAGAGTATGCGGCTTTGCCAAAGCAATTTATCGCTGGTTTCTTGGAACTGATTTCCAATTGGCTGTTTGATCACAGTGAAACGTTACCAACCCCATAGCCTGATTGAGTCTTGACTTAGAGTGCGCTCTAACTGTTAGAGTTAAGTCATCTCGCAATGAAAGAAGCGCGCTATGAAATATAACTCCCTAGGCCGAACAGGGGTTCAGGTTAGCCCGTTGTGTTTGGGCACCATGAACTTTACTTACCGCACCCAGGAAGACGATGCCATGGCCATGCTGGATCGTGCCATTGATGCGGGCATCAACTTTATTGACACTGCCAATTTTTATGGTCAGCCAGCCAACGGAGGCAAAGGCCAGGGGCTTTGTGAAACGTTACTTGGAAAGGCATTTCAAGGAAAGCGAAATCAAGTTGTGCTTGCCACCAAGTTTGTCGCGCCAATGGATTGGACTAACCCCAATGCGCGCGGCGGCAGTCGGCGTCATCTGATTCAACAATGTGAAGCTTCACTCAAACGACTCAACACAGATCATATTGATCTGTATCAAATGCATCATCCTTGCCCAGATATTCCCATTGATGAAACACTAAGAGCCTTGGATGATTTGGTGAAATCAGGAAAAGTGCGCTACATCGGTACCAGTTCCTTTGCCGCCTGGCAATTGATGGAAGCAGTTTCAGTGTCTGAAAAATATCTACTCAATCGCTTCATCAGCGAACAACCTCGATACAATTTGTTGGCTCGCCATATTGAATCTGAACTTTTACCCATGGCAGAAAAATATGGCATCGGCATCATGGCCTATGCGCCTTTGCAGGGTGGACTGCTTTCAGGCAAATACCATCGTGATCAACCACACCCTGACGACAGTCGGCTGGCAGATTCGATATGGGGCGACTGGGCGATTGGATATCATCATGACCGTATTTACGATGTGTTAGAAGGTTTACAAAAGATTGCAACTGAGAAAAACTGTAGCCTGTCTCAATTGGCAATTGCTTGGGTGATTCATCAACCGGCGGTGGTCACATCCATTATTGGCCCTCGCACGATGGCCCAATTTGAAGACAACTTGGATGCAATCAAGGTCGAATTAACAGAAGAAGATCTGAAACAAATGGATGAACTGACACAACCTGTTTCGTGATCCATCGTCATTTAAAAACCTCATAAAACCTTTTGGCTTTCCATAAAACCACTCTTTTGCACAGCCACCCATATGGCCGCCCAGCTACCCAGGTGGCCAGCTTTCTGGCCCAAAACCCCTTTCCCTGACTGTAAGTGACGCTCGTCACCCAAGTGGCGTACCAAACTGGCGCGCCAGCCGTACCGCCTGGGATGTGAGTGTTTTTACCCTGTCGTTAATCTGTGGGCATCAACAAACAAGACACAGCAACTGGCAACAGGAGGTTCTTTTAACCATGGCAAAAAAGCACTCGGTCAGCGCCAACGGCAAACCAAGAAACAACGGGCTGTCGGGAGGTGGATCAGAGTCGGAGGTCGTGGAACTGAAAGACTTTACCTATCGCTTGCCAAAGGATTTGGGCAATACATTTAAATTGTGGTGCCAAACCAATGGGTTCACCGCGCAAAACCAATTGAAAGAGTTAATGACAGACTTTATGGATGGCAAAGAAATCGTCATCCGTTACAACGCCAAGTAAGGAGATTAACCATGTTGAAAACATTCGCTTCTGTGGTGGTCGTAGCGACCGTGTTGGTGGTCGGAGCGTTTATCATGGTGGCTGTTTCAGGCACCGTTGATTTCACCAACCTGACTCAATCCGAAGCGGATGAGGGGATTAGAGTCGGTGTTGAGACGCTGACCAATGAGATCGTTGAATGGCTCCCCAACACCATCGCGATCTACAAAAACAAGGTTATTGGTCAGCTAGAAGCAAACGAAGATGTAGAGTTTCTGCTCATTCGAGCAAACCTGATGAACCCAGATGGCGACATCTGTGAGGCGGTGTTCGACCACGCTGTTGACCTGAAAAAAGGTCAGCAATGGCAGTTCGAAATGGCCGCTTCCGGCTGCACGATCGACAAGGTTCTGTTGTACGCAAAATCATTCTAAACACTCTCTCACGATCTTCCCCGTAGCCAAGACAAGGGCAGTTGGTCAGGCAAGAACCAACTGCCCCCTCTCATTTTTACACCTTTCTCAACATCCGTTATCAAGATTTGGTATCATATCCAGTGAGCCAATTGTGACTGAGAAAGGAATTGCCATTTCCGACAAAATGAATGCCCGCCTTGAAGAAATTTTAAAAACCGCCACAGTCGTTGGCGAATCCGAGCGCGCCAAAACGGATGTTAAAACTTCCTCAGGCAAACTGGCCAGCGTGGATGTGCCTTTTCTTGTCTCTTATATCACCCAGCTAGAAGCCGTGGTCACCGCACTGCGTCAAGAAAAAAGCGTGATGGAAGTGTTTGATAAAGCCATCGCTGATAAAGATGAAGAAACCTTGGCCAAGCTATCCAAACAAGTGTTGGAATCTGGCCGAGCCGTCGAAAAAACCCTCGAAGACCTAGACCACTGGCATCTCATCCTCGAGTAATTTTTTATGGCTACCGCCGGCCAACATAGGCTTTCTTATGCCAGATTGTTTCTGTCGTTGAGTAATTTTCCAGAAGCTTTCTATAAATAACGCTCATAAAACAAGTCGTTTTATTTCTATTATTTCGCAGGAAAACGATCTTCGTTTTTCGCCATTTTTGTACGAATAGCTTCACTGATATCAATCTCATGTTGATTGGCAAAGCTGATACAGTAAATCAACACATCAGCCAATTCATCCGCCACTTGGGTTTTAAAAGAATGGTCCTTCATAAACTGCTTGCTTTCTTCAACATCCAGCCATTGAAAATGCTCCATCAACTCAGCAGCTTCTATTGAAATACTCATAGCCAGATTTTTAGCGGAGTGAAACTGTTCCCAGTTTCTCGATTTTACAAAACCCGCAATCAAATGCTTCAATTCAACAACAGTGGTTTCCTGATCCATCCCCCCACCCTTTCAAATAGTTATGATTTAATACGCTCCGAAACCAATTCATAATGAACCACTTCGGGAAACGGCTCGTAGAAATGATGTAACTTTTCACGCCACACTTCATATTCTTCAGACCCACGAAACCCTTCGGTATGATCTTCCAGCGTTTCCCATCGGACGAGCAACACATAGCGATTTTTAACCTCCATGCATTTTTGAAGCTGATGAGAGATATAACCCTTCATGCTGAAAATAATGGACTCAGCTTCTTTGAATGCAACTTCAAAATCGTCATGCTGACCAATCTTCACATCCAACGTTGCCACTTCAAGAATCATATAATGTCCCTTTCCCATTCAAGCATATCAGCAATAGCAGATCACTCAAACGTCGGTGGTCCTTGGGCAATTCGATCTTTTAGCGCATCCACTGGCCAGGGATCATCCCAATTGAGATCAAATTGACTGGGCATAAACTCTTCGATCCACCACGTTGCGCCAGCCTCGGCATATTGAGCCACCTGATCGTTGACTTGATCCCATGTCTGCGGCTTCTGGAAATCAGCCATGTAGATGAAATCAAACTTGCTACCAACCTGCTGTTCAGATTTCATGAATGCGATCACTTGTTGAAATTGTTCTAATTCAGAAAATTCCCCAGGCGACAAAATAGGATAAATCCCATCAAATCGAGCCGCCCGTCGAAAGGGTGCCTTCTTGGGCCACACACCTGCCCCCCACAACGGGATGCGTGGGGACTGAACTGGCTTTGGAATAAATTGTGTTTCTTCAACTTTGTAATGATTGCCTTTGAATGAGAAGGGGTCACCTGTCCAAAGCCCTATCAAAATGGCAAGCCCTTCATCCAGCATTTCGCCGCGAACTTTGGGATTGGTTTCCTCATCAAAAATATCCCATTCCTCACGTGCCCCACTGCCGATGCCGAAACCAAAAATCAAACGCCCACCAGAAAGATGATCCACGGACACCGTTTCTCTCGCTAGATTCCAGGGCCGACGCCTGGGCGTGGGCGTTACATGCGCGCCGATTTTGATGATAGATGTGTTCATCGCCATCGCCGCCAATGCCACCCATGGATCTACATTGTCAAATACAAACGCGCGATTGACGTGATCCCATATAAAAAAACCATCCCAACCTGCGTCCTCCGCATCCTTGGCCAAGTCAGCCAATACGTGCGCATTGCCAAATGGCCCAAAGTTGGGCAGGTGAATGCCGTATTTCATCAACCCTCTTTCAAGATGTCTTCAACTGCTTCCACAAGCGTGATAATTTCTTCTTCGCTGTTGTAGTAATGAACGCCAGCACGAACCACAGTGTCCAGCCCACGTTGATTCATGTCCAACAATGTGCTTGGCGCTTGTGACAGGCTGGTATTGATTTTCCGTTTTGACAATTCAGATTGAAGTTGGCTCGGTGTTTTTTGATCAGATGTAAAGGTTACAATCCCACACTGTTCCTGCCCCAAATCTCGAATCGTGATGCTCGGTAACGCTCTCAATTGCTGCCGCAACGTATCAGCCAAGGTTTGTACACGTTCATAAATATTTGCCAGACCTAAATCGAGCGCATAATCAACGGCCACACCCAGACCAATTTGACCAGCCATATGCCGTTCCCAAGTTTCAAACCGACGGGCATCCTTGCGGATTTCAAACTGATCCCGTGCTGTCCAAGTAGCGGCTTGCAAATCAAGAAAGGGTGGTTCGAGCTGTTCAATCAATGAATCTCGAACGTACAAAAATCCTGTGCCTCGCGGCCCTCTCAGATATTTTCGACCCGTACCAATGATGATGTCTGCGTTGAGCTCGTTCACATCCACAGGCATTTGGCCCACAGATTGGCAAGTGTCGAGCAAGAAAGGAATGTTGTGAGCTTTAGCAATTTTCCCAATCTCTTTCGCGGGATTGACCAAGCCACCATTCGTCGGCACGTGAACCACTGAGATCAGTTTGACATCTTCATCAATTAACGATTCGAGTGCGCCGAGGCTGATTTGCCCAAATTCATCATTGGGAACCACTTTAATCGTCAGACCATGCTTTCGGGCCACCTGTAGATAGGCAATGTAGTTGGACGCATACTCGGCCATTGCCGTGATGATGCAATCGCCTGGTTGGAAATCAAATGAATAAAAAGCCATGTCCCAGGCGCGGGTAGCGTTTTCAATGAATGCCACTTCTTCCCTGGAACAATTGATAAGTTGGGCAATGGCATCATACATGCGTTCCAGTTTTTCTTGAGCCTGAGCCGCCGCTTCATACCCACCGATAGTGGCTTCCAAGTGTTGATGCTCTTTGATGGAATCCATCACAAGCTGAGGTGGAAGACTCGCACCACAATTGTTGAAGTGAATGCAGTGATTCACCCCTGGCGTGTCTTTACGGATTCGTTCGAGGTCTAATACCATATGCGTCTCCAATGCAATGTGGGGGTGGCCCCGATATGCTGTCAATTGTTCAGATCAAAATGAATTTGGATTGTAACCAAACCTGGAGGTTGAAGCATCTATGAATGAAGTAAATATTAAAGTTCTTGTCCTGAGTTGTTCTTTAAACCCTGGCAGCAATTCCGCAAAGCTGGCCGAAGCCGCAAAAGCGTACCTCGATGAAAAAAGTGTGCCTACCAGCCACATGGATTTGCGCACGCTGGACATGCCTTTGTGTGATGGTGACGCCGCCTATGGTCACGAATCTGTGGGAAAACTCAAACAAGTGATTGATGAAGCCGATGCCATTCTGCTCGCCGCACCTGTTTACAACTACGACCTCAACGCCGCCGCCAAAAATGTGATCGAATTGACGGGCAGTGCTTGGGAAAACAAAGTGGTTGGCTTGATGGTTGCCGCAGGTGGGGCCAACAGCTATATGTCACCTATTGGCTTGGCCAACAGTTTGATGTTCGATTTTCGCAGCTATATTGTGCCCCGTTTCGTATACGCTACCCGAGCCGCTTTTCAAGGGGATGACATCGATGGCGAAATGAAAGAACGCCTGCACGAATTGGTGGACAACACCCTTCGTTTGGCAACAGGCCTGGCTTTAACGAGTGAATAGGTCAGTGCTTTAAAATTTCATTCTATTAATTTTTTTGTCATGAACACGCTGTTTGGATCTTCATCGTAATCGAAAAAGGGACCACAGTGTTCAAAGCCATATCGTTCGTACAAAGCGCGTGCTGGTGTGAATTCGATCATTGAACCTGTTTCCAGATTCAGGGTTTGATAGCCACGCTGTTGGGCTTCTTTGATCATGTGCTCAAGAATCCTTGAAGCCACACCCTTGCCTCGATGATTTCTGGCGGTTCGCATGGATTTGATTTCACCCAACATTGGGTTCAACTCTTTCAATGCGCCACAACCAAGCAAAATATCGCCTTCCCATGCTGACCAGAAAGTGATTTCAGGAGATCGTAACGCCTGCAAATCAAGCGCATGGACACTTTCTGGCGGCGATGTTTCGTGCATGTCGTCCAGATGTTCCTGAAGTAAATCGGCAATGGCTTTGCCGCTGAGATCATCCTTACGAATCTCCATCTTACTCGCCAAACATATCTTGATAATCGGCCATGGCTGCTTCAATGACTTTTTCGGCATGTTGGCGATCATAAGGTTCGCCAACCGTAACAGAATTTTGGCCTCTTGATGTCATCTTATAAGTGCTAAAGTAATGCCTTAGTCGGGCGACTAAAACTTCTGGCAGATCTTTCACATCTTGCACATTGTCCCAAAATCGGTCGTTTTCCAGCACAGCGATAATTTTGTCATCGGCTTCTTCACCATCGTCAATCATTTCTAGCCCGCCGATGACTCTGGCACTCAAGAAAACTTCAGAACGCGTAATCGGACGTTCACTGACCACACAAATGTCCAGTGGATCTGCATCGCCGCGTGTGGCCCCATTCATCAGTTCACCAACACGTTTGCCACAATAAGTGCGAGGAATGAATCCATACAAGGTGGGTGGCTGTGAGGACGTGCGCTGTGGACGATCTATCTTGAGATGGCCCGTTAGTTTATCGAGTTCATACTTCATCAGATCAAACGGTGTGATTTCAATGTACGCATGCACCGTTTCCGGCGGATTGGGTCCCACTTCCAGCCCATGCCACGGATGCGGTCGCCAGCGATAAAAAGGTTCAGGAAAGCTCATGCTGCCTCCTTTGACTTTATTGTATTAGCTCGAAAGGCCGTGTTCACTCAAATGCTTGAGTAACATGCAATATGCTTTATGACCGCGATCAAAATTACTCAAACGGAAAAACTCATTGGGCGCATGAGCCTGTTCATCCATCAAGCAGAACGCATAATTGATCATGTACACGTCCAGATATTTTTTGAACAAGGTACACACCGGCAAGCTGCCACCAACACGAACGTAATAAGGCTTTTTGCCATAAAGCTCAGTCAGCACCGCAGAAGCCGCATGGTTGCCTGGGTGATCCGATGGCATCAGATAAGCTTCGACCCCATCACCCAACGCCGTCACAGTTACTTTTGCCCCAGGCGGTGTGTTGTTTTCGATGTGTATTTTAATCGCATTGAAGACCTTCTGTGGGTCCTGGTCAGCTACCAGACGACAGGTTATCTTTGCGTGTGCCAGACTAGGAATCACGGTTTTGACACCCTCATCCTGAAAGCCACCATAGATGCCGTTGATCTCTAAGGTAGGCCGTGCCCAGGCGCGCTCATAAGTGGTGTATCCTGGTTCGCCAAAAAGATCATCAACTTCTAAATCTTTTTTATAAGAAGCATCATCGTAAGGCACTTCTGCAAACCCGGCTTTGTCGGCATCGGTCAAATCGACCACATCATCGAAAAAGCCATCGACGAGAATTTTTCCATCTGGGCTTCGCAATGAATCCAGAATACGGACGAGGGCGTGAATCGGATTTTGTACCGCACCCCCGTAGAGACCAGAATGCAAATCCATATTTGGTCCCTGAAGATCAATCTGCAACGCACACATGCCTTTGAACCCCAGCATCAACGAAGGCTGATCTTCACCCCACTGCGCGCCATCGGCACTCAAAGCCAGATCACAAGCCAACAGATCTTTATTCTTTTCCATGAACGCAGGGAGCTGTGGACTGCCAATTTCTTCCTGACCTTCAAAAAAGAACTTCACGTTGACAGGCAAAGCACCTTCAGCTTTGAGCAACGCTTCCGCAGCGACTATTGGGATGAACATGCCACCCTTGTCATCACTGGCTCCTCGTGCATAGACACGGCCATCTTTGATGGTGGGTTCAAACGGTGGATTGTCCCATTTGTCCAGAGGATCAACAGGTTGGGTGTCAAAATGGCCGTAAATCAGAACCGTTGGTTTGCCTTCGGCGTGAAGCCAATCGGCGTACACAATAGGGTGTGCGCCGGTTTCCAACATCTGAATGTTTTCCATACCGATGTTGCTGAGATAATCGGCCACCCATTGGCCTGCCTGCCGCACATCGTCCATGTGTTCGGGCAAACTGGAAATACTGGGAAACTTTAAGAATTCAAGAAAGTCATTTAGAAATTTGTCCTGGTTGTCATCAAGATACGTCTGCCATGCACTCATAATGCCTCCTGTGGCTGGGGGTCCATCAGTTTTAACGATTTTGAGTGATTGAATCCAGCAAGGCCGGAATAACAATCCACTTCAATTAGAAACCTGAAACGAATTCTAGAATACATATTCGCAGTCCCATCGTACCCCCTTAATGACTTAAGGGGGTTGGGGGATTAAACGCCTTTACCTTATCTAATATTTCTTTAGTTTTTCAAGCCAATTATTTTCACAAAAAAATAGTATAATCGGTGTCCGTTTGAATCTGTTCAAGGAGTGTGCCATGTCTGACAAATTAAAGACCCAAGAAGAAACCCTCGATCCTCAGGATTGGCAGCAGATGCGCGACCTCGGTCATCAAATGGTTGATGACATGATGGATCTTTTCGAAGGCATCCGAGAAAAACCTGTGTGGCAGCCCATCCCAGATGAGGTCAAAGAATTTTTCAAACAAGATGCCCCGCAACAACCTGAAGGCGCCACTCAAGCTTATAGCGATTTTAAAGAACACATCATGCCTCGCCCGTTGGGAAACATTCACCCACGCTTCTGGGGTTGGGTTATCGGCACAGGCTCTCCAATGGGAATGCTGGCCGACATGCTGTGTGCGGGCATGAATTTTAATGTCGGTGGCGGCGAACAGATTTCAAATCAAGTGGAACTTCAAGTGATTGACTGGTGCAAAGACATGCTTGGCTTTACACCTGAAGCCAGTGGCCTGCTCACCAGTGGCGGCTCGATGGCCAACATCACGGGCCTTACTATTGCCAGAAACACCAAAGCACATTTTAATATGCGACAGGATGGGTTGGTCGATCAAGCGCGCATGATGGTCTACGCCTCCGAACAGGTTCATAACTCCGTGGACAAAGGCGTTGAGTTGTTGGGCCTGGGCAGTCAATCGCTACAAAAAATCCCTGTGGACGATGCATATGAAATTGATATTGAAGCACTCAAGTTTGCGATTGCCGAAGACAAGGCAGCAGGTCATCATCCATTTTGCATTGTCGGGAATGCAGGCACGGTCAACACGGGCGCATTCGATGATTTAAACGCGCTGGCCGATATTGCTCAAGTCAACGACATGTGGTTCCACATTGACGGTGCCTTCGGCGCATTGGCCGCTGTGTCACCCGAATTGCGCCCGATCACCAGTGGATTGGAGCGTGCGGACTCCCTCGCATTTGATCTGCATAAGTGGATGTATATGCCAATCGAAGTCGGTTGTGTATTGGTGCGATTTCCTGAAGCCCATCGCAACACATTCAACACACCTGCCAGTTATTTGGCATTCATGGAGCGTGGCCTGGCATCCGGTGAATGGTGGCCTAGTGAATACGGCGTTCAACTCAGCCGAAACTTCCGTGCATTGAAGGTTTGGATGTCGCTCAAAGAACAAGGCATTGAAAAATATGGCCGCCTGATCAAACAAAATGTGGATCAGGTTCAGTACTTGGTCAAGCTTGTCAATCAGCATCCTCATCTTGAGTTGATGGCCCCTGCGCCACTCAACGTGGCTTGTTTCCGATTCGTGGCCGATGGCTTAAACGATGATCAGTTAAGCGATCTGAACAAAGAAATTTTGATGCAGCTTCATGAAGGCGGCTTGGCTGCGCCATCGTATGCAACATTGGATGACAAATTCATGATTCGCGTGGCCAACACCAATCACCGAACTCGAAGTGAGGATTTTGATTTACTCGTGGATGAAGTGGTTCGGTTGGGTAAAAGTCTTCTATAAAAGGAACCCTTTATGAAAGTCATGGCTGTTCGAGCCCAGGGAGAGTTGTTTACCGAAGAAGAGCGCGACATGCCTCAACCGAACGCGGGTGAGGTACTTATTAAAGTACACGCCTGTGGCATTTGCCACAGCGATCATTTGGTGCCGGATGGGTTATGGCAAAATCAACAATATCCCAGAGTTCCTGGCCATGAAGTGGCTGGTGTGGTCGAAGGTATTGGAGATGGAGAAGCTCGATTGAAAGTCGGTGACAAAGTGGGTGTCGGTTGGCATGGTGGTCACGATGGCACCTGTAATACCTGTTTGGCCGGACACTTGCAACGCTGCGAAAATGCTCAGGTCACTGGCATCACGACAGACGGAGGGTATGCAGAGTATATGATTGCGCCCTCTGTGGCTTGTGCCAACATTCCCGATACTCTGGCCTTGGAAGAAGCCGCACCATTGATGTGTGCTGGTGTGACTTCCTTTAACGCCTTAAAAAATTCCGGCGCAAGTCCTGGTGACCTTGTTGGCATTCAAGGTTTGGGTGGCTTGGGGCATGTGGCCATTCAATATGCAAAAGCAATGGGCTATGAGGTGGTGGCCATTTCACGTGGTGCAGACAAGGCATCGTTTGCAGAAGAGTTGGGCGCTGACCACTACATAGACACTCAGGTTTCACCTGTTTCTGAACAACTGTTTGCACACGGCGGTGCAAAAGCCATCCTGGCCACGGCACCGAATGCCGCTTCCATTTCAGCATTGGCAGATGGGTTGAGTGTTCAAGGCTGTTTGATGGTGTTGGGGGTGCCAGGAGAGCCCATTGAAATTAATGTGCAAGGTTTGGTGTCATTTACTCGACGCATTCAAGGATGGTCATCTGGCACAGCAGTAGACTCTACCGCTGCGATGGCTTTCGCTCAGGCACATGGTATTAAACCAATGATCGAAGTGTTTCCACTTTCTCAGGCCAATAAAGCTTTTGAAAAAATGATGGCCGGAAACATTCGCTTTCGGGCTGTGCTTACAATGGATTAATTGAGGCTTCCCAACTTTCGATGGTCTGGAAATAGTGCGACAAGAACATGTTTGCATCAATCTCCAACAACACATCATGTTGGGGTAGATTCTGCCAGAATTCCACATGCTTAAATTTTCCATCAGGTACAAAAACCGTTTGCCCTAACGCCATGCCTTCTGTCACCACACTGAGGGCACCGCGTTTTCTTAAAAACATGCCAGGTGCTGTTAAATAGGTCAACGCCATCACATCGTGAGGCACACAGCCATCGAAACCATGATAGCGTTTGTAAAATCGAATATAGAATTGAGCCATCTGTTTCATAAGACCACCCATTTTGGGCGCTACATCTGCAAGATCTGCAAAATAATTCGGTGTAAACACGACAGGCATGGTCACATCCATTGGAGCCAGCACCAAAGGCCAGGAAGCCGCAAACACTTTTTCAGCGGCATGAGGATCGTTAAGGATGTTCGCTTCAGCCACAGGAGATGCATTGCCCGAGTGATAAACAGCCCCTCCCATGACAACAACTTCTTTCACACGATTGACAATCTCTGGGTCCATGTCCAATGCCAAAGCAAGATTGGTCAGAGGGCCAACGGCCACAATGGTTATTTCGCCAGGATGTGTTTTGGTCTTTTCTACCAGATATTCGGCTGAGGACAATTCATGCAAAGGTTTTTCAGACAAAGGCAAATTCACGTTTCCAAACCCATCTTCCCCATGCACATGATAAGAATGGGGACGAGGTTCAGCGACCAAAGGTTTTTCGGCACCTTTGGCAACATCGGCGTCAACACCTGCATAATCCAGCAAGGTGCGAGCATTGTGTGCAGCTTCTTTTGCAGACACATTGCCAAAAATACTGGTCATGGCCAGCAAATCTATTTCAGGGTGAGCAATGGCATAAAAGATAGCCATCGTGTCATCGATGCCAGGATCGGTGTCGAGAATAATTTTGGTGGGCATGTTGGTTCCCTTTTCGCAGGATCAACGGATTGTAAAAACGAAATTGTTTTTTGACAACCCACATCATTTTTCTATTTAGGAAGAATTGCTTGTGACAGTTAATCAGATGATTTTCAAATCTTTTTTGCCAGGATAAGATCACCAGGCAAACTTTCGACAATGTGTTTTGAAACCAAACCAGAGATTTGAAATCCTGACTTCATATAAAAATTCGCTGAAGACACAGTTGGGTTGGAATAGACGTACATCGCTTTGACATTCATTTCTTTGCATCTTGTCTCTGCCCACTGCATGAGCTTACCCCTACGCCTTTTCTGCGAAAGTGCTTGTCGATAAATAGGGCAACCACCTCGGCAGAAGCATCATTGCGTGGTGGGCTCAGAATGATGAAACCAGCAAATGTATCACCTTCAAATGCACCGTACATTGCACCACCGTTATCAAGTGCAGGCTTCCAACTTTTGATTCGACCCTCTGTGCCTGCTTCGCTCCAATGGCTAAGTTTCTCTGGTTTTTCAAGCACTTCATAGCGGGCGATGATGCCAAGCCCAGAATCATCAGGCCCTGGCCTGTAAATGCCTTCAACAATTTCTTCCCGATTGACTTCGCCGATACGGGCAATTTCTTCAGGGTTCATTTCATGATATTCCATAATGAGGATTGTTACATTTCTTTCGTTAATGTTGACATTTAAAGGTTATTGAAGTGAGGGAAACATACACAGGCAAATTGAAGAAAGGTAGGGAATTTAAAAGAGCAAAGCCGCTGGCGACTTTCCAGCAGCTTTGCTCTTGCAGAATGGACAGACAGTGGAGAATCAAGCGCCAGGCAGCCTGATCTCCTTATCTCTCAAAAACTCTTCCAGCAATTCCTCCATCAGGTCTTGAGCGTTCATGCCTCGGTTGTACTTGGCATATAGTTGGAATTTCTCGCCCAGCGACCTTCGCATCCGGTAAGCAAACTGCTTACGGTCTTCCACTGGCTGAATGTCTTGGCCTGGCAATGTGGAAGGCCGTTCGGGTTCGCCTTTTAAAGTTGTACGGGTTGGTGGCATCGGGACAAAACCTCCTCCGTGAGCAGGGTATAATCCTTCGCGCCATGACATTTGGCGTCGAAAAGCTGGATCGGCTGACCGACCGCAGCGGCGTTTGACAGTTGAATATTTCGCCGAATCTTGGTGTCAAACAGTTTGTCGGTGAGTGTGTCATTGTGGAACAGATGATGCTCAATATCACGATGATGCCTGAGCGTCTTCTGATACATGGTCAACAACACCCCCAACACTTCCAGCTTTGGATTGAGCGCATCACGGATGATGTCTACCGTGTGAAGCAAATCTTCTACACCTTTAAATGAAAACTCCTCCGCCTGAGAGGCGATCAACACGTAATCCGCTGCGGTTAAGGCATTGAGTGTGGTGGTGCCTAGATCGCCGGCACAATCAATAAGAATAAAGTCAACGTCCTCCTGAATGCCCTGCAGACGACGTTGCAGAATTCTTTCCCGTGCCGGTTGTGTGAGCAAGGTGGCCTCATAGTTTTTCAACTCTTTCGAGCCGCCGATAAGATAGAGGTGATCTATATCGGTTTCATAGACGGCGTCCTCTGCTTTGCAACGCCCATCCATTACGTCGATCACGGTGACTTCCGGGGCCACCAGACCGAAGTAATCTGAACTGTTCTTTTGTGCATCAAAATCAACAAGTAAGGTTTTATGACCTTTTAACGCCAGGCCGGCGGCCAAATTGGTGGCGGTGGTGGTTTTACCCGTACCGCCCTTTTGATTAGAAACAGAGATTGTAATTGCCATAGTTCACTCATGATGGCAAATGTGATGCAGATTACGTAAGGCATTGCTTCACTCAACAGACAGACAGTGAGCACCTTCGTTTGTGATGGAGGTGGACAAACAGATTATCAGCTAACGAGTGAGCAAACTAACCAGCCAACTGTCTCAACATCTCGTCAAGCTTTCGGACAAAAAAATCCACATTGGCTCTATCAAACACGATGGGTGGTTTGATTTTGAGCACATTGCCCAGTGGGCCTTCGGTGGTAACCAGAACACCTTGATCTTTCATCCACTCAGAAATAGCATTGGCTTGCTTTGTCGCAGGTTCCAGGGATTGTCGATCCAACACCAACTCAACCCCGATGAACAAACCAAGGCCGCGAACATCACCAATTAATGACTGTTTCTGTTGCAAACTTCTTAATTCATCCATCAAATAGTTGCCAACTTCGAGTGCATTTTGTTGCAAGCCTTCCTGTACAATCACGTCCAATACCGCCAAGCCAATCGCACAAGAAACGGGATTCCCACCAAAGGTATTGAAATACTCCATGCCGTTGTTGAAAGCAGCTGCAATTTCAGGCGTCGTGACCACTGCCGCGACAGGGTGTCCATTGCCCAAAGGTTTTCCGATGGTGACGATATCAGGCACAGCGCCTTGCGTTTCAAACGCCCAGAAGTGAGAGCCAACACGCCCCATCCCCACTTGAACTTCGTCAGCAATGCACACGCCACCCACATCTCTCACGTGCTGATACGCCGCTTTGAGATAGCCATCCGGCATCACGATTTGACCGCCAACACCTTGGATGGATTCACAGTAGTAGGCATTTAATTTTTGACCTTGTGCTTTTATTTGATCGACAGCTTCATTGACATGCTGAGCGTATTTCGCCCCTGCTTCTGGATCATCATGTCGATACAAACCTCGATATGGATCAGGCATCGGCGTAATGTGAACGTTATCAGGTTTCCCTGCCCCACCTCGTTGATTGAACTTGTACGGACTAACATCAATAATTGAGGATAAATGTCCATGATAAGCACCATCCACCACCACCACGTCCGTACCACCTGTATAGGCTTTCGCCATTCTGAGCGCCAAATCGTTGGCCTCACTGCCAGAGCAAACGAAGGTGCATACACTGAGTGAATCAGGCATTGTGTCACAAAGCCGTTGAGCAAACTCAACGATGTGGTCGTGCAAATAGCGCGTATTGGTGTTAAGCATCGCCATCTGACGTTGCCCTGCTGCCACCACTTTTGGATGGCAATGTCCCACATGGCAAACATTGTTCACCATGTCCAGATAATCTTTTCCAAATTCATCGTAAAGATATTGGCCTTTGCCTCTTACGATCTTGAGTGGCTTTTGATATGCCACGCTCAAATTGTGATTAAGATGTTTTTCTCTCAATTCAAGAATATTTTCTGATACGAGACCCGATGAGGTCTCCACACCACACACTTGTTTGAGTTTATTTGTAACAACCAAAGGATTAAGGTCAATGAGTTGCTCAAGCGCCTTCCAAACAGGCTTTTGTGAAATTTGAAGATATTCATCATCTGGTCGTTGTTGCAGACCATGCGCCGCAATCGCTGCGCTGGTGCATAATCTGATACAAACCAGGTGGAACAAAATGTCTAATTCCTGTTCCTCTAATGGGAAAACTTCATGGTAGCCTTGCACTATCTCTAACATGGTTTCGAGGGGATTTTCCTGATTGAGAATGGCATAAGCGCCTCCGATGGAAAGTTCACAAATGGTGTAGGTGTGGACCATATCGCCAAAGTCAATGATGCCTGAAACTTGATGATGCGCATCGACCAACACATTGTAATCGTTGGCATCGTTGTGGATGACGCTGGTTCTTAATTCCAGAAATGCGGGAAGCACTTCGGTTTCAAAGCGAAGCAAAAATGTTTCGATGATGTTTCGCTGATCATCTTGAAGTTTCCCAAGATGTTTACGAATCACATAGCTGGCATGTTTCATGTCCCAATCGAGATATCGATGTGCCGCAGGGTGATTGAAAGATTCAAATACTTGGTTCATTCGCCCAAGAAATACGCCAAAGCTCTTGCTAAGTTTTGGAGAATGCTGGTCAATATCAGCCAAAAATGTGCCTGGCACAAATGTCAACAATCGGACCAAGTGATGCATCCCATTGTGTTCAACACTTGACATTAAATTTCCATCAGCATCGGCAATGACTCGTGGAAGCTGATCTGCTTTCAAATGTTGATTCAAATGTGCGATGGCCTGATTCTGAAAATCAAGCACAGGCTCACTGGCTGAAGCATTGGCAATTTTGAAGACGTAAGCTTCACCTGATTTAGCAATCAAATGAAAATTTTGATCCATCTCTCCAGGCAACAAGCGCACTTGGCCATCCAAATCATAAAGCACTTTTACAATTCCAAGTGCTTCCGTTTCAGAGAATGATGAAGTGAGATTCAATAATTCAGCCATAAACCATCCTAATCGTTACCCAAGTTGGCTTTCATGATGTGGGCGACTTCACGCATCAGTGGATCGTCATGATGTTGAAGTGCATCAATCACGCCTTGCTGATCTTCATCCGAACGGTTTTGGTTGAACTTAAATTTGCCTTCGATTTTGTCGATGGGAATTTCAAAGCCAACGATGGCTTTGAGTTGTGGCAGCAAAAGACCTTTATGTTCATCAAGATTTTTAATGCCACTAATCGAAGCTTCGTGATTGTTAACCAAGGCTTCCACCATTGGCAAAAGTGCTTCTGGTTCATGAATCAACTGTGGTGTGCCATAGGCATGAACAGCCGCATAATTCCAAGTGGGCACATGCTCTTCTTTATCATACCAGGATGTGGAAATATAGGCGTGTGGACCTTGAAAAACCATGAGAGCCTGCGTGTTTTCATCAAACGATTTCCAATGTGGATTGGCTCTGGCCATGTGGGCAATCAATGTGCCGTGTGGCCCACGATCTGGATCGAGCATGAAGGGCAGATGGGTGGCATATGGTATACCATCTGTTTGGCTAAACAATGGTGCAAAATTGTAATTACGAATCACTTCATGGAGCGAGTTTAAATCATCTTCTTTAAAAGGGCTGGGGAGATACATCCGCACACTCCTTTAGATATTGAGTGATTGAAGCTGCGTTTGCCATTTGCGGCCCATCCGCAACATCGAGGTTTCCTGTGAATAGTCTGAAAGTTTTTCGATGGGAATCCATGCCAGATCATGTGATTCTTCGCTGACCACAAAATTGGTGTTGCCTTGCGTTTGAATCACATAGCGCACGTCATAATGAAAATGCTCTGGCTCATCGCCTCTAGCAGGGATGGGGTGAATGTCCAAATCAAAAATATCTTCTGATAACACTTTGAGTGCCATGATGCCAGACTCTTCCTGAGCTTCTCGAAGCGCCACCGCTACGGTGTCTGATTCACCATCGCAATGACCGCCTAATTGTATCCAGATGTTGAGTTTACGATGGTGCGTTAGCAAAACATTTTGCCCCGTGTCATCAACCAACCAAACCGAGCCTGTAACGTGCCCGACTTTGAGTGATCGCTCGAAACAATCGCTGTGCTCATTCACGAAGTCAGTCAGGCGTTGTCTTGCACCTTTGTCTGAATCCTCAAAAGGTTGATAGGCAGCAAGCTTTTCAAGTAAAGGTTTTCGATTCATCAAACCACTCCAAACGCACGAACAGGAAATGAACCAACGGCTTTCACTTTCACAGGTACAGCAAAAAATTTGAAGCCCGAATCTGGCAATGCGCCCAGATTGGTCAAATGTTCACAAATAGGAATCTCATGCTTCAATAGAATGGTATGAACTGGACGCGATCCCACAGTCGTGTCATCAATATTGAGTGAGTCGATGCCGACAAACACTGCACCGTGATCGCGTAGATAAATGGCTGCGTCTTCAGTCAAAAATGAATGATTTTCAAAGTATTGCTCAGTATTCCAATGTTCAGACCAACCTGTATGAATCAACACCGCTTTGCCTTCAACATCGACATTCTGAAAAGCCAATGCATCGGTAGCTCGACCTTGATGATAATCACGATGAACGACCACCGTTTCCAGGTTGGCCAGTGAAACTAAAGGAAGCTCTGAAATATCCTTGCCATCTGCATAACGATGAGATGGCGCATCCACATACGTGCCTGAGTTGACCACCATGTCGATTCGGGCAATCTGAAACTGCGTGCCAGAAGCATAATGAGGTTCAGAATCTTCACGCTTCAAAAAATCGCAAACGATGGGCGCAGGCAAGCCTTTATAAGTAATCAAGCCATCTTCGATGGTGTGGCTTAAATCAATCAGTCTTTTGTTCACGGCGACCTCTGAAAGGATTGGTCCAGATTTTAATCAGAGCAATAACTGCGATGCCGATCCAAACCACATTCACAAATGCGGAAGGTATGGCACCGAAATAGATTGTGTTGATCAACAGGAAAATGCCGCCTGCCAGATTCAACCATTGATAAATTTGCGAATCGCCTTTGACCTTTTGGCTGGACACCAAACCATATGCCAACAGCACCGCCAAAGCACCCGCCCAACCCAGAATGTCAATCCACAGTTCCATGCTGCATATTGTAAAGTTCTAGAAATTTCCTGCCAGCCGTTACAAAGATCTTTCGTAGCGAACTTCCGATTTAACAATATCAAAAATTTCAAACGTGGATGTTTTGCCATCGAACACAAATCCCATGTGTTCATAAAAAATCCTGGCATTTGAATTATCTTCAAACACCCAAAGTGTCACGTTTTGATAGCCATCTTTTTTTAGCCGATCCAATGACGCTTCACAGAGTGCTTTACCTATCCCTTTGCCCCAAGTGGATGACAGCAAATAGATAGCATAAAGCTCTGCAGTATGAGCTTCAGAATCGTCATCACGAGATGGGCCAACAGAAGAAAATCCAACAATTTCATTGTCGACTTCTGCCGCAAAATTAATTTGGGTGGGCACTTGAAGCCGTTCATTCCAACGTTCGATGTAACGATCCAACGGCAATTTTCCCAACCGATCCTGGGGCAACATGTCTTTATAAGCCTGTTGCCAGGAAGCAATATGAACCTGGGCAATGGCTTCCGTATCAGACAAGGTTGCAAGACGAATGATCATAGGTTGAGTTTAATCTGAATGGTTTGAATCTTGCCACTCATCTCGAAGCAATCCGAAAATTTCTTCATTGACGAACTGTCCGCCAATTTGAAAATGGGATCGAAGTGTCCCTTCATGCTGGAAGCCAAGCCGTTCAACAATCTTGATGGATGCCACATTTTCACTGTGAATCAGTGCAATCAAGCGATTGAGCCTGCTTTCCTGAAACGCCTTTTCAATCAACATGGAAACGGCTCGACCACCGATTTTCTGCCCTTGATAAGCAGCATCAATTTGATAGCCAAGGTCAGCATGAAGGTGCGGCCAAGACACTTGATGCAATGACACCGTACCAATAAGGTTGCCTTCCGATTCAATGATCCACCGATATTCGTGATAGGTTTCATTAGAAAGATCACTGCCAGACTGACTCAGCCGGTCCTGTAACAAATCGAGCGGCACTTCAGACATGGGATTGTAACGCAGTGCGCTTTCATCTTTACGCCACAAATACCATTGGCGTGCATGTTTCAACCCTGCTGGAGTGAGTTTTAAAGGCATCATCAGGATGTTATCTTACGCACTGAATGATGGTCTGTGCCAGTCGATCAGAGTGGTGTTTGAGTGTCTTTTTGCTATCCATCTCAAGGATGTCACATAAATCTGCAGTCACCAGTTTGGCATTGGTAAGCGTTGATATTTTATCGAGTTCAACAGGGATGGCCCCTTCTGAACGATAACGTTCTTCCAGGTCTGGTGGGAAGGGTTTGTCATTGGCCACGACAAAATCAATCGTGTTGAGATTGATATACTGGCCCAAAACATTGAGATGGTCAGCCAAAGACAATTGATCCGTTTCTCCAGGTTGTGTCATCAAATTGGCCACATAAATTTTTGCACCCTTACTGCGCTCGATGGCTTGAGACACGCCTTCTACAAGCAAATTGGGAATAATGCTGGTAAACAAACTGCCTGGTCCAAGCAAAATGAGTTCTGCATCCTCAACCGCTTCAATCACCTTTCGATAAGGTTGAACATGGTCTTTGGACAATCCTAATTTTTTGATCTGTCTTTCATCCTCAGCAATGGTGACTTCACCTGTGATGTACTCACCATCTTCCATTTCGGCCACCAGTTTGACATCTTCTAGTGTGGTTGGTACCACTTGTCCACGCACTTTGATGATCTGGCTAAATTTTTCCACCGCCACATCAAAGCGGCCCGTGTTTTGCTGCAAGCCTGCCAAAATCAGATTGCCTAGGGAATGTCCACCCAAGCTGCCGGATCCGTTTTTCTCAAAGCGATGCTGGAACAAATAAGCAATTTGATCTTCATCTTCAGCCAACGCAATGAGGCAGTTGCGGATGTCACCAGGCGGCAACATGTTCATTTCCTCACGCAAACGACCAGAACTGCCGCCATCATCCATCACGGTCACAACTGCAGTCGTATTGGATGTCCAAGATTTTAGCCCTCGAAGCAATGTAGAAAGCCCTGTGCCACCGCCTACAGCTACAATTTTGGGGCCACGCCCCAGGCGTCTGCGACTGTAAATCACTTCGGAGGCACGGCCTTCGCTTTCCGGCGAAATGCCACGAACAATGGCATTGACCATACGCCCAATGCCAACAAACAACATGATTAAGCCAATCAAAAACATGGCACCGGCAATCAGATAGATAATCTGTCGATCAGAAGAAAACTGTGATAAGAACGTCCATACATTGAGCGCCAACTCACGCCCAACCCAGGCCAGGATGCCCAGAGCGCTGATTAGCGCTCCAACACCAGCAAGTCCCGCCCAACGTTTGACCCCAATACCAGGGTAAAGCCAGCGCAACAGACGTTTCGTACGGCTCATGATGTAACCTTTATAGCCTTCAAACGTGTCGGGGAATGTGAAAGCCACAACATTTGTCCAATTTAATGTAACAGCATAGACAACCGATATTTCAGATAAAACACCCTTCAAAGGGCTGATTCACCAAAAGCTACTGCTTTTGCAAGCGAACATGCCCCACACCTAAAAGGTCATGCAGTCCTTCTTGCAAGAGTGCATCCCACTTCACTTTGAAAGTGAGAGGCAACGCTTGACGATCTTCCATTTCACATACATGGACAATCACCGGCATCGGCCCCTGATGTTCTTCCAATGTTTCTTTGAGCGACATAAGGAATGGCTCATCAATCTGCTCAGTGTCCAGACGTAGATGGCACGTCAATTCTGTTTGAAGCTCATGAAGTGGTGTGATGGTATTGGCCAGAATTTGGAGCTGCCCTTTGCGTTCCTCTGCTTTGCCCGTAACTGCAACGAGGTTATCGACCACCAGATGTTCACCGCATTGTTCAAAAGCATCGGAAAACACAGTCACTTCAATGGTGCCTTTTAAATCTTCAAGTTTCACAAATGCCATTGGTAAGCCCTTTTTGGTGGTAATGACTCTGGCATCGGAAATGCGCCCGCCCAGGTTCAATGAACCGCCATTGGCTTTTTGCTGAAGCTCATCTAATGAGCAGGTGCGAAAAGCGGAAAAATACACTTCCGCATCTTCCAGTGGGTTTTTACTAACGTATAATCCCAAAAGTTCTTTTTCAAATTGGAGCAATGTTTCTTCATCATATTCTTCGGTAGAAATTTGAATATTCACCCCAACCGATGTTTGTGTACTGGATTCTTCCGGTTCACCAAACAACCCTTGTTGTCCACTGCGACGCTCCTCCAAAGCACGCTGACTCATTTCCAAGCCAGCATCGACTTGAGCATGTAAGCCTTTGCGCGTGCCAAAAGCGTCAAAAGCGCCCACTTTAATCAGACTTTCAATCACTTCACGATTGACTTTTGTTGGGTTGATACGCTCACAGAAATCAAAAAAGCTTTCAAATGGCCCATCTTCACGACCTTCCAAAATGGCTTCAACCGCACTGCGTCCCACATTCTTCACAGCACTCAATCCAAATGTGATTTCTTGATCGTCTTTTGGATAAAACTCAACCTGACTCACATTGATGTTTGGCGGCAACACCACAATGTTTAAATCTTTGGATTCTCCAATATATTCAGCCACTTTGTCATTGTTGCTGGCAACGCTGGAAAGCAGCGCGGACATATAATAAACCGGATAATTGGCTTTCAAATAAGCCGTCCAGTAGGACACCAACGCATAGGCCGTGGAGTGTGATTTATTGAAGCCGTAACGTGAGAATTTTTCGATTTCTTCAAAAATCTTGGTGGCCAATTTTTTGTCAATATTGTTGTTCACACAGCCGTCGATGAATTTGTCTCGCATTTCTTCCATCAACGCTTTGATCTTTTTCCCCATCGCCATGCGCAGCGTGTCGGCTTCGCTGAGGGAAAATTTGGCCAACACTTGTGCCATTTGCATTAACTGTTCCTGATAAATTGGCAGTCCATAGGTGTCACCAAGCACCTGATCCAAGTCGGGATGATCGTAAGCCACTTTCTGTCGACCATGCTTGCGCTCGATGTAAGCATCAGCAATCCCACTTTCCAAGGGGCCAGGACGATAGAGTGCACCCCAAGCGATCACATCATTGAATTCATTGGGCTGTAGGCGCAATCCCATTTCACGGATGCCACTGCCCTCAAACTGAAACACGCCCATCGTCGCACCACGTTGCAATAATTGGTAGGCTTTTTCGTCATCCAAAGGCACTTTTAGCAACTCAATGTCGATGCCTTTTTCTCTTTTCAGGCTTTCAATGGCGTCCTGCATCACGGTGAGGGTGCGAAGGCCTAAAAAATCCATCTTCAACAAGCCAATGGATTCAGCATCCTTCATGTTGAACTGCGTCACATACGCCTGATCTTCACCAGATCCTACGCGTTGCACCGGGCAATAGTCCGTCATTGGCCCTGGTGCGATAATCACACCTGCAGCATGCGTGGAGTTGTTGCGCGCCAAACCTTCGAGTTGTTTGGCTGTATCAATCAGGCTTTTGATCTGAGGATTGGTACGATATTCTGTACCCAATTCTTTGGACTTTTCCAACGCTTCATCCAGCGTGGCATTCATCGGAATCAGTTTGGCAATGCGATCCGCATCAGCAAAGGAAATTTCAAACACACGCGCCACATCACGTAAGGCACCACGAGCTTTCATCGTGGATGACGTCACAATCTGCGCCACCTGATCCTCACCGTATTTTTGTTCCACGTAGCGGATCACTTCTTCGCGGCGACGTTCACAAAAATCGATATCAACATCCGGCATACTGACACGAGCTGGATTTAAAAAACGTTCAAAAATCAGATCGAACTGAAGTGGATCCACATCCGTAATGGCCAAACAATACGCAACCACAGAACCAGCGGCAGAACCACGCCCTGGTCCCACTGGAATGTTGTTTTCGCGGGCATAATTCATGAAATCCTGCACGATCAAAAAGTAGGCCGAATAGCCCATTTTTTGAATCACGCCAATTTCATATTCGATACGTTCTTTGATCTCATCAGTGACATCACCGTAGCGCCACTCTGCACCTTCCCAGGTGAGTTTGTCCATGTATTCATCCACCGACGGATATTCCTGAGGAATCCCAATTGATGGCAGTAAATAGGTGTCAAAGTCGAGCTTGATATCACAACGATCTGCAATTTTGACGGTATTGGTAATGGCTTCAGGATAGGTTTCAAACAGCTTTTTCATTTCGTCGGCTGATTTGAAATAGTATTGATCGCTGTCGTAGCTGCGCTTGTTGGTACCTTTGTTCTGCACGTTGAGCAACACTTCATGCGCATCACAATCTTCGTGAGTCATATAATGAACATCGTTGGTGGCAATGATGGGCAGGTTTAAATCTTGCGACAGCTGGAACAATTGAGCATTGAGTTTTTCTTCCACATCCACATTGTGGTTTTGCAATTCCACGTAGTAATTGCCTTCGCCAAAAATTTCAATGTATTCGTTGGCAGCTTGTTTGGCTTCTTCATATTTGTCTTGCATCAACAGACGAGGGACTTCGCCACTGCGACAACTGGTGGTCGAAATCAACCCTTTGCTGTGCTGACGAAGGAGTGCTTTGTCAATACGGGGTTTGTAATAAAAGCCATCCAGGTAAGCAAAACTCGACAGTTTGATGAGGTTGTGATAGCCTTCCAAATCCACAGCCAGCGCGAGCAGATGATAGTATTTTTTACCATCGGGCGTGGCCATTTTCTCGCGGCGATCGCCCGCAGCCAGATACAACTCGCAACCCAAAATGGGCTTGATGCCATATTTTTTCGCGCCTTTGTAAAACTGAACCAAGCCGCTCATGGTGCCATGGTCAGTGAGTGCCACGGCGGGCATGTCAAACTCTTTGGCCTGTTTTAACAGCGCATCAATACGGCAAGTGGCGTCCAACAAACTGAATTCTGAATGATTATGAAGATGGACAAAGCTCATACCACAACAAGGGCTTAATGACCTCTAAGCCCAATTCCCCCTCTGTAAATCTTTTTAATCCCCTCAAACTTTCTACATGAAAGCTTGTTCAACTGTCTTTAAGGCATCTCAGGCGGCAAAATATATTTTGTTTCCCCAGGCCTGATCAATCCCAACATCGTTCTGGCCAAATATTCTAAATAATCTGAATCGTCTTTGAGTTGTAATTCCTGAACAAGCGTTTCATTTTTTTGTTCAACCACCTGAATTTCAGCCTGCAACTGTGCATGGTCTTGATGAAGATTCAGCACCACACTGATTTGCAGATAAAACGCATATCCAATCACGCCAACCAATCCCACAAGCGTTGCCAGCACAGCATAGCGCAACCCTTGGCGCAAGCGTTTTTGAAATTCAACCAGGCGGCCCGACACAGCCATATTCAGCCTCCGAAAGTTGTTGCGTAAGGCAAATTGTGACGCTCTTCCAAGCGCAACAATTGATTATATTTACACGTTCGCTCGCCACGGCAAAGCGATCCTGTTTTGATCTGTCCTGCGGATGTGCCCACTGCCAAATCTGCAATAAACGTGTCCTCAGTTTCGCCGGAACGATGCGACACCACGTTGTTCCAACCAGCACTGGTGGCCAGTCGCATGGCATCCAACGTTTCAGTCAGCGAACCAATCTGATTCAGTTTGACCAAAATGGCGTTGGCGTTGCCACCATCAATGGCTTTTTGCAAACGTTTCACATTGGTCACCAACAGATCGTCGCCGACCAATTGAACATCTTTCCCCATGGCGTCATTGAGCGCTTTCCAACCATCCCAATCTTCTTCATCCAATCCATCTTCAATAGAGACAATGGGATACTTCCCCAGCCAATCCTGATACAGCGAAATCAGATCAGCTGAATTCTTGGCCTCGCCGCGCATTTGATACGCACCCTCACTAAAGAAACTGCTGGAGGCCACATCCAACGCCAAAGAAATTTGCTCACCTGGTTTGTAACCTGCGGCTTCGATGGCTTCCATCAAGAACTGAAGTGCTTTTTCATCAGATTCCAAATTCGGCGCAAAGCCACCTTCATCTCCCACAGCCGTGTTCAAGCTTTGTTTACTTAAGAGAGATTTAAGTGTGTGAAACACTTCAGAGCCCCAACGCAATGCATCTTTAAAGGTTGATGCACCATGAGGCACAATCATGAATTCCTGCACGTCTAAATTATTATCTGCGTGCTCGCCCCCATTGAGTACATTCATCATGGGCACAGGTAAATTGCCATCTCGCGCGCCAGCCAAGTAGCGCCACAATGGCAGGTTCAAAGAAGTTGCTCCCGCACGCGCAATCGCCAAAGACACGCCCAGAATGGCATTTGCTCCCAAATTTTGTTTGTTCTCAGTGCCATCCAAATCCAGCATTTGTTGATCGAGCTTGGTTTGTTCCAAGGGATCAGCACCATTTAAGGCTTCGGCTATAGGGCCATTGATATGTGAAATGGCTTTTTGCACCCCTTTGCCTTTATAAAGACTGGCATCTCCGTCACGAAGCTCCAAGGCTTCGAACTTTCCGGTGGATGCACCAGAGGGTACGGCAGCCAGACCATAGGTTCCATCATTTAATGTCACTTCCACCTCAACGGTGGGGTTTCCGCGCGAATCCAAAATTTCTCGTCCAATTACTGATTTAATTTGCATAAGAGCTTTCCTCAAAGGGCAGTATAGCCGCTTGAACAGGGGGCGTCCAAGGTCAGTTGACGCAATGTGAGCCTATCTCATTCTTGCTAAAAATATTTAGAAAATTAGGCAGCTCGAAGGCGAATCTGTTATGATGATCACATACGAAGAGGAAGTGGTGTCATGAAAGAGTTACGACGATTGACCCCACGTTGTGCAGTCAGCGGCTGCACCAAAGTGGGGACAGTACCATTATGCTCTGGGGAAATGCATTTATGTGGTGATCACTTTGATCACTGGGTCAGTTTCTTGAGAAAAAATCCACTGCTGGTTGAAAAATGGAGCACGGAAAATTTTTCCGCTTGGACCCAACACTTCACTTTATTTGTGGCTTATGAAGTGAAAATGAAAAACCATTACACGGGTTAAGCAGCCTTAGAGTTTTTTATCAAGGGTTGGCGATTGCATTTCAATTTGGTCTTCTGTTGAAAATTGGATTCACCTTAAACAACCACCATGAATTATAAAGTTGGCATTATCGGACTCGGCATCATGGGACAACGTATGATGGCGGGCATGGCACACCATTCTGCATTTCAAATCACTGACATTTGGGATTTAGATGCCTCTGCTTCTGAAAAATTTCCTGATCATCACTTCCATCCAAACGCACAATCTTTAATCGAATCAGACATTAACATTGTTTATATTGCCACACCGCCTTTGTCTCACATTGAATATTCTCGAATGGCACTGCAGGCAAACAAAGCCATTTTCTGTGAAAAACCTTTGGCTGTGGATGTCGAAGCCGCTCAGCAGTTGGTCGATGAGATCAATGCCAGCGGGTTACCCAATGCCATTAATTTTCCGTTTGCCTCTACGCCAGGCGTTGCCACCCTCAAACGATTGTTGGAAGAAAACACACATGGCGAAATTCAACAAATCGACATTCGCTTTCATTTCTCTCAATGGCCGCGATTTTGGCAGCAGGATGCTGCAAGCTGGCTGTCCGGTCGAGACCAGGGAGGTTTTTTGCGCGAGGTATTTTCGCATTTTGCATACCTGACCCACAAATTGATTGGTGAATGCCAGATTGAATCCAACCATCTCGTTTATCCAAAAGACGCTTCCCAATCGGAAAGCTACATCACTGCTCAATTAAACAGTGAAAACATTCCCATCAACCTCAGTGGTGGTGTGGGTGGCGTTGCACCAGATTACAATGAATGGACATTGTACGGATCAAAAAAATCCTATCGATTTCAGGACTGGGCAGAACTCAAAGTGGCCGATGAACGGCGCTGGTACGATGTGATGTCCGACAGCAGAGAATCTGCTCCATTGGAATTTCAACTCAACGCGCTGACCAAAACTCTCGAAAGCACACCAGCCTTGCCCACCTTTGATGACGGCCTCAAAGTCCAAAAACTTGTTGAATCTCTACTACGCTAACCTCGTCTCTATCATATAGAACCAAACGTGACACAAAGAACAACCCCTCTAGGGCAAATGTAAAAAAACTCACGAAATGCTCACAATTTGCTCAACAGGTGCTGATGATTGTTTGGAATAATTCTGATCAAGACTGTTGATTGTGCAGGGAGAAACGCTTATGTTTAATAACATGCAAAAGATTCTTGTGGTTGACGATGAAATGAAATTGGTGCGGCTGGTGAAAGCCTACCTGCAAGAATCTGGCTACCAGGTGGTGACTGCCTACAACGGCACCCAAGCCCTGATTCAGTTTGAGCGTGAAGAACCGGATTTGATTGTGCTCGATTGGATGATGCCCGAAATGGATGGCCTGGAAGTGGCTCGCCGTATTCGACAAACCTCCAGTGTGCCTATCATCATGCTGACCGCCAAAGTTGAAGAAACTGATCGTGTGGTCGGCCTGGAGTTGGGTGCGGACGACTATGTCGCCAAACCTTTCAGTCCACGTGAGTTGGTCGCTCGAGTACGCGCCGTGTTGCGTCGAGGCACACATGCACCTGCAGTCTCCAAGTTAGAGTTTGGTCAATTGGTCATCGATGTCGATGGTCATCAGGCCACCATGAGCAATCAAGTGGTGGATTTAACGCCATCGGAATTCAGCTTGCTTCGCACGATGGCCGAACAACCTGGGCGTGCTTTCACCCGACGTCAGTTAATGGAAGCGATCACGGAATCTGGCTATGCCACCGTAGAGCGCGCCATCGACACGCACATCAAAAACCTGCGCCGTAAAATTGAATCAGACCCAACTCAACCCAACTTTGTCCACACTGTTCGTGGGGTTGGCTACAAATTCCAACAAGGTTTGTAATCATGTTCATTAAATCTTTTTGGCGACGCACCCCATTTCGCTGGAAACTGCTAGGCACCTTCTTATTGGTCATCATCGTGGGCTTTGCATCTATTTATTTTGTCAGCGCCAAAACGGTCATTCAGCAATACACCAAATTGACGTCAGAAAGATTTATGAGAGATGCAGCGCGCATTGCACCTCTATTCGTAGGCTATTATGAAGAAAACAGCACATGGGAAGGCATTGCCCGCGCACTGAACCCGCAACAAGGTGGGCAAGGTGGGCCTGGTAGAAACCCTGTTTTGTTTTCTATTTATTCTCTAATCGGACGAGAAGACTTAATTATTACCGATGCCCAAGGACAGGTTGTGTTCGATGTAGACCGCCAATTGCTTGGCCAAACGTTGCCACCGTCTGTTTTGGATCAAGGTGTTGTATTAGAAAGCAATGGTGAAACCATCGGCGCCATGATCAGTGGTGTGGCATTGGAACGCTTTACTCCACTCGCCAGACAATTTTTCAATTCGCTCAACCGCAGCATGCTGTTGGTGGTTGTCATCGTTATCGCTGGTTCTTTCTTACTCATAACGCTTCTGGTTCGCCAACTGGCACGACCGTTGAACGAACTCACACAAGCTTCCGAAAAAATTTCTGAAGGTCACCTTGAACAAAAAGTCGAAGTCAACACGCAGGATGAAATCGGCGAACTGGCACAAGCATTTAACACCATGAGTTCAAAGCTGAAAGGGTCCGAAGACTTACGTCGCCAAATGACCGCCGATATCGCCCACGAACTCCGCACCCCCATGAGTGTGATTCAAGGCGACCTCGAGGCTGTGATAGATGGCGTCTATCCTGCCAATCAGGAAACTTTTCAATCCCTGCTCGATGAAACCCACCGCGTCTCCCGCTTGATAGATGACTTGCGTGAAATCAGCTTGCTCGAAGCCGGTGAACTGCCCCTAGAACGCGAAAGCACAAACATCAAAACACTGGTGCAACAACTCGTTCAAACGTATCAGATCAAAGCAGAAAGCAATGGCATCACATTGAAATTTAACAACACCGATGTTGTTTCCGAAATTGAAGCCGATGCAGATCGTATTGCTCAAGTGCTAAGAAACCTTATCAGTAACGCCATTCGGTACACGCCCTCAGGTGGCACTGTGGTCATTAACTTGCATCGCGAGAATGGCGACCTCAACTGCACCGTCACTGACACCGGCCCAGGCATGTCCGAAGAAGAAGCCCACCGCGTGTTTGAACGCTTCTGGCGCGCCGATCAATCCCGAGCCCGCCACAGCGGCGGCTCAGGGCTGGGCTTGTCTATCTCCAAACGATTGGTCGAAGCCCACGGCGGCAAAATGTGGGTTCAAACTGCGTTGAATCAAGGCAGCACATTTGGGTTTAGTTTGCCTGCTCATTAAAGGCATTTTTGGAAAATAATTTAGAAGGGTAAAAGGCTTCAATCCCCCAACCCCCTTTATCTAAAGGGGACTAGGAATGAACTACGAATAGTGATTCTGAACTTCGAAACGAGTTTCTTTTCCAATTTTCAGCACGCCATTCCTGCCAAGGCAAAAGTCCACAACAATCCTTACAAAATTACTTTTACACGAGACATAAATATAAGAAATAACTTTCAATATCCGGCGGTCGCCACATTACAATTCTTTTTCGCGGAAGGAGCTGTGCCAAGACGTGAAGAAACGTTCGATCAAAGCAATGACGTTATAAAATACAATCCCCATCACACTGGCAACGACAATGAAAGCAAAGGTCACATCCCTTTGGCCATTGCGCGCCGTAATGCTAATTCGCTGACCCAATACCTGAGGCGAGCTTGGAATAAGAAATTCTGCCACAATCACGCTGATTAGAACAATGATGCTGGCGATTTTTAATGCGTTAAACACATAAGGCAGCGCGTTCCAAAAACGCAACTTGAATAAAATGTGACGATTTCTCGCTGCATAAGACTGCATCAAATCAAGTTTAAGTGGATCAATTGTAATCAATCCCTGAACCACATTGATCAAGACGGGAAAGAAGCTGACGATAATAGCAACTGCGATTTTTGACTCTTCATCAATGCCCAATGCTCGACCCAAAACAGGTGCCAAACCTACGATGGGAATCGTGCTAAATGCAGTTGCCAACGGCAAAAATCCTCGCCGAACAAACAAGCTTAATGAAACAAGGAAACCAATACCAAGGCCAGCCAACGAACCCAAAACATATCCAGGCAAGACTTTTTTATAGAGCGTACACAAACTACTATCTAACAATTGGCTTCCTGTAAAAAGAGCGCACTTCTCACTTAAATTCAAAGAAAAAGATAAATGACTAAAGTCTCGAACAAATACTATATAAATGTCACTGACTCTGGGCAAAAATGCCATTTGAACACGTAGCCCTTCTACCCCTGCTTCCCAAACCAACATGACCAACAAAGGCACAACAGCTGGCGGCAGAATATTTCTAAGCCAATAAGTCACTCGCTCATCAGGTCGAATGGCTTGCAACGTCGCAAGTTTGCTCATTGATGCAACCGTAATCCACAAAAACCCGAAAAGTGTCAACCAAAAACCCCACGAAGCAGGCGCATCCGCCACAGCATCTATGCCCAAAAAATCTTTATAAGCGAGCAATGCTAAAAAAGCGCCTAGTAATCCGATGCCAGTCAGCGCAACAAAAATCCAACGTGAAAGGAAAAAGGAACCAATGAGTGAAACAATCACCAAAACGAATAAAACACCAAAGGCATCTAAATACATTTTGTTATCAGAAATGCCAGTCAACGTCACCTCAAGCTGACTAACGTTGCTGAACGACTCAACAGGGGTCCAAGGACCATATAGGCCCACTAAAATGATTAATACGCCCAGCAATACCAGAAAATTTGTCTTCATACTTTACGCATCCAGGGTGCCAAGAAACGTTCGGCCCAGCCCACTGCTGAAACAAACAAAATCCCCATCAGCACTGAGATTAAAAAGAGAATCCATAAATCCGCCACGTTGCCTGCTTGAACACGGCCCAAAATTGCAAAACCCAAACCACTTGCATTGGACGTTTCTGTTTCAGAAATGAGTGCGCCAACCAACGCTGCAGCTGCACCTATTTTGAAACTGGAAAACACAAACGGCAATGCTGCATAAAAACGCACCTTAAAGAAAATCTGCCACTTGTTTGCGGCATAAGAGTGCATCAAATCAATGGAGAGTGGATCAACGGAGCGCAACCCTTTGGTTGTCCCAATCGTAATCGGGAAAAAACTCAAATAGCCACCAATGATGGCTGTGGGCAAAATACTGGCCTGAATGGTGATCCCAAATTGGGACAAAATCAACATCAGCACAGGGACCAATGCAATAATAGGCACTGTTTGTGAAGCCACCACCCACGGCAAAAAGGCACGCTCTAGCGGTCGAATGACCACAAACAAAGACGCCAATAACAAACCCACAACCCCTCCCATCAACAAAGCAGCCAGACTACCAAAAGTCGTATAGCCAATCTGCCCAAACACTTCGGGATTGTTAACAAAAAAACCAGGAAGCGATTCAATAATCCAATGCGGCAAAGGCATCGGATGCTGTGGCAATGTTTCAAAACATTTAAAAACTGTTAAACCACAACCAGGGCGATCATACACTTTGTATTGGCTTGTCCAGACCACACTCTCTGTGAATGGCGCTTCCGCCAAAACAATACGGCTGAACTCGCTGTCTAGGATCAGATAATCATATTGGCGCAAGGATTGATTTTTCTCTAACGCATTGACCAGCGTGAGCGTATTTTCCTCAATGGTGTAATCGTCATCTGGGAAAAGCTGTGTTTGATGCAACACGCGTTCAATACGTTCCTCCATCACAATAATGCCTTCCAGCTTGGGCAGGCCAAATTGCAATTCATTGTCATTGACGTTTCTAAGTCGAGTGCCTGAGTTATTAAGTGGTTGGTCATTCACGTAAACAACGCGATCCCGATCAGTCGATACCAGTCTGGGCTGTGCAAAATGAAATGTTCGATTGGAACCATCCACAGCGCCATCCAATTGTTCCGCCCAAGCAACAAAAGAGGCTGCCAACTCTAAGCGGGTGCCCACAGGTGGCGGGTCACGCAGCACAATGGTTTGGCTATCAGCCCAGGCATAATCTCCACTGACGCGCAAAGGGCGACCCCAATCAGGCTCCTGTCCGCTGGTCCAAAGGGGCAATGGTTCAGCCATCATCAGAAGATTACCATCTAGCTGATAATCTTCACCCTCCACCAACAATTCACCATTTAAAATAAAAACGCCATCAGATGAAGAAAAATTGAATTCAGTGATGACGCCATCTGGCTTTTCTTCTGGCTTTTCAAAATGAAGATTCAACAAACGTCCATTGAGGTAAAGCGGGGAATCGCTAAAGATCTGATTGGTACGAAACACACGATTTTGACCGTCCACATTGCCTTCCAGTGGAGCCGATGTGAACAAAGACACATTAGAATCTGTATTTAAGTTTGTATAAACAATTTTCTGCTCACCATCTTTGCCGAGGATAACTGACAATGGCAAAGGTTGATTTTCGCTGACCAACAATCCTGTATTGTGGATCGGCTGAAGAAATGTTAATTGATCTGCGTTTCCTAAATCTATTGGGGCAAGGGGTGTCACTGACCGTTGTTCCCAACGAGATCGATCTTTCATATCACTTTGCGCTTTATTTAATCCGATCAGCAAAGCAGTGGGATAGCCAATGACAACCACAAAGGCCAAGGCGACCAAAACCGGAAGGGCTTTTTGTAAAAACTTCATCCTGATGCCTGTTCACTACGCCGCAATGCTTCGCGCACTTCGTTGACCAACTCGTAAAAACGTTCGGTCTCACGGGTTTCAGCCGTACGTGGTTGTGGCAAATCGATATCAATAATTTCAGTAATACGTCCAGGGCGAGCACTCATCATCACCACATGGGTTGAAAGGAACACGGCTTCGGAAATAGAGTGTGTTACAAATACAGTTGTGGTCTGTGTTTCGCGCCAAAGGCGAAGCACTTCCTGTTGCATTTGTTCACGAGTGATTTCATCGAGCGCACCAAATGGTTCGTCCATCAACAGAATACTCGGCGAGAACGAAAGCGCTCTGGCAATCGACACACGTTGCTGCATCCCACCAGAAAGCTGCCAGGGATAGTGTTCTTTAAACTGACCTAAGCCAACCAATTCCAGTAATCGAACTGCTGTTTGTTTACGTTGACTGGCAGGGGTTCCCATAATTTCCAATGGCAGCTCAACATTTTTAATAACAGTTCGCCATTCATAAAGCACAGGTGCTTGAAACACATAGCCATAGTCACGATCCAGTCGAGCTTGCTCTGGCGCTTTACGATTGACTAACAAATCACCACTGGTGATCTGATCCAAATCAGCAACCAAACGCAACAAGGTGGTTTTCCCACAACCGGAAGGCCCAATCAATGAAACAAACTCCCCAGAGGCAATCTCCAGGTTGGCACCACTGAGGGCGACCACATCGCCTTCCTTGCCAGGAAAAATTTTATTCACATTGCGAACAGAGATAATCGAATTGGCAGGCTCAGCCACCTGTTCGGCATTTTTTACAACTTCATCGGTCATAGGGGTTGCCTCCGTATGGAGGATCATAATTCTTTCTCAAAAGCGTGTCAACTGTGCAAATTGATGATACTGAACACTTTTTTGCACGATATCTTTGGTGTCATCATCAAACATTTATCCATATAATCCAACATGCGATAAGGAGGCTTTTCATGGCAACCCGCATGCAGGTACAACAACGTCAACCACAATATCAAATTGAGATGCACGATCCCGAAACCAACACCCACGCCTTTTTGATCATCGACACGCTACGAAACGGGTTTTGTGGCGGAGGCATTCGTATGTCGCCGACGGTAACGAAAGAGGAAGTACATCGACTGGCGCAGGCCATGACGTATAAATTCAGCGCAGTGGATGTGCCTGTGGGTGGTTCTAAATCAGGGATTGTGGCTGACCCTAATGGGGCAGATCGTGAAGTTCATTTAAAATCATTTGCTAAAATGGCCGCCCCGTTTTTGCAGGAATTTTATGTCGCTGGTGAAGACATGGGCACCAATGCTGCCGATGTGGGTTTGATTTACTACGAAGCCAACTGTTCCTGGTTTGATGTGGTCAAAAAACATATGGGACGTGATGGTGCGACGTTGAGCCTGACGCCTGAATTTAATCCGACCGATGTTGAGGGCATCAACCTGGAAGAAGAACTAACCGGTTTTGGTGTGGCGGAAGTGACTGGAGAAGCATGTGCTGTTTTGCAACTGGAAGCCGCTCAAACGCGAGTTGCCATTCAAGGCTTCGGCACCGTAGGCAGCATCACTGCGCGAAATCTGAATCAAAAAGGCTTTAAGGTTGTGGCTGTATCTGATGTCAATGGCACGCTGTATCACCCTGATGGATTGCCTATCGATGAACTGATGAATGCAAAGGATACCTTGGGAACGATTGATCGAGCAAAACTCAGTGGTGATTATCAATCTTTAGATCGTGATGAATGGCTTGGGTTGGATGTGGATGTGCTTATTCCTGCTGCCATTGCAGACACGGTTCATGTAGACAATGTGTCAAATATCAAAGCCAAACTGGTGATTGAAGCCGCCAACATTCCTGTGACTGAAGTCGCTGAAAAATATCTATTTGACCATAACATTGCTGTTGTGCCTGATTTTATTGCCAATGTGGGAACAGCAGGTGGTTTTGGACTGTTGCTCACCAATCAAGTGCCTTTGGAATCTGAAGCTGTTTTTACAGAACTTGGCAAACGGATGAGAAAATCCACACGCGATATCTTGACACTCAGCCAACAAGATCAAATTTTGCCGCGAGATGTGGCCGTCCAACTTGCAGAGCAAAAACTTAGAGACTGACTCTACTCTCATCAAGAAAAATGAAACAAAATATAGAACACACTCCCAGCGGTCAATCGTAGCCCCCTTTATGTAAAGGGGGTTGGGAGATTAGAAGTCTTTTTATTTTTATCTATAAATCAAGATGAATCCATTATCCAATTTGATATAATCGCTGTATGAAACCTGTCTACATTGCAGGCACAGGCATGACGCAGTTTGGAAAGTTGCATGAGCCACTGATTGATTTGTTGGTTCATGCTGCCGAGGATGCGTTGTCTGAATCTGAACATCTTTTACCCGATGCCCTTTACGTTGGACTGATGAACCCTGAAGGCTTTGTCGGCGACAGCAACTTTGCTGCTTGGTTGACAGATCGCCTGGGTTTAAGCGGGATTCCTGCCATGCGTGTGGAAGCCACGTCATCAACGGGCGCTGCCGTGCTGCATGAAGCATTTCAAGCCGTGGCATCAGGCAATGTCAAACGAGCTTTGGTTGTGGCAGGCGATGCCATGACGCATTTGCCAACGCGCAAAGTGACGCAACTTTTATCTCAGGTTATTGCCGCAAAAGATCGCCAGGCAGGAGCCACGATGCCTGCCTTGGCCGCAATGGTCACGCAAAGGTGGATGCACGATGCGAAATTGTCTGATGAAGATTGTCGCCATGCTTTAATGAAAGTGGCTGTAAAAAATCACGAGATGGGTCAATTTAATGATCGTGCTCAATTCCGCAAGCCTATTTCTGAAGAAAAATATTTCGACAGCCGAATGGTATCATCACCTTTGTGTCTCTATGATTGCGCCCCAATCACCGATGGCGCAGCAGCCATGCTGCTCACCTCTGATTCCACCGACATTCGTATTTGGGGAATTGGCCAAGGGACCGACACATTGTCAATGACGGATCGTGAGGAACTGACCTCATTTCGATCCACAAGAGCCGCAGCGCTTCGAGCATATCACATGGCTGGACGCGGGCCTCAGACCATTCAATTTGCTGAAATCCATGATGCCTTTATTCCCTTTGAAGTCTTGAGCCTGGAAGACACCGGCTTGATGGAACGTGATACTTCTGCACAAGCAGAACTGGATGAAGTCACGCATATTAATGGGAAATTGCCCACCAACATCAGTGGCGGCCTGAAAGCGAGAGGCCACCCCGTCAGCACATCAGGGCTTGCTCAAGTGATTGAGGCGGTGAAACAAATGCGCGGCCAAGTGGATGAAGCCGTTCAACTCAAACGCACAGGCATGGCTCTTTGTCAGAGCACGGGAGGCCTGTTCAATCAAAGTTTTGTCACCATTCTGGGAAAACCTCGCGCACGAAAAGCAGCGATTGAATCTGAGATGATTCAGCAGCTTCATGTACCAGAAAGACTTTCTTTGCTCAATGGCAAACGACCACGACGGCAAACCACTGGTGAGGTTGAAACCTTTACTTATTTAAATGCACCAGCCGAAGGCTTTCCATCTCCGATGTTATTGGCGTTGGTGAACACCAAGGGCGGCAACCACATCATTGCGCGAGGCGATCCTGAACGCCCTGTGGAAATTGGGCAAACCGTTCACCTCAAGAAAATCGAGGCAAGTGGCGAGGGTGGTCCCTATTACTTCACCGATGATGCCGAACGTGTCAAACAAGGTGAAGTGTCTGTCAAAATGCTGGACCGCAAACCCAAAGGCCCTTTGTCACAAGTCAAAGATTTTTTATCGGGCACCAGCTTGAAAACCCACTACTTCGCCGTCAAACGCAAGAAAAAATCAAGTTGACAGGTTTTCATAAAATATGCTAGAAGTAGAGGCCCCGTAGGGGTTTTGGAAATTTATTATTCAGACAAATGTTTTTTCAAATTGAATTTTAGATCAATACAAAAACTAAAGAGCTGCAAGGAGGCGTTATGAGCAGAATGGTACGCGGAGGCCTGATCCAGGCTTCCCTGAACACGTCAGTTGATGAACCCAATGAGGTCATCAAACGAAACATGACTGACAAGCATTTGAAGATGATTGATGAAGCCGCCGAAAAAGGCGCACAAGTGGTCTGTTTGCAGGAATTGTTTTATGGGCCCTATTTTTGTGCTGAACAGAATATCCGCTGGTACGACCTCACCGAACAAATTCCTGATGGTGAAACCACGGTCTTGATGCAGGAAGTCGCTAAAAAGCATGGCATCGTACTGGTGGTTCCCATTTATGAAGAAGACATTACCGGCGTGTACTACAACACCGCTTCTGTGATTGATGCCGATGGTACATACCTTGGCAAATATCGAAAAACACACATTCCACACACCCATCCAGGCTTTTGGGAAAAATTCTATTTCCGCCCAGGCAACTTAGGTTATCCCGTGTTCGACACTGCTGTGGGCAAAGTGGGTGTCTATATTTGCTACGATCGTCACTTCCCTGAAGGCGCTCGCGCATTGGGTTTGAATGGTGCTGAAATTGTGTTCAACCCATCTGCCACTGTGGCTGGCTTAAGCCAATACCTTTGGGAAATTGAACAACCTGCACACGCCGTGGCCAATCAATACTTTGTGGGCGCAATCAATCGTGTGGGGCACGAACAACCTTGGGACATTGGCAAGTGGTATGGCTCCAGCTATTTTTGCAATCCTCGCGGTCAAATGATTGCTCAAGCCGGTGAGGACAACGACGAAATTGTGATTGCCGACATGGATCTGGACCAGATTGAAGAAGTGCGCCAAGTGTGGCAATTCTACCGTGACCGCCGACCTGATGCTTACGGGGCATTGGCTCAGGATCTACCTTAGGAGTGAGACCATGATGTACGACCTAGTCATTGAAAAAGGAAAAGTCGTCACCCCAGGTGGCGTAGAAAAATATTCTATCGGCGTCAAAGGCGATTCTATCGCCGCGCTTAGCAAAACCAAACTGCAAGGCAAACGCGTCATCGACGCATCGGGCAAAGTCGTGATGCCAGGGGCCATTGACCCGCACGTTCATTTTGCTTTGCCCTTCCAGGGCGCAATTTCTGCCGACGATTATTACGATGGTTCCGTGGCTGGTGCCTTTGGCGGCGTGACCACTTATATCGACTTTGCCATCCACGCTCGCGGCAAAGACATGCTGAAACATTTGAAAGCTCGGCAGAAATTGGCTGGCCCGGATTCAGTCATCGACTACAGCTTCCACGCAGGATTTACTGAGGAAAGCCAGAAGAATCTTAATTACGTCAAAGATCTTATTGACATGGGCATTCCCACCTTCAAACTGTTGCTGCCATATGTGCGCGAAGGCTTTGCAGTGGGCGACGGATTCATGTTTCGCATGTTGCAGGAAACTAAAAAGCACGGTGGCTTGTTGCTCATCCATGCTGAAAATGCTGATCTTGTCATGCGCTTTATGGATGAAGAAAATGCCAAAGGCAAAGTGTCCTGGATGCAGCACTACGACAGCCGACCAAACTTTGTCGAAGCCACCTCGATTGCAACAAGTATCGAGTTGGCTAAACAAGCCAAAGCGCCTCTGTATGTGGTTCACCTCAGCACGGCTGAAGGTTTGGCCCATATGCACAAGGCACAGTCGGAAGGCCATCCGATGATTGTGGAATCTTGTCCACAGTTCTTGGAGTTCACCAATGAAAAGTACAACGAAAAAGATGGTCATAAATATTATATGACGCCTCCCTTCCGCACCAAAAATGACAATCGTAAATTATGGGAAGGCATCCAGAACGGTTCGGTTAACTGCATGGGCACGGACCACTGCCCATTCACCATGAAGCAGAAAAACCAAGGCAAGAACCTTTTCTCTAAAGTGCCAAACGGCGTTATGGGTACAGAAATCATGTTGCCTTACATGTTCAGCGAAGGCGTAAACAAAGGCCGAATCACACTCAATCGCCTGGCACAATTGACCAGTGAGAACACAGCCAAAATTCATGGTCTACAAAAGAAAGGTTCATTGGAAGTGGGTAAAGATGCAGACATCGTTATTATTGACCCGCAACTGAAGAAGAAAATTACGGCTAAAAATATGCACAGCGCCACGGATTACACCATCTATCAAGGTCGCGAACTCAAAGGTTGGCCTATCTACACCATTTCACGTGGTGAAGTGGTTGTCGAAAAAGGCAAACTGAAAGCTGAACGTGGCCGTGGCAAATTTGTGGAACGTCGCATTTCTAAAGAAGTGCTTAAAAATCCCCCACAAGGAGGCTTGGCATGAACGATATTGAACGCATGGATAAGGAGTACGTATTTGGAACCTGGGCGTTTCAAAAAGCGTACAACCCCAAACAGATTGTCGATGCCGAAGGCGTGTACTTTACTGATGCCGACGGGAACAATTTTTTAGATTTTTCCTCGCAGTTGATGTGTTCACAATTGGGCCATAAAAATCAGCGCATCAACAAAGCGATGGCTGAACAGGCTGAAAAATTTGCCTTCATGGCGCCAGGCTTCACCAACGAAGCCCGCGCCAAGCTTGGTAAAAAACTGGCCGAAATCACTCCTGGAAATTTGAAGAAAACCTTCTTTTCTCCAGGCGGCACCGAAGCCAATGAAGCGGCCATCATGATCGCACGCTGGTTTACGGGTAAACATAAAATTATTTCGCGCTACAACTCTTATCACGGTTCTACTTACATCTCAGCCCAAATGACGGCTGAACAGCGACGTTGGGCCACGGAGCATGGCATGGCCGGATTCCTCAAAGCGCCTGCCCCTTACGAATATCGCACCTTATTTAAAAACGCGATGCAGACGTTGGAATACATTGACGAAATGATGACCCACGAAGGCGATCAAGTCGCTGCCGTCATTGCTGAACCTGTGGTCGGCTCCAACGGCATCCTGGTGCCGCCGCCGGACTACATGCCTGAACTCAAACGCATCTGTGAAAAACATGGTGCCTTGCTGATTGCTGATGAAGTAATGAGTGGCTTTGGTCGTTGCGGCGAATGGTTCGCCTGCGATTTGTGGAACATGCAGCCGGACATCATTACGATGGCCAAAGGCATTACGTCGGCCTATCTGCCATTGGCAGCCACGACTGTGTCTGAAGAAATCGCCGCTCACTTTGATGAAAATTTCTTCAATATTGGTCACACCTATTCCGGTCATCCAATGACCGTGGCTTGTGCTTTGGAAACCATTCAGATTTACGAAGATGAAAATATCATTGCCGGTGTCAAAGAAAAAGGCCGTTACCTGATGGACAAGCTTTGCGAGCTGAAAGAACAGCACCCATCCGTGGGTGACGTTCGTGGTGTTGGCTTGTTCTGCGGTGTAGAACTTGTGAAGAATCGTGAAACCAAAGAACCTTTTGACGATTACGATGCCAAGATCAAAGGCAAACCAAGCGTCCTGGCTCAGGTCGGTGGCAAGATGATGGCTGAAGGTGTGTACGTGGTGCCGATGATTAACACACTCATTCTCGCACCACCTTTGATTATTGATCAAGCTCAGATCGACGAAGGCGTGGCCGCATTGGATAAGGCCCTCAGTTGGGCAGATGAACAGCTTTAGAGCTTAGGAAGGATCTTTTAAAAATGGCAACCGCAACCGCCGTTTACAAAAACTTTATCAATGGAAAATGGGTGGATGGTCAAGCAGGTGAGCTTCAAGTATTGAACCCTGCCAATCAGGATGAAGTGCTGTCTCGCTTCTCCATGGTCACCACTGAACAAACACATGAAGCCTTGCAAGCTGCACAAGATGCGTTTCAGAGCTGGCGTCGCACCTCACCGCCACAACGCGCGCGTATCGTGCGAAAAGCCTTACAACTGGCTGAAGAACGCGAAGACCAAATCGCCCACGACATGAGCCTGGAAGCAGGCAAAGTGCTCAGTGATGCTCGCGGTGAAGTTATCAAAGGCTGTAACCTGTTGGAGTTCTACGCAGGTGAAGGTTTGCGACTTATGGGTGATTCTGCGCCATCTGAACTGGCTGGCAACTTGCTGTTCACCAAGCGTGAGCCTCTTGGAGTCGTCAGCATTATCACCCCATGGAATTTCCCTTGGGCCATTCCTTGTTGGAAAATTGCACCTGCACTGGTGGCCGGAAACTCCGTTGTGTTCAAGCCCGCCAGCTTCACTCCATTGAGTGCTTATCACTTGACAAAATGCTTTGAAGATGCAGGCTTGCCTCCAGGTGTGTTGAACTTGGTGGTTGGATCTGGCAGCAAAGTGGGCAATGAATTGATTCATGCCAATAAAGTGTGTGGTATTTCATTTACTGGCTCTAATGAAGTGGGTAAACAGATCGAACAAGCTGCCATGGAAACCGGCAAGAAGCTTTGCTGTGAACTTGGCGGAAAAAACCCCTGTGTGGTCATGGCTGATGCTGATCTGGATTCAGCCCTCGCTGGCGTGCTCAAAGGCGCATTTGGTGCATCTGGCCAACGTTGCACAGCAACCAGCCGCCTAATTGTGGAAGAATCCATCGCCGATGAATTTGCCGCTCGTGTGGCCGAAGGCGCAAACGCCCTTAAAGTCGGCCCAGGCATCAATGACGATGTGGACATGGGGCCAGTCATTGACCAATCTCAGTTAGACACTGTGCTCGGCTTTATCGAAAGTGGCAACAAGGATGGCTTCAAGCTTCTGGCTGGTGGCGAACGCGTGACTGAAAACGGTTTGGACAAAGGTTTCTTTGTACGCCCAACGGTGTTTGATCACGTGGATCAAAACTCCTACCTCGCACAGGAAGAAGTTTTTGGCCCAGTACTATCCATCATCCGCGCCAAAAATTATGAAGAAGCCATCGAGATGTCCAACAACACCAAATATGGTTTGTCCAGCTCCATTTACACACGGGACATTAACCAGGCCATGCGATTTACCGATGACATCGAAGCAGGCATGGTCCACATCAATTCGCCAACCCTTGGTGGCGAATCTCAAGTGCCTTTCGGCGGCATCAAAGCCAGTGGCATTGGTGATCGTGAAATGGCCAAAGAAGGTCTTCATTTCTTCACTGAATTGAAAACCGTGTTCCTCGACTACACGGGTGGTGCACGAAAGAGCAACATCTACTAAGCTTTAAGTTATAGAAATTTTTGAAGAAAAGAGGTGAGACTTTGTCTTGCCTCTTTTCTTTTTAAGAAATTGAATTAGAAAAGTTTCAGGAATTCGTCAGCCTCATCCATGTAATCATGGAAGGGATTTTCAAAGAGCAGAACACGATCTTCATCGGCAAGGATACCGTCCCATTCGATTACATAGTGGGGCTGTTCACGGTCGATCAACCCTTTGACCACATGGGCGCGTCCGGCAGCTCGGGTGTTGTTGGGCGGGTTTTGAATGGCTTGAAAAATACTGGTTTCATCCGTCACACGCTTCATCTGATTCATGTCCTGAAGCGCATAATACAAACCTTCTTCAGGGTTGGTGTTATGATATTCCATGTCCAAGCTAAAGGCCATATCGTCCTGCCAACCAAGCTTTTCTTCATTGAGATACATCTCGACCATTTTCCGCTTGGCCACCCAATCCAAACGATCAGACAGTTTCATCGGATCGGATTCGAGTTGATTGAGCACAAATTCCCACTCGCGCAAAATCCAATCAGTTTGTTCATCACGTCCGGCATAGCGTTGTTTGGTCTCTCTGAGATAGAAACGCTGTAAATCGACGCTATTGATCGTGCCACCCTTTTGACGACTGACCACCCATTTCATCGACGTGTCACGGGACACCCGCTTCATCGTACGAATTGGATTGCTTAGAATGACCATCGAACTGTCAAAACCATCTTCGATTAAATCCAGCACCAAAGAGGTCGTTCCCATCTTTAAAGCAGTCGCATATTCTGATGGATTGGCCTCACCGAACAGCAGATGTAATCTTGGATAACGACATAAAGAATGCGTGTCATCCCATTTGGGGTTGATCAATGCACGGTGAAAACGAACACGCCCACTTAGTACGTAAAGGATGTGGTCTGCACGTTGAGACAACTGAAAGTCGATACCCTGATCTGGTTCAACACCATAAATTTGATCCAAATACATATAGTCAGCTGGATGACGACTCAGGTTACGAAGATGAGAATCTTTAACTTGATTGGTCAAACGATGCCCACCCACGCGACCAGCACCTGAGAAAATCTGTCGAGTCACCAGGAATGGCACCAAAGCTGAGACCAAGCGACCTGAAGCCAGGCCACCTTCGCTGAGCGAATAATTTTCGTGGCAGCCAAAGGTGTTGCCAGAAAAATGATCGATGCTGTTATTGTAGATTTGGACTTCATCTTTCCAACCCAGTTGTTGAATCAAGGAGTGAATCATGCGGTGGCCTGCTTTTTCGTAAGACACCACATCTTTTAACAATGTGCATTCAGGCGTGGCATATTCCAGGTGGCTGCCCACAGCATCAACATAAAAACGTCCACCATTTTTTAGGAAACCACCGGATTCAGAAGGTTCAAAAAATGAATCATGGCCATGTCGATCGAGCAATCCCATGTTTTGGCCAAAGGCCAGATTTTTGATGCGCTCGACCACGGTTTCATCTGGCCCTAGACTTTCGTCATTAACCAGACAGCCAAACTCAGTTTCGATGCCCAAGATGCGTTTCATGAGAATTAAGGCAGAAAGGGTGCCAACGTCTCCTTGTCCAACACCTGATAACGACGTTCGCGCTGTGTATCACGCTCAAGGATGGCGGCTTCAATTCGAGCACCATCTTCTAATTGTTCTTTCAGCAACGTTGCTCGTTCCTCTTTGGTTGGCAGCAAAATGTTGTCTTCATCATCTGAACCATCACTGGCTGACTTCCATCTGCCTGACGTCCAAGCTTTGAGTGCCAGTTCGATGGCAGATTTTTGAGTGCCAACTTTGTAACCTTTCAACACTTCGTGCATTCGGGCATCGGCCTCTTTGCTACCACTGATATGCGCATGACCTTCGTGGCGATGAAAATCGCCATCGTAATTCATTTCAAACAGCATGTCGTCTTCGGGAGTTTCACCGACTTGAGCAAAGATGGAATTGAGTACCACCGGCATTCGGCGTGGATCACTAAACGCTGTTTTAAACGAAGGGCTAATGGCAAAACCCACCACACGCTGCACGGACACATCTTCGATGCTGCGTTGATAGCCTTCCGAATGTGAAAAATCCACGGCGTACTGACGCACCACTTCTAAATCGGATGGATTGCCCATCGCCCCCATGGCAAGGCGGTCATAAACTTCAAAAATTTTGCCCTGATTTTTACGCAGGGTCAGCAATAAAATCCCTTTATCGTAACTGAGAGCCACCACCGGTGCGCCGTGGCGCAGGCGACTTTCGGCATAATCGGCCTTTTCGGCCAAGGTTTGTTGCCAATCGTGTGCGGTATAAGCCATTAAAATTCTCCAACAGGCGCGCGAGATTCCAAGGCCGCCTCATGTGCTTCTTTTAAGGTTTTTTCATCGACATCGACCACACCATCTGCGGTGACAATTTTGGCCAGTGGCAGAATGCCTGCCAATCCACCTGTTGCAGAATCCAAAGCAGCCGCAATGTCGAGCAAAATGAATAGTTCTTTTAGGGCTTTTTTCATGCTCATGTCTTTGAAATTGCCCTTTTCACGAATCACATACTCTAGTGCACCTTTAATTTGAACTGCACCAGAGCCAGCCGCAGCAAACTCACGCGTTTCAAATCGTGCACCCATGATGTCATAATTGAAAATTCTTCCGGTATTGGACTTACGATCATATGCACTAATGACCGGAATAAACCCACCAACGCCCTGCATTGCACCAGCCAAACCCTGGCCAAGCACCTTGGTAACTTCTGCCAATTTTCCTTCAAAGCTTAATTCTTGGAGTTGGCTGCGGGCGTAATAGCGGAATGAATGTTTTAAAAATCGAATGGCTTGAATTGCAGATGCATAGGCGCCTGCAATGGAAATTAGCGTAAAATCATCAAGTGCCATCACTTTTTCGGCTTCGTCATACATGATGACATTGCCAGCTGTGGCCCGACGGTCAGCCACGTTGATGACACCCTCTTTAAACTTGGCCGCAATCACGGTGGTCCCATGCGTGGGCGTGATATGTTCTGCACCGTTGCTTGGCATTATGGGTGTATCAAATAATTGCACACCCTGATCGCTGAGCAGGCGTGAGAAATTTCCGGTTGACGTTTTGCTCATTGCCCACTGCGCTGACGGTAGCGTCGTGCGGTACGCGGATCGACACGCTTCATGCGGTCCATGAGCTTGCGCGTGCCTGGTTTTTCCACTTCAGGATCGCGTGGCCCATCTTCATCACCTGGACGTTTGCGTTCAGGATCGAGTTCTTTACGACGTTGTTCTGGCATGGTCACCTCCGTTGGTGAGTTCCTTTTAGCTTTTATCAGCATTTTCATTGTAAAGCAAGTTCCGTAAGGATGCTAGCCAATTTCCGTCATTTTCATGAAATATGAACATCAAAATAATTAGAGCTGGTTTAACTTTCCACTCAATGCATCCAGCAGCGACCCTGACTCTTGAATGTCTTTATTGAGTTCCAATGCACGTTCACCCACTGCATCCGTCAAAGGCAACGCAATGTCCTGGCCTTCATGTTCAAATACAATCCGACCCCAGGCAATCGCTTTAATTTTGTCATTAAAGTGTTTGACACAATACCCGCGCGCAAAGGCTCTGGTGTCTGCCGGCCCCTGATCCAACGCACTTAAAATTTGGTCTTCACTGACCACAGATTGAATATCACCCTGCTGATGAAGGCCCTGATACAAACCGGATTCTGGATTGATGTCGTGATACGCTAGATCCAAACTTTGCAGCCAGTCGGCATCAACTTTGCTCCAACTCAAGCCTTCGGCTTCCAAAAACTCTGAGAGCAATTCGTATTTTGCCACCCAATCCAATCGATCACGCAAATTGGCAGGATGCGTCAATCCTTCTAGAACTTCAGACCAGTTATTCAAAATCCAATCTGTTTCTTCATCACGACCAGCGAACTGACTCTGAGCTGCTTGCAGATAAATGGATTGAAGTTCTAAACCTGAAATGGTTTTGCCATCATCCAATTCAAGCATCGACTCCATGTCTTTGGAAAGGGCTTTGATGGCATTGACGGGGTGTTTTAGTTTGAAATCGGGTATCCAACCATTCTCCAACAAATCGAGCGTCAACACGGTGGTCCCAATTTTGAGTGCGGTGGACATTTCGGACAAGTTCGCATCCCCCGAAATCACATGGAGTCTGCGATACTTTTCTTCATCCATGTGAGGCTCATCCCGCGTGTTCAAAATAGGGCGACGATGGAGCGTATCCACGCTACAAATTTCGGTAAAGAAATCTGCCCGTTGTGACAGTTGATAGACTGGTTTGCGGTTAAATGCACCTTCGACACTAACCTTACCAGCACCCGCATACAAAATCCGCGTCACCAAAAACGGCACCATCACCGCTTGAAGCTTTTCAAAGTCAGTGTCGCGTCGCATCAAATAATTCTCATGTGTGCCGTAACTCATCCCATGAAAGTCAACATTGTTTTTATAGAGCCACACTTGCTTGCCCGTTTTTTGCATATAGGCTTGAGCAGATTGCCAGGCAATGCGTTCGCCTGCTTTGTCATGGGCCACCAAATCGAAGATGGACTGACATTCCGGCGTGGCATATTCGGGGTGGCCATGGTCCTGATAAAATCGCGCCCCATTGGCCAAAGCACGATCAGATCGTTCTTCACTGCGCGACATAGGACGTGAAGGTGGTTTTTCAAATTTGTCATCATCAGGATCAGTGTTGAGTTTATCTGCGCGAAATCCACGCAAATCACGCAATGGGTATTCAAGGCTGTAATCCCAGGGGCCAGCCCAAGTGCCAGGGTAACTTTGCACCAGATTTCGGGCTTCATCGACCAAGTCGGTGACGGTGGTCCCTTCGACAAAAATCCCATATTCGGTGTCGAGTCCGAGGAGTCGTTTCATTAAGAAATGGCTATTAGACCACGCTGTCGAAGCGTTCGCGACTCTTGCGCTCGCGGGCGGGTCGAATCTCGATCACGTTTTCAGGTTCGTGGTCGAGCAGCTTGAGCCAATCCTCCAAGTTGTCGGTTTTTGGGAAAATTTCGTTTTCTGAATATTCCTGCTTGATGGCTGCTTCCAGATCGGTCCAGTGAATCCCAGCTTCCTTGTCATCTTCTTCAATGGCACGACGAATGGTCGTATCTTTAGCGCGTTCGACAGTAGACATAATAAGTGCGCCACTGGACAAATCTTTCCAGTACAAGGTTTCGTTGCGCCCACTTCGCAGAGCAATGCTGAGGAAAGCAGTTTCATCATTTTCACAACAGAGAAAATCGGTGGCTTTTTCGACCAGGGCAGAACGTGCTTCAGCTTCATCTTTATATTCGGCAACCCATTTTTTATCCAAGGGCACCGTTTCGTCCAAATAGATGCCAAAAATATCGGAGATGGCTTCACGATTTGGACGATTAATCTTCACTTTTCGATCAATCCGCTCTGGACGCAAAATAGCAGGGTCTATGTAGTCCGGTCGATTGGAAGTGAGCATCACCACCACATTCTGCATACTGACCAACCCATCCATCTCCGCAGCAAATTGAGGCACCACAGTGTTGGCAATGTTCATATAACGGCCCGAACTTCGGGTGCGAAGCAACGCATCGGCTTCGTCAATAAAAATAAAAACAAGATAGCCTTCTTTGGCCCGTTCACGTGCCTGAGCAAACACTTCGCGCACCATGCGCTCAGTTTCACCCAACCACATATTCAATAAACGGGGCCCGTTAATAAGCATGAAATACTGCTTAACATCATGGCCCACATGTTTGGCATAGGTTTGAGTCAAATTATAGGCGGTGGCTTTCCCGATAAGAGTCTTTCCACATCCAGGAGGGCCGTACAAAAGAATACCTTTCAAAGGCTTCTTGCCAAAGCGTTCGTAAAGTTCTGGGTGAAGCAAAGGGCGTTCAATAGTGTCTTTAATCAGGCTGATCGCCTCTTCCTGCCCACCAATGGCATCCCAAGGAATTTGAGGCACTTCTTCCAGATAAAGATCCTTGGTTTCATTTTTCTGAAAATGTTCCAACGCAATGCGAGCAGATGGATCAAGGCGTACTTCATCACCAGATTTGAGCTTTACATCTAACAATTGTGGCGAACGCATCACAATACGACCACTGGAGCCGGTGGCATCCAGTGAAATTCGCAAACGTTCGTCATCAATCACTTCAGCCACTTTTACAATGGGACCTTGTGGAGACACGCCCAAGTCTTCGAGCAAGGCAAAAGCTTCATTCACACGAACGCGGGTGCCCGCCTCCAATTTTTCAAGATCAATTTCTTTAGGGTCTACGTTGGTAAAATATTCAGCATCGCCTAAGGCAATATAAGCTGTGTCTTCATCAGCCTGGCCCAAAAAAGTGGCAATGCGATTGGCGGGTGATGTAAGTTTTTCGTAAGCCTCATTGTATTCGTCCAAAAGTTCCTGGGCTTCGCGGAATTGTTTCTCATCAACGCGAAGCTGGTGTTGCAATAATTCAAGCAGATTATGACGTGGATCATTAATCGGCGTTTGTTTTAGCACTTCTTCTAAGATGGCCAACGCGCGCACATGGGTTTCAAACTGCTTCTCTGCCTGGGGCTCAGGCAATTGCGTTTGGTCATCTTTCGACCCTTTTGGGGTTCGCTTTGACATAGAATTATTCTCCTATCTAAAAGACAGTGAATCGCATCATATTGGACATGCCCAATAGCCGCAACTTAGACCTAGTATAGCATTGAGCGAGGGGGGTTGACGAGACTGCCTTTCCTTCGTATCGTGCAAATCCTTTTAAAGAATGGTGTGCTGGAGATGCTTAAAACAACATGAAAGCAGCGATCAGGCCTTTTAGTTTTTCGACGTTCTGTGCCGGGTTCGGAAGTTTTTCTTCTATCCTGCTGTTGATCATTCTGTTGGACGAAGCCAATTTCTCTCTGTCCGAAGTTGGATTTGTGCTCACCAGCTATTCCGCTGCCATTCTCATTTTTAGTCCATTATGGGGGTATTTATCCGATCGCATTGGCAAGCGAAAGATTTTTCTGGTTGGCGGTTATCTACTATTTGCAGCTGCCAGCTTGCTTTACCTCGTCGCCAATGAACTTCATGAAATTATGATCGTGCGCGCTCTGCAAGGGGTTGGGTTCGCCGCCCACCCCATGCTCACTGCATTGTTTACAGATCATTTTGGCAAAGAGGCCACCAAGCGATTTGGCAGTTTGAGTGGGGCCGAGGCCTTTGGCTGGGGGCTTGGCAGTTTGGTGGGAGGCTATATGGCAGATCAAATGGGCATTGAACTTGCTATTGCTTGGATCTCAATACTTCCTTTGTTGAGTGCTTTGACTGTATTGTTCAAATTGCCAGAGACCAAAATAGAAACAAAGGTTGCTAAGTCAGACGATACGGTTAACCCAAATGCAAAATTTCCTAAAAAACTTTTTTGGTTGTACGGCACCATCTACATCCGTATGAGCGCCGCCATTGCACTGTGGTCGATGATGCCTATTTACCTCAAAACATTTGTCAGCAGCAAAACCGAAATTGGCGCCATCACCGCCATCAACATGGTGATTCAACCTGTGTTTATGCTGGTATTGGGAAAATACTCCGAACAGCTTGGCCGCCTACGCCTTGTGATTTGGGGCATTATTGGCACGATCATCACTTTTTGGATTTACGGCATTGCCGCCACCATCTTTGAGATGCTGATCGGCCAACTGTTTATCGCTTTGTCCTGGGCCGGCATTGTGATCGGCATGAACACCTATGTCATGGACACGGCCCCACAGGGATCGCGTGGCAAAGCGTTTGGGTATCTTCAAGGCTCGATCACCCTCGCTATGGCCACAGGGCCAACATTGGGTGGCACACTCTCACAACAATTCATCAACCAGGGGTTCACCGAATTCGACAGCATCCGCAGCATGATCTTTGTGGTCAGTATTGTAATGATGTTCAGCTTGCCTTTTGTGATTCGTCTGCGAATGAAAGACAAAAAAGCACAAAAAGAAGCCATCTCTGTCAACAATCCATAACAAAAAGTTACCCTAAAAGCATCATTTGATAAATCACTTAAATCTCGACAAATGATTGCAAAAGGGAGGCTTTTTGTCTATGCGAGTTTTTTCTCGTCTCGTGGTTGGATGTTTTTTGCTGATTGCTTTATCAATTGGTTGGGTGGCCCAACCAACTTCGGTTGTTGCTCAAAACGAACGTGTGGCATTCACAGGATTTCGCACACCTGAAAGTGTCACTGTCGGCCCAGATGGCAATTATTACGTCTCGGATATCGGACGCTTTGATGTGATGGGCGATGGTAGAATTATGCGCATCACAGGCGACCCATTCTCTGATGAAGCCGAAGTATCCGTCTTCGCCACGGGATTAGATGACCCAAAAGGCGCTGTGTTTGTGGGCGAAGACTTAATTGTGGCAGATGTGCGCCAACTTATTCGTGTCACCCCAGAGGGTGAAATTAGCACCTTTTTAAGCCGTAGTGATTTTCCTGGCAATGTGATTTTTTTAAATGACATGGATATTGACAGTGACGGCAATATTTTTGTCTCGGACACCAACCGTCGGGTCATTTTTAAGGTTGATCCTGAAAGTAATGTCACCGTGTTTCACGATCTGGCCGAGACCATGACCGGGCCCAATGGTGTGATTGTCGATGAGGAAGGCCATATGGGGCAACGCGGTAGCGTGGTCAGCATCGATTTGCGACCTCCGGGCGCGCTGTTAGTCATTTCGCCAGATGGAAATAGTTCCAGAGAAATTGCCAATGGTTTTAATGGTGATGGTGTGGACTTCGACAGTGAAGGCACCCTTTATGTGACTGATCTTGGCCGTGGTGTTTTAACCGTTGACAGGAGTGGTAACACTGAATTGTTTGCCGATGGGTTTATTCAATCTGCCGATTTTACCATTCAGCAGGAAGAGAATTTGTTGATTGTGGCCGATTTGGCAGGCAGGGTGGTATTCATCAAGCTCTAAAGTTTTTATAGAAAACATTTGAGTTTTACGGGAACCTTTTCCCAGGGTAAACTGTATATATAAGGGAAAGGGGTCGCGTATGGACGATCTTTTAAAAATCGTACTTTCTGTTGCTGCTGCTGCTTTGGTTGGAGTGTTGGTTTTCATTGGCGTGGTGCCGAGAAACACACCCGACAGCAACAATTCCGGCACCATTACTGAAAGTGGCTCTTTTATCATTCAACAAAGTGGTCAGCGTTATGGGCGTGAGGAATTTATTCTTTCCCTCACAGATCAACAGTCTGATTTGCACTCCACGCTCGATTTGAATCAAGGTGGACAAACCGTTCGTTTCACACAACGATTGCGAATGTTACCTGATTTGTCACCTGTTAGATATTTTCGCGATACCATCGATGGTCGCAACGCCACTTTGGTCGAATTTCAAGCTGATCAAGTTCAATTGAATGTATTCATCAACGGACAGGCACAAGCTGAACAGTTTACTGGCACAGCCCCTTTTGTGGTGTTGGATCGGGATGTGTTTAGCCACTACTTGTTGCTTTACCGCCAGATGCAACAGCAAAATGGACGTTTTTCCGGCACCATCATCTTGCCTCAAGCCAAGGAAATGATTGAACTTGAACTCATTTCCTCCAACCCTATCAACCTGCGTACAGGTTCCCAAGCTATTCAGGTGGAACAACAGACGATTCAAATCGGAAACCTTCAAGTGTTTCTCTACACACAGAATGGGGATTTGATTGCAGTGGGTTTGCCTGATCAACAAATTTTCGCTTATCGCAGTGATTTGTTCCCAGAGGCTTTGCAAGCACCTTAGGGTAAAGTTAAACGGTATAGACTAAAGATTCTAAAAATCCTTTGAGGTCATTGGCTGCATCCAAAGCCACAAATACTGAATCTGTCGATGTCATCACCTCACCAAAAGCAGCAATTTGATCTTGAACTTGCTGAATGTCACTTTCACTCAAGCGTTCAAAAAACTGTGGAAAATAAGTGTCGGATTCTGCCAACAAAGTTTCCCAGCGTTGCAATGCTTCAGTGCGTTCATCCTCTCGCCAGGGAAAGGTCGCAGCATTGATTCGGCCTTGAAAGTTGAACACTTCCCCAACGGGGCCTTGAAGTTCCTCGACAAACGGCATAATTGATTGGCCTGCGGGCGAAATGCCTACATTCAAAGGTTGTGTGCCTGGGCCACTGACTTCTTCGACAAGAATACGGCCCACCATGCCATCGGTTTCGTGAGGAATACAAAAATAATCATGAAGACCAACGGTCTCAAACGTATGCCCCCAGGAATCACCCACTTCTTCAGGGAAACCTGAACTCCATGCAGGCGCGTCTTCAGGGATTCTTAACTTTTTGTCAAAGTCTGGATGATAGGCTGTGGCTGTGTGACGCGACTGAATCAACTCAGGTGGCTCTACCCAGATCACGGTGTCACCGCGATTGATAGTGAGACCAAGCGGATCATAAAAAAGGTCTTTCATCTCAACCACGTAGGTTTGTGGTTGATTCTGTGCCAGCGTTTCGATGCGCTTGCACCCTGGCAGCAGTAATAGGCCTGCACTGAGCAAGCCGATGTTGCCTAAAAATTTTCTGCGGGAAATGAGGGACGGGTGTTTGCCCGCCCCTCGCGCTTGTGAGAGCGAAAAAGTCATATCGATAACCTTCTTACACAAATCCTAGATTCTCATATCGAGCGCCCAGGATGTCGGTAGGATCTACGCCCAACCAGTTTTCTAAAACAGTAGAGTACACGGAGCGGAAGTCAACGTGATGTGCCATATCTCCATTGTTGTCCAAAGCATTCACACCCAGTCCTGGGTGTTGACCATAAATGCCAGACACTGTCGGATTGCCCAAGATAAACATCGGTGCAGCCGTGCCATGATCGGTCCCACTGCTGCCGTTTTCGCGCACACGGCGGCCGAACTCAGAAAAGCTCATGAGCAACACATCATCGGACACGCCCATGCTGACCAAATCTTCGTAGAAAGCCGCCACACCTGTGTCAACAGAGTTGAGCAAATTAGCATGTGCATCTGGTTGTTCAGCATGGGTGTCAAACCCACCAATGCTGACATGCATGATTTGTGTACCCAGGCCACCACCAATCATTTGAGCAAGCAACTGCAAGCCTTGCGCAAATGGGTTCTGTGGATAATCCACAGGACTGTCATATTGTGATGCCGCTTCTTGAATTTGATCGGCGCTGCGCATCGCGCTTAAGCCAGTGGTTGCAACAGTGGCACCATAACTATCGCCATTGCTCATGCTTTCGTTAATTGCAGTGACCGTGTTGACCTGTGCATCTCGATCTTGCGGATAACGTTCGTTGGTCTGGAATTGAAAACTTTCCAAGCTGGCAATGGAAGGCACCACAATCTGCTCACCTCGCAAAGACAGTGGCAGTGCGCGGCCAACCGATGCGGCTGGTATCCCTGTGGCACAACTGCTTTCGCACAAAGTAGCATCTAAATAATTGCCAAGCCAGCCCGAGCCAACCACGGTTTCAGGATTGGCTGTTTCCCAAATATCGGTCGAGCGAAAATGGGATCGATTGGGATTGGGATAACCCACACCCTGAACAATGGCCATTTTGCCTTCATCATAAAACTTCTTGAAGTTGGTCATGTTGGGGTTTAGGCCAATCTCATTGTTGATGGTCAGCACATCACTTTCGGGAATTGCCAGGGTGGGACGTGCATCGTAATACAAACCGTTGCCGTAGGGCACCACAGTATTCAGACCGTCATTCCCACCACCCATTTGGATCACGACCAACATCCGATTTTCACTGGAAAGGTTGCTGGCCTGTGCAAATACAGAATTACCTGCATTTGAAGTCTGCATCATCATGTGGCTGGAGGCCAAGCTCAGCGACACGAATGTCACGCCTCGTTTCAAAAAATCTCGTCGTTTTAAAGCCATGCGTAACCTCCTAATTCAATTGGTATTCTGGCAGAGACATGATCAAGTGAGTCAACCCGCGCACCTTATTGTCCACCGTAGTGGGGTCAAGCGTGAAGTTGGCCAGATCGCCGTCCGTTAAATATTCGATCAACAAAATGCGCGTGTTGTCTGGCACTTCCAATGGCCCCATCTGGCTGAGCATGATGTCCACAATTTCTTCAGGATCATCATTGCCTTGGATGATGGTATTTGGGTCAAACACCTGCCCAAAGCGTCGATCACCAAACGTAGTGATGCTATTGCCTGTGTTGTAACGGACCAACAACGTAGAGGTGTTGATCCAACTCAAGCCTTCGTCCCAACCTGCTACCGTAGGTGGGTTGAAAATATCCTGGTCCATTGTGCGCATCAGTACTGACACGGCTTGATATCCACGAGCATCATTGAACTGAATGCCCAACTGGCGCAGCGCGCCAATTGCAAATTCCGTTGGACTCTTGATATGGCCGAACACGGCTTTGTCGCTATAGAACGCATCCATGTTGAACATGTGGCTGACCATGGCTTTGATGTCATAATTGCTCGAAAAATAGACACCAGCAAGTTCATCCAGAATTTCCTGTTCAGGTTCAAGATATGCAAAGAATTCCCACAATTTTTTCGACATGAAGTAGGCGGTTGCATCCCGAACCACGATGAGGTCGATGATGTCATCCCCACCAAAGTTACCGGTTTCGCCAAACACCGTTTTAGGACCATCGTCATGCTGATTGCGGTTGAAGAAAAAGCCCTGACGGCGTACGGTCCAGCCGGTAAAAGCACGAGCAATTTCTTGAATATCATTTTCCGTGTAATTGTCTTCACCCGTCACCACGTGAGTGATGCCCAATGAAAAAAGTTCCATCAGTTCGCGGGCGTAATTTTCGTTGGGAGACCCTTTGATGTTGGTGTTGTTGTCCAACCACAAAATCATAGCTGCATCACGAGACACATCCTGCAAAAGGGTACGGAAGTTTCCCAATGCATTGTTTCGAAATAGATTGTTCTGGCCCAGCATATAGTCCGCACGATTCACCTTAGACACAGCAGTGGCAAAGTGATCGTGCCAAAACAGGGTCATTTTTTCCTGGAATTGACGCGCCGAGTTGGCCATACGATATGACCACCAGGCTTGCAATCCACCAAAGTTGTTTAAATCAATCCGACCTGGCTGCACGCGGCTATCACGCGGGACATCTTCAACCAAGGCTTCCAACTCAGTTTCCATTGTGTCGTTGGAAATATTTTCGTAATCGAGCAAATAATCCACCGCACCCGCACGGCCACGAGTCACCAAATTCTGAATATCTTCGGGTGTGCTGCCAAACCCTGCTCGGCGCAGCAAGTGGGCGGCTTCACGTTCACCAAAGCCCGTTACCTGACCCACCGCATTCACAGCTTTAGTCATCGTGGCTGTGGCTGCCGTGACGGTTGCCGCAGCGGCTTTAGGATTAGACCACCATCGTTTGAGCAGATCGCGTCGGCTCGAGGATATCTGGTTAGACATGTTGGCTTGACCCTTCACCTGGGACATGTATGACCTCCTTCAAAGCGCATTCTAATTTGACCTATCGTTGTTGTTTTGCGTCTTCACAAGTTTGAGATTTTTCTAATACGGGCGGATTTCTCTGGATGTTTCTGAATGAAAAATCCGCCCGCCTTTGGTTAATTCAAAATATCAATCAACTCTTCTAAAAATTCATTGGTGGCGCGTTGCAGCACACCCTCAAATAAAGGCCCGGTGGCATTGGCATTAAGATTGGCCGTACGCTCAGCATTGTTGTTGTAAATCACACTGATAATTTCCACATTAAAGCGATTGGACACATCGATATGGATGACCACCAGACGATCCAAGTTCAACAAATTGGACACCACATTCAGTTCACGATTTTCGCTATCGATGCCTAAAGTAATGCCTAGTTGTTCCTGCGCTGAGACCAATACATCCTGATCCACGACAGAAATGCCACGTGCATCATCGATACTGCTGCGTACATCACGGAGCACTTCAGTGGCAATGTCCGCACGGGTCATGAAAAAATCATCCGGCGTATCAATACGGATCACCACACCCAAACGGTGAGGGCGAGGCTGAGCGTCCACCGTCAAGGTGAACATCAATAAAGCTGCAACTGTTACTGTCAAAGTCAAGATCGAGATCGAGATTTTCTTCATCATATTCGACTCCTTTTACATCTGGCTTGTGAGCATTTGTTTTGAATGTTGAAAAATTCTTTTCGCGATTCAGTGTGCCAACTCATTTTTGCCAGTCGTTTTTATGAGGTGTCGGAGCGTCATCACCCGTCGCGACGTAGGGTGCTTGAGTTTTACCTTAAAATTTTTTCCGTAGAAAGTCTGTAGAAGCTTGGTTAAAGCAGGTAAACGCTGATCAGATATAAGAAACAGACTCTTGTTCAATCTTAAGAAACAACCCTTCCGGAAGGTTTTAGATTCAATTTCCAGTATCATCCGTATTGATTTCAGTCAAGATTAGATAACAAAAGGCTCTTTTACAAAACCCACAATTGTCGTCTCGTTTACGGCGAAATATTTTTATTTTTGGTAACATTTACAAAGCCATTATTCACCAGAAGTGTCTGGTAAGAATTTGATTGACTGTGTTTAAAGGAGGGTGCTTTGCCCGAACAAAGCAAGGTGACATTTTTAAAATGTATGTTGGTAACGCTAATGACTGTGCTGGCCTTTGGCCTCAATTGGGTGGGATTGCCATCCACAGCTCAGGAAGCTGGCAGTATTAAAATAGGCTTCCTTGATGTGAACAATTTGTTCGTCAGTTTTGAAGGCACCAACGCCGCCATCGAAGAATTCGAACAATTGATTGTCGAAACTCAAACCTCACTACAGTTGTTGCGAGTGCAATTGGCCATCGGCGAAATCAGTGAGCAAGAATTCTTTGTTTTACAAGCAGAACTTCAGGCAGAACTGCTTGTACTCAACCAACAATTAACCAATGCGGTCACCAACAGCATCCTCACTGCCGCTGAAACAGTTGGTGAAGAACTAGGAATGGACCTTATCACCCCGTTGGACAATGTGGTGGCTCATGGTCAATCTGAAGTTACGGTAGACCTTACGGACGCTGTACTTAACGTGATGAATGCCAGTTTTGCCGACACCGAATTTGATCTCAACCTAAATATTGAGGTACAACCTCTTCAAATGATGGGTTTTTTCACCCCGGGTGAAGTGATTTTGAATTTTGATGGGACCCTTGATGCCATCCAACCTCTGCGGGATGCGACCACACAAAGCGAAACCGATAAAGCCGATCTGCAAAAACAACTTGACAATGGCAGTATGAACGAAGAGGAATTTAATGAAGCCGTTGCTCAAATCGATAACAATTTACAAATTTTGGAACAACAAATTATTGCTGATTTGATTTCAGACGTGAGTGGAGGCATCAGTCGTTTGGGGGAAGCTGTAGGGTTTGATCTCATTTCTGTACGACAAAATGTAATTTTGTTTCATAACCCTGATGCTTTGGTTGACCTGACCTTAGACACTGCGCGTTTTATGAATCTAGAACTTCGCGGAGAAGTTTACAACTTAAGTCGCGTGGTGTTGCCAACTGTTGCACCTCAAAAGATTGGCTTTGTTGATGCTGACCAAATTTTCCTGGACTTTGAAGGCACTGATACAGCCATTGAGGCATTTCGTGAAGAAATTGCTTTCGCCCAGGCAGAGCTTGCTCGCCTGAGCACACAATTAGAAAATGGCTTAATCACTCAAGCTGACTTTCTAAAACGTCGCAATGAAATACAAACTCAGCTTGCCGAATTGGATCAAGAGTTGAGTTTAGAAATCACCAATCAAATTGTGGAAACGGTTACAGAGGTTGGCAATGAACAGGGTTTTGATCTTATTACACCTCAAAGCAATGTGGTTTTGTATCACAATGAAGACACCATTGAAGATTTAACTCAAATTGTCCTTGCTAGAATGAACGGCAATTAAGCCAATGAAGCCACTGCCTGAATGGTGGTTTCCACCTCTTCAGGAGCGGTTAACAAACTTGGCGAAAGACGTGCATACAAATTTGCATAGGGCGTGATGGTGGCAATAATTTTTTGCTGATCAAGTTGAGCAACCACCTGCGTGGCGTGGCGTCCATTAACATCAAAGCAGACGATGCCAGAAGAAAGCGATTCATCAACAGGCGTGTAGAGTTTAACGTGATCCATCTGTGACAGCGCTTCTTTTAGTTGAAAATTCAACGAATGAATACGGTTGGCAATGTTCGTTTTGCCAATGGATTGATGCATGTCAAATGCGGCATCTAATGCCCATCGGTGTTCAAACGAATGAAAGCCGCCTGGTGTCATTTGTACAGCGGGTCGAATCGGACGGGTGGGAATCACGCGCATCCACATTCGATAAGCATCACCATCAAAGGTGGGAATAGTCGGCTGTGCAATGGACCACGCTTCGGGTTTGCCCCAAACAAGACCTGTCCCACGAGGCCCAAACATCCACTTGTGGCAGCCTGCTGTAAAAAAATCACAACCCAAATCTGTCATCGTGACGTCTTCTACACCAAGGCCATGAACACCGTCCACACTCAACAACACATGATCGGCCTCATCTCGACTGGCATTGATCTCAGCCAACGCATCAGCCATCTGCCGAATCGGAAGCTTCAAACCTGTGCTGGAATGCACCCAGGTCACTGCCATAATCCGAGTCTCAGATCGAATATTATTGATCAACGTATTGACAATTTCATCGATAGTGACGGATTGAATATTTTGGTAAAGAGAAATTCGACGGATGGATGTGCCGGTGCGCTCGGCCCGATGTCTCAAAGAAATTTCTGTGGCATAGTGATCGTGGGTGGTCGTTAATATTTCCTGGTTTTCGTTCAATTGTAATCCGCCATAAAGCAATCCCAAGCCCATGGTGGTGCTGTCTGTTAAGGCAATATCTGTGGGGTTTGCGCCAAGATAACTGGCGGCAGCCTGAAGTACGTTGGCTTCGAGCCGCCCTTGATTTCCATGCAGATAATCAACAGGGTTTTCATCCAGGCCACGACGATGCATTTCAATGGCCTCACGCACAGGTTGAGGGTGTGGCGCCAGTAAAAAGCCGGACATATGAATATGGTCCTGATCCAGAATGAATTGATTCCGGACGCCTTCCCAATTTTGCAACTCGTTTTGAGAAGATTCCACAATCACTTTGGTCGTTCCAGCAGCAATAGCACTTGCGCCTAACAACAATCCCGTGCGAACTAAAAATCCCCTGCGATCCATAAGGTCATGATAATTTCAAAATGCGCAAATGTGACAACAAAAAGCATTTAAAGTCTGCTGTTTTAAATCGGTAGGATTTGGCCATAAGAAATATGTCCCATATCATGCGAAATCTTACAGTTATGGAATATTTCAGATTTTGATACACTATTACCAGTAAATGATTCAGCTATTAATTTGATACGAAGAAATGTGACTGGATCTTTATCAAAGGCTAACTTCAGGCTCTTTGATGGCGAGGGATTCTCCCAGACAGCTCTTTCAGAATAGTTGGAGCTAAACAAAGAGATATAGAAGGTCCAGCCTCACCATCGCACTTTTCCTCTATTGCCAAACTATTTAAAATGCACCTATAATATGCTGGAGGAACCAAAAAATTGCAGGGGGGTAATAGGATGATTGGACGCCATATCTACACCAGTATTTCAGTGATTTGCTTGACTTTTGCAGTGCTCTTGCCAGCGGCAGTGGCTCAGGGGCAGACTCTCTACGGCCTCGCCCATATTGGCCCTCAAGGGCCCAGCACGCTTTATACAATTGATGTTGAAACAGGTGAAGCAACCTCTATTGGTGTTGTGGGGTTCAATCGCTGCAGCGGCATGGATTTCGATGCTGAGGGAACACTCTTTGCGGCATGTGAGATTATAAATGAAACTCCCATTCTGGTTACTATTGATTTGGAAACAGGCTTTGGTACCCAAATTGCCAACTTTGGCAATGTTGGGACACTTCTGGATATTTCATTCCGTAATGAAGATGGCGAACTTTTTGGAATGCTTTTCAGTCCTACTGACAACACTGACTTCCTGGTTGAAATCGACATTTCAAACCAAGAGCTGGTCATTGTTGGAGACACCATGACGCTCGAAGCCGGTAATGGGATGGCATTTTCTCCTGATGACACCTTGTTTCATGTCATCACGGATTTTTCTCCAGGCGGGAGTTGTATCAATGGCTCTCCTTCATTCTTCAATCTGAACACGGTCGATCAAACGACCGGTCTTACAAGTTTGTTCAGAGAGTTATTACCATCTGCGCCAGCCAATGATTGCTCACGAATCAATGGGATGGACTTCCACCCAGAATCTGGTGTTCTCTACGGGTCTCTCAACGACAGGTTATCTGGGGGGGCTCAAGAGAACTACCTCGCCACAATCGATATTGAAACAGGGGTTGTTACCACAATTGGACAATCGGTCGATGGCTTAGGCGCAATTGCCTTTAAGCCATCTTCTGAGAATGTCAGCTCGCTGGCTACTGAGCCAAGCGCGCGCGAGAAGACCCCACTCTATTGGCTAAGCAACAAGTTTTTAGACTTAAGGCCGTTGGATGTACTACAAAGATCAAGAACTACATTCCCAATGAATCATCCTTAATTCGTTCACCTGATTCGATAAACTGGGCTTAGGCAAATGATTGAAAATATCTAAAATTTATCAAATAGTTAGTTCTTTTGATGGCTCAAATACCCTTCGATAAATGAATTCAGGTTGCCGTCCATGACGGATTGGATATTGCCGATTTCTACATCGGTGCGGTGGTCTTTGACCATTTGGTAAGGCTGGAACACGTAGGAACGAATCTGGCTGCCCCACTCTATTGCTTTTAGGTCACCCTGAATCCCTTTCAGTTCTTGTTCGCGTTTGCGCTGTTCCAACTCGAACAAGCGAGCTTGGAGCAGTTTCATGGCCACATCTTTGTTTTGATGTTGCGAGCGTTCTTTTTGACAAGCCACCACAATGCCGGAGGGCAAATGGGTGATACGTACAGCAGAATCAGTGGTGTTTACGTGCTGACCACCTGCGCCGGAAGCACGATAGGTGTCAATTCTTAAATCCTCTTCATCAATCTCAATGATGTCGGAATCTTGTATTTGCGGGACCACGTTAATGGATGCAAATGACGTATGGCGGCGTTGATTGGAATCGAACGGTGAAATTCTAACCAAGCGATGCACACCATGCTCGCTCTGCAAATATCCATAGGCAAAATCTTTTTCAATTTCAATCGTGGCACTTTTAATGCCAGCCACGTCACCTGGACCTATTTCAATAATTTTGAAACGATAGCCATTGTCTTCCAAAAAGCGTGTGTACATGCGCAGCAACATATCGGCCCAATCCTGGGCTTCGGTGCCACCTGCACCGGCATTCAAACTCAAATAGCAATTGTTGCTGTCATAAGGGCCATTGAGATATGCACGAAGTTCGAGCGATGAAATCTCTTTTTCCAGAGGTTTCATGTCGGCCTCGGCTTCGGCTTGAAGACTGGCATCTTCTTCAGCCAATTCGAGCATGGTTTTGGCATCCTCAATTCGATCTTTGAGGGCGTTGTATTCTTTCAGTGTGGTGCGATGCCGCTCGGCAGTTTGTGACACTTCACGGGCGCGGTTTTGGTTGTTCCAGAAGGTTGGAGCCAGCATGTCTTGGTCCAAAGTTTCTAATTCAGTGGCCAGTTTCGCCACGTCAAAGGCGATCGCCTACCTTAAGCAGCCGTTCAGTCAATAAATTCAGTTGCTCTTCCATAAAAATCCTCGGAATGATAAATTATTTACAAGGTTGGTTGCCTTGATTGGTTGTGTATTTTAAGCTTGCCTGATAATGAACGCAACTGATGCAGGCACACTCTACGTGGTTTCTACCCCAATTGGAAACTTGGAGGACATCACCCTTCGCGCCCTGAGAATTTTAAAAGAAGTGGACTTTATCGTGGCCGAAGACACGCGCCATTCGGGGCGACTGCTCAAACATTTCGAGATTAACACCCCATTCGCATCCAGCAATTATCAAGGTGTAGAAAAGGAGCGTGTAGAGAAATTTCTAGGCATGTTGAGAGCTGGAAAATCCCTGGCCTTGATTTCAGACGCAGGCACCCCCTTACTCAGCGATCCTGGTTATCCATTGGTGCATGCAGCAAATGAAGCCAATATCGACATCATCCCTATTCCAGGTGCCACAGCCATGATGGCCGCATTGGTAAAATCAGGATTCCCCACAGATCATTTTATTTTTGCTGGCACACCTTCAAAAAAAGACAAGGCTCGATCAGAGTATTTTTTGTCTATTGTTGAAGAAAAGAGAACAGTGGCACTTTACGAATCTTCTCATCGAATCATGAAAACATTGGGGACTATTCAAGAAATTTTGCCAGATCGAACCTTGGCCCTCTGTCGTGAATTAACCAAACTTCATGAAGAAATATTACAGGGCACGGCATCTGAATTATTCAATGTGTTGAATGAGCGTGACGCTGTGAAAGGTGAATTTGTGTTGCTCATTCATGGGACAAGTGCAATACCACATCAAGATTGGTCGAACGCATCTCTTGAAGAGCATGTCCATCAATTCATTGAACAAGGTGAAACACCTACGCAAGCCATCAAAACAGTAGCCAAACTAAGGAATTTACCAAAACGTCAAGTGTACGATACCTTCGAACGCGCAAAGGCTAAGTAGAAACCATTAACCACCACGACCAGATTTTCACCTTTTCTCCACCCATTTTCCCTTTTTATTCAACCTGAACCTAATTAGACTTGTGAAAGTGAGCGAGAGGGTTCCCCGCTTGGGGATACTTTTCACAGAGAGAGTTCAACTTTAACCATTTGAAGCTTTGCAATAATCAACCTTCAGGTTTGGTGAGAGGGACCGACTCAGGTTGAGTTGAACGGTGCAAGGAGGCGAGCCATTTGGACTCGTCTCTTTTGCTTTTTTATCAAAAACTTTTCTTTGTCACCAAGCTGCTGTCTGCCAACAAGTCCACTGACATTCTTATATGAAATAAGTTAAAAAATTTTTTGGGGATAAATCCGGGAACCTCTTTTTATCTTGGTGTTGTAAAACGCAAATATTGAGGCTCCAAATTTATCATTTCATCTCAAAAAAATGATGGAAATTGTTTTCTGCTCATCATTTTTGAAATGAGAAACAAATGATATTTGACCTCCATACTGTCATTAAGTGGTTTCCAAACAAACTGAACTTGCAGGAGGACGACATGCAAAACAATAAAAAGAAAAAACAGGGTAAAAAACAATTCACAAAGGAGCAATTCAGGAAGTTCTTGAGCACTATTTTTGCAATATTCGCTTTGATGTTTGTGTTCAGCACAATTCATGTTGAGGCACAGGATTGTACCGATCCGACGGGTATGCCTATTGAATGCCCTGACAATCAAACCACTGATGATAGCGGTGCTCCTTGTGAAGACACTGATGAAGACGGTGTCTGTGACAGTGATGAACCTGAAGGTTGTGTGGGACAGGCCAGTGCCGATGGTCAAGGGTGTGACAATGGCAATGATCCTGCAATGGTAGACCCATCTCTCGAAATGTTGATTCTTGACCTTAAAGACAACCTTCGTGAGTTGATTGAATCCGGTCATGAATTATCTGACTCATTGAGATTGGTCTTAGAAAATCTTGACCGTTGGGATCGAAATGTCAATGAATGTGACTTTACACCTCGCAGCCAAGATCGAGAAATTTTTGTCAGAACAACCATCCGAGAACTTATTGTTTATACTGAAGCAAATTGTCAAGATTCCGACACTGCCGACGGCGATTTCAGTGGTGATGGAACTGTAGATGCAGCTGATTTTATCGTTTGGCACATCAACCCCAGCGCAACTGATGATAGCAATTTCTTTATGCTTGAATACAGAGTCCCAGGCACAGAACGGCTCATTGCCATCCTGTTTGAATCTGAACCCCTTGAACCCCGTGCCAGAAAAATCTTTATTGGTGAACTTTCTTTAATTGACCATGAAATTGATGGCGAACCCGAAGACTGATTTATTAAAGACCTCCTTAAATAATATGTGAAAGGGCTGATCGACTTGGTCGGCCCTTTTGCTTTTACAGAGCTTAGTTTCAAATAGAAAAATGCAACGAATACCTGAATCCAACTTTAGTCATCCAATCGCCCCCTTGATCTCAAGGGGGGGGGTGGAGGATTGAAGCTTTTCAATATTTTATTTATTCCTTGAACCCTTTCTTTGTCTTGTGTATCATCCATTGTCAATATCTAAAAGTTATTGGCGCCCTCCCTTTGCGGAGGGCAATTCTTTGTTATGAAAGGGAGGTGGCAGAAATGCCGACCTACAAACAGTTGAGTTCTGATCTTCAGGCTCGCGAGACGGACGTTGCACAACTTTGGGAGCAGGCAAGTATTTTTGCCAAATCTCTGAAGCAAAATGAGGGCAAACCTCGCTGGATTTTTTATGAAGGCCCACCCACGGCCAACGGAATGCCCCACTTTGGGCATCTAATGCCACGTGTGTATAAAGATTTATTTCCACGTTATCGCATGATGCGCGGTTATGAAGTCCGCCCCAAAGGCGGATGGGACACGCATGGCCTGCCTGTGGAGTTGGAAGTTGAAAAAGCGTTGGGCCTCAACTCCAAACTTGAAATCGAAGAATACGGTGTGATTCCCTTCATCGAAAAATGCAAGGAAAGTGTTTGGAAGTACAAAGGCGAATGGGAAAAAATCATCGACCGCATGGGGTTTTGGATCGATTTAGAAAACGCCTACATCACCTACGAAGACTCTTATATTGAGACCAACTGGTGGATCATGAACTCCATCTGGAAGCAAGGTCTTTTATATAAAGGCCATCGCGTCAGTCCATATTGTCCGCGTTGTGGCACGCCGCTTTCCAGTCATGAAGTCGCTCAGGGTTATGCCGAAGTGAGTGATCCATCTGTGTTTGCCAAGTTCAAACTGGAAGGCAAAGACGAATATGTAATCGCCTGGACCACGACCCCGTGGACGCTTCCGGGAAATGTGGCACTCGCCGTTGGTAAGAAGTTCGATTATGTCAAAGTGAAACAAAATGGCGAAATCTATTATCTAGCCGAAGCTTTGACTGAAAAGGTTTTGAAAGAAGATTTTGAAATCTTAGAGCGCGTTAAGGGCGCAGACATGCACGGCTGGAAGTACGAACCATTATTCCCCTACCTAAAAAACGCTCTGGCTGCCGAAGGTGACAATGATCCAAACGCCTGGTTCGTCGTGGCAACTGATGGAATGGTCACGCTCGAAGATGGCTCCGGCGTGGTCCACACCGCCGTGATGTATGGTGAAGAAGATTACAAACTCGGCATGGAGCATGGAATGCCTGCCCATCACACCGTCAATGATGAAGGCAAATTCATCGATGCAGTGGAACCGTGGGCCGGTCGCTTTGTCAAAGATTGTGATAAAGAAATCCTTAAAACACTGAAATCAGAAAACAAACTCTATAAAGCAGAAGATTATTTGCATAATTACCCCTTCTGCTGGCGTTGCAAAACGCCTTTGCTGTACTACGCAATGGATTCCTACTTTGTGAAATCTACCGGGCGACAAAAAGAAATCATCGAGAATAATAAAAAGATCCAATGGCACCCCGAACACATGCGAGATGGCCGCTTTGGAAACTTTTTGGACACGATGAAGGACTGGTCCTTGTCTCGTGACCGCTATTGGGGCACGCCCATGAACGTCTGGTGCAACGCGGAGGACGAGCCTGTGCTCAGTGTGTCTGGGCGCGAAGAATTGGTTCAATATGCCAAAGACAAAGAGTTGGCAAAAACCGTAGAGCTGCACCGCCCCTGGATCGACGATGTCATCTTGATCCATCCGGAAACCGGTGAGGAATTGAAGCGAGTGCCGTATGTGATCGACTGCTGGTTCGACTCCGGCGTAATGCACACGGCCCAGTGGCACTATCCGTTTGAACGAGAAGATGATTTCTATGAAAAGGAATTTCCAGCCGACTTCATCTGTGAAGGGTTGGATCAAACCCGTGGCTGGTTCTACAGTCTGTTGGTGACCAGCACACTTGTTCACGGCGATAAGGAATTTCCTCATCCATACAAGCATTGTCTTGTCACTGGCCTGGGCTTGGACAGCGACGGCAAGAAGATGAGCAAATCCTGGGGCAATGTGTTGGATCCCTGGGACATGATCAAAGAGTATGGCGCTGATGCCACACGCTGGTTCTTCTATTCTGACAGTGCGCCTTGGCGTGACAAGTCATTGAGTATTGAAGCCGTGGGTGGTGCCCCGTTCCAATTCCTGGACACGATCCGGAATACTTATAACTTTTTCGCCACGTATGCCGACATCGATGGGTTTGATCCTGCTGCTCAGGATGTGCCTGTGGCGCAACGATCAACGATGGATCGATGGTTGATCTCACGCTTGCAATCCACCACCGAAACTATCATCGAAGGCATGGACAATTACGATGTCATCATGTCCACCAAAGCACTGACCGCGTTTGTGGATGACCTTTCTAATTGGTATGTGCGTACCTCTCGCTCTAGATTCTGGGGCGATACCATGACGCAGGACAAAACGGCAGCTTATCTAACATTACATCAAGCTTTGGTGGCGGTTGCCAAATTAATTGGCCCGTTTGTGCCGTTCTTGGCTGAAAGCGTGTATCAAGCATTGGGCAGTGATGGCAAAGAAAGCGTCCACTTGTGTGATTATCCAGAACCAAATGCGGACTTGCGTGATGAAACGCTCGAAGCACAAATGTCCCTCACCCGCCAAGTGGTTGGCTTGGGCCGTGCGGCTCGCAACAATGCCAAGGTCAAAACACGCCAGCCATTGCAAACCCTTCAGGTCAAGCATCCTGGGGATGGCAATTTGCCAGAAGAATTAGAAGCACTGGCTTACAGCGAACTGAATGTAAAGGCAATCGAATACGTTGATTCTGTAGACAACTATTTGTTCGCCACAGTAGAGGCGGATCGAGGTCAATTGGGTCCAAAGTTTGGCGGCCTCACCGCCAAAATCTATGAAGCAGTCCAAGGCTCCAATGCGGATGAAGTTGCACAAACTCTGAAAGAACAGGGTGAGCTTCACCTGAACATCGGTGGCGAAGAAGTCACCCTTGGCAAAGATGACATCAAAGTCAGCTTCCAGGCCAAAGATGGATTTTCTGCCGCTTATGATGATTCCGCTTGTGTGGTATTGGATTTGGCCATCACTGATGAATTGCGCCGCGAAGGCTATGCACGTGAATTGATCCGCACAGTCCAGGAATTGCGAAAGAAAGCAGATTTCCAGGTAAGCGACCGCATCGAACTTTACATCAATGGAGATGACACCATTGGCAACGCGATTGAACATTTTTCGGAAAAGATTCAATCCGAAGTTCTGGCCAACAATTTACATTTGGGGCAAGTACCGGATTCTGTTGAATACCAGGCTGAACAAAAAGTCAACGATGTCACTGCAACGTTTGGACTGACGAGAAACAACTGATGGATCTTAAAAAAATTCGCCAAACGATGCGTCGGTCTGACTTTTGGACGGACATTCAAATTTATGACGAATTGCCTTCCAGCATCGACACCCTGAAACAATTGGCCGACGCCGGTGCGCCTCAAGGCACGGCAGTGATTCCACTCACTCAACCATCAGCACGTGGGCGTTCGGGTCGATCATGGTCAGCACCTCATGGAGGGGTGTGGTTCAGTGGTTTGCTTCGACCTCAGTTCAAACTCGAACAATCAGGTTGCATGTCGGTATTGGTAGCGGTTTGTGTAGCAAATGCCTATAGAGAAAAATTTGAACTGCCCGTCACCGTGAAGTGGCCCAACGATTTATGGATTGAAGGACGGAAACTCAGTGGTCTGTTGATCGATCTGTCCAGCAAGGATCAACAAATTGACTGGATGATTGTCAGCATCGGCACCAACGTCAACAATCCGCTTCCAGAAAATGCAAAAATTCCGCCGATCTCCCTGAGTGAAGCTTTGGGGCATTCGCTGGAATTGGAAGATGTCGCTGCCACGGTGATGGATGCGTTGGTTGATGGATACGAACAATTTTTGCGAGAAGGGTTTGCGCCCTTCATCGAACAATGGGAAAGGCTGTCAGCATTGCCGGATGTGATTCATTATGAGCGCAACGGCGAAGTTTTTACGGCCAGTGTGGTTGGCCTCAGTGAAGATGGAAAACTGGTAGTCATCAATAACTTAGGACAAGAATATCTGGCGGCTGAAGAAGTGCATCTTCAAAAGCCACAAGGGAGCTTATCATGACGGCAACAGCCGTATTAGGATTGCAGTGGGGAGATGAAGGCAAAGGCAAAATTGTCCACATGCTTTCAATGGAGGCCGACTGGTGTGCACGTTTTAACGGTGGCACCAACGCCGGACATCGCGTGGTTTATGATCGCATCGAAGTTACCAACAACGGCAACGTAACCGTGCCAGAAGAATTTGCATTTCACTTGGTGCCATCTGGTGCACTAAACAAAAGTTGCACCGGTGTGCTAGGCAACGGCATGGTGGTTGACCCTTATGCCCTGCAAGAAGAAATCGAAATGCTCAAGCGGGCCAAAGACAGTGATGATCCAAATCTGTACTTCAGCGAAAGCGCACATCTTCTGATGCCATATCATCCGATTGTGGAACGCAACGCAGGTTCAACCAGTGAACTTGATACCACAGCAAAAGGCATCGGCCCCGCCTATCGAGACAAAGTGAAACGTCGCGGCGCACGTTTAGGCGATCTGAAATTTCCTCAACTTTTTAAGGATAAGGTCGCACGAACGCTGGAATGGGAACGCCGTGTCTGGGGCGAAGAACCCTTTAAAGAAATTGACGGCCCAAAACTCTGCGATGCTATTCTGGAAATGTTTGCCCCTTATCTGGATCGCATCACAGACACCGGACTCCTGTTGAATCAGGCGATTGATCAGAATAAAGAAGTCTTGCTCGAAGGCGCACAGGCCACCTTGCTCGACCTGGATCATGGCACGTATCCATACGTCACTTCTTCCAGTGCAACAGTTGGTGGTATCGGTGTGGGCGCTGGTGTGTCTCCACGAAAACTGGATCGCGTTATTGGCGTGTCCAAAGCTTATACCACCCGCGTGGGTGCCGGCCCCTTCCCAACAGAAGATGAAGGCGAAGCTGGCGAACGACTGCGTAATGTGGGCCACGAATACGGCACCACCACCGGACGACCTCGTCGCTGCGGTTGGCTTGATTTGGTCGCATTGAAATATGCTCATCGTGTCAACGATCTGACCGAATTGGCGTTGACAAAATTGGACGTGCTCTCCGGCTTCGATCAAATTAAAGTGGCTGTGGCTTATGAAATTGATGGCGAACGCGTCGAACATTTCCCAGCCATGCCACAAAATTTGGAGAAATGCAAACCTGTTTATGAATCACTTCCAGGCTGGCAGGAAGATATTTCTGTTTGCCGCACTGTTGATGAATTGCCACAGGCTGCACAGGATTACATTCAGTTCGTCAGCGACTTTGCAGGATGCCCCATTGGTGTGGTGTCCGTTGGCCCTGGATTTGCTGAGAATGTGGCACTCCGCTAATATGAATGAAGGGCATTGATTTCTAAACATTTCGTGATGAAATCAATGCCCAACTTTTTGGATTGAAGAAGGTGTCCCTGTGAGTGTCTGGCGACGTGCGGCCCGCTTGCTGAAACGCAAGATCAAAAATGATAAACCTCGCGATCCGTTGGAAGTGATCCAAACGGATCTAAGACTCATGGATGAAAAAGTCCGCGAGATCAAAAGCAACACCTTGCAATTGGAAAAAACCAAAGTGCAGGTCGAAAACCGCATCCGTGACCTGGACACTCAAATGAAGCGCTATCAAACCGAAGCAAAAAAAGCCATCAAGCTCGGCAACGAAACCTCTGCCGCTTTGGCTCTGCAAAGCAAACAAACAGCCATCAAAACCCAAGATCAGCTTCATGGTCGTGTTCAAGTGCTCATCAAACGCATCGACGAATTTAACCGCCTCAAAGAAGACATGATCAATCGCATCATGATTTTCAAAATTAAAAAAGATGAAATGATGATTACTCGTAGCGCCGCCGAAGCCGAACTCGCCGCCGAAGAAATGCGCATGGGCCTGGAGCTGGATGGCCAATTTGAAAGCAGCCACGACGCCATCGAACGCTTTGACCAAGAAATGAAACAACTTCAAGCCACCCTAGATGCCACTCGCGAACTCGATGAAACCGATGACTCCGCCTTACCTACCAACAACGTCGAACCTCTCTCCGATGATCTTAACCTGGAATTAGAACAACTCAAACGTGATTTGAGAAAAGGCTAATTTTTTAAAACTTTTTTTTGAACATAGATATTTGAAAAGCTTCTAATCCCCCAACCCCCTTCACATAAAGGGGACTACGATTGAGACCTTGAATATTTGTTCTGATTTAAACCATTTTATTCTTTTTGAGAGTTAGATTGATTAAAAAATTTCAATACGTCATTCACGCAAACAAACCCGATTCAAAATCCAGAACACGCCCCCAGTGGTCAATCGTAGCTTCCTTATGTAAGGGGGTTGGGGGTTAGAAGGGTTAGATGTCTTTGACTTGTATTTGGGTTTGTGTTAGCGTGAGGTCAACGATATGAACTTTCATCAACGTGGAGGCGTGTTGATATGAAAAAGAACCAATGGGTTTGGATCAGCTTGCTGGTGATGGTGTTGCTTAGTGTGGGCGTATATGCCCAGGACGACGAAGGCGATGTCGACAACGATGGCACTGCCACTGAATCCACCACAACAGAAACAGCCAGCGACAATACTTCATCTGAGGGCGACGGCATTCTTTTAGAAGAAGCCGTGGTTGCACTCATTGCCGTTGCCATTGTGATGGCAGGCTTGATCGGCTTTGAATTTATTCAACGACAAAAACGCTCTGATTAGTTTTTTTTGAATTCTTTTAGCATATTGTAAGCGTACTTACAGTTTTGCTGGCCAAGCTTCGGTAGGATGTAGCCCTAACCTCATCCCTGAAGAGCTTGGTTGGGACATTTTGGGTTTTCGAGATTTTCCTTAAATGTCAGGGAAACTAACTAAGCTTAAGAACCCCCTTTCCCGCGGGACGGTCTTGTACCGTCCCGTTTTTTTATTTTCACACTTGTTTTTGAGACTTAATTCTATAATTTAATCTGTCTTCTTTTAGATTGATGATTCGGCTAAAGATTGTTGGCTTTTCAATTTCAATTTATCGCTCATTCCATTAGTCAATATTTCTGTAAAAATCAAAATCTGAAGATAACCCCTGTAAGTACCTTCTTTTTCAATAAGAAGGATAGGGAGAGGAGATAATCTTTAAGTTGTGTAAAATCTAAACTCTTTACCTTTTTGGAGACGAGTTAATCAGGCAAAAACCAAGTTTCGACTTGGATTTTAGTTAGGAGATTGGAAGTTAACTTTCCATTTGATCTTCTAGATAGGCTTGCGCCAGAGGATCAATAAGCAATTCCAATTCGCCTTCTTTGAGGATTTGATCGAAGCGGTGTGTGGTCAGTTCGATGCGGTGATCGGTGATGCGGTTTTGTGGGAAGTTGTAAGTGCGAATTTTTTCACTTCGGGCTGCACTCCCAATTTGAATTTTCCGTTGCGCGGCAATTTCCTCGTGCTGCTCCTCTTCCTGCTGTTGTTGTAATCGGGACTGCAACACGCGCATGGCCTTGGCTTTGTTCTTGTGTTGTGATTTTTGATCCTGGCAACTGACCTTAATGCCAGTTGGTATGTGGGTGATACGAACTGCCGAATCTGTGGTGTTTACACTTTGCCCACCAGGGCCACTGGAGCGAAACACATCCACACGAATGTCTTCGGGCTTGATTTCAATTTCCACTTCTTCAACTTCTGGCAGCACTGCCACTGTCGCTGTTGAGGTATGAACACGACCGGAAGATTCCGTTTTAGGCACGCGCTGAACGCGATGCACGCCAGATTCAAACTTGAATTTCCCATAAGCACCACGGCCTTGAATAATAAACATCACATCTTTAAATCCACCCAATTCGGTTGGGCTGCCATCGACCATATCGACTTTCCAGTTTTGCTGCTCCGCGTACCTTTGGTACATACGCGTAAGGTCACCAGCAAACAATGCAGCTTCATCTCCGCCTGTGCCACCACGAATTTCGACAATGGCATTTTGTTCATCCTGAGGGTCTTTTGGGCTGAGGTGCTCAATCAGTTTGGCATGAAGCTTTTGATACGTTTCCTGTGATTCAGCCAATTCAACTTCGGCCAGCTCACGCAATTCAGGATCGGATTCCTTGAGCATGCCTTCAGCTTCCTGAATGCGATTGACAACCTCAACCAGCTCTTTATCAAGATCAATCATTTCTTTCAGTTGCGAATAGCGCTGCGAACGCTGGATATAATCCTCGCGCTGGGCGGCATCCGGTTGCGCCAGCTCCGATTCCAGTTGTTCAAATTCTGCAATCAGGGGTCCGATTTTTTGTGATAATTCATACATTGGAAATCGCCTGTATTTTGGAGGAAATTTGTTTGAATTTCAAGGCAGAATTCAATCTAAATTTCAAACACCTTGGGGATCGGTGCTTCTAAAAGAATATCTTCCTGTGTCACTGGATGTGCCAATTGCAACTTCCAGGCATGAAGCAACATGCGTGTATCTGTGGTTTTGCGCCCATAATCAGTATCGCCAATGACCGGATGTTTGATATGTGAAAAGTGTACACGAATCTGATGTGTACGCCCTGTTTGCAAATCAATTTCAACCAAGGTTCGATCTGGGCGCCGTTTGCGAACGGTAAAAACTGTGATGGCTTGCTTCCCTAATTTTCCTACTGCCATCTTCTTACGATTGACCGGATGCCTACCAATGGGCATCTCAATTCGGCCACTGGCTTCTGACAAGCTATCCCATACCCAGGCCAAATAAGTTTTTTTCAATGTGCGCGTTTTAAACTGATCAATCAGATGGTGATATGCCTCATCTGTTTTGGCAATCACGATCACACCACTGGTGCCTTTATCAAGTCGATGAACAATACCAGGACGTACTGGCGCGCCAACAGAAGCTAGCTCTGTATGATGTAACAACGCATTAATCAACGTATCCTGGTCGTGACCAGGGGCAGGGTAAACCACCATACCACTGGATTTGTTTATGGCAATCATGGCATCATCTTCAAAAAGAATTTCCAGAGGAATATCCTGGGGTTCCACGCGTATTTCTACAGGTGGAGGAATTTCCATGTGAATGACATCCCCAACACTCAATAAAAAGCTCACCCGCGTTATCACTTGCTGATTGACAGTCACGCGCCGTGTTTGAATTAAAGTTTGTAGTTGCGTTCGAGAAAGCTCAGGAAGATGCCCGGTAAGCCAACGATCCAGACGTTGGTCAATGGCAGATTGGTCGGCTTCAAAAATTTTTACGTCCACAAGCGCACTTTACGCAGAATCAGCAAAGAAAGCAATACTTAGCGCGATCGTTTGTGTTTATACATCTGGATATCTGCCTGTTGAATCAGATCTTCTAAGGTTTGTGTGGAGTCCAATTTCCAGGTGGAGGCCCCCATACTCAAACTCATGGTCATGTTTAAATCTTGATGGGCTTTGTTCCAATCCTGCTGGGCTTCCACAAGGCGTTCAGTAATGGTGTCCACGTTAATATCTATGTTGGGCAGCAGCGCTAAAAATTCATCGCCCCCGTAGCGGAATACCAAATCACTGGCACGAATGGTTTGATCCAACAGTTTTGCCACTTCTTGTAACAAAAAATCACCACGCAGATGACCGTGCTCATTGTTAATCTGATGCATATCATCCACATCCACAAACAAAATTGAAATGGGTTGGCGATAACGCGTGGCACGATGAATTTCCTGTTGTAACATCTCGTTAAAATGTCGACGATTGTACAAACCGGTTAACGGATCACGAATGGCTTGATCTTGGAGCGCTTGATAGCGTTCCAAGTTGGTCAGAGCCAATGCCAATTGAGATGCCACTGAAGACAACACTTCAATGTCACTTTCATCAAAAGCGTTTTTTCGTGAGCTTTCAATGTTGAGAACACCAATTAACTTTGCCCCAAACAAAATAGGCACACAAAGCTCAGACTGCGTTGAAGGACTTGAAATAACATATCGCTCATCCTGACTGACATCATTGACCATTAATGGCTGCTTATGAGTGGCAACATAACCCATGATGCCTTCTGAAATGGTAAAACGTGAGCCAACGGGATAATCTGTAACGGAAAGATGTTTTCGTTCTGTCACATCTTTGGCTTTGAGTACCAATTCATTACTCTCGCTCAACAAAATTGCACTAAAGTCATAAGAGAAATCCGACTTTAGGCGCTTGATTACATGCTGCACCAGCAAATTCACATCACTCAATTGAGCCAATTCCTGCCCTAACATGTAAAGCCCATGCAAGCGCTCTTTTTGTTGCTTTAAATGAGACACTTGCATCAAGTTATGGATTGCCAAGGTGGCTAAGTTGGTCAGCATTTCTAGCGGCTCTAGTTGTTTGGCTTCCGGTACTGTTCCATCTTTGGGGCCTGAAAGTGAGATACGCCCCAAGATATATTTACCTTGTTTCAGTAAAATAAACAGATTATCGTAAACGCCCCAAGCTGAATCAGCTGGCTTGTTAATATGGTTCGCTACCGCAATGCCCTTTTCCTTCATTTCTGGATGACAATCTGCCGAAAGATACCAGCATTGTCCAATAGATTGGCCGTGTTCCAAAATAGTTTGGTTAGATACCAACCCACGCTGATCTTTAATTCGAATCATTTCTTCTTTTTCAGCATTACTTATGCCTGCAATGTAAAAATCAGAAATAGCTAAATTTTCCTCATTTTCCAACTCAACCGGATGTGTAAAAATGCTCATGGAAGCTGTCTGAAAAGGCGTGTGGACGGTAATGGCATCACACACACGCTGAAGAATGGTGTCGATATCTGTTTCAGATAAAATATCGGTACCCAGATTGAGCAATTGATGCAACAATTGCTCGCTTTTCACGCGCTTAGAGATATCGACCACCATGCCTTGCGCCGCTGGTTTGCCATTAAATTCGATGAGGGTAGAGAAGATTTCTACCATAAACTGGCTGCCATCTTTATGGCGGGCACAAATGCTGTATTGATCAATAGGCACTTTGCCGGTGAGTCGCTCATTGAGTTTTTGTTCAATCACTGAACGATCTTCGGGTGCAATAATCGCATAGGAAGATTGAGACATCAGCTCTTCTAATTCATAACCAAAAATGTCTGATAATTGCTGATTTGCATACACAATTTTTTCATCTTGGGTAACATAAATACCAACCAAAGAACTTTCTAACAGTCTTTGATAATTTTGTTTTGAGTTTTGAGCGTGATAATACAATTGTGCATTGGAAAGCGTCAGCGCAGCAAAATCTGCAAGGACACCGAGCATTCTTAAATCGCTTTGGCCAAATACCCGCGGGTTGGCTGTATCGCTGACATCCACCACACCATATAGGTAATCATCATGAATTAAGGGCACTCCCATAACGTTATTCCAGGCCACCCCTTCATATTGTTCAGCACGCCCTTCCCAATTGGCATAGTCATTAATCATTAAAGCCGTTTTGCTTTGTGCCACTCTCCCTGCCACACCCTCTCCAAGCTTGAGCCGTGTGCCAATGTATTCAACAGCAAGGGCATCCGTACCACTGACCAACTCTAGCTCTTTAGCATCATCGTCAAACAAATACAGGGTGACATCATCCTCATCCAAAAGACGGCGCATTTGGTTGATGATTGGCCTCAAAATGTCTCTGTATTCGCCAAAAGATTCTTTTTTCATATAAAATATTTTATAACATTAAAATCCAATCCTAATTTAAGCTTAACATCATGCTTATTGTGAAACTTAAGTCAAGGCCGTATGTAAAATAAATGGAAGTTTGGCGAAGATTGAGAGAAAATCGCTTTTTAAACGATTTTAGGGTGTTTTGTAAGACATATTGCTTTCATGCATCCTGCCCCAAAAGGCGTTTAATTTGTTTTGGATCCTCGTTCCATTTTTTGACAACTCTCACTTTTAGCTCTAAAAAGACTTGAACTCCCAGTAAGGATTCAATTTGTTGGCGCGCTTGTTGCCCAATTTTTTTGATCATTTCCCCACGTTTACCTATCAGGATGCCACGTTGAGAATTCCGCGCAACATCAATGTAAGCATAAAGTTCGATCAAAGGCTTGTCTTCTCTCTCAACCATGTCACTGACTTCAACTGCAATGGAATACGGAATTTCTTCACGAGTCAGTTGAAATACCTGTTCGCGGATGAGTTCTGAAATCAAGAAAGGCAAAGGGCGATCCGTTTCTTGATCGCGTTCAAAATAGGCTGGCCCTTCAGGCAATTTTTCCTGAATCAATGGCAGCACTGTTTCCAGATTGTGTCCATTGAGACTGGAAATGGGAATAATTTCTGTAAAAACACCCAGTTCAGCATGGTTTCTGATGGTTTCCAATACTTCGTTTCCTTGGGCTTGATCAACTTTGTTAATGATGAGAAAGCACGGCACATCCATTTTTGCGAGCTGTTCAAAGATACGTTTTTCGTAAGCTTTCACTTCTCCCCAGGGTTCAATCAAATACAAAACCAAATCCAAGCCTTCGAGTGCGCTCAAGGCTTGATGAATCAAATAGTTGCTCAGTTTATCGACAGGTTTGTGCAACCCAGGGGTATCAACAAAGACTATTTGTGTAGATTCCAGGTTGAGAATACAACGGATGCGGTTACGCGTGGTTTGAGGTTTGTCCGACACAATAACGGTTTTTTTGCCCATCAATGCATTAATGAGCGTTGACTTTCCCACATTGGTCTTCCCCAGCACCCCAACAAACCCTGATTTTAAAGTCATATCCCCTTCTTCCCGCAATCCATTTGATCAACAAATGTTATCGCGTTTAACGGCTAAACTGCAAATGGCTTAAATAAATGCTGCCTCTTGTGTCTTCAGTAAAGAAAAATTCAATCTGCTCAATGGTTGATATATCTATACCAACAAATTGTGACAGCGGCATACGAATTGTGGCAAGGACAGTACGGCGCAAAGATTCGCCTGTGGCTCGGTCCGTTACATTTGACCCAATCGGAAATGGCGCCCCACCAAAGGCTTCCGTCGACAACACCGCTTGGCGGCCTTTTGCATCCGTCAGTCGAACTTCAAATTGAGCAGGTTCTCCTTCTGGTTTTAGTCCATCGATCTGGACATCTTCTGAGTTTTGTGTCACGCGAAAAGAGAGATGTGTATAAGCGCTGGTATCCTGAAAACGCTGAGGAATTTGTGTTTCAAACACAGCATCGCGCCCCAGCCAACGCAATCGCAGTGCAGATGTTTCGTTGACCAAAGACACTGAGCAATCAACTTCATTATTCACACCACATTGATCTGCATTACGAAAGCCAGAAAAGCTATTCACACCGCCAAGCTCGTTGACCTCTGGTGAGGAATCAAACCGATCAATGTCTAGATGAATCGGATCTTCGTATGAAATCCAAGACGTCACTTTTGGTGTGGCAGGTCCATTGGTATCTCCAGTAAACACATATTGAAGTGATGTTTCATCCATTAGAAATTTTCTAAAAAAAGCATTGAGCAACCGCTTGGCCAGCTGTTCTTGTTCTTTTCGTTCAAGGGGAATGATACCAACACAGCCACCGCCATCTCGACTCCAAAAGGTGTTGAAATAATTATGATTGGCTCCAACCGCAAACGCCACTTGCTTGGGCGTTGGGTTGCTTTCGTTCACTGTCAAAGCCCGATCAAAAAAGCGCACACCGCGATAGTCCAACACATCTCCATCACAGGCAGGCACGATGGCATAGTAAGGCACGTTTTCAATGTACAGACCTTGCTTGTCAGTGGGTGCGATGGAAAGCACAGCTTTTATTAATGAAGGATTGAAAAGTTCTTTGTTAATATTGTAAGCGGCAATCACCGCTTCACCACCACGAGAGTGACCTGCCAAGCCGATCTGATTCAAATTAATCTTACCGGTAAATAAATCGCCAAATTGTCCATTGATATTGGCATTCCAGTTGTGCCAAAGCTTCAAATGTTCCAACAGCAAATAACCGCGATCCAGCACACGATCAAAATCTCCTGAGTTGATGCGATTGGCATTAACGGATACAGCAATGAACCCGTGAGAAGCCAAATGATCCGTCAGATATTGAAATCCTTCATGGTGGTTGCAGCCTCTGATTGTGCCAATACAAGTGCCTTGACTGTTGCCATGCAAAATCAGAATCAATGGGGCAGGGCCATTTGGAAAACTTGTAGGAAAGCTAACGGATGCCCATACATCAACAGGTGTTTCGATGCCATCGACCAACACCCCATCAGGGAAATTTTCATTGCTATTGTATTTAACTTGAGAGACTTGATAAGGCCCCATGCAACCTGTATCAGCAGGCAATTGGGTTTGTTCAGAAAGCAACAAACAATCATTTTGTGCCAGGCTGCCTGCACTGAGCAACGCCACCAAGGTGATCAACAAAAAAAGAACAAATCGAAGTTTGTTGTTCATCCCCATAAAGTAACGATATTTGCGAATTAATGCCAGTTTAAACCCCCTTGACACTTGTGAAACAGCAGCATAATATAAACGCAACCACGCCGAGGTGGCGGAATGGCAGACGCGCTAGGTTGAGGGCCTAGTCGGGGTAAACCCGGTGGGGGTTCAAATCCCCCTCTCGGCACCAATTTTATATGGCTATCGTTGGTAGATGATGTGAGGGGTCATTCAAAATTTCTATCGGCATTGCTTCAAAGTCAAAAATATCTCCAGCAGCATTTTACAAAATCAATGAAAAACAGAGTTTGCTGGATGATTTCAATAGGGGTAAACACAGGGCATAGCAAATGCATTATCATTCAGAACCCACTTTTGCAGTCAAATCGTAGCCCTCTTTAGACAAAGGGGGTTGGGTGATTGAAGCCTCTAACCATGCCCATTCTTTAATACTCCTTAAACCTTAAAGGAGGCTCCTTGAGCATTGTTCTGGACACGCAGGGTGGCGATAACCCACCGGCTGAATTGATTCGAGGCGGCCTGTTGGCGGCAGATGAATATGGCGTTGATGTGATCTTCGCTGGGGATGAATCTGTCATCCAACCTAACTTACCTGCAAACGATAATCGCTTTTCTATCATCCACGCACCCGAAATCATTACGATGGAAGATACGCCTGCCGAAACCGTGAGACGCAAGAAAAACAGTTCTGTGGTTCAAGGAATCAAAGCTGTTCGACAAGGCCGAGCCAAAGCCTTTGTGAGTCCGGCCAATACGGGTGCGGTTATGGCCGCTTCCCTGTTTGGATTGGGTCGGATGAAAGGCATTGAGCGCCCTGGCATTGCCATGGCGCTGCCCACGACCAATGGCTCACAAGTGGTTGGCATCGACATGGGGGCCAACACTGATTCCAGCGCGGAAAATTTATTTCAGTTTGCCATTATGGGACGTGTCTACGCCCATCGCGTGCTCGGTATCAAGGAGCCAACGATTGCGTTGGTTAACATTGGCAGCGAATTGCACAAAGGAAATGATTTGGTCAAACAGGCACGTGCTTATCTGGAAACATTACCAGGATTTGTGGGCAACATCGAACCCAATCGCCTATTTGATGGAGAGGTCCACGTGGCAGTGTGCGATGGCTTTATTGGCAATATCCTGCTCAAGGCAGCAGAAGGTGGCGTCGCAATAACCACCTCTGCATTAAAAAAAGCCTTGACCCATCGCCCTTTATATAAATTAGGGGCTGCCATGATGCGACCTGCGCTTCGCATGTTTCGCGATGAAATGAACCTGTCACGTTTTGGCGGAGCACCGCTGCTGGGCGTTCGTGGCATTTCAATTGTAACACATGGGCATTCCAATGCCGATGGCATCAAACACGCCATTCGTGTGGCCAAGGACGCCATTGATTGTGACTTACTGGAACGCATTGAGTCTCGGGTTCAAGAGCACATTACCGAAGGTGTGTTTAAAAAAACCAAATAACTTTTACAGTTGTAATTTTGCACGGATCAGGTAAAAATAGGACATGGATACCAACACCCGATTCTTCAGTCCCACCAAAGGCCCAATTCCTTTTTCGGACATGATTGTGGATATTGTTTCTATTATGGAACAAGATCCTGATTATTCTTATGAAGTGATTGTGGGTACGGATTCCCACCCATCTTTGGGAGACACCGACTTTGTCACCGCCATCATCGTACGGCGAATTGGTAAAGGGGGACGGTATTTCTGGCATCGTTCCTGTGAAGGTCGCTTCCACAGTTTAAGCCAGCGGATTTACCGTGAAGCCATCCTGTCATTTGATTGGGCCAAGGCCATTATGGAAGCATTGGAATCACGCACCATGTTGGACTTCAATTTTGAAATTCATGTCGATGTGGGACAAAATGGTAAATCTCGCTCTTTAATTGATGGTGTGGTAGGCATGATTGTGGGTGGCGGCTTCCCCGTCAAAATCAAGCCCGAAGCTTATGCAGCTTCGAGCGTTGCGGATAAATACACTTAAGGGTTAGAAATAGCCATTTTTTGTTTTTACATATACAATATAGATATTACGTCAGATGCTGAAAAGCCTTTTAACAAGCGAAAAACACCTTCTGGACGGATGTCCTACCCTGCTTGCTTGACAAATGTCCTGTCGCTGCTTATACTACTGCTCACTTCCTACAGGAAGCATAATTTGGTCTTTGAAAAGTGGATAGTCAGCCAAACGTTTTAAACAATGAACCTACAGGTTTTTACTGTATTTCGATACAGTGATTTTCCTGTCGATACCTTGAAATTAAATTTAGAGAGTATGATCCCGGCTCAGGATGAACGTTGGCGGCGCGCTTAATACATGCAAGTCGAGCGAGAAAGTTGGAACATCTTCGGATGGGAAGACGAGTAAAGCGGCGAACTGGTGAGTAACACGTGACCTACCTACCTTTCCGTCAGGGACAACATTTGGAAACAGATGCTAATACCTGATATGTCTTCGGATAAAAGGGGCTTCGGCCTCGCGGGAAGATGGGGTTGCGGCCCATCAGCTTGTTGGTAGGGTAACGGCCTACCAAGGCACTGACGGGTAGGGGACCCGAGAGGGTGAACCCCCACATGGGGACTGAGATACGGCCCTGACTCCTACGGGAGGCAGCAGTAGGGAATCTTCCGCAATGGACGAAAGTCTGACGGAGCGACGCCGCGTGGAGGAAGACGGCCTTCGGGTTGTAAACTCCTTTTATAGGGGAAGAATAAGTACATTAGGTAATGAATGTACGATGACGGTACCCTATGAATAAGCCACGGCTAACTCTGTGCCAGCAGCCGCGGTAAGACAGAGGTGGCAAACGTTATCCGGATTTACTGGGCGTAAAGGGTGTCTAGGCGGTTGAGTATGTCTTCTGTGAAAGCCCCCTGCTTAACGGGGGGAGGCCAGAAGAAACTGCTCAACTAGAGGGTCGGAGGGGGAAGCGGTACTACCAGAGGAGCGGTGAAATGCGTAGAGACTGGTAGGAACCTCGATAGCGAAGGCAGCTTCCTGGCCGATTCCTGACGCTGAAGCACGAAAGCGTGGGGAGCAAACCGGATTAGATACCCGGGTAGTCCACGCCGCAAACGATGTCGATTAGGTGTTGGCCTCTTTAATGCTGGGCCAGTGCCGCAGCTCACGCGTTAAATCGACCGCCTGGGGAGTACGGCCGCAAGGCTAAAACTCAAGGGAATTGACGGGGCCCCGCACAAGCGGTGGAGCACGTGGTTTAATTCGATGATAAGCGAAGAACCTTACCTGGGCTTGACATGTATGTGGTAGGAGTGGGAAACCATAACGACCTTACTCGTAAGAGTTTGGAGCATACACAGGTGCTGCATGGCTGTCGTCAGCTCGTGTCGTGGGACGTCAGGTTAAGTCCTGTAACGAGCGCAACCCCTACCGTTAGTTGCCATCAGGTTATGCTGGGGACTCTAGCGGAACTGCCGGTGAATAGCCGGAGGAGGGAGGGGACGACGTCAAGTCAGTATGGCCCTTATGTCCAGGGCGACACACGTGCTACAATGGGTGATACAGAGGGTCGCAATACCGCAAGGTGGAGCCAATCTCACAAAGTCATCCTCAGTTCGGATTGTGGTCTGCAACTCGACCACATGAAGTTGGAATCGCTAGTAATCGTGGGTCAGCCATACCACGGTGAATACGTACTCGGGGCTTGTACACACCGCCCGTCACACCAGCCGAGTGGGGGAAGCTCGAAGTCGTCTCGTTACAGAGGCGCCTAAAGCATCCTTCATGAGGGGGGTGAAGTCGTAACAAGGTATCCGTACCGGAAGGTGCGGATGGATCACCTCCTTTCTAGGGAGTCACAAGTTTCCCTAAATAGACCAAGATTTCCTGTATGCGGGCTGACTATCCACCTTTTCACTTTTACCGCGACCTTTTGTCGTGGTTTTTCTTTTTTAACTCAAATTTTTATTTATTGAAAAACAATCCCATATGTTTTCTACCAAGCCTGTAATGGCCATTTGTTCCAGTTTATTTCTGGTTGATTAGGATCAACTTCACACTCTTGAATACGAGCTTCTAATACCTGTGTTTGTATTCGATTGAATTGATAATGAATCGCTGCACCACAATCTCCCAACCCTCGAAATTTAGTAAACATGAATAAGGTTTTCTCTTCCTTATCAAATTGAGGCCATCCAGCGAGTTCATTTATGTAAACAGGACCATCTTCATCCATCCTGACCTGAAAAGAAAGTAAAGTGGCAGGTGTGGCTTTAGCTTCATCATAAAAAAGATATATCCAACCAGGCTGATAAGCGCCTGTATATGTCATGACTTCAACTAAATATTGTTGCTTCGTTAATCTGAAAAATTTAAGACCAGCCTCATCACCATGAGATATTTTATCAAAAGTCACTTCATAATTATCTGGCCATTGCAACAATTGATGCCAATAGGCTCGATCTTCTTTGCTAAATGAATCAACTTGATCAAAATAGGTCATTTCTTTTCCGCTAAGAGGATGTAAAAACGTAAGTCCAAGTGCCATAAGAATCAAAATTCCCATTGAAACAAAAAGCTCTTTCAAGATAAATTCTCCTATCGATATTGTGAGTGCATAAATTACAAACTCGATGATATCTTTAACACGGACAGCCAAGAAGGAATTTCGACACCAAAAAATATTTTTTTAACTCAAAAACATGAAGCAAACCTGATTAGCTCAACATAAACTCTCTATAAGCATTTCCATTGAATTCTAACCTGTCTCCTCCCATCTCTCCGCAGCGCACTTTTTAGCTAGACACGTTTCCAGTGTAATCTAGAACACCTTCCAAACTTTCCCAGAACTCCTTCTAAGAATTTGCAGAACACTTTCTGAATTTGGCCAGAACACCTTCCTCAGAGATAAACGTGATCCACATTACAATCTTTGTGTAATGGAGATTACATAGACTTAAGCGAAGGTAGCTCAAGACACATTAAGAAAGTTGAATAAGTAACAATACTTACGAATGCAAACGAAGGAGATTTTCCATGCCTAGAATCATCGTCTCGGGGTTGTTGAGTTTGGCCCTGCTGCTGAGTTTTTCCAGCGCGCTTAAAGCGGATATCACAGGGAATTTTGATATCAATATCAACCTCACCCCTGATAACACTCAATTTGAAGCCGTAAAATTCAACATTGATTTTCAATCCAATTTGATACTCAACATCACCACCAGTGGGATCACACTGGGACTAGATGTTGGATTCGGCACCCCTGGCATCGAATTTGCCATTATTTCATTAGACACCAACCTGGGTGCACTTCATTTAAGGGATGAGCTTATTTTTGCTTCACCGTTTGGCTGTACGAATTTTCCAACGGCAGGCACCTGCTCCCCTTCAATGACCATTCCCATCGGAGATGCCGATGGTGATGACATGATTGATAATGCCGTTGGCTTTGTCGCCAAACGTGTCTATATTGATATCAACGTGGCTGGCATTTCCATCAGCAACCTGGCCATCTTCGAAGATGTCGATTTCCCTGACATCGAAGTGAGTGACGATCACGAAGCCGACCACTTTCTGGTGGACACCGGTCAGAACGATTCAGAATATGTGAGTGAATACAACGACAGCGATTATGTTCTGGAATTGGACGAAGAAGTCGAAAAAGTCAACTATGACTTGTCCACCACCGATGTGTATGTGGACAACGATGTGCCTACCTTCGGTTTTGGTAACGTCATCAGCCTAAAAGGCCAAACCGTCAGTGGCGTCACGGTAGAAGGCAGCACCTACCTGTGTGCCTCGAACAAGTTTTATATCAAAAAACGCCATTGGAACACAGAAGTAAACAAAGCCTGCACCGCTGCTTTCGGCCAAACTGAACCTGAGATTGAGACCGAAGATTATGAAAACGAATATTATGATCCTGAATACGAAGAAGAAATGGAACAAAACACCCTGCCTGTGATTGAAGGCGGTGCAAAAACCCCACTGCTGTTTGAAAAAGAAACGCTGAAAGTTCTGGGTTTGGAATTTGGTGGCATGCTGTTCGACATCACCACCACCTTTGTGCCTTTGGAACCCATCACTGCCACACTCGCAACCTCTTTTAGCGTATTTCGTATTGCCGATATTGATGTGGAACTGACCTCCACTGACGTCAGCCGTCTCAACATCAGCGGCATCAAAGCCAACATTGTGGCCGAATACCTGGACATCACCCTCATCGACGATGAAGGCGACATGCGCTTTGACTCCAGTGAATTTATTTTTAGCTCTATTCTCAACGTGCGCTACAACCCTGCCGAATTACTGCTCAAATTAGAAACAGACCACTATGGCTTGAAAGCAGTGGAAGGCACCTTGGGCATCAACTACGCCAACTTTACCTTCGACACTTACACCAAATTTGGCAACCCGGTCGATGGTGAATTGTTTTGGGAAGAAACCAACTTCCGCTTTGGTGCCAATGGTGATCTCTCCTTGGGCTTTGATGTGCTCTACTCTGTACAAGGTTTGAAACAAGCCAACATCACTCTTGGATTCGGCTTCTAATATACAAATAAATCAGAACAACATTCCTTCGTTTGCATCTGGGGCCTCTCCTAATTTCAGGGGGGGCCTCAACATTTTTATCAATCTATTTATAAAACATGGATACTTTAAAACCTTCAATCCCCACCCCTTTGGTCTCAAGAGGCTACGATAAGACTGTGTGAATGGATTCTGATTACAGATCGCATTCTTTTCTGAGGTTCATCCGCTAATTGTAAAAAACTTGGACAATTGTGTTGTGCATTGTGATAATGGCTCCAAAGCAATTATTTTTGAAAGGCCATTATGAATACGGACACACTGCTAAGTTATGCTCAACATCAAAAATCAACCTGGTTAAATTGGCTCGAAACCATCGTTAACATCGACAGTGGGAGTCGAGATTTAGAGGGATTGGAACAAATGCACCAATTTCTCAAAGCACAATGGGAAGCACTCGGCTTCCAGACAGAATCCATCCAAACAGAAACCGGGCCACAACTTATTTCCAAACATCAATCAAGTAAATCTGATGCCTCCACTTTGTTGATGATTGGCCATACCGACACCGTGTTTGATCGCGGAACGGTCGCAGAGCGCCCGTTCACCATTCGTGATGGACGCGCCTACGGTCCAGGGGTTGCCGACATGAAGGGGGGGCTAGTCGCCATACTCGGTGTGGTTGAAACATTGAAAGCCAATAACCTTTTAGATCAACTCAATATCATCGTGGTCAACAATTGTGACGAGGAAATCGGCTCAATCTGCTCCAAACCACACATCGACGCGTTGGCCGAAGGTGCTGACTGGGCATTCGTTTTTGAACCTGGTCGAGTCAATGGCGATATCGTACTGGCCCGAAAGGGTGGGCAGGCTTGGACGCTCGACATCAAAGGCATCGCTACCCATGCTGGAGTCAATCCCCAAGACGGTGCCAGCTCAATTGAAGCCATGAGTCGCAAAATTATTGCACTTCATGAATTGAATGATTATGAAAATGGTGTTTCTGTCAACGTAGGCATTGTGCATGGTGGCACTCGATCCAACGTAGTGGCCGAACACACCACGGCTGAAATTGATGTCCGTGTGCCCACACTCGAAGCCGAAGCACAAATTAAGCAGGCCATTGAAAGCATTGCATCTGCCATTGATGTTGAAGGTACCACCAACAAGTTAACTTATCTAAACGGACGTAGCCCAATGGTGGCCAATTCCTGGACCGAATCTATTTTTGAAAAGATGCAAGCCACAGCCAAAGAACTTGGCTTTGAGCTCGACTGGCAGGCCACCGGAGGCGGATCAGATGGCAATTTCACTGCTGCTAAAAGTGTGCCCACCATGGATGGCCTTGGCCCTGTGGGCGGTGGTTACCACAGTGATTCAGAATATCTAGAAGTAGATTCATTGCCCTTACGAGTCACCATGGTTGCTAGCGTAGTAGCGCAACTCTCTAGTTCAGCTTAATTTGAATTGATTTATTCTTAAGCTACAGTGCAGTTGAAAAAGACTATAGGAGACAGACATGAATAAACCTTCAACACCGTCTTTCGAACAAATGGATGTTGCCATCACTCAGTGGATGGCACGTTATGGGTTGTCTATTCTTCGCGTTGGCTTAGGTATTGTCTTCTTCTGGTTCGGCGCACTGAAAGTGATTCCAGACATGAGTCCTGCTGAAGAATTGGTTAAAAACACGGTTTATTTTATCGATCCAGACATTTTCCTGCCTATCTTGGCAGTTTGGGAAATGCTCATTGGATTGGGTTTAATTTTCAACCGACTGATGCGATTCACTTTATTCTTACTTTTTCTTCAAATGCCAGGAACCGCTTTGCCTTTGGTCATTTTGCCAGATGTCGTTTGGCAGTCTTTTCCATTTGTACTTACATTGGCAGGCCAGTACATCGTTAAAAATCTGGTATTAATTGGTGCGGGCATCGTGTTGGGTGCCACAGTACGAGGTGGGCGTTTAACCGCAGAGCCTTCTTCATCATAATTGGGTTTTCAACAATAGACTCTGTCGATATAATGCGGTTTGATCTGTGATTGCAAGGAGTGAATGATGAATGAATTCAATGTATTGCTGGCCAACCCAAGAGGCTTTTGCCGAGGTGTAGAAATGGCCATTGATGTGGTTAATGTTGCTTTAGACTTGTGTGGCACACCGCTTTACGTCAAACATTCCATCGTTCATAACAACGCAGTCATCCGTGATTTTGACACCAAAGGCGTCATTTTTGTTGAAGAAGTGGAAGAAATTCCTAAAAATTCTTATGCCGTTTTCTCAGCACATGGTTCTCCACCACGTGATTATGAAAAAGCAAAAGAGCGAAATATCGACGTCATCGATGCCACCTGTCGCCTGGTCGGCAATGTCCACAATTGGGCCAAACGCTTTGCCCAACAAGGCTTTGATGTGATCGTTGTAGGCCACCACAACCATCCAGAGTCTCTCGGCATCATGGGCCATGTGCCACAAGGTAAAGGCCATTTGATTGAATCTGTAGAAGAAGCTCAGGCCCTCAACGTACAAAATCCAGATAAGGTGGCTTGCGTGACGCAAACCACGCTCTCGGTCGATGACACCAAAGAAATTCGAGCTGTGTTGTTAAAGCGTTACCCTGAACTCAAAGAGCCACCCAACGTCAACTCTACAATCTGTTATGCGACTGACAATCGCCAAGCTGCAGTCAAAGAATTGGCCGCGAAATCGGATTTAGTTCTCGTCATTGGCTCAAAGGAAAGCTCCAACACGAACCGATTATGCGAAGTCTCCATCAAACATGGCGCGCCCGCTCATCGTATCGATTTTGCCAGCGAAATTGATCTCACTTGGCTTGATGGTGTAAAAACTGTGGGCGTCACCTCAGGCGCATCTGCACCAGATTTCTTGGTTCAGAAAGTGGTTGAATTTCTCAAACAACACGGCGCATCTGAGGTCAACACTCTTGATGTCGTCGAAGAAGAAATCGCCGTATTTTCCTTACCTAAACGCATTCACGAAATTGCTGATGAACAAGGAAAAACATTGGAAAGAGTTCGTTAACTTTCTGGTTCTACCTGATCTTCTTTTCCAGCTTTCTCTTGAGGGAAAATCAAATTTAGAATCAAAGCGGTAAGCCCTCCCATCATCAAACCTGAACCAAAAAAGGTTTTCATCTCTTGTGAAAAATGTTGAAAAACATCTGGTTTGAATTGAACACCTAGACCTAGTGCAATGGAAACCGCCAGAATAATCATGTTCCGTTGATTCATTTCAACATTGCGGTTGATGATGGCCGCACCACTGGCAAAGATCATGCCAAACATCATCAAACCACCACCGCCGATCACTGCTGAAGGGATGGTTGCAACCACTGCGCCCACTTTGGGAACCAAGCCCAGCAACACTAAAAAGACCCCTCCCAGCGCAGCAACATGCCGACTGGCAATGCCTGTAAAATTAACCAATCCGACATTTTGAGAATAAGACGTGTTGGGGAACGCACCGAAAAATGCACCCAACCCACTCATCACACCGTCTGCAACCAACCCACCCCTGAGTTCTTTTGTTGTTGGTGCGCGTCCTACTGCGCCAATGGTACCGGTGATATCGCCCATCGTTTCGATGGCGCTGATCACATACACAAACATCATCAAAAAGATCGACGGCCACACAAACTCTATGCCAAAGGGCAGAAAACTTGGAAACGCAAACCAACCTGCTTCGGCCACACCTGAAAAACCAACTTGACCTAACATCATGGCAATCGCATAGCCCACCAACACACCAATCAACACGCTGGCATAACTGAACAATCCTTTCGCCAATTGATTTAAAAACACCGTCACCAACAACACGATGCCTGCAATGCTTAAGTTCATCAACGAGCCATAGTCGGCTGAACCAACACCACCGGCTGCATAATCCATACCCACAGGAATGAGTGTCAACCCAATCAACATCACCACAATGCCTGTGACCAAAGGTGGGAAGAATTTCTTAACCTTATCAATCGCAAAGCCCAAAACCACTTCCACGCCGGCAGCTGCCAGACATGTCCCAAAAGCAGCACCGACACTGTAGTTGGTACCCGTACTTATAATGACACCCACAAACGCAAAGCTGGTCCCCATCACCATTGGGATCCGCGCACCAATGGGGCCAATAGGATAAGCTTGAATGACTGTTGATACCCCTGCCCACAACAACGCCATCTGCACCAAAAACCCAGTTTGTCCTGAAAGTGCTTCAAGCGCACCGGCAATGACAATTGGTGGGGTGATGTTGCCTAAAAACATCGCCACCAAATGCTGCATCCCCAATGGGATTGCTTCTGCCAACGGTGGTCGTTCATCAATGCCATAAACAATATGTGAGCCAGGTTTGTCTTTTAACATACATCCTCTCTCCCAATGATCTCAAATTATTCTATCTTACTACAACTCAAAATTTGGGAGAAGTTTTTTTAGGGTTTCAGAACTTGATCCATCCATACCAAATCGGACAGCAAACTGTCATATTTGCCAGCAAAAAGGATACATTAAAATCACAAGGGAGGTTCTTATGAAGCACAAATGGATGATGGTTGGTTTCATCTCAGCAGGATGGGGATTAAGCTTGTTGTTAGGGGCAGCTTATTTTCAAACGTTAGAGTTGCCTTTTCAGTCAAGTGTAGAAAACGAGTCCACGTTATTCGATGTGGAAAACCAAGGCATCGGCACTGCTATTGCAGGTCATAACACTCAGGAAGAAAAACACGGCTTGCTTGGTGGAATATATGGTGTCGAGGGCATCAGCGATTCAACTTCTCCAGGCGACATCGGCGTATATGGCCATGTAGGCGATTCTTCTGTCTCTGGACTAACTCCAGGATTGAATGCGGGTGTTTGGGGAGAATCCGACCGAGGCTTTGGTGTGGTCGGTTCGAGCAACAATATTTCCGTTTTTGGCTGGTCCGAAAGAGGCATAGCCATTGACGGTTTCAGCTCACGTGGTACAGCCCTTCAAGCAATCACTCGCACTGGCACACTTTTTATTGCTGACAGCATTGATGAGAACAACCGTCCCACTCGTCGCGTCACTATCACAGGCGAAGGCGATATGACGATCTCCGGCCAGATCAATTCCGGTGGTGCGGATCTTGCTGATCTGTTACCGGCTGTGACCGGACTGAATCCAGGCGATGTATTGATTATCAACGAGAACAGTTTATTAGATCAAAGTCAAGAGGCTTATCAAACCAGTGTGGTTGGCGTGTATTCGACTCAACCAGGGTTTGTTGGCACCCGGGGAGACTCTCTCCCAAACCTTGTGCCATTGGCTTTGGCTGGCATTGTGCCTGTCAATATCACTACAGAAAATGGAAATATTCAACCTGGAGATTTGTTGGTCGCTGCATCCCTTTCTGGCCATGCCATGAAAGCTGGAGATGAAGTTCCTTTGGGCAGTGTGATTGGGAAAGCTCTGGAAAATTTTGATAGTGAAACTGGACAAATCCAAATGCTGGTGATGTTGCATTAAAGGTCAGCCGATGGGCAAAGTGAGGCCACAGGGCAATCGGCACACTTAGGTTTTCGGGCATTGCACACTTGACGGCCATGAAAAATCAGGATGTGGGCCAATTGAGTCCAAGTCTCTTGTGGAAACAATTTCATCAAGTCTGGCTCGACTTGTTCAGGCGAATCTTTGGTTGTAAAACCCATTCGTTTTGAAAGCCGTTTGATATGGGTGTCCACCACCATGCCTTCATTTTTGCCAAAAGCATTGCCCAAAATCACATTCGCCGTTTTGCGTCCGATGCCAGGGAGTTTGATCAGCACATTCATCTCATCAGGCACTTTCCCATTGTGTTTGTCTACCAATCCCTGTGCCAAACCAATAAGGCTTTTGGCCTTGTTTCGAAAGAAGCCAGTAGAGCGAATAAGTTCTTCCACTTCTTCCTGAGCCGCCACTGCCAACTTTTCAGGCGTTGGAAATTTTTTAAATAGATTTGGCGTCACTTGGTTCACACGAACATCGGTACATTGAGCTGAAAGAATGGTCGCCGCAGCCAACTCAAATGGATTGCGATGGGTAAGCGCACAGTGAGCGTCAGGATAGGTTTCATCCAAAATCTGATAAATGTTCGCTGCGCGTTCCAGCTTCGCTTTTTTTGATTCTCTAGGCATTCGCAATCCTTTCGCAATCAGAAATCAACTTCTGTGCCAAACCCCTGTTGTTTTGCATTGTGGTAGGCAAGTTCCACGGCTGCAACATCTTCAATCGCCAGCCCGACGGATTTGAAAAAAATCCACTTGTCATCTGTTTGACGGCCAGGAACTTCCTCCATCACCAACTCGCCCAAGCTGCCTTGAATGTCACTCTCGTTGATCAATCCTGCATTCATTGGAATCATCAAATCTCCAGCTTCGTGCAATGCGGCTTCGTGATCATCCACAAACAAAGAAGCGTTTTGAATAAAGTGATCATCCGTCTCCCGCATCTCTGGCGTGAACGCACCAATGGCAATCACTGTACATTTCTCAGAAAGATTATGGCTATCAAACACAGGTTCCATTGAGCCTGTTGATGTGATTAACACCTCAGATTGCTTCGCAACTTCAGCAACAGAGTCAGCCACACTCACATCGAGTTTTAATTCTGTTTCTAATTTTTGTTTCAACGGTTCTGCTTTGGGTTGAGAACGATTGAACAAAATGACTTGATCAAATGTGCGAACACAACTCAGCGCCCATACTTGAAAGAACGCTTGATATCCGCAGCCAATCACACCCAACACTTTCGCATCTTCAGCAGCGAGATATTTTGCTGCAACACCTGAGGTGGCTCCCGTTCGTAGACCAGTCAGATAACTACCTTCTAGTAGCGCAAGCGGTTGACCTGTTTCAGCATCATTCAACAACACAGATGCGTGGATCAATGGAAAATTTTTCTGAGCATTTTTTGGAAAAACAGACACCACTTTAACAGCAAGACTTCTTTGATCGCCTTCCAAAGCAGCGGGCATGGTGAGCAAGATACCATGATCTGTTTCGGTGATCCCACGAATAGGCATCACGCTTTGGCCTTGAGCGTGTAAGCGAAAGGCTTGTTCCACCGCTTCAATAGCGGCTTCCATCGAAAGTGCCTGAATCAAATCGTCACGATTAAGAATGAGCATGAATCAGCTGTGGATCACACGACCACCAGCATCCAATGCCGCTTCCTTAATGGCTTCAGGGAAGGTGGGGTGCGCATGGCAAGTGCGGGCCAAATCTTCAGCACTTGCGCCAAACTCCATCGCCGTCACACATTCAGCAATCAAATCTGAAGCGCGTGGTCCAAGGATGTGAACACCAAGAATTGTGTCTGTATAAGCGTCGGCAATAATTTTAACAAAACCATCATTTTCCTCAGCAGCGCGAGCGCGTCCATTCGCACGGAAAGCGAATTTACCGACATTGATGTTTAAACCCTCTTCTTTGCATTGATCTTCAGTTTTGCCGACAGATGCTACTTCAGGCCACGTGTAGACTACGCCAGGGATCAAATCGTAATTCACATGACCAGCCTGACCGGCCAGCAGCTCAACGCACGCAATGCCTTCTTCTTCGGCTTTATGCGCCAGCATAGGACCATCAATTACATCGCCGATGGCATAAATGCCAGAGATATTGGTTTGATAGTGTACGTCTACCTTGACACGACCACGCTCATCCAATTCGACCCCCACATCTTCCAATCCCAATCCAGAAGTGAATGGTTTGCGCCCAACCGCAACGAGGATTTTATCGGCTTTTTCTTCAACCGTTTCTCCCTCGCTGGTTTCCAGTTGAATGGTCACGCCATCTTTTTTCAGATCAACGCTGCTGGCTTTGGTGGACAGCATGAATTTTAAACCCTGCTTTTCCAACACCTTTTGAAGTTCTTTGGAAATTTCCTTGTCCATTGTTGGCACAATACGATCCATCATTTCGACCACAACCACGTCACTGCCCAATCGTGCCCAGACAGACCCCATTTCCAAACCAATGAAGCCTCCGCCCACAACAAAAAGCCGCTTTGGCACTTCATCAAAATCAAGGGCATCGGTGGAATTGACAATCTGTTTACCGTCAAAGGGCAAGGAAGGAATTTCGATTTCAGCAGAGCCGGTGGCAATCAAGATGGACTTGGCACTGTAAGTTTCGTCTCCGACCTTAACCTGATTGTTGCCAACCAAAGTGGCTGTGCCTGAAATATGCTCAACTTTGTTTTTCTTCAACAAACTGGCCACACCACCCGTCAGTGTTTTGACCACTTTGTCTTTACGCTTGAGCATGTTGCCCAGATTCAGGCTGATATTTTCAAATTCGATGCCATGAACTTTGAAGTCGTTTAGTGCCTGATAATAGTGTTCGCTTGAATCCAACAAGGCTTTGGAAGGGATGCAACCAATTCGCAAACACGTCCCACCCAGTTGTTTTTCTTTTTCAACACAAGCCACGTTCATGCCAAGTTGAGCTGCACGGATGGCGGCCACATAGCCACCTGGGCCAGCCCCGACCACTATCAGATCAAAATCACTCATAATGTCAATACGTCCTTATCTTCCAAAATCATCTCGTTTAACATAGGCAGAATATCTTCGATTTAAATATCGAGCAACATGCGTTCGGGATCTTCCAAACATTGTTTGACTCGAACCAGGAATGTGACCGCCTCTTTGCCATCCACCACACGATGATCATAGGACAAAGCCACATACATCATCGGCCGAATTTCGACTTGGCCGTTGATAGCAACCGGGCGATCTTCGATGCGATGCATCCCCAGAATCCCACTTTGAGGTGGATTCAAGATAGGGGTGGACAACATGGAGCCAAACACACCACCATTGGTGATACTGAATGTACCACCAGATAATTCGTCAGGCATGATTTTGCCATCACGCCCTCTGGCAGCCATGTCACCAATGGCTTGCTCGAGTTCAGCAATACTCATTTGGTCAGCATATTTCACCACAGGCACCATTAATCCGCGTGCCGTGCTGACCGCCATACCCAAGTGAACGTGCTTGTGAAAAATCATGTCTGTGCCATCAATGCGGGCATTGAGTTGTGGAATTTCTTCAAGTGCCTGAACCACCGCTTTGCTGAACAAAGACATAAATCCAAGCTTCACACCGTACTTTTCAATAAATTTTTCTTTGTATTTTTTACGCAATGACATCACGGCAGACATATCAATGTCATTGAATGTGGTCAAAATAGCAGCGTTATTCTGCACTTCCACCAGACGCTCAGCGATTCGCTGTCGAATCGCACTCATGGGTTTACGTTCGGTTTCGCTTTCAGAAGAAACTGTGACCGGTTTCGATGCAGGCTTTGGGGCGGCAACTGATTTTGGAGCTTCAGGCACACTCGTCGTTCTTGCCTCTAAAAACTGCATAACATCTGCTTTGGTCAAACGACCATCTTTCCCCGTGCCTGTTATTTGATTAGGGTCAATACTATTTTCAACCACCATCTTACGAACGGCTGGACTGAGTGTGCTTGAATCAGAGGCACCATCAGCAGCGCTGCTGGCTGCAGGCGCTTCTTCGACAGATTTGGCCTCAACTTTTGCCTCGGAAGCAACTGGTGCTGACACGCTTGGATCAATCTTGGCGATGAGTTGCCCCACCTCAACAGTTTCACCTGCTTGGATCAAAATTTGCAATTGCCCCGTGGCCTCGGATGGAATTTCCATCACAGCTTTGTCAGTTTCCAATTCCAGCAAATTTTCTTCAGCGATAACCACATCGCCATCCGCTTTGAGCCAACTGGCAATAACGCCTTCGCTGACGGATTCTCCCAGGGTTGGAATTTTAATTTCAATCACGGACACCACCACTCCTTAGCCACCCGATTATCAATCGATAATTTTTCATGTTGTTTTCTGTTTGACTCGTTTTTTACGGGTTTGTTTGGGCTTGGGTAAATCGAAAGCTGTTTTGATCAACGCTTCTTCTTCTCGTTGGTGAATTTTCAAACTCCCTGTGGCCGGACTGGCAGATGCAGGTCGGCCCAAATAGGCAACCGTTTTCTTGGGGCCCACCACCGCTTGAAGGTGCAGGTGCACAAACAACCAAGCCCCTTGGTTCTGTGGTTCCTCTTGAAGCCACACCACATCGGCATCTGCAAAATCTGTCAAAGCTTCTGTAAGCATTTCATCAGGGAATGGATATACCTGCTCTAAGCGCACAATGGCAACATCTTTGACTTTCTGTGCCTGCCTTGCTGCTTCAAGCGCATAATAGATTTTTCCTGAACAAATCAACACTCGACGAACATCTTTCAAGTTTTTAGAAGCCAGGTCGGGAATCACTTTTTGAAAGCCTTGATCCGTAAATTCTTTTATGCTGGACACAGCCTGTTTATGACGCAACAAACTCTTAGGCGTCATAACAATTAATGGCTTACGAAAATTTCGATGAATCTGCCTGCGCAACACATGGAAAAATTGCGCAGGTGTGGTGCAATTCACCACTTGAATGTTGTCTTCAGCAGCCAGTTGCAAAAATCGCTCAAGACGGGCGCTGGAATGTTCTGGCCCTTGGCCTTCATAACCATGTGGTAACAACAGGACCAAACCACTTTGACGCGCCCACTTGGCTTCACCGCTGATAATGAATTGATCGATAATGACTTGTGCACCGTTAGCAAAATCACCAAACTGCGCTTCCCAAATGGTCAACAAGTTAGGATTGGCACTGGACACGCCGTACTCAAAGCCCAGCGCACCGGCTTCATGTAATGGGCTGTTGGCAATTTCTATCTGAGCTTGATCTGAGCTCAGATGATTAAGGGGCACATGTTTTTCACCCGTTTTGGCATCATTTAACACCGCATGTCTGTGAGAGAATGTGCCACGTTCGCAATCCTGTCCGGTCAGACGAATGGGTGTGCCTTCAAGCAATAAGCTCCCATAAGCCAAGGTCTCACCCGCAGCCCAATGCAACCCTTCACCGGATGAAACAAGGTCGCGCATTTGCTCAAATAATTTTGGAATCCGTGAGTGTGGTGTAAACGAATCAGGAAATTCTGGCAAGGACTTGGCAATGTCTTCAAGTGTTTTGCCAGATACAATCGTTTCCGCACTCCAGTCTTCACCTGAAGGGCCCATTCCTTCCCACAAACCGCCAAAAGCATCGTCTCTTGCCGAGGTGCTTTTGTGTTGGCGTGCCAGCGTTAAACAGCGTTCCAGCTCTGCTCGGGCTTCTTGATTAATGTTTTGTGCAGCATCTGCCTCAATCGCACCCGATTCGATGAGCCGATCTGTATACAGCTTGGCAACACTTGGTTTCCTTTTGATCTTGGCATACATCAAAGGTTGGGTAAATGAAGCATCATCCAACTCGTTGTGTCCATGACGGCGAAAGCCAATCAGATCAATCAACACATCCGATTTAAATGTCTGACGAAAACCAATAGCCAGTTGTGCCGCCCAAATCACAGCTTCAGGATCTTCAGCATTCACATGGAAGATAGGGGTGTGGGTAATCTTGGCCAAATCCGAAGCATACTTGGTCGAACGACTTTGCTCTGGACTGGTCGTAAAACCAATTTGATTGTTGATGATGATGTGAATCGTGCCACCTGTAGAATATCCATCCAGGTCGGCGAGCCCCATCGTTTCATACACAATGCCCTGTCCTGTAAAGGCAGCATCCCCGTGCATTAAAACAGGAATCACTTGATTGCGTTCCACATCGTTTCGTTTGTTTTGTTTGGCCTGCACCATCCCCAACACCACTGGATTCACTGCTTCAAGGTGGCTGGGGTTGTTGCTCAAAGACAGATGAACATCTTTGCCGTTGCCAAGCCTTAAATCATAGGAATACCCTAAATGATATTTGACATCTTCAGCTTCCTGCAATCCTTCAAATTCAGCCAGAATGCGTTCATAGGGCTTGTGCATCAGGTGGGCCAGCACGTTCAAACGACCACGATGCGGCATGCCCAATACAAACTCCCTGGCACCTGAACTGACTGAGTTTTCCACCAGTGCATTTAGCAAAGGAATGAGTGATAAATTGCCTTCTAAAGAAAATCGTTTGCTACCTAAATATTTGGTATGGATAAATCTTTCAAACTCATCAGCAAAGATTAATTGACGCAAAATCAACTGACGTTCCTGTGCATTCAATGGCGGTTTGTTTTTGGTTGGCTCCATACGATCCAGCAACCAGTCGCGCTTCTCTTTATCAACGAGATGCATGAACTCCACACCCATGGTACGGCAATAGGTTTGCTGCAAGGCAATAATGAGTTCTTTGATCTGTGCCTGTTTCATGCCACGGAAAGAACCAGCATCCACACTTCGATTCAGGTCCGTTTCGTCAAATCCAAAGTTGCCAGCTTCAAGCAACGGATGGCTAAAAACCTGCTCACTCAAGGGATCAATATCGGCAATCAAATGGCCCAACTCGCGATAAGAGTGAATTAAATCATAGACGCCTGGTGGATTAATGGGGCCTTTTCGCTTCAGTTCAGAACCGGCTTGCAAACCAAACTCGTAGCCGGCAAACACCACAGCCCACTGTTCGCCCACACTGGAAGGATCTTGTTGATATTGTTGATAGAGCTGATCAACATACTCAGGATTGGCGCGGGAAATAAAATCTAATGAATCAAAACTCATAACGGTCTCTGAGGCCCTTCAACCTGTCATTTCATCAAAGGTATAGTATTCGGAAATGGTCAAAACTTCAAGAGTTTTACAACGTTTGTAAGCCTCTATTTGAATATTGCTTTTAACAAAATTGGAACAACTTTGTTTTTTAATTTGAACACAAGCTTATTTCTAGAAAGTTGGCTCTTTAAATGGTTTGATTTGAAAGTTTTTTCAAGAAAAATCTGCTGGTGATGAAATATTACAGCTTATTTTTGAAGGTTTTTCTTTTTCCTCACAAAACCTGACCAGAACGTCGTCCCTGTGGCAATCCTCATCTCAACTTTACGTTTTCTTAACATTTTCTTGACGTTCCCTTGACGGTACGCTTTCAAACTCTTCTCAAATCTTTTGTTCAGCAAACATTAAGAGGGGAGGAAAAGCGATTTCGTCGCTTATATTCAAATGAGACTAACCGAACAGAAAGATTCATTGCGCGTACAAATGTTTGGCAACTTCCAGGCCTGGCAAGGCAATCGGCCCATTGTATCAAGCAGAGGGGCACCCAATAAATCGATTGCCATCCTTAAACTGCTATTGTTGGAAAGAGGCCGAGCATACACCAAGGATGAACTCATTGACCAACTCTACGTTGACAGTGATTATGACAAAGCATCTGGCAATTTGCGGGTGCGAATCTCTGAACTGCGTCAGGCATTGGAGCCTGATTTGGTCAAGAAAAAAAATTCACGCTACATCCTTACAGTCCACGAAGGGTATCGTTTCAACCCTGACATTGACTGTAGCATTGATGTAGAACGTTTTTCCAAGCACACTACTATAGGTTATCGGCGCTGGATATCTGGCGAATTATTACGTGCCAAGCGGCATTTTTCTCTGGCCACTTCACTTTATAAGGGCCTGTTCCTGCCTGAAGACCGCTATGAGGAATGGGCCATTCCTTATCAAAACCTTTGGAAAGATGACTACATCTCAACGCTGCTCAAACTTTCGGAATGTGAATTAAAGTTAGATCAAAACGAGCAGGCAATTCAGCACAGTCACAAAGCCATCTGTGCCGCCCCCTTGCGTGAAGATGCTTTGCGCCAATTGATGCGCTGTCACTGGAAAAATGGAAGCCGCGCCGCAGCACTTCGTGTGTATGAAAAAGCTTGCACTCGACTTTCTACAACTTCAGCAATAGAACCTTCAAAAGAAACACAATGGCTGTATCGCGACATTCTGAAAGATCAAGCGAATGTTCAACTCGTAAAAAATGGTGCATTTGTTCAGCCATTGCCTGAACAAATTGACATCATTGGCAATTGGCAAAGGCCATAAGGGTTCCTCTTGGCCGATGAAAATATCTGTGTAGAACACTTTCATCGGTCTCGGAACATAACTCAACAGAAAAATATCCTGAATTCAGGGAACTCAAACAACCGAGGACTAGGCACTGAACAAAAGATAAGGCTGCATGCGCCCAGAATGACATCATTCTGGGCGCAATGTCTTTTCAGAAAAATGGCTTTACATCCGCTAACCACACCTCCTAAATATCATTTTCCCTTTACATCAAACCCAGATTTGCAATAGGACTATTTTGATGTATAGTGTAAATATACAGTGTAAATTACATATAAGGAAATTTTATGGATAAACCAGAACGTAAAAGCAGGTTCCATGCTCGCCATGCACATGGACATCCACATCGCAGACGGGGCCGCCGTGGGCGCGGCACCCCTTTGGAACGCTTTGTAGAGCCTTGTGTGTTGTTGTTGCTCTGTGATGGCCCCACACATGGATATGACTTACGCGATCGCTTGATCGAATTGGGATTGGCCGAAGGCAAGCTCGATATGGGCAATCTTTATCGAACCTTGCGCCGCATGGAAGAAGACGATTGGTTGGTCTCGACTTGGATTAAAGATCAACCTGGGCCGCAAAAACGTGTATATGAGATCAATGAAGAAGGTCGGGAAGCATTACAGGCATGGTCAATGGGGATCGAACATCTGCGTGAAGTCCTTACAAAATTTTTGAACATGTATGAATCAACATTTGGAAAGGAGGGATAATTATGTGTGGACATGGACATCACATGCACCGTCGGCATAGACACCACCACGGTCATCATGGACACGGCCATTGGGGTCGCCATCATGAACCAGGGATGGGCTATCGCAGCCGCCGTGAAATCATCCGCGAACTGGAAGAGTATCAAAAAGATTTGGAACAGGAAATCGCCGATGTGGCAGACCGCATCAGCGAACTGAAACAACATGTAAAAGAAGACTAAATATTGCCATAAAATTACCTTGTCATGCAGCCAGGTAAAAATATTTATTTTTGCCTGGCTGCATGTGATTGTTGTCTCTTCTCAATTTAACAAAATCCATTCTTATTTATTCATTTTCATAAATTCGTCAAACAAAAGTTATCTATGCTAAACTATGATGTTGGACTAGGTGTGATCTTACATGAGTAGTTGAGAGCTGCTTTTGGCGTTCAAAATGAGATTTAAGGTTCTACTTCGTGAGGGAGGTTTGATGAACCATCGAAAACCGTTTTCATATTTAGGCGCTGTATTTATTTGGATAATTGTGCTTGTAATTGGCTGGACAGCTATATCTGTCTCAGTTCCCGCCCAGGCTGCTGAAACCAGGTACGAAGGTCTGGGTGTCATCAAGTGGCCAGGTTCGGCAAATTCTCGTATTCCTGTTAAAGCAGGAGATACTTTTCCAACGGACAATGTCGTGGTTATTAAATCCATCGCATGGTTAGAATTCAATCCAACCAAGAACCGTTGGGAAGCCGAGATTCACCTTAAATATCAAAAAAACTTTCAAGAAGGTGCGGCAGTTTGCCGACGTGAGATAGACACTGTCATAAAATTGTGGACACCTGAGGGCGCAAACTTTCTTTCAGGAAACCTGGATCAAAGTGGTGAAAGTAGAAAGCTAAATGTGGTTTCAGGGCCAGAAGGCGATTGTCGATCTGACTTTTTAATTGGCGGCCTGGACCCTTGGACAGCCGTAGAAAAGGGCCCTGGCAGCCGCATAGGTTTTACAGGTGACGTCATAGAAATCAATCAAAATGGCGTTGGTCTGATTGCACAGTTACTGGTCAGTGAGGGAAGCAGTAGTACTAATCGCCCGCCAGTGATCAACAGTTTGACCGCATCAAAGAACAACCCGCAGGTGGGTGAACAAGTTAACATTGCTGTCAATGCAACTGACCCTGATGGCGACAGCCTGTTCTACAAATGGTGGCTGGGTGGCTCATTGACCTCGGCCAGCACACCTTCTGTGAATTTCACACCACCAGAGTCTGGTACATTTTCCCTCAAAGTTGAAGTGTCTGATGGCAATGGCGGCACTGATGAAGCTGAAATTTTCATTACAACCGAAGATTGCCCTACGGCCAGTTCGGTTTCTTCACAAGCATTGCCGCAACAATCATCTTGTCCAGAAGAACTTAGCGTAGACCTTTCGATGGACCCTACCAACCCTGATTTGGGAGAAGTCATTACCTTTACAACGCAAGTCCAAGGCGCTGAAAACATTAGCCAAGTCAATTATGAATGGTTTGTAAACGGCGATGCACAAGGCGCCAATTTGCCTTCGGTGGAAATGGATGCTGTTGCGGGTAGCTGGACGGTGCAAGTCACTGTAACCGAAGGGCCTCGACAAGCCAGTGATTCCATCAGCTTTAGTGTGGGCGTGGAAGAGCTTAACGTTTCACTCTCCATGTCGCCCACCAACCCAAAGCCTACAGACACCGTTAACTTTACTGCCACCGTGACAGGAGGCGTAGGCAATATTCAATACACCTGGACCTTAGACGGTATTGGACAGAATGCAACAGGAAATTCTGTTAGTTGGAGCAATGCTTCTCTGGGCAGCCACACCATTTCTGTTCAGGTACAAGATAGCGACGGAAATATTGATTCAGACAGCATCACCTTTTTAGTGGGTGATTTAGAAAAAGACTATATTGAAATCACCACAGGCGATGGCCAAAAAATCAAAGTGCCTGCCGGAGAAGCGGTTGAGATAAAATGGGGGGGTGAGACCTTCCAAGTAAGCGCCAAATGTATTTCAGAACTAGGTTTCCATGGCGCTGATTTATTTTCAGTTGCTTTTGAGCTTAATGTTATAGCAGAGCAAGCTTTTATAGCATCAGTAGACTTTGTGACTGTGATATGTGCCAAAGTGTTACAAAATTTAGGCATCCAAGCACCATCCAACGTGTTTCCACAACAAGCTTTTGAGGAGTATTTAAACGTAGAACTTCCTAAAGGTGATTTTGAATTTGAAACCCTGTTTGAGGGCCTCAATCTCAATGTTGAAACAGACAGTACCAACATTTTTGTCATGGATCAAAATAAATTCACAGTTGATCATGGCTCAGACACAACCATTGAAGTTCAACAAGGCCAAGTTGAAGTTGATCCTAAGAATTCTTCGTTTAACAATACTCACATCAATGCTGGTCAAGCCATTGATGTGGGCAACAACACGATGAGTCCTGTTCGCACAATTAGCAGCGATCCGGCCCCTTCACCATTCCCAGGCGGCTCAATAGCTGAAGCGTTAGATACAAACAACAATAGCGTGCTGGATGAATCTGAAGTTCGTGCCGCCATTCAGATGTGGATTTTAGGTGAAACTGTACCCGGAACGGGTCAAACCATCAGCGATCCACAGATGAGAGAATTTATCTCCATGTGGATTCTAGGCACACCGGTCAGTCAGAATACGAGGGCCGAAACACTGTCCACATCGTTGCAAGTGAGGTCGCTTGCCTTGAAAGTCCCTGATCCGATGCAGCAAATACTATCGGCGCACGGACAAAACATCGCTTCTATGCAGATTCAAGTATTTGATCTAAACGGAAAGTTGCAACTGAGTCAGTATAATGTAGGATCACAACTTCGTTTCTCGATGCTCAATGAATCCAGTCAACCGCTAGCCAATGGTGTTTATCTCTACACGGTGATGATTCAAGGTGTGGATGGCAGCACATGGCGCAGTGGTATCCGCAAGTTGACGGTATTGCGTTAGAAAGTTTAAAAAAAGAGAGACGTGATGAACCCGCCTCTCTTTTTTCAGAAATTTTTAGCTATTGAGTTTATTCATCGCCATTGTTGATTACTTCCATAAAGCGAGTCTGGCAAAATGCTTGCTATATTATTTGCCTTTTTCTTTATAGATCGACACAAACCAAAACATTCCAAGACCCAAGAAAAACACGCCTAAACCTTGGAAGAATTGCCCTAGTACTGTTAAATTATCCATATCTTTCTCCTTGGCCTGTATCTTCAAATCATGCAGTTTGCTTCTGCATCGACCCTACTACAATGAAAGTGTAGAGGCACCATTAAATCGCTTGTTCGATTTGTTCAACAATACCTATTTATCTAATTTGGCTATCATTGCATCAGCATTTCTTAAATAGCTGCACACTGCCACCAAAATATTTTTAGAAAACCCTGGCACGTCATCTAGCAATTGCCGAAATGATTTGGCACTTAACCCCATCAATCGAACATCAGTTTTAGCAATCACTGAAGCACGTCGTTTTTGCCCGTCGAGTAAGGAGAGTTCGCCAAAGAAATCGCCCTCGTACAAATCGTCGATCACTTTATTGCCACGTTTCACTTCTGCCTCGCCTTCCAGAATGACAAACAACTCCTGACCAGGGTCACCTTCTCGTATAAACACCTTACCTGTCTCTAAAGGTACAGGGTATTCATAGGCCAGTTTGGCAACCTGCGTGAGTTGGCGCTTGCTCAACTCGGAAAACAGCGGAACTTCCTTCAAAATCTCAATTTTCTGAGACTGCTTTATCCGTGAAATGTTGGCCTCCTTGCTTCTGTCCTCTTAATCATTGTAATCATTCAGAAAAAAATCTCACCTTACTGTTGAATCAAAAGCCTCATATAAGTCATTTAGTTTAGTTGAAATGGCACTTTAGAGTCAAAGTCACTTCTTTTTCCGAATACGAATGTCGTGAATAATGAGGATGGGAGAATAAATCAACCACACCCAAAGCGCGAAGCACCCACTCCAAAACAGACATTCCCCCTGTGCTTTGAAGCGGACTAGAGATATTTCCGATAAAAAACACAAACAGCACAGCACCCGCTGCGGCGTGAACAAGCGTTGATAAGGCAATTTTGCAAGCGTACGAACGGCAACACCATCCGCCACTTTTCTTTATGAAAAACACTATTTAATAAGATTTTCCACAGTTTTCCCTAAAATGAAACATAAAAACAAGCACCTATGCAGTATCTAATGTCGCAGTTAAATTTACTTAAATTCAAGGAAACTAAAAGTGATACTTTTGGTTGTTAAGAAGGCTTAATGTAATAATGGCTTATGATTGGCTGGAACTTTTTGATGAAGCGACTGCCTGTAGCGCCAACTCCAGCGCTTGTGTCAAGGATAGTTTTTGCCCTTCGGCAAAGGCCCGTTGGTAGTTGTTTTGGCCTAGGTCCGCTTGCAGGGTGGTGGTCATACCATCGTAAACATCAAGTTTACCATCATCGACCTTGACGCCCATCTCGGCAAATTGGGCCGCAACGGCCCCTTGCAACTGTGCCGCCTGCTGAGGTTGATTCTGCCAGGACACCACATGGGCCAAGCCGGCCACGTTGTGCGTTAAGGCGTACTGATCTCCTGTTTCGCCACACAATTCGGCGGATTTTTCAAAATACGTTTGTGCCTGTGGAAATCGTTCCTGTTGCAACGCCAATACGCCTAAGTTGTTCAGAGCATCAGCCCGGCCTTGTTTATCGCCGATTGACTCGAAGATGGTCAGGCTTTCTTCTAAGCACGCCTGGGCCTTTTCATATTCCCCTGCATACCGCGACAACACTCCCAGGTTGCCGAGTGCCCTTGAAATAATGCGGTCTTCTGTGCGTCTCTGGCGACAAATCGTGACACATTCCTCATAATATTTCCGCGCGGCATCATAGTCCTTTTGGGCGCGTGCCACGTTGCCCAGGTTGTTAAGCACGGCCCCCATGCTGTGCGTGTCACCCAACTTTCGCGAAATGTCGACGCTTTGTTGGTACATCGAACGGGCTTCTTTCAAATCGTTGTGGAGGTAGGCCACGTTCGCCAACATGTTGAGCACGGCACAAATTCCTTTTGGGTTGTCACAAGTTCGATACAATTCCAAGCTTTCGCGCAACGAGGCTTCGGCGGCATCATAATCGCCCTGTTGGCCTGCCAGACTGCCCTGCCAGTGCAAAGCGCTGCCTTGGATCAACAAAGACGTTTCCTTACGCAACTCCAGTGCGCTTGCCAGCCATTTCCGCCCTTCGCCCATGCGCCCGGAAAAGCCCCAAAATCGTCCAAGTCCGGCACTTAGTCGCAAAACCTCTTCCGCTTTGGATTGTTCCAGGCCCCATGCCAATGCGGCCCGCATATTGTTGTGCTCAGCTTCCAGCATTTGCAGCCACATTCTTTGCTCAGGGCCGATCAAAGCAAGTTGAGAATTCGCCCCCAGTTCGACGAAATAGGCAAGGTGCAAGTCATTTAGGCTTTCCACTTCATCGACAGCTTCCAGTTGCTCCCGACTATATTGTTTTACAATTTGCAGCAATCGGTAACGTTCGCCGTCTGAGGCCACCTCCACCAGCGATTTTTCCACCAACTGTCCCAGCCAATCCAGCACACCCTCTATTTCCAAATCGCCACCCGCACACACAGCTTCGGCGGCTTCTAGCGAGAATCCACCGCGAAATACCGACAGTCGATTTAATAGAGTCTTTTCCTCATCTGCCAACGGTTCGTAACTCCAATCAATGGCTGCCCGTAACGTCTGCTGACGAGGCACGGTTTTGCGCCCTCCGCTTAACAGGCCAAAACTATCGCCCAGGCGCTCCACCAGTTTCTGCACCGACAACACTTTCACTCGTGCTGCCGCAAGCTCCAATGCCAAAGGTATGCCGTCCAAGTGATGGCATAAATAAGCCACTGCATGTGCGTTTTCTTCGCTCACTTGAAAGTTGGGCTTAACCGCTTGGGCACGCTCAACAAACAACGTCACGGCTTCAAATTGTTTCATCACTTCAACGTCAGGGGCTTCATCAAGCAACTCCGGTAGAGAAAGAGGGCCAACCCCCCAATGGGTTTCTCCTACCAGATGCAGAGCGTCCCGGCTGGTGGCCATGACCTGCAATTGTGGGCACGCCTCCAACAATGTTTTGGCCAATTGGGCACTTGCATCCAACACATGTTCGCAGTTGTCCAGCACCAACAACAGTCGTTTGGACTTGAGCTGATCGCTCAAGGTTTCCAGCAAAGGTTGACCCGCCGCCTCGCGAATGCCCAACACTTTAGCCACTGTTTGCGCCACCAGGTCTGGATCTTCCAATGAGGCCAGATCAACCCACCAGACTCCATCATCAAAGGTTTCTACCAATTCGTGCGCGATTTTCAAAGCCAAGCGTGTTTTTCCGACCCCACCCAGGCCAGTAAGGGTCACCAAGCGAGACTTGGCCAAACGATCTTTTATAGCTTTCAAGTCGTTCGCTCGTCCCACAAAGCGCGTCAGGGATGTGGGCAGGTTATGCGGAATGGTCCGCCCAGGATCGGGCAAGGTGCCTGTATCAATTTGTTCCATCAGTGTTTTGGTGGATGTTGAGAGCGAAAGCTCTTGTTCCAGCAATGTTTTTTCACAGTTTTGATAAACTGTGCGAGCTTTTGCCACATCTCCAGAATAGGCATGATAGCGCATCAGTTGAGCATAAAATCTTTCTCGCGTCGGCTCTTCCACCAACGCTTGCTCACAATATTTTGACGCCATCCCAAATTGACCCAAGTGTGCCTGACACGTCGCCATCTGTCCCAGTGCCTCCAGAGAGCGTTCACGCAATCGCTGTTGCGGCTCAAGCGCCCATTCCTCATAACGATCCTCGATCAAGTAGGGGCCACGATACAACTTGATGGCTTGCTCGAAGCTCTGGGCTGCTTTGACCCATTGCTCCGCTTCCATTAGCCTTTGGGCATCTTTAAAGTGTTGCTGAAATACTTCGACATCAACCCACAGATCCACGTCGTCGCTGAAACAATAGGTCCCCTGTGCAGGCCGGAGGATGAAGGCAGATTCTGTTCCACGCTTGAGTTCAGGCTCCAGGAATTTTCTAACTTCACTGATGCGGGCACGTAAGTTTCGGGCAGCTTTGTCGGGATCGACATCGGGAAACAAGGCATCAATCAACTGATCCTGGCTCAACAAAACGCCACGCTGGCCGACCAGGAACTTAAACAAAATCAAACTCGCGCGACGAGGCCAAGCGTCTATAGGGATTAAATCGTCCCCTTGGTGTAACTCAAAGGCACCAAACAACCTGACTTTAAACCCTTTTTGGGAAATAGTTTTCAGCCTCCTCCCTACCTAATATCACTTTTAATTATACGTAATTTTCATCAATCACCATAGCATATTCTCAAGCTGCAAAAATGACTTGGCATCTCAAATGAATTTGCCTCAGCTCCTTAAATATTAGATTTTGAAAGGTGGACAAAAGATGATTGTGTTGCAAGAAATTTAGGAGGTCACGGATAAGGCACGCCACCAAAAGCCTGATAATGTCAACAAACCCTATCGAGGGAACTATTGTGTTTTTAGACAAATGTATGATAAGCTAATTTAATTGCTATGGAACATTAGTGGAACATTTATTTTATACAGTCATGGCCTCAAGAATGGGATAGAAACAAGCAACGTCTTAAGGATATCTACCTAAGAAGGAGGTTTTCTGTGAAACAACGTTTTTTATTGGTTGTAATGATACTTGCAGTGCTATTTGGGGTATGGGGATTAGGCCACCAACAGACAGGTTCTGCCCAGGAAAATGGTATTCTGACAGAAGCGATAGAAGAAATTCAAACCCAACTCCTCCAAATAAGGCAAGATTTAAAAGACACTTCAAATCGAGCGATTCAACAACTCAAAGATCCCATCAATAATGCACTTCAACCCGGCGCTGAAGCGGCTATTTTTGCAGCTCGGACAGAAGCCCTCCTTGTCGAATTTTGTGGCAAATCAGCTGCGGATGTAGCACTACAAAAACTTGCCAAAGCCAATATTGATCAACTTATCGATGATTTAGCCGCCATCAGCAGCGACTCTGTTTTCATTGGTGCCAGTCCTTATTTATTATCCCAACTTTCTCTTAATGCTGCTGGCATTGACTTGACTTTCGCATTAGACAGCGTGTGTCAGTTCTCTCCGGAAGCCAATCCCGATTTATTTCCTAGCCCAGATGATGAAGGCGTGCAAACAGTTGAAAGCACACTCAGTAATAAATTTGATGTTGTCGATCAGTCTCTGGTGGTCGCGTGGGGCAGCTTTCCCACCGCACCCAGTTTCGTAATTGATGTATTGGCCGATGATCGTGATGAAAATGTCACTGGTGATGTCCTTAACGGCGATGAACTGTTTATCAAAGAGACCACTATTCCCAATATGGGAGGGACAGTCGCCATCAGCCCAGATAAAAAAACACTCACTTATACCCCTTTACAAGGGTTTAATGGCGTGGAGATTTTCGAATACAAAGTTTGTGACACCACAGTCATTCGAGGCGTGCCTAATCCCTTGTGCGATACCGCCGAAGTGACGATTCGCATCAACGCCAATAATCGCCCCCCAGTGAGCACAAATGATGAATACGGCAATATTCTGGAAGACACGACATTTATAGTGGACCTGGCTTCTGGTGTGCTCAACAATGACAACGATATCAATTTGGATAATTTCATCGTGGTCGATGTGCGTAATACGGCCAATTTCAACTTCATTCAAAGGTTAAATGCGCCTCAATCCTTGCCTCCGGACATTTGCTGCGCCACGGAAACCGTGGAAGGTGGGTTTGTGTTAATGCGCAAAGATGGTGGTTTTACTTATGAGCCATCTCCCAATTTTTCAGGCGAAGATGAATTTTGGTACGAAATTCAGGATGACTTTGGTGGCAGTAGCATCAGCAGAGTCAGACTCACCGTGCAACCGGTCAATGATCCACCTGTCACAAGATTTGATTTTTTCCAAGTGACAGAAACAGTTATTGGTACGGCCACCTCAGCATTTTTGACGTCCCCAAGCAGTGTGTTGGTTAACGACAGCGATCCAGTGGAGGGAGACATGGTCACTGCAGTGCCATCCAGCTTTGTGGTGGGCACGCAACCCTTGCCTCTGACAGCGCCTTTTAGCTTTACTTCCGCTAAAGGGGCCTCAGTGATCATGGCAGCAGATGGCACATTCACTTACGATCTTCCAGACACCACTCTCTTTTTTGGCACATCATTAAATCCCGCCCCTCTGATTGACACTTTCCAATACAAAGCGTGTGATGAAGGCACGTTAGATTTGGGGGTCTTTGTGGTGATAGGAGATCCAGCCTGCACCTTTTCCACTGTTGAAATAACAGTCAACCCTGTGCCGCGTGCTGATCTTTCGATCCAGATTTTGAAAGGTGAAACGCTGACTCAATCCGGCGATAACACTGCCTGTACCACAGGTACGACTGATGCCATTGCCGGTTGTAAATTCTTTTGGGAGATTCAGGTAAACAACATCGCTGGGGCGACAACGGACAATGTGCGCGTAGCTTTGTTCAGTCCATTTAACTCACAATTCCGTTTTGTTGGGTGCAGCACTGAGGTCACTTGTGATGCCTCAGGCACAACGAATCCGACATTTGTCGTTGGAAACTTAATTGGCGGACAATCAAAAACCTTTAAGGTTTTGCTTAGATTAGACCCTGCTTATGTGCGTAATTCAGGCTTCAATCCATTATCGAGCCCAAACTTCAGAACCTTTAACGACAACACACTCAGCAACCCGCCTATTTTTGATCCTATCAGAGGTAATGACGATACTGTCAGTACCCCTCCTGTTCAGATCAACACGATTGCTGTGGCCAATCTTGTTTTCCCAACCACCAACAATCCGCTGGTCAGCAACCTGAGTCCACTTCAGGCCATTGCTGGCGAACCGAGTAATGGTGGTACACGCATGGGCTGGACGGCCAAAGTTCAGAACCTCGGGCCCTCTGTTTCTGCTGGAGTGGCTTTGTGTGTGCAGTTGGTTGCAAGCGTCTCCTTCGACTCTGCACCCAACGCAACTTGCCCAAGCAGTGTCTCAGGATTCATGCTTGGTGATATTGAAGTGAATGATGCGGCTTTTGGCGTGCTTTCATTTGGTTTCACAGATGATTTGGAAGCCATCTCTATCAATACCAAAGTTGATGCCAACTATCGGCTTGATGTTGGCACGAAGATCAACGGTTTGAGATTCACCATCAATACTTCAACACCACAGCCCGCCAATGGCGATTCCAATTGTGGCGTGCCTCGAGATTGTCTGATTACCGGCAGTGGGGGCACGGGTGAAGTTGGCACCATTAACGTTTTAGGCAGGTCTCTCTTGGGGGTAAATAATGCCCGAATAGAAAACAGCCTTCAGCTATCTCAGGGTGCGTTTCGTAGTGGAGATAAATGGGCTGTTGGGTTACGTGATAGAGTGCTTTACACTTTGCAAAACTTCGGGCCCTCTGCTGCAGAAGACGCGACAGCTCATGTTCAGTATGGCGGCGTTGGTGATATTTTCTTAGATCCTGAAGGTGATAACTTAGGTGTGCTCTTCCATTTGGGAAACATACGTCATACGGGTTCCCCTGAAATCGAGAGAGCGGCTGCACAACGTCGCATGGACAAAACGTTTAATTCTCCGAATGACACCTTCACTGTAACCGTTACGCCTGATGCCAGTACTCCACCATTATCAGGACAACACCTAGCGTTCAACCGAGGCGTCACCGTTGATATGGTGACCAATTTGGACTTTCGCCGGACCACCGAAATTACAAACGAAACCATAACTTTACCAAGCGGCGACATCCTGACCAATGTTAGAGCCACTATTGATATAGACAATGGCATTAGCTTTGGTATTGAAGGGTCGCCAACCGATGCTCTAGGCCATGATGTCATTGTATTTGCCCAGGTCAATGGAACATCAACCCCTATTGCCATTGCTGGTGTCATCGTTGGGGGAAACGGGAGTGCATTTAGCCAGTGTGGTCAATTTAATATTACAGGTGGCAATTTGCCCCCCTTTGATGTCACTCAACTTCTTGGTGGATGTGTGGGTGGATTTTTTGATGTTGTACAACAGAACACGCTTGGATTTACATTCACGATACTCGGAGATTTAAGAAATACTGAGTTTGAATTTGCTGTCAAACTGTACTTGAGCCCATCAAGTTCCTCAAGTATTTTCGACTTTTCTTCGCAGTTTAATCGAGGTGGTACCGAAACGCTTGTATTGCGTTGCTTTGGTTTGGTTCCAGGCACATCAAACTATAATTGCACCATCATTGTTGCAACCGCTTTACCAACTTCGGATGAACTTGTATCAACGGGTTCAGCCCAACCAATTCTCACTCTCCATCCCGATGAAATGCCTGAGGCTGAACCACTCCCTCCGCTTGCTGAACCTGATGAAGGGGAAAGTGACCCAGCAGAAACGGGCAGCATTCAGTCTTCTGAAAACGATTCAGAAAATGAAGATGACTCAACAGCAGAACAAGTGGAAGAAAGCGAACCAGAGGCTTCACCCGAAATGGATGAAGCATTGCAAGCAGACACAACCACTGAGCAAAAAACAAAAGTCAATTCAATTTACATTCCATTCGTAATTTCTCCCAATACCTCACTGATTGTGTTTGAAAGCAAAACGATACTTATTCCTCAGTTGCAAACATCTCAGGCGGCTACCCTGCCTCAAAATAACTTGGCTTCACAATTTAATTCAACATTGGTTTTCAGCCAATCGCCTCTATCACGACAACAAAGCCCGATTGATTCAAGGATTGAAACAGCTCAAATCATAGAAGTTGAACTTCAACCTACTTCTACCTTGGTGCAACACAATCCCCTAGACCAACCACGAAGCCAGCAAGATTGGAATCAATGGCTACGCACTGTGTTGAATGATGAACCTGCTATCTCTACAGATGAAAGAGGGCCAGCTTCGACCACTTTGTCATATGATCCAGCCCCACCTGCCACGGTATGTGATGTGGCATTAAGCGATTTTCGTGCCGGACAAAGCAAGATAGATCAAGCTTTGAATGATTTGATTGCCGAGTTGGACAACCAATCAAACCTCATGGAAATGGAGTTGGGCGCGGGATTCTCTGGCGTACTCGATATGCTGACCGTGGTGCGAGACCTGTTTAAAACCGTGCGAGATAATCTCGGTGCATTTAGCAGCGCGTTGCCCGATATTGATCGTGTCTTATCCTCACTCAGCAATGTTGAAGCGGAGGTCTTGGAAGCTTTGGATAACTTGGCTTCTTTACGCACCAATCTTTTTGGGCTTGATCCATTGACACTGGCTGACACCACACAAGTGGAACGCCTTTCATCCGATATTGATCAATTTGTTCAAAACCTCACGGATGCCATCAATGCATTAGATGAAACACTGCGTTTGTTCGATGAAGCGCGCGCGCGCCCCTCCGTATCTCTGAACAGAGAAACTGGTTTTTCAAATGCACCATTATTAATTGGTTGGGGTCCGCAAAGCGCCTTTTTGGGTGGTAATTCGCTGCGCCCGGATGCAAACGCATTGGTCGATTGGCTGGAACCGGACAACACACAAGATACCATCCAAGTGCGCGTTGGTGTAAGAAATACAGGGTTGGGGCCATTGCAAAATGTACAGTTGGAGTTATCCGGCTTAAATGGCACTGGGCCAGATGGATTTCCTATCAATTCAGGCAATCTTATCCAAACGCTGCCATCATTGGAGCCGGGTGAGACGGGTGTGGTCAATTTCGAAACAGGTATTGCCTACCGTGCTTTTGCTGGGGAAATTACAGCCAATGCCACATCCGCTGGTCAACCTCTTGATACAGTCGGCAAAACCATCAATCGTTGTGACAGCCCCTACCGCCAGGTGGATTTAACCCAAATCGCTTTGGGGCTTTCCCCAAGAGCATCCACGATCAAGGCATTTCCTTTCGTGCCGGTCAATGGCATTGGCGATGAGGAACATTTATGGCGTATTTATTCTTCTGAAGATGACGTCCCCTTCACTGCATTGCCTAAATATCCTTCATTGGGTGAAATGGTTAGTGATGTACAGAATGGCACAAGCCAGTTTGAAATTTTCTGTCGTAAGCCAGTGGCCTATCAGTGGCGCACGCAGGAAGCTCAGCCACTTGATCCGAATGTTAGAAATTTAGATGGCGAGACCACCAAACGTTTTACCAGTAGTTTTGATGGTGGAGTACACATTGTGGCTACGCGTGCCACGATGGATCAACTCATCTCTGTGTCCGGCGATGTCAACGTCACAGCAGTGGTGCCACTCTCTACCGACAAGGCCGAGCATGTGGTGATTCCAAAGCCCAGCGTTCGGGTAGACCGCATCAGCGTGGGAGCACGGGGCAACAGCTTGGAGGGTTGGTCAGCGAAACAATTGCTGCCATCCAACTTCAGCCTCGATCAGCCGATCAACATGGACATCAGTCCGCGCGTGGTCAATATTGATATTTTAGGGCTCGGCGATATTCCTGCCGCTCAAGAATTGTTGAATGCACCTGAGACACCCGTGCAGTTGAGTATCGATGGCAACGATCTTGGCACGCAAAATGTGGGCAATATTCCATTGGTGCCCGTTGTTGCTGATGGGGGACAACCGCGCACTGATAGCGATCAGTTTGCCAGTGCCACCTTCCAATGGTCAGGGCAGGAAGGCGAACATCAACTTGAAGCGCAAGTTGATCCAGAAAACACTTTGGTCGAATTGCTTGAAGATGATAACACCACGCTGTTGAACTGTCAGTCATATTGGAACTTAGAACGTGCCACCAATGTGGGCAATCGATTTATCCAGTTTGGCCCAGCAGCAGCCGTGTTACGTGAAACAGAAAATGGCACCATTCTTTCGGCCCGCCAACAACCTGGAAATGGATATCTTTTGGCCGTGGAAGCGGCATTGGCCTTTGTGCCAAAAGGTGGCTTGGGGCTCGATCAAGTTTGTGCCATTGCATTGCGCAACATCTGGGATTTCGGAGATGGCTCGGATTCTCTCAACTTGCCTGGCTTCCAGTCCGATGCCAGCGCATTGGGCAGTTTAGGTGCAACTTTGCGCTTAAGCATTCGTCATTTTTATCAGGAAGGCGCTTTCCGACCTACATTAACCGCTTTCCTTGGCGAAGGACAAAGCAAAGCCGTGTTCACCGCACGAGGTGACAGCATTGAATCCACCACACGACCTGTGGTGGTTGAAATTCAACCTTCGGCGGTGGGGGTCTTTTTATCCGGCTTGTCACTTTTGCCGAAATACACCAATAAAATCAAAGCATTGATCGCCTGGAATGGCAACCAGCCACGCAGTGCTGTTTTTAATGCCAATTGGATTAACTCACGTCAGGAAATTACTGATCTGGGCACACTCAATACGTTGAACACCAATGCGCCTGTGAGCTACGACATGACCAAACTCAACTTGTCCTCAGGTGAAATCCATAATTTATTGACGTTAAATTTACGTGCGTTTGACCCTGATAAAAACCAAGAAGTGGATGACATTGACACCTATCGAGGGCGGCCAGAAGCCTTTGAGTTTGTCGCCGGAAAACCTGGGCCAGAGTTTTTTAACAACCCTTTGGCTTCCGCCATTGACAACGATGAGGTTGGTTCACAAATCAATGATTTGGAAATCGCCACCTTAGCCCAAGCCACCAGCGCACTGGGTGCGGCTTTCGGGTCGGAAGGTGACGCAGATGAAGCACAATTGGCTGTGAAACAGGAATTGAGCAAAGTGCTCAAAGGCGAGCAAGACCTGCCTTTTGAAGACACGGTCACACATGTGGCAACAGAAGCGGCTGAACAACTAACCGAACGCATCCAGGCTGCTTTTGCCAACGCAAGTGAGGAAGATTTGGCCAACCCTGAAGAATTCAAACGACGGTTGGATCAGGCATTGCAGAACACAAAGATCACCATTCCTGCGATGGCTGAACAAGATAATGGATTGACCACCGATGCCACATCACAAACACCGCCCTCTCTGCGTAGTGCCACTGTTGCTCTTCAGACCATGCCCACCATCACTTTGGCGGGTGCGGGTGTGGGAAGCGGCGCTGTTGCACTCGTGCCCGCAGCTTCATTAAATTGCAACTTGGATGCTGGCGTGGCAACAGGCACTTGTCAGCAAAGTTACTCCGATGGATCGACGCTTACATTGATAGCCAGTGTTAATCCCAATTCAGACTTTTCCAGTTGGACCGGTTGTGATACCATCAATGGCACGCAATGTATGCTGACACTGAATGGCAATCGTACAGTCACCGCCACGTTCTCCCTGAAAAACCGCACCCTTACTGTCGATGGTTCTGGCGATGGGGAAGGCACCGTGACGAGCAACAACATCAACTGCATGATTACAACCACAATGATGCCAGCAGGCGTTTGCATGGACACCTTGAGCGATGGCGACGCTGTGTCCTTAACCGCTACAGCGAATACAGGATCTGTGTTCAGTGGGTGGAGTGGCGCTTGCACAGGCAACGGAGTGGCTCAGATCACGATGGATGCAAGTAAAACTTGTACAGCCACCTTCGCTTTACAGACATCAAATCAATCGAACCTCAGTGTGTCTGTTGAAGGCATGGGGACGGTCACCAGTAATATGGGGCAAATCAATTGCCCAGGCACATGTGCTCAAGGATTTGGAACTGGAGCAACGGTTATCCTGACCGCCACTCCAGATTTCGGTGCCACATTCGTTCGTTGGAATAGATGTAGTAACCCTACTGGTGCAACATGTACGCTGACCTTAAATAGCCCTCAAATGGTTAAAGCCATCTTTAATAGCCCACAATTTCCTTTGAATGTAATCACAGGTGGACGTGGCAGTGGTACAGTCACAAGCGATTTGACAGGGATTATTTGCGGCAGCGATTGCATGGAAACATTTGCCAACAGTATCGATGTCAAGCTCATTGCTGTTGCTGCGAAAGGGTCCAGCTTTTCTGGTTGGAATGGATGCCTGGAATCTTCACCCGTGGTAGTGACCAAGCCGGATGGCCGGAAAATTGTCACCAAAAGCACTTGTGTGGTCAAGATGACCACCACAAAGAATGTCACGGCCAATTTCGATTTGCAAAAAGTCACCGCTGAAATAGAAGTTGACGATGGGGCGCGCCAAGGGCGCGGTGAAGTCACAAGCAGCAACGGCATCAGTTGTCGTCGAAAAGACAATGCGCCTTCAGGGCAAAAATGTACTGCTGATTTTGACTTTGGAACCACAATCATCTTAAACATTAAACCCAGTCCAGGTTCTTTAATTGGCACTAAGCCTGTAGAGCTTAAAATAACCAATGTCCTGGGTCAACTCATAACGGCAACCACACCGTGTGAACAGGTAGCGGTGGGGGAAACATCTAATTTAGTATGCAGGATCACTTTGAGTGGAGATTCAAAGATCAAAGTGATCTTTGATCTTTCAGGTGCAGTGCCCTCTCCAGGCGATCAAGGCGGCATTGATGAAGACATTCGCAAGCGCAAACGAATGGCTAAGAGCACACTCAACGCAGCCGAAAAAGCAGCTATAAAAGCACAGATAAAGTTTAATAGTGATCAAACAGGAGATAATTTTGCTGAATTAACTTTAGCATTGGAGCGATTTCAAGAAGCAAAAATTGCGCTTGCAGAAATTGACATTGAAATTGCGCTAAATAACATTGAAACAGCCGTTAAGAAACTGGATAAGCTCAACAATAATCCCAATGCCTCACCCGAAGAAAAAGCTGCGGCTCGAAAACGATTGGAAGAGGCGCAAAGCGATGAGCTCAAAAACCTGGCCATCATCGCAACGGCTCAAGAGGCAATTGCCCGTCAAGAAGTTGAAGTAACCGAACGGCAACTCAATGGGAACCCCGCCGACCCTGATGACAATGGCGCGGTGGGAGAAGTGGCCAGGTTGGAAAACGAGCTGATGGGGCTAAATAACGAAAACCCTCCAGGCAGGCTGCAGGAAAACGAAATCACCTTGCAACAAAAGCAAGGTGATTTAACAGGGCTTCAAGTGCAACTAGATGCTGCGCAAATGCGACTGGATAATGCCAATCGCATCATTGACGACCCGAATGCTTCTCCAGAAGCCAAACAGCAGGCAGAAAATGAACGATTCACTGCAATCTCTGACATTGACACTCTGGACAACCAAATCAGGTTAGCCGAACAAGCTGTTTCTAATGCTCAACAAGATGTAGACATCATTAGAACAGCTGCAGATGAAAGAGCACAAGAGCTTGCGGATGCCAAAACCACAGAGCTTGCAACACGTGAAAATTTAGCCGAAGCGCAACGCCAGGAACAAGAGGCAAAGCGGATTCAGGCTGAAACAGAACTTGATCAGGCAAGAAAACAAAAGATTGAGTCAGACAATGAGTTTCGCCAAGCTGAAAGAGATTTACAAGAAGCACAACGTAAACAACAAAGCGCACAAGAAGAATCTAATACTGCTGGTGTGCGCGTTATGGATTTACAAATGCAGGTGGATGAACTTACCCGACAGTTGGCAGATTTTGAGATGAATAATGCAACTCAAGTTGAAATAGATCAAGTCCAACAACAGCTGGACGTTGCAAACGCTGACCTGCAAATGGCACAGCAACAACAAGGGGATGCCGAAGTTGCTGCTAATAGTGCCATCGCAGAGGCCGGGGAAGCTGAAGCCAAAAAAGCAGAAGCCGAGGCGAAAAAAGAGGCAGCCGAAAACGCCATCGGAGATGCTCAAGAAAAAATCCTAGATGCAGATATAGAATTGGAAAATATATTCGATGACAAGAATCAGGTCATTGACGATCAAACAGATGCAGCAGAAGAGAAATTAGACAATTCTCAGCGTGATCTAGACGATGCTCAGATGCGTCAACAGCAAGCCATGACGGATGAAACCGATGCTCAAACACGCCAACAGCAAGCCATGACGGATGAAACCGATGCTCAAACACGCCAACAGCAAGCTCTGGATGACATTGCCAATGCACAAAATCGCCAAGTTATTGCAGATGCTTCAATCGTCGATGCTCAAATGCGCCAAGAGCAAGCCATGACTGATGAAGCCGATGCAGGAAATCGCCAAGGCGAAGCACAGAATGACATCGCCGATGCTCAAATGCGCCAAGAGCAAGCTCTGGATGACATCGCGAATGCACAAAATCGCCAAGTTATTGCAGATGCTTCAATCGCCGATGCACAAACTCGCCAGGGCGAAGCGCAGAATGACATCGCCGATGCACAAAATGTATTAAACGATCCAATGGCAACTGATGAGCAAAAAGCGCAGGCTCAAACCAACTTAGATGAAGCCAATGAACGTTTAGTTCAGGCCATGACGGATGAGGCTGATGCTCAAACACGCCAACAGCAAGCCATGACGGATGAGGCTGATGCTCAAACACGCCAACAGCAAGCCATGACGGATGAGGCTGATGCTCAAACACGTCAACAGCAAGCCATGACGGATGAGGCTGATGCTCAAACACGCCAACAGCAAGCCATGACGGATGAGGCTGATGCTCAAACACGCCAACAACAAGCCATGACGGATGAGGCTGATGCTCAAACACGTCAACAGCAAGCCATGACGGATGAGGCTGATGCTCAAACACGTCAACAGCAAGCCATGACGGATGAGGCTGATGCTCAAACACGTCAACAGCAAGCCCAAGACGATCAAGTGACTGCTCAGCAATCAATGAATGAAGCAAATCAAGAATTGGCTGTTAACAACGCGAAAAAAGAAATTAACGACCAGCAACAGAATGAATTTATGCATCGTCAAACCAAGGAAAACGCCCAACAGGAAAGACAAGAGCAGGAAGAAATGAAGGCCACCGCAGAGAACAACGTGGTGGATGCCGAGATGCAACAACAAGAGGCCAACCAAAAACGCCAAGCAGCAGAGGAAAAAATATTAGAGAGTAAAGCAGTATTGACTGATATCAATTCAACCGAAGCTGAACGCGAAAAAGCTCGCAGAGACATTGAAACAGCAGAACAAGAAATTGAGGCTGCAACTAATCAACTTGATCAAGCTGAACGTCAACGCGGAGAGTCTCAGAACATGGTGGATGATACTAATACAATGATTGGCAACAATAACACAGATATTGATAATGCCAATAACCTGATCAATCAAGCACGCGAACAGCAGGAATCTGCCAATCAGCGCCGTCAGGATGCTGGAGATGACGATACTGGGCAAAAGCGTGCGCCCAGCTTTGGTATCGGCGTAAGCTTCACGGCAGAGTTTGATTCCAAAGCCAAATCCTGGATTTTTGCTGCAGAAGTGAGTATTGGAGGCGGCAGGGATGCTGCCAACAGTACAACACAAAAAGATGTTAAAACGGCAAGAGGATCGGATTTGGGTGGCGGTAAAAATCAAAAACGCAAAGTGGGCGTTGAAATTTCGATTGGGGGTTCTTTTTCCTGGGACACCGCAGGAAAATCTGGCGATGTGGGCGGTTTCTTTGGCATCGCTTTTGATGTGCCTGTGTCCGCCCGCCCGCAAGCGTCGGTGAATGTGTCTTTCCAATTTTCTCTGGCACAGCTTTTGGCTGGTAAGTTTAAGAAAGACGGCACATCCTTAACGTTTACCGTCAGTGTGACCCCAACTGTAGAAGTGCCCATACCCAACCCGTTAGGATTGCCTATCAGTGCCATTATTTCCGGCCCGCTATCCTATTCGGTCACCGTTGAGTATGAAAAAGGATTTCCTTTCAAGCGTGGCAAGGAGCGCAAAAAAGAAGACGCCATGTCGTTTGATCTCGAAGTTTGGGGTGTACTGAACCTGGGGATTTTTAAAGGCGGCCCATTTGGCGGCGGGGGCATGACTTTCACTTACTTCCCCAAAGCAGCGTTCAAATGCGCCAGAGGCGTTGCAGGGGTGCGTATCGTGATGGACCTTGGTCTATTCAGCGCCACCACGGAGGTCAAACGCACCTGGAAATACGGTTCGTGTTCGCCACTTTCCAATATTTTAATTGAAGAAGAAACGGGCCTGGTAATCGATGAAGATCGCTCTTTTGCGGGACCGGACTACGCCACATTCCTTAACCAGTCGCAAGGCATCAGCGCATTTGGCGTAGAAGAAATCCGCCTGATAGAAAACGCATTCCCCAACAGCAATCCACAATTGGCCAGCGATGGCGAACAGTTCCTGCTGGTATGGGTGCAGGAAGACTTGAACAAACCTATGTTGCAGTCGCGCGAACTGTGGTATGCAATGGCAGGGCCGGATTTGAACTTCTCTGAACCCCAACGTCTCACTTCAAACTTTGTGCCCGATGCCAGCCCACGTTTAAGTGTGGATGCCAATGGCAACTTTGTCTTGTTGTGGATTCAAAACAAAGACCCGCAAATGATGAAACGGCTCAACACAAACAATCTTAATTCAGAACTGCAAGGCATGTCGAAACTTGAGTTCACGACAGACGCTTCATCCTCATTGGGTGATGCACCACAGACTCAAACCAGCACGAGTGTGGTCACCCTTTTGGATGCACTCGCCAAGCAAGAATTGGTTTATGCCACCTTCGACCCGACCAACAGCACCTGGAGCGAGACGCAATGGCTTACAGACAATGAATCGCTCGATGAAGACCCCCATTTGGTACAGGATGAGGCAGGAAACATGAAGGCCATTTGGGCGCGCAACGACAGCAACTTGCCTTATCCATTAAACCTTGTGCCTGCACCTGCCACCCTCTATTCGGCAAAATGGAGTCCTGATACGAAATCGTTTGACCCGCAACAAATGCTTCGGGAAGACGATGCGGCCATCGAACGCTCTTTTGCCTATCGCGATGGAAAATTGCTCTACACCTGGGTTGAAGACCAACAAGCGTTTTCAGCTTTTTACGAAAATGGCATACTCAGCCCCATTCAGAAGTTGTCCAAAATGGACAGCAATGCACCCGCTGCAGCTTTCACACCAACAGGAGTTCCAATTGCTTTGTGGTTGGAAAAACAAGAAACCAGAAATGAAGATCAAACAGGCACTTTGGACTCTGAGCTGATGGAAGCCCGCTTTGAAAACGATGAATGGGTAATGGACCCGCTTCCGCTGGAAGGGGTCAGCATCAACGGCTACGAGCTGGTTCAAGATGCAGATGGAAATTTGGCTCTATTGTGGAGTCAGTTGAGTGACACTCAAGGCCGTGGTATCGATGCCTTTGCCCTGATTTACGATCATCATATGGGCGGCTGGACGGACAAGAAACAATTGACTGACGATACAGACCTGGAAGAAAACTTCAGCGCCGTTTTACTCGGACAAAATATTTTCATGGCCTATATGAAGCAGGCGCTCACCATTGAAGCCGAAACCATGACTTACAGTGGGCGCGATGCCGAAGACCCCACCATCATGTATGAGAATGAAGAATTCCTCATTCCCAACATGCCCCACTTTGGGGCCAGCCACTTGCAGGTTCTTCGAGCAGGGTTGGTGTCTGATTTGTTAATTCCTACAGATACCATCACATTATCTCCAGCGATTCCAGCACCCGGTGATGCAGTAGAGATTACTGTGCCAATTCGCAATGTGGGCCGCATGGGTGTTGAAGGAGAAAGCATTGTGGTTGAGCTGCGCGAGAGCCTTGATGGGAAAGTGGTTGATCGCCAGGTATTGAGTGCCCTTAACGTCGATGCAACTGACCAGGTAACCTTTAGCTGGATTGTGCCAAATGAACTTACAGAGCAAATTCTGTTTGCGGTGGTCGACCCTGATCATCAAATCAGCGAATCGTTTGAAGACAACAACATTGCCATGATCCCTGTGCTCACCCACGACTACGAAATTGAAAACTTCCGTTTTGTCTTCCGGCCTAAAGGCATGAATACCGTTGAAATTGAGGAAATGGCATCCACTGAATCTGATGAAATGATCGAATCGATGCTCATGGCAGATCCAAATCAAGAGGTCGTGATTCAAGTTACAGTGAACAACGAAGGATTGGTGCCTGCGCCGGAAAGTGTGGTCAATTTTGCTTATGCATTAGACAGCAATGTACATACGCAACAGATGCCTTTGGGTGATATTCTCTTGCCCGCATTGATGCCGGGTGAAACTTCAACGGTTGAGTTTGTCTGGGATGTAACTGATTTACAGGAAGACGCTTATCGCGTCTTTGGTGTGGTCACTTCAACATCCAACAGCAATCCAGAAGTAAATAGAGGCAACAATGAATTCTTCTTTGTTGCCGAACGCCAACCTGATTTAACAGTGGCAACAAGTGTCAACGTCGAAGGGCAATTGCAGGTGACAGTCACAAACAATGGCGCAACAGATGCCATCAGTGTGGACCTGATGGTGTTTGAAATGAACAACGTTCAAGAGATAGGAACTTCTTTACTAGAGTCAATAATCGATGTAGTCCCTGCTTTTGGCGGAGAGGTTTCCCTCATTTTTGATTTACCTGACACCAATGCGCCAGAATTGTTCGTGGTGGTGGATAGCGAAGATACCATCGTTGAAACAAATGAATCAAATAATACTGCTATGGTGATGTTACAAGATGAGTAGTGAAGCTCCCTGCCTACAAAGCGGGGCATCTTAAAGATAATAAATATTTGTGCTACAGACTTTAACGGACATTGCATCCGCTAAAGTCTGTAGCAGGGTAACACAGAAGTGTTACAAACCACCGTTGGAACTCAAAAATTTGGAATCAATCCACGAGATATCTTTAGCATTTCCCGAATGATCCAACCAAGGATCGCGCTGATAACCAACCTACAGTTTCCCGGTTAGTGCTATTGTGTCAGCTAAGTCTCGTCGGTTTCAACAAAACCAGTTTCTCAAATGATCTTAGAAAAATTGATAGCAGGCGCAATCACTCTATTCATAGGACGTTTAGTTTAGGATGCTTGCCAGTAATCGATTAAATCGGATTCCAATACATTGGCCTCATATCTTAAATTGTTTTCATGTTTTCTAATAAATACCTTGCCTATTAAGGGTCTGTCACCGTGATATTGACTTCGTGAATGCCGATGAGATTGTCATTATCGGTAACCATGAGCAGGACGGTAAAGGTGTCACTGACTTCGAAGATATGCTCCACCACCATGCCTTTGGCATCAATGATGCTATCGCCGTTGAAGTCCCATTCATAGCTGATAATTTGACCGTCAAAATCGATAGAGTTTGAGGCATCAAAGTGAACAGTTTGTCCGACCACAGGATTTTGTGGTTCAAAACTGAAATCTGCGTCAGGTGAGAACATGATGGTTTGTGGTCGCTGGAAGGCCCCAAAAGCCACCGAACGTCGTTCAGCAATTTGCAAGTTAAAGGTCAATTCACGTGGCGTGGTCAGAGCAAAGCGTTCAGGTAGTGTGCTTTCATCAAGCACTACTGTGTATTCGCCTGCCGGTAAATTCGGAACAAAGAACTGGCCAGTGGAGTTGGTTCTGATGCGATTCGGCTCATCAAGATGTTCGCCTGTAAGCAAAAGCGCAATGGCACCCAGCCCAGGTTCATTTCCGTCCAATTCTCCATCCTGATCAAGGTCATTAAATACGATGCCTTCAATGCCGCTGACTGGAATCAGCGGGATGTCCATTGTCTTACGTTGACCTGCTCTGATGGTGACTTCAATAGGTGTTTCAATACCAGTAGTGAGGTTGGTCGGCAGCTCTGCAAGATCAATAAAAAATGTGCCAGGTTGAATCGGCGGGGAACGATAAAACCCCAACATTCCTTCATTGGAGCCTGTGATCACACGGAAACCGCCAATTTGTAAAATGATGTCAGGCAGGTCGACTTCACCTTCATCCCGACGACCATTGCCATTTTCATCAGCAAATACATGGCCTTCAATTTGGCCTTTGCCAGGGATTGAAGTGGGGAAGTCAAACTGGCTGGCAAATTGGAATGAAAGATTTGCTCCCATTGTCTCTGAGTTGCCGAGTTCAAACCCGCCCGAAGCCCCCAAACTGATTCCGTTGACTCGATAGCCGAAGTTAATATCCACTACAGACACGCGTGAGATCGTGGTGGTGTTGCTCAAGCCATTGAAAAAACTTTGAATGCTAAGGCTCAAAGACACAGGTGATTCAAATATTTCTACCGTGGCACTGACCCCACTGACGCTGTCGGTGAACTGACGGACATTGTCGATGTTTTGGTCAGATTGAAATCTTGCTGTGAAGCCAATCAATCCCAGGTCCAGATCCATACCCAAAGAATTTTCTACAAGGGTAAAATCTTCGCTACTGACAATGCTTTTGATTAAGCTAACTTTACTGATCCATTCAACACGCAAAGCATCAATCAGGTTTTGTTCGGCTTTAAATAACAGTGTGGTAAAACTGTTATTTATAGGGAACAGACTCCCTGGGCCTAAGCCACGGTTGAGATCGTTGGTGATTTCAAAGGTGAACATTGGCAGGTATCTTTCTAAAGTGATGCGGGTTTGGAGCTCTGAGGATAACGTAGAACTTATCGGGAATTTTGGGTCTTTTTTGGTGTTTTGCTCCTGCAGCTCTATACCTGCTGCAATCGTGAGACGTGGTTCATTAAAGCGGATTCGAACACCCACGTTTTTTTCATCAGGTGCTTCGCCAAAAGGGTCCTCACTGAGCAAGCCAATGTTAAATTGAAATGTTAAAAATTGACTAATGGGAGAGACAAATTGCGAGGTCATCCTGGTGCGCAATCCAGCTTCGTTTTTGGTGGCAGCAAATGAACCTGCAACAGTCAAGCCGTCGATGGTTGTAAACAGATTGGCTAGATAAAGCTGATCCCCCCCCGCCAAAACAACACTCACCGATAACGGGTCCAGGCTAAGATCCGCAAAAAATTCCTCGCCCGCCGCCACGGAAATGAGAAAATCAGAAAATCCGATGTCGACAACGACCTGGGTCGGGTCATTGTCACCACCAAAACCTTGAACCCGAACACCCAAATTTGGGCCATCCGGCAATTCCAGACTGACGCTTCCTGTGGCGGCGATGTCGAGGTCGTGCAATGCTCCATTGATGGATTTGCCAATGGAGGTGTTGAGTTGGAGTGGGATCTCCAAATTTAAATTCGTGCTAAAAAATTCTGGTCCAGGAGGTAAGATTTCAATAATTCTTAGCATTTCCAATTTCACATCAGAAGATGTCGTTGAGGTGACTGTAATGACAATGCTGACAAATTGCGCCACAATGTTTTCAGGCACATCGGCCATCACCATCACCAATTTGCTCTCACCTGGTAATAAATTAATCAATGCGGGTTCAACAGTGACATTCAATTGAGAGTCTGTATCAACTTCAATTTCAAACTCATTGATGCTGTTTCCGGTGTTCATTACCACAAAATTGATGCCAATGGTGGTGCCAGCTTGAATCCGAATTTCATTTGGTGCCAGAACCTCCACCGAAGCAATTTCAATGACGTCAATAAAGGCAGTGGCATTGTCTGTGATGGCAGAAGAACTTTGAGAGGTGGCAACAAGAGTGACTTCATTGACGCCCGCTCTGGTGGTGGTGGAAACCACTAAAGTAAGAATCACAGGTATGGATTCACCATTCTTGATTTGAATACTACTTGGAAGGCCAAGCGTTGATAAACCTTCGGTGAGGTCCAATTCCAAATCAAAGGTTGCGTTTGGGCCGTTGTTGGTGATGAGAAAACTGTGAGTGACAAAATCGCCTGGCTCAGCTTCCTGGCGCGGAGACAGGACTTCTACTGTGACCTGTGCCAATGAATGAACGGAATAAAACCCGCTAAACAACAGGCAGAAGATACAGAAAACCCATATTTGAATACCACGCATCGGATGACCATCCCACCCGAGGCTTTTGCCACACCTGTCTACAACTTCAAATTTTAAGTCACTCCAAGCAGCAAAAACCCCTCGATTGACCTAGGCATTTCCAAATGCCTATCCCAAAAAAACTCAACTACGCACGAATTTTAATCGTAATACACTAAAACAATGAATGTAATGTTTGCTACACAATTAAATCCAATAAACTGTCGGCATCTCGCTCGTCTACCACACCACTGTTGTCAAAATCAAAAGCGCGCCAATTCATTTGAACCGCAGAAGATGAGACATTCTGCTCGAAAATCTCAACATCGCTTTGATCCAATTGACCATCGCCATTGATGTCTTCATAAAACCCATCGTTGTCTAGATCTTGTGGCAAGTTTATCAATTCGCCTATGGGAGCTAAATTCAACTCAGGCACTTCAAAGATAAGTTGCCCGCCTAATAAATTGGAAAGACCCAAATCTAGAATGGCCAATGCAATGTAGCGACCTGGTTGCAGGTTTTCTTCAACATTGACTTCATCAATCACACGAATGATTCTGCCATCTCCAGGCAATACCGTGAAATCATTAATGGGGATTGACTTAACTGTGTCACCTGTTAAATTGCGGACTTCAACGCGACCACGAATGTTTTCCAGGCGGGTGTTGCCCGTGTTGAGAAAATCTACATCAATGGCATATGGATTAAACCCACGATTTTGAATACTGAGCAAGCTGCCTTGTGCATTGATGCCAGCAGCCGTATCCACAAAGATTTTAATCAGAAAGCGCGTGGCGATGGCGACCCCCACCCCATCGGCTTCCTGCTCTAAATCACTTTCACTTCTCACTTCGGCTAAAAATCCACCCCAGTAGCTGCCTGTGGCATCTGATGGCGTAAGAACGGAAAAATTGATTTCCTGATTGGCATCTGGGCTGAGTACAAATTGTTTTGGATCATGTTCAATCCAATTGGCGATGGAGCGCTCATGATCGTTGGGGCCTAAGAAGACGAGGTTGCCAAATTTATCCCGTTGCCAATCCACTGGCATGATGTCAACCACCAGAGCTTCGTCCTCATTGTTACCAATGGAAAATGTGCTGGATGCTTGCTGACCTGGCAGGCTGCGAATCACAAATTCTCCGTTGGAAATGGTGACTGCTTCGCCTGGTTGTTGAATGACCAGAGTCAACAAAAAAACAACAATCACAAATATTTTTGAAAATTTGATAAACTTCCCCATGGCCTAATTCCTCCATCAGACTTCATTTTTTTTTAGTTTTCAATGTCAGTCGATCGCAAAAAACAACCTTGCTATTTGCTCAAGGTTTACTAATTTCTACTAAATAATTCAGCGTGACCCCATAATCGCCTGGGGCATCTGACGGTTTAATATCAACAAAATAATTTGAATTTAAAAAAAACTCTTCATGCGCAATGCCACGTGCAAATACTTGCCGATCTTTGGACAGTTCACCGCGTTCCCCATGGCTGCTTTGCCAGGAAAAATCATTAAGGGCTTTTCGAGCTTCGCCGAAAGATCGAAATGGCCCCAAATCACTGTCTTCCGTCCAAATGTAAATGGTCCACCCAGCTGATGCATTGGTCCAAACTTTCATATTCGCAACATTTTCGGTATCCAGATCTTCGCCATTAAAACTGTTGCCCAGGTCCACAAACAGTCCATCTAACAGGGTTAGCTCAATCACTGATGGCACGATCACAAACACATCAGCACCACCTGGAGATGATCGCTGTGCCTGCCAAGAAGATAAAGAAATAGAAAGAATCAAAACAAGATAAACGCTCATTCCCAAAAGCTGCTTTAATCGGCGGGAACGTGAGTAAGACTTCATGATTCAAAATCCTTCAAAACCACTGGTGGCGGCACTGGTAAAGGCCATGATGAATTGAAACTGACCACCAGGCAGCAAACGAAAATCATCCGTGCTCAGGAAAAATTCGAGCTTAAAGCGACAATCATAAATGCCGGTGACTTCGACGGGAAGATTGAGTGTGATCGTTTGGCTGTTGAAAAAATTGCCGTCGCCTGCAACCACATCGCCATCGACCTGAGGATCGTACCAAATATCATCCGTTTCATTGATCAACACTTTGTTCAAGCCATCGGAAACTGATTCTTCAAGACCTGCGGAATCTAAAAACACGCAACCTGTGCCAAAGAAATTGTTGGATTGACTTGGGGTTGTTGTGCGATCAATCTTGACCCCTAACGCATCTAACACCGCCAATTCGCCAGGGCGGGTATCCCCAGGAGTGGCATCTTGTTTGGTGATGGTGACTTCGATATCTGTGTTGGAAATGAACTGCAATAAGTTGTTGCATAGTGTTTCTTGTCGGATTACAGGATCATCTTCGCGTGATGGATCGATTTCCACCGTGAAGGTACAAGACACATCTCCCAATTGTTCCACCACAAATCTTTTTGAGACCGTTGTGTTTAACGTCACGGTTCTGTCATCAGAACTTTGAGAGATGGCCATTTCCTGGGCAACCACTCCAATGATGAGTATGGCAATCCAAATCACGCATATTTTTTTCATGCAACAACCTCACTAATCATGATCCGGCAAATAAAAACTTCGCGGATAGCTTGAACTAAAACTGTCGAAACAAATTGGCAATTCATCTTCATCGTCAATGGTGGGGGTTTGAATCCCAAAACCTGATCGCAATATAGAGCCAGTGGTTTTGTCTATCACTTTGTATGAAAGAACTCCCAAACGACCATCAAATGGGCTTTCTTCTACCCAGCAGAAGTTGATGTCATGCCACCCAGGATTCAAGGTCAGCCCCACTCTGAGTGGTGTGGCATTGGTGCCCACCCCTGTTGCCACTGCTTGACCGTCTACAAAAGCAGTGAAAAAATCATCATCCACAAATTGAGGATCGTTGGTGACATTCCCATCGACAGTACCATCCCAGAAAAGCACATCCACATTACTGCCCACATTGATGGTGGCAGTGGCAGTATCAGTTAAACCAGTGGAATTACTGGAGGGGCGGTCTGCTATGTCGTAACTAAAGTAAGCATTGCCTTCAAATCCAGGTGCAGGGCTAAAGTAACACTGCCCTCCAGACGATTTTGGAACGTCAATATCACAAGTAACTATGCCCGTACCTGGAGACAATAGTGTAGGTTGGCTGATGATATAAAGATCATCAAAGTCAATCAGGTCGAAATCGTTCTCCATCACATCCACATCCACATCTTGATTTATCACTGTGGAGGCAAAATCATCGTTGGCAGTTGGACTGTTTTGATTCGAATTGCAATCGGATTCAGCATCATCTGAATCCTCATCACAGCCCTCATCTCCATCTGGTGAAGACAAGAAGTTCATCCGAAGTGTGTAAGTGCCAGCAGAAATAGCCACAATCTGATCCGGATCAAGGAAGAAATCCAGCTTAAAGCTGCAGTCGAAAATACCTGCCCGTCCTGGTTTGTTCAGCAGCACGAGGTTTTGAATAACAGGGCCGTCCGGATCAAACCATAAATCATTTGAAGGCGCATCTCGAAGCACCTTTGCCAGGCTGACACGAGGATTTCTATTAATTCTTCTACCGGCAGGATTATAAAACTCACAATGCGATTCATCCCGGATAATAAACAACCCCAAAGCATCCAATATAGCTTGACTGGCTGGGCTTGATGGAATGGTTAAATCTTCTTTTGACACATACATTTCCAGATCACTGTTGGAAACAAATCGAAGCAAATTATCACAGCGTGTTTCTCGACGGATGACAGGGGCTTGTCGATGTACGATGTCGATTTCGACACTGAAGTCACAACTGATATCAGAAGGCGCAGTCAAACTCAGATAATTAGCAAGTTGTGCGATACATCTGAAATTGAAATCAAACACCCCCACATTGGGGTTACAATTGTTGTGATTTGAGTTGTGGTGACCATAAGAGAGTGGATCAAGGGATACAGAAAATAGCAAATAGATAGCAAACAGCACACCGAGTGCAATCATAGAGAGTTTTGAATTACGCATTCGGGGAATCTCCACTCAAAATCACTTTGTAAAACTTAAAAATAACAGCGCATGATCTTAGGCCAGGAAAGAGAGGTTTTCGATTTTCAGAAAACCCCTCTTTTAACTGGTTCATAATTTTTCTAAAAGCTTTAGACAAATATCTAAAGATGAAACTTTATTACGACTGTGCCAAGCTGGTGAACACCATTCTGTAGGAGAACACGCCACCAGGAAGCAAGCGGAAGTCGTCGGTGCTCAAGAAGAAGTCCAGTTTGAAGCGGCAATCGTAAGCGGCAACATCGCCACCAGGATGGTTCAACAGGACGCTCTGCTGAGCAAAATCAATGGCACCATTTGCGGTGTTGTCGCCATCAACAGTTGGATCATACCAAACGTTGTCCAATTCGGAACTCAATACGTCATCGATGCTCACACCAGAGCCCAATGCGTTATTGTCCGTATCAAAGAAGGAACAATTGGTGGCAAATGGGGAAGATTCAGATTCAGGCGCGGAGCGGTCGATCTGCACGCCAAGGGCGTCCAAGATGGCCACTTCACCTGGGGTTGGGGTGCCATCGGTAACAAACTGTTTACTGATAGACACTTCCAAACCAACATTAGCCTGGAACTGAAGCAAGTTGTTGCAGCTGGTTTCCTGGCGCACAATTGGATCGCCAGCACGAGCTGGGTCAATTTCAACGGTGAAGGTACAGGAAACGTCACCCAACTGTTCCACCACAAATCGTTTGAACACAGTGGTGTCGATGGTCACGATTTTATCATCGGGAATGCTGTCGTTGGATGCAGCTGTTGGGCTAATAATCAACAGACCCAAAAGCAATAAACTAAAAAGTTTAGCGAACTTCATAAGAAGAACCCTCCTCTAAAAATATGGAATTAAATTGTTAAATGGAACAACTAAGGAATGCGTTGGTAACCCGACTGTCTCATTTCTCTCATTCTCATAGAGACTCGTGGTTTTGCGCCCCTGCTTCGCAGCAAGTTTGCCTTTTCAGGCTCCTAGGTTAATAGGGCATGCTCATTTTCTCTCGCTAAAGTTCAGATGAGATCACACCTGGCACACTGAATTGACAGCACATTTAGCAGAAAATGACCTGTCAAAACGGAAAACATCACCCCCCTTAACACATTTTTACGTTGTAAACTTATTTCAAACTACATTTTCCCACTTCTGATAATGATTATAATGCCGTACGGAACAAGATAAAATGATCCGCTCGAAGTTTTTTTGTGATACGTATCACGTTTGTATGTAATTTAATGAAGTTGAGAGGTGAGGGTGAATGTTTTTTTGACTAATATTCCCAAGACAGGCCCATTTCATTTGCTTTTTTTCTAAGTTCATCTGGAGCCGTCAGACAAATTTGTCTGCGACGAATAACGAGTTGGAAATTTTCCTTTAAATCTTTCAGCACTCGTGTAATGGTTTCTCTGGTCAGACCTGCCATCTCTGCCAGCTCTTGTTCCAATAGATCAACATAAATTTCGCCACGTTCATTTTCCTGCTTGGTTTGGCATAGTTGCAAAAGCAATAAAATAACACGGTCTTTGGCGCTTGCATATGCCATCCATTCCAAACGTTGTGCCAAGAGAATATTTCGTTTGGATTCGGCAGTAAGGTGATAAATGAACAAATCGGGGTTTGCTTTCAATGTTTCCAAATAATCCTGAGAGGAAATAAAACCCACTGTGCAATTGGTATAAGCGCGAGCAGAAACTGGGTTCAGAGATTGTTTTTCGAGGTCAGAATATCCAAGCAGCTCTGGTGCATTAATCACATCCAGAAGCAAGCGTTTGGCAGTGTGGCTTTGCCTTTCGATTTTGGCAGTGCCTTCTTTTAATAAATACATATCAGAAACAGGAAATCCTTGCTGAAAAATGAGATCTCCTGCTACCACTTGCCGCCAGCTAAGCTCTCGAGTGAAACGTTCAATGAAAAGCTCAGCATAGCATTCACGGGAAACAAACTTTATCACAATGTAATTCCCTTAATGTAGCGTTTTATTCAAGAAAATATTGATAGCCACCCCAGACATGAAATGTAGCTTATTTGTGTAAACACAAAAGTAAAAGTTTTTTTAAACCTCAATATTCACCTAGCTTGGCCATTATAGGGTAATTTTGATTTAATAAAGTACCCTGACTAATAAATAAATTTGATTGATGTGCAGAAAAACCGAACAGATCATAGTTTTGAAGACTAAAATGTAAATATTTGTTCCATTACAGATGAAGCTTATGAAAAATCACATTAAGCAACATTTCTCATAACAAGAAGTGGTGAATGATGAAATATATTTGGAAAGGGAAGAAAATCCCTTTTAAATATATTTCGGGCAATGCTTCCTCTGGTTCACCCTGGTAAGGTTCAGTTTTCAATATGTTGTGCAGCAATTTCTGCCATTGCTGTTTCGCTATCAGCATTGATAATAACTTCAAAAAAAGTCAAGGCACTCATTGGCAGCTTGGTAATTAAAGAAATAAAAGATAGAGCGCAAATTGGAAGCCACTCTGAGGTTGTGATCTGAAAAGTCAAAAAATCATTTACTGATATTAAAGATTTGCCCTCTGAAAGGCCATTGAGAGCCAAGAAACTTTGCTTCAATCCATGATAAAAAGCAACAAAACTGAAGCCCCTTAAACACCACTTGAATATACGATTTTTCAAGATAAAAAAATGAAGCTCTTTTTACAGATCACAGTGGCTCCTCGGGCTGGACTCGAACCAGCAACCCCCCGGTTAACAGCCGGGTGCTCTGCCAATTGAGCTACCGAGGAAGGTAGATTTTGGCTTTGGCCGAAATTATAACGAGTAACAGGGCCAGCTTCAAGAAGCTGGCCCTGTGAACGCTTATGGCTTGTTTCATGAGTCAAGCGTATTTACTGGACAGACACCGCCAAATATTTAGAAAACCTTTATTCTGTTAAAAGTTCCGTTGATCCAAGCGACAGAATATTGGCAAAGAAGTTCCTTATGAACTGCTCTTTTCTTTTAATCTCTCAGCATCTTTGACAATGATGCGATAGCGGTGTTTGTCCAAAATCCCTTCGCGGGCCAGGCGGTTAAGGGCTGAAGTTGTGTTTTCACGCGCGCTGCCAATCAGGTCTGCCAATTCCTTGTGTGTGATCTTAAAATCGATCTCTGTGCCCTCAGCAGTTTCTTCACCGTGCTCACTAATGAGGCGCAACAGTTGACGCGACAGGCGGGTGGGAATATCTTTAAACACAAGGTCTTCAAGCTTGTGTTCAATCTCTCGTGTGCGCTGGCCAAAGAGCGCAATCAGCTCCAAGGTAAGCCAGGGTCGCTCTTCTAAGAAGTTTAAAAACCTAGCACTATTGACGGAATATATCCGGCTTTCTTGTAGGGCTTGAGCCATGAGCTCTCGGCGTTTTTCCCCAACGAGTGACATTTCACCCAGAATCTCGCCTTCCCCTAAAATGTTTAGTGTCAGCTTGCGACCCGATTCGTCGAGGTAGGCCAGCTTAACTTTACCGGTTTTAATAAAGTACACGGAATCATCTAGATCCCCCGCTTGATAGATGATTTCGCCTTTGGTATAGCGCTTTGGCGTCAAGGACTCGCACAAGTTATTCAGCTCATCTTTTAGGCTGGTTCCTTTGCGTAAGCGCTCATTCATAGGACGAAACCCTTTCCAGAGATACGTCTGTCCATTCTGCATATCCGCTCCTGTGTTGTTTGGGTCGTAGCGTTAGGGCTTAGCCTAAACCAGCATCGGCTGTTCCAGAAGACAACAACGCACCGTGGGTGCGCCACTCGGTCAATTCCTTCGCGGAACTCCGTCGAAAGTGAGGTGGACAAGGGTATGAAATTTGGCGCGTCAGCCACAACCCTGAGCAGGGTCACACGTCCCCTTTTAAATGGTCGTATTGATGTGATTAAGAAAACGATAAAACCACTTTCACAGCAACCTGTAACACAATCAGTCACATTGGGCGTGCTTAAGATCACCATCAATTTAAACGCGGAAATATCTTGATTAGAAAATAAAAAATAACCAATAAGCTGTTTGGCATTGTGTTTTAAAGGTATTGCAGATCACAGTTCTGGCTGAAGCTTTTAAAAATTTGTCAGACTATAGCGAAGTGTTGTGCATCATGTTAGCATATCCTTAAAAGCTTGGTCACTGAAAGATGAAAATGAATTTGAAACCATTAATGTCGGCGTTGTTGATTTTTTTCATGTTGAGCTTGGCAGGATGTGATGGTGCATTGAGTGTGGATGATTATCAGGATCATGTGGTTAAAACGCTTGAAGGCCAAGAAGATGAGGACTTACCGGATTTGGTATATTCAATCAACATCACGCTGGATTCAATGTATTGTGCCGAGGAAGCTTTGTGTGTGTTGGCTGGAGAAATGGAGTATTTTCGTCAAGTTGCCAGTCAAGAGTCCGCTTATTTTGGCATTTACCACAAACGTATCTGCAAAGATGTCAAAGCACCTCAACAGCTCGATCAAGATAATGAAGCGCTTTGTCAAAGTCTCAGTTTAATTCACAGTGAACTCAAAACCCTGGAACACAGTGCCAAATTGTCACGCGATTACCTGCGCCGTACTTCGGTTGATTTGAAAGACAGAGAAGCCATTATCGCAGCACGGCAGTCTATTGAAGGTATTGTTCAGCAGATGAAAAGCAATAAAGCCGCCATACAGGATGCTTTGAAAAATATGCAGCAAATTGCCTGGCTGGATGAAATCGGACAGCGTATCGAAAAAGAAATTTTCAGCAATTAGTTCATTTTTGTAGAAAATTTGGTCAAAAGACAACTGCCCCTATAACCTTATATAGGGGCAGTTACAGAATGAAAACTTTTCTAGAATAAACATTCACCTAAAAGATTCCCTTTAGATAAATCAAAAACTATTTAGCGCGGCTACCTCGAAGTCGAGGGTCCATCACATCACGCACAGCGTCGCCTACCAAGTTCCAAGCCAACACAAACAAGGTGATGGCAGCACCTGGCACGGCAATAACATACCAAAATGCAAATGGATCTTGTCCCAAACTGCCAATTACGTATTGGCGTGAAAAACTGATGAGTTGTCCCCAGTCGGCAAAGCCGGTCGGTGGACCTAAACCCAAGAAACTCAAGAATGCGATGTTGAGCACGATGGTGCCCACATCCAAAGAAGCGTAAATAAGCAATGGATAAATAGCATTCGGAAGCACATGCCTCATGATCACACGCCAATTGGAACCACCCAACGCGCGTGCCGCCACAATAAAGTCTTTCGATTTAACTGATAAAATATCACCACGAATCAGGCGAGCGTAGATGACCCAATTAAAGGTCACAATCGCCACAATCACAGCCACCACTCGATCCATTCTTATCGATTGTCCAAACAGTTGTACGGGGTGATTAAAGATAACAAACAGCGTGATTGCCCACACCACAAAGGGAAAAATCAGCATGATGTCGGTAAACCTCATGATAATATTGTCCCATTGCCCCCCAAAAAATCCGGCCGGTACGCCCATCAACAATCCGATCGCCAACGACAAAGCAATCACAATCAGTGCAATACCCCAAGCACTGCGAGCCCCCCAGACCAAGCCATAATAAAGATCATATTGGCCCTGGGTCGTCCCCATTGGATGAAGTTTCCAATCTGGCGGAAAAGTAGCCCAGGCTTCAGCATTGGGTGGTCTGGGCGTTTGAGAAAAACCATCACGCGGCATCATGTAGCGGCGTTCCCAACGATCTGGCGGGGCCAAATAGGGGGCAAAAATGGCTATAAACAAAAATATAGCCAACAACACTAACCCAATAAAAGCCAGTGGATTGCTCACCATTCGTCTGATGCTGTCAGGCAGAAATGCCAGTTTTTTACGTGGCTTCAGTTGTAAATTTTCGTCAATTGTTACCATAATTAATATCTCATTTAGTCGAGGCGAATCCTTGGGTCAATGACGGCATACATAATGTCAACCACCAAATTGGCAACCACAATAAGCGCACCATTAAACACAGTAAACCCTAATACACCAGGAAAATCCAACTGTGTGGCTGCTTGTGCAAACCAATATCCTAAACCTCTAAAGTTAAACACTGTTTCTGTCACAATCACACCACCAAGAAAACCTGCGATTAACAACCCTGCCAATGTCGCCACGGGAATCATGGCGTTACGCTTGGCATGTTTGTTGACCACGTCTTTTTCTCGCAGCCCTTTGGCCCTGGCCGTGGTCACATAATCTTCACGAAGCGCATTAAGCATCGAGGAGCGTGTCACACGCACAATCAAGGCCATCGTTAAAAAGGCCAAGGTGACCGCAGGCAAGATAAGATGTTTGAGTGCATCCCAGAATATTTCCCAGCGTCCATTGAGCAGACCATCTAACGTCCACATGCCTGTATGACGAATAAAAGTAAGATCTCCACCTAAACTAACGGTGTTTGTCACACTTAATCGTCCATCTGAAACCCAACCCCAATAGCCATAAAAGAACATTAAGAGGAACAAACCAAAAATAAAGTTGGGCAAAGACCAGCCAATCACAGAAAATACACGAGCCAAATGATCAATTAACCTGTCTTGATGTTTGGCTGCGAGCACACCCAGCCAAATTCCACCCAGCAACATAGGGAGCACAGTAAACATCGTCAATTCAAGCGTGGCAGGCAAAAAACTCATTAAAGCATCAAGTACCGGCATATTGACTGATTTTGAAAATCCAAAGTTTCCTTGAAATACAGACGTAATCCAAGTCCACCACTGCTCCCAAACCGGACGATCCAAACCATATTGTTGAATAAGACGATCTGCATCACGCGCCATGTTGATGTTTTGCCCGATAAAAAGCGTCACCCTCACAGCAGGGGACAAAAATTGCATCAAGCCAAAAATAAGCATGGTTGCGGCAAGTAACACCATTGGCAACATGATCAAACGGCGAATGATAAATGCAACCACGAAAACTCCTTGAGGTTCAAGAAAGAAAGCCAGGGTCGATTTTTAATCGACCCTGGCTCTTGTATGTCAATCTGTCAGTTTAGCAGGAACCGTCCAAAGTCACGCCGCCTACACGGTTAACTTCAGCACAGTTAGGTGCAGCGTTTGCTTCTTTGAACACACCATGGAGCAAGGAAGCGCTCAAGGAACCGTTACGGATGATATTCCCCACGCTGTCGCGGGTGACTTCAAAGTCCGTTGGGTTGGTCAAAGAAATAGCAACCGTTGCTTCGACAAACTTCACCTGAGATTCGGTGTAAAGAGCTTGACGATTGCCACTGTCTGGTTCAGCAAAAGCAAGACGCAACAATTCATCCCAGTTGTCGTACTGAACTTCGCCGCCACCTGGCAAGCTAACCACGCCGCCTTCACTAAATTCGGTCAAGCGACCGATTTCGTTAAAGCCACTGTAGAAACCACCGGTGGTCATCCACTGGTCCATGAAGTTACCGGCATCCACGAAGTCAGGAGACCAACCCAAAGAGTACAGAGGCATCACACCAGAAATGATCTGACCCAAGAATACGGAGAATGGGGTCGGAGATGGGTTGATGACGAAAGCAGGATTGATTTCATTCAAGTTGGCAGCCAACACTTCACAGGCCACCTGGCGACGAACGTTACCGTCATTGTAGATACAATCGACGGAGAAGCCATTTTCCCACACAGCGCCATTGAAGGCAGCTTGCAAGGATTCAGTGGCAGCAGCCAGGTCAAAACGGATGCCTTCAATGCTTGGATCATGGAATGGCAATCCAGGATGAACGGCTGTTGGTGCGGTGGTGGAACGACCATTCAATACATCGTCGATCACAGTCTGTTGATCGAAAGCGTGAGCAAAACCACGGCGAACGTCTGCATCCTGGAAGAAGTCACCTGGGACGCCAGCGCCATCCAACTGACCGGAACCCACACCCACGGCGGTGCCGTCATTGATGCTGTCCTGGAAGTTGAAGTTAAAGTGGATGGAGTCATAGCTCAAACCTGGGATTTGGTCATAAACGCGAACGCCAGGAGTGTCTTTGATTTCATCCAAGCGAGCGGCAGGCTGTACGTCAATAACGTCGATTTCGCCCTGCTGCAAGCCCAATTCGCGGGTTGCGTTTTCGAACACTTCGCGGAACAAGATGTTGTCCAACTGGCGTTCGCCAAACACAGCACCCCACTCGTCACTAGGCACAACCCAGTTTGGGTTGGCAGCCAACAACACTTCGCCGGTGGTGCGATCCCAGTTCACCAAGGTGAAAGGACCACTTTCGCCGCCGCCCAATTCGAACAAGGTTTCCTGACCGAGGTCTGGGTTGTTGTATGCAGCAATATTTTCAGCATCAGCAGCAGCATCGCCAGTGAAACCAGGCCAGCCACCACTTGCGATGACAAATTCAGTGTCAACGATTGGAGAACCGGTACCACCTGTCAAAACCTGCAAGAATGGTGGGAAAGGCTGCACCAAATGGAAGGTCACCGTGTTACCATCAACTGTGATGGAATTGGAAATAGCGTCCACCAAAGAAGTGCCTTCGAGTGGGCCGCTGTCAACGGTGGATTTCAAGTTGCCGTCACCATCGCGGGTGGAACTGAAAGCAACACCAAAAACCATAATATCGTTCAACAAGAAAGCTGGACCACCCGCACGATCAATGATCATGGTGCGTTCCAAAGAATATTCTACGTCTTCAGCCGTAATGTCTTCACCATCAGCAAATTTCAAACCATCGCGGATTTGAATACTGTAGGTCAAACCATCAGCACTGATGCCACCGTTGGCAACGGTTGGCACAGCAACGGCAATGGCAGGCACAAAGCTGTCCACAGAAGCACCTTCGAACTCAAACAAGTTCATGTACATGTGTTTGAGGACTTCGTTGGAAGCGGTATCAAAATTCCAAGCTGGATCTAAAGATTCTGGTTGACTAATACGAGCAACCACCAGAGTACCAGGGTTGTTTACATCCTGACCAATGGCAGGAACAAAAATGAGAGCGACCAGCAGGCCGCTGAGCAGATAGCGTAATGTTTTCACTGAAAACATGCATCCTCCTTGATAGTTTTATTGCTAGAATATAGGGCATGCAAAACAAAAAAGCCAAGCGGACCCTCCAAAAAAGGAGGAGTAAATATTTTATTCCCCTCCTTCCATAGACAGACTCACTTGACTCACTAAATCGTTTAACTCTTTCTGTTTGTATCTAAAGCCCATAGGTTCAGATTTAGTACTACATTCTTAAGAAGTAAATAATCGATTTTTTATTTTTAACATTATAGTAACTGTATTCGGCAATTCTGACAAGGTAGAACTTACTCTAATGCCAGAATAGAAGGTAAAAATCGACTTTACCTATCGAGATTAAATCTTTATGCCCAATTGATCGAATTAATCTTTATTTATTGGACGATTTCTTCAATTTATGGTGTGGTTGTCATAGCCATTTTAATCAAATTTTAATATTCAAATGCCAAAAATGGCCCCAAAACATAATGAACTTGGAATCTTTAACTCATTTATTCACTTTGATCATCCGCAAGACCCATCCAACGTCACCGAATTGACACGCTGAATTTCTGCACAATTGGGCGGCGCACCTGCTTCTTTATGCGTGCCATATTGAACGGAAAAACTCAAACTGCCGTTATACACCAATCCACCAACCCAATCTCGTGTGACTTCAAAAGCTGTGGGGTTGGTGGCCGCAATGGCCACGTAGTGATCTACAAACAATTGTTGTGCCTTAGTGTATAAAGCTTGACGATCTTCAGCATTGGGTTCTTCAAAAGCACGGCGCAACAATTCGTCCCAATCAGCGTATTCAAAACTGCTTCCGCTAGGCAAATCCACACTCCCAGATGTAGTGAACTCATCTAACAAGGTGATTTCGTTAAAACCACTATACTGACCGCCAGAAGTCATCCACTGGTCAATAAAGTTTCCGGCATCCACAAAATCTGGCGCCCACCCAAGCACATAAAGTGGCATGGTTCCATCGATAATTTGCCCTAAGAAAACGGAAAAAGGCGTGGCTGCCACATTGACCACAAATTTGGTATTGATCAAAGAAAGATTGTTCGCCAACACCTCACAAGAGGTTTGACGACGCACATTCCCATCATTATGAATGCAGTCCATGCTAAAGCCTTTTTCCCAAAGCTCCCCACCAAAGGCTTGCTTAAGTGCTTCCTCAGCCAAGGCTAAATCAAAGCGAACACCCTCAACATTGCCATCATGAAAGGGCAAACCTGCATGAACCGGTGTGGCTGGCCGTGTCGAACGACCATTGAGTACATCGCTAATCACGGTGTCTTGATCAAAAGCATGAGAAAACCCTTGGCGCACAAAATCATCCTGGAAAAAGTTTCCTGGTACACCGCCACCATCCAACAAACCAGATCCGACACCCACAGCAGTGCCACTATCAATGGAATCCTGGAAGTTGTAGTTAAAGTTCACGGCATCAAAAGTGAGCCCTGGAATCTGATCAATCACGCGAATGCCATCCGCATCTTTGATTTCATCCAGACGGGCAGCCGGTGAAATATCCACCACATCCAATTCACCTTGTTGCAAACCAAGTTCACGCGTGGCGTTTTCAAACACTTCTCGATAAAGGATGTTTTGCACACCAAGTTGACCATAAATGGCTTCCCATTCAGGACTTGGCACCACCCAGTTTTCATTGCGTGCCAATAAAACTTCACCACTGGTGCGTTCCCAACTGACCAATGTAAACGGGCCACTTTCAGCACCCACTTCAAAAAGGGTTTCCTGGCCCAGTTCTGGATTGTTGAATTCAGCGATGGCTGCCATATCGACCTCTGCATCACCGCTAAATCCTGCCCAGCCACCGGCCTCGACCACTTTGGCTTTTTCCGTGACCGCAGCCACGCCACTGGTCAGCACTTGCAAGAATGGCGGAAAAGGTTTGAGTAAATTGAATACCACAGTATCACCATCCACCTGGACCGACTTGTCAACAGCTTCTGCCAAAGACATGTCACCCACTTCGGCAACCAAGGTTCCTTCGGCATCGCGGGTGGAACTGAATGCTTCGCCAAACACGAGCACATCATTAAACAGGAAGGCTGGCCCACCAGCCCGATCGATCAACATCGAGCGCTCAATGGAATATTCCACATCTTCAGCCGTGATCGGATTGCCTGAGGCAAATTTGAGTCCGCCACGGATTTTGATGCGATAGGTCATCGCATCTTCACTGATGCCGCCGTTTTCTACAGTGGGAATTTCAGCCGCAATCGCAGGCACAAAACTGTCCACAGAAGAACCTTCAAACTCAAACAGACTCATGTACATGTGCTTCAACACCTCGTTGGATGCTGTGTCGAAGTTCCAGGCAGGGTCTAAAGATTCCGGCTGACTGATGCGGCCCACCACAAGGGTGTTTGCATTGGCACCGACATTGTCCGTATTGGTTTCAGTGGTATCGGTGCTGTCTGCGGTCGTATTTTCCGAAGATTCAGTGGTCTCAGAAACTTCATTTGTTCCTGAGGTTTCGGTTGTGGTTGTGTTTTCCGAAGTGTTTGTGTCTGTTGAAGTTTGGGTCGTTTCGTCTGTATCTGGGGTTTGATTGCTTTGCTGGTTGTTGTCACAAGCGGTTAAAAAACCTGCAACCAACAACAACACCGTCAATAGATAAACTTGCCTCATATTTCATCCTCCCCTTTTCATCTCATCAAACTGAAGAAGTCGAAGCCAGGTGGCTTCTTGTTTCTTAAAGATAGATTGCAATTTTTAAAAACTGATTAAGGGCACACGTTGTTACAAAACGTGTGCCCTTAATATTGAAGTGATATTTGATTATTCGTCGCCGAGTTTGCCGTTGCCGTTGATGCGGTGGGTCAACACGCGATCAACCAGGCCATACTCTTGCGCCTGTTCGGAAGTCATGTAGTAGTCGCGTTCGGTGTCGCTGTTGATTTTATCGACAGGCTGTTTGCAATGATCAGCCAGGATGCCGTTGATTTGCTCACGTGTTTGCAAAATCTGTTCAGCCTGAATTTGAATATCAGTGGCCTGCCCCTGGGCACCACCCCAAGGTTGATGGATCATGATTTTGCTGTTGGGCAGTGCAAAACGTTTGTCAGCTTGTCCAGCAGCCAGCAATACAGCGCCCATACTGGCAGCCAACCCCACACACACAGTGGACACATGACAACGCACCCACTGCATGGTGTCATACATGGCCATGCCTGCGGTGGTGGACCCACCTGGTGAATTGATGTAGAGACGGATGTCCTGCTCTGGGTCTTTTGAATCCAGATACAACATCTGCGCCACCACCAGATCGGCGATATTTTCGTCAATTGGCCCTCTCAAAAAAATGATGCGATCTTCGAGCAGGCGAGAAAAAATGTCATAAGAACGTTCCCCTTGACTGGTACGATCAATTACAAATGGGATGGTTTGATAAATACGATTCGCATCTGTCATGGCCCCTACTCCTTTTTGCTTTCAGTCGATTTGGCTTTGCTTTCGGTCGAAGTTTTCTTTGTTGTGGCAGCCTTTTTGGTTGTGGCTTTTTTAGCTGTGGTCGTTTTGGCTGCTGTTTTCTTGGCGGCCGGTTTCTTTTTGGCAGCAGGGTTTTTTTCAGCCGCTTTGGCTTCCCCTTCTGCCTCGGCATCCTCAGTTTTTGGCTTGGCGGTCTTTTTGGCTTTCGCCTTGGAAACCTTCACTGCATCCATCAAAAAGTCCAATACCTGTTCATCTTCTTTTTGGCTGCGGAAACGTTGCAGCGAATTTTCACGCTCTAACAGTGCCTTGAACTTAGCCGGATTCAAACTGCGAAGCGCAGCTTCTTCTTTAATAATTTCTTCAAATTTTTCATCGTCTAATTTCAACTCAGGTTGGGAGCGTTTGAGTGACTCCAACGCCACTTCACGCTGTAAGCGCTGTTCTGCGCCTTCGGCATAAGCGGTGCGATCATCGTCGCTGACTGTACCCACGCGGCCACTGCGTTGAAGGGCTTCGATTTCGTGATCGATCACTTCTTCTTTCAAGCGCGGCGGCACTGGCACATCAACTGATTCGATGATGGCATCCAGCACTTGATAGCGTGTTTTATTTTCATATTCCTGATCGAGACGTTCCTGAAGCTGAGCATGAATTTCATCAACCAGTTCTTTACTATCTTCTTTATCAAGTACATCGGCAAGCTCATCTAAATCGGGCTTGTCCATCGACTTGAGTTCTTTCAAATTGAGGGTAAAGTCTTGTTCTTCCAACTTGATAGTAACTTCTTCGCCGACTTTGTGACCCACAAGTTGTTCAGCCAAATCGCTGCCTTCACTCAACAAAATTTCACGCGTGTCGCCTTCGCCCAATTCCACTATCAGCACATCATCAATGGCAGCAGTGTCCTCACCGGTTTTAGGAACCAAGGTGGCGTGTTGTGTTTTCAAATCGTCCAGCACGCGTTCGACATCTTCATCGGTGGGCTCAGGATCGGCATCCACTTCAACCTTGATGGTTGAAAATTCTGGAAATTCAATTTTGGGCAGCACTTCGATATCCGCTTCGAAGGTGAAATCCTTGCCTTCTTTGTAATCGACCACCCGTGTTTCTGGGCGCGACAATGGACGCAACGATTCCTGATCCAGAGCAATGGGAAGGTTTTCCTCAATCAACGCAGTCTGCACATCGCCATCCAGAAAGTTTTCGCCAAACTGCATCTCCAACAAACTGCGCGGCACCTTGCCAGGGCGAAACCCAGGCATATTAACTTGATGCGCCACATCGCGCAGGACTTGTTGAACTTTCTGACCCACCACTTTGGCAGGCACTTCCACCGTCAACGTATATGTGCTGGTACTGGTTTCTTTGGTTTCAACCTTCATAAATCCTCAATTCTCACATGATCAAATCTAGTCAACATTTTCATGCCATCTTACTTAACAACCCCCACACCTTCAAGGTTTTTTAGATTCGCTTCTGGGAGTCTGGTTCTGATGTTTAGACAAATTCTTTCAGTGCGTTTGAGTAGGCAGGCGAATCAACTTGATGCTGTGTGGAATGATAAGTGATTTCGATGCGTGTCATCAGCACTGGGCGTAAGCCTCCAATATCGCCGGACAAGCTTATTCAAAAAATGTTGATCGTGGCTGACGAGCAATAGACCACAGGGGCAATCGTCCAAAGCTTCTTCCAAGCATTCGATGGCGGGGAGGTCGAGGTGGTTGGTGGGTTCGTCCATCACGATGAGGTGGGGGCCGCGTGCGATGCCGATGGCCAGAAGCAGTTTGCGAATTTCGCCTGGACTTGGGGCATCGCTGTCGAGCAATCGCTGCGGCCAGGAACCGAGGCGGCTGACCACATCCATCATTCGGCCCAGTTCATCTTTGGGCAGTTGTCGGGCTTTCTTGAGAATGTCGCGTGAGGATTCCAAATCGACTTCCTGCGGCAAATAGATCACTCGCTCCGGCTCAAGATTTAGATGTTTGATGATGTGGAAGATCAATGTGCTTTTGCCCGTGCCATTGGCACCAACCACGGCAATGCGATCATCAGGACTCATGGCTAAATCAAGATATTCTAAAGATCGTCCTTTACCTAAACTGAGTGTTCCAGAAGGCAATTCAAACAATGTGTTGCGACGCGAAATTTCTCCAGGCATCCAGATGCCAAGCTGTGTGCGTTTTTTAAGATGGACACCTTCTAAGCGTTGTTGGCTTTGTGCCAAGCGGCCTTCCATCTGTTTCACCAATCGCCCTGCCACACCGTCTTTACCGCTGACACGGGCACGGTCAATTTTGCCTTTGGTGTCAAAATCTTTTTTGTCTAAACCACGTTTTGAACTTCGCTTATCAGAGCGTGATGCCTCCTCTTGTCGACGCTGCAATTCGCGCTTCAGCTTTTGTTGATCGGCTTTATCTCGCTCGTATTCTTTGCGTTGATGGGTTGCTTCGCGATCGCCCTGTTCCACGCCTTGGGTATATCCACCAGAACGAGTGATGACTTGAGGGGGTTCAACAAACAGACATTGCCCACAAAGTTCGTCCAACAATTCACGATCATGGCTGACCAAAACGCCGATTCCTCGATACATACGCAATGCCTCAACCAAAATTCGCTTTGCATCCACATCTAAATGATTGGTCGGTTCATCCACTGCCAACACAGACGGACGTTGCCACAAGGCCAGAGCAATTTGAACACGTTTTCGTTCCCCATGACTAAGTGTGTTCCACCGATCCAACCATTCAAATTCCAGGCCAAGGCGGCCTAACAACTCGTAGGCAAAGCCATCAGGGTCTTCAAAAAATTCACGAAATCCTGGCGGTGGATCATCCGTTCGCTGCGGGCAATAAATGGCTTGATCAGAACCATTGATTACACCATCGGTCGGACTAAGCAACCCTGTGATGAGTTTCATCAATGTCGATTTGCCTGTGCCGTTGGCTCCCACAATGCCGGTCCACCCTTGAGGCAAGCTGGCATAAATTCCTTCTAACAACGGACGGGCGCTGCCTTCGTATCCAAACGTCACGTTGTTGAGTTGAATCATGGTGATCCTCGCAATTCAGGTGCTTTAGGTATTTTCTCAAGTGATTGATTTATTTCAAGTCAATCGCTTCATCATCGTAGTAAATGCAATTTTGTGTGATACAATGAGAGTGTCATCAAAGGAGGTATCGTGATGATTAAACACAAAACAGCTCCTATTCTATTTATTATTGGAACGATTTTCGCAGTGCTGTTTTCTAGTCGCATGACTGAGTTATTTGAAATTATCAGCGGTTTGCATCCATACCAAACTAGCATTGACCCCACGAATCTCATTCTTGCTTCTGGCTATATTGTGTGGATATCATGGCTCTACCTGACTTTCTCAAAGCGAGGCAGCCTTACAAACATCATCCTATGGGGCCTTACCCTTGCTCATACGGTGGCAATGATGGCTACTTATGTGTGGGCTGTGGGATTTTGGTTTATCGTTTTCCCTTATCTCCTTTGGCATTTTATCACCTTAAGCGTTGCCTATTATTCATTTAGAAAAGACTGGGATCTGTTTCGATACCACAAGAAATTAGACAAAGCAAAAGCTTAGTTCTAAAAACTTTTCAACCTTCAAATACCGCAACCGCTCGAACAGGTGAACCTGTGCCACTTCGAATTTTTAGAGGCAATGCAATAAAACGAAAACGTCCCCGACCAATCAGCAAATGCAAATTGATCATGTTTTCATAGTGCGTAAAACCAAGCTCACCGCAGATATGGTGAACTTCTTTGTTGCCATGATCCGGCACACCTGGAGACATGGTTTCCACACCGAATGCAGATACCTTCTGTTGCCCCAACCATCGCGCCGCATCAATACTGATGCCTGGACCGTTCGGCCAATCTTCACTGTCAAAAGCACGTCGATAATGATCTGTGTAAAGCAAGATTGTATCACCTGATTGGATGTTAAGATTGGCTTGCGTGAGTGCTTGTTCTAAATCAGGAATCTCGATCAATTCTTTCAATCTCTTGTGAGATAAATTGAGGCAAACGCCTTCTGTGTAAAACATCGACAATGGCATTTTGTCGATGGACTGATCACGGTAAGGTCGCGCCATGTGATTGAGTGCATCGACGTGTGTGCCCGTGTGTTCGCTCATCGACATCAGATTTACACTGGGTGAAATTTCTTCGCTATCAGTCATGTTTTCCCATTGTTCATGTGTCGCATAGATGTTGATGTTGACGGGAGGAAGCACATGATACGTCGGCATCCCATCATAAATTTCCTGACTCAAATCAATAATTTCAGCCATATTTTTCAACCACCTATCAATAAGAATCAGCTTACAACATCAGAACAAACTCCCACAGTCTAATCGTAGCCCCTTTAATGATTAGGGGGGATTAGATGCTTTCATCCACAACTTGGTGTTTTATTTTTTTAAGCCCATCCATCTCTTCTTTCAAAAAGGCGTTGGGGGATTAGATTTTTTCGTGATACACTGCCTTTAAGGTAAGGAGGCAATGATGCAACGACGGGTCATTATTTTTACATGTTTCATGTTGTTACTTCTTTCAAGTGCGGGTTCTGCACAAGAACTGAGCAGCGAGCGGGTGTGGGGCATCGGGGTGGCATTTATTCCAGCCACATCATTTGAGTCCGGTGGGTTCAGTTTTCCTTCATTGACCATCAGCCTTCGTTATTGGTCAGGATTGGCAGGCGTGGAGGGAGCTTTTACTTTTGCGATCAGGACATCGGATGCAATCATTGAACGCCCTACTGATATAGAAGAACCCAAACGCGAAGATGAAGCGCCTGAAGATACTGAACCATCAGACGACATTGAGCCTGTTGAAGCAGATGTGAAATCAGGTGTTTTTCAAGCCACCTTTTCGATTAAAGGACTTTACAAGTTTGCACAAACACCAGATGTGGATTTTTATCTGAGCGGCGGGTTTGTGTCCAGATACCATTTTGAGAATTTCTTGGTGCCAGCGTTTCGCATGGATGTGGGGGCAGAGTTTAACGACAATCCTAATTTGTCTACCAGTTGGGAATTTGGCTATGGGTTTCGCTTGACTGAAGAAGGCGATTTTTTGGATCGCATCACCACCGGCATCGGATTGGGGCGCCATTTTTACCCAGGACCACTTGAACGGAGTGTGATTTGATGCGTTATTTGTTTGCGTTTTTATTGATTGCGGGATTGACACTTGTCACGGCTTTGCCTGTGTTGGCACAAGATGAAAACGCTTCTTCTGGTCGTGGATTAGGCTTTGGCTTGCAATGGACGGGTGAGGTATTTGGCCTCAGTGTGCGTTACTGGTTTGATGATTCGATGGCAGTGGAATTTGATTTTTTATTCCTCCCAAGTTTGGTCGCAGATATTGCCGTGCGAGGGTTGGTGAAACCTCAGTTGCCAGATTGGTCATTTGACACACTTGAAACAGATTTTTATATCGGTGTGGGGATTGGTCTACTGGATGTGGCTGAGGAAGATTCATCCTTCTACATGCAAGGATTTGCTGGCATCGAAAGCAACCCTGACCATACCCAAGCCTGGAACATGGAAATGGGCATCGACTATCTGGCTGATTTCATCCGTCAAGGTGTGGATCGAGTTGCAGTGATGACTTTTGGATTGGGCGTGCATTTATATCCATGAATCAAAAACCAGAGTGGAATAAAGTTTTTACCCAAGGGTGGCGCAAGTGGTACATCCCATTCCTCATTGGTGTGGTGACGATGGTGGTTGGATTTATCATTGTCGCATTTTTGGCATCGCAAAAAATCGAACAAATTTCAGGCTTCAATCAACCTGAAGGTGTGGTGATCACGCCCGATGGAAGCATCTATATCACCAACTTAGGACAGCCTGGAACCAATGAAGATGGCTCCATATCTGTGGTTCAAGATAAAAAGGTTTCAACGTTTGCTCAGGGGTTGAATGACCCCAGAGGCATTATCTGGAACAATGATCATTTTCTTGTCGCAGATGTGTCCCGCATCTGGAAAATTTTCTCAAATGGCACAACGGAGGCTTGGGTCACCCCTGGAGATTTTCCTGAGGAACCCAAACTCCTGAGTGATTTAGCAGTCGATGAAGATGGCAATGTGTATGTGTCGGACCGGCAAGGTGGTCTCGTGTTTCACATTTCACCTGATCGCGAAGTAACTGCATTACCTTGGACACAATCACTGCTCAGCGCACCCAATGGCCTGTTATTCACAGGGGTGGGGGGCCTGTTGATCGCTGATTTTAGCCAGGGGGTGGTCTGGCGTGGCACGCTCAGTGGGGAAAGTCAATTGATCGCCGAAGACTTGGGCAATCCTGATGGTTTAGTTCAGGACAATGAAGGCAATCTTTATATCAGCGACGCCCAGCAAGGGCGCATTTGGAAGCGTTCGGCTGATGGTCAACAACAAGTGTTACTGCAAGGTTTAAAACGCCCCACCGACTTGGCACTGATTGACAATCGGCTGCTGATTGTGGAGCTGGATGTGGATCGCATCACTTTTTTTAATCTAGACTAAATTCCGTTCAGATCACATTTCAAAGCATTTTAATAAGTTTGACAAACTCATTGTGATCCAGTATCATTTCAACTTAGCAGTCAATTCATTTAAGTGCTAATTAAGTTATGGACATCAGAAAACGATTGGTTTTAACCGAGATTGTGGATCGATATATCAAAACAGGCATCCCCGTCAGCTCACAACAGTTGATGAAGGTACAGGGCTTGTCCGTCAGCTCCGCCACCATTCGCAACGACATGAAGGCGTTGGAGCAGTCGGGACACATTCAAAAACCTTATGCTTCGGCAGGCCGTGTGCCCTCGCAAGTGGGCTATCGCTATTTTGCCGACTGGCTGTTGGAGTTGGGTGAATTGTCCCATCACGAAAATTTTGCTGTGATGGAAAGCTACGAGTTCCGCCAACAGGAAATTGAACGCCTTTTGAATCGAACTGCGTTGTTGTTGGCCAGCTTAACCGGCCTGTTGGGTTTTGTGCTCACTCCAAAATTGGAAGACACTCAACTCAAGCACATTTCGTTGGTCAAGGTAGACGATGAAACTGTACTGGCCATGGTGGTTTCTGATCTCGGCATGGTTGAAAGTCGCTTTATACAAGCCAGCTTAAGTGACAGCCAACTCAACGAAATAAACGCGTTACTTCAGGAACAGCTTCAAGGGCTGTCACTTGAGGAAATCCGCGCTCAAGTGAAGCAATTTTTTGAATTTGAAACCGGCGATTGGGTCAACCCGCACATTCGTGCCGCGTTTACCCTGCTCCGTGAAATTATTGATTTACGCACTGCCCAGCGCTTGTCGCTGGAAGGCATCATTAACTTATTAAGGCGCGTGTTTGACGATCAATCCAGCGAAGACCGCGCCCGCGAATTGTTAAGCGTACTCGAAGATCAAAGCAGTTTGATCGAATCGCTAAAAGATGTGCCAACTTCTGAACAAGTTCAGGTGTTGATTGGCGCAGAAAACAAATTGAGTGAATTAAAAGATTACAGCATGGTGTTTATGGGCTATGGCTTCTCAGGCATTCTGGGTGTGCTTGGCCCAATGCGCATGGATTATGGCCGTTGTTTTTCGGCCACCCAATATGTGGGCAATCGCCTACGCACCATTCTCACCCTCAGTGAGCGGCCTCCGGAGGTGCCATTGCAATGAATGCAGAAACTGAAAAAGACTTACAAACTGAAACCGAAGACAACATCAATCACGCCGAGGCTGAAACGTCCACTGACGAAAATGCTGAAACGCCTGAAGTGGTTGAAGACAGCGCTTCCAACCAAGATGAAACCCCAGAGTCACAACTGGAAGCCAAAGAACTTGAAATCAAAGAATTGACCGATCGCCTAATGCGCTCTCAGGCTGATTTTCAGAACTATAAAAAGCGCAAGGAAAAAGAACAATCCGAAGTCTTTACACAGATTGAAGATCGTTTGATCAAAGAATTTTTACCGTTGTTTGACGATTATCAACGTGCTTTTGAAGTGTATGGAAACGATCAAAAACAGGATGCCTTGATTGAAGGCATGGAACGTATTTTTGCAAAATTCAAGGACTTTTTGGAGTCCAAGGACATGCAGACTGTGGAAACCGTGGGTCAAAAATTTGACCCAGCCTTCCACGAAGTGCTGCTCACGGTGGAATCGGACGGAGAGGCCAACATCATTTTGGATGAATATGAAAAGGGATACACACGCCAGGGTCGCTTATTGCGAGCCAGTCGTGTGACCGTCAGCAAACCACCGGCAGCCCCAGAAACAACAGCCTCTGAAAATGAAGAAATGAATGAAAGTGAAAAGGAGTCTTAAATGGCCAAAGAAAAGATTGTAGGCATTGACCTAGGAACTTCGATGTCGGCGATTGCCATCATGGAAGGCGGCAAGCCGGAAATTTTACCAAATGCCGAAGGCGAGCGCATCACGCCATCCGTGGTGTCGTTTACAGAAGAAGGCGAACGCCTCGTTGGCACACTCGCCCGCCGTCAGGCAGCCACCAACCCCTTAAACACGGTGATGGAAATCAAACGCCACATGGGCAGCGATTACCGCGCCAAGGTGGCTGGCAAAGATTATTCCGCCGAAGAAATCTCCGCCATGGTGTTGAGTAAACTCAAATCCGATGCGGAAGATCGCTTAGGCGGAAAAGTTACAAAAGCGGTGATCACCTGCCCTGCTTACTTTAACAACATGCAACGCCAATCCACCAAAGACGCTGGTAAAATTGCCGGCCTGGATGTGGCTCGTATCATCAACGAACCAACCGCAGCCAGCTTGGCTTATGGGTTGGATAAAGAAAAAGATCAACGCATTTTGGTTTACGACCTGGGTGGTGGCACCTTCGATATTTCCATCTTGGAAATCGGCGACGGTGTGTTTGAGGTAATCTCCACCGGCGGCGATTCCATGCTCGGCGGCAAAGACTTTGATGATCGTGTGATGGAGTGGCTGATTTCTGAGTTCAAAGGCGAAACCGGCATCGACCTCAACAGCGATCCCAACGCCTTGCAGCGCATCAAAGATGCGGCTGAAACCGCTAAGAAAGAATTGTCTGCCAAGAAAGAAACCTTGATCAGCTTGCCTTACTTGACCGCCGATCAAAACGGACCAAAGCATTTGGAACGTCGCTTGAGCCGCGCCAAGTTTGAAGGCCTGATCAACAACCATTTGGAACGCTCGATGCAGTTGGTCGAAAGCGTGCTTAAAGATGGCAAAATGGGCGCTAAAGATGTGGATCAAGTGGTCCTCGTCGGTGGTTCCACACGCATTCCAAAAGTGCATGAACTGGTGGAACAATTGCTCCCTGGTAAGATCAACAAAGAAATCAATCCTGATGAGGTGGTCGCCTTGGGCGCTGCCATTCAGGGCGGTGTGCTTGCCGGTGAAGTGGATCAGATTGTTTTGCTGGATGTGACGCCACTCAGCCTGTCCATCGAAACCTTGGGCGGCATGGCAACCCCATTGATTGAACGCAACACCACCATCCCAACCGAAAAAACCAAAACGTTCACCACCGCCGAAGACGGGCAGACCACCGTGGACATCCACGTGGTTCAAGGTGAACGCAAATTGGCATCCGACAACAAGAGCCTGGGCATGTTCAAACTGGGCGGTATTGCGCCAGCCCCACGTGGTGTGCCTCAGGTGGATGTGGGCTTTAATATCGATGCAGACGGCATCCTCAACGTCAATGCCACAGACAAAGGCACGGGCAAATCGTCGAGCATTCAGATCAAGGAAAGCTCTCGCCTCAGCGACGAAGAAATCAACCGCATGAAGGCCGATGCCGAAAGCCACGCCGAAGATGACAAAAAGCGCGCGGAAAACATCGAAGCCCGCAACCAAGCCGATCAAGCCGTCTATCAGACTGAAAAAATGCTGGAAGAACACGGCGACAAAGTGGGCGATGACATCAAACAGCAAATTCAGGATAAACTGGAAGTGCTAAAAAACCTCATCGATCAAGAAGCTGACGCTGCAGATCTCAACCGCGCCATGGAAGAATTACAGCAAGCGTCCATGGAATTGGGTAAAAAGATCTATGAAGAACAGGGCGCTGCCGAAGGCGGAGCCGAAACACAAAGCGATACCAGCAGTGAAGATGTCAGCAACGATGGCACTGCCGACAGCGAACCTGAAGTGATCGATGCAGAGTATGTCGAAGACGAAGAAAAGAAAGAAGATTAATCATTGAACCCACAGAGCGACCCCAACCTCGGCTGGGGTCGCTCTTCATGAATCGCCAGAATTAAAAAGGAAAGACCATTGGCCAAACGTGACTACTATGAAACTTTAGAGGTGGAGAAGAATGCCTCCGCCGATGACATTAAAAAAGCCTATCGCAAGCTTGCCAAGCAATATCACCCTGACTTGAACAAAGAGCAGGGCAGCGCTGAGCGTTTTAAAGAGGCTTCCGAGGCTTATGAAATCCTCAGTGATCCCAACAAGCGTTCTCAGTACGATCGTTTTGGCCATGCCGGACCTGACCAACAGTTTGACTTTGGTGATGTTGATTTCCGCAACGCCCGACAAAGTTTTGAGGAGTTCGGCTTTGGTGGCCTGGACAGTATTTTTGATATGTTCTTCGGCCAAGGCGGTGGACAAACCAGCCAACAAACCAAAACCCGACTTCGCCGTGGCAATGACTTGGAATACCGCATTCGCATCACTTTGGAAGATGCCGCTTTCGGTACCAAAATGAAAGTCACCATTCCTCGATTCATCTCCTGTGGCGAATGCAAAGGCTCAGGCGCAGAACCTGGTTCCACCGTACGTGTTTGCACCACGTGTAACGGTCATGGCGAATTGCAGTATCAACAACGCACACTCCTTGGTAGTTTCGTCAACATTCGTCCGTGTGAACGCTGCGAAGGCAGCGGCGAAGTTGTGGAAAACCCTTGCCACAACTGTCATGGTCACGGCCGTCGTAAGGAAGAAAGCCAAGTCTCCATCAATATTCCTTCCGGTGTAGACACCGGCTCTCGCTTGCGCTTGAAAAATGCCGGCAACGCTGGCATCGCTGGCGGTGAATCTGGAGACCTTTACATTGTCGTTCAAGTGGTCCCCCACGAACGCTTCGGTCGCGAAGAGGACGATTTGTATTGCGACCTCAACATCCCCTTCACCACTGCTGCATTAGGTGGTCAAGTCACCGTTGGCACGCTAGACGGTGAGGAAAAACTCAAAATCCCCACAGGCACTCAACCCGGCACCACCTTCCGTCTCAAAGGCAAGGGTATCGCCCATATCCGCGGCAACGGCAACGGCGATCTGTTTGCCAAAGTCAATGTGGAAGTGCCAAAAAAACTCAATGCCAAACAGAAAAAAGCCCTCAAAGACTTAGAAAACCTCGAAATGTAAATGCTTTGCTGATTTCTTTTTAAAGGCTTATACTTTCAAAATTAAAAATGATTTAGGTCATTTAAAAACCTTCTAATCCCCAACCCCTTTTCAAAAAGGGGCTACGATTGAACTACGAATGTTGGTTCTAAAAATGTTTCTTTATCCTTAGAAACGATTAGAATAATGCCCTAATGAAATAGAATAGTCATTTACAGTCTATACTGTGCCCCCTTCTGGCTCTGGAAGGGGACCCTTTCATGAAAAGGGGGTTGGTGGATTAGAGCCTTTTATTATTTCTACAAATCTATTTTTTTGCAATAAGAAAGGGTGAGATGGCTGAAAAATCTTATCACATTACGCCGGATGAAGGGGTTCATCCCCAGATTAGCATGTTCTTGAAAATGTTGGATGACGGCACGCGAGAATGGACTGACTATCTAGAAGAAATTTCTGAAGATGCGATTGTGTGGCAACCGTATCCCAACGCACACAGCATTGGGGCTGTCATGCTCCATATCGCCAATGTGGAAGCCAGTTGGATTCAAAAAATCATTCTAGGCCATGAACGTGATCCTGGAGAACTGACAACGCTTATGGCTGAAGAAACAGATTTCAATGGAGAACAATGGCCCACTCCACCACACAAACCCTTGAACTGGTACTTTGAACAACTTCAACAAGTCCGAGAAAAGACGCATAAACTCGTTCGAGAATTTGAAGATCCAGAAAAAGTGATCACTTACATGGACATCGACTTTACCGTCAACTGGATTCTACACCATGTGATCACTCACGAAGCTTATCACGGTGGGCAAATCAATTTATTGTCCATTCAATTTAAGAACCTGAACGCCTAAAAATTTCCTAACGCATCCCGAGGCTCTTATGTCAGCGTCAAACTCGAAAAACTATCTCAACCGCTTTCGAGGTTTTTCACGCAATGCCAAGCTACTGTTGCTGAGTGTTTTATTCGGCAGCATTGGGCCTGCTGTGATTTGGCTGATGCTGAATTTTTATTTTCAAGCGCTCGGTTACAACGACACCTTCATCGGCTGGCTTAATTCTATTCCCTTTTGGACAACGGCACTAAGTGGCATTCCCATCGGCATGATCAGTGATCGACTGCCACGCAAGTTGATGCTGATTTTGGCTTCTGTATTGATCGCCATTGGCAATCTTGGAATTGCATTTTTTGCATCGCCGGGCGGGTTGATTTTCTTCAGCGTATTGGTTGGTCTGGGCTTTACCACATTGATGGCAAACATGGCCCCATTTTTGACAGAGAACAGTTCTCCCCAACAACGCACAATGTTGTTCAGCGTTCAGGCGGCACTGACCACCGCCGCAGGCTTTATTGGCAGCTTGATTGGCGGTCACTTTCCAGAATTTTTCTCACTATGGCTTGGCGGAGAAGCTCATGGTGTCTGGCCATTGCGCTGGACATTGGCTGTTGTGGTAGGGTTGTTTCTACTTGCCATTATTCCTTTGACAGCCCTGTCGTCAAAACCCCATAAATTTGAGAAACAACAATGGCGTTTGGAACACCCAAAATTGTTTGTCATGATGCTGTTGCCCCCCATGCTGATCGGCTTTGGCGCAGGTCAAACCATGCCCTTTATGAACATATTTATTGAAGGCAAGTTTGATATTACTTTCGAAGGGTTGGGTTGGCTGTTTGGTATTTCATCATTGGTCACTGCTTTAGGTATTTTGCTCCAACCCTTACTGGCAGATCGTTTTGGGAAGATTAAGTCTGTTATCATCGTCCAAATCATTTCCTTGCCCTTTTTGTTTATGTTAGGCTTTTCGCCCTTCTTTTTTCTGGCCGCTATCGCCATGCTGGTCCGTGGCATGTTGATGAATATGGCCAACCCTGTGTACATGACCTTTTGTATGGATCGACTTTCCACACGCGAGCGAGCCACATTTTCCGGTGCCTACGAAGTCGTGTGGAGTATCGGATGGGCTAGCAGTTCAGCCTTCTCAGGCTGGTGGCGGGATCAGGTAGGTTTTGAAATGGGTTTCAACACTTCTTTCATCATCATGGCAGTATGCTATATTTTATCAACAATTTTACTCTACATCTTCTTCCGCAATTTTGAAAAACCATCTTCTAATCAGGAAATTTTTCCAAGTTAATCGTCAACTCAAGATTAATGATTATTGAAGTAGACCCAACAAAGAAACCCTATCGTAGCCCCCTTAATGATTAAGGGGGTTGGGGGATTTGAAGCCCTTTATACTGGCTTATCTTTATCTGTTTCTAAAAAAGACCCCTTAAACACATCCGGCATTCGGGTAGGTCTGCCATTGTTGCCCATAAATAAAAATTCCATTTGAGCGGTAAGCACCAGGGTGCCATTTTCTTTGTGGACTTCAAAATCCATCATACAAGTGGCTCGTCGAACTTCGGCCATGGTGGTTTTGATGATGAGTACATCGTCGGCAAAAGAAGGGGACCGATAGCGAATATTGGCTTCGACCACCACAGGGAATGCGTCAAGTTTTTTGAAATCATTAAAGCTCATGCCCACTTGACGCAACACATCACTACGGGCGGCTTCGAGATAGTTGAGATATACGGCATTGTTCACATGACCGTAAGAATCGAGTTCGTAAGAGCGAACGATGACCCTGGTTTCGAACGTTGGTTGACTCACGACCCAAACCTTTCTGGTGCCTGTTCAATAAATGCTTTGGCAACTTGAACCGTCTGATCAAAATCTGTCAATCGCATCATCGACAACGGCGCATGAATGTAGCGGCAAGGCACACTGATAATGCCTGCCATCACGCCTTCACGGCTTTCGTGAATCGCGCCAGCATCGGTCCCACCATAAAGAGGTGTTTTGTGCTGATACGGCAAGCTTAAATTTTTGGCCAGCTCTTCCAAAAAAATCACCATCTCACGAGGCACAATAAAGCTGCGATCTCCAATGCTGATGGCTGGCCCTTTGCCCATTTGCGTTGGTTGTTTGTTCAGCGGCACCCCAGGCACATCTGCAGCAATAGTCCCTTCTAAGGCCAAAGCCACATCTGGCTGAATCTGATAGGCCGCCGTACGCGCACCTCGAAGCCCAATCTCTTCACGAACCACAAACGCCACAGCAAGCGTCCAAGGCAGATTGTCATTCTGAAGTTGTTGTAGGGCCTCAACCGCCACCGCACATCCGGCACGATCATCGAAAGCTTTGCCAGTCAATGTGTTTTCATTTAGTTGTTGGAATGGGTATTCAATGACGGCAGGATCACCCACATGAATGTTCAATTCCGAAATTTCAGTAGAGCTGTCAACGCCAACATCCACAAAAAGATCTTCAAGCTGAATGGGTCGTTTTCGTTCTTCCTCGGTAAGAATATGAGGTGGGGCAGAGCCAATGATGCCTCGAATTTTTTTTCCATCACGTGTTTGAATCATCACTGCATGTGAAGGAAGAATACGAGCGTCCCATCCTCCCAAAGGAGCCAATCGTAAAAATCCATTTTCCTCAATATGGCTGACCAAGAAACCCACTTCGTCCATGTGGGCATCCAACATAATTTTTCGCGTGGACTGACCGTGACGAATCGCAATCAAATTGCCCAACGCATCCACCTTCACCTCATCAACAAGCGGCTTAACCAAACTGTGAAGCGTTTCCCGCACTTCGGTTTCAAAACCAGATGGGCCAAATGTGCCTGATAACGTTTTGAGCAATTCAATCGTGTTCATCCATCCCCCTGCGCGCCAATCGATAGCTTCTTATGAAAAAGGGAAAAGGGCTAAAAAGCAAGGAGGGGATAAAGTATAAAGATTTCTAATCCCCCAACCCCCTTTACATAAAGGGGGCTACGATAAAGTTTTGTGAGTTTGTTCTATCTTTCGATTTATTCTCTTTAACAAAGGATTTTAATTAATAACACCTACGACTTGTGATCGTAAAGGGGATGCGTAAAATCAAATGTATGGCACAACGTCCTAAAATTTCACACAGCGATGTTATTTTATCCTGCGCTCAAGTGGCTGATTTGGATACCATTATCGCCATTGAAGAAGCGTCTTTTCCTACCCCTTGGTCGAAAACAGCGCTTAGTGCGTATATTGGCGATCACGGGTTTGTGGTCTGTGAATACGAAGGAAACTTGGTTGGCTACATTTTGGTTGGCCCACAAATTCCATCGTTGTTTGATCGTCTGGAACGCCTGACAATGGGTTGGCTTAGCACCGAAGATACTCCTGAAACTGTCGGTCATGTGATGAATATTGCGCTGCACCAGGATTATCGTGGCTATGGACTGGGACGTTATTTGTTACAAACAGGGATCAATTACCTCAAAGGGTTGGGCGTGACACGGGTGGAACTGGAAGTTCGGATCAACAACCCCAATGCAATTAAGCTATACGAATCTGAGGAATTTGAAACAATTAATTTACTTAAGGGTTATTACCAAAATGGTGATGATGCGTTTTTAATGAGCAAACGTTTATCCGCTTAAGGACATTGACTTCTGCCCCTTGATGTGCCACAATAGAATCAAAACTTTGCTACCAGAATTGAAGTAAAACAGCGTTTTTATAAGTGAAACTTTTGTGCATGGTTCTGACATAGAACAGCCCCAACGCACTATCGATGAGAGTTGATTATGTTCGATCCGGAAAAGCTGGAAGAAAATCTATTACACGTCACCCAGGATTTGATTGGCCGCGACAGCCCCGATGAAATTTTGGCAAAAATGGCCAGTGTTTTGGTTGAGCAAGGCCATTTTCCTCAAGTGACGTTATCCCTGTATGATCGAGCCTATTACCCAGACGCTGTTGAAACTGCTCAACTCACCCGCAAAGTCACGATGGAATTTGGCACACCTTCCAGCAATGGCAACTCACGTTCACATCAACGTGCCCAACAAAGTGTTTCATTGCCATTAAGAATCCGTGAAAAAGAATTGGGTAAGGCCTTGCTCATTTTGGAAAGTGGACGTAGCCTCACTGAAGGCGAACTCGACTATTATCAAACGCTGATTAACATTTCAGCCATTGCCATCAATCAGGCCAATGATCGCAAAAAGCTTGAAGAGCTTTCGATCAAAGATGATCTTACAGGCTGTTACAATCGCCGCTATTTCTTCGAATCTCTCAAGCGAGAAACTTCTTGGGCCGATAGATATGGGCGCACGTTTTCCCTCTTAATGATTGATCTGGATGATTTGAAATCCATTAACGATGTACATGGTCACGTGGCTGGTGACACGGTAATCAGAACCTTTGGCAAAATCATCACGGACAACACGCGAGATTCAGATGTGCCCTGTCGTTATGGCGGCGACGAATTTTCCATCATTCTGCCCGAAACCAACAAAGTGCAAGCCAATCTATTGGGTCAACGCCTGATGAAAAAAGTGGACCGCCACAACCTCAAAATTGGCCGACAACGCATCCGCATCAGTGGTTGTTTCGGTATCGGCACCTTCCCTGAAGATCGCGATCTTGTCGAAACTGCCGACCAAGCCTGCTACCAAGCCAAATCCGAAAAAAAACACCGTTAATTTTTTATTCATTTCTGTAACTTTATGCTTTGATTCAATCTGAATTCTTTGAGTCAGCCATTAAAGCTATCACATCTTGGATTTTTTTGATTTCCAAATCAACTCAATTAAGAAACCAGAACCGATATTTAGAACCAGCCTTCGCAGTCAAATCGTAGCCCCCTTTTTGAAAAGGGGGTTGGGGGATTAGGTGCCTTTACCTGTAATTTGATGTGTTCCTTTTCAAACGCATATATCTCTTTAGAAATGGGCGTTGAGTATTAGCTGGCATCTGGTTTGATCCATCTTTACACTGGCCCTATGCCAGATCGAAAGAAAATTCAGGAATTGAATGAACGCCGTCAGCAAGCGCGCTTGGGGGGCGGTGAAAAACGCATTGAGCGTCAGCATCAGGGCGGAAAACTTACGGCCAGTGAGCGAGTTGAAGCTTTGTTGGACTCTGGCACGTTTGTAGAAATTGATCCATTTGTGGTGCATCGAACGGTGGATTTTGAACTGCAAAAATTCCCTGGCGATGGTGTCATCACTGGTTATGGCAAAATTTATGGGCGCAAAGTGTATGTGTTCGCTCAGGATTTTACCGTGTATGGCGGTTCGCTTTCTGAAGCCCATGCGGAAAAAATTGGCAAAGTTATGGATTTGGCCCTGAACGCGGGCGTGCCGTTTATTGGCCTCAACGATTCTGGCGGTGCACGGATTCAGGAAGGTGTGGTTTCACTTGGTGGCTATGCCGATATTTTCTTGCGCAACGTAATGGTGTCCGGTGTGATTCCACAAATCTCAGCCATCATGGGACCGTGCGCTGGTGGTGCGGTTTATTCGCCTGCGATCACGGACTTTATCTTCATGGTGCGTGGCTCCAGTACGATGTATGTGACTGGCCCTGCCGTGGTCAAAACAGTGACTCACGAGGAAGTCAGCCATGAAGATTTAGGCGGCGCTGACGTTCACGCCAGTAAAAGTGGCGTGTCTCATTTTGTCGCTGAAGATGATCTGGATTGTATTCAGCAAATTAGAACGATGCTGACTTACTTGCCTTCTAATAATCAGACCAAACCTCCTTTCGTAAAAACAAATGACCCTGATGATCGTGAAGATCCATTATTGGATGACATTGTACCCTCTGATCCGATTCAACCATACGACATCAAAGATGTTGTGCACAGTGTGGTCGATGAGCGTCTGTTCTTTGAAGTTCATAAAGATTTCGCGCCCAACATCATAGTTGGCTTTGCTCGACTCGGTGGACGCAGTGTGGGCATTATCGGCAACCAGCCTGCAGCGATGGCAGGTGTATTGGACATCAACGCTTCAATCAAAGGCGCACGCTTTGTGCGTTTCTGTGATGCATTTAATATTCCTTTGGTCACCTTTGAGGATGTGCCAGGGTTCCTGCCAGGGACGGATCAAGAATGGAACGGCATCATCAAAAACGGCGCAAAACTTCTTTATGCTTACGCTGAAGCCACGGTACCTAAGTTGACGGTGATCACACGCAAAGCCTATGGCGGTGCTTATGACGTGATGAGTTCCAAACACATACGTGGCGATTTCAACGTGGCCTGGCCCACCGCCGAAATTGCAGTCATGGGCGCACAAGGGGCCATTGAAATTTTATACCGTCATGACATCGCCAATGCGGATGATCCCGAAGCCATGCGCCAGCAACGCAAAGATGAATACACCGAAAGATTTGCCAATCCGTACAAAGCAGCTGAACGCGGCTATGTGGATGACGTAATTCAGCCATCCAAAACCCGACCTTATTTAATTCGTGCGCTCGAAATGCTGGAAAGCAAGCGAGACAGCAATCCACCGAAAAAGCACGGCAACATTCCTCTTTAATGTCTATCAAAGTTCAAACTGAAAACCATCTCCAGCTTTACGATTATTTTTGTGGTCAATGGGAAATCTCACGCAAAATTGATGATTTACTGAAAAAACAACAAGGCCATATGCAAGGCATCGTAACATTTCACTCACTCTCAGAAAAATTTTTGCATTACGAAGAAAAGGGTGAAATGATCCTGGGTGGACAACGCTTTGACGTATTTCGCCATTATGCTTATGAATTCTTTGAGGAATTTTTAGATGTTCATTTTATTCGCCATCTGGAACAGAGACAATTTGATCCTTTTTGCAGATTGATTTTCAACAATGAAGGCATGGCTGAAACGCACCATCCCTGCCGAAAAGATATGTATCAAGGCTCATTTAAACTTGTTTCTCCAGCGGAGTTTCAAACCACCTGGATGGTCAGTGGACCAGAAAAGCAAACTCAAATTTCTACAATGTTCTATCGGTAATTGCCTAGCTATTTAAGATACAGTATGGTTAAAAAGCTAAGAGGTAAAGAAATCTCATGAATAAGCCCTATAAATACGAAGAAGATCAACACAAGCTTGCCAAAGAACGTGTTAAAGAATATAGAGAACTTTTTGGACACGTGACCGCTTACGTTTGTGTGAGCACAGGTTTGTTCTTCATTGATTTGATAACTGGTAGCGGATTGAGTTGGTTTTTCTATCCAATGATCGGTTGGGGGATTGGCCTTGCTATTCATGCTTCTACTGTGTTTTTTCAACCTCATGTCGATCGCTTGGCCAAGCGTATGGAAGCTCAGGAAACAAGCCAGGGCCAATGGCCTAAGAAAGACTCAGACTCTTCAGGTTTTTCAACAAAACTCAAAGAAAATATAGGGTTTGACTTCAGCAAGGTGGGTAAAGATATTCTAAAAGCCATTCGAGAACTTGAAGGAAATACCATTCAAGAACTTAAAGATGAACTCGGCGACCTTGGACTGAATATGGGAAACACAAAAACAGATTCTGATCACATTCCTCAAAAACAAAACTCTGCACCTGCCATGCCGCAAGGTGTTGCTATTTTAATGTTTACCGATATCGAAGCCTTTACCAGTTATGTCGAACGAAATGGAGATGAGGCTGGCCATTCACTTCTAAAATTACACAATCACATTGTCCGATCCAGCCTCAAAAATAACGATGGCATTGAAGTCAAAAACCTAGGCGATGGCTTTATGCTGTGCTTTGTCAGCGCTAGAAAAGCGCTGCAGTGTGCGGCTGAGGTTCAGTCGCAATTGCAGATGGCTGAGTTTCCTTTGAAGGTTCGCATTGGCGTTCATGCGGGTGAACCAATTCAAGAGGATCGAGATTTAACTGGCCAAACAGTCAATCTTGCTGCACGAGTGATGGATCAGGCCAATGGTGGTCAGATTTTTGTGACTGAAGTGGTCAAGAATTTGGCGGGCAACCTCAAAGGGTTTCAGTATGCCGATCAAGGCGAACGTCGCTTGCCAGGGCTTTCTGAAACCCAAAGACTACATGAGTTTGTGCCCATCGAAGCATTAACCTCTCCACTTGATTCCGAAGTCGACCACCGCCTAAACACAATGGAAAACCAACTCCGCCAAGATTCTTAGAAATTTTTTCAATCCTTTATCAATAAGAAAAACACTCCATCACCTAGAACCATTTTTCGCAGTCAAACCGTAGCCCCTTTAATAATTTAAGGGAGTTGGGGGATTAGAGCTTCCGACCTGTTCTATACGTCTTTACAAAACACCATTGAAGCCCATATCCCATCCCGTTATCATACGCATGTGATGACAGGTATTGCGATAAAAGGATTTGAACAAGTTTGGGCAGAGTTGGAAGGTGTAGAAACCTGCCTGGCCGACACTTTGGGACATCCGCTTCCATTTATTGATGATCTGGGCCGCTTTTTGCTCGATGCCAAGGGCAAGCGATTGCGACCTGCATTATCTGTCTTGTTTTACAAATTGCTGGGTGAGAAGGGTGATCGGGATGAGTTGTTGAAACTCGCCTCTTTGATGGAACTCATCCACCTTGCAACGCTGGTTCATGATGATGTGATTGATCTGGCGGATATGCGACGCAGTCGCCCAACGCTTCATACGCAGACGAGCAATCAAATTGCTGTATTAGAAGGCGATTATCTATTTGTTCAGGTATTCAAAGCATTGAGTGAATTTCCTAAACCAACACGAGATTTGGTTATTGGCACTGTCGAACGCGTGCTGGAAGGCGAGTTGTTACAGGAAAGTTTGCGTGGCATTCTGCCTACAGCACCACAGTATGATGATGTGGTCAAGGGCAAAACGGCATCGCTGATTGCCACATCCTGCTTGGTCGGTTCGCAATGGGGCAATCCTTCATTGCCTGAGGAAACACATCAACGTGTGTACGATGCTGGATTGATGATCGGTCAAGCATTTCAATTGATTGATGATTTGCTCGATGTGTTCGGTGATGCCCGTCTGGGAAAACCCCTCTGGGGAGACTTGAAAGGTGGATGGCTCACATTACCGATGATTCAATTGGCCGAGCAAGCACCAGAGTTGCAACCCATATTGTTGAATACGGAACTGGATGTGGCACAACAGGATCAGCTTCGTGTCTCGCTGGACAAGCTTGGCATTCATGGTGAGATGGAAACCAAAGCACATCAAATGCTGGATCAAGCCATCGGAAATTTGTCTTGGCTACCTGAATCTGAACTGAGAAATACTTTATTTGAAACCATCAACTTTATTGCCAAACGACGTCATTAACCCAAACCCATTGAGGAAACCACCATGCTTAAAGAATTTGTTCGTGCAGAGATTGAAGCAGCATTGGCAAACATTGAAATTCACGATCATGCCATAGACATCAGCGCCACCGACAAACCGGAGTTTGGCGACTATGCCACCAATGTGGCATTCACATTGAGTAAACCGCTGAAAAAATCTCCACGAGAAGTGGCCGAACAATTGCTTGAACAAATCGACACAGACAAATTCAACAAAGTGGAAGTGGCGGGTCCAGGTTTTTTAAATTTCCATCTCAAACCCGAAACCATTCACAGTGTGATCAACAGCGCGATTGAGCAGGGTGACCAGTTCGGGCAACTCAATTTGGGAGAAGGCAAGAACGTCCAAGTGGAGTATGTGTCTGCCAATCCGACAGGCCCATTGACTGTGGGGCACGGCCGCAATGCTGTGGTGGGTGATACGGTGGCCAATATCCTCGATGCAGTGGGTTGGAACGTTACGCGAGAATATTATTTCAACGACGCTGGCAAACAAATGCGAATGTTGGGAGAAAGTGTTCAGGTTCGTTTTCAACAACTGTTAGGGCAATCTGTCGAAATTTCTGAAGATCATTATCAGGGCGAATACTTGGTGGACATTGCTCAAAACATTCTAGATGAACATGGCGAAGCGGCGGCGGAAAATGATTGGACCTTTTTCAAAGACATTGCCAAAGACGCCATCATGGGCGACATCCGCAACACGCTCAACCTGCTCGGCATTAAGTTTGATGTGTTCACTAACGAAGCTTCCTTTTTCGACAACAACGCCATTTGGGATTGTTTGGAGAAGCTGAAAGAAAAAGGATATGCCTACGAAAAAGATGATGCCATCTGGTACAAGGCCACTGAATTCGGCGCAGAGAAAGATCGAGTTCTGGTAAGATCCACCGGTGAGCCAACATATCGCCTACCAGATATTGCCTATCACGTTGATAAACTTGAACGTGATTTTGATTGGATTATCGACATCCTAGGCGCGGATCACATCGTGCAAACGCCTGATATCATCAGCGCTGTGAAAGTATTGGGTTATAACGGTGATAAGATTCATCCGTTATTTTATCAATTTGTAACCTTAACCTCTGGCGGCGAAGCTGTGAAAATGTCCACCCGTAAGGCCAATTTCGTCACGCTGGAAGAATTGATCAACGACGTTAGTGCCGATGCCGTGCGCTATTTTATGATCTCACGCTCGACTGATGCTCAAATGGAATTTGATTTAGAATTGGCCAAGAAGCAAAGCAAAGACAATCCTGTCTTCTACATCCAATATGCCCACACCCGAATCGCCAGCATCCTGCGTGAACATCAGGGCGACACCGATGTAGAGGCATCCGTTGATTTATCACCACTCGTAGAACCAGAAATCCAAGAATTGATCAAAAAACTCGATGCTTATACCGATTCACTCAAAGAAACAGCCGATCACCTGTCACCTCACATTTTGGTGAACTACGCACATCAACTGGCAGGTTTGTTCCACACCTTCTACGAACGCTACAAAGTCCTCACCGATGATGAAGCTGTCAGCAAAGCACGTCTCGCTTTAGTCCGAGCCACCCAGGTAGTCCTGAAAAAAGCACTCACTATCCTCGGCGTATCTGCCCCACAACGAATGTAAGCGTTTAGAAAATTAGAGGCAGTAAATATAAAACAGGTAACAGCTTCTAATCTCCCAACCCTCTTTACACAAAAAGGGCTAAGGTTTATAGTGATAGTGAGTTCGAAATCTCTATCTCTTTTCTATATTTCAATCAAGCATATAAAAAGAAAAGAGGCGCACAAAATTGTACGCCTCTTTTTCAAAAACTTATTTATCTGAAAATTTCAACTATGGCGCTGCAGCCACCACTTCGTTGCGGCGGACTTCATCGTCCCACCACACAATTTCAGAGAAGGCTATGCCTGCAGGCAAAGCAGCATTAATGGCCTGGAAACTTTCATTGTTCATCAGCTTGGTGCTGGATGCGTAGACAAACTGTTCATTGACCGTATAGATCAATGGCAGATTTTCGGACACCAACTGCTGGAATTCTCTAAAGTATTCTTCAACCAAATCTTCATCGAATTCAGCAGAAGCGAGTCGATAGAGTTCATCTACACGCACTTCCCAATCCTCTGGTGTGTCTTTAGAAGAGTACTTCCACATGTGCAATGAACCTGGCGTGGTCCAAATATTAGAACTGGTGCTTGGGTCCACATCGCCCGTAAAACCAATGAGGATCATCTCGTATTTGCTGCCAAGCAAATCAGTCACCAGCGCATTGAAATCTTTAGGCTTGTAGTTGGCGTTGATGCCTACACGGTTGAGATCACTGGCAATCAAGCTGGACATACGCTCACGCTGCTGGTTGCCCGCATTGGTGTTGAAGGCAAAGCTTAACTCACGCGTGTCTTCATCAGACTGCTCACCTGTCAGTGTGCTGACATCAATGCCGTTATCTTGAAGGAAACGATCCGTGATGTTGCGCACACCATCGTCATCGGTATCAGTAATACCAATTTCATCCATCATCTGTTCAGCCTGTTCAATGTCGAACGGATATGTTTCAAACGTGCTATTGCTGTCAAAGTAAGGCGAAGGAATAGCCACCGGACTCCACTGAGCCAAAGCCAATCCGCTGTAGATATTATCGATCATGGACTGCTTATCGTAAGCATATGCCACAGCTTTGCGGAATGTGTTGTTGCGGAACACAGCGCGTAAAACAGGATCTGGCGCATCCAGGTTAAATACGGTGTAAGTTGTTGCCCAACGTGGGCCGCCACGCACCATATCCCAGTTGTTTTCATGATCCTGACAATGAATCTTATCGCCAAGCTGCTGACAATCACTGTCCGTATTTACTTTTTCAAGCAGCAAAGGCCAGTCATCGGAACGGCCATCAAGTAAATCAGCTTCACCAGATTTGAACTTGAGAAAGCGCACATCTTGATTCTCTACAAATAAGAAAACAAGCTGTTCCATATAAGGCAATTGCGTTCCGTTGGCATCGACTTTCCAATAATAAGGATTGCGCTCCATCACCACTTGTTGATCGGTGTCATAGCGTACGAAACGATAAGGACCAGCCCCGATCAGATCGGTGGCATTGCTGTCCAAGCCCCAAGTATTGTTAAACGTACCTGGAGGCACCCCTGCCCACTTATCTTCGCCAGCATATTGGGTGAGCTTGTCCACCTCTTCCGAGGCGGCGTCAATCGCAGCTTTCAGGCCATCAAAGTCGTCCATGCCTGTATCCAATGCTTCCATCACACTGCCCAGGCCAAGCTGAACGCCCATTTGTGCGGCAACCAACAGCTGTCCATTTTTGGCATCAATCACTTCTTGCAACTTGCCAAGGGCTTGCCCCAACAAGGTGGTGGCTTCTTCGGAAGCTGTATTAAAGGCTTCCATATTATTGTCCAATGTTTCTTGAACCAGACCCAACACACCGCTGACACCTGGATTGAGTTTAAACAGCTTGTCAGCCACCATGTGTTTGGGAAGAATAGAAGCCCCATAAAGTGCCAATCCACGCAAAAGCGGACGGAAGGGTGCAACTGTTGTAATTTTAACTGTCAGATCATCGATCGCTTCCACTTCAAAAGGCTCGCCATTCACCAGCAAGTTGTCTTCTGCAGCAGCATGAACATCGTCATTAAAAAGCACATCGTTGAAAGTAAACACCACATCTTCCGCGGTTAGTGGGTGACCATCAGAAAATTTCAAACCTTCACGCAAATGAAAAATCCATTCGGTTTTGTCGTCGGATTGTTCCCAGCTTTTTGCCAATGCGGGCACTATTGAAAAATCTTTAGGGTTCACTTCCACCAAGCCGCGATTCCACATGCGGGTAATGAAAGAAGAAGATGTTTCCTGGGTCACCACATTATTGAAAGATTTTGGCCCTGTAAATGTGACATGGACCAATTTACCGCCAGGCATCCCTGCGGTAGTCAAACCAGCTTCATCACCAACCACCAATGGCTCAGCGGGGATTTCCCCGTCACGATTTACAGCCACATTGGACGTATCAGTGTTGTTTTCAGTGCCATTTCCACTGTCGTTGTTGGATGAGGTTTGATCATCATCCGTGTTGGTTTGGGTCGTATCGGTCGAGGTCTGATCGTCATTTGTGTTGGCCTGACTATCAGTGTCGTTGTTTTGAGTTGTGTTGTTGTCAGTGTTGTTTGAAGTGTTACTTGAATTGTCACAAGACACCAAGACAAACGCCATCAGCATCAGCGCCACAACCAGTATAGAATGTTTCATCCTGACCTCCCTTTTCTCGTTTGTTTGTTTAAAACCAATCAATTGAACTCCTATCCTCACTTTACAGCTTAATTGTTACTAAAGGGATCTGCCGCATCGCGTAAGGCATCGCCCATAAAGTTATAGGCCAACACCGCTACAATGATAAACACACCTGGAATCATCAACCAAGGATGAAACCTTAAATTGGTCATCATGCTGCTGAGAAAATCGAACAGCAGCAATCCCCAACTGGTCATTGGATCTCGAATCCCAAGCCCTAAGAATGACAATGCACTTTCACCCATGATGGCCCCAGGAATCCCCAACGTGGCCGTCACAATCACAGTGGTGAGTGTATTGGGCAAAAGATGTTTGAAAATAATCCGCAGATTTTTGGTGCCCATGGCCTTGGCAGCCAACACATATTCAGATTCACGCAAAGAAAGAATCTGACCGCGTAGCACACGCGCCAAACCTGTCCAGCCAATCAGTGAGAAAATCAACACGATGCCAAAGAAAACAGCCGTAGAAGACCAATGACTTGGTAACGTGGCCGACAAAGCCAGGAACAACGGAAGTGCTGGAAATGATTGCAAAATCTCGATAATGCGTTGAATAATCATGTCAATCCAGCCGCCATAGAAACCACTCAGGCCGCCGAACAATGCACCCAAAAACAGACTAAACACGATAGACACTGGCCCAATGGCCATCGACACACGCGCGCCAAACAAGATGCGAGAAAGCAGATCACGTCCAAAGGTATCGCTGCCAAACAAGAAAAGTTGAGCTTTGGAATCGGATGGTGTTTGAACGCCAAAGAAATGAACGTCTGTTTCAAACAGTCCTAACAGCTTATATGGATCACCTTTGGCGAAAAAAGTCAGATAATATTTTGTGTCTGTCTCTTCAGAAAATGTTACGCGATTGGAAATAGGATCGCGCGTTTGCTTATAGGCATAGATAAAGGGGCGAAAGGATGCGCCGTTCTCGTCAAAAAAATGAACAGGGGTGGGCGGTGCATAAGCCAACGTACGATGTTCGCTGTCATAAGTATAAGGGCTGAGAAAATCGGCAAACACTGCAATCAAAGATAATAAGAGAACTATGACTGTACCAATCACGCCCAAACGATGACGTTTGAAACGACGCCAGATGATCTGGCGTTGGGTCAGCGACGGTCGGCCCTGGCCAGCTTGCTGAGAAGTTGTGCTATTACTCATATCGGATTCTCGGATCAACAATGGCCAATGCCAGATCAGCAATAAAGTTTCCTAGCACCAACAGCATCGCGAAGAACAACAAAATGGTCATCGCAAGATATTCGTCTAGATTCAATAACGCGTCAAAGAAGAGCCGCTCCACAGTCGGTAGATTAAAGATGATCGACGTAATCAACCCTGCCGTCACAATGGTCGGTAAGCTTTGACCAAAGATGCTGATGATGGGATTGATCGCATTGCGAAATGCATGTTTATAAATCACACGACGTTCAATGAGTCCTTTGGCACGCGCTGTTTTGATGTATTGGGCATTCATGATGTCGAGCATGGTGCCGCGCATAAAGCGCATCAAAGCCGCTGCCGTGGCTGTACTGATAACCACCAGTGGCGGCCATAAATGAAGCAAATAATCGTTGAATTTTCCGAAATTAAATCCATTTCCACTAAACCAGGGCGCTCCGATAAACTGTTGGGAGAAAAGCCCCCCGACTGAACTCACATTGAGCCAATCCACCATTATAAACATCAGAATCAGACCAAAGAAAAAATTTGGGATGCTCAGGCTCAAAAAAGTAAAAAAGGTGAACACATTGTCTGCGGCTGAGTATTGATGTGTCGCCGAGAAAATGCCTATTGGGATGGCCAACAACCATGATAAAATAAACACAGGCAGGGTAATCAAAAGCGTGTTTGGCAAACGCTCTAGGAAGATATTCAATACTGGCTGTTTCCAGGCAAATGAAAAACCAAAATCGCCTTGTGAAACCACATTGCCTGCCCAAATGAAATAGCGCTCATACCAAGGCTTGTCGAGTCCAAATTCCTTAGCTTGGATTTCAAGCATTTCTTTATCGACAGTAGGATCAAATTCAAACTTGGTGAGAAAATTACCAGGGGCTAAATCGATAACAAAATAAGAAAGAATGGAGATGAAAAATACTGTAGGGATCAGGTTGACTAAACGCCGAATCGTAAATCCAAACATGACCCACCTTTAAAGAGGCTCTATTTTGGACCAATCAATATTTTTGTAACGGTTCTAAAGAAACTCTGCGCGCGTTATACCTCTGTTAATTTATACCACAATTATATAGACATGGTCAACACTTAGACCAGTTTATACTATCTTAGAGTAAAAAGAAGTTGATCTGACATCAATCTTTTTTGCAGCAAGAACAAACTCTCACCTTAAGAACCTGCTCTCGCAATCTCAGTCGTAGCCTCCTTTTGAAAGGAGGTTGGAGGATAGAAGTTCTTCCTAATTTATGAATTTAATTTTCCAGGTAATTTTTTATTTACTGGCTTTGATGAAAATACTTTAATCGCGTTCTAACACAGACAGGAAGGCTGATTGTGGAATGTCCACTTGTCCAATCGATTTCATACGCTTTTTGCCCGCCTTCTGTTTTTTCAACAGTTTCATTTTACGGGTGACATCGCCGCCGTAAAGCTTGGCAGTGACGTCTTTGCGAAAGGCAGGAATGGTTTCTCGCGCAATGATACGCGCGCCCAGCGCAGCCTGAAGCGCAATGGGAAATTGTGTGCGAGGAATTTCCTCTTTAAGTCGCTCCACCAGCTTGCGCCCCATGCGGTAAGCGTGATCGCGGTGGGCAATAAAACAGAGTGCATCGACAGGATTTTGGTGAACCAGAATATCAAGTTTGACCAAATCACTTTTGCGATAACCAATTGGATCATAATCCAGCGAAGCATATCCTTGTGAACGTGCTTTGAGTTGATCGTAAAAATCCAAAGCGATTTCAGCCAAGGGAATATCGTAACGCAACGTCACGCGCCCTTCGCCTAAAAACTCCATGCCTTGATGCTCACCACGTCTTAATTCCATCAATTCCAGAATCCCGCCCAAGTAACTTTCCGGGGTGATCACTGTCATGGATACATACGGCTCTTCAACATGTTTAATGTCGCCACTTGTAGGAAATTTACTAGGGTTATCAATCATGACCATCTCATCTGTTTTGAGATAAACGTGGTATTCCACACTGGGCACCGTTGCAATGAGAGCCAAACCATATTCTCGCTCCAGGCGTTCCTGAACAATGTCACGGTGCAGCAATCCCATAAATCCAACCCGATAGCCGCGCCCCAAAGCTTCAGAGCCTTCTTCTTCAAAATCGAAGGAGGCATCATTTAAGGAAAGCTTTTCAAGCGCAGTTCGTACTTCAGCAAAATCGGACTCTTCCATGGGATACATGCCACAAAAAACCACTGGCTTCATAGGACGATAACCTGGAATAGGATTAGCACAGGGGCGTTTTGACTCGGTGATCGTATCCCCCAGACCAATTTGGCGAACATCTTTAATCTGAGCAGTGAAAAATCCAACTTGCCCTGCACGGAGTTCATCAACCGGCGTGGGCGTGGGTGCGTAAATGCCAACTGTTTCGATTTCGAACTCTTTGTCTTTGCCCATAAAGCGTGCTTTGGTGCCTGCCTTAATGACACCATCAAACACCCGAAACAAAGGCGCTGCCCCCGTGAAGCGGTCATAGCCCACGTCGTAAATCAACGCACTTAAAGGTGCTTTTTCATCACCTTGCGGTGCGGGAATACGTTTTACCAAAGCTTCTAAAACATCTTCAATCCCAATGCCATCTTTGGCACTAATGTAGATGGCATCTTCGGCGAGCAATTCCAATTGTTCTTCAATTTCTAAAGCCACACGATCAGGGTCGGCTTCGGGTAAATCTATCTTGTTTATGACCGGAATCATTTTTAAATCATGTTGCATGGCCATGTAGAAATTGGCCAATGTCTGGGCCTGAATCCCCTGTGCTGCATCGACGATGAGAATCGCCCCTTCAGCAGCAGCCAGGCTTTTAGACACTTCATAGGTGAAATCCACATGCCCTGGACAATCAACCAAATTCAACAAATAGGTCTCGCCATCTTTGGCGCGATATGGAAAACTGACGGTGGTCGCCTTAATGGTGATGCCACGCTCGCGCTCCAAATCCATGGAATCGAGCAATTGCTCCCGCATATCGCGGTCGGACACGGCACCCGCCAATTGCAGAATGCGATCTGCCAACGTCGATTTCCCGTGGTCGATGTGACCAATGATCGTGTAATTTCTAATATTCTTTTGTGGGATCATGATTCCAGTGCGGTCATTTGGCCTTTGTTCAAGATGGCTTCTATTTTACGCTTAGATCGACTCCGAAACAACCAAAAGGACTTTTCATATGGGCCAAATCGACCAATTTGTAAAAACTTATAAACAACCACTGGTCACTATGGCTTCTTTATTGATCCTGGGCATTGTCATAACATCATTTTTTTCTGATCGAGACACACCAGGTCTCAACGTTCCTAGTGAGTTTCCAACTATCCAGGCAGCCATTAATCAAGCTCAGCCTAACGATGAAATTATCGTGGATGCCGAAGCAGGGCCATATCGGGAAAACCTGGAGATTAAAGTGCCCAACATCAAACTACAGTCTCACAATGGCCGCGCTGTGATTGAAGCTCAGGTCGCCGAAAAAAATGTGATCCATGTTCTGGCAGATCACACAAAAATTTCTGGTTTTGAAATTGTAAAAGGATCCAACGGCATTCTTATTGAAAACACCTTTGGCGTTGTGCTCTCAGACAATCACATCAAAGATCAATTCGGCATCGGCATCATGTTGTTTGAAGCGAAACACAGCCATCTTGTCAGCAATACAATTAGCGGCAACATCCACGGCATCTGGCTGTCAGAGGAATCGGACGATAATATCCTGATGGACAATCTGGTTGAGAAAAACACAAGCATAGGGCTTTCGCTCAATGCTTCTAACAACAACCAGATCAAAGAGAATCAATGGTTTGGGCAGCAAACAGGCATCAATATTTCTCAAAGCGTCACCAACACCTTGAGCAAAAATGTGATCAACAATAATGAAATAGGCATCAGCCTGAATGAAGCGTCGGGCAGCAATCAATTTATTAAAAATGAACTTGATGGAAATACGGTGGGCATTTCAATGTTTAATACCCATCAAAATCTATTTGAGCAAAATCAAATTTCAAACAGCTTTTCAGAAGGCATCGTGGCTGAAGTGACTTCAAACACAACGTACCGAAAGAATCTTTTAAAAGACAATCAAACAGGCATTCGGATAGTCAATTCTTCAAACAACACACTGGAACATAATCAGATTGAAGCCAATCACATAGGCATTCATCTGGTCGGTGCCAGCACAAACAATTTAATTCAGAACAACAATATCTTTGCCAATACCAACCTTGGCTTGAGGAGTGACACTCTGGAACTGATTGATGTTGCAAACAATTACTGGGGCGCAAACTCAGGCCCACGCTTTAACAAAGATGACATTAACAACAGTGATCTTGTCGCTGGCCTGATCGAGTTTACCCCTTGGCTGGTTGAGCTAGTGTCACTGAACGAAAAGTAATACTATCCAAACTCCACGCATAGCTCGGAAATGTTGCCAAGGCAAATGCGCCTGCCATTGCAGAAAACACTGAATAATCTAATGGCGCTTTAATGCCAGATGTGAAAGCCATTGCCAGGCCAAAACTAAAAATCAGCAATCCACTGAGCACAGCAAACATTCGTGTTTTAAATCCAATCAACAAGGCGATGGCAAAAACAACTTCAAAGACCGTCGCTGTCCAGGCCAACGCTAGCACAAAACTTTCTGGCGACCAAGGATTCAAAAAAGCTGTGTATGAAACAAACGATTCAAAGTTACCCCAGGCCACGCCAGGGTCGCCCGCAGCGCCCCACAGACCAAAGCGATCTGCCACCGCACTTAAAAACGCAACGGCCAAAACAACTCTCAAAAAAACGGATGCATATTTTTGTAGAAATCGCATCATATTTCCATCCTTACCAAAAGATGCTTGCATCATAACCAAGTGAAAAGAAGATGGTATGATTCAAGCCAGAACAACACATGATCTATATCATGTGAAAACGAATCAACTAAAAAGTGCCATTGGATCTCTTTTTAATCCAACCATCCCCACCAAAAGAATCGCAAATACAACCAAGATCAATATGAAATAATTTCGATAACGTTTATTGTCTTCAAGCTTTTTCCAACGACTAGACAATGCGCCCACCAGGGCGATTGCCACAATCATGGCAAAACCATGCTCCGCTCGTTGACGAACAAAGCCCTGCTCCATCCATGTCCAAACGAACAATGCCAACCCCATCAATGCCTGAAGTCCTATGACGGCATTGAATGCCTTCATTAATGTTTCGCTAAAACTATCGAACTTTTGTTTACCGAGGAAACCAACTAAGTAACGAATGGCAGCCACCGCCATCACCACCAACACAAACCAACGCCCCCACGAATGCAATTGCAGAAGAAAATCCACAGTCACCCCTTCTTGTACTCACCTTGATGGCTTCATCTTATCGTGGAAGTACCCAGTTTCACAAAGAAAACCCCATCAATCTCGTTAGAGAGTTGATGGGGTTGAATACTGAGAAAGATCGGAGGCTAAACCTATGGCACAATTTCGATGAGGGCCTGCATCCCTAATTTATAGTGGCCTGTGTCCTGACCATGTCGTTCATGGCAGGTAAGTGGTAACACGATGGTGCCACCGTCTTGGACATCCAAAAAATTGGGAGTGACTTCAATTTCTACTGTTTGACCAGCGGGCACAAGGAAAACTCTTTCTTCTGGCATGGAGAACAAGGGGCTGATCACCTGATGATCCACGACGCTGGAAATATTGACAAACACCAACTTGACAGGCTCGCCATTTTTAAGCTGAAGCACTGTTTCAGGTGGGTCAAAGATCCCAGCTATAGCATCGTTTTTGTTGGCTGCACCGGAGCGCCCTTCAGGTCCTTCAAAGAAAAAATCTCCAAGTTCTACACGAATGGTCTTAATATCGTCACTTTGTGCCAATACGACACTTGTACTTGCCAGTTCAACCTTGGAATCAGGCTGGCTGGAAATGTGTTGAAAGCCAAAAAACAATGCCAGCAACAATGCGCCACCGGCAATCAAAGCAACAGTCATTAATGGATTCATATGCCACCTCTCTACAACACCGTATAAATGTCTCTATCTTTAAATGGATTGAGTAAGAAAACATGTGTTTTGGGGTAAGCGGCTAATTTTCTGTGACAAGCGGCAGGATGTTACAGCGTAGCGCCCAGGGTTTGCGCCACTTTATCCTTGTATCTGCGACTGAGTTTAATGCGCTGACCGTCGTGGAGCATCAACATATAATCGCCATTGAACCAAGGTTCTAACGCCTCAACGGCGTTGACGTTGACCAGCGAACTACGATGGACTCGTACAAATGATTTTGCAGCCAACTGTTGCTCCATTCCCGTCAATGTCTCACGCAATCGATAACTTTTCTGTTGCGTGTGGATCATCACATAATTCCCCTTGGCTTCGATCCAATCCACATCTTTAACAGGCAGCAACCAAATGCGACCCTCTTCTTTGATCTGCAAACGATCTGGGCCAGTGTCTTTGGGGCGGTCATCTAAAAGCTGCTTCAGCTGGGTAAACGCATCCAAATTCTGCCCTTGACTAATCCGATCTTTGGCTCGATGCAAAGCCTGATGCAAACGCTTTTCATCAAAAGGTTTGAGCACATAATCCACCGCATGAACATCAAAAGCTTTGACCGCATAACGATCATGAGCCGTGACAAACACGACCGCAGGCAAAGGGTTTAAAGCTTGAAATATAGAATGTTCCAGCAGATGAAAACCATTTTTCCCTGGCAGTTGAATGTCTAGCAACACGATGTCCGGTCGATGGTTTTCCAGAACCTGGATCGCTGTTTCCAATGTGCCACAACTTGCAAGCAAATTGAATTCAGGCGATTCATCCACACCAGCAGTAATAAATTCCCGATTGAGGGGCTCATCTTCAACAATTAATACGCTGTAGGTTTTCTTCGTCATTCCGCTCACACTACCAGAGGTTGTGGATTGGGGTCAATTGGTAATTCAATCTGAGCAATCAAGCCGCCTTCTTTGCGCTCATCCAGCCACACTTTACCGGCTTCTCCATAAACACTTTCCAGTCGCTTTTGAATATTGCTCAACCCTGTGCCGTATTTGAGCTTGTCTTTGAGGCCAGGGCCATGATCGGCCACCCACAATCGAAGTTGAGAGGCATCTCGTTCGCTTCCAATCGTCACTTCGCCTTTACCGGATTCCACACCATGCTCAATCGCGTTTTCTACTAAGGGTTGAAAGATTAACGTTGGCACATCAATGTCCAATGAGGCAGGATCGACTTCCCAATTCAGCACCAAACGATCTCCAAAGCGCACTTGCTGGATGGTTAAGTATTTTTTCAAAAATTCCAATTCTCGATCCAAGGACACCATCGGCTCATCATCATGATCCAAGACGATGCGCAGCAAATCTCCCAGACCGACCAACATCTGCTCTGCTTTGCTTGGGTCTTTGTGAATCAAGGCTGTGATTGCTTGCAGTGTGTTAAATAAAAAATGAGGCTGAATCTGCATTTGCAGCGTTTTTAATCGGGCTTCATTTAACTGGGAATTCAATTGCAATGCGAGTGTTTCACGCCTGCGCCATCGGAGATACGCATCGATGCCGTAAAAGGCCGCAAGGATGAGCGTAAAATCAAACGTAAACTTAAGTGGCATCACAATCGGCCAATGGCCAAAAAGGCCAGAAAATGCATCTGCTTGACCTTGTACGACCAATGCAACACTTATCCACAAACGAAACAGAAACGAGTGCAGCACCACAAACGATCCAATGGACACCACATGAACAGAAAGCCACGCCCACCAGGGCATATTGAGGTAATGAAACTGTTTTGCAATCACCCAGAAAATCGGTACCAGAATGGCTATAAGATAGGTTTCAGCAAATTCCCGAATAAGAATCTCTGGCGAAAAAAACCCGATATTGGGGTTTTGCTCAAAGGCCACCAGCCACACGCGACTGAGATCATAAACTTCAACCAGCGTGAACACCCCAAACAACCAGGCCCAATTCTTCCAGTTTCGCCAACTGATATTGGTGGTCATGATTTAAAGTGTGGCTTTGAGTGCCTCGGCCCGTGGAGCGTCAAACTCAAATTGAATCAGGCTATTGAGCAAACGACGTATTCCCAGACGGTCGGATTGCAACATCGGTTCAATGGTGTCATAGAGCGTGTCCAAAGCATACACTGATGTAAATTGCCAAGATTGTTGCAGGACGAATATTGAATCGTTAATAGGATTGGTTTGCTGCACCCAACTTTGAAGTCGTGGGCTGTACCAAACACTCCAAGTATTGCCCTCGCGCTGCAAGTCCACGCGAAAACTCTCATAGCTTCCAAACGATGTTTCAATGGTTTCAAGCACCTGAATTTGAGCATCGATCTGGGATGAATTCAAAAAGCCTGCACTGGCAGCATCCCGCACAGTCCAAGCCAAATTGGCTTCCAATGGAAAATCAAAATACATTTGTGACAATGGCGTATTCGTCCTTCGCGGAAACGGTGAGTGCAACGGTGCAAAGGCTAAATTGATGCTAATTTCTCCATCGCGTTGATTCCGTTGTGCCAGCAGGTAATGATCTACATCTCGTATGGAGCGCACACCTAAAACCCAATATTCCAAGGATTCCTGGCGAGCTTCATCGAAATATTGCCAGTATAAACCAGCTTCCCACACAGGGCGTTCAGCAGGTGGCAGGAGGTTGGCCGACACCAGGCTGAACAAACTTCCTATACTGAGAAACAAGAGAAAAAGTAAAGTTAAAATTTTTTTGATCATCATGCTGAACCGCCGTGAAAAAACTTGAAGTCGATGTAACGAATAGGTACTCTGAATCGTAACAATGTTACAGGAGGCACCATGAAAAAGTCAATGACACTGCTGGTCCTGCTGCTCACTTTGATCGCAATTCCTGGCTGGTCTCAATTCGACTCGGAAGGCCAGTTTCTCTATATCTTAAACGAAGAAATTGTGGCTGAAGAAAGTTTTACCTTCTCCACCAATGAAGACGGAAACACGCTTTTAGAGTCTGTCTTCATTTTATTGTCTGAAGAATTTTTGCTGGAATTTGAAACCGACCGCCTGTTCGACCAAACCGTCATTGTTACGCCTGATTTGGCTTTGGTCACCTACATTTTGGCATCTGATACGGCCCAAGGCAACTTTAATATCGAAGTTCAAGTGGAAGACAACATTGCTTCGATGACATTTTCCACCACAGACAACGAAACAGAAGAAACCCGTGGCGGAGAACAGGATGTCATTTTAGAAGACAACGCCATTGCAAGCGGCGTCTCCGGCTCCGGTTCGCAGATGACATTGTTGCAGGAAATTATCTTTGCGCGAGAAATTAATGAACCAACCACACTCCTGGGCTTTAATCCAACCGACCTATTCAATCCTTTGGTTGAGGTGGAAATTTCGCCGCTGGACGATATCGCTGTCACTGGCAACGGTGGAAGTTTTCAGGCACAGCGTTTTTTGGTGTCTCAACTGCTGACGGGTGAAGGCGGTGATGCGTTCAATGTTGAACTGCTTTCACAAAACGGCAAGCTGATTGGTTATCAGGCTTTTTCACAAACGTCTACATTGCTCGTTTATCGTGCAGACCTGTTCCCAAATGGTCTTGTGATTGGAGAGTAAGCGAATGCTTGTCGACATTCAAAAAGCCTGGAAAGTCTATCAACTCGGTAAAACGGAAGTTCAAGCCCTTCGCGGCGTCAGCCTCAGCATTGATGAAGGCGATTCCATGGCCATCATGGGACCAAGCGGCTCAGGCAAAAGCACGCTGATGAACCTGATCGGCTGCATGGATCGTCCAACTGAAGGCGAAGTGATTGTGGGCGGCGTGTCACTCAGCAGCGCTAAGGACAATCAACTTGCCAAGCTTCGCAGCGCCACCATCGGCTTTGTGTTTCAGTCATTCAATCTGATTCCGCGCATCAGCGCACTGGCCAATGTGATGTTGCCCATGACGTTCAGTGATCGTGTTTCAAAATCACAACATGCAGCCAAAGCAAAAGAACTATTGGATCGCGTCGGCCTTAGTGACCGTATGACACATATGCCTAACGAACTTTCCGGTGGCGAACGTCAACGCGTTTCTATTGCACGCGCTTTGGCCAATGACCCACCGTTGTTGTTGGCCGATGAACCCACTGGCAATCTGGACACAAAAACAGGCAATGAAATTTTGAAACTCTTTGGCGAACTTCATGGCAGCAAACGCACACTGATTGTGGTCACCCATGATCCAGAAGTTGCCAGCCACATGAAAAAACGCATCAATATGCGTGATGGGCAAATCGAAAACGGAGGGAATTCGTGAAGTTCGGTGAATATCTCAAGCTCAGTTGGACCAACATCAAAAGCCACAAACTACGCAGTTTGTTGTCATTGCTTGGGGTCACTTTTGGCATTGCCTCCGTGATCGCTATTATGACGATGATGGGCGGTTTAGAAGAATCTTTGGTCAATATTATCACCCAAGACCTGTTGCGGGCTGATACCATCAATGTTTCATTGTCAGGTTCGTTTGGCTTCTTTGGTGGTGATCGTGTGTTTAGCGAACGTGATGTGGATCGACTCAGGTCAATTCCAGGCGTCAAATCTGCGGATGTGGCGGGGCCACTTCGCGGTGGGGCGTTGTATGCAGGTACAAAGCGTTTGCTTGATGCCAACGTAATTACCACCACTGATCCATCTATTGTCCCACTTGGGGTGGGTCGATTGGTAGAAGGTGACGGCGAAATCGTGCTGGGAGCCAATGTGGCCGAAACCGTCATGAAACAATTTGGCATCATCGAAGAATTTGACGACCCGGATGAAGAAGAACGTTTGCGCTTGTCTGGCCAGTTGCCTCCCATCGACTATGAGCAGGTGCTTAACCAGGAACTTCGAATGAAATACCTCAACCGCGAGCGCAAAGTGACTGAAACGGCTTTGACTGTGGTTGGCGTGGTGAAGGAATCACAGTTTTTAAGCGGGTCCGATTCCTATGTGGATAGCAGCTATTATCTGGACACTGAAGAAATTGATGGCACAGAATATCTTGTTTTCCCTGGCGTGTTTGTTCGCGTAAACAATATTGATCGACTGGTCGAAGTTCGTAACGCCATTGAAACCTATTTAACCAGTGATGAATCTGATATCAAAGGTTTGGTCGGCTCACAACTTGACCTTGATGTACAAACCACCAAAGAGGTCGTGGATGAAATCCGCGCTAACTTTGTCGGTATTGCTGCTTTCCTCGGTGGCATTGGTGCCGTCGCCTTACTGGTCGGCATGATCGGCGTGATGAACATCATGCTGGTGTCGGTCAAAGAACGCACCCGCGAAATCGGCATCATGAAAGCCACGGGAGCCACCAATAGTTTTGTGATGAAATCTTTCTTAACTGAATGCACCATGATCTGTTTGTTCGGCGCTATTCTCGGCATCCTGCTTGGTATGGGAGGATCACTCCTCATCAGCCAAGCGATGATTGCCATCAGTCGCGGTTTGGAAAGCATTCCTTTCGTGTTCTTGTACGACTGGTACATCATCGCCGTCATCACAGGTTTGGTGGTCGGCGTTGCAAGCGGTATGTATCCCGCTTGGAGTGCAGCCAAAACGGACCCAATTAAAGCGTTACGATACGAATAAATACAGTGTGAGAAAATCGGTTACACTATGTGAACGTTGATTTTCTGAAAGGAGAATTATGGACTCCAGAAAAACACTATTGCCCGTTTTGGTTTTGTTTGCTTTTGCAAGCCTGATTGCTTTTCCTTCATTTGCTTCGGAACAACCGAAACTTGATTTACACTTAGGTGAAGTATTGAGCAGTCTAGGTTACGCACCTTTGGGATTCGCTGGAGGAGCCACTGCTGCCTTTTTTACAACCTGGGCTTTTAAGCCGAATCTCTTAGAACTGAGTACAGACAAGCAAGAAGATATTGAAGCCTTCACTGGGCTTGGCAATATGATCTTGGCAGGCAGTGCAATTGGCACCGCAGCCGGTGCAGCTTGGGGTGTTTCTTTAGCCGCAAAAGACCATGGCAAGTCAGTCAATGTATTAAGTACATTTTCAGTTGCGTTGGCCCTTGAGTTTGGCACCTATCTGCTGATTAACAAAGGTCAACTTCAACGTGAACCAGAAATCACTGAAAACGGCTCTGTTGTTATCAGTTTTGAACCAGAGCATTTTTTGGCCATTTTCACCGCCACAATTTTAGGTTCTATTATTGGGGCCAATGCGTTTTAAGGTTCTTTGAAACGTTCAGTCTTTTTTATCTAAACGAAATTCCACCCATCAATGTTCAAGCAAGACACGAACATGGTGGGTGGAATTTGACAACCTACCTTCAAGTAGGTATAGTGCGATCATGGAACGGCCAGACACAAAAACACAGATATTGGATGTGGCTCAAGATTTAATTCAGCGACGCGGGGTCAATGGCATGAGCTTTAAAGATATCAGCGAATCCATAGGTATTCAGCGTGCCAGCATCCATCATCATTTTGAGACCAAAGAAAAACTCCTGGAAGCCCTCATGACACGCTATACCCACGAGTATGGCAATGCCATTGAAGAAATTGTAGCTTCTGATTCTTCTGCAAAAAACAAATTGACTCGATATATGAAACTATTTTTGAAAACAGCCGAAGCAGACCCACCTGAAAAAGCCTGCATGTGCGGGATGTTGGCTGCCGAAATCGACAGCATTGGAAAAGATGCTGCTAAATTGGTCGTCGATTATTCAGAATTATGCGTAAAACAAGTGTCAAAAATTTTGGACCAAGGCAAGAAAGATGGAGAATTTCAATTCAATGGCGATCCTAAAGTAATGGCCAGAATGATCTTTTCCTTCCTCGAGGGCGGCTTAATTTTTGTTCGTGCCAATGGAAACAAACAACAGTTCAAAGCCATGACCAATCAAGTTTTTAAGTTGATTGAAGTTTAAAATTTTTTTACTCAAAAAACTACCTTCATGTAGGTAGCTAACAAAGGAGATTCACATGCACCAACAGACAAAAACAGTCATCATCACAGGCGCTTATGGTGGCATGGGGTTTGACATGGCTCAAAGTTTTCTGAACCGTGGCGATAATGTGGTCCTGACTGGACGCAATGAAGAAAAATTAACCCATGCATCACAGCAACTTGAAAACTCAAATCAAGTGGCAATCGTTGCTGGCGACATTGGCGAAAAGCCTACTGGCGAGGCTGTTGTGACAACAGCTATCGAACGTTTTGGATCTGTAGATATTCTGGTTAACAACGCCGGTGTTTTTTACGCAAAACCATTTTTAGAGAACACCGCCGAAGATCTCGAAACTTTTTTTCACACCAATCTCAAGGGCACTTATTTCACTTCTCAATCAGCTGCCAAACAAATGATCGAACAAAAGTCAGGCGGCTCCATCATCAATATTGGAACGGTGCTTGTTGATCACGCTATCACTGGCCTGCCTGCAAGTGCTGCCATGACCAGCAAAGGTGGCATCCATGCATTGACTATTTCATTGTCTGCTGAGCTGGCACCTCACAACATTCGTGTCAACACGGTTGCTCCAGGCATTATTCGCACCCCTTTGCATGGTGATGTTAATGTGGATGATTTGGCAGGCATCCACCCGCTTAACCGTGTGGGTGAAGTTTCCGAAACCACCGATGCCGTACTCTACTTGGCCGATGCCACATATACAACTGGTGAAATTTTAGCTATAGATGGTGGCTATCGTGCAGGTCGTCAATAAATCTTTTTAATTTAAAATTAAGGATATAGATATGCCTATTGTAACCATTCAAGTAACAGGGAAACCTATTACAAAAGATCAAAAAGATCAGTTGATCAAGCAGTCAACCGACATGTTGGTTGACGTGTTGCAAAAAGACCCTAAAAACACCTGGGTGCTTATCGAAGAAATTGAAACCGGAAATTGGGGCATGGATGGAAAAAATGTGACTCATTTATTTGAAGATTAACCACAGCTATAAGCGTGATTGTTGGTTTCTTAAAATTTGGATGGGAGGGAATTTTTTCTTCCATCCAAATTTTTTTTGACGATCGAACCATTTATGCATCACAATAGCATCGCAGGGAAAATTTGCTATTTCGATTCGATTGCCTCATCAGGCATCTATCAGGAACAGCATCATGAAAAGAACCAAACAAGTCGTTTTCCTGAACCAGTTAGCAAAGCAAAGCTCACCCTGGAGGAACATAATCTGTCGCTTGTCAAACCCCACCTGCACATCACTATTGAACGCCACCCGTTAATCTAATGATGATAAAGCCGGAGAACGTGCCGCTCAACAATTCAGACATCAATTTGGTCTCAGACTGACAATCAATGCCAAGAGCCATCTAACTGGCATTGATGAAATCGATCTGGAAGGATCAAGGAATTTTTTGTTATAGATACATCAATTTGGATGACAGTGCCTCAAAAACAAATTTTGAGATTTCTAAAGTGATGATCAAAATTAAAAAATAAAGGGGCTGTCGTTAAACAGCCCCTCTACACTCTGTAATGCGTTGAGTCCCACTTTTTCTTCTGTTGCCTCTCACCAGGCAAGGGCTGTAGGGCTACGGATTTCTCTCAGTGTAGCCGATATTACCCTTAAAACCGATCATAACCGACCTATGACATAATTGCAAATTTTGTCATTTCATTGACATTTAAATAAAAATTGTCATAGTATAATAGCGATACAGGAGCGTTGGAATGAAGCTATATTCAAGCAAACAGATCGCCCTACAAACGGGCGTCAATTATCGAACTTTGATGCGTTGGATCACTCAGGGATTGATCGAACCAGCCGTGCGCGGCAAGCCCGGGAGACAGACGTGGTTTACAGAAAAAGGCTTTCGAGAGGTGGCCATTTTGGCCAAATTGAGGGAGTTTTTATCTTTGAATCAATTGCGTCAAGCCATCGATTATTTACAACAGCGCGGGCACAACCCTTTTTCCACAGGTGATTTTGCCGTGATGCTTGATGTACGCGGTGAGCGCTCTTTAATGAAAATTTGTGAGCAGGGCGAAGTTATCCAAATGCTCGAAAAGAATCCTGGACAACTCCGCCTGTTTCCTGTTCACGATATTGAAGAAGTAATTACAGCCACGCCACCTGAAGAGAACATCGACGAAGAGAATAAGTAAACACTGATTTGCTTAGAATAATGCCAAAGCCAATAGATATCTCTTTCGTTAATAGCATCAATCCTTTATGCCCAAATGTAAAAAGACTTAGAAGTTGAAATTGTCTGGATCAGGGCCGAGGCGTTTGTTTTGATCCATGCTGGCCATTTGTGACATATCTTCTTCATCCAGTTCAAAGTCAAACACATCTGCATTGCCCTGAATACGTTCTGGCTTCACAGATTTAGGGATAGTCACAATACCGCTTTGCAATTCCCAACGGATAAAAACCTGTGCTGGCGATTTGTCATGCTTATCGGCAATGGCAGTGACAGTAGATTCATTCAACGCTTGACCTCGAGAAAGCGGCCCCCAGGCTTCGATCTGAATGTCGTACTGTTGACAGAAATCATGCAATGTTTTTTGTGGGAACCAGGGGTGAAGTTCGACCTGATTGACCATCGGTTTAATGTCACAAATTTGAAAAATATCTTCGAGATGGTGGGGATTGAAGTTGCTGACACCGATCGCTTTGACCAATCCATCCTGATACAACTTTTCCAGCGCCTTCCAAGTATCGGTGTATTTGCCTTTGACTGGCCAGTGAATCAGATACAGATCAACATAATCCAGATTCAATTTTTCCTGACTCTGCTCAAACGCGTGAAGGGTACTGTCAAAACCTTGATCGGCGTTCCACACCTTTGTGGTCACAAACACCTCTTCGCGGGGAACATCACTGTCACGAACGGCTTGCCCAACCCCTCGCTCATTCTGATACATGGCAGCGGTGTCGATATGTCGATAGCCCTTCTTGAGCGCGACCTCGATGGCGTTAAGCACTTCATCGCCTTCTTCGGTTTGAAACACGCCCAGGCCAAGCCAGGGCATCTCGACACCATTGTGCAGCTTGGCGCTGTCTGAAATGTGTTGAATCATTTCTTCTCCTCAAGTGTATATAGGGTTAAGAGCGGGACGAAGGTGAGACCATTTGATGAGGCGTTTCACCCCATCTTCTTGGATTTGTCTGACAAAGCATGGATTTTCGTTACATACATCTTTAATAATGGTGATATAATGGTAAAATGGAAGATATCAGAAATCTTCAAAAAGCGCAAAGGAGGTGTTGTGATGAGTTTGGATCATACCAACTTGGACGATTGGAAAGAAGATCCGCGAACAAAAAAACGAACCCGCAGCTTGATGGAAGCCATGAAACGCCAGAAGAATTTCCCGGTGAATCAACCGCTGCAGCTGCCTGCAAAAAAGTCTTTTTACGAAATTGTACGCCTCAATGCCGTCAATCAAAATTATTGGGCCGATGCACATCCATTGGATATGGATTGGATTTCCCATGACTGGCCGTATGCCATGATTAATGACACGCATTTAATTGTCTGGAAAAAAGTTCGCCTCAAACACATGACGCCTGCCTTAAAAGTGTCTTCCGCCAATGTGCTTTCTTTGCAAATATTATTGAAATATTTGGACGAACTCGAACAAAACTATCAATGGCAAGACCTTCAGGAAGAAATGTATGTGGGCGTATTGGGGTGTCCTTACAAAATTGGCGATGTTATTGCCCCGTTTGGCCTTGGTAACTGGACCCTTTCTCCACTGGGCGCAATGAAAGATCAATATATTGTTTGGCCTTTTTTATTGGCCTCTGTGATTGCCATCAAAGATTTGAAGATGAGACAGGATCAAGTATTGATCTCCAAAGAAACGTCTCCCATTTTGCCATTGGGTGTATGGAGCCATCGCTGGTTTTTGAAAAACATGCTGACCTGGCTCAACTTGGAAACCGACCAGGATCTAAAAATTGCTGAGTGGTTGGCTGAGCCGAACCAACATTCGCACAAGATCGACACCATCGAATTCATGATGCGCCAGCACGTCACTGATGCCTTGCCTCAGAACTGGCAACAGAACTTACTGCTGAATGCTTAATGCCGTGGAACATTTTGGTTGAGTTGTTTCAATGAAAGGTTTTCTTCATCAGAATACAACCAGCGTTCCATGTTGGCTTTAATTTGAGGCCATTCGTTATCCAACATGGCAAACCATGCGGTGTCACGGTTATGTCCTTTGACAATGAGATGTTTTTTGAATTCGCCTTCAAATGAAAAACCAAGCCTGAGTGCAGCATTTCTAGAAGGTTGATTGAGGGCGTTACACTTCCACTCGACACGACGATAGTTAAGTGCATCAAACGATTCTTTCAGCAATAAATAGATACATTCTGTATTCACCTTGGTTCTTTGAACAGACGGCGAATACCAAATGCTGCCCAATTCCAAACAGCGGCCTGTTGGGTTGATTCGCATGTAGCTCAGCATCCCCACACGCTTTTCAGTGGCTTTGTCAAAAACGGTAAAGAACAAAGGATCATCAGTGCTGGCACATTTTTTCACCCACACCATCATGTCGTCCTGGCTGGTAAAAGGGCCATTATAAAGATAAGTCCACAACTTTTGATGTTCTTTTGGTTGATGTGAACAAGCATAAAGCTCATTGATATCAGCGTCAGGATCAGTCGGTCGCATGGCTACAAACTGACCTTCATAAATTTTTCGTTCTGGTGGCAACATCGGAATTTCTTCGACGGGTTCACCGATTGGAAGTGTCGTATCTGTCATAATCCCCCTCATCTCATTGTAGATTGGCCTGTCGTATTGTATGGAGCTTCAGATTGGATTCAACCAAATTTCCATCTTTCTGTTATAGAAAATCCACATAGTTTTGGTTCAAATGAATGCGCAAGAAGGTTGTTCAAACGTCGATTTAATTCACTCGGAAAATTGACCCAATAAGGCAATTCGATTTAGGGTGAATTGGATCATTCAAACTTGAGGAGGTCAAGGAATGAATTTTTTAAAGCAGTCCAATACAGCAGGGAACATTCAAAATTGGCTGGCAACAGACGGGATGAATTTTTTAATTAATTTAGGGGTTTTTGTCGTCATCCTAATTATCGGCCGCATTGTGATTGGCATACTGAAAAACATGCTACGCAAAGCATTGCAAAAATCAGGGAAGATCAGCGCCATTCTGGAAAAATTCCTGATCGATGTTACAGGTCGAATTTTGTGGGTTGTGGTAGTGATGATCGGCTTAGGTCAACTTGGTGTCGATATTGGCCCAATGATTGCTGCTTTGGGTGTCGCTGGTTTTGTCATCGGCTTTGCCCTTCAAGAATCGCTGGGCAATTTGGCCGCAGGCTTAATGCTGCTCATCAACGAACCATTTAAAGCAGGTGATTTTGTTGAAGCAGGCGGTCACGCTGGCGTCATTCGTGAACTCAACTTGATGTCTACCGTCATGACCACAGGCGACAACAAGCGCATCACCATCCCCAACAGCGGCATCTGGGGTTCCGCCATCATCAACTACTCCGCCAATGACACCCGCCGTGTTGATATGGTGGTTGGCATCGGCTACGGCGATGACATTGGTGCAGCCATGAAGATTATCCAAGAAATTGTTGATGGTCATCCAAAAATCTTAAAAGACCCTGCCGTGACCATTGCCGTATCCGAACTGGCCGACTCTTCTGTCAATATGATCGTTCGACCCTGGGTGAACACCGCCGATTATTGGGGCGTGCACTTTGACTTCCACCGTGAAGTGAAAGAAAAACTCGACGCGGCTAACATCAACATCCCCTTCCCACAAATGGACGTCCACCACCACGGCTTGCCACAACAAGGTTAATTTTTAACTTATTGGTATTGAAACAAAAACAGAGCCAGCGGAGAAAAGCTGGCTCTGTTTTTGTTTTTCACAAGAAATATTTAGAAGGGTTCAATCCCCCAACCCCCTTGATCTCAAGGGGGCACGATTGGGCTGCGAAAGTTGATTCTTTAATTGAATCAATATTCTTTTCAAAGTATGTTCAACAAACTTAAGCAAACCGATTTTATTGATCGGATTGAAAGCGAACATTGCTTTGTGCTTGATCATTCACATGCAACTGAAACACATCTGGGCGCGAATAATGCCCATCGGTATCAAGCGCAAGATGTCCCTCGACAATCAACCTCAAATCAAGATCGGCGTAAAGAACAGTTGCTTTGTCATAAACAGGTTCAGCCAAATAATCCAAATTTGGCGCAATGATGGCACTGCCACCTCGATGGATCAACATGTCTCGATCTCCAGGCATAGATTCCAACATCTCTTTTCCAGGATTTCCTGGCTGCTCTAAAGAATCAAATCCATCCAGCATTTCACCCTTGGTGAGAGTTGCACCCGCCGCAATCACAAAACACTGACCCTCAAACGCATAATGACGACTGCAAATTTGATGCAACGGATCTTTCACCATCGGCCATTGCGCAATGTGAAGCACTTCACTCTTGCTGTGCATGGCAGCCCGCGCCATTGGCATCCAATGTTCCCAGCACACTAGGCCACCAATCACGCCAAACTCTGTATCCATCGTGTTTAGCGTACTACCATCCCCACGTCCCCACACCATGCGTTCGGTGTAAGTCGGCACCAGTTTTCGATGATGTGTGAAATTCTCACCATCCCGATCAATAAACAGCATGGTGTTGTAAAGTGTCCCTTTGTCACGCTCATGCAACCCCATCACCAAATAAACGCCTGCCTGATTCGCCACTTTTTTCAATCGATCCAAGTGTGGGCCAGGAATCGTTGGCGAGTTTTCGACCAGCAGTTGAAACAACGCCTTGGCCGGAGGATGATCCCACAATCCCGCATTGGGCGCATCGTCCAACCACACCGGATATCCAGGCAACCATGTTTCCGGAAACGCAATCACCTGCGCCCCTGCATTGGCGGCTTGCTGAATCAAACCTTCTGCTCTGTCTAACGTAGCTTCTAAATTTAAAAACACAGGGCTGTCTTGAATCACAGCCACTTTAAAATTCCCACCCTGATTCAACGTCAACCTCCTGGCTTTCGAGCTTCAAACAATCCGGTTTCTTTGCTGATATGAATGGAGCCTTTTTCATCAATTTGCTGTTGTAAAAATGTACGGAATTTTTCAAACCTCTCTGGGTCGATCTCTGAATAAGCAATGCCAGAGACAAGATAGTCAATCAATGGCTCCACTTCTGTAACTTGTAAGGCATCATCATATGGATGAATTTTAATGTCTATAAAATAAGGCGAAAGTTGATTGCCACCATTTTCCAAACGAAACGGCTTGGTAAAATGATCTGCATTGCCCATATCTGGATGCAACTGAAGCATCAACTCATCCAACTGTTTCAAATGTTCATAGCCATTGGTCGCTGCATAGAAAATTCCTCCAGGTTTGAGCACACGTGCAATTTCTTCAAATGCTTTGGAACGATTTGGCAAATGATAGAGCATGTGATTGGCAATCACTGCATCAAAATGTTCATCTGGCAATGCGATAGATTGGGCATCAATCACATCAAACTGAAAGGTGCCTTTATCTTTTAAAAGCTGTTCGGCTTCGTCTACCATACCTGTGGAAAAATCAGAAAGGGTAATTTTCCATGTATCTGGAATGCAATCCAAATTTTCTCTCCACAAGAATCCAGGGCCACATCCCAACTCAAGAACCTGGCATGTTTTAGGGAATTGAAACTGATCAAACACCCATTGATGCCACCCCTGCTTGTTCGTGCTGAATCGACGATGCAACGCTACCCGCACATTCAATTTGGAAGCGTCACAATATTGATCCATCAACAGATAAAGTGGATCAGTGCCTTTGTTCATGGATTTATGAAGTGACTTCCGTTTTTACTAGAACGGGATCTCCAACAGAAATTTTTCCTGTTTCAATCACTTTAGCCAACATGCCGATAGGATCTTCAGGCTTACCCATGTCACCATGTGCCATCGCCAGACGACTGCACCCTGTGCGCGACATGGTGATTTCGATGATGGCAGATTCGCCCAATTGAAGCTGATCGCCTGGTTTTAAAGAAAACACATCCAAATCTTGAATCACCATTTGTTCACCAAAACAGCCAGGCCCTGCATTGAAGCCTTTTTCTTTTTGTTCCTGAACCCAATCGCAATCGAGCAAGTTCAACTGGCGTTTTGGCGCTCGCCCTGCTTTGCGATCGCCTTCGATGCCGTGGTTGGCAACCAAATTGACTGAGTCCACGGAGATGCGAATGAAGTCGTCGTATTGTTCCCCATACTCTTGATCTTCGGGTTGATAGACGATGCTGTAGATCGTGGCTTCATGCATTGCAATCTCCTTTAATTTTTCCAGGTTTGTTTCAGGACACGCACCCAATTTCGATGTGTGAGTTTTCTCAGGCTGACTTTATCATATCCTTCTTCTTCCAGTAATGCGATCAGCTTAGGCATACCAGCAACATCTCCCAATTCATTAGAAATATTGGTGCCATCGAAATCCGAACCAAATGCCACATGGTCAATCCCGATACGACGCACTAAAAAATTGATGTGGCGTACTGTTTCCAGCAATGGCGTATCTAATTCTGTTTTGCCATCAGCTCTCAAATCGCGAACATTAAAGTTGATACCAATCACCCCATTGGTCTGCCCAACAGCGTCAATCTGTTCATTGATTAGATTTCGTGTGGAAGGACAAAGCATGTGGGCAGCCGAGTGTGTGACCACCAATGGCGCGTTGCTCAGTTCAGCCACGTCCCAAAACCCTTTTTGATTTATGTGTGCCAAGTCCACCATGATGCCAAGCCGATTGCAGGCTTGAATCAATTTTTGTCCAAGCTCAGTCAACCCTGAACCAGTATCCGGCGAATGCGGAAACTTGAACGGCACACCATGCGCGAACTTGTTTGAGCGACTCCACACGGGTCCCAGCGATCTTAATCCGATCTTGTAAAACACTTCGAGTGCATGGAAGTCTGGATCAATCATTTCTGCACCTTCAAAATGAAGCACCGCCGCCATGATGCCTTTGCGCAAACAGCGGTTGAGTTCGGCAGATGTTTTGACCACTTGAAGCTGACCGCGTGATTCAGCCTCCCATTGAAACAATGTCGCCACCATGCCCATTGTAAAATCCAGCGCATACTCATATTCAACTTCAGCAAAAGGCGGCACTTCATAACCAGCATCGGTAAAGATAGTGTTGTATCCTAGCGGCCCCTTCACCGTTGAAGGATGGGGTGGCACAAACACGGCAAAAAATCCGCCGCCAAAACCACCGTCTTTGGCTCTGGGAAAATCGATGTGCCCATAGCTGCTGCGCTGAAAAAACGAGCGTGGTGGGTCGCCTTCCGCTGGATTGTATAAACGTAAAAGCGTGTCGTTGTGACCGTCAAAAATGGGCCATTGATGTTGGGGTGTGGTCATGGTCTGCCTCTCACCGAAAAGTATGATTGCATTCTCTCAAAACGATAAGCGGCATGAACACGAGTTTCAAACTCAAGATTCGATTGTCAATGACTTGATCGACAATTAAACTGTTTCGATGATTGAAAAACCGATTTTAAAAGGCGATCAGGTCACTCTGCGTTCTATCACAAAAGAGGATGCACCACAGATGTTTGCTGCCCTTTCTGATGAAGAAAGCATGAAGCTGACCGGCACACAAGCCACGTACACACTAGAACAGGTAGAAGCTTTCTGTGAAAAAATTTCAACTGCCGATGATCGTGCAGATTACGCCATCACGATCAACGATGATCTCACCTACGTCGGCGAAGTCGTGCTCAATAACATTGATTGGGATAATCGAAACGCAAGCTTTCGAATTGCACTAGGAAATCAAAAACACTTTGGCAAAGGGTATGGATCGGAAGCCACCAAACTGATTGTTGCATATGGGTTTGAAAACTTGAAACTCCATCGCATCGAATTGGAAGTGTACGACTTCAATCCACGCGCTCAACATGTTTACGAAAAAGCGGGCTTCGTGCGCGAAGGCCTGCGACGTGACGTGTTGTTGTGGGAAGGCCAATACCAAAGTGCCATCGTCATGAGCATTCTGGTGCATGAATATCAAGCACTTTAAGATTCAACTTGAGCGAAAGCTATATTCTTTCCCAACCCAATGGCGTAGACAAGTTTGGCAATCCGCCTTGAAAACCCACGGTGGCACGCTGAATTCGAATCGTACCAGAATTAGAAATGGTCTCGTAAACAAACGGCATCAGAGGACTTGCAACCAGCATCAACTTCTGTTGCAGAATATTGCTGCGATCAGATCGCTGTGTCCAGCCAATGGAATCATCCATATAGGCCTGAAACACTTCGGCATAATCTTCCAAAGCGTTGGTCATGGAATAGTCGGAAACAAAATCAAGCGTGCCATCCTGACTCTGATTGTAGAGTTGGGAATATTGATTGCGCTGCTGAAAGGTCAGCACCGTATCCCAAGCCAAATGGCCAATTTCATGTTGGAAGGTGCCTGTAAATGCTTCCAGGCTCAAGCTCACTTTAACTGCAATTCGGCGACCAGTGTATAACCCTGCAATATTAGACGTTGGATCATTGCCTGGACGTAACGTTTGTAAAGTGACCACTTGGCGCAACGTCCCCCGAAGTCGATCTGGTATGGATTTAAGCACCACATAAATCACACCATATTGAGCGTTCAAAAAACCATCTCCTACAGGCACACCAAATTCTCCCAGGATCAAATCTTTCTTGATTTGGATAGAAACAGTTTCCGCCATGGCCACCATACTGATCAACTGAGAAATGCCCTCTTCTGCTTCAGCGGTGAGTTGTGGGCTGTTTTGCAGCACACTCCAGACATCCAGCAAAAACTCCAGTCGATCTCCTTCGATGTCGGTCATGAACTGGATTTGCTTGAGAAGTTCTATTTGACCACCACGAAAAGGAATATCGAGGGATCTGATTTCGTTTCTCAAAATCAGGCGAGTCAAAACAAAACCATCTGCGCCATTGCCAGCGCCTACCAGCGTCGGTTGATTAAGCAGGCGTGTCCAGGATGCCAAGCGTTGAATGTCACTGTTGGCCAAAGGGCTATTAAAGAGAGCCACCAGCTCAGCATTGGTTAAGTTAACATCTGGCTGGCCTTGCTCAAAAGCATAACTTTGTAAAAAGGCGATAGACTCTTCTGTCAAAAAACTGAGAATCAAAGCACGTGTTGCCGCATAGGGAGAAGGCGATTCGCTTAACAATTCAACCAAAGTAGCCTGATCACCGGCAGTAAATAAGTCAAGCAACACTTTGGGGCCAAAGCGAGGGTCGACATCTAATAAAAGGCCTTCGCTATCCCCTTCAAGGGTGTATTGTGCAGGTGCCAGTGAAAAAATATCCGCTTGTGCCCACCCCGCGGTGGATGCCATGCCCAGCATCAATCCTAAAAATAAAATTCCAAATTTCACCATAATGATTTTCATACCTTTAAAGATACCAAATTTATTCGATTTCAGACAACCCTTTTGGGTTACATTGTCCGTCTCTATGCGGTCTGATATACTTCGGCGCGTGATGTTACGTTATCTTCGTATTGGTCTGGTCAGTGTTTTTGTGTTAGTAGGGCTTGGCGTATTGAGCCTGGTGTTTTACTCGTATTTCTTGTCTGATGCCACCGGCCAACTTCGCGTTCGTGGTGAAACAGCTGTCAACACCAGTGCTGAAATTTTAACCACCAGCCGGGGCGAGTTCATCGACAAAACTGTCGCCGCTCAGGTGGATCAAAACCCAGCACCGTTTATGACTTTTGAAGCACCCGATTTTGAATTGGTTGATTTAGAAGGGGATGCATTCTCCTTATCCCAATTCAAAGGCAAGCCTGTACTGTTGAATTTCTGGGCAACTTGGTGCCCTCCTTGCCGCAAAGAAATGCCAGATTTGCAAGCCTTTGCCGAGAATTATGGCGAACAGATTCAAGTGCTCGGCGTCAACTGGGACTATCAGTCGGATGTCAGTGAAGAAGTACGAGAATTTTTAGCCGAATACGACATCACTTACCCCAATGTGCTGGACAAATCTGGCGAGGTGTTTGTGAAATATCAATTAACTGGCCTGCCCGTCACCTATTGGATTGATGAAGAGGGTGTCATCCGTGGCATTTGGTTTGGTGCAATGAAAGAAGAAGACATCGTCACCGGCTTCCAAAAAATTACGGATGTGATTGATGAGTAGTGAAACACAATCAACAACCCCTTCTCCTGGGTTAATGCGTAAGACTGGTAATGATCTATGGAAATTTTTCACATCCATCCGTCTGGCCATCGTGTTGATCGCATTGATTGCACTGGTGGGTTTGATCGGTACATTTTTCCCTCAAGCGGACAAAACCCGTAGTGTGGATTATATTGAACAATACGGGCTGGAAACCTACAACTGGATTCAGACCTTTCAATTGGATCAGATTTTCAGCTCTACTTATTTCTTGTTCATTCTGTCTGTCTTTTTTGTCAACATGGGGGCTTGTACCGTCAAACGACTCAAAGCCTCTTTCCGTTATTCAAACCTGAAACAAACCGTGATGCCACCACAAGCTTTCGAAAGAATGCCTGTTAATGAAACGATAGAAAATATTTCATCAAAAGACGCTTTGCTAAACACTGCTAAATCAATCTTAAGCAAAAAACACTATCGTGTTCAAATCGTGGACGATCAATTGCTGGCTGAAAAATCCCGATGGGAACGTTTTGGCATTGATGTGTTTCACGTTGGCATCATGGTGCTTCTGGTTGGTGGCTTTATGACATTTGTGCTGGGTGATCGTTATTTCCAGGTGGCCCACGAAGGTGATATATTTGTGGCACCTGGGGGTGATTTCTCACTTCGAGTCGATAAATTCTGGAGCGAAAATTACGCCGAAACCGAACGCGTGATGGATTGGCACACCACCCTCACTGTGATAGAAGAAGGTCGCGAAATAAAAACTGAAACCGTCGAAGTCAACGTACCTATGTATCACAAAGGCATTCACTTTTTCCAATCATCATTCGGCCAGGATTGGGAAGAAGCGGCTGAAGTCAAAGTTGGCATCGAAAATTCTGAAGGCGAAAGCTTGGGCGAATACATTGTAAAGCTCAATGAATCCGTTCCTATTGAAGGCACGGATTTAAGATTAAATGTGTTTGCCTTTCTGCCCGATTGGGCGCTCACCGAAACCCAAGTGGCTTACAGCCGTTCACAGCGCTTGAACAATCCTGGTGCATTTCTTCGCATCTACAATGAAAGTGATGAACTGGTTCATCAAAACTGGGCATTTTCTCAGCCAAATATGCAATTGCTTCAAGACACCGTTTCTCCAGATCGAGCTTTCCGTCTCAAGCTTCTTGGTATGAACGCACCAGAATTCACGGGGATTCAAGTCAATTACGACCCTGGATACAATGTCGCTATCGCTGGTTTTGTGCTGATGATGGGTGGCATCTTGATACACCTTTATTTCACTCATAAACAAATTTGGGTATTGGTTGATACCTCAGAGCAAAAATTGTATATGGGTGGCAAGGCACGCAATCACTCCAAAGGATTTGAAACTGAGTTTGAACAACTGGTGAAACAAATCAAGCCTGCTGAATCTACTTAAGAAGTATCAATTTTCAATTTGAATATTTCACCTTCTGAGGTTGGAATTTATGTTGCTTCAGCTTATCGTGAACCCTTATCTTCGATAGGGATAACAATCAGTTTTTTTTGAGAAAGGGTATTGCTTTGGCGCAAATTGGACTTGAAGATCAAAGATCGTTGAACGTTCGAATTGTGCTGGGTCTGGCGATTCTTTATCTGGTTTGGGGCAGTGTTTATCTGGCCGTGAAAGAAGCAGTCAATTATTGGCCACCGTTTTTAATGGTGGGCATCCGTTTTTTTATTGCTGGGCTGACATTGTTAATCTGGGCACGTTTTCGTCAAAAACCCTGGCCTGATACCTGGAAGCAATGGCGCAATGTTTGCTTCGTCGGCTTTCTCATGGTCACTGGCACCAATGGTGCAATCACTTGGGGCATTCAATATGTAGACTCTGGCTTGGCTTCAGTGTTGGTTGCCACCATGCCGCTTTGGTTAATTTTGCTGGAATCAATGCGGCCTAGTGGAGACCGGCCTCACTATCTGGCATTTGTTGGAATTGCACTTGGGTTGGTCGGTGTTGTCATGTTGGTTCAGCCTAATATCGGTGTGCCAGAAAATACTCAAACGTTGATGGGCCAAATCGCCATTTTGGGTGCGGCGGTGGCATGGGCATCAGGATCAATTTTTATGCGTCAATTTGTGATGCCTCCTTCTGTGGTTATGGGCACGGCTCTTCAGATGACGTTCGGCGGCTTCATATTGGTTTTGATTGGGCTATCGCTTGGTGAAACTCAATATTGGCCCACGCAATTTAAATGGATACCTGTGCTCGCTTTTTTATACATGACCTTTATCAGTTCCGTGATTGCATACAGTTCTTATCAATGGCTCATTCGAAACACCCGTCCCGCGCTGGTAGCGACGTATGCATATGTCAATCCGGTGGTGGCTATTTCATTGGGGGTTTGGATTGGCCAAGAAATTCTAACATTGAATATCTTTTTGGGCAGCACTTTGGTTTTAATTGCCGCTTTTCTAATCCAGCGCGTGCGACATTAGTTTTGTCATTTCCCCTTAAATATGTTTTATTGGTCTCATAAAAGAGGATCAAGGGGGAATTCGTGCAACGTAGTCAAATCCACTCCAAGCTTCGAATATGGATACTGGCGCTCCTGTTTGGAATTTTGTTTGCCCCATTCAGCATAACCCTGGCTCATGAAACAGATGAAGCCACGGCTTCAGAACTTGCCAATGTTGCCGATGCCAACAGCAACAATCGCATTGATGATGGCGAAATGGAAATGTTGATCAGTTACTGGATCATGGGCGAAACTGTGCCAGGAACAGATCACACCATCACAGATGAAGTGATCGAAATTTTATTCATCTGGTGGATCACTGGCGCAAACCTTGGCGATGATGACGGTGGATCTGCCGATGATCCAGCCCCAAGTCCACGCCCAGAAACGCGCAACCTGGAATTTGGGGATGCCCCTGATGCACTGGGATCGCCTGACAGTGGCATGGCTGATCCATACCCAAGTTTGCGTGAACATGACGGTGCACGGCACTTTCCTGGCGATCTCTGGTTGGGCAAAGCGCGAAATTTTGAAAGTAATGCCAATGTCACAGACAACGATTTGTTTGATGATTCCAACTACGCTTTTGTTAAAGATGATCTTGGCGGTGTACCCATTATTCTGTTTGAAGCTGATGTCACCACTTCCGCCTCTTATCCATATCGATTTGCTTATTTAAGCGTTTTGGTCGACCACCGCAGTGTCAATTGTCGACCTCAAGGTTGGGGTGAAGGTGATGTGGTGTTGCTCAACGAACCGGTTGTCATTACTCCTGGCGAGACCAAACGAGTGAGTGTGTTGACGGATTTAGACGAAATCCCTGGCGACAACACGTGGACGCGTGTGACCATCACCCCATATGAAATTGAAACGCCTGGTGGTTACTGGGATGGCAGCACAGAGGAACCGTTTGGTGATGGTGAAACCGAAGACTATTGCCAAGGAACGCCAACATCCACCCCACCGGATGAGCCACGTCACATCTATTGGGCAATCTGGCTTTATGAAGGCAAAACATTTTATCCTTTGGGATTTTTGGGGCTGGCACTCGATGCACTTAAACCTGGCTTGACCACAGATGTTGACCCTGCCAATCCTTTGCCTCCAGGTGCAACGTTTGATGTTGGCAAACTTGGCCTCAATGTTCCTGGCGCTGCATTTGCAGGCAAAAAAGCGTTGCCACCAGCCAACATTCGCGTATTTAAAGATGGGCGATTTGTTGGAGAAATATGGTTTGAATTTGAAATTCACGAAGGCCCGCCGCCTGAAGACGATCCAGAAGATCCCGTACCACCGCCACCACACGTCACCTGGGAATTGCAACTGAATGACGGTCAAGGATTCTATCCGTTGCCGGGCTCTATTGAACGTAACTTACCAAAGGATCCAGGCTTTGAGGAAGACCTGGAATTTCCATTCCCAGAAGACGGCATCAACTTCAACACCAAACCTGGAGATCGCGGCGTTTCAGTGCCAGTGAATTTGGTCGATTCACTGGGTGGCAAAGAAGCCCTCATCTTAGTGATTGATCTGGATCTCAACATTGTGGTCATGTGGCTGTGGATCACCTTTAAAGAACCAGTAGCAAAAGAAGATCAAGAAAAACCGCAGACACCCAGAGCACCAGAGATTGTGAGCGTCAATCACCCAACATCGATGGTGGGCAACCTGGACCAACATCCTATTACTGTTGGATTTAAGGATGCCAATGGCGATTTGGTTTCTTTACGAGTAGAGACATTGGTTGGGCCAAGTTCTGGAAATCCTCCGCAAGAAAATAGAATCGATTTCCAGAACTTGACCAGCGGCAACTTCACTTTCCAAATTTCCTGTTTGAATGAAGGCACCGCCCCTTTCCAGGTGGTTGAAAAAATAACCATCATCGACGCGCAAGGTCTGGAAGCCAGTGAACAAATCAGCTATATGTGCCAACCAGGCCGTTCCTAAGAATCAATGAACAAAAGCCGCGTCTTGAGAAAACTCAGGACGCGGCTTTTCTATTTCGGGAAAGAAAAATCCACCGAAGCTCTGAATCCACATTTGCAGTCCAATCGTAGCCCCCTTGATGTTAAGGGGGTTGGGGGATTAGAAGCTTTCTCAATTTTTTCGATTTATAATTTTCAAGCCTTTTGGAATTCCTAAGTTTCATCATATAAAATGGCTTCATGGCAATTTCAATGAAAGAAATCACATTAGTGGAACTGGCCAAAGGGGCGCGACAGGCGTCTTTACAATTGGCCAGCGCTTCAACGGAGCAGAAAAATCAGGCTTTGCTATGCATGGCCAATTTGATGGTCGAAAACCAGCAAGCCTTAATTGATACCAACGCCAAAGATTTGGTGTATGGCAAAGAAAAAGGTCTCTCGCCGGCCATGTTGGAGCGCTTGGCACTGACACCAGAGCGCATCGCATCCACTGCCGATGGGTTGCGTGAGGTGGCTTCTTTCGATGATCCAGTCGGTGAAATTTCCGAAACGGCCACACGCCCCAGCGGGATTGAAGTCAGCCGGATGCGGATTCCGCTTGGCGTAATTTTGATGATTTATGAATCCCGCCCAAATGTCACAGCAGATGCTGCATCGCTTTGTCTTAAGAGTGGCAATGCCATCATCCTGCGAGGCGGGAGTGAGGCGTTTAATTCGAATCAAGCGATCGTTGCTTTGTGGTATCAAGCACTTGAAGAAGTCGGCTTACCGACCAGCAGCGTTCAACTGGTTCCTACCACGGACCGTGAAGCGGTGGGTGAACTGCTCAGGATGGATGAGTGGATCGATCTGGTCATCCCACGCGGCGGTGAAGGATTGATTCGCAGCGTGGCTGAGCAATCCAGGATTCCAGTCATTAAACATTTTAAAGGTGTTTGCAATCTTTATATTGACGAAAGTGCTGATCTAAACATGGCAACTGAACTTGCTATCAACAGCAAAATAAGTCGCCCAAGTGTGTGTAACTCACTGGAAAATTTGCTGGTACATCAGTCTGTGGCTGAGCACGTGTTGCCATCATTGATCGAAAAACTCAAAACGCACAATGTCGAAGTGCGGGGTTGCGAGCGAACACGTCAGATTGTGCCTGATGTGATTGAAGCCACCGAAGCTGATTGGTATGAGGAATATGTCGATTTCATCCTTGCCATTCGTGTGGTAGACGATATGGATATGGCCATCGATCACATTAATCGTTATGGCTCACTTCACACTGAAACCATCGTCACCAAAGATGAATCAAAATCGAATGAATTCTTACACCGTGTCAATTCCTCTTGCGTGATGGTCAACGCATCTACCCGCTTTAACGATGGCGGTCAACTCGGCCTCGGCGCAGAGATTGGTATCAGCACCACCAAGCTCCATGCCTTTGGTCCAATGGGATTGCGTGAACTGACCACACAGAAATTCATTGTTAAAGGCAACGGCGAAATCAGAACTTAAAGTTTTTTAAACATTAAAGGTGAAGATCAAGGTCACCATACAACGTTTGAATGTATGAAATTTGGCCTTGATGATACACCAAATTCCAATGCTGATAACCAATTACATCCGCTTTGGAAGCAGTGCCACCCCAAGGCAATTCGACCTGTTGTTCTAATTCCTCATCGCTAAGCTGGCTCAGTAAAGCCAACAGTTTTTGATTGTTTGTTTTACACTCTGTTTCCCATTCAGTAACGGTCAATTTCTGGGCCGCATCTTGTTCAACATTGTGTTCACTGTTTTGATCTGAATTTTCTGTTGCAAGGAGACTCATAAAAAACATCGGTGACTTTGCACACTCTTCGACTTGATCCATCACACTGCGCCCATTGTCCATAGGCTTCCAGTCTAATTTATCCTCAGGCATGGCTTTTGCCATATTAAACAAGACATCTGTGGCGCTGTTTGTCATTTCCACAATTTTATTGCGATAGTCCATCTGATCTCCTTTATTAGATAATTTGTTAATTACTATTTACCCCATTGTATATCATAGAAAATCATTCTACACACCAAAAGTGCTATTTCCAAACCTTAAGTTTTTGACAAAAGAACATCAACACAGTGCATCATTTGGTGAATCAAAAGAGGTTCGTATATCCTAAGTCTATGAATGTGTTTCTGAAGGAAGCCAGCCTGGAACGGCGTATCATTACAGTGTTGTCTTTGTTTGTGTTTATCATGGGCGTCGGTATGCTGGGCTATCGCTTTATTGAAGGCTGGACTTGGTTGGAAGCCCTTTACATGACCACCATCACAGTCACAACAGTAGGATTTGGTGAACTTTATGAGTTGAGCACAGTTGGGCGAATGTTTACGATTGGTCTGGTGATGTTGGGTGTGGGTGCCTTCACCTATACATTCAGCACATTTGCAGATTATTTGATTGCGGGACAACTTCAAGGTTTTTTGGCAGAACGACGAATGAAGCGACAGGCGGCAAAATTGAAAGACCATTACATCGTTTGTGGATTTGGGCGAGTCGGTGCAGAAGTGGCTCGGGAATTTCAGCGCGAAGGTCAGTCAATGGTGGTGATCGACCCCAATGAAAAAGCCATTGAAATGGCCCTTCACCTCAACAGTTGTTTGGCCATCCAGGGCGATGCCGGTGATGACGATATTTTGTTAAAGGCCGGACTTGAACGCGCCAAAGGTTTGATTGCCGCCGCTGACAGCGATGCCACCAATGTGATGATCACGCTGTCAGCTCATGCCATTAACCCTGATTTATTCATCATTGCCAGGGCCAATATGGAAGGCAGCCGTTCTAAACTGCTACGAGCAGGCGCAGATCGGGTGTTATCCCCTTCTCTCATTAGTGGTCGCAGTATGGCCCAAATGGCCATTCGACCCAAAGTGGTTGAATTTTTGGATGTAGTCACCCGAGACGATGAAATGGAATATTGGATCGAAGAACTGTCTGTGAAAGAAGGCAGTGACCTTCAAGGCATGAGTGTGAGTGATGCCAACATCCGACAAGCCACCGGCATCACGATTCTGGTTATCAAACGTCAGGATGGTGAAATGTTTGTGTCGCCTACTGCAGAAACAGCGTTTGCTACTGGCGACTCTGTAATGGCTTTTGGGTCACGCGAGCAGTTGGAAAAATTTCAAAACATGGCCCACAAAACCTCAACCTCCGGTTGAACATTTCCCACATTCAAAACTCAGTTATTGACTTTTATTTTGCAGTCATGATATAATAGATGAAAATCATTTTTTAGCGGGGACATGCAAAGTTTTGTGTCGGGGGACACAGGCTTTGAGGAAATTTGGTTGGCACCTTATTGGTAATATTTTTCACATTTCTTCGTTAATTGATTTTTTAAACTGGATAGTTGGTTTGTATTCATAAAACCCTAATTGGGGGTTGGTGTGCGAAAGTTTGGTTGGATAGGGTATATTTACTCCGTCCTATTTGTTGCATTCATATTTATTTATTCTTTGGAAGGCTTGGCGCAAGTGACCATTAGTGGTCGAGGCGTTTTGCCCACGCCGCCTTTGCGTGTCATTATTTCTTTAACTGAACCCAGCACATCTACCATTTACACCTATGAAAACCCTACTCCTGTTAATGTTGAAGTCATCCCCATGGTTGATTGTCCAGCAGGGGTCAGTGTTTCTTTACTAAGCCTCCCTTTACCTATTACTACAGGCGCTTCGCAAAATGTGGAAGTTCGCTTTGTTGGTTTGCCAGGTAAAGTTGAGGAAGGGGACATCATTGAGTGTGTCATCATTGGTGGAACAACCCAAGAATCTCTCTTTTTGCAGATGGTCAGCCCACGCCAACTGCCTGCATTGGGTAGCCTGAATTTAAATTTTGATCTCATTCCAGACAACACAAATTTTGAAGCTGTTGAATTTTTTGTAGATTTTACATCCAACCTCAAAGTGGATGTAACAATGAGTGGCCTAACAGCCAGCGCCGATTTGGGCTTTGGCACCACTGGTTTAGAATTTGCTGTTTTAACAGCAGATGCTATTTTGGGCGTATTTGATTTTACGGCAACAACAGTGTTTGCAGCCGCATTTGGGCCACAAAATGAATTGCTGGCCAATGGTGAGATTAGCTTTGTGAAAAAGCGCGTCCGTGTAAAATTCGACCTGTTTGGCCTAACAGTCGACAATTTGGCCATTTTTGAAAACACAAAGTTCACCTATCCTTTCCCAGACAATGCCACCGCTTTGAATGCCATTCAATCTCCCGCTTACCGTTTTGGCAATCTGCTACGCTTGGATGGAAGAACAGCCTTAAACATTCCACTGCGTCTCACCATCGGTGCATGTGCCGATCCTGCTAAAGCCAATCGAATTAAGAACAGAATTTTTGCCACCAGCACCTGCGAAAGTGATTTACTGACATTTGATGTGATTCAACTTGTGGGGGGCCCCCTTGATATTGGCGGCGTACAGTTGTTGTCTACATTTGAGTTCCGCCCAAACCTCACCTTTCGAGGGGTTTTCTCTTTGAGAAACAGACTGTTTGATCTCATCAACATCACCAGCACTGCTATTTTAAATGACCAAGGCGAAATCATGCCTCAAGTCATCCTTGGTTCATTGGCGCAACCACAACAATCGCTCACTCTACAATTGGACAGTGCTTTGAAACCTGTAAGCGTTTTAGCCCGCTTTACGGCCGCGCTCGAAGGCCATAGTTTAAGCGTATTGCTTCGATCCACGGATGATGGTTTCAACTCAACCACATTCACCCTCATCAATCCACTTCAAACTGGTCGATTGTTGACTTCTTTACGATTTGGCATGTCTGGCAATGACATTGATACAGTTGAATTTTCCCAAGCCACCTTCAACTGGAACCAAAACATTGGCCCACTGCGCTTCAATGCCAACATCAGCTTAGGCTTGACAGGTCTACAGCGGGCCAGAATTAGTTTGGATACGTTGTTCTAAAAACTCTAGCTAATTGAGATTTTGTGTTGCAACTAGTTCAGGTTCTTTAGCTTGTTGATTTTCTTGTGATTGCTCAGTCGATTTTTCCTTCTTATCGTCTAATGTAAATAGATCCAACTCTTTCTCAACCTGTTTTTCCACTATTTCTTCAAGACTTTGAGAGGTTTCTCTAAGTAGATTACTAGCATTTTGAAAAACTTCTTCACTTGGTTCTCGAACCAAAATCAACTCCATGTTGGTTTCAGCTTTATTCTTTAACTTTTCAAGCTGAAGTGCAGTCACTCGATAACTTGCAAAACGATCTTTTACATTAAATACATTCAAAAGCGTACCTGAAGTTACAGCAAACGCTGTAACAAGAATGGCAAAAAGACCAACTATGTCAATCCCCTCAGAACCACCAGAAGCAGACGTCAACGCCACTAGAGCAGGTGCAGCGAAGCTTGAAATAGTGGATGAAAACCTTAACAAATCGCTAAAGCTTTTACTTTTTTGTGCTTTGGTTTTATATTCTTCGAGATATTCTTCGACAATTTTTATTCGTGTTGCAAATAGATTTCGAATGGTATTTATAGAATTTTCGAATTCCTCTGAATTTTTTTTCTTTACTTCGATCTGGTTTGTACGGGTTGAGTAAGCCATATGAGACGCCTCCTTAGAGTAAACAAATAAAGATCACGCCTTGTAAAGCTGTTCTTTTTTGTTTATTTATGAGTATAGCATATGGAGTTGATTTTTTAACTTATTTTAAAAGTTATTGGTAATGATTTTTTTACATCAGACAAATTTAATAAAGAATGAATGCAACTGAAGTCATTTCCGATCAACCAAAGATTCGATGAACCAACAAATATCCTAGCCAAAGAAATAGTGTGCCCAGTCCCACGCTGAGGCCGACATAAAATAATGCCGTAACCATCTCTCCAGTTCGAATGAGTTGAAAAGCTTCATAACTAAAGGTTGAAAAAGTTGTGAAAGCACCAAGAATACCAATGAATAAAAATGCTCGCAGGGTTTCATTGATATTTTCCTGGGATTCCACAAACCCGATGCCCATGCCAAATAAGGCACTGCCAACCAGATTGACCACAAGTGTGCCAAACGGAAGAGTGTGTCCAAAGCTCATCACCCAAACACTCAAACCATAGCGGGCCAGAGCTCCAATGAAGCCTCCCATTCCAATCATTAACAGTTTGAGCATAAGCATCCTTCGATATTCAGCAGGGAAATCGAATCGAAAAACAGAACTCAGTTGAATAGCCCCATCGTGCCCCCTTTAGCAAAGGAGGTTGGGGGGATTTGAAGTTTTTTATTCTTAAAAATCTTTTCTTAAAATCCGTCCTTTTGCCTTTTACATCCGTTGAATTGCCATCGTCAGTCCATTTCCCCCGCCCATGCAGATGGTGGCCAGGCCCCATTCTTTATCGTGTTGATGCAAGGCCCAGGTGAGCGTGGTCACGATGCGAGCGCCACTACAACCGATGGGGTGACCCAAGGCAACCGCACCGCCGTGAACGTTGACGCGATCCCAATCCCACGCGAGTTCTTTTCCATCGGCTAATACTTGAGCGGCAAAGGCTTCGTTGACTTCGATCAGGTCGAAGTCGGACACGCTCATGCCGGTATTTTTAAACAATTTTTTGGTGGACTCGACAGGCGCGTAGAACAAATCAATTGGTTCGGTGCCTGCGGCGGCATAAGCGACAATTTTTGCCAGCGGCTTTAAGCCACGTTTTTCAGCTTCTTCGGCACTCATCACCAAGAGAGCAGATGCACCATCGTTGAGGCCAGGAGCATTGCCTGCCGTCACTGTGCCTTCTTTGCTAAAAGCAGTTCTGATACCACCCAATCTTTCCAGGGTGGTATCAGCACGAGGGGTTTCATCCTGATCAATAATGCCGTCTTTAGCTTCAAGTGGAATGAGTTCGTTGGCAAACGCGCCAGATTCCATGGCTGCCAATGCTTTTTGATGACTTTGGAAGGAAAATTCATCCTGCATTTCGCGGGTGATAGAAGATTTATTGGCAGTGTATTCTGCGGACAAGCCCATGTGGTGTTTTTCAAACGCACACCACAGACCATCATGGATCATACCATCGACCAATTTTTGATCGCCGGCTTTGACGCCTTTTCTCATGCCATACATCAAGTAAGGCACATTGCTCATGGATTCCATACCACCCGCTATGATGGCGTTGGCATCTCCACATTTGATGGCTTGCGTCGCACTGATGAGGGCTTTCATGCCAGAGCCACAAACTTTATTCACTGTGACAGCAGGCACGGTGGCAGACACGCCGCCGCCAATGGCAGCTTGACGCGCAGGGGCTTGACCTTCGCCTGCCTGAACCACGTTGCCCATAATCACTTCGTCAACTTGATCGCCTGAAACGCCTGTTTTGTGAAGCAATCCTTTGATGGCTTCAGCGCCCAGTTCTGGCGCTTTGAACTGTGAAACACGGCCCAAGAATTTCCCCATCGGGGTGCGTACTGCACCAACAATGACAATATCGGTCATGATTCAACCTCCATCTCATTTTCCGGATTGACCTCATAGCGATAATTAATGTCAATGCCTTGTTTCAGGGTGTTGGACACGGTGCAATAACGGTTCATTGATAGATCAATGGCTTTGTTGAATTTTTTCTCATCAATGTCAGCACCCCAGATTTGATATACCAAAGTCATGTTGTGGTAAAGTCTCGGATGTTCTTCGGCGCGTTCGCCGGTGATGCCGATTTCAAAACGATCATATTTAACTTTCATTTTGTTGAGAATGGACACCACATCCATGCCTGTACAACCAGCGACAGACATGAGCAGCAACTCAACGGGGCTTGGCCCTTGTCCTAATCCATCGTGCGAAGGATCAGTATCGATGGTCACACCATGATTGCTCCAGCCACTGCCTTTAAACTGAAGCCCTTCATTCCATTTTATAATTGCGTCCAAGTTGTCCTCCTGAGCATTAACAATTCATTTTCAATGTAAACAAGGTTTTCAGTTTACTCAAAGAAAGTTGATTTCGCTTGTTGGCCCACCGTTTCTTAAAGTCGTGAAAAATAAACGCGACACCTCAAACAACAGCCAAGACAGTAAAATTGAAAACATGAGGATTCCTGAAAAAACCACTGTCCAAACAATCAATGTGGCCCGATGATTGGCTTTATAATTCATGACACTGCCCTTTCTCCCACTCCTTCGTCTAAGAACCTGGATGCAACTTGCACCAACTCTTGAGGTTTATCCATATGAACGTAGTGACCAGACTTGTCGATGATTTCTAACTTGGCATTTGGCAATGTTTCTACAATTTCATGGGCCAGCTTAACGTTGATGAAACGATCATATTTGCCCCATACCACCAATACAGGTGTTTGAAGTTCATGGGCATGGGATTCAAAATACTTTTGCCCAATATGAAAGTTTTGGAAATATGATAGAAAAGCTTCTTGAGTACTTTTTCTCTTACCATCGGCTAAAAATTCTTGACTTACTTCAGTAGGAATCGAATGTCCTCGATAAAACCCTTTGATATGAGAAATTTTTGCTGAAATACCAGGAAACCAATTTACAAGCGCTTTACCAATGATTGAACCTTTTCTCGTAAAACTCTTAAGCTCCCATGAGGAATATGGTGGTCGTGGAAATGGAATGCCATCCATGACCACCACTTTAGAAACCCGGTTTGGATATTCCAGCCCAATCAGCAATGCAGGCAAAAGAGCAATATCTGTTGCCATCAGGCTTGCCTGTTCAATATGCAACGAATCCATAAAATCTACAATCAACTCAGCAAAATGCTGTGAAGTGTAATCCACAGGAGATGCCAGTGGATCACTTCCACCAAACCCAGGCCAATCGAGCGCCAACACATGATATTTTTCAGCCAGGAGCGGTGCTGCAGCGTACCAACCTTGCAAATTTTCAGGAACGCCATGTAACAATATCAATGATGGGTTAGTGGAATCGCCCAATTCCGCATAGCGGACAGTGAGTGCTGAGTTATTTAACTGAACGGTTTTGGTATTCAGCAAACGATTTTGAATTCCTGCAACCTGACTACTTTTACTCTTCATGATCACTTGCCCAGCCATAAAAATTCCCTTATATCAGCCTTTAGAAATGGCTGTTCCTAATTCTTCGTTGCTCATTGCAATTCCATCTAAGTTCCAAGCGCCATCAACCGTGTGAACCACATTGAAATAAATGTTGTCTCGTGGTTGCTGATCGTCAGAAAGTTCATGGATAATATCTGTGGCATCTTTGCCAAATCCTTGCAAAATTTCGCGTGAATTGAACGCAAATGAAGGCACTTTCCATTCGATCCAAGCGCCTGAAAATTCTTTTCCGCCAGAGAAGGTGGCACTTTTTGATAACACATGAACCGTCGCAGTAATGTTTGGTTCCATGACAGTGTTGCCAGTGAGGCCGTGCCATTTCAGCATAGACGCGGTCATACGGCGGACTGCTTCTGGTTCTTGTCCTTTGGGGATGACCCCTTCAGTCAGTGTAAGTGTTAAGGGCATTTTTGAATCCTTATTAAATTTAAATGGTGTTATAGCTCCAGGTCCGAAAGCCCTGGATGGTTTTCAGGTCGGGGTCCGCTTGGCCAATGAAACTTTCTTTCTGAGTCACTGATGGGTAAGTCGTTGATACTGGCGATGCGGCGCATCATCAAACCATTTTCAGCAAATTCCCAGTTTTCATTGCCATAGGACCGATGCCAGTTGCCCTCGGCATCATGACACTCATAGGCAAAGCGAACGGCAATACGATTGCCTTCATAGGCCCAAATTTCTTTGATGAGGCGATAGTCCAACTCACGCGCCCACTTTTGTTTTAAAAACTCAACAATTTCTGCTCGGCCATTTACAAATGTCGAACGATTGCGCCACACACTATCGATGCTATAGGCAAGCGACACTTTTTCTGGATCCTGATTGTTCCAGGCATTTTCCGCCCCACGAACCTTGATTCGTGCGGTTTCAGCATCAAATGGAGGAAATGGTGGTCGCTGCTCACTCATTGTTTTTTCTTGATTCATGGCATCATCCTTTTGTAGTCGATGTGTGATCGGCTAATTGTTCACAACGTTTCGGTTTAAAAAATCTCTGATGTAATTGGCAATCAAATCGCCATCCTCTTCAAGTGCGAAGTGGCCTGTGTCTAACAAATGAAGTTCGGCGTCTTCCAAGTCTCGAAGATATGGGTGTGCGCCTTCAGCAGGAAAAATGACATCGTTTTGACCCCAGACAATCAAGGTCGGTGGCTGATATTCTCGCAAATAAGCCTGCCATTCTGGATACAATGGCACATTGGTGCGATAGTCGTAAAACATTTGAAGCTGGATTTCCTGGTTACCTGGACGATCCAATCCAACTTGGGTAACAATCCAGTTGTCTGGACTAATCACATCGATGTTGCGAACACCGTGGGTGAACTGCCAGATGGTGGCGTCTAATTCGAAAAATGGTCTGAGCGCATCGCCATTGGCTTCACTGCGGTCTTGCCAATAGGTTTTAATGGGGTCCCAAAATTCACGAAGCCCTTCTTCATAAGCATTACCGTTTTGAATGATCAATGACTCAATGCGTTCCGGGTATTTGCTCGCAAGACGGAAGCCAACAGGTGCGCCGTAATCCATCAAGTAAATGCTGAACTTGTCGACGTCCAACTGATCTAAGAGTGCTTCAAGCACGTTGGCAAACTGGTCGAATGAATAATTATATTCGTCTACCAATGGCATATCGCTGTTGCCAAAACCTGGATAGTCTGGGGCGATCAAGTAAAACTCATCGGACAAATCGCGAATCAAGTTTCGGAACATGTGTGATGAGGTTGGAAATCCATGCGGCAACACCAAAGTTGGGTTGGATGGGTTGCCTGCCTCGCGGTAAAAGATGTTGAGGCCATCGATCTCTATGAATTTGTGCTGAACGCCTGATTCTGTTTCAGATTCAGAAATGCTGATCGTTGGCTGTGGAATGTCGCTGCTATTTGAAATCAATCTTGATCCCACTAAGAAAAATGTGCCAAGTAATACTGCAACCAATGTGGTGATAATGATGATTTCTTTCATTTTCTTCTCCTTTTATATTGACCGATCAGTACAATCTGATCTAAATTTTTTATCTTTCTCTTGTCAGGAAACACTCACTGTGTTGTCCATCAATTGCTTCACCGTGTCTTTTGCCTCTTTTGCAAAATTGGAATTTCCGGAATTTCCGTAGATGAGTGCCGAAGTAATCGCCCCCTCTATGAGTAAGCAAATTTGTAGTGTTAATTTTTCAGGATGTTCAACCTTAGCTGCTTTTGCGATATTAAGGATATATTCTTCTAAATCACGTTTGTGTTCTGCTGCAATTTTCAAAGCCTGATTTTCCGGGTCTCTCAATGAAAACTCTGCTGCTGCATTGACGAAAGCACAACCATAGTAATCGTCATCTTCGAACCAATCTTGAAGTGCATCAAAAAGGGCCAACAACTGTTTTTGAGGCGATTTTGCATGTGATTCAACAAAGGATGTAAAGCGATACATCCAATCACGATGGCGCTTGTTCAGCACTTCAATAATAAGTTCATCTTTAGATTTAAAATGGTTATATAACGTCATGCGAGAGATGTCGGCCTTGGTAATAATGGCTTCAATCCCAGTTGCATGATAACCATCGCGCAAGAAAAGTTTTGTTGCGGCTTCTAAGATTCGTTCTCTAGTTGGTTTTTTCATATTCATCATTCCATTTTATACCGATCAGTCAGTATACTAACTTGCTTTCATTCGAATGTCAACCCCCTTGCTTTACAAAATTGCTCTAAATGCATAAGCTACCTCAAAAAATTCATACAGAAATCATAGAAATTTCACCAAATCATACCTAACATAAACGTATGATGTGGATTAAATTTCGGGTTTTGATGATTGGTTTGGTGTTGGGTGCGGTGGGCTTGTTAGCTCTGCCTGCATTTGCAGAGCTGTCTGAGGAAACACCTCTGATTAAAGGGGTGTTGGTTTCGTCTGCAGAATTTAATGAAGATCTGTTTTTCTTCCTGCAAATCAGTGACAACGAAGATGAAAACCTATGGGTGAAGTTCACCGAAGATACGCATGTAAGAGATCAGTTTGGCCATGAAATCTCAATCTTTGACATTCCCTTATTTTCTGAAGTGGTCGTACTCTGCTTTGAAATCAAAACCACCTTTATCGAAATCTTGGATGTGGTCATTATTTACCCTGATGAAAATTCAGACGATGAAACTGAAGATGATGATGAATAGTGTTTAAGGGCTTCTAATCCTCCCCTAATATGAATATCCTTTATTAAAAAACCTTCTTATCACACTCAATTTTAGAAATACTTTTCATTTATCGAGGGCAGCCTCAAAAATTTCACCGTAATTTCACCGAAAACAAACCTCAGTTTCATATTGACGCCATATTCATTTCACAGCCTTCTTTCTACGATGATCCTACAAGCTCTTGTAAGGAGATATTGCCATGATGAGAAGGATGAATTCTATTGTTTGGGCACTGGCCCTCTTGCTGAGTGTTTGGGCCTGGCTGCCTGCTATTGCTCAGGGCGATGCCACGCTTGAGGATGTGGCGCAAAAGCTGCAATCGCTCAATATCAGTGACGGTGAACGCGCTCAGGTAGCAGCAGTGTTGGCTGAAGCCTTGGGTGAGGGACAACTGACACCTGCTCAGGCTTTGTCTATCCTCAACAACCTGGAGGAACAATTAGGTCAGGGGTTGGATATCAGTCAGGCTGATGATTTTGTCAAAACTGAACTTAATTCTCTCGGCATCAGCAATGAGGATGAAGACACTGAACCGGCAGAAAATGATTCAGAAGAAGACGAGAGCAGTGAGGAAGACGAAGAGAAACCTGAAAACGAAGACGGCGAAGATGTAGACGAGGAAGATGAGGATGAAGAATTTGAAGATGAAGACGAAAATGCGATAGAAGAAGACCCCGACGACGACTGCGAATTTGATTTAGAAGTAGGTCAGTACGACGAAGACTGTGACGACTTCGATGAAGACGATCAGTGTGAGTTCAACTTAGAAACCGGTCGCTTTGACGAGGACTGTCTCGACTTTGATGAAGACGAAGAAGAATTTGAAGATGAAGACGAAAATGAAGGCGATGATGAGAACGAAGAAGTAGAAGAGGACGAGGAAAACCCCGATTCGGATGAGGACGAAGGGGATGAAGATGATGATTAAACTCCCTTGGGACATCTTCATTAACGCCATCAAACAGGGAAACACACCTTCTCAAAAAGATTTCGACCAATGGTTGAAGGGAGGTCAGGATGAAAATTCAACTGAATCGCAGGCATTTTCTCAAACTCACCGGTGCTGTGGGTGCCGCCACGGCGTTGGGGCTGCACAACATGCCCGCCCATGCACAAGCTGCCGGTGTCAGCCGAAGCATTGATTTAACACTGGAACAACAAGCATCCCGATTTTTGACCCAGGCCACACTTGGCCCCACCCCCACCCTCATCAATGAGGTGGCATTGTTGGGACCAGAAGCTTGGGTCGAGGCACAGTTCAACCAGCCTATCGGCCTTTTACAACCCGTGGTAGAACAGTTCATTGAGGAAGAAGAAGCCAAGGAAGATGAAGGCGAATTGAACGCCACGTTCAGTTGGGGCTGGTGGCAACAAGCAATGACCTCACCGGATGTGTTACGTCAACGCACTGCGTTCGCTTTGAGTGAAATATTCGTTATCTCACAAAGAAGTGACGAGTTGGCCGACAGCCCAGATGGTGTGGCCAGCTATTATGACCTCTTGGTGCGAAATGCATTTGGCAACTTCCGCGATTTGCTCACGGAAGTTAGTATGCATCCAACCATGGGTTTTTACCTCAGCCATGTGCGCAATCGTAAAACCAACATCGCCGAAAATCGTTTTCCAGACGAAAATTATGCCCGTGAGATCATGCAACTGTTCAGCATCGGGTTATTTGAATTAAACCAAGATGGCACACAAAAACTAGATGCCGATGGCAATCCTATTCCAACCTATAGTAATGAGGAAATCACAGAATTGGCAAAAGTGTTTACCGGCTTAACTTTCGCTGGCGGCAACCTCAACCACGAAGAATTTCTTTACGGCGAACCTAATTTCACTGACCCCATGGTGATGTTTGAGTTCGAACACGAAATCAGCGACAAAAAGCTGCTCAACGGCTTCACCATCTTCGCTGGCCAAACAGGATTAAAAGACATTCAGGACGCCGTTGAACATTTATTCAACCACGAAAACGTGGGCCCATTTATTGGTCATAAACTGATTCAACGTTTGGTGAAATCGAACCCCAGCTCCGAATATATTTTCAGAGTGGCTGCCGCATTCAATGACAATGGTCAGGGTCTGCGCGGCGATATGAGAGCCGTGGTCAAAGCCATCCTGCTGGACCCTGAAGCACGGGACACCAGCTTTATGAATGACCCCACCCACGGCATGTTGCGTGAACCGTTTGTACGCTATGTGCATTTGCTTCGTGCGTTGGAAACACAATCGACCACGGGCACGTTTAAAAACAATGGCTATTACACAAACCATGTGTTGAAACAATATCCAATGAAATCGCCCAGTGTGTTTAATTTCTTCCTGCCTGCCCATCAACCGCTCGGGCCAGTGGCCGATGCAGGATTGGTCGCGCCGGAATTTCAGATCACCACCAGCGTGTCTGCGATCACGGGCATCAACTTCATGAACGCCGTGACCTTTGGGCAATATGTGTTGGAAGTACCAGAAGATGAAGAGGACGAAATGAGCATCAGCCTAGATATTGCTGAGGCTGAATCAATTTCCGGTGATCTGGATGCACTGATTGATTATCTCGATTTACTGCTGACGTACGGCACGCTGTCTGACGAAATGCGGCAGGTGATCAAAAACGCCATTGAACCTTTGGACGAAGAGCCAATGTATCGTGTGTTTGGTGCGTTGTATCTGTTTACCATTTCACCCGAATACGCAGTGATGAAATAAGGAGGCGATCCACATGACCGACATCAATAAATCACGACGAAGATTTATCGGCGAAGCCAGTTGTGCGGCAGTGGGGTCTGCCTCATTGTTCTCCACCCTGCTCAACATGCGCATGACCAACACCGCAGCCGCTTATGCCGCCACTCAACCGCAAACTGGCGCTGAGGATTACAAAGCCTTGGTCTGTGTGTTCCTCGCAGGCGGCAACGATTCTTATAACATGCTGGTGCCGCGTGGCAATCAGGAATACAGCCAATATCAGAGTATCCGATCTGACTTGGCTTTGGCTCAAGACACGCTATTGCCATTAACGCCATTCGATGGTGGAGATGGTCGCGACTATGGGGTGCATCCCAGCATGCCCGAAGTGCAACAGATGTTTGATCAAGGCAACCTAGCTTTCGTGACCAACGTCGGCACGTTGGTCGAACACACCAACAAAGTAGATTTTGAAAGTGGCCGATCCAAGGTGCCATTGGGTTTGTTTTCTCATGCCGATCAAATCATGCAGTGGCAAACGTCGATCCCAGATCAACGCAACGCCATTGGTTGGGGTGGTCGCACCGCAGATCTTTTACATTCGTTGAACAACAACCAAGACATTTCGATGAACATTTCCCTGTCCGGCAGTAATGTGTTTCAATCTGGCAGACAGACGGTGGAATACAGCATCGACCCTGTTGAAGGCAGCATTGGCATCGAAGGTTACGGCGGCCAGGATTTCTTTGAGCAACTCAGAACCGCTGCCATTGATAGCATGTTGGACATCGAATACCAAAATTTATTTGAGCAAACATTCGTCAACGTGACGCGCGGTGCGATTGAAAGCAATCAACTGTTCAGCAGCGCCATTGGCGGCGTGACACCGTTCCAGACACAGTTTGCCGACAATGAGATATCCAACAGCATGGGTATGGTGGCCCGCACTATTGCCGCTCGCCAACAACTTGGAATGCGCCGTCAGACGTTTTTTGTGATGTTTGATGGCTGGGATCATCACGATGAAGTCATCAACAACCAACAGATGATGCTCGGCATCGTCAGCAAAGCGTTGGGTGAATTTTATGGCGCGATGCAGGAAATGGGTTTGGAAAACAACGTGACCACATTTACCTCTTCCGATTTCGCCCGTACTTTGACCTCCAACGGAAAAGGCTCTGACCACGCCTGGGGCGGCAATCAAATGGTGATGGGCGGTGCCGTACGCGGCGGCCAGATTTATGGCAACTACCCACAACTGTTTGAAGGCAATGACTTGGATTTAGGACGCGGACGATTGATTCCTACGATGTCCGTGGATGAATATTTCTCAGAATTGGCTTTATGGTTTGGCGTGAGTCCAACAGACCTGGATGTCGTGTTCCCAAACATCCGCCGCTTCTACACCCCAGGATCAGATGCAACTCAACCTGTGGGCTTTATGCAGGCGTAAAAATTTTGACCTCGAGACCCTTATGAGAACCTACCTCCTAGAAGAAAAGGGCGGGAATAAATCCCGCCCTTTTCGCACTTCATTTATCATTCAAACTGCTTTTATACTTAGCTTTTCCCTTTATCGACTGACAAAATCCCTGGTCCAGCTGATAACATCACAAGCAAACCTGCAAACACCATAGAATCACGCTCTAAACCGGAGAGAATTTTCCCGGCATTGATGTTTCCAGGAATTTGAACCCCAATCAGCGCAACCACGATGATGACCAGCAAACCCAAACTGACCCAACGGGTCATAAAGCCAGCCAACAATGCTAAACCTAAAATGACTTCTGCCCAGCCAACAATCACACCCAGGAATCCAGGAAAATTCATATTGACAAATTTTTCAGCTGCCACTGTAGGATCAGTTTTGCCAAAACCATGCCATAAAAAAATGCCTGCAATCACCAATCTCAACAACAACAAAGCCACTCCCTGATACTTTGACCAATCCATTATTACTCTCCTTCACTCTTGGATTTATTTTATTCTAACACGAGTTGGCCAATATCATACTCCAGAGGTCCGATTTATGACGTGAGCCAGCTAACAGAACTGTAATGGACACTTTGTTAATAGTGGTTTTTTCCTTGTAAACTTCAGTTATGACTTCATTTTCTTTCAATGGCGTGGCCGTGGCGGCGGTGACCCCATTCACACAAGCGGGCCAGATTGACAAAGCCTTGCTCCGTGATTTGATCGAGTGGTGGATCGCCGAAGGCATCGAAGGTTTGGTGTTGTGTGGTTCCACAGGCGAGATGGCTTATCTCGATCCAGAAGAACGGTTGAGAATTTTTGCCACAGGCGTGTCAGTGTGCAACGGACGTATCCCCGTCATCGCCGGTACCGGATTTCCCAACACAGCAGACACCATTGCTGTAACTAAAGCTGCAGAGCGACTCGGTGTGGATGCTGCCCTGGTGTTGACACCCTATTATTACAAAATCAGTGATGAAGCCATGACAGCCCATTTCGAATCTGTGGCTGAACAAACATCATTGCCCATTTTCCTTTACAATATGCCGCCATTGACCAACGTCAATCTATCGCCCGAAATGGTCAGTAAATTGTCCATAATTGAAAATGTGGTTGGCATCAAAGACAGTGCAGGTGATTTTGAGCAACTTCAACAAATCATCGAGAAAACAGATGATGATTTTTGTGTGCTAACTGGTAGCTTCCCACTCCTTCCAAAAGCTGTTGAAGCCGGCGCAAGCGGTGCGATTTTAGCCATGGCCAATTTGATTCCCGAAACCAGTGTCACCCTGCGTCGTCTCGCTGCTGAAGGAAAAACTAAAGAAGCTGAAACTTTATATGAGGAATTTGAATACCTGCAAGACTGGCTTAAAACCCACGGGATTCCGGGCATCAAACAAAAACTGAAAGAATGGCATCACCCTGCCGGCTGGCCACGCAAACCTCTTCAACCCTTGATACTGTCGTAATTACATGCCTGAACTCACGCCATATGTATTCAGTGATCAAGTTTGGTTGATGGATACTGCCCTTTATCACGTCGATCAACACGCCTTGGTTCTGACCGACCTTCATCTCGGCTACGAAGAAGCCATGCGACTCGGCGGCCTGATGCTGCCTGAAACCCATTTGGATGAACTGATTGAACGACTCAAGAATATTTTTGATATATTGGAAGTAAGTGCTGAAAAACCACTAAAGCAATTCATCATCAATGGTGATTTACGGCATACATTCGGCCCACTCAATGATGGCGAATGGAAAGAACTCAATTCGTTTTTTGAGACTGTGATACCTTATTCGGCTCAAGTCATTGTCATCGAAGGCAACCACGATCCCGTGATGAATGTGTTTGGTTCAAGGTTTTCAAATGTTCGTATTGCACAGCAACATCAAATGGATTCATGGTTGTTCACGCATGGAGACAATATTCCACAAATGCCATCTTCAACCAACACCATCGTTATCGGCCATGAACATCCGGCATTGGCTTTGAAAGACCCTGTTACTGGCCGTCAGGAACGCTACAAAATTTTTCTACATGGAGAATTTGAATCAAAAACACTTTGGGTGCTGCCATCCTGCAACACTCTCATGCAAGGCACAGATCTCAGTAAGGAAGGTGTATTGTCTCCATTTCTCAAAGAAGGCGTGTGGCAACACTGTGAAGTGTTTGTTCGGGATGATAAAGGCCAAATCTATCCATTCGGGCACATTAATCAGTTGATCTAAAATCGCGATTTGGTTACAATCTTTGGGCAATATCAACTTTCACCATGGTAAGGGGAAAGCGGGTGGCAGCGCAGGACGAATTTGGACGCGCAAGATTTTTTCGACGGGTTGGTGAGTGAACGCGTTTCTAGGGAAACGTGACGCAATTTGACAGAGCAAAAAGATTTTCAACTCTCACAAGTTCGCACAACAACGCGAATTAAAGTGAATGGGTTACAACTTTGGGGCAAGCACGGGGTTCTTGAAGAGGAACAGGTTCGACCACAGAAATTTGAATTCAGTGTGGTTCTCACAATGCCCCAAGTCAAAGAAGATAATCTGGATCAAACCGTGGATTATCGCAGCGTCATTGAAATCATTCACACACTCAACAACCGTCACTTTGACCTCATCGAAACGTTTGCCCAGACGATTGCACAAACGTTATTCGATACATTTTCACAGGTTGATGAGGTCGTCATCAGCGTCAAAAAATATCCTGCCTTTGACACCGGCATCCACCTCGACCATGTGTGTGCGGAGGTGCATGTTCAACGCGTGACTGGATCCAAGCCTACCTCGGCTTAGGGGCCAATCTCGGAAAACGACAGCGAGCATTGCAGCAAGGTATTGATGCCTTGGCATCGGTTCGATTGCGTGTGCAGCGTCAAGCGTCGTTTTACGAAACCGAGCCGGTGGGCCTTGAAGATCAACCGTGGTTTTTAAACACCGTGGTCGAAATTCATACCACCTTGTCGCCGGATGTTTTATTGAAACACTGCAAAACCATCGAAATTGAGATGGGCCGCATCCAACGACAACGCTGGGGGCCAAGGGAAATTGACATCGATATACTCATCTACGGCCATTGGATCATCCATACACCGCACCTGATCGTGCCTCATCCGCGCATGGACGAACGCCAGTTTGTGCTACAGCCGTTGTTGGAGCTGAACCCAAAGGGTCAGCATCCAAAAAACGGCCAAACTTTAAAAGCTCTTTCGGCGCAACTGGACAACACGAAGAAGGTGGAACCATTCAAAAGGAAATCTTAATCAATGCGCGAGGCAAAGAAACGCGCATTGCACTACTGGAAAACGGCAACCTGGCCGAAGTCGATTATGAAAGCCATTCCCATGACGCCTTGGTGGGCAACATCTACAAAGGCACGGCCAAGGATGTGCTCAGCGGCTTGGCTGCATTTATTGATGTGGGCTTGGGTGAAGGCGAAAATTTATTTTTATCCACCAAAGAAATCAACACCGCTTTATTGAAGCAGAGCAACATCAAACGCGGTGAAAATTTTTCAATCCAAAAAGCAGTAAAACCTGGCCAGCAATTGATTGTGCAGGTCAAACGCGGCGAAATCGGCAGCAAGAATGCACAAGGCACCACCAAAATCAGCCTTGCAGGCCGCTTTTGGATCTTTATGCCCAAAGACAATCGCATGGGCATCTCGCGCCGCATTGGGTCCAGCAAAGAACGAAACCGGCTCAAAAAGCTAGCCAAATCACTCAAACGCCCTGAAGAAGGCTTAATCGCCCGCACCGCTGCCAAAGGTGCAACCGACGATCAACTCGAACGCGATTTCAACTTCCTGCTCGGTACTTGGAAAGGGATTGAGGAAAAATCTATAAAAAGTAGCCCCCCCGCTACCCTTTATAAAGGCCCTGGCTTTGTACGTGCTTATCTGCGTGATCGGCTTTTAAACGATATCCAGAAAATCCTGGTCGATAAAAAATCTGAATACAACGATTTGATGCAATATTTAGATTATTTACATTTGGCAGACTTTAAAGATCGTGTGGAATTCTACAGCCACCGCCAACCGCTGTTTGCTCGTTTCGGCATCGAAGAAATGATCCAACAAAGCCTGGATCGCAGCGTTCCTCTCAAAGGTGGCGGCAACATTGTGATCGAAGAAACCGAAGCTCTCACTGCCATTGACGTCAACACAGGCCGCAACGTACGCTTCCGTGGCCAGGGCGAAGCGATTTTGAACACGAACCTTACCGCAGCTGTGGAAATTCCGAAACAACTCAGATTGAGAAAAATCAGCGGCATTATCATCGTGGACTTCGTAGACATGATCAATCGAGATCATCAAAAGAAACTGGTCCAAGTCCTACAAACCGAACTCAAAAAAGACCGCGTCTCCAGCGATTACGTCGATATGACGCGCCTGGGCCTGGCAGAAATCACCCGCAAACGCACCAGTGAAAGTTTGGCCGATATGTTGACGGATTAGAAATATTTGAAGAATTTAGAATCAATATTTAGATATAAAAGACTTCAAATCTCCAACCCCTTCGATCTCAAAGAGGCCAAGATTGGATTGTGTAAGTGGATTCTTTAAACAATTTAATTTCTAAATGAAAGTTTCGTTGGAAAATTGAAAAAACTTAAGTTGCCGGATTTAGAAACTCAATTGTTGGATTTGATCCAGCAGATTCCTGAAGGCAAAGTCACAACTTACCGCACACTCGCCATTGCCCTAGGAGATGCCATCGCAACTCGTTGGGTTGGCAGTTATTTGTTAAACCACCCGCACTCAGATAAATGTCTATGTCATCGAGTAATTCAATCCACTGGACAGGTCGGTCACTATATTTCTGGAAATGTTCTGGACAAACGTCAAAAACTCGAAGATGAAGGCATTGAATTCCACAGTGATCGCATCCATCTTGATTACTATCTGTTTGAGTCTTTTGTTAGTGAAGCCCCTTTGATCGAACTTCGAGAACTACAAAATCAACTCAATCAGCAAATTCAATTAAATCCAGTTGATGAACTCCCTGATCAAATCGCTGGTGTCGATGTTTCATACATCAATCCACAAGAAGCTGTCGCAGCTTATGTGTTGGTTGATCTGAAGTCCGGCAAACGTTTGTGGTCCACCACGGTCCGACACCCATCACCTTTTCCTTATATATCGAGTTATCTTGCCTTTCGAGAACTACCAGTTCATTTAAAACTGATTGACAAAGTCAGACAGGCAGGAAAACTCGCATCAACCATTTTGGTTGATGGCACCGGAATTTTGCATCCGCGTCATGCAGGGATCGCCTGCCATTTAGGGGTGTTGGCCAATGTGCCAACCATCGGCATCACCAAGAAATTGTTGTGTGGTGAAGTGAATTTGATGGGAATGCAGGTGGGCCAAGAAAGAACAATCATATATCAGGAAAAACCCTGTGGCTTGGCTTTACAAACCAAGGCCAATGTAAAACCGATTTATCTTTCACCTGGATATGGTGTTGATTTTGATTTTGTTAAAGCACTTGCACTCAAATTAATCCAAGGCCACAAACTGCCCGAAGCCATTCATTGGGCCGATCGCCTCAGCCGAGAAGCCGCAAGAGCTTCTTCAACGGATAAAGACCTATCTTTATTTGATTAAGCTTTTATATCCGATCGAGTCCAAGTACCGCTTTTGCCACCGCTTTTTTCCAACAAGCAAATTTCTTCGATAATCATGCCTTTATCAACAGCTTTAGCCATGTCATAAATAGTAAGCAGGCCAATAGAAGCGGCTGTCAATGCTTCCATCTCCACCCCAGTTTTTCCCATTGAGCGAACACTCACACGAATATGAATCCCTGGCAGCTGATCGTCAGGTTCAAATTCGACATCAATACCGACGATCGGAATGGGATGGCACATTGGAATCAAGTCAGATGTTTTTTTTGCACCCTGAATCGCTGCCACTTTGGCCACTGTCAATACATCACCTTTTTTGCTTTGGCCCGATTGGATGATTTCCATTGTTTCAGGCTGCATTCGGATGCGCCCCTGGACCACAGCTTCACGTTGGGTCTCAGGCTTGTCTCCGACATCGACCATTTTCGCATTGCCTTGTTCATCAAGATGGGAAAGTTGTTTTGCATTCATTTGAGTTGACCTTGCATCAATTTGGATGTGTTTTACTATGCAAATTGGCCATAAAAAACGCAACACCATGTACACATGTTTTTCGGTTAAGGAGATCATTTTGGGAAAAACGCATGAAAAGCTCACTGAAGATTTACAGGCATGGATTCACAAACAACATATGTTTTTTGTGTCTACTGCCCCCCTGTCTGCGGATGGTATGATTAACTGTTCGCCTAAGGGATTGGACAGTTTTAGGGTTTTGGATGAACACACGGTTGCATATATTGATTTAACGGGCAGCGGTGTAGAAACAATTTCTCACCTTAAAGAAAACGGTCGAATCGTAGTCATGTTTTGTGCCTTTGAAGGTGCAACCAACATTCTTCGCCTATACGGTGAAGGTGAAGTCATCGAGCCACACCAAGATGGGTTTAAAACTCTGGCATCATTATTTCCTGTATATGAAAGCACACGAGCCATCATTCGAGTTCACGTGAAGAAAATTATTGATGCCTGTGGTTATAGCGTTCCTTTATATACATTTAACAAGCAAAGAGACACGCTGATTAAATGGGCAGAAAACAAAGGTTCTGATGGTTTATCTGCATATCAAAAACAAAAAAACCTTCAAAGTTTAGATGGGCTAACAGGCCTGGAAACGGATAAGGTTGTCATTTCTAAACCATAACTGGTTATTGAGTCTTGTTTATTAGACAGCATCGGTGCATTTGTTTTATACTAAAAGTCTACATAAGGTAGAAAAACCAGAATTCAAGAAATTTGTTAGGGGTGATTCTATTAGATAGGGGAATGTGATTCTCAAAACACTTGGATTTTTTAGCGTTTCATGTTAAGATAGCGAAGGTCATTTATTTCAAAAAAGAAAATTCGGCTTAAGGAGGTCACTGAATGTCTAGAAGATTTCTCTCGGCACTTCTAGCTCTCGTATTGGTGGCAGGCTTTGCAGCTGTCACTAAAGCAGATGTCACTGGTAGTTTTGACATCGACATCGCTCTTATCCCTGAAGGCGCTCAAACTGAAGCAGTTAAGTTTGATATCGACTTTCAGGCCAACTTGCAGTTAAATATTACCCTTAGCGGCATCACCTTTGGTGCAGATTTGGGTTTCGGCGTTACTGGCGTTGAATTCGCCGTCCT